>ERZ1673747.40-NODE-40-length-207676-cov-30.942645_pt1 | contig 207676 bp, 176 predicted proteins | sample MGYA00580220_ERZ1673747 | MGnify/ENA primary metagenome ERZ1673747 (study PRJEB41218, sample SAMN15661769) | gut metagenome | host: Homo sapiens | place: Canada: London | collected 2015-08-20/2019-03-30 | study: EMG produced TPA metagenomics assembly of...
ATCCGATCTTTTCCGAACCGATCAGCGTCACGTTCGCCGCCTTCACCATCGCATCAGCCGCTTCAATCGCCGCCACCAGGCCGCGGGTTTCCACCATGCCCAAAGCTTCCATATCCATTGTCCGACTCTCCTTTTTCGTTGTAGTCACCGGCGCGGCGGGCTTCGCCGCAGCGGCTGCCGGCTTTTTCGCCGGCGTTTTTTTCGTCTGTGCCGGCGCCGCCGGCTTCTTGGTTTCCTCCGCCATGTTAAGACTCATTCCTTTCCTGTTTCACTTCAATCGGTATACAGGAATTTGGTGATCTGCGGATGCGGGCGGGCGATCACCTCACACAGCTTCACCTTGCCCACCTGAGCGGCCGCGGCTTTGCCCGCCTGTGCCGCGGCAGTAACATCGGATATCGTTCCGTCCACCACAATCGTGACCAGCCGGCCGCCCAGCCGCTTCTCCACATGGATCAGCCGCACGTCCGCCGCCTTGAGCATGGCGTCCAGTCCTGCTATCGCAGCCACCATAGCTTGTACTTCCAGCAGAGCAATGGCTTTTTCCATCTGCCGTTACCTGCCTTTCCTTCAGATTCGTACGCGGATTACTTCAGGACAGGCAGCAGCTTTTCGACATCGCCGTGCGGACGCGGGATGACGTGGGTCGCGATCACTTCGCCCAGACGGGACGCCGCAGCGCCGCCGGCTTCCACAGCCGCCTTCACCGCGCCGACATCGCCGCGCACCATGATGCTCACGAGTCCGGATCCGATCTTTTCCGAACCGATCAGCGTCACGTTCGCCGCCTTCACCATCGCATCGGCCGCCTCAATCGCCGCCACCAGACCACGGGTTTCCACCATTCCCAGAGCTTCCATCATTGTACTTCTCCTCACAATCGTATAAAAATTGGTTTGTGTTCATCTATGACAACAGGCGTTTGCCTGCCGGCAACAGAATCAGTACTCTTCGAGATAGCTCTGATTGAGCTTATCCCGGCCCAGCGCGTTGATCCGCGCCATCTTTTCGGTGTCGGCCTCCTGCCGGGAGATCAGATGCGCAACCGAGAACAGATCCCGCTTTTTCGCTTCCTCCACACCGGCCTTCATCGCCGCTTCCACTGCGGACACATCGCCTTCAAACTTCACCGTAATCATCAGCGGCACCTCAGCGGCGTCGCCGGCGGCCGGCTTATTCTTATCCAGCGCCACGATGGTCACATCGGCGGCCTTTGCCACCGCGTCGGCCACCACCACCGCAGTGGTAAACCCGAACACCTCTATGAGTCCAAGTGCCATAATTATCCCGCCTTTCCGGGGCTATCTGCGGCCGCTTACTCCGCGATATAGCACACCTTGATGCCCTGCTGTGCAATGTTGACTTCCATCGCCTCGTTGAGCTTATCGAGCGGGAAGGTGTGGGTGACCAGCTCCTCAATCGGGATCTTCATCTCGCGCGCCTGACGCAGGAACGCCATCGTGGTCGGATAATCCTCAGCACTGTAATCCCACGAACCGACCAGATTAATTTCCTTGTTGCACAGCGCAAAATGCGGGTTGATGGAGCATTCGCCGTTATTGACAAAGAAGCCCATCTCGCACAGCCCGCCGCCGCGGCGGATGTAGCTGTAAATATCCGCAGCTGCCGGCGGTGCCCCGGTGCACTGGAACGCGAAGTCGACCCCCATATCGTTGGTTACATCCTTGACCAGCGCAACACGCTTCTCCAGCGTATCCGCCTCGCGGAAGTTGATGACCGTCTTCACGCCGAGCTTCTGCGCCATTTCCAACCGCTTCTCGGAGCCGTCCACTGCAATGATGTGGTTGATGCCCGCCGCGCGCAGCACCGCGACCATCATCAGGCCCACCGGGCCGCAGCCCTGCACAAGAACCTTGCTGCCGAAATTGATCAGCCCGGTACCCTGACCGCGGTTCAGCGCATGCACGCACACCGTCGCAAGCTCAAGCAGCATGCGCTCTTTCAGGTTGAGGTCGTTGACCTGGAAGTAGGTCGCGCCCTTCGCACTGATGAGCAGGTGGGTCGAAAACCAGCCGTTGAGCGGGTTCTTTTCGTTGTGGCCGATCAGGCCGAATACACCCTGATTGTCGCACAGGTTGGTGTTGCCGGGATGCAGACGGCAAATGCCGCACTCGCCGCAGCTGATGACCGAGGTGACGATCTTATCGCCGACCTTCAGCGGTTTGCCCGCCGTGTCGCAGTGGACATTCTTGCCCAGCGCGATCACTTCACCGGTACCCTCATGACCGAGCACAACCGGAATCAGGCCGAACGGATCGCCCTTCCACTCGTGCACGTCGGTGCCGCAGACGCCGCAGCCCTCGACCTTCACCAGGATATCGTTGTCGCCCACCGCCGGAACCGGAAATTCCTTAACTTCGATCTTGCGCTTATCGGTCAGCATCGCCACCTTGGCGGTCTTCGGCACATCCGCGTTCTTATGCGCGCAGTTGCCGCCGCAGCTGCATTCATGGCTGCCGTTCATTTCGGAGAGAACCTTGCGTACAATGTTCTCCACCTGAGAAGAGTTCAGTTCCATTGTTTTTACACCTCACTGTTGATCAGATAATCCGGAAGCTGTCCGCCATCACGCAGCGGCGCTGCCGGGTAAAGCTTTTAGCCGAGGTGATTCCCTCACCTGTCGGGCCGGCGATGGTGAAGGTCGTATGCCCCTCTCCGCCGAAGCCGATGCCCGCATAGGACGGTGCATTCTTGACAAAAATGGTGGTCTCCACCGCCTTGGCGAACCGGGTCAGGTGGTCGATATTCTTCGAGTGCATGTGCGCCGTATGGCGGTTGCCATGCTCCGCCTTGACCGCAAGGTCAATCGCTTCGTCGATGTTCTTTACCCGCACGATCGGCAGGATCGGCATCATCAGCTCGGTCTGCACAAACGGGTGGTCAAACGGCGCTTCACAGATGATGCAGCGCACGTCCTTGCCCACCTTCACACCGATCTTATCCAGCAGAATATCCGCATCGCGGCCAACGCACTTCCGGTTGATCACCTTGCGCATCTTGCCGGTTTTCTTATCCTGCTGCTCGACGAGGACAACCGCCGCCAGTTCATCAGCCTGCTGGGCATTGATCAGGTAGGCGCCGTTCTGCTGCATATACCGGATCAGGTCATCCGCGATATTATCAAACGCGAAGACCTCCTTTTCCGCGATGCAGGGCAGGTTATTGTCGAACGTGCAGCCGTCAATGATATCCTTGCCCGCCTTGCGGATGTCGGCGGTATCGTCAACGATGACCGGCGGATTGCCGGCACCGGCGCCGATTGCCTTTTTGCCGGAAGACAGCACCGCACGCACCACGCCGGGGCCGCCGGTGCATACCAGCAGACGGATAAGCGGATGGGACTGCATAATCGCTGCCGATTCCATCGTGGGTTTATCCATCGAGCAGACCAGCACCTCCGGACCGCCCGCCGCATGGCAGGCGCGGTTGACTAGGTCCACCGCATAGTTGGAGGTCGCAATCGCGTGCGGATGCGGGTTAAACACCACGCCGTTGCCCGCCGCGATCATGCCGATCGAGTTGCACAGCACCGTTTCGCTCGGGTTGGTGCTTGGGGTAATCGCCCCCACCACGCCGAACGGTGCCATTTCGATGAGAGTCAAGCCGTTATCGCCGGTCTTGGCATGGGAGGTGATATCCTCCGTTCCCGGCGTCTTGTCCGCCACCAGCAAATGTTTGGCTTCCTTATGCTCCACACGGCCCATGCCGGTTTCGGCCACGCCGATTTCCGCCATGATCCGCGCTTCTTTACGGATCAGGCCGCGGATGGCGGTGATGATCTTTTCCCGCTCTTCCACGCTCATATCCCGTATGGCCTTATAGCCCCGCGACGCCGCTTCGATCGCTTCGTTCATGTCGCTGTAGATCCCGACAAAGCGGCGGCCGTGGTACTGCGTCGCGTCCCACGCGGGCGCGGACTGCGCCGGCGCATCGGTCTGCATCCGGCGGACAACCTGCTGCACGATCTCGTTAATCTGTGCTTCGGTTACGTTCAAAGCCAATTATAGCATCTCCTTTCCGAAAAAGTCCAGTGCATAATCGGCGAGGGCGGTGTCCTGCTCAGCGCTGCCGCCGCTGACACCAAAGCCGCCGATGATGGCGCCGTCCCGCACAAGCGGCACGCCGCCGCCGAAAATCACGATCCGGCCGGCATTCGTATGCTGCACGCCGTAGAGCGGCGCGCCCGGCTGTGCCAACCGGCCAAGTTCCGCGGTTGTCATCTTCAGGGAAACACTGGTGAACGCTTTATTCGCCGCGATATCCACGCTCGCGATATACGCGTCATCGTCCCGCAGCAGAACCACCGGATTGCCGCCCGCGTCGCACACCGCCGTCACCACCCGCAGCCCCTGCTGTCTGGCATGCGCCTGCACCGCACGGCACAGGACCAGCGCCTGCTCACAGAAGCCTTCACCGGCGGGACGGGTCGCCTGTATGGCGGCCGGTGTTTTTGTCGTAGCCGGCTGTCCGAGGTCACACAGCCGCGCCAGCGCCGCCAACAGCGCCGACAGCCGGTTGAGCCAGGCCAGCACTTCCCGGGGGACCCCGCCGGTTTGCGCCATCGCGACCGCGCGGCGCTCTGCCTTACGGGCTACCGCGCGCGCCAGTTCCAGCGCCGCGCCGCCTTCGGACGCCCCCGCCTGTGCAGATGCTCCCTCCGGCAGCGAACTGGCCAGCGAATCGATCGCCTGCTCCAGCTTCATCACCTGTTCTTTGGTAGCGAAGCGTTCACCGCCGGCAAGCTCTTTGCTGAGCGCATCGGCATTTTCCTGCACATGGGCCAGGATTTCTGCCAAGGCGGCCGGCGTTTTCTGCCGGGCTATGCCCAGTGTGGAGGTGAATTCATCCAACGTACCGAGAAGCTCGAACACCGGGCTGCTTTTCGGAATATTCATCCGCGTACGCGTACTCGCGCGCCCGGTATCGCCCGTTCCCGTATACAGCTTCATCACTCCACCTCCCCGATCCTGTTCTGCGTTATTTATTCAGCCAGCTGCGCCGCCTCACGCAGCTTGGCGGCCAGGCGGGGATTTCCCGCCTGCTCCGCCTTGTCCGCCTGCCGCAGCAGTGTGCTGCGGTCGCACGGCACAGCTTCCTGCTCCCGAAGCTGTCCGGCCAGCTGGGCCACCAGTCTGGCGATATAATCACTCATGCCGGACACCTCCGTTGTTCTCCCGTTCTGTCTTACTTGCCGAGCGCGGCCAGCACCTTCTTGGTCACTTCCGCAACCAGATCGCTGTTGGCAGCGGCAGGCTGCGCCGCCGTCTGCGCGGAACTGCAGCTGCTCGGCAGATTATCTTTGCACTTGCAGTTCTCGGTGCCGAGGTTCGGGCACTTTTTGCAGCCCGGATGACGGCCCGGCATCTGGAACTTCTTGCGCAGCTCCATCAGCTTGATCAGGTCGTCGCACGGAATCTCTTCAATACCGCCAAGCTGATACGCAATCGCGCTGATCTTCGCATTGAATTCCACCTCTTCCATGACGAAGAACGCCTTGGTCAGCGTGTTGCCGACGGTCAGAGCGCCGTGGTTCTTCAGCAGGAAGGCGTCATGGTTCTGGATGAACGGCATCAGGGAGTCCGGAATTTCTTCGGTGGACGGGGTGCCGTAATCGCAGGTCGGCACGTCGCCGAGCACCAGAACCGCTTCCGGCAGGATGTATTTATCCATCGGCAGACCAGCCACGGTGAACGCAGTCGCAGTCGGCGGATGCGCATGAACCACCGCGTTGACATCCGGGCGCTCACGATACACCCGCAGGTGCATTTTGATTTCGGAGGACGGATTGAGCTTGCCCTCGATCTTCTTTCCGGTGCCATCGATGCGGATGATCATGTCCGGGGTCATAAAGCCCTTGGACACGCCGGTCGGCGTGCAGTAAAATTCGTTGTCGTTGACCTTGACCGAGATGTTGCCGTCGTTAGCCGCGACAAAGCCGTTATTGTAAATGCGGCGGCCGATTTCGCAGATTTCCTTTTTGATCTCATAAGGGGACATCATGGTGCATTTCTCCTTTTCCTTTATTTCGGTTGATTTATCTTCCCTGCCGGAGCACCGCCCATTCGGGGGCGGCCGGCGGCATGTTCAGACGGGTTTTCAGGCGCCGGCCAGCCGGGCCGTATCCTGCGCGATCATGTATTCCTCATCGGTGGGAATCACCATCGTATGCACGCGGGCACCCGGTGCGCTGATATCCGCTTCGCTGCCCCGCGGCAGGGAGGCGTTTTTCTCTTCGTCGATCGCGATGCCGAAGAAATCCATATCCCGGCAGACGTTCTGCCGCAGCTCGTGGTCGTTTTCCCCGATGCCCGCGGTAAATACCAGCGCGTCGATGCCATTCATCTCCGCCACATAGCTGCCGATATATTTCTTGATCTCGTTATAGAGGATGTTCAGCGCAAGCTGCGCGCGGGGGTTGCCCTCGGCGGCGGCGTCGCAGATATTGCGGGAATCGTTCGACAGGCCGCTCACCCCCAGGAAGCCGGACCGCTTATTGAGCAGGTCCTCGACGTCCTGCGCGGACATATGCTCAGTTTTCATCAGATACGGGATGATGGTCGGATCAATGCTGCCGCTGCGGGTACCCATAAGCAGCCCTTCCTGCGGCGTAAAGCCCATCGAGGTATCAATCGCGGTGCCGCGGTCGACTGCCGTCACCGAGGAGCCATTGCCGAGATGGCAGGTAACAATTTTCAGCTCTTCAATCGGCCGGCCCAGCAATTCAGCCGCCTTCGCCGACACATAGCGGTGCGAGGTGCCGTGGAAGCCGTAGCGCCGGATCTTCTTTTCCGCATACAGCTCATACGGCAGCGGATAGATATACCGGAAATCCTTCATATCCGCGTAGAAGGAGGTATCGAACACCGCCACCTGCGGCGTGTTCGGCATACGGCGGCGGCAGGCCTCGATACCCTTGATGGCCGGCGGGCCATGCAGCGGGTTGAGCGGCACAATGCTGTACAGGTAATCGACCATTTCGTCGTCCACCCGTGCGGAGGTGGTGTATTTCTCCCCACCGTGCGCTACCCGGTTGCCGATCGCGTCGATTTCATCGACCGAGCTGAGCACGCCGTGGACCGGATCGGTCAGCAGGCCGAGCACCAGCTCCAGCGCATCATCATGGTTTTTCAGCTCCATCTCTGCCTTGTACGGCAGCGCACCCGGCCGTTTATGCGTGACGGCACCGCCGGCGCCGATGCGCTCGCACAGTCCCTTGGCCAGCACCTTGCCGGTATCCATGTCGAACACCTGATACTTCAGCGACGAGCTGCCGGAATTGATCACCAGTATTTTCATTGTTTACGCCTCCAGACCGATCGCCTTCAGGAAGCGCTGATAGGCCTCCGCATATGCCTGCGGTGCCTCGGGCGTATACTGTTTAAGCGTCTCCGACGCTTCCACAATCCGCCGTGCCTCCTTGAGATCCTTGATTTCACCAAGCGCGATGAGCTGCACCGCGATATTGCCCATGGCAGTCGCCTCGATCGGACCGGCCTTCACTAAGCAATTGCACGCGTCGGCCGTCATCTGGCAGAGCAGCCGATCCTTGGTGCCGCCGCCGATCATATGAATGGACGCATACGTTTTTCCGGTGACCTGACGGATCGCCTCAAAAGAATAGCGGTATTTCATCGCCAAACTCTCATAGATGCAGCGCATAATCTCGCCGCGGGTTTCCGGCACAGTCTGTCCGGTTCTGCGGCAGTATTCCTGCACGCGGCGCGGCTGATTTCCCGGCATTTCAAAGGACGGGTCGTCCGGATCGATGAAACAGCGGAACGGCTCGATTTCCAGCGCCTCGCGTTCGAGGTCGGCATACGATACGTCGAAACCTTCCCGAATCCACTGCCGGCGCGATTCCTGGATCAGCCACAGCCCCATGATGTTTTTGAGCATCCGGGCAGTGCGGCCGTAGCCGCCTTCATTGGTGAGATTGAAGCGGCGGGAGGTTTCGTTGATGATCGGCGCCTTCAGCTCGGTGCCGAACAGCGACCAGGTGCCGCAGGATATGTAGATAAAGTCGTCCTTCTGGGACGGCACTGCCGCCACCGCCGAACCGGTATCATGGGTGCACACCGCAATCACCGGAACCGCCGGGCAGCCGAGTTCGTCGCAGATATCCGCACGCAGCGTCCCGTACGGCGTACCCGCATCGATGATCTTTGGCAGGATGCGGGTGGGGATCCCCAGCCGCTCCAGCAGGTCATACGCCCAGTCGCCGGTTTTCGGGTCGAGCATCTGGGTGGTGGACACCTCGCTGTATTCCGCGTATTTCGCGCCGGTGAGGAAATACGCCAGCAAGTCGGGCATCAGCAGCATCGTCTCCGCCCGCTCCAGCAGGTCGGGACGGTTTTCGGCAAGGCTGACCAGCTGGAACACTGTATTCAGCCGCATCAGCTGGATGCCGGTGCGGTCATATAGCTCCTGCTGCGGCACCTTTTCATACGCTTTTTCCATCATGCCCACCGTGCGCTCGTCACGATAGTGCACCGGATTCGCCACCAGCTGGCCGTGTGCATCCAACAGACCGAAATCCACCCCCCAGGTGTCGATGCCGATCGCATCGAAGCCGCCCTGGTGCACCGCCTTGGTGATCCCCTGCTTGATTTCAAAGAACAGACGCTGCACATCCCAATACAGCGTGCCGCACAGGTTCACCGGATCGTTGGAAAACCGGTGGATTTCCTGCATGGCGATTTTTCCGTCGGCATACGTCGCCAGAATGGCCCGTCCGCTGGAGGCACCGAAGTCAAAAGCCAGCACACGTTTGGAAGCCACAAGCAACCACTCCTTTATATATGTAATAAAGGTTCCGGAGCGTTTTACCGCTTCAGCAGAACATCTGCCTCGTATTTTTTGACGTCATCCAGCCAGCTGAGGCCCGCGCCCGCGTTCTCACGCGCACAATAGTAATCCCAGACCAAGCTGAACGGGGCGGCGCGGAATTCCTGCGTATACGCCAGACGGGAGCTCAGATCCCCGGCAGCTTCCATCGCCTTCATCTTATCCACCGGCTGCAGCAGCGCCGCGAGCAGGGCCTTGCGGGTGTTGCGCGCACCTACCACCCAGGCCACAATCCGGTTGATCGACGCATCGAAATAGTCGGTCGCGATGTACACGCGATCCAGTGCATTCATGCGCACAAGCTCTTCCATAATCGCGCGGGTCTCGTCGTCAAACGCCACCACATGGTCGGAATCCCAGCGGATCGGGCGGGAAACGTGCAGCAGCAGCTTATCCTTGAACGCGAGCATTGCCGACAGCTTTGCCGACACCATCTCGGTCGGATGGAAATGACCGGTATCGAAGGTGGCAATCACCTTGTCGTTGCTCATGGCATAGCACATATAAAACTCATGGGAGCCGACGGTATACGCCTCAAGGCCGATGCCGAACACCTTGCTTTCGACCGCATCCACAACGCCCGGGACTTCCTTGGCGAAGATCTGGTCATAGCTGTCCTTGAGCCGCAGACGGGGCGCCAGCGTGTCCACCGGGAACTCTTTCGAGCCGTCCGGCGTCCAGTGGTTGATCACACACGGCTTGCCGGTGCGGGAGGCGAAATAACCGCCGATCTCGCGGCAGCGCAGGTCATGCTCAATCCAGAAGCGGCGAACCTCCTCATCAGCGGCGCTCAGCGTACCGTTCTCGCTCTTCGGATGCGAGAAAAACGTCGGGTTGAAGTCCAGGCCGTAGCCCTTCTCCACCGCCCAGTCAGCCCAGTTTTTGAAGTGCTCCGGTGTGATCTCGTTGCGGTCAACCGGCTTGCCGCTTTCCAGATAGCTCGCATGGATATTCACCTTTTTCACGCCCGGAATAAACCGGAAGGCAAAATCCATATCGCTGCGCAGCTGTTCCGGCGTTTGAGCCTTGCCGGGATAATTGCCCGTCGTCTGAATGCCTCCGGTCAGCGCGCCCTCACTATTCTCAAACCCGACGACGTCGTCACCCTGCCAGCAGTGCAGGGACAGCGGCGTACTGTCACAGATCGCCATTGCCTTATCCACGTCCACGCCATACTGCGCGTACAGCTCTTTTGCCAGCTCATAGCCCTTCTGCAGATTGTCCATATCACACTTTCCTTTCGATCAACAAACGTCACGCGAACAACGTCCATTGATTTTTTCTGACTATTTTGCTATGATCATTATAATACAGTTTGCTTTCGCTGTCTATACATGGCGTTAAAATCGATAAATGCGCACAAAATTTTATTGCTCTGCGCGAAAATGCGCAAAATCAATCATCATTTTTGACGCCCCCTGCGCCATTTCCCCCGTCTGTGGGGAGAAAAACGCCGCAGCAGGCACCGTATGGCCGCCCAATGGTATATTATCCAAAACAGAAAGAGAGCTGACAGCCATGCTACCGCTTGAAAGACAGAACAAAATTCTGGAAATCCTCGCCGACCGCCAGGCGGTTTCGGTCGAGGAATTATGCCATACCCTGTATTCCAGCGGAGCAACCATCCGCCGGGATCTGGCCATTCTGGAAAACAACGGCCTGCTGCGCCGCACTCATGGCGGTGCGGTCTTTATCGACGGGAGCGCACGCGATTTCCCGCTGACCCTGCGGGAAAACGAAAACCTCGTTCCCAAAATCACTATCGCCCAGCGGGCCCTGCCGTATATACGCGACGGGCAGACCCTGTTCATGGACGCGAGCAGCACGGTCTGCCGGCTGGCCGAACGGCTCACCGGCTTCCAAAATCTTCGGGTGATTACCAACGGCCTGAAAACCGCCAACATCCTCGCAGAAATCGACGGCATCGAAGTCTACATCACCGGCGGCAGGCTGCGGGAAAACGCCAAATCCCTGGTGGGCACCCAGGCTCTCGATTTTGTTTCACGCTTTCACGCCGATCTCGCTTTCTTCTCCTGCCGCGGCGTTTCACCGGAAATCGGCGTCACCGAGGCGAACGAGGATGAGGCTGCGCTCAAACGCATCTATGCACGCAACGCACGCCACGTCGTGCTGATGGTCGATTCCAGCAAGCTCGGGCAGCAATACTTCTGCCGCATCACCGACCTGTCCGCCGTCTGGAGGCTGGTCACTGACGGTGAGCTGCCGCCGGAATACGGCGGAATTGGTGCGCCGCTGTGACAGCGGCGCACCGCTTTCCGTGCCGGTCAAAGCACAGCCCGGAAAAAATCTTTCAAAAAATGAAAATTGGTAGTTGACAAGCGAGGGCAAATATTGTATGATAATCACCGTCGCTGATGGGCGCGGCAGGCTTGGGAGCATAGCTCAGCTGGGAGAGCACCTGCCTTACAAGCAGGGGGTCACAGGTTCGAGCCCTGTTGTTCCCACCATTCATGTGGCCCGGTAGTTCAGCTGGTTAGAACGCTAGCCTGTCACGCTAGAGGTCGACGGTTCGAGCCCGTTCCGGGTCGCCACATTTGCCTCTGTAGCTCAGTCGGTAGAGCAAGGGACTGAAAATCCCTGTGTCGTTGGTTCGATTCCGACCGGAGGCACCATCCCCTGCGGCTTTAGCTCATCTGGTAGAGCGCCACCTTGCCAAGGTGGAGGTAGCGAGTTCGAGCCTCGTAAGCCGCTCCATGAAAAACAGGCAGAACCTTTTGGTTCTGCCTGTTTTGTTTTCCCCCTGCCGGCACCGCTGGACAAATCCGGGATTTAATGATAGACTTAGGCGACAGGGCGCTCTTTTGGCAGTACAAGCTATTTGCGTCCGGAAGAGCCCGTCCCTGCCCGGCGGCTGGCCCGGGCTTTCCGAAATCCATCCAATGATACCCTTTGGAAAGTGGTGAATCATTTTCATGCCCAAAAAGGTTCTTTTTACCTCTCATACAGCCAATTTTGCCAAGTTCAACCTGCCTTTCATGCGGTGGTTCCAGGAGCAGGGCTGGGAGGTTCATTATGCCTGCGGAGATGACGAGGCGCCCCCTGCCTGCGATCGTACCTTCTGCATCCCGTTTTCGCGCTCTCCCTATTCCCCGCAGAATCTACGCGCCTATCGCGAACTGAAACGGGTGATCGACACCGAAAATTACGACATCATCCACTGCCATACCCCGGTCGGCGGCGTCGTCACGCGCCTGGCTGCCTCCAAAGCCCGAAAAAAGGGAACCCGCGTGCTGTACACCGCGCACGGCTTCCACTTTTACCGCGGCGCGCCAAAATTCAACTGGCTCTTTTTCTATCCGGTAGAAAAATGGCTGGCGCGGCGCACCGACTGCCTGATCACCATGAACGAAGAGGATTATTCCCGCGCCGTCGACCGCCATTTCCGGGCGGGACGGATCGAAAAAATCGACGGCGTCGGCGTCAGCCTTCAGCGTTTTCGCGCCGTGGACAGTAATGAGCAGCGGCAGATCCGGCAGGAGCTGGACCTGCCCGCTGACGCTTTCATCCTGATTTATGTGGCCGAGTTTATTCCGCGCAAAAACCACCAGCTGCTGCTGGGCATTCTGCCAGAACTGAAAAAGACGCTGCCCGGGCTTCAGGTGCTCTTCGCCGGCGTCGGCGCTTTGCAGCAGGAAAGCCGGGAAGAGTGCGAACGGCTGGGCATTGCCCCCTTTGTGCATTTCCTCGGTTACCGCCGCGACGTCGACCGCCTGTATCAGGCAGCGGATCTTCTGGTCGCGCCGAGCCATCAGGAAGGGCTGCCGATCAACGTCATTGAGGGTATGGCTTCCGGTCTTCCCGTCGTATGCTCCGCCATCCGCGGACAAACTGATGTTATCAGAGAACAGCGAAACGGGCTGCTTGCTCCCGACAACGACGCCGACGCCTTCCGCCATGCCATCGAGCGTCTCGCACAGGATCCCTCTGCCCGGCAGGCCATGCGTGAAGCCAATCTGGAAGATGTGCAGCAATACAGTCTCGACCATGCGCTCGGACAGATGGCGGCGATCTATCGGCGGTATATGAACGAAACGGAGGAACCGTGATGAAGCTGAGCATTGTGGTTCCGGTTTATAACGCGCAGGAGGTCCTTGCGCACACCATCGATTCCCTGCTGAGCCAGAACTGGACGGATATCGAGCTGATCCTCGTCAACGACGGTTCCACCGACCGTTCCGGGGAAATCTGCCGAAACTATGCCGAAAAAGAACCCCGCATACGTCTGGTCGAGCAGGAAAACGCCGGCGTTTCGGCAGCGCGCAACGCGGGAATACGGGCCGCTTCCGGGGATTACATCACCTTTGTCGATGCGGATGACGCCGTTCTGCCGGAAATGTATACCGAAATGCTCGGCGCTATGGACCGCGCAGATGCCCAGCTCGCCGTCTGCGGCGTAGCGGAACAGACGCAGAGCGGCGCGCCGCTCGGGTGCACCACCCACGCCGAAGGGGTGTTCGAGGGCAAAACAGCCATTGGCACCGAAACGGTCTCCCTGCTGCAGGAACATCTGATGCACTCCATGTCCAACAAGGTATACTGCTTATCTCTCCTGCGCACACACAAGCTTCTGGTAGATACCTCCACCGATCTCGGGGAGGACCTGCTGTTCAACCTGCAGTATCTGCGCACCATCGAGCGTATGGTCTTTCTGGAGCCGTGCTATTTTCTCTATATCCATCCGGACGCCGGGAGCTCCGTCACCCGCTACCGGCCGGGCAAATTTGCGATGATGCAGAAGCTGTACCGGGAAACCGCTGCTTTTGCCCACGACATGGGCTGTCCGGAGGATTCCCGGCGGCAAGCCCGCTTCCTCTTTGTCAAATGGACCTGGTCCTGTTATTTCGACCTGTATCATCCCTCCTGCCCCCTGCGCGCAAAGGCGCGCACCCTCGCCATACAGGAAACGCTCGAAACAGAAGAACTGCAGTACTGCGCCGCCAATTGCCGCCTTCAGGGAAGGATGGATCAGATTCTTGCCGGCGCCATTGTTAAAAAACGCATTCTGCGCATCAAGCTGCTCGCCCGCGGCATCCGTTTTGTGAAAATACGCCTGGGCGGCCTTTACAGCCGGATGCAGAACAAAAGAACGAACGCCTGAAAACAGCCTCCCGCCGAAGGTTCGGCGGGAGGCTGTTTGGATTATGCGAAACCACGGCATGGTGCCGTCTGCACTCTGGTTATTTCTTCAGGAACATCCCCATATTGTCGCGGAAATTGCCGCAGGCGATATTGATAATATCCACAAGCACGCCGATGCCGAACAAGCCGCCGGTGAACAGATACAGGATCCCGGTCCCCACCTTGCCGACATAAAAACGATGGATGCCGATACCGCCCAGGAATATGCAGAGAAGCAACGCCGCAATTTTACTTTTCGGGCTGATCATCGGCACGGCAACCACCGGCTGCTGGACATACACCGGCTGCGCATAAACCGGCTGAGCCGTCCCCTGCACCGTATTGCATCCATTCGGACACTGATTCCCCTGATATTCGCTGCCGCATTTTGGACAAATCATTGTTCTGCACCCCTTTTATGTTGATGAATTCCCCATTTCAGTATACCTGATCCGAGCGGATTGTTCAAGGTGCAAAAATCACTGGATTTTTCACCGCATTTTTGCGAGTTTTTCGACTGGCTGTTCTGTACAGTACCCAAAAGCGGCCCGCAGGCGGCTATCGTCTGACGTTCAGGAAAGGATCCTGCCGTCGGTGGAAATAGTGACCACCTGCCAGGGAATAAATTTTCCGCTCCTTTGCAGCGCGGTTTTCGCCGCGTTTTCCAGTCCGCCGCAGCACGGCACCTCCATACGCACGATGGTCAGGCTGCGGATATCGTTATCCTGCAGGATCGCGGTGAGCTTATCGGTATAATCCACCGGATCCAGCTTCGGGCAGCCCACCAGGGTCACGCGTCCTTTGATAAACCGCTCATGAAAATCCCCGTATGCATACGCCGTGCAGTCCGCTGCCACCAGCAAATGTGCACCGGCGAAATACGGCGCACGCGGTGCCACAAGCTGAATCTGCACCGGCCACTGGCTCAGCCGGCTCTGTACCGGGTGCGCCGTGTTGGTCGGCACGGGTTCGACCTCATGCTGAATCCGCCGCGCCTGTGTACCCGGACAACCGCAGGCCAGCGGTTCGGTCACTTTTGCTGCCTGTCTCGCCTGCACCGCCGCTTCATCGTATGCCGCCGCTTCCCGCTTTTCGATTGTGATCGCTCCCGCAGGACACGCCGGCAGGCAATCCCCCAGCCCGTCGCAGTAATCGTCCCGGATCAGCCACGCCTTGCCGTCTCGCATCTCAATCGCACCCTCATGGCAGGCTTCGGCACACAGGCCGCATCCGTTGCATTTTTCCTCGTCGATATGCACGATATTACGTATCATAAATTTTTTCTTCCTTTCCATCGGTATTTCTTGCTTTGCTGCAGACAGTATACTATACTGAAACCGAAATTTCTGTTGTAATTCCAACCTTATTGCAAAGGAAGTCACCACATGGAGCATCTGAAGATTCCGCTGCTGAAGGGCTTTTCCCCGGACGATGCACACGGGACGCTGCGTCGCCTAGGGGCGGACGAAAAGTCGTATGCCAAAGGTGAAACCATTCTCGCTGAGGGCAGTACCTCCAGCGCAATCGGCATCCTGCTCAGCGGCAGGGTGCACATCCTCCAGCAGGATTACTGGGGCAACCGGACTATTCTCGTCACGATCGAGCCGGGTGACCTGTTCGGCGAAGCCTATGCCTGCGTTCCCGGAACCGTGATGGGGGTCAGCGCCGTTGCGGCCGAGGACAGCACGGCAGCCTTTCTGGACCGGCGCAGCCTATTCCAGCCGTGGGTGCTTCCTTCTGCTGACCACATGCGGCTGGTCGAAAACCTGCTGACCATTCTCGCGGAGAAAAACCTGCGGCTGACCGGAAAGATGGCGACAATCACCAGACGCAGCACCCGCGGCAAACTGCTGGCCTATCTGTCCGGACAGGCGCGGCAGCAGGGTTCTGCCTTTTTCACCATCCCCTACGACCGACAGCAGCTGGCCGATTTTCTCAGTGTTGACCGCAGCGCCATGTGCGCAGTCCTTGCACAGCTCAAACGGGAGGGGGTTCTTGATTTCCACAAAAACACCTTTCGGCTTCTCAAAAACCCCGAAGAATAGAACCCCCTCTGCCGAACGGCAGAGGGGGTTCTTCGCTCAGGCCAGTGCTGCGGCCACACCTTCCCGGATGACCTGCAGGACAGCCGGGTCCGCCTTTTCTTCCGGAGCCAGCGCAGTGGACGGTACAAACGCGTTGTCCGCCAGCGGCAGATGCAGCAGATACGCCGTCCAGACGCAGGCCAACAGATACCGCCCGTAAAGATAACTCATATGGAAACCGTCCCGGCACAGGGACATACCGCCCTGCGCATAACGGAACGGGGCGGTCCCACGCAGCCGCTGAATCACCTCGCCGGACGGAATCATCCGCAGGCCGCAGTCCTGTGCCGTCTTCCGGTACGCATGGCGCAGCCGCTCAAACATCTCGGTCTGGCTGCGGTTGTATCGCATAAACGCCCCGTGACTGCTATCGGTCTCATATGCCCAGGTTTCATGCAACAGCAGTTCGGCAGAAGGCGCTTTCTGCCGGATATACGCCTGCATTCGCCCAATGAACGGCGTATAGGTATCCAGCCAGCCGCTGTCATGACTGGCCTGCTGGGTGACAACATAATCCCACGCCTCTTCCCCGAGCGCTTCCTCCACCGACACATACCGTTCGGTATTCACCCCGTTGAGCTGATACTGATAGGCGGCTTCCCCGCTTTCGATATTTCGCCAGTGCGTTTCCAGGGAGCAACCGCCAATATACAGATTGACAATTTTCACCTGTGCACCGGCCGCTTCCGCCATCGGATGCACATAATACGCCGCGTCTTCCGAAAAGCTGTTGCCGATCGCCAGTATCCTGGTCACTGCCATAACGCCGTTCCTCCTTTTTCTTCATCGAGGGCATTGTAGCATACAACCCCCGCAGCGTCAATTGCGTGCTGTGTTTCCCGTCCGCTTCAGCGCCTCCGAAAAAGCCGATGAAAAAAGCTTGCTTGTTACGCTGCGTCATGGTGTATACTCTGTTTGACAAACCGGAAAGGATGTACAGCCGAATGAAAAAACAAAACGCCATACCGGACGGGTATATGACGGTGGGCGAAATCGCCAGAAAGATGGAAACCACCGTGCGCACACTGCAGTTCTACGACCGTACAGGACTGCTGTCCCCTTCGGCAAAAAGCGAGGGCGGACGGCGGCTTTACACGGATAAGGATCTGGTACGGCTTCACCAGATTTTGTCTCTGAAAAAACTGGGCTTTTCCCTGGATGACATCCGGCTGCGGCTGATCCCGCTGGAGACACCTGCGGAAGTGGCACGCGTTCTCGACGAGCAGGCGGACAGCCTCCGGCAGCAGCTGGAGGTGTTATCCGAGGCGCTGCGGGAAACCGAGCTGCTCAAGGCCGAGGTGCAGCAGATGCAGACGGTGGATTTCAAAAAATATGCGGATATTCTGGTCAATCTGCAGATGAAAAACGAAGGCTACGCGCTGATCAAGCATTTCGACGAACCAACGCTCGATTTTCTCCGGCGGCATTTCGACCGCGAAAGTGCGCAGGCCTTTCTCAGCCATTTCGGCCGGCTGACCGAAGAAATCCTGCAGCTGCATAAAGAAGGCGTGCCGCCAGACAGCGCCCGGGGACAGGCGGCGGCGAAAGCCTACTGGAACCTGCTGATGGAATTCGCCGAGGGAGATACACAGCTGCTCGCCCGGCTGAATGAACTGGCGGACACCGGGGCGGCCGACGGCGAATGGGCACAAAAACAGGCACTGGTCGGCGCCTATATCACACCGGCGTTGGAGGTCTATTTCGCGAAAACCGGAACCCGGCCTTTCGGAGATACACCGGACGGCCGATGAATCCTACCGAAAAGGAGGTGGCATTAATGCACACAGCCATAGAGGTATCCGCTTTAACCAAAAGCTACGGCAGTCATCCCGTTCTGCGAGAACTGACCTTTGCCGTACGGCAGGGCGAAATTTTTGCCCTGCTGGGAACAAACGGTGCCGGAAAAACCACAGCACTGGAATGTATCGAAGGCCTCAGACGTCCGGACAGCGGAGAAATCCGGGTCAGCGGCAAAATGGGTATACAGCTGCAGTCCGCCACCCTGCCGGCCTGCATCAAGCCGCTGGAGGCGGCAGAACTGTTTGCCCGGTGGCATAGGACGAGGCCCGATCGGGATCTGCTGGACGGATTGGGCATAGGGACATTTTCCGCAAAGCTGTACGGACAGTTGTCCACCGGACAGAAACGCCGGCTTCACCTTGCCCTCGCCCTGACCGGCGATCCGGACATCGTCTTTCTGGACGAACCAACCGCCGGACTGGATGTAGAGGGCAGAATCGCGCTGCACAGCCAGATACGCCGGCTGAAAGCGCAGGGCAAAACCATCCTGCTGGCCAGTCACGACATGACCGAGGTAAAAGCTCTGTGCGACCGCATCGCCATCCTCAGCGGCGGGTCTGCCGCTTTCGTCGGCACAACCGAAGAACTGGCCGAAAAAGCCGGAAAGTCTTTCACCATCTGCATCAAAAGCGAACAGGGCGAGGAAATCCTCCGTACTGACGATATCGGCGCTGCCCTGCTGCTTTCCCTGGAGGATTACCGAAAAAAAGCTATCCGGATAACCGATATCCAAATCGACCGCGGTTCTCTGGAGGAGGATTTTATCCGATTGACAAAGGAGGAAAAAACATGCGCGCCTTCCTCTACGCAGCAGCGCTGCAGTGGCGGCTCGACATCCGCAGCAAAACGCTCCTGATCACCTGCTATGTTGTTCCGCTGCTGTTCTTCGCATTTATGGGAAGCGTATTCACTGCCGTAAATCCCGAAATGCAGCATACGCTGATCCCGTCCATGTCCGTCATGGGTGTATCTATGGGTGCTCTGATCGGCCTGCCGCCGTCCATCGTCGAAACCTACGCCGGCGACATCAAAAAGATGTACACGGCAAACGGCGTCCCGCTGTGCTTCGGCCTCGCTGCCATGTGCCTGTCCGCTTTTGCGCATCTGACGGTAATGTGCATCAGCCTGTATCTCGTCGCCCCTCTGCTTTTCGGTGCCGCTCGCCCGGCAAGCGCGCCGGCCTATTTCGGTGCCCTCGCGGTTTTTATCGCCGTTTCGCTGAGCGTCGGCTGCGTCCTGGGGCTGGTGAACCGAAACCAGGCAAAATCCACCATGTTTTCCCAGATCGTGTTTCTGCCGTCCATTCTGCTTTCCGGCATCCTGTTTCCCCGCGAGCTGCTGCCCGGAGTTTTTACAGCCGCCGGCAGGCTGTTCCCCGCCTCCTGGGGCTACGCGCTCATGCTGGACGGCGGACTCCGGCCGGAAAACCTGCTGGCGCTGTGCGTCATCCTCCTCCTTTCGATGGGGATGAGCGCTGCCCTGCTCAGGTGCAGGACACGCAGCGGATGAACCGAATTACTGCCACCGCAGCCGGACGAAGCGGAGGAAAGACAACCGGATTTCGATAACCCATAGTAAGAAAAGCACAGCACAGGAGAGCAGCTCCATAGTGCTGTGCTTTTTCTGACGCAAGCGGACACCCTGACGACCGTCGGAACTCAGGTTTGATTGCAGAGCGCAAATTGTGCCCCGCATGTGTGGAAAAGCAGAGCAGTTTTATACTTTCTTCCCTGTTAAGATTATTCCAATAATTGTGCCTATAAAGGTAATCGGTGCAAATCTGACAAACAGCCATTCAAATGCGTGAAAAGCTGTTCCGGCAACGGCAGTTTCAGGATCACTGAAATTCCAGCCTAAATAAGGGCTGTTTAAGGCTATTAAGACGGCAGAAATAACTACAATGAACGCACACAATGAGATAAACAGCCAATGAAATATTTTCCGTCTTGTGATCTTCTTTTGCGCGAGCTGTAAGTTTATAATCTCCAGCTTTTCGGAAATCGCTTTTAAGTCATCAACCTTTGACTCAACAACCGTTTCTCCAAGCAAAGTGCTTACTGGTGTTTCAAGCTCCTCTGATAGGGAAATCAACATATCCGAATCAGGAACTGACAATCCCTGCTCCCATTTAGAGATGGTTTGCCGCACCACATTCAGCTTGATAGCAAGCTCTTCTTGCGAAAGCCCTTTCGATTTTCTGATGGTTTTAATGTTTTCGCTTAACATCAGGGATAACCTCATTTCTTTAATTTGTTATCATTATTGTATGAGAAACGGCCCATTGCTGCAAGCAACGCATATTAACATTCAAGTTTTATAGTCACGATATGCCGTTGGGTATGTTGGCGGGGAATAACAAAAGCCGAACAAATTGTTTTCGGTATCATCTGTTTTTAGAAAAAGACAAATTACAATGTATCGCTTTGTTAGATAATCAGGCTATCTTTCCAATAGTATAGCATAAAAGCCAAAAGAAGCCGACTGCTTTACAGCATCGGCTTCTTTCGACGTGTAAGGGTGAGACAAAATCCACCCTACTTATGGTCGAGCTACAAGATAAAAAAGCGGCCGGCAATTCATAATGAATTGCCGGCCACCGGTCTGGTGGGGGAAGATGGATTCGAACCATCGAAGTCAGAGACAACAGATTTACAGTCTGCCCCCTTTGGCCACTCGGGAATTCCCCCTTATTCACTTGACGCCTTTTCTGGAAGGCGAGGTGTATTGTATCATGTTCTTTCGAGCTTGTCAAGACCAAGTTCAGGTTTTTTCCGACAAATTTTAATCCAGCCGGAAATCTTCACTGCTGTAATCCCCGAGGGCGGGCTGACGGTACGGAATTCGCTTAAGCGGATCATACAGGTACTTCCGACAGTGATGGTACAGCGGCATTACGCCCTTTTTATCGCACAGGATAACCTTTCCGTCCGACGACAGCCGGCCATGTGCACAGTGTTCGCAGCTTGGTTCCACCGTATTTCCGTACAGCTTCCGACGCATCGGCCGCCCTCCTCTCTTTTTTCTTTCTTTATTATTATAGCATAACCTAGCTTTCCTTTCCAGTCCCTATTTTTCGACTGCGTGCGCCGGTGAGCAGCAGCATCGCGCACATTACCAGCAGAGCGAGAGAGGTAACCGCCGAGGTGGCATAGGGTACCACAATCGCATCGGTCATCGGGCTGAACACCCCCGCGGGCAGCGGCACGATGCGGAACAGCAGCACCGACAGCACACCGGCGAGCAGCGCGTGCAGCGCACGTCCGGCAAAGAACCCCCGATCCATCAGATGATACGGATGCAGTGAAGCCGCCAGCTGGCAGTGTACCGACAGCCCGCCCCACCCCATCGCCAGCCCCAGCAGCAGCGGTGCCATCGCGCCGGTCCCGGCAGCTTCCACGCAGCCGCAGCTCACCTCCAGCAGGCACGGCAGCAGGCAGGATAGCGCGGATGCATCAAAACCCAACGCCGCAAACGGCTTGATCAGCAGCCAAGAAAAAAAGCCACTGACCCCGGACACGTCACACAGCGCCAGCAGCGCGGCAAACAGCACCACAAACCCGCACATATACAGCAGTGAGCGGCACGCGGCATTGACCGATTCCACAAACGCCGCAGCCGCCGGCAGCTTTTCCTCCGGTTTCGGCCGTTTCTCCGCAGGCGCCTTCCGCGAGCTCTTCCCTTCCATCACCCGGCCGAGAATACCCAGAAGCAGCGAGGCCGCGATATGCGCACCGAACAGGATCAGCCCATAGCGCATATTGCCGAGCAGTCCCGCACCGACCGTACTAAGGATAAATGCCGGTCCCGCATTGACGCAGAAACGCAGCAGGCGCCTGCCCTCCCGCTGCGTAATCTGTCCGGTGCGCACCAGTTCCCCGACCGCCGTCCCACCCGCCGGGTAACCGCCGATCATCCCGATCAGGATTGCCGATGCGCAGCAGCCCGGCAGGCCGAACAGGAACCGCACCGGCCGTTCCAGCCGGCGGCCCAGCGCCGCCCCGACGCCGGACCGCACCAGAAATCCGGCCAGCACCAGAAACGGAAACAGCGACGGGATGATCACGGTGGAGCAAATGGACAGGCCTCGGCTTACTCCTCCCGATACCGCCTGCGGCCAGTGCAGCAGCGCCGCTGCAGCGGCAACGATGCCTGCGAGCAGCAACGCTGTCTGGATACCGGATTTATGAATCGTCTTGACAAACACACGACCATTCCTTTCCCTGCGGTACGGTGCCGGCAGGCGTTTTCCCAGGCAGAGGACTGCCCTTATCCCATGTGTATGGTTTGTCCCGGTGGGATATGCCTGTTACAGGACTGAAAAATCCTCCTGCTGCATAAGGATAATAGCGTGCCGCCTGTCAGACGGCACGGAGGAGGAGAACTTCATGGCGACCAGAAGGAAGCAGCGGCCCGCGGTCCGCACAAACCGCATCACCCGCCGGGTGGAATCGGTGCTCGAGCTGCCCGCCGGAACCCTTTCCGGCACCGCACGCATCGAATTGTCCGGAAACACCCGCGCCGTGGTCGAGGGCTGCAAGGGGATTCTTGAATACGAAGACGATGTAATCCGCCTGAACACCGCCAGCGGCATCATCCGCTTTATGGGACAAAACCTCGGTATGAACTGCCTGAATGAAGACAGCGCGGTGGTGGAGGGAAAAATCCTGTCGGTGGAATTTATGTCTTAGGCGGCAACCGTCGGAAAGGAATGGGATTGGTATGTATCTTCTGCGTTTTTTCCGCTGGCTGCTGGGCTGGGTAAGCTTTGAGGCGGAGGGCGGCTTCCCTGAACGGCTGCTCAACCTGTGCGCGCGCGGCGAGGTGCCGCTGTGGAACACCGGACGCCGCGGTGTTTCCCTGCAGGCATGCTGCTATGCCCGGCATTATAAAAAGCTCCGCCCGCTCGCCAAAAAGAGCGGCATGCGCCTGCACATCGGGCAGCGGCACGGCGTCCCCTTTTTTTTGCATCGCTACCGCGCCAGAGCAGGTATCCTTGTCGGGGCGGCCGTATACGCCGGGCTGCTGATGGTGCTGTCTCAGCACATCTGGATAATCGACGTACATGTTCAGGACAACGCTGTTCCCGCCGCGCGTGTTGAGGAAGTGCTCGAACCTCTGGGCGTTTTTATCGGTGCCAAACGCGACAGTCTGGACATCAGCACCCTCCAGCTCAAGGTGCTCGAACAGCTGCCCGAGCTGTCCTGGCTGACGGTCAACCTCAACGGCAGCATTGCCGAAGTGGAAACACAGGTGCGCGCCCCTGCACCGGAAATCACCAATAAAGGCGGCCCCTCCAACCTGATGGCCGCCTGCGACGGCACCATTGTGGAAATCGAGGTATATGACGGCCAGCCGATGGTACAGAAGGACGACGCTGTTGCGCAGGGCATGCTGCTGGTCAGCGGCGTGGTGGACAGCAAGGCCGGCCCGATCCTCAAGCGCTCCCGTGCGCGCATCATCGCCGAAACGCAGCACGACATCATTATCCGCATTCCGCTGGAAGAGGCCAAGCTCGTACCCAGCGGCCGTATTATCAGCCGGCCGGTTTTCCGGTTCTTCGGTCTGTCGATTCCGCTGTATACCGACGGGCCGATCGAAGGCGAGTTCATCGAGGAATTTGAGAACAATCCCCTGACCGCCAACGGGCTGCGCCTGCCGATCGGGATGGCCACGCAGCGGTATATCCTGCAGGAAATGCAGACCATTACCCGCACTCCCGAACAGGCTGCCGCCGAAGCGGCGCAGCAGCTCGAACAGCTGACCGTGGAACGTACCGCCGAGGGCATCGAACTGATTGAACGCACCACCGAGGAATCGATTGAAAACGGCGAATACATCCTCATTGCCCGCGATCGGTGCCGCGAAGATATCTGTCGTGAGGAGCCTATCCTAATCAGCGAAAACGGCACCTGATTTCTGGATACAAGAGACAAAAAAACAGGGGTAAACTGGAAATGCTCGACAAAAATTTGTTTATTATGTGCAATGACATTGCAAAACAAAATTGGTATAATATAAACGCTGATAAAAACATCGGATAAATTTGCCGGCGTCCGTCCTGCTGCGCCGGCTGCCGGAGGGGAAAAACAGCTTTATGTCGGAACAGATCATCAGCGTCGATCGTATGGAACAGGCGGTTTCCCTGTTCGGCAACTTTGACGAAAATATACGTTTGATCGAAGAGCATTATCGGGTGGATGTCGTCAGCCGGGGCAGCGACCTTAAGGTGGAAGGCGATCCTGAAAATGTAGCGCGGGCAGTGCGGGCCATCCACGGGCTCCTGCAGCTGATCAACCGCGGTGAACAGCTCAATGAGCAGAACATCCGCTATGTGCTGATGCTGGTGGACGAGGGCACCGAGGAGCAGCTGCCGCAGCTGTCGGCAGACAGCATCTGCATCACCGCCAAGGGCAAGCCGATCAAGGCCAAAACCCTCGGGCAGAAAAAATATGTGGAAGCCATCCGGGACAACACGATTGTGCTGGGCGTCGGCCCCGCCGGCACCGGCAAAACCTATCTTGCCGTGGCGATGGCGGTCAACGCTTTCCGTGCCAAGGAGGTCAACCGTATCATCCTCACCCGTCCTGCGGTCGAGGCCGGTGAAAAGCTCGGCTTTCTGCCCGGCGACCTGCAGTCAAAGGTAGATCCGTATCTGCGGCCGCTGTACGATGCGCTGTTTGACATGCTCGGCACCGAAACCTACCAGAAATATCTCGAACGCGGCAACATCGAAATCGCGCCGCTGGCCTATATGCGCGGCCGCACCCTGGACGACAGCTTCATCATCCTGGATGAGGCTCAGAACACCACTTCCGAGCAGATGAAAATGTTTCTTACCCGCCTGGGCTGGAATTCCAAGATGGTGGTGACCGGCGATGTCACCCAGATCGATCTGCCCGACGGCCGCAAAAGCGGTCTCAAAGAGGTTATGCGGGTGCTGCGCGGCGTCGAGGACGTAAGTATCTGCCAGTTCAATGAAAAAGACGTTGTGCGCCATGAGTTGGTCCAGCGGATCATCCGGGCGTATGAAAATTTTGAAGAAAGGAAACACAGAAGCTATGGAAAAAATCAAAGTGGTCATCGAGAACAAACAGAAGGCCGTTAAAATCCCGACCGGAATCCGGCTGCTGATGCGCCGCTGCTGCCACGCCGTTTTGGCGATGGAAGGGTTCGAGGGTTCCGCTCAGGTGGATATTTCGCTGGTGGACGATGAGGAAATCCGCACCATCAACCGCGAGCACCGCAAGGTCGATGCGATCACCGACGTGCTGTCGTTCCCGCTTGGAGAAAACGGCAAATACGATCAGGATCCGGTCTCCGGCGCCTATATGCTGGGAGATATCGTGATTTCAATGGAACGGGCCCAGGAGCAGGCCGCACAATATGGACATACGCTGCAGCGCGAGGTTGCATTTCTCACGGTACATTCCATGCTCCATCTGCTCGGCTACGACCATGTGGACGGCGGCCTGGAAGCGGTGCGCATGCGTGAACGCGAAGAGGCGGTACTGACTTCAGTCGGTCTGCCCCGCGGCGCGAGCTATGTGCTCGGCGATCAATAATAACGCGGACGGCCGCCTGCCCTCCCTGTGTCGGGAACGGGCCGCGGCCTCCTTTTGCTTTCCCGGCAGCCCGGGACGAAGGAACGTCATATGAAGGGATTCCTGCGCAGTTTCGCCTGTGCCGCACGCGGGCTTTGGTTCTGCGTGCGGCATGAAAGGCATTTCCGGATACATCTGACAGCTGCGGCCTATGTGCTGTGCTTTGCGCCGTATTTTTCGCTCACACGGGGCGAATGGACGGCGCTTATTCTGCTGCTCGGCATCGTGCCTGCCACAGAAGCCGTCAATACCGCCGTCGAGCAGGCCGTAAACCTGGCCCAGCCGCAGCGGCGCACCCGGGCTCGCGTCGCCAAGGATGTGGCGGCGGGAGCCGTTTTGCTGTTGGCCGCCGTTGCGGTTATTATCGGCTTTGTGCTGTTCTGGCGGCCGGAGGTTTTTACCGCCATTCTGGCCGACTTCCGCCGCAGTTTATGGAAGCCGGTATGCCTGCTTATGTCGCTGTTCCCCGCGGGATGGTTTATTGCCTTTGGAGGACTCCGGCCCAAACGGCGTCGCAGCTCCTGCCGCTGCCGCGGCAGGGACAAGCCGTAACCTTTTTCCGCTCCCGCAGGCCCCCGCAAAACGGTGTTTTCAAAACAGGAAAGGAATCAAAACAACATGAGTGAAGCCATAAAAAGCACCTCCGCCTTCGTGGCGATCGTCGGCCGGCCGAATGTCGGTAAATCCTCGCTGCTCAACACTCTGGTCGGACGCAAGGTGGCCATCGTCTCGGATAAGCCGCAAACCACCCGCAACCGCATCATGGGCGTGGTCACGCGCGGCGGGCTGCAGCTGGTGTTTCTGGATACGCCCGGCGCCCACCGCCCGCGCACCCGGCTGGGCGATTTCATGGTCAAGTCCATCACCGACGCCGTATCCGGCGTGGATGCCGGACTGCTGGTTGTGGAACCGCGCAGCGCTGTACATGAAGAGGAAAAAAAGCTGCTCGAGCAGTTCCGGCGGCAGAAGCTGCCGGTTATTCTGGCCATCAACAAAATCGATGCGCTCGAAGACAAAAGCGTGCTGCTCGCCTGCATCGAGGCATGGCGGCAGGAAATGGATTTTGCCGCCATTCTCCCGCTTTCGGCACTCACCGGCGAGGGCTGCGGCGAACTGATCGGGGAACTGCAGAAATTCGCTTTTGAAAGCCCGCACTTCTTTCCGGACGACGCGGTCAGCGATCAGCCCGAACGGGTACTGGCGGCCGAGATCCTGCGGGAAAAGATGCTGCTTCTGCTGCGGCAGGAAATCCCGCACGGCATCGCGGTGGTAATCGAAACCATGAAAGAGCGTGAGAGCGAGCACGGCTCCATCCTCGATATCGAGGCCAATATTTTCTGCGAAAAGGACAGCCACAAGGGTATGGTCATCGGCAAAAAAGGCGCCATGCTCAAAGAGATTGCCACCCTCGCGCGGCAGGATATGGAAGCGTTGTTCGGGGCAAAGGTCAACCTGCAGTGCTGGGTCAAGGTCAAGGAGGACTGGCGCAACCGGCAGGGTCTGCTCAATTCGTTCGGCTACCGGGAATAAATTTCCTGCCAGCCTTTTCCGCGTATCTCTGTCCGTCTTCTGCAAAGGCTAAAACAACAACGGCAGTGCCGTAAAATGCAGCAGAAGGGCGGAATGGACAATGGCCGAAAAGCAGCATGACGATTGGTGGAACGCATTTGTTCACACCGGACGAATCGAGGATTACCTGCGCTACCGCGGCGTGGATATTTACGGCGTGATGGCCGGAAAGGAGAAGCGGCAGGATGCGGCTGACCACCGACGCACTGATTATCCGGGAAAACAACAATATTGGTGAATCCGACCGCTTTGTCACCGCGCTGACCCGCGATCTCGGCGTCATCCGTGCCTCCGCGCGCGGCGCCCGGCAGCTCAAAAACCGCAGCGGAGCTGCGACAAAACTACTGACCTATTCCCGTCTGACGTTGTTCCGCGGACGGGATAAATACATAATCGACGAGGCGGAACCGCTGCAGCTGTTTTTTGAATTGCACAGCGACATCGAACGTCTCGCGCTCGCGCAGTATTTCTGTGAACTGGCCGGTGTACTGGCTCCGCGTGAAGAGGCGGCTGAGCCCTGTCTGCGGCTGCTGCTCAACGCCCTGCACTATCTGTGCACCGGCGGACGGGATTCGCGGCTGATCAAGGCGGTGGTGGAACTCAAGCTGCTGGCTTTCGCCGGCTACATGCCCAACCTCACCGCCTGCGCATCCTGCGGCGCGGCAGACGCGGCAGGCTTCTGGCTGCTGCCGCGGGACGGGATTCTGCAGTGCACAGCCTGCCGCCGGAATGCTTTTGATGGGGCGCTGCCGGTCAGCGTCACGGTGCTTGCCGCGATGCGGCATATCCTGTATGGCCCGTTTGAGAAATGTTATTCCTTCACGCTGCCTGAGGACGGCCTGACCGGTCTGGCTCAGGTGAGCGAAGCCTTTCTGCTTGCGCAGCTCGGACGCGGTTTTAATTCCTTGGATTTTTACCACACATTATAAGATTATAATCATAGATAATATTAACCGTTGTTATAGGTGATTTTCATGAATCGCAATTATCGTTCTCTGGAACTGGATAAAGTTCTGGAAATGCTGGCCGGGGAAACCGGCTGTGAGGATGCCGCGCTGCTGGCGCGGCAGCTGGAGCCGGCGGATAATCTGTCCGAGGCCAGGCGGCTGATGCAGGAAACCGGCGACGCCTATCAGCTGATGGCCCGTTTCGGATCGCCGTCATTTGCCCAGCTCAAAAACACCACCAATGCGCTGCGCCGTGCGGCGGCGGGGGCTTCCCTGTCGCTGCGGGAGCTGCTGGATATTGCGGAGACGCTGCGTGTGATCCGCTCGCTCGCCGAATGGCGTTCGCATTGTGAGGGGATCTCCACCAGCCTGGACGACCGTTTTTCGGTGCTGGCGCCCAACAAATATCTGGAGGAGCGCATCCATACCGCGATCCTGTCGGAAGAAGAAGTGGCCGACGCCGCTTCCCCGGCACTGGCAGATATCCGCCGCAAAATGCGGGCGGCATCCTCCCGCATCCGGGAGCAGCTGGACAAAATGATCCGTTCACCCGCCTACCAGAAACTGCTGCAGGACCCGATTGTGACCATCCGCGACGGCCGTTTCGTGGTGCCGGTCAAGGCCGAGCACCGCAGCGAGGTGCCGGGACTGGTACACGATACCTCGGCATCCGGTGCGACGGTTTTTGTGGAACCGATGGGTGCGGTAGAGGCCAACAATGAATTAAAGGTGCTCACCTCCCGCGAGGAGACGGAGATCGAGCGGATCGTCGCGGAGCTTTCTGCTGAGGCCGGCAGCTTTGCAGACACCATCATTGCCGACTACGAGATACTCGTGGAGCTCAACCTGATTTTTGCCAAAGCGCGGCTGGCCTACAAAATGAAAGCCGTCATGCCGGCGCTTACCGACGACGGCTGCATCCGGCTGCGTCACGCGCGGCATCCGCTGATCGATCCGGCCAAGGCTGTGCCGATCGATGTGGAGCTTGGCGGCTCCTTTGACACGCTGGTGATCACCGGCCCGAACACCGGCGGCAAGACGGTCACGCTGAAAACGCTGGGCCTTCTGACCCTGATGGCGATGTGCGGCATGATGCCGCCGGTCAGCGACGGCAGCTCGCTGTCGATCTTTCCGACCGTGCTCGCCGACATTGGCGACGAGCAGTCGATCGAGCAGTCGCTGTCCACCTTTTCCGCCCACATGACCAATCTGATCCGCATCCTCGGCGAAGCCGGGGAAGGCAGTCTGGTGCTGGTCGACGAGCTGGGGGCCGGCACCGATCCGGTGGAGGGGGCGGCGCTGGCGACCGCGATCCTCGAGCGGCTGCGGCTGCAGGGAGCACGCATTGCCGCGACCACCCATTATGCGGAACTGAAGGCCTATGCCATCCATACGCCGGGGGTGGAAAACGGCAGCTGCGAGTTTGACGTGGCCACTCTGCGGCCAACCTACCGGCTGCTCATCGGTGTGCCCGGGCGTTCAAACGCCTTCGCGATATCCGAGCGGCTCGGCATGGATGCGCGGCTGGTTGATCGCGCCCGGGAGCTGGTCGAGGGCGACAGCCAGCGCCTTGAGGAGGTCGTTTCCAGCCTGGAGGACCGCCGTCAGGCACTCGAAGCACAGCTCGACGAAACCCGCCGCGCCCGCAGTGAGGCTGAGGCCGCACGCCGCCGGGCGGATCAGGACCTGCAGGAGCTCGACCGGCTGCGTGAACAGGAGCTCGACAAGGCGCGCGAAGAAGCACGGCGCATCGTCGAGCGCGCGCGGCACGAATCTGAGCAGCTGATGCAGGAGCTCGACGAGCTGCGGCGGCAGAAAAATGCGGCGGACTTCTCCGCTAAAGCACAATCGGCCAAAAGCCATCTGCGGTCGAAGCTGCATGCGCTCGAAAACGATATCGATCCGGTCACCAAACGGAGGCAGGACAACTATCGGCTTCCCCGCCCGCTCAAGGCCGGCGACGAAGTGCTGCTGACGGATATTGATAAAAAAGCGGTAGTGCTGGCCCCGCCGGATGCTTCCGGCAACGTGGAGGTACAGGCCGGCATCATACGCACCCGCGTGCCGGTGGACAGCCTGCGGCTGGTCGGCGAAAAGAAGAACGAAACAAAAGCTCCGGCGGCGCGTACCCGCGGCACCGCCTCCCGTGCGGTGCGTGAGGTGCATACCGAAATCGATCTGCGGGGACTTACCGGCGAGGAGGCCATTCTCGAGGCCGACCGCTTTATCGACGATGCGGTGATGTCCGGACTGGAACGGGTAACCCTCATTCATGGCAAGGGGACCGGCGCGCTGCGCACTGCGCTGCACCAGCACCTGCGTGCCCATCCGAGCGTTAAAAGCTTCCGGCTCGGCGCATACGGCGAAGGGGAAACCGGTGTGACCATCGTCGAGCTTAAATAAATCTCCTTGCGGCGGTGAAAGGAAATCCGCGCAAAAATAGCTTGGGGAATCGCAAGATCAGGTATTGTCAACAGCTTTCCGGTAAGCTAAGATGACTGTGGACCACGCTGTCCGGAATTGATGATCAGGGAGGCTTCCCCATGTCACAGGTCAAAGACTGCAATATCACCTTTCACTCGCTCGGCGAAACCGACCGCAGCGCCATGCCGCTGGGCAACGGCGAATGTGCAGCAAGCGTCTGGACCGAGCAAAACGGCGACATCTGTCTGTACATCAACCGCACCGACGCCCTCACCGAGCTGGACCGCACGGTAAAGGTCGGCATGGTGCGGCTGTCGATCTCTCCCTCCCCTCTGGGAACAAAGGCTTTTGCCCAAACGCTGGATATCGAGCACGGCGTCATCCACATCACCGACGGCGGCAGTCGTTTGACCGTCTGCATCCCGCCGGAGGAACACACCGTTTACATCACCGGTGAGCTGACCGCTCCCGCTGACATTACGGCAAAACATATCGGCTGGCGCACAGGGGCCATCCTGCCGCACGGTCAGGTGGCCGACGTCACCGAGTCGGCGGATATCGTGGAAAACACCGGGGAAACTATCCGTTTTTACCATCAGAACGGAAAGACCGTCATCGAAGAAACGGCACAGCTGCAGTCGATGGGCGATTACCTTGACACGCTGCCGGACTTTCTGACAGGCCGTATTTTCGGCGGACAAATGGGTTTTGCCGAAACAGGTGCGACAGCTGCGGACGGTACGGTCACTCTGCGCGGCGCCGCACGCTTCACGCTGAAAATCGTCACCGAAAGCCTGCAGGGCGGCCGGGAGGACTTTCTGGCGTCTCTCGGCCGCCGGTTTGCCGCCGCCCCTGCCGTGCAGACTGCTGTGGAACGCACCGCCACATACTGGACAAACTACTGGGCGGACAGTTATATCCGCGTAACCGGCGACGAGCCGGGCGAGCGGGTCATGCTCGACGAGGTGAAGGCGTACATACAGGAGCCCACCGAATACACCTGCGACTGCCCGTCGGCCATCACCCGGGCATACACCCTCACCCGCTACATGTTCGCCTGCTGCAACCGCGGTGCGTTCCCGGTGCTGTATACCGGCATGCTGTTCAACCTCATGCCCGGCGCCGGCGAGCATCTCAGCTTCTGGACCTTTGCGCGCGGCTACACCTCTCAGCCGGGTGAGCCCACCCTTGAACTCAACCCCGATGAGCGTTCCTGGTGCACCGAGCACCTGTGGCAGAACCTGCGTCATCCGTTCCACTCGCTGCTGCTGCGCGGGGAAACCGAGGCGATGCAGGTGCTGTTCCGCTACATGCGCCGGTTCTGGGACCTCAACCGGGCACGGGCGAAGGTGTTTTACCACGCCGAGGGACAGCACAACACCGAAATGACCATGTCCTTCGGCCTGCAGTCCAAAGATATTTACGGCGTCGACCGCCGGGATCTCGCCATCGGCTATTCCCAGAACCGTTCGGGCGGTGCGGTGGACATTTCTCCCGGCCTTGAACTGATTATGCTCATGCTCGACTACGCTGACTACATGAAGGACGATGCCTTCCTGCTCGATGAGGCAGTACCATATACGCTGGATCTGCTGCGGTATATCGCCACCCGCTTCCCCAACCGCCGCGACGGCAGGATCGTGATCGGCCCGCTGCAGAGCATTGAAACCTATTTCAATACCATCAACCCGCTGCCGGTGGTGGCGGGAATGCATGCGGTGATCGGCCGCCTGCTGCGGTATGCGCTGCCGGAGGATGTCCGCAGCGCACTGACCGGCTACCGGGATATGCTGCCGGAAATCCGGCTCGAGCAGCACGAAGGCACCACCGTCATCGCACCGGCCGAAGCCTACGACGGCGAACGCCACAACGTCGAGCCGCCGGCGTTCTACGCCATCTTCCCGTTCAAGCTGTACAGCTTCCATCAGCCGGAATACCAGCTGGCGGCGGACACCTTCCGCGCGGCGATGCGGGAAAACGAGCTGTTCCAGCCGTTTGCACTCGGGAAAAATCCCGGCGCGCCGAGCTATTCCGGCTGGCAGTATTCCGGCACCGCGGCGGCGATGCTGGGCATGACCGATACCGCGGCCGAAATCCTGCGCAGCAACTGTGCGCTGAACAATCCCGGCAACCGCTTCCCCGCGATGTGGGGGCCGATCTACGACGCGGTGCCGGACACCGATCACGGCGCGAACATCCTCACCCTGCTGCAGTACATGGTGATGCAGGTAGACGGCAAAACCATCTATCTGCTGCCGGCATTCCCCAAGACCTGGGATGTGGAGTTCCGGCTGCACGCAGACAAAGATACGGTGGTGGAGGCGGTTTACCGCGGCGGTAAACTGGCGCGCTGCACCGTCACACCGCCGGAGCGCGCCGCAGATGTCGTTGTGGTTCCGGAAGAATAAGTGAACCCAATCAGAGGAGGAGCAGGCGATGAATCAGAAAATCGTACTGGAACAGCCCGCAGTACGGGAAAAGGAGCTGTTCCGCCTTCTGCGCATGGATGAAAACGATGAAGACAACGCGCCGGCGATCCGCCGGATGCTGGCGGAAGCCTCGCAGGTGGCGGTGCCCAAGGCCATTTACCGGGTGGTGCCGGTGACCGAAAAGGGCGAAGATTACGTCGTCGCTGGCGGCGTGCGGCTGCATTCGGCACTGGTGCGGCGCAATCTTGAGCAGGTCAGCCGCATCGTCCCCTATGTGCTTTCCTGCGGCACCGAACTGGAAGAATGGTCACGTACATACGACGACCCACTCGACGGATACATCGCGGACACCGTCAAGCTGCTGTACCTGGGCGCCATCCGCCGGGAACTTCATCAGGCGATTAAGGATGCCTATTTTCAGAAAAACGACATGTCGTCGATGAATCCCGGCTCGGTGGTCGACGGCTGGCCGCTGACCGCACAGCGCGATTTATTCGCCATGCTCGGCGGTGAGGATGCCGTGCAGGAGGAGATCGGCGTACAGCTGACCGAGTCCTGCCTGATGCTGCCGTCGAAGGCCGGCTCCGGTTTCTTCTTTTCGGCCGAATCCCACTATGAAAACTGCCGGTTCTGCCCACTGCTGACCTGCCCGAACCGCAGGGAAGCTTTCTGCGGACATACCGCGGCGGCAGGCTGAGCATCGTTTTTGCAGAAGACAGCGGAAGGGCGGCCATGCTAAAGCATGGCCGCCCTTCCGCTGTCTCTATTTAGGAGGTGCCGGATTATTTGTAAACCAGCTCGGAAATGCTCTCATCCTTGAGCAGCTCGGCATTGTACCATTTGGCACCGGTATCGATGACGTCACTCTCTGCCGCCTCGCCCTTTATGGCCTTTGCCGCCAGCTCGACCGCTTTATAGCCGATCTGGTACGGATCCTGAGTGACCGCACCGTAGAACCAGCCTTTTTCCACCGCCGTACGCTGGGTAGCGCCCGCATCGAAGCCGATGGCGATGACATCCTTGTACTTTCCGGAATCCGCGAAATCCTGGCCGTCGTTGGAGGCGGAGAGGATACCGCCCGCGGCGTTTTCATTGGAGCCGTAGATAGCCGCCGGATTATCCTTCAGCAGGGCTTCAGCGCCGGTCTTCATGTCTGCCGCGGAGGTGGTCGCCGGCACATTGACCTTAATGGTCACCTTTGCCGTGCCGTCCGCTGCTTTCTTATACTTGTCATGGCCGGTAACTTCCACCGCACCGGCAAACCCTTCCATCGCTTCAATCTTCTTGGTCAGTGTCTCGATGAATCCGGCGGTGCGCTGGATGATGGAATCGGACGTCGCGTCCTGCGAGAGGACCGCAACGGTAACGCTGCCGGCCTTCAGCTTCGCCTGGAAGTCCGCGTTCGCAAACAGCTGCTCCGCGGCAATAGCGGCGGCGGCATAGTTGTCGGTCGAAGCGGTCGCATAAATCGAACCTTCCGGCGCATTCGGCACACCGGAGTCAAAACCAATCACCGGGATGCCTTTATTCTTGCAGTCGTTGAGCTGATCGAGCACCGATTCGGTATCCAGCGCCGCCAGACAGATCGCCTTCGGATTCTTCGTCATAGCATTGTTGAGCATGTTGACCTGCTCATTGATATCGCTCTCGGTAGGCGGCCCGTCAAAGGTGATTTCCACACCATAATCCTTGGCTGCCTGCTCGGCGCCCTTTTTGACAACCTGCCAGAACTGGTGCTGGAACCCCTTCGACACCACGGCAACATAAGGCTTGCTTTCCCCCTTGCTGCAGGCAGTGAACGACGCCAGCATGGCGACGGCTGCGGATACGGCAAAGATTTTACGGAATTTCATGGTAATTTCTCCTCCTTATTCTATGGTTTTATCGCTCGCCGGACATATCGTCCAGCGGTCCTGCCCCAAAAATCAGGATTTCTTAACAGCGTTCGCTTTCCGGTTGCGGTAATTATCCAGCAGTACCGCAAGAATCACGACCAGGCCGGTGAAGAAGGTCTGGAAATGCCCCTGCAGATTCATGGACATGAGTCCCTGATTGAGCACACTCATCAGCAGCGCGCCGATCAACGTGCCGGACATGGTGCCGATGCCGCCGGCCATCGACGTACCGCCGATGATAACCGCCGCAATTGCTTTCATTTCCAACCCGTTGCCGGTGCCGGGGATGATGCTGGTGTAGGATGCGGCATACACGATGGCCGCCAGACCGCAGAAAGCGCCGCAGATGGTGTAAATCAGGGTTTTCCAGTTGACCACATTGACGCCGGATAGCCGGACGGCCTCTTCGTTGGAACCGATCGCATAGGTATATCGTCCGAGCCGGGTCTTATTCAGCAGGAACAGCGCGATGACAAAAAAGATGGCCATGTAAATCAGACCGGTTGGAAAACCGTTCGAGGTTTTGAAAAACAGGGTTTTGTACCACCCGTCAGCCGCCGACGAGTTGGGATAACGCTGGGTTTCCACCTTGGTGATGATCGATCCGAGCCCCTGCGTCATCATCATCACACCCAGCGTGGCGATAAAGGGCGGCAGCTTCAGGCGGGCAATCAGGATACCGTTGATAAAGCCGAACAGCGTGGCGATAAGCACCACCGCAATCAGGCATACCCACATCGGCAAACCGTTCTTATACAGATAGCCGCCGATCAGCGCCGAGCACATCATATTGGTACCGATCGACAGATCGATGCCGCCGCTGATGATGACAAAGGTAATGCCAAAGGCCATAAACGCCACATAATAGGTCGAGTCCAGAATATTAACCGCGGTGGCTTTCGAGAAAAAGCCATTGCCGAATATACAGAAAAACACATAGAGGATGATCAGAACTCCAAGGGCTAGCAGCTTCTGCAGCCCCATGGAACGGATACGCTTCTGCCGTTCTTCAATCGGATTTCCCTTTGTCATGTCACTTACCTCCCGTCATGCCTTCGCGCATTGTCGCGTATTTCATAATGACTTCCTGACTCGCTTCACTGATATCGAGCACACCGGTTATGCGGCCTTCGCACATACAGATCACCCGGTCGCTCATGCGCAGCACCTCCTGCAGCTCAGAGGAAATCATGATGATGGCCTTCCCCTCATGGGCAAGCTCGTTCATCAGCTTGTAGATCTCGCTTTTCGCGCCCACGTCGATGCCGCGGGTCGGTTCGTCAAAGATCAGCACATCGCAGTTGCGCACCAACCATTTGGCAATAATCACCTTCTGCTGGTTGCCGCCGGAAAGATTCCGGATGAGCTGCGCGGTCGAAGGGGTTTTTATATTGATTTTCTGAATATACTCTTCTGTGACAGCCTTGATCTTCCGGCCGCTGACCACACCCGCGGTGGAAAACTCCTCCAGATCGGCCAGAACCGTGTTATCCGCGACCGAAAGGCCGACCGCCAGGCCATACCGCTTACGGTCTTCGGAAAGATAACCGATGCCGTTGTGCACGGCATCCTTCGGACTGCGGATATGGACCGGTTGACCGTTTTTGAGGATTTCTCCCGCCGTATGCGGATCGGCGCCGAAAAGCAGACGGGCCACCTCGGTGCGCCCGGCCCCCATCAGACCGGCAAAGCCCAGAATTTCCCCTTTATGCAGCTGGAAGGAAATGTCCCGCACATCTTTGGAACACAGCCCGCGCGCCTCCAGCACCACCGGCGCATCGGCCGGCACCATATTGACCGTTTTGGGCTCCTCGTAAATTGTGCGTCCGACCATCGCGTGGATAATCTCGTCAAGGGTGGTTTCCGCGGTATTCATGGTTTTGACGTATTCCCCGTCCCGCATAACCGTGATGCGATCGGTAATCTCCATAATCTCATCCATACGGTGGGAGATATACACCATCGTAACGCCGCGTTCCTTGAGGTGACGCATCGTTTTGAACAGCTCGGAAATCTCCGCTTCTGTCAGCGCCGCACTCGGCTCGTCGAGGATCAGAATCGACGAATCAAAGGACAGCGCTTTGGAGATTTCCACCATCTGCTGCTTGCCGACCGTCAGGTTGCCGACCTTGGCCTCCGGCGAAAACTGCAGGTTCAGATGGTCGAACAGTTCCTGCGTTCTGCGGTTGATTTCCTTATCGTTGAGCAGGAATCCCTTGCTTTCCCTCCCGATAAAGATGTTCTGCGCGGCAGTCAGGTGATTCATCAGATTCAGCTCCTGATGAACAATTGAGATGCCTGCCTCCTGCGCTTCCTTGGGATCCCGAAAGCAAACCGGTTTGCCGTTGTAGAGGATTTCGCCTGCATCGGCCTTATGTATGCCGGTCAGCACCTTCATCAGGGTGGACTTTCCGGCGCCGTTTTCGCCGACAAGCGCATGAACCTCTCCCCGGCGCAGTTCCAGATTGCATTTCTTCAGTGCATGCACCCCCTGAAACCGCTTGTCAATGCCGATCATCTGCAGTACTACCGGCGCCTGCTCCGGCGGCGCAGCGGCCGGCTTTTCCATGGTCATGCCCGTATTCACAGCAGCACCCCCTAAAAAATGATGGAAACCGCGGAGAAGCCTGACAGCCGGCTTCCCCATCCGGATTACACTCTCAGTATAGAAAGGCGCAGACAAATTTGCCATAGAAAAACTTCCACAAAAAGTTGAAATTATTACACTATGACGGACACACGCTTGCACAATGCTCTTTTTTCCTGTAATATAGTCTTACATCAAAACTTACATCAAAAAAGTCCGGATAAAGCCAACCGGCTTCTGCCTGCCGGACAGGAGCCGTCAGCGCTGCTGTATCCGCTTCCCACTGCGCGTGCCTTTTTGCCATTGAAAAGCCATCACTTTCTGGCAGGCAGAAGCCCCAAAAAGCGGTGCAGGCCGACCTGCACTCGAGCAGCCCGTGTCCAATTCCCCTTATTCTGAAAAGATACGCGTTTTCAGAGAAAATTCCCAATCGCGCCAACAGGAGGCTGCCTTTATGTATCGCATTTTACTTGCCGAAGACGAACAGAATATGCTCAACGCCATGCTTCAGGCCACACCGTGGCAGGAATTCGGCTTCGATTCCCCCTATCCCTGCAGCAATGGCCAGGAAGCCATCGACGCACTCAAAGCCGGTCTGCGGCCAGATCTGGTGATTACCGACATCTGCATGCCAGTAGCCGACGGCCTGGTACTGGCCGCGTACGTTCGGGAACATCTGCCGGATACCATGGTGGTCATCCTCAGCGGCTATGACGATTTTCAATATGCACAGCAGGCCCTGCGGCTGCAGGTCTACGAATATATCCTCAAACCTTTTACGCCTAAACAGCTTTGTGAGCTGCTCGACCGGCTGCGGCGGGAGATCACCCGGCGCAGGGACGGAGATGAAACCACGCGGCTGATTGTGCAGCACCATTTTCTCAACCGCCTGATCACGCAGACCTCCACCCCCGAGCTGATCGCGGAACACGCCCGGCTGCACGGCATCGAGCTGCGAGCGCCATACTACGCAGTCGCCTCACTGGATCCGGATCTGCCGGTACCGGCTTCACCCGCGGAAACGGCGGCGCGGGACTGCCTGCGGTACGGCCTGTACAATGTCTGCGAGGAGCTGCTGCGCGGCCGGGAGGACAGTCAGGTATTTCAGGGCCGCTTTGGGGTTACCAAGCTGCTCGTCGGCGGCGAAACGGCGGCCGGCTGCGCGGACACCCTGCAGGCCCAGGCTGCACAGCTGATTGAGCGCGCGTCCGATTGCCTGGAATGCACTGTATCCGCAGGAATCGGCCAGCCGGTCCGCTCCACGGCGGAAATTGTCCGGTCGCATGAGCACAGCCGCGAGGCGCTGGAACAGCGCTTTTACCGTGGGGACGGCGCTCTCATTTTCTGGAAGGACGGCGGTTTTCCGAGTGAACGGCTGACTGCTATCGGCCCCTACGAAGAGCGGCTGCTTTCCGCACTGCGGCACGCGGAACGGGAAGATGCCTGCACCGTAATCCGTCAGCTTGCCGGACGCATGGCAGATATGCGCATCCCGCCGGCCGACTGCTGCTCCCACATGCGGCACCTGCTGTCCCGCGCCGTCAGTACAGCGGAAGAGCTGACCAACGGCCACTCGCTGTCCGACGAGGCGCAGCAGGCAGCTCAGCTGGACACCCGCCACTGCGTCACGCTGCCGCAGCTCACGCAGGATGCGCTGCGTCTGTGCGGACGGCTGTTTGACGCCCTGCGCGAGGCTTCCACAGACGCAGCCGCACTGCAGGTGCGCCGTGCACAGGCGTATATCCGGGAAAGGTATGCTGATCCGGAACTGTCCCTCAACGACATCACCTCCTATCTGGCGGTCAGCACCAGCTATTTCAGCACCCTCTTCAAAGGCGGAACCGGCATGACCTTTCTCGAATATCTCACCGGCGTCCGCATGGAAAAGGCAAGGGAAATCCTGACCTTCACCGATCTGCGCTCCTGTGAGATCGCAGAAAAGATCGGTTTTTCGGATCCGCACTATTTCAGTGCCGCGTTTAAGCGGGCGACCGGCCTGACCCCGCGGGAATACCGGGAACGCAGCCGGCGGGAGACCGCCGGCACCAGTAAGAAATAAGCCAGCCGAAAGGAGCAAAATGCCATGCAGCGCTTTCGTCAATGGATCCGGCGCTTTTACAATCCCGGCAGCGTGCGCACGAGCATTCTGCTGTCCTTCATGGCGATCATCATTCTGGTGGTCTTTCTGCTGTCGCTGCTCTCTTACCGCCACACCATGCAGGACAGCCGCCGGACCGCCATCTCCTATACCGACCGCCTGCTCAGCGAAATCACCTACAGCATCGACGCCTATATCGGCAACATGAAAAGCACCGCCGATCTGGTCGGACGCAATTCGGATGTGCGCTCACTGCTGTCGCTGTACCAGACCCGCGCCGAAACCGGCGAGGCGGATGAGACGGAAATCCGCCGGCTGCGCGAACGGGTGGCGGCACTGATGGAAACAGCAGCGAGCACCCGCAGCGATATCACCAACATCGCCGTTGTGTCCCGCAGCGGGGAGGTAGTACTCAGTGACCGCACCAAACAGGTCAATCCCTATGCGGATTTCATGGTCACCGACTGGTATCTCCGTCCGCTGTCCTATACCAAAGATATCATCGTTTCCCCTTCGCACGTACAGAATCTGGTTCAGGGAGAATATCCCTGGGTCATCTCCATATCGAAAGCGATCACCGATCCGCTGACCGAGGCGGTCACCGGGGTACTGGTGGTGGATCTCAATTACAGTGCCATCGCCGGCATCTGCGAAAACGCCCAGATCGGCAGCGGCGGATACATCTATCTGATCGACAACCGCGGCAACCTCATCTACCACAAACAGCAGCAGCTGATTCATGCCAATCTCAAAAGTGAATATATCCATGAAGTGCTTGCCGTCAGGGAGCACGATGAGGCCTATCTGCTCAGAGAGGACGACCGCTCGGTCTATCTGCTGGATTACTCTTCACTAACGGACTGGACCGCGGTCGGCGTGGTGAAAACCGAGGAACTGATTGACAAGCACGGCATGATTGTGTTTTTCGCGCTCATGGCCATCAGTGCTGTTTCGCTTGCCGCCGTAATGGCTGCGCTGATCTCCACCGCCATTACCCGGCCGATCAAACAGCTGGAAAGCACTATGCACGAGGTGGAGCAGGGCGATCTGTCGGTACGTGCCGAAACCTCGCTCAACAATGAAATCGGCCATCTCAGCCGCGCTTTCAACAGCATGGTGGAGCACACCAATGCCCTCATGGCACAGCGCGTGGAGGACGAAAAGGAAAAAAGGCACAGCGAGATCCGTGCCCTTCAAGCGCAGATCAACCCGCATTTCCTCTATAACACGCTCGATGCGATCATCTGGATGGCGGCCAGCGGCAAAAATGACGAGGTCATGGAGATGACCTCCGCGCTCGCCCGGCTGTTCCGCACCAGCATCTCCAGCGATCACCGTCTGGTGCCGCTATCGATGGAAAAGGAAAACATTCTCAGCTATCTGACCATCCAAAAAATGCGGTACGAGGATAAGCTGACCTATACGCTGGATATGCCGGAACGGTTCGATGCTTTTCTGCTGCCCAAGCTTATCCTTCAGCCGATTGTCGAAAACGCCATCTATCATGGACTCAAACCGCTGCCGGACGGCGGCATGGTGCATATCCATGCCTTTGAACGCGGCGGGTGCCTGGTGCTTTCAGTGGAAGACAACGGCGTCGGGATGGACGAGGAACAGATCCGCCGGCTGTTCATCCAAAAGCCGCAGGACAGCCACGGCATTGGGGTCGTCAATGTACACAGCCGCATCCGGCTGTTGTTTGGCGAACCTTACGGTCTGTTTTACTCCAGCCGCAGCGGCTGCGGTACCCGGGTGGAAATTCTCCTGCCGATGCTGACCGAAGAGAAGGAGGCGGAAGGATGAAGCGACATCACTATCTGACGATAACCGCGCTGGTTCTGTGCGTCGTCGGCTTCACGCTGCTGCTGTCTCTGCGCAGCGACGTCTTTTCGTCGGGAAAATCCCCGTACAAACTGGAAATCATTCTCAAAGCCCGCTCCAACCCGCCGGATTTCTGGCGTATTGTGGAGCAGGGCGTCAGCAGCGCCGCCGAAGAATACGGCGTCCAGTGTACCGTCACCGGTGCGGTAACCGAGCAGGATATTGACGGGCAGATTGCTTTGGTAGAAGAAGCTATTGCCCGCCGGCCCAACGCAATCATCCTTGCGGCCAGCGATCCCGAACGGCTGGTCCCAGTATGTCAAAAGGCTGTGGAGCTGGGAATCCGGCTGATCACCGTGGACAGCGACGTCCATTATGACGGACGTGCCGCCTTCGTAGGCACCGACAACCGCGAACTCGGCCGCAAGCTGGCCGGACAGGTGGACCGGATAGCCGGCACACAGGCGGCATTTGGCGTAATCGGCCATGTTCCCACTTCCACCACAGCGGTCGAGCGGTTCGCTGGTCTGATGGAGAAGGCCGTCAATGCCGAAAGCCGGCTGGCCGGCATTGAATACTGCAACAGCGATTCGGACCTGTCCAGACAGCAGACCATCCGGATGCTCAGTGAACACCCCGAAATCCGCTGCATGGTGGGGCTGAACGAGAGCTCCGCCATTGGCATCGCCGAGGCGCTCGAGGAACTCGGACTTAATCATCAGGTGGCATTGATCTCCTGTGACAGCTCCAGCCAGCAGATTCAGTCTCTCGAAAGCGGAACCATTCAGGCTGTCGTGATTCAGAACCCTTTCAATATGGGATATATCGCTGTGCAAACCGCCGTCGACCTGCTGCGCGGCAAAGCTGTACCGGATGTTTTCGATACCGGCAGCATCGTTATCCCGCGTGAAGAAATGTATACGCCGGATAACCAGAAGCGCCTTTTCCCCTTCATTTCCTGATTCCTCGGCGGGGTTGCCGCCGGATGACATCGAAAATTTTGGGCATCTTGTATTTTTGTTCCCGGTTAGACATAATTTGTTCAGAATTTTATGCTAAAATAAAAGTCTATATTGTATGCGGCGGAAAGACGCATTCTCAGCAGACTGCACCGCGGGCACACGCGGCAGACAGACGGGAAGCGGACGCCGGCGGCACTGTTCCTTCCGGCCCTGCGGCATTTTGCCCCTGCATCCGCTGAAGGCAACCCTGTGTCAGAAAGGAAGATGTCTATGCCAAACACGAATTATTCCGAAATCACCCCCGCCATCCGCCGGTTGGCGGATCAATGCATCAGCGATGGTGCAATTGATCCGGAGCTGTATACCAGGCATCAGGTCAACCGGGGACTTCGCGATCTTCAGGGGCGCGGCGTGTTGGCTGGCCTGACCGAAATTTCCGAGATTCAATCCAGTCAGAAGATCAATGGTGAATCGGTCCCCTGCGAGGGCAAGCTGTTTTACCGCGGGATCGATGTGGAAGATATCGTCGGCGGTTTTGTCAAGGAGCAGCGCTTCGGATTTGAAGAAACCGTTTATCTGCTGCTGTTCGGTCATCTGCCAAGCCATGAGGAGCTGACCGATTTCCAGCAGATCCTGTCCGACTACCGCACCCTGCCCACCAGCTTTGTGCGCGATATCATTATGAAAGCGCCCAGCCGCGACATGATGAACACGCTCGCGCGCAGCGTGCTGACACTGTATTCCTACGACGAGAACGCCAACGACATCAGCATCCCGAACGTCCTGCGGCAATGCCTGCAGCTGATCGCCCTGTTCCCGCTGCTGTCGGTTTACGGCTATCAGGCGTACAGCCACTATCACGACGGCAACAGCCTGTACATTCACAATCCACTGCCTGAACTGTCCACGGCAGAAAACATCCTGCGTATCCTGCGTCCGGACAGCCAGTACAGCCAGCTGGAAGCGCATATCCTGGATCTCGCTCTGGTGCTGCACGCCGAACACGGCGGCGGCAACAATTCCACCTTCACGACCCACGTCGTCTCCTCCTCCGGCACCGATACCTATTCGGTCATTGCCGCGTCTCTCGGCTCGCTCAAGGGGCCCAAGCACGGCGGTGCCAACATCAAGGTGGTGCAGATGTTCGAGGATATGAAGGCGTGCCTGCCCGACTGGAGCGACGATGAGGCCATCTGCGCGCATCTGCGCAAGCTGCTCCACAAGGAGGCGTTCGACCACTCCGGTCTGATTTACGGCATGGGACACGCGGTGTATTCCCTGTCGGATCCGCGGGCAAACATATTCAAGAAATTTGTCAAAAATCTTTCGGAGGAAAAGGGTCTGGAAGCGGAATACGATCTGTATGCCCGCGTGGAACGCCTTGCTCCGCAGGTAATCGCTGACGAACGCCGGATTTATAAAGGCGTCAGTGCCAACATCGACTTTTACAGCGGTTTCGTGTACAGTATGCTGAATCTGCCTACCGAGCTGTACACCCCCATTTTCGCCATCTCCCGCATTGCGGGCTGGAGTGCCCACCGCATCGAGGAGCTGGTGAATGCCGGCAAAATCATCCGTCCCGCTTATCTCAACGTTGCGCCGCGCCGCGAATACGTGCCGATCGACCAGCGGTAAAATGCAGCAAACGGCTCTCTGCTTTTAGCAGAGAGCCGTTTCAGCTTGCCGAAAAAGTCCGGTTTATGCCGTCCTTTTCCAGACTGATGCAAAAGTGGGGAAAATCGTCTGATTTTCCCCACTTTTTGTCGCCTGCGGGCGGATTTATCCGCTTCTCTTAACGGGGAGTGGGCTTCGAGGCCTGCTTACGCAGCCTCGACGAGTTCTACCATTAGCGGAACATCTCCCCTGCCGGGAGAATATGCCTTTTTCGGCAGTCTCAAACGGCGCTGACGGCGATTTTTCCAGTGCTTTATGTTTTAAAAACCCATCCGCCGTCCCGCAAGCAGCAGGCGCATTGCCCGCTCCACTGCAGCTTCCAGCAGACCAGCGGCCTCGGCCATCGCCCGCTCAAGCGGCATGATGCTGTCCACCAGTGACAGCATACCGTCCACACCGCAGGCGTACAGCCCCTCCGCTCCGGCGCCGATGCTGCCGCCGACCGCAATCACCGGCATATCCGGCCGCACGGCTTTCGCATGAGCGGCCACGCCGGCCGGCACCTTACCGTTGACCGACTGCCCATCCAATCGGCCCTCCCCGGTGAATACGGCGCAGGCGCCTTCCGCCAGCTGATCGAATCCCACCGCCTGCAGTACCGTTTCGATGCCCGGGCGCATCTGCGCGCCGCAGAAGGCCAGCAGTCCCGCGCCCAGTCCGCCGGCCGCACCGGCGCCCGGCAGCTGCGCCACATCTTTTCCCAGCTGCCGCTGTATTACTTCCGCATACCGTGCCAATGCTTTATCCAGCAAAGCGGCCATCGGCGCATCCGCGCCTTTCTGCGGGCCATATACTGCCGACGCGCCCTGAGGTCCGCACAGCGGGTTGGTCACATCGCACGCGACCGTAATGGAAGCCTCCTGCACTCGTTTGTCCCAGCCGGTCAGATCAATACGCTCCAGCCGTTCCAATGCTGCGCCGCCCGGCTCAAGCTCTTTTCCGGCAGCATCCAGGAACCGGGCGCCGAGCACCTGCATCATGCCGGCACCGCCGTCATTCGTCGCCGAACCGCCGATCCCGAGCAGAATTTTCCGACAACCGGCATCCAGCATGGCACGCAGCAGCTCTCCCGTACCATAGGAGGTCGCCCGCAGCGGATCCAGGCGCTCCCGCGGGATCAGCGTAATCCCGCTCGCCTGTGCCATCTCCATAACTCCGGTGCCGTCCGGCAGACGCAGCCAGACCGCCTGCACCGGATCCCCCAGCGGACCGGTTACCTGTACGGTATACCGCTCCCCGCCGGCTGCAGCATAAAACGCCTCGGTGGTCCCCTCTCCGCCGTCCGCTACCGGCAGCTGCACCACCTGCGCATCCGGCATCACCCGGCGGATACCCGCCGCCATGCTCTGCGCAGCCTGCACCGCCGTCAGACTTCCTTTATAGGAATCCGGTGCTGCCACAATCTTCATGGTCGTATCCCTTTCCTCAGGCACTTATATAGTCTGAACATCAGAGGATATAACGAATGCCTCCGGATACAGCTGCCCGGCCACGAATTGCGCCGCCTGCGCCATCCGTTTTCCCTGCCGTTCAAACACAGCGGCATCCACGCCGTAAACGCGGCCGTTCTGCACCGCCGGAGAGGAGGCATATATTTCCGCCGACTTCACGGTATCCACCAGCTCTTCCGGACAGAAGATCACCTCTGCCTGTACAGCCATATCGGCGCTGATTGTCCAGCCGGTATCCTCTGCCGCCGCATTGACGGCACCGGCCTTTTCCAGCAATACGCCGATCAGCGTATCTCCGGTGGCGGCACTGCCGCTTCCGTCGGCAGCATACAGCGCCTTTAGCGTACCGGCGTTATCGCCGAGCATCTGTGCGATTCGCTTCATCGGTGCCTCCACTGCCGACGCAAAAAACGCATCCGCTTTTTCCGGACCAGTCTCCGCGCCGGCGAATGCTTTGCCGACAGCCTCGTACATCTCCGCAAGCGTATCCCAGTCGGATGCCGCCGGGATCACCAGCACCTTAACGCCGCGCTCTTCAAACAGCCGCGCCAGCTCCTCGGCCGGCTCGCTCTGCATCAGCACAAAATCCGGCTGCAATTCGGCAATGGCCTCCACATCCGGCATCAGCATACCGCCCACAGCGGGCAGTGATGCAATGGCTTCCGGATAATCGCATTCCTCCGCACGGCCGCACAGTGCAGCCGCCAGTTCCATATCGCTTACCACCTCTGCCAGCGACGGCGACAGCACCACTACCTTCTGCGGTACCGTTTCAATGGTCAGCCCGTTGACCTCCACCGGAAAATCCGCCGGCGAATCCGCCGAAATGGCCGGTTCCTGCGACTCTTCCGTTTCCGAAGCATCCGGCTTTTTCCGGCAGCCGGAAAACATGGCTATACCGAACAGCAAAACCGCCGCCCAGGCCCAAATCGCTTTTTTCATATCGTCAGCCTTCCTTTCAGCGATAATATTTGTAGTATGCCACCACCGTCACGGTTTCGTTCACCGGCACCGCTGCATGGCGCGCACAGCGGTTGACACCGGTCACCACGACGCCGTCCAGGCTCATCAGCTCGCCGCATTTGGCGCTCTCTTTGTCGCAGCGGAACACCTCAGTGCCGTCGCAGACAATCACAATATCCTCATGCAAAGCGTTGATCCGTCCCGTTTTGCCCAGCACCGTTTCGACCGGGCCACCGCCCTCATCGACGCCGCGCAGGGTCACATATTTAAGCTCCCGCCCGTCCAGCCGCTCGATGGTCCGAATGTCGGCGGAATCCTCTTTTTTCCGGCGGGTAAACCATCCCATCGTCACAGTCCATCCTTTCCGTCTGCGTTCACAGGTGTTCTCCACGCGCGAGCTTGGCCTGCGCATCAGCGATGAACTGACGCGCATAGCGCGGCGAACGCGCCCCCCGCTCCAGCACCCAGCGTTCGGCTGCGGAAAGCAGCTCCTGCCGTTCCACTGTCAGGCCGTGATCCGCCGCAATCTGCTCGACGATATCCAGAAAGCGCTGCTTATCCGGCATCAGGAAGGTCAGGCTGATGCCGAACCGGTCGGACAGCGATACCGCTTCCTGCACCGTGTCGCCGCGGTGCACCTCGTCCCCCTCGCGGCCGGAAAAGGTTTCCCGCAGCAGATGCCGCCGGTTGGAGGTGGCATAAATCAGCACGTTCTCCGGCCGGGAGGCAAGTCCGCCTTCGAGCACTGCCTTGAGCGCCGCAAAATTATCGTCGTTGTCGGAAAAGGACAAATCATCGATAAACACAATAAATTTCATCGGAATACCTGCCAGGTAGCCGGTCAGATCCGGAAGCTGATGCAGGAATTCCTTGGGCATTTCGATCATCCGCAGGCCCTTGGGAGCATATTCGTTAAGCAGTGCTTTGACGGTGGAGGACTTTCCGGTGCCGCGGTCGCCGTACAGCAGCATGTTATTGGCTTCAAACCCGTTGAGGAACGCCAGCGTATTATCCACCGCGATCCGCCGCTGGTATTCATACCCTTTCAGATTGCTCAGCCGGATGGGATCCGGGTGCTCCACCGGCAGAATATGGCCGGCACGCCACAGGAAGGCGTTATGCGAAGAAAACCGGCCGCAACCGTGTGCGGCGTGGTAAGCGGAAAGCTCCTCGCCGATCTGCCCCCACGGCACATCCATCGGCGCCGGTGCGGGCGCGCAGCCCCACAGCGGCAGCGTCTGCGCCGCCGTTCCGCACAGCGCCCGCAGTTCCTCCGCCGGCAGAACCGCCGCTTCATAAAGCACCGTCAAATCGCGCTGCGCCATATCCCGCAGATAATGATCCGGCTGCTCTTTGGCAGACAGCGCGGCAGAAAACCGGTTATCGTCTGCCAGCACCTCTTCCGCCATCGCTCCCGGCAGGCTGTTCAGCCGGTTTTTCTGTGCCAGCAGCGCACAAAGCGCCCCCCAGCTGCGGAAAAGTTCCGGTTCCTCTTCCCTCGCCGCCGCCTCCAGCAGTGCACAAAGCGCCGCCGTCACCGGCCGTTTCAATACATTGCGGTAAATGGACAGGGACAGCATCCCCAGCCACATTTTCCGCAGCGTTTCCCTGGTCAATCCGGTGTGTGCCATTATGTTTTCCATCCTCTCGCCCGCTGCCGGCTCATGATTCTTTTCATACGCAGCACATATGTAAATCATTTTACTGCCAACGGCGGGGGATGTCAATGTAAAACACTGCCGCCGGGCAGCCGGACGGTATTCCGCACACGATCAAAAACACCAAAATATAGGAAATTCCCCCCCGGCATCCTGCCGGCGTTTTCCCTTGTGCACTCCAAAAAACGCATAAATCGTCAGCCCTACTAGAATTTGGCAATTTATTCGCTTTTTGCGAACGATTCCGACAGATTTTCGACGCCAAAACGTTCGATTTATAAAAAAACAAGAAATTAACAAACGAGAAATATAACTTTTTTTGCACTATGAATAATTTTTTCAAAATTAGCCTTGACATTTGCGAAAAAGTGAGGTATAGTGATGAAAGCATTACGTTATAAATGTTTTGCTGTCCCAGATGAGGTGATTTCTTGTGTGCGCATCCCGTGAGGTTCCGCTTTGCGATCTGAGCGATGAACAGCTTGCGGTTCTTGTACGGGATTCCTCCGAAGAGGCGTTCTCCCTATTGGTGTCACGCTGTACGGGAATGATTCAGTTTCTGGCGACCGCTTTCCGGCAATCCGGTGTGGACGCGGAAGATTTGGCGCAGGAAGGGCTTCTTGGTCTCCTTTTTGCGGCGCGCACCTTTCGTGAGAACGGCGGTGCGGCTTTCCGTACTTATGCGTCGGTGTGTATCCGGCGGCGTATGCTTTCAGCGGTGCGGCGTGCCGGTCACGAAGCGGCGCTTTCCGGTGCCGGATGGGCAGATGCCGATCAAACGGAATGCAGCGATGCGCCCGGCAAGGCGGAGCTCGATCCGGCACAGCTGGTGGTGCAGCGCGAGGATACGCAGCGGTTGGACAACCGTCTGCGCGAGATATTGACTTCACTGGAATATGAAGTGCTGATGCTGTATTTCGGCGCATATACTTATGAAGAAATCGCACAGAGGTTAGGGATCCGCACCAAGGCGGTGGATAACGCTCTGCAGCGTATTCGCCGCAAGCTGGCAAGCCAGCCATTGTTAGACTGACGTCTCTCATGCAGAGCGCACAGTATGTCTTCCCCCGGTTATTGTCCGGGAGAAATCCAATTTGTCCGTAACGGCCGCAGGCCGTTGGGAATATATGCCCGGGTAGCTTAACGAGAGCGTTGGTTTTTCCAAAAGGTGTCGGTCCGAATCCGTCGCAGGGCAAATTTTACTATCTTAAAGCGAGGTAACATCATGTACGAAGACAAGACTCTGACCTGCAAAGAATGTGGCGCTGAATTTGTATTCACCGCCGGCGAACAGGAGTTCTACGCTGAAAAAGGCTTTGTGAACGAGCCGCAGCGCTGCAAGTCCTGCCGCGATGCCCGCAAGGCCGCTGCGAAGCCGGAGCGCGAGATGCACACGGCGATCTGCGCGAATTGCGGTAAGGAAGCGAAGGTTCCCTTCAAGCCGCGCGAGGACCGTCCTGTATACTGCAGCGAGTGCTTTGCAAGCATGAGAGGCGAAAACTAATTCGTTTTCCCAATCCCCCGGACACTAAGTCCGGGGGATTTCCTTATTCTGCCGCACCAATTCCGGCCAATATGCTCCGGCTGTTTTCGCGCGCCCGGCCTTCTCCCGGACGGCGCTTTCCCTCCATATGCCCCTTGCATTTTGACGACACAAGCGGTATAATAAATCCAGCCGGTCATACCGTCCGGCTTATGTCAAAGAAAAAGGATGTGTCTGTTATGACGATTACTAAAGATACCGTGATCGGTGATATTCTCGACATCGCGCCGGAGACGGCTCCTTGTTTTCTGGAGATCGGCATGCACTGCCTGGGCTGCCCGTCTGCCCGCGGTGAAACGGTGGAAGAAGCCTGCATGGTGCACGGCGTCGACTGCGCCGCACTGCTGGAAAAGGTCAACGCGATGATCGCCAGCAAGTGATTTTCGCACCTGTACGATAAGCCGGCAGGGGCGGCCGTCGGGATGCATCGCATCCCCGGCGGTCTCCCCTGCTTTTCGTTGTCCGTATTCCGTGCAAAGGAGTGACCGCTCATGTTGGATAAACGGCTGCGCTGTGTGGCCGATATGGTCCGTCCCAGCAGTCGGTTGGCCGACATCGGCACCGACCATGCCTATCTCCCCGCCGAACTGGTAGCCAGCGGCCGCTGCCTACACGCCATTGCCTGCGACATCCGGCCTGGACCCGCCGACGCGGCCCGGCGCACGGTACAGGAAGCGGGACTCGCTGACCGGATCGAAGTACGGCTAGGCGACGGACTCGCTCCCCTGCACTGGACGGAAGCCGACGACATCGTGATCGCCGGCATGGGCGGGGAAACCATCGCCGCCATTTTGCGGAACGGTCTGCCGCGCTGGCTGCCGGAGGGCCGGGAGGCGCTCGGGCGCATGGCGTTCCTCCTCCAGCCGATGTCCCGTCCGGAGGAACTGCGGCGGATGCTGCTGACCGGCGGTTTTTCTCTGTTTGAGGAAAAGACCGTCGAGGAGAGCGGACACCTGTACACGGTCATGCGTGCCGGCTATACCGGCGCGCCGCCCTGTACCGACGAAGCAAGCTTCTATATCGGGGCGCTGTCGCCAAAAGACGGCGCCGCCTTCCTGCGAAAGCAGCGGATACGGCTGACCCGGCGCGCCGACGGCCTGCGGCTGACAGACGCCCCTGCGGAAGAACGGAAACGGATTGAAGGCATACTTCGTGCCATTGACCGCCATCTGGAAAAGGAGTGAGCATCATGACCACCATACGCGAAGTTCAGGCGTTTTTGCAGCAGAAGGCCCCGTTTGAAACGGCTGAGGGCTGGGACAACGCCGGTCTGCTCGCCGGTAATCCGGACACAGCAGTAAGCGGCATCCTGCTGACGCTGGACATCACTCCACAGACGGTGGATTTTGCCGCCGACAACGGCTTTGCATTGATTATCAGCCATCATCCGGTGATCTTCCACCCGCTGCGCCGTCTGACTCCGGACGGTGCGCCGTATGCACTGGCTCGCCGCGGCGTGGCGGCGATTTGTGCGCATACGAATCTGGACAAAGCGTCCGGCGGGGTCAACGATACGCTGGCGGCATTACTGGGACTGCATGAAGTGCAGACTACACCGGACGGGCTGTGCCGGATCGGTGAACTGCCCGCACCGCTGCCGCCCGATAAACTGGCCGTGCTGACAGCGCAGCGGCTGCACACCGACATACGGCTGTGCGCGGGCGTACGGGAGATCCGACGCGTGGGGCTGTGTACCGGTGCCGGCGGCGAATTCGCCGCCGCCTTATCCGGGCAGGTTGACGCTTTCATTACTGGTGAGGTCAGGCATCACGAGTGGCTGCAGGCCGCACAGGACGGCATCACCCTGATTGAAGCGGGTCATTATGCGACAGAAATGCCGGTCACCCGTACACTGTACGATTGGCTGAGCGCCGCATTCCCGACTGTGCGCTTCTGCATTTACGACCAGCCCGCACCCTATCGCGCCGTTTCCGGCCGATAAATTTCCCGTGAAAGGAACACGTGATCAGCATGGCTCTGGACGGAGCGCTGCTGCGCTGCCTGCGCGAAGAACTCGCCGGCAGGCTCAGCGATGCGCGCATCGATAAAATTCACCAGCCCTCCCGCGAGGAGCTGATCCTGGCCCTGCGCCGGCGGGACGGTACGGAAAAGCTGTACCTGTCCGCGCGGGCCAACTCCCCGCGCGTGCATTTCACCGGCGTGCCTCTCGAAAATCCGGCGTCGCCGCCGATGTTCTGCATGCTGCTGCGCAAACGGCTGACCGGCGGACGGCTGATAGGTATCCGGCAGCCCGGACTGGAACGCGCGCTGTATTTCGACTTCGACTGCGTCAACGATCTCGGCGACATCGTCCGGCTGACCCTAGCCGTAGAGATTATGGGAAGGCATAGCAATATCATCCTCATCGACACGGACGGCATCATCCTCGACGCCATCAAACGGGTGGATATGGAGATGTCCTCGGTGCGCCCGGTACTGCCCGGTCTGCCCTATGCCCCGCCGCCTGCGGAAAACGGGCGTTTTGATCTGACCGCCTGCACACCCGAAGAATTTGCCGTTCATCTGGACGAAGCGGACGTACGGCAGCGGCACGAACCGCTTTCGCGGGCGCTGCTGTCCATCGCACACGGGCTTTCTCCGCTGATCTGCCGGGAAATCGCTCACCAGGCCACGCGTGGGCGGGATACCGCCGCCGACAGTCTGAGCAATGAAGAACGCAGCCGGCTCGTCTTTTATCTTGGCCGGGTCAAGCAGGCAATCGAAACCGGCGAAAACCGGAAACCGTATATCCTGTATAAACCGGACGGTTCACCGTTGGAATTCAGCTTTATGCCGATCACCCAGTACGGCCTGAACGCCGTCGGGAAGGAAATGAACAGCTTTTCCGCGCTGCTCGACGCCTTCTACGCCGAGCGGGATGCTGCCGAGCGGATGAAACAGCGCGCCCACGATATTCTCCGGCTGCTCACCAACGCCAGCGACCGCACGGCACGCAAGCTCGAACATCAGCGTGAAGAACTGGCGCGTTCCGCCAAGCGGGAGCAGAAACGCATTTACGCGGATCTGATCAATGCCAACCTGTACGCCATTCCCCGGGGTGCCTCTTCGGCGGAACTGATCAATTATTATGATCCTGACTGTGCCGCGCTCACCGTCCCGCTGGATCCTGCGCTTTCGGCAGCGCAGAATGCGCAGAAATATTATAAGGAATACCGCAAGGCCCAGACCGCCGAGCAGATCCTTGCCGACCAGATCCGGCAGGGTGAAGAGGAACTGCAGTATTTCGACACGGTGTTTGACGCGCTTTCCCGTGCCTCCTCCTGGCGGGAACTCAGCGAACTGCGGGAGGAACTGGCCTCCGGAGGCTATCTGCGCATCCAGCGTGGAAAACAGAAACCGCCCCCCTCGCTCGGTCCGCTGGAATTCGTTTCGGACGACGGTTTTCGCATTCTGGTCGGGCGCAACAACCTGCAGAACGACCGGCTGACGCTGAAAACCGCCCGCGGAGGGGATGTCTGGTTTCATACCAAAAATGTGCCTGGTTCCCACGTGATCGTCATTACGGAGGGGCGTACGCCTCCCGACCGCACGCTGGAGCAGGCGGCCATCCTCGCCGCCAGTCATTCCAAGGCGGCCGGTTCTGCGCAGGTGGCGGTGGATTACACCGAGGCGCGCCATGTCAGCAAGCCCTCCGGAGCCAAACCGGGCCGGGTCATCTATGTCGACTATCACACCGCCTATGTGGATCCCGATCCGCTGCTGGTACGGCGGCTGACTGCCGGGAAACCCGAAAAATAAAAGCAACAAAGCGCGCTGTCGGCTATCTCCGCCGTCAGCGCGCTTTTCTCTGTCCCTATTTATAACACCCTTTTATGCCTTCTGTTCCGGTTTCCCGTTATGCAGTTCCAGCAGCTTCTGTTTGAGCTCGCCTTCCAGCCGGCCGATTTCGGTTTCCGCTTCACGGCGGCGCTGACGGCCCTCATCCTGAATCCGAAGCACCTCGTCCAGTGTGGAAATCAGCGACTCGTTGGTATGCTTGAGCGTCTCCATATCGACAATGCCGCGTTCGGACTCCTTAGCCGTTTCAATGGTCGAAGTTTTCAGCGCCTCAGCATTTTTCCGAAGCAGCTCATTGGTCATATCCGAAACCTGCCGCTGCGCCTCCATTGCCTGCCGCGAATGCTCCAGTCCCAGTGCCAGCACCATCTGGCTCTTCCACAGCGGAATCGTGTTGACCAGCGTGGACTGAATTTTTTCGGTCATCATGGTGTCGTTGCTCTGCACGAGGCGGATCTGCGGCGCCATCTGAATCGAAATGATGCGGGTAAGCTCCAGATCGTGCAGCTTCTTCTCAAAACGGTTGCACATGTCGTCCATATCCTTTGCCGCCTGCGCGTCTTCCGGCAGCCCTGAGGCCTTGGCCCTTTCCTGCATCGGAGGCAGCACGGTGGTGCGCACCTCCTCAAGCTTTTGTTTGCCTGCGAGGATATACATCGACAGTTCTTTAAAATAGGTCAGATTCAGCTTATACATTTCGTCGAGCAGCGCGATATCCTTCATCAACTGCACCTGATGGCTTTCCAGCGCCGTGCAGATCTTCTCCACGTTTTTCGCCGCATCGTCATACTGCGCCTTGAGCTTGGTGGCGGATTTTTTAAACAGACCGAAAAAGCCCTTGCTTTCCTGCGCATCAAAGCCGCGCAGCTCGGTAACCAGGCCGGTCAGCATCTCGCCAATTTCGCCCATATCCTTGGTGCGCACCGAATTCAGCGCGTTCTCCGAAAAAGAGGAAATCTTGTTCTGCGCTGCGGCACCGTACTGCAGCACCACCTGCGAATCAGTAACGTCGATGGTGGCCGCGAAATTGTTCACCATCGCCTGTTCCTCCGGCGTCAGTATAGACTGATCCAGCACTACCGGTTCCACATCTTTTGGTTCTGCCGCCGTGATCCTCTTCTCATCAAACGGATCCAGCGTAAGCGCAGGGGTCGGCATCGTTTCCAGTTTGATTTCGTCAGCCATTTTCCTACCTCATTTCTTTTCTGTTCCGGAGAACAGCACCAATTTTGCCCTTGCCGGAAAAGGCAAAGGCCGCCGCATATCCGGCGAGAAACGCCGGTCTGTTGTCAGTATACCATATTCCGGCAGATTTTACCACCGCATTTTATGCATTCACCAACGGCCCATGCGCACTGGGGCGGCAGACAAACACTTCATTATCTTCTCTGCGCAACCTCTCTGCACAGCGCTGGGCGTCCGCTTTATCCGTAAAAATCCCAAAGACCGCCGAACCGCTGCCGGTCATCGCACAGCCGAGGGTACGGAAACTGCGCATGACGCTGCGAATTTGCTGCACCTCTGGCAGATTCAGCGCTTCTTCAAATACATTGCATACGCCCGCCGCAATGCTTTCGAGATCGCCGCTGCACACTGCCTCCACCATCTGCCCGGTCAGCGGACGCCGAAGCAGCTGCGCCGCATCGATGCGCCGATAGGCTTCAGCCGTGGAGACGCCGCAAGGCGGTTTTGCCAGCACCAAAAAGCAGTCCGGCATACTCGGCAGCGCACTGAGCACCGTACCGGTTCCCTCCGCCTCTGCCGCACCGCCCAGCAGGCAAAACGGCACATCCGCTCCGACCGCGGCACCGATTTCCCCGAGCGTTTCGGTGGGGAGCCGGGTATCCAGCAGGTAATCAAGCGCCGCTATCACGCCGGCAGCGTCCGCACTGCCGCCCGCCAGCCCTGCCTGCATCGGAATCACCTTATGCAGATGAATCGCCGCGCCGCTTTTTTCCTTTGCCGCATCCAAAAAAGCCCGTGCCGCGCGCAGCGCAGTATTGCTTTCATCACACGGCACCCGTTCGTCATCCGCGGACAGCTCCAGACCGGCCGCCGCACCGGTCAGCTTCACCGTAACCGTATCGCACAGCTCCACACTCTGCATGACGGAGTGGATCAGATGATACCCGTCGTCCCGCCGTCCGGTGACATCCAACGTCAGATTGATTTTTGCCGGCACCTGCACGACCACGCGCTCCATGTCCCGACTCCTCTTTCCTCAGTGTATTTCAGACAAAAAGCGCTCGATGCGTTCCAGCGCCGTGGTAATATGTTTGAGCGAATAGCAGTAGGATATCCGTACAAAACCCTCGCCGCTCGCGCCAAACGCCGTGCCTGGAACCACCGCCACATGCTCTTTGCGCAGGAGTTGCTCACAGAACTGCTCGGAGGACAAACCGGTGCTCCGGATGCACGGAAACGCGTAGAAGGCGCCCTCCGGCTCAAAGCAGGTCAGACCCAGGCCGTTGAGACGGTCAACGATAAACCGACGGCGGGAGTCGTAGGAATGCCGCATCTTTTCGACATCCTCATCCCCGTTTTTCATCGCCTCAATCGCGGCATACTGTGCAGTTGTCGGCGCACACATGATAGCGTACTGATGCAGCTTGGTGATTTGCTGCATCAGCGGTGCCGGTCCGCAGGCGTAGCCGAGCCGCCAGCCGGTCATCGCAAAGGTCTTGGAAAAGCCGCTGATGAGCAGCGTGCGCTCCTGCATGCCGGGCAGTGAAGCAATGCTGACGTGATCGGTATCGCCGTAAGTAAGTTCTCCATAAATCTCATCCGATAAAACCAAAATGTTCGTTCCACGCAGCACCTCGGCAACCGCCTCCAGATGCTCACGACGCATCACACCGCCGGTCGGGTTGTTTGGATACGGCAGAATCAGCACCTTCGTGCGCGGGGTAATCGCTTCGCGCAAATCCTCCGGCGTCAGTCGGAAGGCATTTTCCGCGCTGGTGCGAATCGGCACCGCCGTGCCGCCCGCCATTGCGGCCAGCGGTGCATAGCAGACAAAGCTCGGCTCCGGCACCAGCACCTCGTCCCCCGGATTGATGACCGCCCGCAGCGCCATATCAATCGCTTCGCTGCCGCCCACCGTCACCAGGATTTCGGTTTTCGGCACATATTCCACGTCAAACTTCCGTTTGACATATGTCCCGATGGTCTCACGCAGCTCCATCAGTCCCGCATTCGGGGTATACCACGTTTTCTTATCCTGCAAAGAGCGGATGCCCGCCTCACGGATATGCCAGGGCGTGGCAAAATCCGGTTCGCCGATGGAGAGGCTGATGACATCCTCCATCTCGTTGGCTATATCAAAAAAGCGGCGGATGCCGGAAGGCGGCAGCGCCTGCAGCGTATGATTCAGCAGCGAATCATACGGCAAATGTTGTTGTTCGGTCATACGCTCACAGGTCTCCTCTCCCGTCCTTTTCTTCGCCGGCAAACAGGACACCTTTATCCTTATAGCGGCGCAGGACAAAATGCGTGGCGGTCGAAATCACCGCATCCAGTGTGGACAGTCGGCGTGCCACAAACATCGCAACCTCCTGGAAGGTGCGGCCGCTGACGGTAACCGAAAGATCGTACCCGCCGGACATCAGGTAGACGCTTTCCACCTCATCGAACTGCATCACTTTTTCGGCGATCCCTTCAAAGCCAAGATCCCGCTCCGGCGTCACCCGCAGTTCAATCAGCGCCGTTACATATTCCCGGTCGGTACGGTCCCAATCAATGAGCGCCTTATATCCACGGATAACACCGCTTGCTTCCCACGCGGCGATCTGCGCACGTACTTCTTCCTCCGTGCAGTTGGCCATCACCGCAAGCTGCGCATCGGTCAAACGCGCGTTGCCGTCCAGCAATTTCAGCAGTTTATCCATTTCTCTTTCCCCCTTCAATTGTTGCCCACTGGCATTACGGTTTATTATACCTCGTATTGCTCCGGGTGCGCAAGTGTTTTTCGCCTGCTGTACGCCTGTCGAAAAAATTCTTTTGCCTTTTTTCAAAAAAAGCTTGATTTTTTATAACAGGCACTATATAATAGTAAAGCACTCAAGAGAGTCAATAACGCGGGGTGGAGCAGTCCGGTAGCTCGTCGGGCTCATAACCCGACGATTGACGGATAAAATTCGTTTTTCATGTTCACATTACAACACATCATATTTGCATAGCGTTCCGAGTCTTCTTTCAAAAATCAATATATCGCGGGGTGGAGCAGTCCGGTAGCTCGTTGGGCTCATAACCCAAAGGTCGTCAGTTCAAATCTGGCCCCCGCAACCATAAACCCGCATAGCCGTTGGCTTTGCGGGTTTTTTCTGCTTTCCTTTAACTGAAAAATACACTTGAAAAAGGGCTTGTTTGCGACATTCATCTTTTGCAAGGCTTCTTGTTGGATTATGCAATTTCATATGAACACCTTCTTTCGATTCCTCGTGCTTTCTTAGAGCTTTGACCGCTATTCTGACCGCTATTGCTGAAATACATTGCCATACACCTCCTCCGCGCTATCCGCCTCATACGGGAAATTCTTCATATTGCCATACGTCTGTTGAACTTTTCCATGTTCCGTTTCTTTGTTTCATCCAAGGAATGACCGTACATATTTTCCGTTGTGGATTTCTGCGCGTGTCCTAAAATTTCAGCCAAGGTCGGAATATCGAATTGTAACTCAAATGCTCTGGTAGCAAATGTGTGGCGCAGCGTATGGAATTTTTGATAGGTCACACCGGCCTGCCGCAAAACGTCTTTGTAGAGTTTTCGATAACCATCCGGTTCGTACGGATTTCCGTTGGACTGAAGAAAAACAAAACCGTCTGGCTTATAAAGCCCCCATTCCTTTTGCTGTAATTCAATGTCGTAGAAAGCGGAAATGGCCTGTTCGGACATATGGATCCGTCTTTTTCCGCTTTCGGTTTTAGGCGGACCTAAATAAAGCGCCGTAGATGCGTCCGGTTTTGCTCCAATAATCGGAACCTGTGTGTATTCGGAATGGTCTTTTACCCACTTTTTAGATAAACGCTCAAGAATAAACGAAATGTCGAAATAATCTCTATCTGGGCTGAAATCCAGCCAGGAGAGTGCGCATAGCTCACCAATCCGTAATCCTGTGTACAAGTCGATCAGAACCAACAGGGCATTTTTATCTTCATGCTGTAATGCGGCCAGCTCAATGTTATACTGATCTCGTTTCGTATACACCTGAATTTTGGCTTGAGGGACCTTTGGCGTCTTCAACCCCGCTATAGGATTGTGTGATAACCAGTGCAGATTGTTAATGGCGAATTCCAGTGCCTCGGATAGCATATTCCTTATGTTTCGCAGTGTTTTAGGGCCTAAGCCACCGGGTTTATTATCCAACCGCCCGGTGACTTCTTTTTTTTTGAAAAAGGTAACAAAATCATCTAACCTGAGTTTTTTCAAGGGGATGCTTCCGAGACGGGAATTAAAAAGATGCCCTTCGATATAGGTATCGTAGTTGACATGGGTGGACGGCCTTATCTCCTGATAATCATAATGCCATTTATGCAGGTAGCTATATAGAGGCATTTGACTTCCATCCACATAAGTGCCCAAATAGATTTTTCCGAGGATAACCTTGAGTTCACCTATACAGTTTTCTTCCGTTTCGCCGTAACAGCTCTTCCGCTCCCCGTTTAAGTAATACTGACCTTCCCAGCGCCCGTCGCTTCGCAGACGGACATGGCCGGATCCGTTTCGAGCCCGTTTCCTTTTGGCATCTTGAGACACCTTTTTCATGTCTCTTGGTTTGCTCATTGTTCAACAATCCTTTCGTATTTGACTGTTGAAGCAATTTGACATCTTATAAGCAGATATGCACTTTTCAAGGTGCGGATTTCCTATCTGCTTATCAGCTTAATACGGAATACTTTAGTCTGTCAAATTTCGTTTGCTTCTTTTTTTCGATAGTGACAGTTGGAAAAATACCATTCCAAAAACAGTGGTCTGGGCACGGTGAGCTTAGATATGCCAGTCCTGACAAATGGGAACCCGGGCTGCTGTGTGATTTTCCGGGTAGTAGATTCGCAAAACCCCAGAAAGTCTATCAGATCCTCCAAGTGCAGATTGTAGGGCATGGCATTAATCTTCTCCGCCATATCGGAGTCTGAACTAATGATCGCTTTGATTTCGTCAATATTTTTCATAGATATATCAGCTCCTTAAAAATGGCTTCCGGTTTTCCTCTTGTCTGGGCTTTTTCGGTCCCACCCATAGGGGATATGCCGCGACGGCTGACAGTCCCATAACTTTGTGCACCGGATGCACAAAGTTATGGGAAGGAACCGCTTCATAACAAAACCGTTACGACCGTCTACAGACGGCGCCGCTAAGCTCCAGCGACAAGTGTCTTCCGGATCGTCGCACCGCTGCTCTGTCGTACAGCGGATTTACCGCTTTCTGCGCGCTCCCCGGATCGTTCCGCGGCATATTACCATGATGCCTTCCGGCATATTTGTCAAGGTTCCAAAGGGACATCTATCTCACCGGCCTCGCCGTCCCTATAAGACGGGCGGCGGCACGATAAGGACTAAAATACATTCTCCGTTCAGATAACGGATAAGTTTTCTGCGAAGGGGGATTAGACTTCGCACAAGGGTGATGCTCATTTCCTGCCGTAAATCCTCGTTCAGACGGGTGCCGCAACAGCAACCATCGTCTGCATACACAGGCTCAACGGCCGCTTTACCGATGTAGGGATCGTAAAAGGCAAGAAATTTACTGTCCGTTTCCGGAGCCGAGCGTATCAGATCCAGAACCAGGTCGGCCGGCGGTACCGGACAGTTGTGACAGCCTTTATTCATCATCGACGCCCATCCTCCTTTTTATGGCGCGTATGGCGTTTTTCTTATGCTTTTCCACCATGCCAATGCTGACGCCGAGTTCAAGGGCGATCTGCTTCAGGGGGATCTTAAGAACAACATTCTTCAGCAGAACCAGCCTTTGCGTTTCTGTCAGGCTTCGCAAGGCATCGGCCAGTTCCGGGTTTAAGACAGGGATTTTAACTCCCTGCACGTCGATCAGTTGGCAGAGTACCTTCTCAAGCTCTGGGTCGTCATAGTGCAGATCCTCAGCATATTTGTCCAGTTCGACAAAGACAATGCCGTATTTGCGGGGACGCTTTTTGTTTCGGTAATAGCGGCGTTTGGAGTTGCTGATAACGGTTTTCAGGTACTTATCGACATAGTCGAGCAATTCACTGGTGATGTCTTCGAACGAAAAATCCGTCTTCATACGCCCTCACCTTTGCCCTTTCACTAAAGCCACAAGGCAAGGTGATAGACAAAATTATACCGAATTGAGAAAAAATAGTAGAATTAACATATTTATAAAATCGCTGCACGTGGCTCAAGAAAGAAAAAGCCAAATTCTCCTTTGACCGTTCAAGGGAAAATTTGGCAGTAGGTTTTGGTATTTACATGGAGCCGGAAGCTATACCTGCTTTTTCATTAAACAAAATCAGCCTATTTGATGTTCCCCGGATCTCAATAAAGAATATGGGGTCCTGCCTTGAATATGTATCGTTGTCTTAAGACGAATATCACGGGAAGAAGCCCCGACCAGAATATCGTAATTTCCGTCTTCTACAACCCAGTCATGCAGCATGATATTGTAATAGGACAGGCTTTCCAGCGGTAAGTCAATGCACACCTTTTTGGTCTCGTCCTTGCGCAGAAATACCTTTTCAAAGTATTTTAATTCTTTTACGGGACGGGGTACCGTAGATAGGCAATCACTTAAATACACTTGGATAACTTCATTCCCATCCCATTCCCCGGTATTCTTCAAGGAAAACTCCATATGGATATGATCGGCCTCCACCTTCGCAGCGATATGGCTATATTCGAAATGGGTATAGGAGAGTCCGTGGCCAAACGGATAACATATTTCTTCCGGATGACGGTCATAATACCGGTATCCCACATGAAGCTTTTCGTTATAGCAAACCATTTTGCCGTTTCCGGGATATTCGAAGTCATGGCGCATGACTCTCGGGAAGGTTTCCGGCAGCCGGCCGCTGGGATTCACAGTCCCACAAAGTACGTCGCAAACGCCGCCGGCCCCTTCGCCTGCAAGCCACATTTCAACCACCGCAGATGCCATGTCGTTCCATTTCCCTGGAATAATGGCACTGCCGTTCTGTAATACAACAACCACTTTTTTTCCTGTATAGCACGCGGTTTCGATAAACATTTCAAAGTTCGGATTTAGATGGGCGCTCCGCCTGTCAAAGAATTCCGTATCTTCCGACTCCATAGAGCCGGCGAAGAAAAGGACGACATCGCTGTTCTGAATAAAGTCCGTCAGCTCTCCGCAGGTTGGCCAGAGCATCTGCGAAGAATAGGAACCTTTTTTATACTTTTCGAGATAGCGGATCTCCGTATGGGGAAGCCTCTTGCGCAGCTCTTCCAGCGGGTTGTCGGTATACGCTTCCGACTGCAGGACTTCCGCGCTGCCCTGTCCTGAAGTCAACGGTTTAACAGCATATTCTCCGATAACGGCGATGGATGTATATTTATCCTCGGTAAGCGGCAGCGTCTGGCCTTCGTTTTTCAGCAAAACCGTCCCTGCAGCGGCGATTTCCTGCGCTGTTTTATGCTGTTCAGCTCGGCTGTATGCCGCCTTCTGCGGCTTTGGTCTCATCAAAAATTTTAAGACATTGGCCACAGCATGGTCGATGTCCTCCATGGAGATTTCCTTTGTTTCCAAGCCGCGTTTCAGCTCTGCAACAATGTTTCCGTTATGCGGCATCTGAAAATCGAGGCCGGCTCGGACGGCCTTACATATATCCTGTACAGCGCCCCAATCGGAAATGACAAACCCGTCGAATCCCCATTCCTCTTTCAATACCTGTTTGAGCAAAAACGGGTTTTCCGAGCACCAAATGGAATTCACTTTATTGTAAGCGCACATAACACTTGTGGGCTTTGCCCTTTTCACGGCGATTTCAAAGCCCTTTAGATATATTTCACGTAAAGTGCGCTCGTCAACCTCTACACTGACATCCTGCCGAAACTGTTCCTGGTTATTGACAGCAAAATGCTTCAGACTGGTGGCAACGCCCATTTCCTCCACGCCGCTTATATACTCTGCCGCCAATTCCCCCGCCAAAACCGGATCCTCCGAGAGATATTCAAAATTTCTGCCGCACAGAATATTCTTTTTGATATTGATCCCCGGACCCAGGATCATATCCACACCATGCTCCACGCAATCTTTGGCGATCCCGTTTCCCATTTCTCTGGCGAGACGCTTATCCCAGGTGGCGCCAAGGCAGCAAAGGTTGGGAAAATGTGTGCAGTTTTCTTCTCGTGGATGTCGAACGCCATGGGGGCCATCCGCCAATTTCTTTTCCGGAACACCGTACTTTTCCAGTTTTGCCGTCTCCATATCGCCGGTACCGGTAAGAAGCAACGCCTTCTCTTCCAATGTCATTTCGGAAATGATTTGATCAAAGTTCATGCCATCATCCTATCCTTTCGCCGCAGTGACCGTTGATGTGCCGGCTTTTATTGATGAGGAGCTTCCTTATGCAGACTCATATGGCTCTCACAACAGCGTTGCTTTGTTATAGTACATTTGCCGTAGCGGCCGTTTTCCAGTCGTTGAAGCATACGGGAACCGGCTGAAAATCTGCGCCGCGGCCGAACACCTCCAGAAGCGGTTCTTCCAGTTCTTCGAGGGTCTCGATTTGCCCGTTCAGATACTGGGAAAGCCGCTCTCTGCAGTGCGTTACCCGCCGGATTAAACCGCCGATCCGGATATCCTGGACATCAAAGCCATGCGGCTTGTTTTCCGTCATCCATTGTTCCTCAAAAGCCTTATACAATATCTCCAGCTTGGAGACCAAATCCTCATATCGAGGCAGCAGGGCCTGAAGCTCCAACCGATCTTTTTCCCGGTAAGCCTTCCGGGTGCGCAGTCCCAAATCAAATTTACAGGCCAATACATCGCAAAGCGCCTTCTGCGTTCTGAAAATATAGGACAGCGGATACTCTTCCGGAATTTTCGCCAGCTTTTCGGCACAGGCTTTATACCGCTGCGCATCGGTATCCCGGACCGTGCTGTCCCACGGGCCAAGGAAGCAATCGCTGTACAGCATATACTTATCCGGGTTGCAAACGCCCTCCGCGTTGGCCGTGTCCGGGAGTTCCAGCAGCATGAACTGATCAAAGCTAAGGCCGAACATTTTTTGAAATTTGCATCGGATGTTTTCCATGTCCTTATTTCCCTTGACCAGCTCGGAGAGGGTAAACAGGGTCGGCAATGCAGAGAATTTCGAGCATTCGTTCCCGTTATCGCCCCACAGCGTTACCAGCATATGGGGAATATGATTGTCTATGCAGCAGTCAACCGTTTTCCAGGCTGCCTCGATTGAATAGGAATTGTGGGGAGCAAAGCCTGTCCAGGTATAGGCGCCGCCGGCAAACCAGATGTCCTCCCCAAGCTCTTTATGCCTTTTCATCAGGGAATCATAATGTGCCTTGTCCCAGTTGTCATAATCCCAGTATATGAGCTGTACATTCTCCGGGATCAGGTCTTTCACCCGGGAATCCAGTTTGCCCTCGCCGTAATGCTCACCCGTTGCCAGACGGAAAAACATATCGCTCCACATACAGAGGGTAAAGCCGTATTTTTTCCCGATTGCCGCCACTTTGTTTAGATGGGAAAGGAAGATCGCCGTTCTGTCGGGGTAACCGTTTCTTTCACGATACCGTCCCAGTCCCAGCATATAGGCTTCGTCCATTCCGATGTTCACGGTACGGCTGGTGAAGCACCGGTCCAGCGTGGCAAATATATCCTCCAGCAGCTGATAAACGCGATCATCCCCGATGCACAGAATATCGTCGCAGTCGGACATATCGCGGTATTGCGGCCACCGCATAATCGCATTGAGATGAGCCAACGCCTGAATGCAGGGGATCAGTTCGACCCCTTTGCTGCGGGCGTATGCGTCGATTTCCATCAGTTCCTTTTGGGAATACCGTCCCCGCAAATGCCCGAAATACGGCTGGTTATCCACCTCATAGGTATCCTCGGTATACAGCATCAGGGTGTTGTAGCCCATTTGGCTGAGATAATCGATCGTGGTTTTGACAACTCGGGGTTTCATTACGCCGTTGCGGGAGCAATCCAGCATCGCCCCGAAATGCTTGAAAGGAATTTCTTTTTCCATATATTTTCCACCTTCTCCAATTTTATTGACCGCTCAGGCTTCCTGTTCGGCCGGCTCCAGACTGAACGCAAAATGGATGGCTTTTTCACTCAGTCGGTATTCCTCCGGCAATTCCGGCCCGCAGGATTGCGAACCCAGGCCGGAGTCCTTGTAGTCCACCCGCAGATAGGTGTGCGCGGACTCGCCCAATTCATCGGTATGTGCCGCCCTATATATCTGCCCGGTGCTGTAACGGGATACGGCGGCTTCAAAAGCCTGCGATGAGCGTACCGTAAAGGCATTCTTTATGGTCAGCTCCCGCACCCCGTAGTGGTTGCCGTGCTCCTGCGGCCTCACATATGGGACATATTCTTTTGCCGCAGTGCTTTCATACAGGCCGCAGGGCGCATGATGATAGTTGTCGCAATAGCTTTCTGCCGGGCCATGTCCATAATACTGAAAAGATTGCAGAGTCTTGGGAAGGATGAATTCAAATCCCAAGCGCGGGAGCCAAGCCGCGTTGTCCGCCACCTGTCCACACAGGTCAAACGCAATCCGGCCGTCTTGGGAAACGGCTATTTTCAGGGTATAGCGAAAGAAGGGACGACGGGAGACTCCGGCAAGTGAGCCATTGACAAGGATTTCGCCGTTCTCCTGCGAGACGTCGTAGACCTTGCTGAAAAGGCGATCCAGATTTTCCCCCTGCCAGATATTCTCCAAAACCCATAGAGGCTTCATATGGGTTTCCTCGTTGTCCGTGGGCGCCCGAAAGGCGGTCAGCCCGATTGGCGCGTCCAGACATTCGCGGCCGTCTATCATCAGGCTGGTGAAATTCCCAACCGCCTTGGAAAACGTGTAGCAGAAGCGCGGGCCTTTTGCCACAAGGACTTCTCCGGTATCCTGAAGGAAGCAGGGGGCTTGGTCGGTTTCATCGCTGGCTTGGATGCGGCAAGGCAGCGGGCATTGCAAAACGAAGGTGTTATCCTGCCAGTCCGTCAGCCAGACGGTAATAAACAGGCCCAGCCGGCACGTCTCAGGCAGCGGGGAGGCTAAGCGGAAGGATGCCTCCCATCCCGGAGCCGCGCACAAGCTGACGGTTCCCTGCTCGACAGTCTGGCCATCCCGTTCCACCGCATAGCGAAAACGGCATTCCTGAAGGTCACTGAAGGAAAAGCCATTGTGTACATACACCTTACCGGAATGAAACCTCAGCCGAAAAGGCGCATAGGCGGCTCTGGCTGAAAGGGAACCCGCCTTGAAACTCCGGTCGGCAAATACCAGTCCGTCGCAGCAGAAGTTGCCGTCATGCGTCATTTCTCCGGCAAAATCGCCTCCATATTTTTGGACGCCGCCGACCTCCACCACATGGTCGCACCATTCCCAAATACATCCACCAATCAGCTTGGGCTGCTTCCAGATCTCATCCCAATAATCCCATAAACCGCCTGGGCCATTGCCCATGGCATGGGCATATTCACACATAAAAACCGGCTGCCGGATATGGGGATCCTGCGCCCAGTCCTTCAGCTCCGAGAGGGATGGGTACATACGCGAATAGATATCGACCTTCTCCGGCTGCCCCAAACGGCTGGCATCCTCGCAGTGGATCAAGCGTGTGTCATCCTGCTGCTTCAGCCAGGCGATCATGGCTTCCTGATTCTCTCCAAAGCCGCTTTCATTTCCCGTAGACCACAGAATGACGCTGGCATGGTTTTTATCCCGGTGATAGGCGCGCTGCATCCGCTCGAGAAACGCCGCCTTCCATTCGGGACGGCGGCACGGCCAATCCAAGGAGTCGATGTCATAGCAATACTCGACATTCGGGTTGCGCCGCAGCACCCCATGAGATTCCAGGTCGGTTTCCAGCATGACATACATACCGAGCTCATCGCATAGATTCAGAAATTCCGGATGCGGCGGGTAATGGGAAGTGCGCACGCAGTTGATGCCCAGGCTTTTCATCAGAAGGACATCCCGCTTCCATTCTTCCCAGGTCATGCACCAGCCGTTTTGGGGGCTGGTATCGTGATGGTTGACGCCTTTGAGCTTGACCGGCGTGTGGTTGATACAAAGTTCAAACCGATCCGATATACCGATGTCCCGGAAGCCCACGCGCTGTATAATGCGCTCTCCCGCACAACGCAGCTCCACCGTATACAGGTACGGCTTTTCCGCATTCCATAGGGTCGGGTTCTCCACCAGCATCTCTATGTAACCATCTGCATGGTGTTCCTGCAAAAGCTCCTCACCGTCAAACAGCCGAACCTGTGCGCTTCGGTCTGTCCAGACCTTCAGCCGCCCCGTGGCATCCGCGGTTATTTTTATATTCGTCAAATGCCCCTTAGGCCGTTCCAGAAGGTACACATCGCGAAAGATGCCGTTATACCGGAAAAAGTCCTGATCCTCCAGATAACTGCCGCAGCACCATTTTCGGACAAGGATACGCAGGGTGTTGGTTCCCGGCCGCACCGCCGCGGAGAGATCGAATTCCGCCTGCAGGTGAGAACCCTGCGTATACCCGATGAAGTGATCATTCAAAATCACCTGAGCGCAGGAGGATACGCCCTCCAGCACCAGATAGACGCAGGGAAGATCGCCTGTATACTCGAAATCTCGTTCATAGATGCCCAAGGGATTGATATCCGGCACATACGGCGGATCAAAGGGATACGGATAGTTGATATTGGTGTAATTGGGGGAATCATATCCATATAGCTGCCAGCAGGAAGGGACCGGTATCGTTGACCATTTTTCGGGCTCCTCCGCCCGATCCCCATCCTCAAAATAGCAAAATTTCCAGTTCCCATTCAGCAACCGGTATTTTGCCGCTCCCTCCGGGATGTAATAGCTGCGCGGCGGCAGCCGGTTCTCACTGGTATGGTTCAAATCCTCATAAAAACGCACGTTCAAGGGTATTTCTCCTTCTGAGAAAAATATAAAGGGGGAGCTACTGCAGGCATAGCATAAGTCCAGGTTCGGATTCGTCCGACTGTGCCGTGGTTCCGATCTTTCGGAGCGTCTCACCGTCGATATACAGCCGGTTGCCCCGCGTTTTCACGCGGGCCGTAATATCCTCCGCCTGAGAGGACGCCAGATCCTGAGCAAATACACGTCTTCCCTCAACGGCCGTTGTATAGTCGATTTCGACGCCTTTGAAGAACCCAAAAATTCCGACAGGAGCTTGCACCGCCACTTCAGGCAGCCTGACCGTACACAGCGGCGTTTCATAGCGCCCATTCGTGGTTAAATACCCCAAAGCAGCCACGGCAACCGCACCGTTGGGATGGCGGGAAGCAGCCAGCAGGGGGCGCTCTCCGTCATAGGCGATGTGCTTGAGAGGCAGACCGCGGCTCACATACGAAGGACAAGTCTGCAGGATTTCTTTGTGAATGTAATCACCCATCCAGGTTTCCGCCGAACCGAAGTAATGCCGCGAAATCACCGCTTCTCCGCTTACATAGGTCTTGGCGTCCTGAATGGGAAACGGCGGCGCCAGATACTGCCATCGCACAGCACGCTGAATTTCCGTGGTTTTGTGCGACAGTCTCTGCGGATCAAAATCATAAATGGGCAGTTCCTTGTTTAGAGAAGAACGCATGACGCCGATGTTCCATCCCATCGCCGCGCCGATATAGGCTTCATCCTCACAATTCAGGATAGCCGGAGACTGCGGAGACTCTTGGAGAAGAGAGGCGATCCGATCCATGGTGCTTATCTGAGAAAATTGAGGGAGTACATCATAGGTGCGGAACACCTGCGTCCCGCGCAGCATATCCGATGACCTCTGCGGGATATCCCACCATTCGCCGAAGCGCCCGCTGCTTATCTGCCGGTCATTTTCCAGCACCACATTGTTTCCCGGCGCAATCGGCAAACAATGCTCAATAACCAGCTCCGGATAGATCAAGGCCCGCAGCTCATCCAACCGCCGCCGCCAGGCAATATCATCCTGATGGGTGCCCCAGTCCACTTTCCAGTAAGCGACACCGGCATAGCGCGACCACCGTAGCCGTTCACTCCAGTAGGCATCTGACTCATCGGCACTAAGCTGGTGTGAACCGCTTTCTCCCACGGCCTGAGCGCTGACCCAAAGCCCCAGACCGCGCCACCCGGCCTGCATCACCAGATTGCTCAGGCCCTTCAACCTTTCGGCAGGACTCCCGGTACAGGACGGAAACCGGTCAGCCGCCACCTCCAGCGAGCCAAACCTCTCCCTTTGGGTTGTGGGATGTACACCGTAAGACACATCCCAGCCGTCATCCAGCACGAAATACAGATCTCTCCGTATCGGATCATACTGCGAAAGAAGACCTTCATGCTCCGTCAAATGCTTTTCATCTAAAAAATCCCGCGCTTTTTCGGCGCCTGTTCCCCCAATAAAAGCGGCTGGATCCGTTTCCTCCTCTGCACCATGCCTTCCGAAGTTTTGCGTCTGCCATGTACAGTAGTAATTCGAAGCGGAAGTGGACGAATTCGTAATCAAATTGACAGGCATAAATCTATTGCTCCTCAAAATAATTTCTCCATTTTATTCGGCGTCTATCCGAAGATAGCTGCCGGCTCTCACAAGGTTATCGCCGTCACGGTAGTCTGAAGATCCATAGTTCACATAAATGCGCGTCCCATCGGCATAAGTGGTCACTTTGACCTGTTCGCCCAGCGATTCGTGCGCCACCATTGCCTGATCGGCCAGGCCGTTCAGCGCCTGGCGTAAAACGGCGTACTGTTCGGTGATCCGCTCTTTGTTCTGTGCATAGTTGCTGTTGTACAGCTCGTCAAACGTATTTTGGTACAATTCATCAAACGGATTAGCCGTCAGCGTATACCGCAGATCGCTTCCGGTTTCGATCCGCTGCAAAAGCGCTTTATCCGGATCGCTTTCTTTGTTCATCGCGCCACCGGAATAGGCGATATGCCCGTGAAGCACCATCTGGACAAAGGGGATATCCTCGTCAAACAGATTGTTTTGGGAGGAGGTTGCCGGCAACTGATCAATATAGGAGAGATAAGGCAAGGTATACAGATTTCCGCCGGTTCCCATCACGGCTGCCCCGCTGTCCTTCATGGATTGCAGGATATTCTGGATCGATTTCATCGTATCCTGCCGCGTGACCGTTGTGCCTGCGCCATAGTCTCCATAAAGGGTGGAGGCCAGCTGCGATACGCTGATTCCCCCGGCTTGCACCGCCTGTGTGCGATATTTTTCCCACAACGTCTCAAACTGCTTCGACGACACCAGCTGATAAGATGTTTCCATCCACGTACCGTACGGAGAGCCGATAAGGAAAAGGTTGACAATGCTGTTGTTCAGCGCTCTGGCCGAACTGGACAGCGGGAAATAGCCGTTCAGACGCGACGTCCATGCTGTGGTGAATTCCCAGTTGGTATACAGGCCGGTATTTTGCTGTTTCAGACGATCCAGTAGGTCGGCATACGCTTTTTCTCCTCCGGCAGCTGAACTGATTTTTGTGGAGCCGGGCAGTTGACAGTTCAGCCCCTTCTTATTCCACCCGTTCAGCAGCAGCGTCACATTGCCGGTTCCCAGCGATTCGCTCAGTTCCGCCGCCATATCGCCGGTCTGCGCGAAGGTTGTCATCGGATATTCCCGGATGACCGGCACCAGCCCTGCAGCCTGTTTCCAATAAGGAATACTGTTAATGACTTCTGCCAGAAGTTGCGGGGAATCCCGTTCTACAGCAGCGTTGAGCACTCCCTGGTTTTCCAGCCGCTGACGGTACAAATTGGCCATATCCGAATACGCCGTTTGCTCAGTGGTTTCTGTCAGCAGCACGTATTCCACGGACAGCGTGTCCAGCGCCAGATCCGAAGCGAACAGACTGGTATCGGTCTTCGTCGCCATTTGATAAATACCGGTATCGATGGTCATAAACGCCGGGTATATGCCGGAATACGAGGTCGACTTATTCACACGGAATTCGGCCTGCTGTGCGCCGTCCTCCACAACGCACAGAAATCCGCTTCCGTTTTTGTACTGACCGAAAACCGGAAGGGTACAAACCGCCGGCGATGTGTCCAGCTTACTTGTCAACGCTATGTTCTGCCCATAAACCGGAAGCGATACCGCTTGCTCTCCGGCCTGGCTTTCCCCGTCAACGCGCACCAGAGCGCCGCTTCCGGAGGGGATGACCATATATCCGGTTTCTCCGGCGGTGAAGCTGTCAAAGTTGGGAAGCAGCTCAATGTTGGTCAGGGGATAGTCCCGGTAAAAGCTTGCTTCCTTCATGTTGACCGAAGCGGTGAAACCGGTATCGGTCAGACGATACTGCACCCGCACTTTGAAAGTACGGGGATTTTCGTGTACCGCCTCCTGGCCGGCGGTATCCGCCAGCCGGTCTTCCTCGGTATAGCCGACCGAACGAAAAATCTCGTCTGTACGCTTCTTTACGTTTTTGTTGGGAGCATCGGTCAGAATATACAGGTTTTCTTCCGCAAGACGGGGATACTCGCTCAGCAGATAATCACGGGTGGCTCCTTCCGCCGTATCGAGGCTGTACAGCGTATAACGCCTCTGCAAATACTCCACGCTTTCCCCGTCCATCCGGGTGAACAATTCTTCCATGCGTGTCTGGGAGATCTGCTCCGGATACACATAATCCGGCTCCATATCGCCAAAGATATACTCCACATCCACACCCTGTCCGCCTGCGGAAAATACCCGCACCTGCTCTTTATCGACACAATGCTCCTGGCTGTAAAGGGTCGTCTGCGCATTCTTGGCATAATATATCAGATTCAGCGAGGAGGCATAGCGGCTGCCTTGGGCCGCCGCATCATCGGGCACCGCTTTCCATACCCGCCCGGTTTTCAGGCTGCGCACCACAATGTCCGCGCTGCCTGTCAATTCCAGCGCAAAGTTTGTGTTCTGCGCCGCCACATAAGAAGATCCGGATATCACCTGATCCGTAATATCCTCTGAACTTTCTGAAAAAGTAATCTTTCCCTCTGTCAGCCCGTAGTTCAGCGTTTTTCCCGACGGCAGGCACAGCAGCAAGGCAACCACGGCAGCGACTACTGCCGCCGATATTCCCCATTTCATAAGCCTTCTTTTCAAAACCGTCACGCCCCTTTCTATACACTTGACCTGCGGTTCTGAACCGCTGATTCTGAGCGTTATGTTCGCATCTGAATTTCTTCATAAAGGTTTTGCACAAAGCCCGTCATTTGCTGCAGAATGGTCATGCTCAGCAAAAACAGGAAGAGAATCACAGCGATAGCGACGATGGTCACAAGGATGGCGCCCACTGTCTTTTTTGGCGTATACTGATGAACCGTCAATGTCCCCGAAAACAGGAGAAACGCCACCCAAATATACAGCAGCATCTGCAAAATGCTGTATATCGCCGCTTCGTCTTTGGTAACGATATGGCTCAGCAGAATCAAAATCGGCTGACCGAACAGCAGAGGCGTCAGCGAATAGCAGGTATACATATAGATATTTGCCATGCTGCCGGATCCGTTCATCAGGGTGGTCATGGACCAGCTTGCCACACACCATAGGGCCACCGGCACCAGAATGCCGAGACACCCCTTTATCAAAAGATTCTCTCGTGCCAGACTGCTCCCGGCTACGATATATCCCGTACCAGCCATGCCAACCAGATTGATCAATGTCACCAAAGCCAGAATGATTGTAGCCGCCCTGAGACTTCCTCTTTTTTCAAAACTCATATCCCAGAAGCCGTCGAACGGATGCCGCATGATGTAGGTGCCGTAGCGGACACCCGCTAAAGTCTGTGACAAGGCTGAGGGCGTACCAGCCGCCGCCTTGGCCGGCCGTTTCTTTCTCCACCTTTGGAGCAGAGCCACGCCGACACCCAAAACCGCCAAGGCAAGAATTCCCCAGCCGATCATGTTCGCCAAACCATCCTGCCGGTAAAGGCGGAACGCTTTGGAATAGTAATCCTGGTCGTCGGCCAGCCGGAACCAGCTCATGGCCGCCGTATAGTCTTTGCTGCGCATACATTCCCGACCCTTTGCCATATACGCCAGACTGCTGGTGGAATGCTGCTCCAGCACAGCGGCCCAGCCGGCCGCCGCCTGCTCATAATCGCCTTCCTTTTCGTCGATAACCGCTTGATTCAGCGTCCGGGCGTACTTCGTGGGTGCAAAAATTTTCACGGATGCGTTTCCTTGATCGACGACCGCTATTTTTTCGTTCCAATAGCACAGCGCTACCGGGTCGATCAAACCGCTGGCCGTTTCGTTGTTCTCACCGAAGACATACAGCAAGTCTCCATCGCTGCTGTATGTGAATACGCGGGAACGCGTACTGTCCAGCGCGCTGTACAGGCCATTGTCCTGTACGGCGATATCGATAAACCGGGAAGCATTTCCTGCACGGGTTGCTGTCAGTGGAAACTGAATATCGCCGGCCGGGGGCAGCTTCCCGATACGCAGCAGCACATCTTTTCCCTTGGAATTTAACCGGCGTATGGGCGCCAGCTCTCCATCACCGTTTTCGATAAAGCGCAGCATATCGCTGTCGGTGTTGGTGGCTACGGTCGTGTAAATGAAACCGGCTTCATCGATATCCATGCCGCTGTATTCCGTGGGAATAAACAGCAGCATCCGCGCCCGCTGCTCCTTGGTGGATATCATGCGCCACAGCCGTTCGGTAAGGCTGGGATTGACGGGAACCGATCCGAAAAAGCCCAGGAACTCCCCCTGCATATTGAGCTGATAGATACCGTTTGTTTCGTCGCGTGCCAGTACATACAGCCTTTCTGCCGCATCCACCACGACGCGGATGGGAGCATATTCCACCTCAGACATGGTCTTGGCGGGATCCGGCGCCGGAACAACCGCCTGTACCGTACCCTGCATATCCATTTTGACAATGCGGGCATTGCCGGTATCCGCTATATACAGCGCACCGGAACGGGATACAAAAAAGCCCTCCGGCTGAGTCAGACCGGCGTCCGCTCCTAAAACGGCGGACAAATCCCCCTGCTTATCCACCACCATCACACGGCCGCCCTGCTTGTCGAGCAAAAACAGCCGGCCGTCATAGGATGCGGCATCTACAATGGCCCCTGTACCGTCTACTCCCAGCCCTGCCGGTGTCAGTTCCGTTTCCATAGTGAAGGCTTCCGGCGCACCGATGGGGGAGCCATCCGTAAAGTAGTTATAAGACGGGGACTCTGGAAAATTGAAGGCGGACACACTGAGAGTTCCACCCAACAGGAGGGCCAGAGTTAACAATATAAGACAAGTCACTCGAAAACTTTTCCGTTTCATCCGTCGTACCCTCTTAATCTTTCAGGCCAGATGTGGCCATTGTCTGCAGCACGTTGGACTGTGCCAGCAAAAATACAACAACCGGAGGCAGCACCAAAATAAACGCAATGGCGGCCGATACGCCCGTGCGCGCGATACCACCGGCTACCACATTGTTCAGCGCCGTAGGCAGGGTTTTCAGCTTCTCATCAAAAATCATCACGCCGCCGGTTGTGTTCCATATGCCGGTAAAGGAAAAGATGATCAGCGTCATCCACGCCGGGCGTACCAGCGGCAGGCAGATCTGAAAGAAAATCCGATTTTCACCGGCGCCGTCCAGCCGTGCCGCTTCTAAAAGGGTGTACGGCACCATCTGATCCATAAACTGCTTCATGAGGAACAGGCCGAGCGAGCTGGGAATCAGGGGAAGGATCAGCGCCCACATGGTATTGACCATATGCAGTTTTGTCATAATGATATAATTGGGTATTGTCGTGACAACCGATGAAAACAGCAGGGACAGCACGACAATCTGAAACAGGACCTTGCTTCCCGGAAACTTAAACTTGGACAGTACATAGGCCGCCATGGAGGAGAACAGCACGTTGCAGACGGTGCCGATGACCGTCACAAACAACGAGTTGAATACATACCGCGAGAACGGCAGCCATGAATCGCCCAAAAGAGAGGACAAGTCCTGAAAATTCGTCAGGGTTGGCCGTTCCGGGAAAAATTTGGGTGGAAACAGAAAGAGCTCATCGATTGGTTTGAAGGCACTGGATACCAAAAACACAAGGGGAAGCGCCATGAACAACGCGATGGGCAGCAGAAAAAGAAAATTGCCTATATGCGACCATATGCTGCGGGAGGAAGCCCTCCCCATCGAATGCTTCATCTTTCTTCCCCCTTACCGTCCCACGTTGTTCAGCAGCCGTTTAATCAATTCGTTCAACACGACCATCACAGTAAACAGGATCGTCGCAATCGCGCAGGCATAGCCGAACTCATACCGCGTCGTGGCATAATCCTGCATATGATTGACCATCGTGTGTACCGCATAGTCGGTACTGGGATTGCCGCAGAGCAGCTGCCCCACCGTTCCTACCGTGAAGGCTCCGGTAATGGACATAACCGCGCCAAACATGAGCTGGGGTTTTAGCTGGGGAAGGGTGATATACCAAAGCTCCTGCCAGCGGCTGCGTATACCATCAATGGCTCCCGCCTCATACAGAGCGGCATCCATTCCCTGCAGACCCGCCACAAAAGAGAGAAACTGTGTCCCCATGCTCATCCATGCCGTTACGATGATAATAACGGGCATCATGTATTCCGTGTCCTTTAGGAACTGAATCGGTTCGTTTATAAAGCCAAACTGCAGCAGAAAGGAATTGATATAGCCGAACTGATCGCCGGAAAACAACAGCTGCCAAATGACAAAGGCGTTGCCCGAGATTGAGGGAACATAAATCAAAAACACCATCAGTGTGCGAATCTTGGGCGGCAGCTCATTGAGCAGCCATGCCAGCAGGAGCGAACCTATATAGGATACCGGTCCGACCACCAGCGCCATGGTGAGCGTGTTGACAACCGACTTGATAAATATGTTGTCTCCCGACAGGAGAACCGCATAGTTGTCCAGCCAGACAAAAGACGGCGTCTGCATCATATTGAAGTTCGTAAAGCTCAGCACAATGGCAACCACCACCGGTGCGATCACAAACAGTGCAAACAGCGAGAAAAAGGGCAGCAAATATATATAGCAGAACCCATGCTTTTTTAAGGTATGGAAAGCCCCTTTCATTCTCCATTCACATCCAATCTAAATTCCAAACGTTTGCGTGTGATTTCTGCGTCGATAATTTCGGTATACTCCAACACGGTATCCCGCAGGTTGGCATTCCGGTCTATGACTGCGCGAAAGATATTGTCGATATGCCGGGACAAAAAGTAACCGCCCGGCACCTGCTTGACGGACAGAGCCGTTTCCCGCTGAGCCTGCAGGGACGACAGGGTTGACGCCGTCCAGGGAAGCTGTTCAAAAGCCTTCAAATTTGCGGTTGCAAACCGTGCCGACGTACCCATCCGGTTTTCAATAGCGGTAGCAAAGGCCAACTGCTCCGGTTCGTCCGTCCACCATTTCAGAAATTCCCAGCTTTTATCCGGCTGTTTGGTGTCGGACAGTATGATGGCGGACGTCACCGTGCTGACGCTGTTATGCTGAACGGTTCCATCCTCTTGTTTCGTCCCCGGTACGGGGTGCATACTCCACAGACCGCGGATTTCCGGAGCCGATACCTCCAGTGTGTTGTATGTGCTGTAATCCACGATTCCTACCGGCATATCGCCGCTACGAAACCGGTTGACAAAGTTGTATTCCTTCGATAAGTCATACTCTTTATACAGGGAAATCCAGTTTTCAAAGGCGTTCATGGCTGCACCGGTATCCAGAGCCGTCGATTTTCCGCCGTCGTGATAAAAATCGGACTGCTCCTGAAACAGCAGCAAAGCATAACTGGAAACATCCTGATTGCTGGGGATTGGATACGCAAAATCCATGTTGTTCAGCTGAAGGATGGTCAGCATATTGTAGACATCGTCCCATGTTTGGGGTACTTCAAGGCCCAGCTCCTGCAGCAGATCGTCCCGCGTAAACATCATCAGGAAATTGTGGGTGATCGGCAGCGCATAGACGCCGCCGTCATGCTGAAAGGGAACGAGGGCCTCTTTTGAAAAACGCCCGGCCACCTCATCGTAATCCGGGAATACGGATAAATCCATAACCGCTCCGCGCAGCGCCAGATTCACCGGTTCGACTCCATTGGCAAAGAGGAACACATCCGGGGCAATATCGGCGGCAATCGCTTCGATCAGTCCGCCCGTAATCAGCTTGAGATCAACGGGAATTCCATTCTTTGCCGTAAAATCGCTGTCTATCTGTTCCTTTAGGATTTGGTATTGATCCCGCCCCTGAAGTATCCAGACCTCTATGGATTCTTCTCCCTGATTCAGATTTCCTACCATGCCGTAATCCTCGCAGAAAGACTGAAAGAACTGCCGTATATGGAACCAGATGGTCTGAAAGACAGAAGTGTGAGGCGCTTGATGCTTCGTTCCGGCAGGAACCAGTTCCAGATAATCCAGGCTCAGCGGCTGGGTCTGCCGGTCCTGTATCCACTGGCTCACCGCCGTAACATTGCTCAGATAGAGCCGCAGATTCGCCGGGATGGTTTCCGGATATTTGATGAACTGTCCAAGCTGCCATGTGATTTTGTTCAGGGCGGCCGCATCCTCACCGCTGCTTTTTCCACCATACAGTTCATCGGACAGCGCTGTCAGAACAGCGAGTTGCTCTTTCATATCGTCGATAACGTCCGGCAGATACTTTTCAATTTGATAATCCCGGTATTCGTCCGGTGTGGATCCTGTCAGGCTGATAATTTTGCGGTATATGGTATTCAATGCATATAGGGATTCCTCGGCCGTGTGCAGTGCTCCCGAAATGTCTCCATAGCTTACTTCAAGGGTAAGCATATGGGGACCCGCTTCCAGATACACCTGATACGGGACGCCTTCCGCATCCCGGGGCTCCAGCGTATTCCAGCCGTTCTTATATGGAAACGTGAGATATTCCAGCCCCTCACACGGCACCTTACCGTCAATGAGCAGTCGCCGCACCGAGGACTTTCCGCTGGAAAAATTCTGCTTGTAGCGCAGTGCCAGGGAATAGTATCCGCTCTCTTTCACCTGTACTTCCCAGGTCACACTTTGTCCAACCTGAGACCAGCCGGATCCGCCAATGGCGTTCCAGCGCTGAAGGCCTGTAAAGGAGGGCGTCATATCCGGCGTCGTGCGATCACACAATTCCAAAATCGCGCTGTCGGAGCGCAACGTGGGGAATTCCGCTTGAACCCGGACAGGTTTTGCTTCCGTGCTGCTCGGAGTACCAGAGGGTGCTTCCGGATACGATTCTTCACCCGGTATCCATTCCAGAGCGGATAATTCGATATCTCCCTTTTCTGCCGTGATGGTCAGGGTGTTTTCCCCCTCTTCCAAAGCAAACAGCAGAGGATCCAGATAGTAGCCGGATGCAGCCCGAGCAACGGTTGTCTGCCAGCCTGTATCCTCTGTAAGCTGTACGGAATACTGATTCCCGCGTTCGTCCTCTCCGGGTGTATCACCCTGCCACTGTCTGTTCAGTCGAATTCCAGAAGCTTCGCTGAAAGGGAGCTCGCCGTTTAGTTCTATACGGCATTCCCCGTTGCGGCTGTTTCCTTCCCCCATGCGATAGGTTATACGCAGCGCAGCCAGCCCTCCCACAGCAGAGAAAGGCACCGTGTAAGATGCCCCTGCGGGAATATGCGTATTGGCTTCCAACCGGATACTTTGCTGGATAACCGTCCGGTCGTTATGCTCTGCTAAATAGCTGTCATACGAGTTTCCGGAGGAAACCATGTTGGTTCGCTCACCGGCCTTATGTACGGACGGTTCCTGTTCCAGATCCTGTGCATAGGCGGGAGAGCCGGCTGTTGTCAGCATAAAAACCGCCGCGCACAGGGTGGCTACTGTTTTCCTGACTGTCATATCACAATTCCCTCCTTACCCAACCAAGCCGGTCGTTTCCACACTCTCCACTAAAAAGCGCTTGCCAATTACAAAGACAATCAGAACTGGTATAAGATAGAGAACCAGACTGGCGTTCTGCAATATGGCACGATAATACACATCGTCTTTGTCCACGCCGGGCAAAAGCGACATATTTCCTTCAATGGAAGCCAATTTCGTCCAAATAAACTCTTTATCGGGCATGAAGACGTTGGTATAGGTAGGATCCGTCCATTTCCATACGAAAATCAAGACAAAACAGGTTGCCATAACCGAAACCGCGCCCGGCAGCATGATGCGCCAAAACACGGAAAAGGTTCCCGCCCCATCGATGGATGCCGCTTCCTCCAGCGCCTTGGGATACGCCCTGAAATGCTGCCGAAGGATAAAAATCAGCAGGCCGTTCTTTAAACCCAGCGCCGTTGCAGACAGCAAAAACAGAGGAATAGGCGTTTCCAGCAGGTTCCACTGGAACGGGCCGAAGCTGCTGAAGGATAAATACAGCGGCGTAAAATAGGCACTGGTGGGTATCAGGAGCGTCAGCAAAACACACGCGAATAAAAAGCCGTTTCCGCGGAAAGAAAATCGCGCAAATCCATACGCCACCAGCGTGCAGGAAAAGATTTCAAAAAGGCACAGCGCCGTATTCAGCAATACCGATTTCAGCACGGTTGGGCCATACTCCAAAAAGATCGCGGCGTTTTTATAAAAATCCAGAGTAGGAGACAGGGATAAATAGCGAACCGATGAATTCGTAAAATCCGAAGGCGACATAATGGATATCATGAGGGTAACCACCAAGGGATACAGGATCAGAAAGCTGAGTCCTGTCAATATGAAATATCGGAGCACGGAGACGCCCGCCCGCTTTATCCATTTTTTTGTACGCATCATACTTCCTCCGTGTCGTCAGGCGTAATGCCGTATCGCTCTTCTGAGAATGCCGGAAAAAACGAAAGTGATCACCAGGATAATAAAAAAGTAGGCCCAGGAAAGACCGGCCGCATAACCGAACTGGAATCGAACGTAATTGTATTCGGATATGCTTTCCATCACCGGGTTTACATTGTTTACAAATGCATCGATAATCGTGTACGTCACGTTTACCAGGGCCTGAGGAAGGATCATGGGAAACGTGATTCGCCAAAAGCTCTCCCACGCTGTCGCGCCCTCAATACTGGAGGCTTCATACAAAGAGCGGGGAATCGATTTCAGCGCCATCAAAAATACCAGAATCTGTATGCCGGAGGAATTTACAACCTCCAGAATGTTGGTGATCGCATACATGATATAGTTGACAAAGCCTGTGGGAAAGTTCAGGTTCATCAGGAGAGCCGTCATCTCGGTCGTATCAAAGGAGGAGACGGTGTCGCCTGTCATGGAAGCAGCGTTGATGACGGATTGGCGGATCATATCGCTGCTCAGAAGGTCGGGAAGGATGCCGGAAGATACAATAACAGGGATAAAAAATATAATCTGATAGGCGGATTGTCCCGGAAAAGTTCCGTTGAGGAATACGGCGACAACCGCGCTGAAAATGAGAATGATGGGGACGGATATCAGCATACTGCCTACAGAGCTTACCAGCAGTTCGCGGTATTCCGTATCGACCAAAAAAGCCCGTCTGTAGTTTTCGAGTCCTATAAAATCCAGATGCAGTGCTCCATCAAAGGACACATTGTTAAAGCTGTAAATCAGCGATTGCAGCATGGGAAACAAGATGAACAGAAAAAATCCAATGGCAAATGGGGCCACGAACCAATATCCCTTGCGCTCGCGGCGGTATATCAAAGCACTGGACTTTTGACGGCGGAAAACAGACATATTCAACACCTCAATTCACTGCCATATACATTTGTCGGCATTTTGCCCGAAACAACAGACGTCACGGGAAGCGGCCGCACTTTGATTCATAGGAAAAGGCCGCTTCCCGTGACGCTACATTTCATTTGTCCCGGCCGCCGTCTGAATACTTGCGGCCGATATGCCGTTTTCTACTGAAAACCGATACGGATGATTTGGTTCAGGCCAGTGCCCATGCCTTGACCCAGTCCGTCTTCATCTCGTAGGGGAAACCGGTTCCATCGTATATTCCGCCCCAGCCGGGTTTCGTATTTCCGTTCTCGTCCTTTTCCGGATATTCAGGATTCAACTGAAGCAGCAGATTCATGGGGCCGCTGCCCTCCGCCACCCCTTCTCCGGTATAGGAGGAGATAACCTGATCGTCAAAGTACCAGTAAATAGCTTTGGGGGTCCAAACCACGGAATACACGTGATAACCGTCCTTGATATTTCCGGCAACGGACACTTTATCGTTTCCTTCGCTGCGGATATAGTTGGGGTGCCAGGCATAATAGTGCAGCGCGGTGGACAGCCGCTGGTTCCCCCAGGTGGGGAAATATTCCACGATGTCGATTTCGCCCCCGCTGGCGCTCGGCATATCCGGATTCTTTATGTACCGGACGCCGTCATCCGTTTTCATCCAAAACGCAGCGTTCGCCTGGCCGGATTTTGGCATATCGATCCGGGCGGAGAAGCAGCCGTAAGCCTGGGCAAATCCCTTTGTCTGCATTTCGAACAGCGTATCGCCCTCTTTTTCAAGCCGGAATACCAGATTTCCGTCCTTGATCTCGCCCCACCGGGAACCCTTTTCCGTATAGAACAGCTCCCACATATCCTTATCCAGCGCATTGAAGTCATCCGCAAAGGTGGGCTGTTTTGAAAATTGCTGGAATGTGAAGGTGAAGCTGCCGGCTTTCAGTGATTCCTTTTTTAGCTGAGCGGTCACGGTAACGGGTTTGCCGGCGGAACGCACGGACCACGGAACGGTCACCACGTTGCCGCTGATTTTCACCGAAGCCGTATCCGTTTTCAGCGTGTAATCATCCGATGCGAATACGTTCTGCATCTTATCCGAAACGCTGATCTCATAATGGGCATCCATGCCGACCACGCCGGGATGGTTAACGACTGGCCGAACAATCAGGTAGTTTTTGCCCTGCTCGGCGGAGATGACCTTTGTCGGCGCGGGTTGGGTTCCTGTTGGATTCGTATTGGGGTCTGTAACACCCGGCTCCTGACCGCTGGGCTCCGTGGTCGGGATAGAGGATGTCGTAGGGGGACTGGTCGGATCCGTAACTCCTGCAGTGGTTGTTGTCGTACTTTCTGTCGTTGTAGTGGCAGTCGGTGCAGAGGAACTCGGTGATTGATTTTCACAGCCTGTCAGCAGCAGAAGAGAGGCAATCAACACGGCAATTCCCTTATAGAGATATTTCATGGTTGGTACCTCCTTTCGTTATTTCCAGAAGTCCGCAATTTTTCCCTTGGCTTGATTCTGAATGGACTGGATAGCCGCGGCCGGGGTGGTGCTGCCCGCCGCCACGTTGCGGTACACTTCTTCGTCGAGTCCGACCGCCTCGGCGTAGTCATAAATATAATTGCCCGAATTCATAGCTTTTTCCGCAGACGCATAGGTGGCTTTTACGCTGGGATCATCCAGTGAATCAAAAATATTCTGTTTCTTGTTCTGCGCTTTGTAAGCGTTATAGACGGTCCAGAACAGTGCCACATCGTCTGGATTGGATACGCCAGCGGGAATAACCGTGGCGCTGGGTTCCAAAAAGGCCACATCCTTAGAGGCGTCCGGTCCGTGGGGGAACATAGTCAGGCCGACCTTGAAGTCCACACTGCTCAGCTGCGACATACTGTTCTCGTCAACGATCAGCATGGCGCCTTTGCCGCTGGTGAAGGTAGTGATAGTGCTGTCCCAGCTTTTGCCCAGAACGTCGTACATGGCGCCCTTTTTGCTGTTCCACTCCTGCAGCGTGTTTAATGCATTGGTGGCCTTATTGCCATTGAGCGTATAGGACAGGGTCTTTCCGGTTCCTTGCCGGGTAACAACTTTTACGCCGTTCATATTCAGCAGGAAAGAGCCCAGATTGCCGAAGTCATATTTGGGAATCAGCCCATAGCGGGTGACGTTGCCGCCGGCATCCACCTGTGCCGCTTTGCCCATGATGTCATACAGCGTATCCCATGTCAGCTTTCCCTGTGTGCTCAGAGTATACAGATCCGGCCAGTTGTTCTTCTCAAACATGGTTTTGTTGTATGCGAGCATACTGCGGCGGGCCACCGATTGGGTCACGCCGTAGACATGGCCGTCCAGCGTGCTTTCCGCAGTGACTGCTTTATTCCAAAGCGGGTCGTTCACGTCCATGCTCGGCAGCGTATCCAAAGCGATGAGCATATTTTTATTGGCCATATTCAAAATGGGAACATCCCGGGGTACAAACAGATCGGCAATGGGCGCGCCGGCCAGAATGGACGAGTACAGCGGCGCGTAATCGGTCAGCTTGCGCTCCACCAAATCGCAGTTGAACTTTTTCTCCACTTCCAGAATCAGCTTGTAATCCTCCGTGCCGGACGGGGTGGGATCCCACCAGCCAACCACGGTGATTTTCCGGCCTTTCAGATTCTTATATTTCGTTTCGAGATTATCACCAACCACTCCGCCGGACGTCGGTTTTGTGGTGGAATTGCCGGTTGTAGTGCTGGCAGTATTTCCCGATGTTGTTTTTCCGGGTTCGACCGGATCCGTCGCGTCGGCACCTGGTTCCGTCTCGGACGGTGCGCTGCTCTCCGATGCTGAAGTCGTCTCTCCGGGGCGTGTCTCCACGCCGGATACGTCCGATCCGCTTGGCGCATTCGGCTTGCCGCCGCAGGCTGTCAGACTGAGCAGCAACAGCAGTGACATGGCTGCGCTGGTTATTTTACGCCAGGTTTTCATCAGATGTTTGCTCCTTTCTATTTCTGTCAGAAGTGTCATCCTTCGGTGGGCTGTTTCTTACTGCGCTTTTTGCGCGTGGCTGACACGGCAAGCAGAGTCGCAGAGACTCCCAGCAGAACCGCTGCAGCAACGGGAGCATTCACACCGGTATCCGGAATCACAATCGTGCCGGACGGAACCACCAGAATAGCATATTCGCCCAGATCATAGCCGTCCCGCTGCACGATCATGGTCATACCTTCCTGCAGAATAACGCTGTCGTCCGTAATCGGAGTACCCTCTGCGTCGAAGAAAAGTACGCCGACATTTTCTTCGTCAAAGATCAGGCCGCTGAGCAGCTCCCAGATGGGCGTGTTTTCCTCTACAGTCAGCGTCATCTTGTCGAAATCAAATACCGCCTTCACCAGGCTGGTGTCCAGATGGAACGGAAAATCGGTGGGCGGTTCGGGTTCAGGTTCCGGCTCCGGTTCAGGCTGATCTACTGCCACATTGGAGAAGAAGGAGAACGCGGACAAATAGAACCCTTCGTCAAAGGGCTGGATGCCGTTGATTTTCATCCATCTCACGGAGTCCAAGGGCAGGCCCATGGCCGCCAGATAATTCAGCGGCACGCGCACACGCATATAGCCGTCGGGTCTGGCTTTGGACTTATCGTAGGTCACGCGCAGCGGTACGTTGAATTCCGAACCGCCGTCGGGCGTGGAGGTAATCACAAAGGGAACCGTCAGTCCGTCCTTTTCAGACTTGATGAAGAATTCCAGATAGCCTTCCTCCATATAGGAGGTCATGTCATCCTGTGTCAGAGCATGATTCTTGGGATGATAAAAGTCCAACTCGTAGTAATCTTCTCCCATATGCTCTTTTTTCGGAGAAATGAACCAGGGGCTTTCACCGCGGAACTGGGCGAACCACGCCAGGCTCCACCCCAGCATACTGGGACGCTCGTCGTTATAAATGACCTCCCATGGGCTGACGTCACTGTCGGGATCCCCGATGATGCCGATTTTCTCGTTAGTGTCCTTCACCGCATAGTCGCTCATATCGAGCGCCATGTCAAAGCGTTCCTGGATGCTCTTGCCGGGGGCGGATTTGCTCCAGATTTGGATTTCTGAAATGGACAAAACGTCTCCTATTCCACGTTCACTCAGCGAGAAGGTCAGGGCAGAGGGCAGCGTGTCCGCGATATCCTTGGCGGAGATGGTAAATTCGGTCCAATCGGCGCCGACGGTGAGTTCCTTCGTCTTATCACTGCCTTCAGCGCCCAGAATCACCGTGCGGTTCGTCGAACCGTCGGCCAGAGTCAGCTTGGCACGGAAGGTGATTTCCGCCTCCTCGGGGATCTGCGCCTTTGCAAACGTATTGGTCAGGCCGTAAATCGTCAGTTTTCCCTCGTTTGTCGTGACCTTGAAGTCCCAGGCCGACCCCTGTCCGTCATAGGAAAGGGTGGTTTCGCCGGAAAACTGCGGGGCTTTGTTGGCGGCGACCGATTCGGCGTAGAACAGCACCTGCATCTTGTCGGTTTCCTTTACGAACACGGGAGTGATTGTGACCGTATCATCCGGCATGGCGAACACCACATGGGTTTCGTCAACCCGCGTCATGCTCACGCTGGCATTCTGGCTGTCCACGATGGAAACCCGGCTCAACCGGTAGCCTTCTGCGGGCTCGGCCGTGAGCTTCACTACAACATTTTTCTTGGCATTGGATTGGGAGGCGATCAGCGTTCCCTTCTCCGCCCCCTTTACTGTCACAGCGTGGGGGGAGTAATGGTTGCTGTACGGACTTTTGACGTCAAACGCCTGCAGCAGGGAGAAGTAGTCTTTGTTTCCCGCGCTGTCGGTGCCGATCTCCAGGGGATTGCCCTCCCAGTCGGCGGTGAAGAATTTCACAGAATCAATGCCGGAGATCTGGCTCAGGGTCTCATTGAGCGCCAGTCTGTCGCTCTCCTTGACCATGATACGCAGGTTGCGGATATCGACCGTGATCGGATGCTCTGCATCAACAGCGTCATCGCCCTCGCCCCAGACGCCCAGGCCGAAGTCGCCGTTCCACCAGTTGCCGTTGGTGTAGAACGCTTCCGTATTCTGGCGGACTGTCACCCATTCACCGGCGTCACCGCTGTCCAGAGTATAGCCGTTGACGAATGCGCCGCTCGAGCTGCTGGTTCCGGTCATGCCGTTGCCGTCTACAGCGGGGCCCATATAAAGCTGCGGGCTGCGGCCCTCCGCGCCGCTGCGGCGCACATCGAACTCGATATAGGCATAGGCGGTCAGCGCCTTCATGACGTCCTCGTTTCCAGACCAGCCCAGGATGCCGGAGTACAGCATGGTGGGCAGGGGTACAGAGCCGACCGCATCGTTCCGGGAGATCACGGCGCGGTAATACGGCACGTTCTCATCAAACTGCAGCGTACCGACGCCGGTTGAGTTCAGCCATTCGGGGTATTGGGTAAGCGCTCTGGCCGAAGCCCCGTTAGTCTGAGTGGGCGAAGCCTTATCCGGATTGGCCTCCCAGAATACATAGCTCTTGTCGTTAGCCGGTGCCTGTTCAAAGGTTGCCTCTATTTTTACATCGCCGGCAGGCATTTCAAAGGTAAAGCCGTTGGGAGCGGTGCGGGTCACCTCTACCCGCTGGCCGTTCGTCAGCGAAACCTTCAGTCCAGACGCTTTCCAGCCCGTTTCCGGCTTCATCGCTACCGTTACCTTCTGGCCGTTGCGAGCTATGGTGCCGGGAAGCTCCACGACTCCGTGGGCATCGGAGGCGGTGGCATCGGCAATGGTGTAGGACGCCCGATCTGTGCTGTAGGCGCTTTGTTTATCATAGGCTGTCAGCAGGGCAAAATAATCGGTGTTGCCCTTGTCGTCCTTGGGAAGATCTTTGGGCTCTCCCCAGAGCGAGGTAAAGAGATTCACGTTATCAATCCCCGGAACCGCTGCCAGTTTGGCGTTGATCGCGTCCTTGTCGCTTTCATTCAGAGATACACGCAGCCGACGGACATTGACCGTCAACGGTGAATCGGCGCTGACGGCTTTTCCTTCTCCCTCACGGGCGACCGTCACCAGGATGTCACCGCAGCACCAATGATGCGTTCCAGCCTCACGATAGGTTTCCATACCCTTCTTCGTGTGGCTGACCCAAGTGTTGGCCTCATATACATCGACCCCTGCCAGATTGCCGTATTCATCCCAGGGGCCCTTGTCCGACCATTCCGCTACGGGTTCAAAATTGATATGGGTGTAGTCACCGGTGTCTCCCTCTACATATACGTCATAGGCGATCACCAAATAGTCCTTGATGGCCGTCAGAATCTCACGCTTCTCCAGCCATCCCATGTTGGCGTCGGCCAGCCGGTTGTTGAAGCCATTTTCCAGAACCGCTCCGCCGCCGTCCCATTGACCAGTAAAAGTACAGGAATAATAGGGGATATCCTGGTCGTACTTCACCACGCCGACGCCGGTGGCTTTCGGTCCAAAGGACCATTGATAGTCCTCGCCAGTGACCCATCCCGGCTTAGCCGATGTCCCGTCGGTTTTGGACACTTTCTCCGGATCCGCGTCCCAGATCACCAGATCGCGGGGCTCCTGGGCAGGTTTGACCCGGTAGTCGCTGTCCGCATTGTACAGCGTCAGCAACTTGAAATAGTTGACCGAACCGTCCGTTTCTTTGGCCAGCCCGAGCTTTTGGTTTTCATCGCCGCCGGCTTGCCAGTCATCTGTGAACCATTGAATATCATCGATGCCGGAAATCGCCTTCAGCGCATTGTGAATGGCCTGCGCATCCGCCGAATCCACTGTCAGACGGAAACGGCGGATATCCAGCTGTACAGGAGCTTCCCGTGTGGCTGTGCTGCCGTTCCATACACCGACCGCCAGCGCGCCGGTATCCCACACCTGATCGGAAAAATCATCTACGGGCAAGGACACGGATTTCCACTGGTTGGCGGGAATAGACCCCATATCCATGCCGTTCACCAGCGCGGCTGCTTCTCCGTCGCCGATGTCATGCATGGAATTATTGTCGTCAGGCGCAATCGCCGGCAGGATATACAGCTTTTCATTGCTGAGCGATGAGCCGTTCCACCGCACGTCGAATTCCACCTGGACATACTGCTTAAGAACCGCCAATATCTCGGGCTTGACAAACCAGCCGTGAGTGCGGCACAGCTCGGCGTTGCGCATTCCCGTGTTGACTGTCGTTAGCCCTTTGTATGTATTATCCTTAATGGTTGCGCGAAAATACGGGGTGGAATCCTCCAGCTTGACCGCACTTGTCCCGGTGCTTTCGTTCCAGCCGTTCCAAGTGAAATCTCCATGCGCCGCCGAAGCCCCATCCTCAAGCTTAAGATTCAGGGGGTTGGCGTCGAAGATCACCAGCCGTTCCCCGGCTTCCGCATTCTGGGCATTCACGGATGGCAGAACAATTGCGCCGCCGAAGCCCGTTGTCATAACCGCTGCGGCCAGCAAACCACTTGCCACTTTTTTCAGTTTGCGCATATGCATCTCCTCTTTCTTAAAATGATCATCTTTTCTGAATTGCCGGAGAATGCTCTTGCTATGTGTCCAATTTTACTCTCCCTCCCTGTTTTTGTGACAAATCAAATTTTTCCATTACAAGACCCAATCTCTTTATATAAGCCCTGAAGCACAGGTCATCCGCTATTTTCAAGGACCATATTCTCGCCAAACCCAACAGATATTCTTATCTTTAACTATAAGCTGTTTGTAGAAAAAGTCGATATTTTTAACATACATTTTTATGGTATAATCGTACTATGCTCCAAAGTAAAAATTGGAAAGTGGATGTGATGAGGCTTGTCCGGCAAGAATGAAAATGTAAAGAATTATGCCAACCAAAACGTATATAAAGATGACGACAACTTTTTCCTGCTGTTATCGGATGGGCGTATGATCCACACCCCGTATAACGCCTGGTTTGATATGTCTTCGCAGTACGTCGTCCATCAGGCCGACGATAAATATGGCCACATCTACGAAGCGGGATATGAATACTGCCAGGCAAGCAAGGAACCAATCCAGCGTATTCCGGAGTATGCCGTACTGCATTATATTTTTGACGGTGAAGGGTACCTCAACGGGCAAAAGCTGTGTGCCGGGCAGGGATTCCTTATCCCAAAGGGATACCACGCCAGGTATGCCCCTTCGGTTCAGAAGCCGTGGAGTTATATCTGGTTCTGCTTTGAATATGAAGATTTTTCCGAGGCCGACTATTTGGGGAAAACTATTCGCACGTTTGACGCGCCACAAGCGGAAATGGTTTCAAAGCTTCTGATTTCCGCGTTGGAGAATATTGAAAGCTTTCCGGATCGGCCGCTCTTAATGGATCGCATCCTCCGGCTTGTTTTGGCCTGTCATGTAAAGCAGAATGTATCGCAAATTCATTCTTCATCTGCCCGGGAGCTTCACGTAGAAGAAGCTATTCTTTGGATAGAAAAGCACTATTTTGAAAAGTTCTCTATAGAGCAGCTGGCGCAGCAGATGCATATAAACCGCGCGTATTTGCGCAACCTGTTTTTGTGGAAGCTGGGAATGCCACCGCAGGAATATCTGGTACAATATCGCCTGAAAATTGCCGAACGCCTGCTTCGGGAAACCACCTATTCTGTATCACAGGTTGCTTCCTCGGTCGGGTATTCCGATCAACTGCAATTTTCCCGTATCTTTAAAAGAAAAATCGGCCTCTCTCCCTCTCAGTACAGAAAGGACAGCCATACTCCATCGTTTCTGAAGGATAATTAGTTTTTGTCGAACATCGAACTTTTAGATCATCTTGTATGCCATATTGACAATTGGCGCTATATATAGTATAGTGTACCTGTATTTAGGTTTGAGAAGATGACCCTTTTATGGGTCTTGGTTTGAGTTAAAAGGTCGGATGTCCCTTTCCGGGGGATACTCCGGCCTTTTTTCTTTTCCGCCGACTTCAGCTGGGAAAATTAGCACAGAAAATCCAAGCGACCGCAAAAGGCCGCGTCAACTTTCCGTTCGTGTGGGGAGTGGCGCGGCCTTTTCGTTATATATATCTATATTGAACGGAAGGGACTGATGCAAGCGTGCCAACCCCATCTCTGATTCGTGTGCGCTGCCTGGACGCAGAAAGGGCCGTGGGCCTTGTCAATTATGCGGACATGGTGGTATACGATCAGGAGAAAAACGTGGTCGCCCTGCGGATCGGCGGATATCCGGAAACGGTGCAGGCCATGAGCGACGCCATTCTCGGCGGCTGCGAACTGGAGCTGACCGGCTCCAAAAGCTCCCTTTGCTTAAACAGCAAAGGGAGGCGGAACTATGCGAGGCGGATCTCCCACGACGGCGTGTACGCCGAGGGAATCCACTGGCTTCAGGACGATTCCCTGCAATCCCTGGCCGTCGGACAGGAAGACGACGACCCCAAAAGCGAAAAGGAAACGGTCAGTCTGAAAAGGAACCTGTATATCTTCTGTACCAGCAGCGCGGAGCTGTTTGACGAGCTGGACCGTAAGCTTTCCGTTCCCCTTTTGCCTGAGTTCCGGGGGTATTTTCTTTCGGAACTGAAAAAGCGCGGTTTACTGAACCGCCTGAAGGTGTACTGTCCGGGCCAAAAATTCCAGTGCTGGCATATGAGAGTATCGGAAAATGAAAGCGAAATCGCCCAAATACTGGAAGACGGCCTGAAGGACGGCAGCATCGCCATTCCGGAGAGTTCCCCCGACCAAGAGGATTTATTCCGGCATATCGCATCCTTTACCGCCTACCTGCGGGAGTTCGGCGACAAGATCGCCGGGCGGATCAAGGACTGCTTCCCTCCCCGGTTCAATCCGGCCGAGGAAGCGGTGTCGCCGCCGGTGCAGGAGGTCAATCGGTATGTTGTCACACACGCCGGATACTCTCTGTTCGACGCACAGCTTGGTGCGGCGGAGGCCCTCAAGCGTCAGCTGGAAACCGACAGGCTGGCGCTTTTAGTGGCCGAATGTGGCACCGGCAAAAGCAAGATCGGTGCCGCCGCCCTGTATGCCTACCAGCACGGCAGAGCGGACAGACGCACCGCTCGGAAAGCCTTCAACGTCGTGGTTTGCCCCTCTCATCTGACAGGTAAATGGGTGCGGGAACTGCATGAGACCGTCCCGGACTGTTTGGCCCAATATGTAACCAGCATCCAGGACATCGACCTGCTGTATAACCGATACCAAGGGGAAAACAAAACAGTATTCTGCATTCTTTCCAAAGAAACCGCCCGCAACGGGTATATGCGCCGGCCGGCCGTAACCTGGAACCGGCGGATGGGAGGATTTATCTGTCCGGATTGCGGCAGGGTGCAGGAGATGCGAGATCCCGACACTTCCTCATGGATAAAGGCGGACGCCCTGTTTTTTCAGCAGGAAAATTCCCACAACCACCGCTGCCGTTTCTGCGGCGCTTCCCTCTGGACGGTTCAGAACCCCGACGAGCTGACGCCAAAACGAACCCAGTGGGTGCGCATCGGCGGTTACGGCTATGTCCACCGCCGTTTTGCCTATCAGGCGGCCGAAACCTGCAAAAAAGCATTTCGTGCGAAGATTGAGGAAGTGGTGGAGCGGCCGGACGGCCTTTTTCCCGCCGCCGGCGCCTACCGGCGGTATCCGCTGTCCGCCTATCTCAAGAAAAAGCTGAAACGGATCGACGCCTTAATCGTAGACGAGCTGCACCAGTACAGCGGCGAGAGCGCTCAGGGACAGGCTATGGCGGAGCTGGCCGGGATCGCCGATAAAGTGCTCGGCATGACCGCCACCCTCGTCAATGGGTACGCCAAGGGCATCTTCTATTTGCTCTTTCGCTTAAAGGCCCGCCTGATGCTGCTGGATAACCAGGCGTACAAACGGCCGCGGGATTTCTGTTTGCAGTATGGGGTGCTGGAAGAAATGTACGAAGAGGATACCACCGAATACAACAGCACATCCAAATCCAGAAAGCGCAAAGTACGGGAACGGTTCCTGCCGGGGGTCTCGCCTATCGTGTATTCGCGGTTTTTGCTGGAAAACGCGGTGTTCCTGTCGCTGAACGACATGGGAAAGGAGCTGCCCGACTACGAGGAAATCCCCATCCCCTGTACCATGTTGCCGGAAGTCCAAAAGGAATACGATGCTCTGCAAAACAATTTCCGGCATCTGATGAGGCAGGCGCCCCGAATAGGTAAGCGGGTGATGTCCGCGTATCTGAACCTGCTGTCCGCTTATCCAGACCAGCCCTACGGCCATGAGCCAATCCGCAACCCGTTTGTACCGGAGGAAGACCAGAACGTACTCGCCGCCCCACAAGACGTCGGCAGCGCGGCAGATTTGCAGCCCAAGGACGAGGTGCTGCTTGATTTGATCGACCGGAAGATTCAGGCGGGCGAGCGCGTCATCGTCTTCACCGCATGGGTGCGGCTGGATACACAGGAGCGGCTTCACAAGCTGCTGACGGAAAAAGGCGTCAAAGCCGCGATTCTGGATCAGGCCGTACCGCCTGTACAGCGGGAAGAATGGGTGGACAAACGCGTGCGCGAAGGGGTGAAGGTGCTGATCACCAATTCAGCCCTTGTGGAAACGGGCCTCGATTTGAACGCTTTTACCACTCTGGTTTTCTACAACATCGCTTTCAACCTCTATGTGTTCCGGCAGGCGTCCCGCCGAAGCTGGCGAATCAACCAGACCGCGCCCAAGGTGGAGATCTATATGCTCTACTATGCCGACACCATGCAGCACAAGGCACTTCGTCTAATGGCGTCCAAGCTGTCGGCAGCCACCGTCATTGAAGGACAGATCTCCGACGAAGGGCTGGCAGCCATGTCCGACTGCCAGGATCTCACCACCCAGCTTGCCAAAGAACTGATGCGCGGACTGAAGGACGACGTGGAGGATCTGGCGGCGAGCTTCAAGAAAATGGCGATTTGCAGGAACCACCCGAAACCGGCCGCAGCCGAAAAGTACTCTGCTCCGGCAGAGCCAGAGGAACAGTTGCTGCCAGTACAGCAGTCAATTTTGCTTCCTGTACCGCCCTGTTCAGAAACAAAACGCGCCGGAGCGGAAGACACAGGCCAGGTCAGTATTTTTGACCTGTTGGCTTCATGAAAAGCGATGTTTGTCTAACAAAGGAGGACGTATTATCGGTATGGATTCGGCCCGCCCAATTTGGTGAAACAGTCTCAACAGAAGCAGTTCTCAACATTTGTAAAATAAACAGGAGGTACGTAACAATTATGAAATTTAATGAACTAAATACCCCTTTTTGCAAAATCCCAATGCTCACCTATGGATGTGACGGCAAGAAAGCGGTACTCCATTATGTCGAGGTGCAACCGATCACCAATACTATCTATAAAAGCCGGACAGAAATGGTGAACCGGGATTACGAACAATGCCGGATATATGTTGTTTTTCCGGACTGTCCTGTGGGGCTTGATCTGGGTGCCCTTTCCTTTTTGGAGGAAAGGAACGTAGAAGAATTCAAGCAGGATAGCATCCGCAACGAGCTGGATACTTCTCGAAATTTCCTGGAAGCGATAGACAGGCAGGTGGAAAAAGGCGGATTTATCGGAAATCCTCTAATCGAATTTGTAAGGCATTTCGATCCGAACAGAGCCGAAGCATATGCGAAGTTGCGCAGAGAACGGCAGGATGCGTTGAAGCAGCAGAAAATGGAGTCGGAGAAAAAGCGCCTTATGGAGAAGGAAGAGGAAGAAATACGGTTGAAGCAGGAAAAGGAAAAGAAACGCGCAGCTCTTCTCGGCTGGGGTGATACTATGACCGAGCTTCAGCTTGGCCGGGTGCTTGCCATTTTATTGAAAGTGTATCGCTATCCTGACGGTGTACAAACAAGCCTTGAGCACACGATTCATTGTATTTCTGACGGTTATCATCCAGAGATCAGGAACAAGGCTGGAAAGCGGCTCCAAAAAGAATATCGCCTTGTTCTTCCACAGGAAAACTACGCTTTGTCTTTTCCGATCACCAAAACGGAATACGAGTTTGCATCCTATCTATATGACCGTAAGCAGCACGAAGAAAAGAAAAATATTTAGACGAGAGCGTATAAGAAAACAAAGAATTCTACAATCGCTACGAACAAGGAGTGCAGCTTATCATGAAATTCACAGCCAACCGTCTTCTACTGCTGGAAGCTGTAAAAACGGTTCTGAAGGTCGTCCGGCCAAACCGGGATATCCCAGAAATTGCCGGGGTTCTCATCGAAGCGGATGCATCCGCCGGTCTGTTGACCGTTACAGGCACCGACATCCGCACTCATATCCAGCGGCGGATTCGGAAGGAACAGGTGGAGGAAAGCGGCAGCATCATCCTCACGCCGCTGATCGCCAAAGTTCTGGACAAGCTCGCCGGGAATACGGTATCGTTTCACAGCGACAAAGGGGCCGTGCTGATCCATTCCGAAAGCGCTTCTTTTTCACTCCCGTTTCTGCAAGCTAAAGCGTTCCCCCGGCTGCAAATACCCTTCCCGGAGGATACCATCCGGGTGCAGGGGCTCAACGACCTTTTCCGCAAAACTATGTTTGCTGCCGACGGTAAAACAACCGATCCGGCCAAAGTATCCCTGCAATATGTGCGGCTCGCTTTCGCGGACGGCCTGACGACGGCGGAGGCCACCAATGGCTTGTCGGTCGCATTAGCCACTTCTCCGCACTGTGCGGACGGCAATCTGGAATTGCTTCTCCACGAAAAGGCCGTTCGGATCTTATCCTCCATCGTCAACTCTTCTGATGAGCTGTTTGTGGGGATTTCCGGCAAGTATGCGGTATTCATGAAGGAGGATCTGTTTTTCTCCAGCATGATGTTCGCTGGGAAATACCTGGCGGGCAGCCGGATACTGGAGCGTGTTCAGCCGGCTTATCAGGCGATGACCGACGCCGGGAGCCTAACGGATCAGATACAAAACGTATCGGCTTTGTTTTTGGAAGGCGATGATCCTTGTGTCGATCTGTACATCGAGTCCGACAATATTACTTTGCGTGCTGAAACTGCAAACGGCCATTCCTCTTCCGCCATCAAAGCGGCGGATACGACTCCCACGCCGAAAGACGGATTCCATTTCGACTGTCGGCTGCTGCTGAGTTGTCTGCGGAACACATCCGGCCCCTTGCGCCTTTTGCTCGACGAAAACGGCCTTCTAATCCTGGAGGCCAACCAGTGCCGTTATTTCGTATGCCCCCGCGGACCTGTCAGAATTGTGAAAAAGGAGGTTGAGAAAGCAGTAAAGACGCCGAGAGCAAAGAAATCGAAAAACAAAACCCAAACCACCACTAAAGCGGCATAAGGAGGCCAACTATATGCAGTTCGAACTTGGACGGCTGACAGCGGCATATGGGATATCGGCAGAAATGGAAGATGACACAGCATTCCAGCGCTTCGTAGCGGCCTCGCTCAATCGGTATCAGTCGTGCGACTGGGGCGAACTCTCCACAAGGGATTGTGAAGCCAACAATGCGGCTGTAGCCAATGGTGAGAACAGGATCTTTGCCGCATATGTCAGCAAAGAATTGCAAAAGAAAATCTGGATTATAACAGAGGCCGACAGAAGCTATACCACCGTAATGTTGCCACAGGAATATTAAATCCAAATTCTATGAGGTGAAGTTATGCTCAACGACAAGATGAACGCCCTGATTGAAGAGGTGTGCGGTGAACTGGCCGAACGGGAGGAACTGGTACATACCATCGCCCTGGCTCTGCTCACCGGGAAGAATCTGTTTGTACTTGGCGAACCCGGCCAGGCAAAATCCCAGGCCATCGACCTGTTCCGCTCCCATATCACGGACGCCAAACAATTCGACATCCTCATGAGTAAGGGGACGGATCAGGAGCAGCTTTTCGGGCGGCTGGATTTAGCCAGCATCATCCCGGGCCATGTTTCCTATACCGTTCTGAATCACGATCCCCGCTATGCACAGATGCGCAAACGTCTGACCGAGCTGATGAACAGCGCCCAGGACGACTGTGGGTATGCCGAGATAGGCGAGCTGCACGGCCGGATGAACCGCTATAAAGCGGCGCTGGCGCTCCAACACGAGGGCGTGCCGGAAATGGTGACGGCCAATAAAATACCGGAAAGCCATATCTGTTTTCTCGATGAAATCTTCAAGGCCAACGACGGGGTACTCAACTGTCTTCTGAAAGCCCTGAACGAGCGCATCTACACCAACGAGGGCGTTTCTATGTCCATTCCCGTTATCAGCTTTTTCGCGGCATCCAACGAAATCCCCAACTTTCACAACCCGGAGGAAAAATCGCTGCGGGCGCTGTACGACCGCTTTGATTTCAAGGTGAACACCCGGTATGTGGAGGACAAGGCCAATCGCATGAGGATCCTTGCCATGAAACAGGATCCGGCAAATTTCGTGCCGGACGGTTTGCAACGGATCTCCGAAAAGGAAATATCGTTGGATGAATTATACCAAATGCAGGAAGAGGTCAGGGCGGTGAAGATTCCGGACAACATCAACGAACTCGCCGACAATATCCTGTGTGAACTGCGCCGTAAGGAAATCTCCGTTACGGATCGCAAATACTTCAACTTTAGCCTTGTCGTGCAGGCGGAAGCCTGGCTGGCTGGCCGGGATACCGTCCGGCCGCAGGATATGAAAGCCCTCGTCAACTACCTGTGGGATAAGCCGGAAGACCGGGAGATTGTTCAGGAGACGATCATCCGCCTGACCGACAACCCGCTGGGAGACAAGCTGGACGAGCTGCTGGCCCGAGCCTACCAGTATCGGGACGAATTTGACAGCGCCGACAATTCTGGCTTGGCCTTAATCACCCTGCGCAATGGCCTGCTGGCGGTTTACAACGAGGCCGAGCAGATGAAGTCCGGTCTGGCTGAAGCTGATCCTGCCCATTCCGCTGTGGAAGGTATGATCGCCACGCTGGAGGGCATCAGCCGCGAAGCACACGCCAAGACCGCCTTTACCTATCTGCCGCTACCGGAGCTGAAAGCCTACAAGCAGATGAGCGCCTAACATCTTTAGGAAAGGAGCCGTGGGAATGGAGAATGCCACGCCGTGCCCGTTTTGCGAATGGTATCATAAATTAAAAGATATGGACGAATATTACAGTAACAACCGGGATGGCAGGAGCGGTGTAACAGAAGCACGGTATGGCGCCGCTCTTGTGCATAAAACATTTTATAACGGCTATTATTGCGGTCGTACCAGCTACGATTTCGAGCCGCTGAATTATTGCCCGACCTGTGGGACAAAGCTGCACGCCTGACTTTTAGAAATCCAAAATATGAACGAAAGAGGTAAAAAGCTATGCTGAACAGAATTACCATGACCGGAAGAATGACCCGCGATCCTGAACTGCGTACCACCCAGAGCAACATATCCGTCACCAGTTTCTCCATCGCCAATCAGCGCAACTACAAAAACGGAAACGGAGAACGGGATACCGACTTTTTTGACGTAGTGGCCTGGCGGGCCACGGCGGAATTTGTCACCAAATACTTTGTGAAAGGCTCCCTTGTCACGGTGGATGGGCGGCTGGAAACCCGCAAATTCACAGACAAGGAGGGCAACAAGCGCACAGTGGTGGAAATCATCGCGGATAACGTATTTTTCGGCGACAGCAAGAACGAGCAGCAGAAAACCGCCTCGGGTCCTGCTGAAGCGGCCGCGCCGGGCTTTGAACCGGATTTTTCGACGCCTGCGGTTGGCGGGGCTAACGATTTTGAGGAGATCATCGACAACAGCGATTTCGACGGGTTCCCGCCTTTCCCCGGCTGACGAATGACCGCGGCTCCCGGACAGGTACGCGCCTGTCCGGGAAGACCTCCCCTTTATCAACATGATATCGACCGACTGTATGGAGGAATGTCTCATGAGAGATTTTTTTCGTTCCCCCGCCCATTTGGACAAGGCGGCGGACTGGCTGACGGAACACCGGCTGAACCAGCGGGAACCCGTCACCGGCCGTCTGCTGGAATCCACCCGCCTGACCGATTTGATTTACCGGGGCTTTGCTGCCGAGGATGAAGACGCGCCGGAAGAACTGCCCGGGGAAAACGGCCCCCGTTTTGAAACGCTCTGCCAAGATTTATTCACGGCGCTGTATTCCCCTGTCCTTCGGCGGTGGGACGAGGATGCGGTTTTCCAGCGGGAACGGCTGTACAACAAGCCGATTCTGGACAGCGTGCTGCGGGGTGACCGGTATGCGGAGATGAAATCCCTGTGTGAAAGCAGGGAATATCCCGCATACACCGCCGCGGCCGCCTTCTGCCGCTCCCTGCGGCAGTCCATGGCCGAAATCACCTTGGAGATCCCGCAACGGCAGTTCCTGCCGGTTATCCACAAGCTCACGGAGCAGGAACAGGCACTGACGGCGGAGCTCGACCGGCTCCTTTCGGACGCGGCCGGCGGCTCGCCCCTTAAACTTCTCTATCTGTATAACCGGATTTTCCGCAAAGCCTCCCAGATTGCCAACCTGCGCCAAAAGGTGGAGGAAGGGGCTGTCCGTTATATCCGGGCGGTGGTTGTGCACATCGGCTCCGCTCTCGATGCGGCGCTGGAAGCGGCGCATCAGACCAGCACGATTCTGCAAGCTTGGGGTGACGGCAGCGGAGAGATGAAGAACACACCGGCCAACCGGGAACTCCTGAACTATGTCCGAAACAGTGAAATGCTTCAGAAGATCGCTTCCTATCTCGGCCGGTATCGGGAGATCCTGGCGGCCAAACGCCAAAACAGCTTTGCCTACGGACGGGGCGAGAAATATGACATCGGGTTCGGCAGCGACATCAATTCCTGCCTGGCCTCGGAGCTGGCGCTGCTGGGTGCGCCCGAAACCGAAGTGCTGTTTATGCGCCGGTTCCAGCAGAAAAAGCTCATGCAGTACCGGAAACGGGAGGCGCTCATCAAAGGCGAGGGGGACATGATTGTCCTGCTCGATGAAAGCTCCTCCACCCGTCTCATGGCAGGGTGGGCGAAAGCCATCGCCCTTGCCCTGCTGGACGTGGCCGCCAAGGGCAGGCGGAAGTTCGCCCTGGTGCATTTTTCCACGGACATAAAGACCGACCTGTTTGAACCGGGACAATACCAGACGGCGGATATTCTCCGAGCTGCGGAACATTTCTTCAATGGCGGTACCAATTTTGAAAGACCGCTGAAGGAAGCGATACGGTTGCTGCAAAACGGCTTTGAAAATGCCGACATCACCATCATCACCGACGGGGAATCCGAACTGACGGACGAATTTACGAAAGAGTTCCGGGAAACGCTGCGCCGGCAGCGGGCGGCGATGACCGGCATCCTGCTGGACAAAGACAATGCCTGTGGGAAAACACTGGAACCGTTCTGCGACCGGATTTTCCGGACGAAGGAGTTGACGGAGGACGACATCGCCGTGCAGCTTCTGGACCGCAAGACATCTTGACGAACGCTCCCTTGATTCTTTTTGCCAAATTGTATATACTATCGTTAGAAAGGGGGCTGTGCGCCATGTGTACGGAAAACCAACTCAAGGCAATTTTGGATACGGTTGCTGCCACGGCCAGGACGGCTTTGGGTGACCGGCTTCGCGGCGCCTACCTCTATGGCTCCTATGCCCGGGGGGATTACGACGCGGAATCGGACGTGGACATCCTGGTGCTGGCCGACGTTCCGCGGGAAAAGCTGGCGGCTTACAAGAAGCCGTTCCTAAAGGCCACCAGCGATTTGGGGCTGGAGTATGATGTCGTCGTCACCGTAACCCTCAAGGATACCGACACCTTTGAAAAGTATCTCGACGCGGTGCCGTTCTATCAGAATGTCCGAAAGGAGGGGGTTCCCCTTGCCGTCTGATAGGCAAATCGACCTGTCCAAAACGCGGCTGCAAATCGCCAGGGAACGCCTGGCCTTTGCGGAAGAAATCCTGAAGCTGGGCGATTACAAGACGGTGGCGAACCGTTCCTATTATGCGGTGTTTGCCGCTATGCGGGCGGTGCTGGCTTTGCAGGGCTTCGATTCCAAGAAGCATTCCGGGATTATCGCGGAGTTCCGCCGGGAATACATCAAATCCGGTCTGTTGCCGAAAGAGCTTTCGCCTATTATCGAGGCGCTGGTGGAAATCCGTCAAGGCAGCGATTACGACGATTTTTACCTGATTTCTAAAGAAGAAGTCGAGGAACAGCTTCACAATGCGGAGCAGTTCGTCCGGATCGTCGAAACCTATCTGCTTACCCAGTATCCTAAATCCACATAACGCAAGGCGCCGTTTGATTCTATGGATCAGGCGGCGCTTTTTTATTCGGTGCGCCGGCAGCAGGAAAGGCCGGTACGGGCACCCAGCGGATGCTCCCTATCGGAATCGTGTACTCCCCTCTGCCCAGCAAATAGTCTGTGGATACCTGGAATAAGCCCGCGATCTCGCTCAAGGTATGCAGATCCGGTTCTGTTGTCCCGATTTCATAGTAGGCATAGCTTGAGCGCTCCAGGTGAAGCCGCGCGGCAACTTCCCGCTGTGTCATCCCGTTATACCGGCGCAGCGTCCGCAGCCGGTTTCCCAATGCGGTCCTTTTTTTCTTTCCTTTGCTCATGAAAATTCCCCCTTATCGGATGATGAAGCAATTTCACGCTAAAAAAGCGAGGGACACGGCCCAACCCCTTAAGCCGTGCCCCTCAAAAAAGGACGCACTTCCAGTATATCGGCCGTTATTTTCTTTGTCAAATTTAAGAGGCCATTATTTTTTCTCGGAAAACCCTAAGAAGAAAGCACTAAATACAGATAATGAATTGACATGACATACAATATATGGTATATTGTATATGTTGTTAGGTTTGAGGTAATGGCTTCTTTGCAAGCCTTGGTTTGAGTTAAAAGGTCGGATGAATCCCTACCCGGGGGTTGATTCGGCCTTTTTCGGTTTCCAGCCCGAAAGGCAGGAACCATCAGTCAGGAAAATCCAACCGGTAACAACGAAAGAAGACCGGCTTTCACTCGTCATGAGATGAGTTGAAAGCCGGTCTTTTTTTGTTTTACAAAACAAAAAGAAAGGACGACCGACATGAACGAAAGCCCGAACAATCCCCTGAACGACTTTCTGAACCAAGCGGAAGAGGAACCGGAGAACAACCTGTTCGCCCCGATTCCCTTTCCCAGCCAGCCGGAACCGGCCGGGGCGGCTGTACCCGTCCCGCCGCCCGTTCCAGCGCCGCAGGCGCCCGCCGCGGAAATGCCGGAAATCCCGGCGATTCCGCCGGTGCAGACGCCTCCACAGGCTCAAACGCCTTCAACCACGCCAGCCCAACAGACGCCTACCCCCGATAAAACGGAGCCGCCGGCAGAGGTACAGCCGGAAGATCCCTTTGCGGAAGCCTTAAAAAAGGCACAGGCGAAAAGCGAGGAGCGGCTGGCAGACAGCTTCGCCGGGAAAGAGGCCATGTTTATCTATGGCAAGGCCAAAGACCCCATTTCCGACCGCGAGTGTACCTTTGAGGAGCTGCGGGCCAGGTATGAGGCCGATTTCCCGGAGTTGTCCGACGCCAAAAAGGTGTCCTGGACCGTGCTCTATGGAAAGACCACAAAAACCATACTCAACCCCGGATCGGACAAGGTGTACGACATCAAGGCGGAAATCGAGAAATCCAAGACATTCCTGGAAAATATTCGTAAGGCCAAGACCGACGCGGAGAAGCATCCGGAATGCCAAATCAAGCCGTCCATTCGAGCCCAAAGCAAGGGAGAAATGTGCGGCCTTCCAGCCTATAAAGCCTACTGTTCCACCGAGGAGGAAGCGGCGGCCTGTGATAAACCTATCGTCATCCTCCCTGCCCGGGACGGCAGGCTCTATGAAAGGCGTAAAACCCCTGTGGGGCTTTTTACGGCTCCGGCAGCTCATCTGCCGGAGCTCCCCCTCGTTGAAGCGGGTTTCCAACCGGCACTCCCCAAAATCCCGATGCACATCCTTATGTTCGTTCTTAACTTTTTCAAGCGGCTGTCCGAGCGGTATGAGGTTGAGGCGCTGGTACACATCCTGTATGACACCATACACAGGAAATACACCCTGCGGGTGCCCAAGCAGGAACTAACGGCCGTCAGTGTCGATTCCGTTATGGAGGAGGACTACCCGGACTATCTGATCCACGTGATGGACATCCACTCCCATAACACCATGCCGGCCAAGTTCTCTGACACAGACGACCGTGACGAAAAGGCGACGCGGCTGTATGCCGTGACCGGCCGCTTCGATCAGGTGTTCCCGGAGATTGCCGTCCGGGCCAGCTGCGGCGGGCGGTTCATCCCCCTGCGGCCGGAAGAGGTTTTTGAATCCGACTTCAAAGCCTACCCGTATCCGCCGATCTGGGAAGAGCAGCTCACCCTCCCCGAACCAGAGCCGCTGCCGGCTCTGCCGTCCCGCACATCCCGCGTAACGGTGCGCCGGCGCCGCCCATGGAGGAATCCGGATGAAATATTCTAAAAAGGCCCCTGTCAAAATCGTGGTGCTGGGCGCCGGCGGGACCGGCGGTTATGTTATCCCGCATCTGTATCGCCTGGGCTATGCTTCGGAGCATCCCACCCGGATCATCGTCTGCGACGGCGACGTGACGGAACAAAAAAACCTCATACGGCAGAACTTCGTGGAGCAGGACATCGGACGGAACAAAGCGCAGGTGCTGGCCGAGCGGTATGCTGCCGCTTTCGGTATCGAGTGCGAGTACCGGCCGGAATTCATTGAAACGCAGGAGGAACTGTACACCCTGACAGAGCCTGACCGAGTACCTTACCCTATGGAGCCGCAGCGGGTGATCCTGCTGGGCTGTGTGGACAACAACAAGTCCCGGCAGCTTTGCCACCGGGTTTTCGAGCAGAAGCGGAACCTCATCTACATCGACGCAGGCAACGGGGAGCATACCGGGCAGGTGGTTTGCGGCGTCCGGCAGAACGGCCGGACGCTCTACAAGCCGGTATGCTCGCTGTACCCGGATCTGCTGGAGGATGAGGACAAATTTCCATCGGAGCTATCCTGCGCCGAACGGGCGGTATCCGCCCCGCAGTCGGTTACGGCCAATCTGACGGCCGCCACCGCGGTGGTGTCCTTCCTCTACGATCTGCTGATCGCCGGCGACCTGAAAACCCGGTACGTGACCTTCTCCTCGAGGCTCATCAGCATGAGGGCTGAGGTTGTCAGACAACGGCCGAAGAAAACTACGGCGAAAGCTGCATAACAGAAGGGAGAAAACGATCCATATGGCTGCTCATCGTTCTATTCAAAAATGCTTCCAGCGCGGAGGCGTAATGCTCAACCAACGAACAACTGATTGAACGGAAAGGAAACCGCCATGTATGAAAAACGACTGACCTTTTCATGGAACAGACAGCCCTCTCATTTGAAGGGCAAACCGGCCTGCCTCTCTGTTTTCCAGGTTTCCGAACACCTCCCCGACGGAAGGGAACGGCTTATCTATCAGGATATCCGGCTTCAGGCAAACGACCTCGAACCGGATGTGTGTCACTTTTTTCATAAGCTCTCCTGCCAACCGGCGCAGCATCGCAGAGAAAAGGGGGCGGCTTAATGGAGCGCGGTTACTGGCTGCCGCCCCGCGCCAAACATCTGGCGGCCTATGCCGGGTTCTATATCGACAGCGAAACCGTCTATCAGGCAAATATGGACAGCGGCTGGAACCAATTGCTGGACGGGCTTTGTCAAAAGCTCACCAACTATGAATCATCCTTTCAGAAGCGATGCGCATGGACAAACAAGCAAGCTGGCCGAAACCGCTTTGTCATCCTGAAAAACGAGGAAGTGGAAATCATCGCCGAGGATGACGACGAATACGTCGCCGTGTTTGTCATTATTCCAGAGGACTGCCGGAACCCGGAGGAAATCAAGCAGATTTTCCCGCGTTACGTTACCCTGCTGCGGACGGCCTTGGCCGAGATGTACCCGGGCCATATTCTCAAAAGAATTAACTCCCAGCACGCCAAAGCGGTGGGATGAATCGAGACGGAGGAATTGTATGCTGATAACGTTCAAACGGCTGATCCTGGAACTCACCCGCCAATGCAATATGCGCTGCGCACACTGTATGCGCGGCGAACCGGAGGACAAAACCATAGGCACCAGCATTTTGGAACGCCTGTTCCGAGAGGTGCGCCATATCGAGCATCTGGGACTAACCGGCGGAGAACCGGCCCTTGTCCCGGAGCAGATTCAGTGGATCGTCCATTTAGCCAAACGCTGGGGCTGCACCATCGGGCATTTCTTCTGCGCTACCAACGGCAAGGCGTATTCCCCTGCGTTTACAGAGGCCCTGGAAAAGCTGTACCGCTATTGCATCCAGAAAGACCAATGCACCCTGTCCATCAGCTTCGACCAGTTTCATGAACCGGCTGATCCGAAGGCGGTGGAACAGTACAGCCGCCTTCCGTTTTATAAGCCGGTGAACGAACGCAGGACGCTTGCGCCAAACGAAATCCTGTCCGAAGGCCGAGCAAAAGAAAACGGCCTGGGACTCATGGCTTTGCCGGACCAGAGGTGGCTCTACGAGTATTCCCTTAAAGGCTTCCACATGGAGTGCGGAGACATCGTATATCTCAACACGGACGGCGATGTGCTGCTCAATCCGGATATCAGCTACCGAAACCAGAAAGAGAAACGGATCGGCAATGTGCTCAATGAGAATCTGCCGCATATCCTGGTAACCCATCTCTATACGGTGAAGCTGGAACCGCAGAAGTATGCGTTTTCTCTGCACCTGCACGCAGATCCGGGGACAGTGGCCGACAAGGCCATCGATGACATCCGGTATTACCGGCAGGAACAGCAGGTCATGGCAGCGTATGCCAACGGTCTGCACAATATCCACATCACGCCGGTCCATCCGGCGTCTGCGGGTATCCCATCGGAACTGCTGCTGACTGCAGCAGAACTTCCCGATTTCCAGCAGGGAAACAACCGTCTGATTGGAACCAAAGTGACATACAGCCTGCCGGACGGTAAAACCGCGGGGGCGGTTACGTTGGAAGTGCTGAGCCATCCGCTGGAGGACGCCGATGAGTGAGCCGGAAGTACACTATTACTGTCTGGAAGAACTGGCGGAATCCGCAAAAATCCTGCAAGCCATCCGCGAACAGCTTCCCGTTATCCACGCCCAGTATAGACAGCACCGGGGAACCGGACAGCGGCAGGAGATAGAGGCATTGGTGGATATGCAGGCAGCGGTGAGACGGCTTTGGGGAGAATTTCCCAGCCTGATCCAGCGCCTGTGCGAATACGGCGACGATGAGCTGCTGAAGACAGCCAGAAAGCTGTATGAGGCCCTCAGACGCTACGACTATCTCGGCGCATCCGATCTAACGCCGCTCTGCCGGGCGCTGGAAGCCTTCGAGCAGATGCTCCCCACGCCAGGCCGGAACATCAACGCGGCTGCTTTGGGCAGACTCATGAACCGGGTGCGCATGGGATACCAGCCCACCGACTCGGCTCATGTGGATCTGCTGCGCCGGGCGGTAGTGTTTCCGACGGAACCGGTCAACCTGCTCGATCCCTGCTGCGGGGAAGGCGAGGCGCTCGCCCGCTTTGCGGACGGCGCCAACGCCGTGACCTACGGCATCGAAATCGACGAGCTGCGGGGTGAAATGGCGCAGAGGCGTCTGAACCGCGTCGGCTTCGGCAGCTTCTTTTTCTCCCGGGTAAGTTCCGGCGCGTTTCAGGTGCTTTTTCTCAACCCGCCGTACCTGTCGGTTCGAACCGAATACGGCAGTCGGCGGCTTGAAAAGAGCTTCCTCGCCGATGGGCTGCGGCTGCTGCAAAACGGCGGCCTGCTTGTCTACATCATTCCCTACTACCGGGCGACGCCCGACATCTGCCGGGTGCTGTGTGAAAACCTCAATGATCTGCGGGTACACCGCTTTATGGGGCAGGAGTTCAGGCAATTCCGCCAGGTGGTGTTCCTCGGAACCAAAATCCCCCGCCGGGAAGCCTCCGGAATGGCAGAACGCCTGTTTACCTACCTGCTCTCCCCGCAAAACATACCGGAGCTGGATCAGCTTCCGGAAAGCGCCTATGTCATTCCGCCGGCGGCTAAGCCGGTGGAACAGTTCAAAGGCGATCAATTCAATGTCGCCGAACTGGCCGAACAGCTCAAGCGATCCAAAACCCTCGACTGCCTGTTTGAAAACCGTACTCTCGACAATCGGGAACGGCGGCCGCTTCTGCCGATGAACCTGTCTCAAATCGGTCTGATCGGAGCCAGCGGTCTGATGAACGGACTGGTGGAATGTGATACCCCACACGTTATTAAAGGGTGCATCGTCAAAGAAAAGAAAACCCATATCGGTATTCCGGACGAGTCCGGGAAAGCGGAAATACAGCAGGTCACGTCCAACAAGCTGATCTTCAACGTATTGACGCCCACCGGTTATCATTCGCTCGGGTAACTATGAACAGAAAAGAGGATTCCATTATGTATCAACAACCCCATTTAACGGCTGAAGAATCTGCTTTTGCTGCGGAACATCACCAGCTTATCTACATCTATCTGAACCAAAACCATCTGCCGGAAGAGGAGTTTTACGATGTGGTGGTCTTCGGATACCTGAATGGAGTGCGCAAGCACTTCCGGCGGGAGGATCTGCAGGATTATGCGTTTGCCACGCTGGCCTGGCGGGCGATGGACGCCTGCTTTGCCAATTATGTTCGTGCCAAACATCGTCCCAAACGAAAAGCCACGGTACTCAGTCTGCAAGCACACGCGGGCAGCGGGTACCGGCTGGAGGAAACCATTGCCGATGCGAAGGACACGGCGGAAGAAGCTATCCAATCACTTGCGCTGGAGGATACTCTAAAAGGCTTTGAAAGAAGCGACAGGGAAATCATTCGTCTGCTGTACGAGGGATATCCCGGAAGGGAGATCATCCAGGCGCTCGGCATCACCGCCAGGGAACTGGGCGAACATCTGGCGCAAATCCAGGAAAAAATCCAGAAGGCGCCGGCTCTACAAGCAGCCTAATCCAACGACAGAAAGGGTTATCAGCTTTATGGTTCGAATTCGCTATCTGTTCGTCAGAATCCGGCTCCGTCTGGCAGGACAACGGACTCTGGCAGCCAAAGACCGTCTGACAGCCGCAGTTCAGGACAGCCACGACACCACTCAACTGCTGGACAGACGTTACAGGCAGTTCCTCTCCCTGGCCACAAAGCGGGAAAAAATGGCCGTTGAGTGTAAACGGCTGCTCCGCCTGCGGAATAAAAGCAACTGCCCGATCCTTCGTATCCGGCTCGAAACAGGAGAAACCCACATTTCTCCGCAGGCTGAACAGGTGCTGACCGCCTTTGACCGTACGGTGTTCCTGGCGCGTCATCAATACGGCGACTGGGGTGACCTCCCACCCAGCGACTGGTGGTACAACAATATGGCCGCTCAGTCCGGGAAAGGGATAATCTGTTCCCGATATGCCTGTCAGGACAACCGTTATGTCCGAATCGAAACCGATATGACAAAAAAGCAAACGAGAATAGTACTGGAGGACATACCATGAAACCAACGCTCAATGCTTCCATCCTCATCCGTAATCTGCGGGACACGGAGGATCAGTCGGCACAGTCTGCCAGACTGCCTGCCTGTTTGGCCGATGCGGGGGACGGCGTAAGCTATCTGTTTATCAACCTGCTTTCCCCGTTAATGGACGGCCGGGAGGTTCATTCCACGCAGCTCGATATGCAGCGGTTTACTTTGGAGGATATCCAAGCCCTTTATGACTTCTGGGGAAATAAACCGGACGCCCTGTTCCCGACCCGCAGAAAGCTGCGAAAGTTTTACCAGACCCTGACCGACACACTACCGAAGAATGCATCCATTGCTTTTCTGTAAGAGGTGGCCCATGTTTGAAGAAGTAGTTATTAACCCAGATTACACTCTCGGCGTTTTGTCTATCGAAAAGCTCCTGCACAACCATTTGGGGGCGGTCATGGGAACACCAATCGATGAAGATTATCTGTATGAATGTATGTACGAAGCCATCTCGGAAATTGCCCAGGATGTGGAGTGTGGATATAACGACGACTGGGCAATGAACATCTTCCATATCGTTTTCCCCTCCATGCGGTCGTTCTATGACCTCTGCCGGGAACACAGCCGGCGTCACCGGGTCAGCTTCAAGCGCAATCCCTATGTCAGAGCCGCTGCCCAAGCAGTAAATGAGCATATGGAGAACATCGACGATTACGATGTAAACTGGCGGCTGTGCACCCCCAAAAAGGAATATCCGAAAAAGCGCTGCGAGCTGGTTGTGTATACCGGTATGGAATTCTATCAGCCGGTAGAGCTGGTGGAAAGTCTGTGCGAAATCCGGGAGTTTTACATCGAGGCGGAGAAAAAGCTGCGTCTGGAATTGCATGGCTCGAAACCCGAAGATACACCGGCGCCGCTTCTGCTTCCGGCTGTACCCGAAAGGAGAGCGGCATAATGAAGGACGAACTGGTGCTGCATATTCGCGAGGATAAGACCATCCTGGTGGAGATCCGGGAGAAAGGCGTCGTGCGCACAAAACTCATTGATATCGACGCGCTGCTGGACTGCCTGACCGACAGTATGGGCGGCATTCAAATTCAGACCGGCATCCTGCCGAGCAACATTATCAGCCTGACAATCCGTGATGACAGCCGTTATGCGGTAGTGGAATTTCCCGACGAATACGCGGATATTACCTATATGTCCACGACTTATGAGCATTTTCCTCTGCCGCGCCTGCTGTTTGGATTTCGTCTGGAAAGCAGCGGCCGGATCTCCGCGGTCAACCTGGGGGTTCCGGCGCTGGGAAAGCTGACCGAAAAAACACCCATGTTCGCCTATCCCTTCTCCAATGTCAACCGCTTTTTGCTGTGTACGGGTGCCAACAGCCTCCCGCGTATTCCAGTGCTGCAAAGCCTGCAAAATCTTCCGGGTTTTATCGTATCCCTGCCGGATAACGACGATTATTTCCATGAACAGTATAACCGGCTGGGGCTTGGACATCGGGATCTGCTGGAGCATCTGCGGGATAAGGACAGAACGTACTATTACGACCATGTGCTGGTTCCCATGCCGGGGGTCACGCTGAAAAACTTTATATCGGAGGTATGAGAAATGACCGAGAAGCAAGCGAAACTGCTGGCGTATCCCTTCACGGCCGATGAGATCGAATGGCGCGTCCTGCTCACCACAAAGGATAAAAGCAAAGGGCAGGTCGCCGCATACATCGATTCCCGGGCCATCCAAAAGCGGCTGGACGACGTGCTGGGCCGCGAGAACTGGAAAAACCATTTCATCACCATGCCGGGCAACTCCAACAGCACGACAGCGCATATCTGTGAAATCAGCATTTACTATCCCGACCGGCAGGAATGGATCACCAAAAGCGACGGCGCAGGCAGCACGGATATCGAACCCATCAAGGGCGGGCTGTCCAATGCTTTTAAGCGGGCGGCGTCCATTTGGAATATCGGACGGTATCTGTACGAGCTGCCGGGCATCTGGGTAATGCTGAAGGACGGCAAGTATATTGATCCCGCGGAAAAGCCCAAGCTCACCAAACACTACAACCAGTTTGTCAACCAATACCTGAAAGCTCAGCAGGCAGCGGAACAGAAGAGGGATTCCGCACAGACGGTTTCTCCCTCCATTTCCGCCCCCTCCGCTGCCACCCCGCCTGCGTCCGGCCGCTTCCAGAGTTCCGCAGCGCAGCCGGACACCTATCGGATCGCTCAGCTCAACCGGACGCAGGGTACTCATCCCAACACCCTGGTTGTCCTGCAAAGCCCGGCTGGCGAAAAGGTGACCGGTTTTATCAAGGGCCAGCCTTCCTTACAGGTCGGCCAGAACCTTCACAGCCTGAAAATTGTTGCTAAGGACGATCCAGTGGCCGGGAAATACAACATCATCGAAAGCTATGAGGCTGCAGCCTGACGAATTTCCCTAACAGCGGCCAAGCCGGCGTCCTTTGTGGGCGCCGGCCTGCCGGAACATATATCGAGAAAGGACGTACCGTTATGAAAATCCCCAAGAACAAAATCGCTCTCTTAGTTTCCATCCTGGCAGTCAGCGCCCTGGCCGTGTTCTGCGGCATTCTTGTCATGACAAGCGACAGTTTTACGCCCAACACCAAATACAGCTTTACGGTTTTGCTGCTCGCCATCGAGACCGCGGTCATCGCCGTACTGTTTGCCTTGCAGGAACAACTCACCCAGCGAAAGGATGACGCGGCGGCGCGGAAAGAAATTGCCGATCAGGAAAAGGCCGTGGCCGAAAAGGAAACCGAGCTGAAGGACAAAACAAAGGCCGTCGCGGCGCGGGAAGAAAAGCTGAAGGAGCAGCAGGAAGAATTCGTGGAGCTGAAGCAGAAGGTCCTGGCGGCCGCCCGAAAAGAGGACGCGCCTTCCGAGCTGGAACAGCTCCGCCGGAAATGCGAAACCCTCGAAAAATTCCGCAGCAGCTTCCCGTACACCATCGCCGAGGGATATGTCCTGTTTGGCGTCATGCGCACCGAACTGAAAGTGTCCTCATTCAGCCGGTGGCTGCTGGTGGGGGAGATCGGCGGCCAGCTCTGGGCATACAGCCTCCTGCGGCCGGATACCCAATCCCATAAGGAGATGCTGTGTCTGGCAGCCGGAACCCATGCCCCCAAGGAACTGGAGGAACTCGACCTGAGTAAACAACTTTTGTGGGAATGAACCTGCACGGCTTGAAAGGATGAGCGATCCATATGGAACAAATTACTGCCATGAAAATTACCGCCCTGTCTTTCTGCACCTTCCGCAGCCACACGGAGCCGGAAGGCTATGCTTTCGGGGACGTCACCTACATCACCGGGGATAACGGAGCCGGAAAAACCACCATGGCCCACGGGGTCGCCTATGCGTTGTACGGGGTATCCTTCTTCGGTGAGCAGGCGATTGAACGACTGATGAGTCAGGGCGCCGAAGGGACGCAGGTGCGTCTCGATTTCACCGATCAGGCCGGCAACCCCCACACGCTGATCCGCACCCGGAAACGGGACAAGACCTCCCTGCTTCTGGATTCCTACACCGTCCGTCAGGCCGACATCGACCGGATTTTCTGCGACAAGGACACCTTTCTTTCCATGTTCAACCCTTCCTATCTGATCGAACTCGGAGAAAAGGGGCGCGGGCTGGTGCTCAAGCACTTGAAGCCCGTGCCCCCTGGTGAGGTGCTGAAGCAAATGCCGGAGGCCCTCAGAGGGTATCTCGATAAGCTGGACATGACCCAGTGTTCCGTGGAGGAGATGACAAAAAACTACCGGGAGATGATCCGTCACAGCGAGCGCCAGCTCACCATCCTCGACGGACATTTGCAGTCGGTGCAGGAAGCCATGCGAACCGCCAGCCAAAGGCTGGATGACCTGTACAGGGAAAAGCTGGATGCGAAGCAAAAGGCGAACGCATTGTCAGACAAGCAGTTTGCAGGGATCGATCTGGATGACCTGGCGCTGCAAAAGGATGTGCTCATGCAAAAGCTGACGGAGGGATCGCGTGATACCGACGCCGCCATTCTGGAAATGCGCGCGAAGATTGAGCACACCCGGCAGAAGACCTATCAATCCAAATATACGCAGGCCAAAACGGAGCTCCAGGCCCAGATCAAAGCCCTGTCCAGTCAGTACAAGGCCCTGGGTGATCGGATAAAGGCCCTGCGAGCCGGTACCCAGTGCCCTACCTGCCTGATGCGTGTCACCGCCCAAAACCTGCCCGATGTGCGCAGCGGCATGATGGCCGAACTGCAAAGCATCGCGGCCAAAGGTCAGGAGCTGATGGAACAGAAAAAGGGACTGGACGAACTGGACGGCAAAAGCGAGGCGGCCTTTGAACAATTCCGCAGCGAGGATCTGAAAAAGCTGACAGAGCAGCTGGACGAGGCGGAAAAACAACGGGCCGCCGTGCCCAATGCCAACGACATCCGCCAACAGATCGAACTCATTGAGGAGCAGCAGCGGCATGGAACTCTCAGCGAAGCCGAATGGTCGGATTTGCAGGCATTACAGGCGGAAGTGACCGGCATTGAAGCACAGATCCAGGCGGTGGAAGAAATGGCCGACGAAAAACAGCTCAAAGAACTGACCGACCGGCAAAAAGAGGAAAACGAGCAACTGCTGCAATATCGGAACATTCTGACCGCCCTGGCCGAATATGCCGCCAAACGCACCGAACTGGCCGTGAAGGATCTCCAGATGCCCAATGTGCATATCCAGCTTTATGACGTGGTACGTACGACAGGCGAAGTGGTGGACGTGTTCCGGTTCACGTACAAACAGCGCGACTACCGGACGCTATCCCTGTCGGAGAAGATCCTGGCCGGGATTGAGGTGGCGGCCATGATGCGGCGGATCACCGGCATCGACTGTCCTATCTGCATCGACAACACCGAAAGCATCGGCGCTTTCAATGCAGTGCCCATGCCCTCTCAAACCCTGCTGCTGCGCTTTACCAGGGGCCGGCCGTTGACCGTGCAGGCCAAAAACAATGCAGTGCCCCATCCAGTGGTGCAGGAACTTAAGAAAGCGGGTTGACGTATGGCGGACGGACAGTACACATATATCGACGTGGTGGACACCGCCCTTCTGTGCGGGCTGGACATCAAGCCTTCCACTCTCGGCAACGACGAAGTGCAGGCTCGATGTCCTTACTGCCAGGACTATCGCTACCGGATGTATCTCTGTCATCGGCCTGACAACGCGACCTTCTGGTGCCACAACTGCGGCGTCGGGGGTAATGCCGTCACACTGTACGCCGATTTCAACCCCGGCGGACGGCGGCTGACAACGCGGGAGGCGTTCCGGGAACTGATGAACGAACCACAGGTACGGCACGGTGAACCGCTTTACACGCGGCCGGAGCCGCAGCCCGACCCGATCCGACCGCTGCACGAACGCAGCCAAATCTATCTGCAAATGCTGTCCCTGCTTGAACTGGAACCCCGGCACTATGAGAATCTACGGCGCCGCGGCCTGTCGGATGACATGATCCGTGGGAATATGTACCGCAGTATCCCCACTGACTGGAAGATGAGGCGTCAGGTGACGGAGCGGCTGGCGGCACAATACGACCTGTCTGGTATGCCCGGCTTTTACACCGAGGACTTCCGCTGGCAGATGGCCGGCGGCCGGTACAGCGGCATACTGCTCCCCGTTTGCGATATGGATAATCAGATCCAGGGGCTGCAAATCCGGCTGGACGAACCGCCGCCGAAAACGGTGACGCTCCCGGACGGAAGCCGGGTAGAAAAAAAGGGCAACCGCTTCCGCTGGTTTTCCACCGGCGGGATGCGCAGCGGACAGAAGATTTTCGAGAACGGCACGGGGATCTCCAGCTACATCCATGTGGTCGGCGACCCCCACAGCGATACGCTGCACATCACCGAGGGGCCTCTCAAATCCGACATCGCCAGCTATTTATCCGGCGGCGAGCTGTTCATCGGGTTAACCGGCGTGCAGAACGTCCGGTATCTGGCGGATGTGGTGGAGCAGCTTCGGCCCAAACGTATCCTGGAATGTTTGGACATGGACGTGCGCACCAATCCACAGGTACAGCGGGCACAGACCAAGATCCGCTCCATTTGTATGCCGCTGTGCGAGGATTACCGCGCCTTTATCTGGCCGGTGGAGCAGAAGGGCATCGACGACTTTCTTTTATTTGAAAAGCTCAAGCAAGAACATCTCTACCGGGCAGCATGAGCGAATACTGGAGGATATGCCTATATGAAAAACACCCCTTTTTCCACCTATACTCTCTCCTATGCCGACTGGCGGGACTATAAAATCCATATGGTCAATATGTCCTATCGGGATCTGCAAATCATTGTGGACGTGTTGGACGACTATTCTTGGCTTTTGAGGGAACATATGGAGAAGAACCCGCCCCAGAATTTCTGGGCAAAGCACAACAAGGAGGAGCTTGCAAAACGCACCATGCAGATCAGCGACCGGCTGGCCGATGTTATCGGCCTCGACAAGTCCTACCCCAAATGCAAAAAGCACCTGGAAAAGCAGCAGGAGGCCCAGAATGATGTTGGAGGAGAGGCGCTGACTTTGGTGACAACCCGAGGCGCCCGATAGTAACACAAGGAAAGGACTTCACTCATGCAGCCTGAACGCAAGCGCAAAGACTATCAGCCTTTTCCCGGTCTTTATGATCTTCGCTTATTTGACCTCAATTCCAAACAGTTTGAAGCGGCCTGGCGGGTACAGGAATGCCTCTACCGGGCTTGCAAGTGCCGGGAGTATTACCGACAGTTTGACCCCGGTCGCTGGACGATGTTTCAGGATATGTCGGCACGTCTGCAAATGCTTATTCTGCCACTAAAAAAGCGTCCATGATAATGAGAACGAAAGGAAAAATAGCAATGAAAAGCATGGAAAATCTCATGGTAGTCCCGGAGAACACCGGTGGAATCATCGGAAAATTCTTCTACTACTCCCTGGCAAACATCCTGATCCCCAAGGAACAGTTCATCCGTGTCGGCATGGATTTCGGCCTGCCGAAGTTCAAACCTGCAAAGGAATCGAAAGCCGGCGCCTATCGCAACGCGACGACCGCTCTTAAGGAGCGGATCGAAGTGAAAGACAGCGCTGGCACTCGAGTGTATCGGATCTATTGCCGGGACAACAAAAGGGAGGACTCTGCGCATATCTACCGGGAACTGGTGAAGGAAACCCTGAACGCCCGTACCAACGAGTACAAAAAGCTCGCCAATATCGTCTTTGACAAAGAGACTGAAACCATGTTCAGCGAGGATGAGGTCTATGACCCGGATGTGGATGTGGCCGAGTATTGCCAGCGGGCGCTCACCCTCTATGAGCGGTATTGCACCTGCTACACTCTCGACCATGTGGATTCGGTTATCCAGGATCAGCTCGACCGGCTGCAGGCGAACAAAATCAGCATTCACGGCAACCTGTATTTTATCCCCAATCCGTATTTGCAGAAGCTGAATATGCTGGAAGATTATATCGACGCCATCAGCCAGTATAATCTTGGTGGTGGTCTGGTGATGAGCAATAGTATGTTTGTGGTGGATGATGATCGCCAGCGTCAAAAAATGACGGAGGAGTTTTATATCAACTACAAGCGCGATATCGAACAGTACAAAGAGCGTATTCAGCATTTCATTGATAACGGCTGCACCTCGCCGACGGTTATCAGTCGATGGCTGCTGAAGCTCAAGGCGCTTCAGGAAAAGAAAAACACCTACGAAGAGATTCTGAAACGGAAACTCGACGATCTCAACAACGACTATGCCATGCTCCAGATGCAGTCCGAAGAACTCCGTGTACGGAGCCTTCAGGGGCAAATGAAGCTGGCTGCCTAACGCATAAAATCCCCTGCGGTTCATGATGAACCGCAGGGGATTTGCTTGCCATAATCAAGCCCTTATTTTGTATTTATTATTGATTATTCGTACCGAATATCATATAATAGTATTGAGGTGAGACGAATGGAAAAACGGTTAGCGAAAATCAATTTTTCTGCAGCGGGCGGTACGGCGTCAAAAGGCGCTCAAACCTGCAAGGTCACCTTGCCGACCGCCTGGGTGGAGGCGCTGGGTCTGAAACAGGAAAGTCGTGACGTCGAGCTTTCCTTTGACGGAAATACCATTATCCTTGCCCGTCCTCTGTCCGGGCAGGAATTTACCACGCAGAAACGTAATCTGGGGCATTTGCTGCGCCGGATACGCTTTTATGATGGCGACGGACTCTGTACCACCATTTATGCGGATTTTACCGATGAAACATTTGTAGTGGAGAACCATATAGAAGATCCTGTAAAAACCGCCTTTGGCAATAATCCGCTCCCGAACTGGGCGGATCTTCAGGCTTTTTTGCAGGAGCGGTGCATTCCCAGGGAGCGTGCCGGGCTTCGCGAGTATCTGGAAGCGCTGGGGATCGACGAATACGACCCGCTGAAAATCATACAAAGAACCGGAGGCCGCATGGCTGAGGATCATCAGTGGCTGGAGGTGGATGAACTGTCATGACTATACGGCTTGTTTCGGATGAAAAGATTGCCGAAACTTCATCCAAGGGCAATCAGGAAAAATGGCGGGATGATGCCGCCAACTGCTGGTATAAGCTGGATCAATTCGGGTATGAGGCACTGGCTGAAACCGTGATCTCCGCTCTGCTGGAACAAAGCGGCTTGGAGAGCGATACCCCGTTTACCTTTGTACGATACCGGTTGGAGCGCATACACGTTCATGGGCGGGAGAGAACCGGATGCGTAAGCGAAAATTTTCTGAGGCCAGGACAATCCCTCATCACCCTGAACCGCCTGCTGACGGGCTTCCTTGGAATGCCGCTCAAGCAAAAGCTGGCGCGGCTTCCGAGCGATAAACAGAGGATTGCGTTTTTAGGCGAAGCCACAGCGGAATATACAGGGCTGAAAGAATTTCAGCAGTATTTGACGCTGCTTTTTGAGGTGGATGCGCTGTTTTGCAACGATGACCGGCATCTTAACAATATTGCGGTTATCGAGCAGGAGGGGCGGTACGCATATTGCCCGATTTTCGACAACGGCGCGGGGCTGCTGTCCAACACGCAACTCTCTCCAATGGACATTGATCCCAAGGCGCTGATTGCCGCACTGCGGGCAAGGCCCTTCAACACCACCTTTACCCGCCAGATGAACGCGGCACGCAGCTTGACCGGAAAACAGCTTTTCATGCCAAAGCTGACGGTGGAGGACATTCACGCCGCCGTACATCCTCTGCTGGAATACTATCCTGTTCGCGACCGCGGCATTATCGCGGATCGCGTCGCCGCCTGCATCCTGACCCGACAGAAAGCTATGTGACTCATGTGTCCTTCGCCTCCACAAACCACCGGGGATCTTCATAATACAGATAGCTTTGCCGCTTGCCTATCTGAATGATGTACCGCATTCCGACTCCGCCGGCCTTTAACGAAGCGGCCTGGCGGCAGTCCAGCACTTTGTCGATTTCAAACACCGTTCCATCCTCCCAGGTTAGGGATATCGGTGTGACTTTTCCGTCCACGTCAAATCGTGCCGTTACTTCAACATAAACCTTCCGTGCCATGCGACCACCTCTTTGGTATAGTTTGCTGCTGTTTCGGCAGACTATACCAAAGGGGCTTTTTTATGTGGATCGAAGAAGAATTCGACACGGAACTTTATGGCTACCAGAGCCGGTATACCAGACGATGGTATATGGGAAATTCACCGGAATAGAATCGGCGGTTTACACTTGGTGGTTTTGGATGACAAAGGGCCAGAAGGATGCGTAGATATGCAGCAAGAATACGGCGGTCCAAAAGCATAAAATAAGGACGCCGTGCAAGCGGCGCCCTTCAGCTTTTGAAAAAGGATTCCGGGTGGATGATATGGTCGTCTTTGGGATTGAGGCCGGATAGCTGCCGATCCGCCAGCAGGATTCCCCGCCTGATGGAGAAAGGTCCGAACCGGCCCCGCAGGGCGTCCACCGCGCTTTCGAGTTCCTCCTGCTTTTGAATGGCGGCCACGTCTGGCATAAGGGAAAGCTGCTCATTTTCTCGTACTGACAGCCGGCAGGCCCGCACACTCAGGGAACGCACCGGCTTGCCGGACAAATGGTTTCGCTTGTACAGTTCAAACGCCTTTTCAAACAAAGCTTTCGCTGTCCGGTTGGGATAGGAAAACTTACCCTGGCGCTCATAGCTTTGCAGTTCGTTGTCCCGCACACCGAGCTGTACAGTATCGCACACAAAGCCATACTCCCGCATCCGGGCAGACACGCTTTCGCACAGCACATACAGGGTGATTTTGATGTCCTCGTCGGTTACCAGATCCCGTGGAGCGGTGGTACTGTTGCCGATAGAATGGATGAGTGATTTGGCGCCGATATTCGATACCAGCGACGTATCCAGCCCGTTGGCAAAGCGCCAGAGCATCAATCCGTTTTGACCGAGAAGGCGCTGTAAAAACCGCTGGTCAGCGGCTGCCAAATCACCGATGGTCTTGATGCAGTATCGCTTGAGTTTCTGGTGGGTCGCCCGGCCGACATACAGCAGGTCGCTCACCGGCAGCGGCCAGACGCTCTCCCGGAATCGTTCGCTGGTGATGACGGTGGTAGCATCCGGCTTTTTCATATCGCTGCCGAGCTTGGCAAATATCTTGTTGTAGCTCACCCCCACCGATGCGGTGACGCCCAGTTCCTGCCGGATGCGCCGCCGCACCTCGTCGGCAATCGCCCTGCCGTCTCCGAACAGGGCGATACTGCCGGTCACGTCCAGCCAGCACTCGTCCAAACCGTAGGGTTCCACCTGATCGGTGTATTCGCTGTAAATCTCCCGGGCAAGCTGAGAAAACTGCATATAGCGGTCATAATGGGGCGGGATGAACACAATGTCCGGGCATTTCTGCTTGGCCATCCACAGGGGATCGCCCGTCTGGACGCCGCAGGCTTTGGCTGGGTAATTTTTTGCCAAGATAATGCCGTGCCGCGCCTCCGGGTCACCGGCCACCGCCACCGGCTTTCCCCGCAGTTCCGGATTGTATAGGCACTCAACGGAAGCATAGAAGTTATTCAGATCAGAATGCAGGATGACTCTTTCCATAACCCACCGCCAACAGAAACATATGTTCTTGCCTCTATTATAGGCCAGTTTCCTTGCAAATCTACAGGTAAATCCTGGTTTACCACTTGGACACGATTTTTCCGTACACCTGTTTTTTGCCGTAGCCATATTTTGTGATTACGATAATCACCGGATCGCCGATATGAAAGTCCTCGTCGTACTGTTCGGGGGAATAGGTGCATAAGCAGTCGAGATTGTCCTCCAACCGGCAGAAGACGCCGCCGTGGTATTTTCCAGTGATGACCGATGCCCGGCGACAGCCGACGGGGTGGCGCGTATCGATCCCGTCGAAGGGGTGAGGCTCAGCCTCCTTAATGGAAACCGCCAGCTTTTCCGTGCCGGGTATATAGCCGGTGACGACGGCGGTGCAGACTTCACCTGGGTGATACCGTTCCCGCAGTTCCGGAATCATGGCGTAGGAGATGTCCCGGGGAGAAAGGGTCATGTCAAAGCCGCCGCAGGTGACGAGCATATGCTGTCGGCCGACCGCCAGCACATGGATCGACACTTTCTGACCGGGTTCAGGGTGTGTGCGCAGGAAAGCGCGGCGGCGGATCGCCAGCGCCATACGCCGGGACGCGATACAACACCCCGCCTCTCGGTCAATGCCGGTAATGACATAGTCAATGGTGGCGCCGGCCATGGAGCGCAGGACGTGCGGCGGCCGCCTGGTGGCTTCGTTGAACCATACCTCATTCTCCGGGATCAGCACCTTGACCCGGTAGTCGATTACCACAAGGCAGGGGATGCTCCTCTGCTCCCGCCTGCCGGTTTTTTTATTCCGAACCGTGACAACCTCCTGATCCATACCGGCCACGCGGGCAGTCAGCAGGGATTCGGAGCGATAGGACGCGTAAATCGCATTCCATTCCCGGAGCTGTTTATCCGACAGATCCCTGTCCAGCGCAGCTGCGTCCCTGTCGTCGAGATGGTGATTGTCTTTCACTGTTTTCATCCTCCTTACTTGCATACTTGAAAAAGTGGTATCTTCCCTGCTCCTTCCACACGAAGCAGTGCTCGCAGGGGATATAGACACGCTCCTGCTGCTCCGCTCTTTCCAGAACAAACACCACCAGCCGGTACTTATGCTCGATAGTTTCCAGTAATGCGCAGATCAGGGCTTCCCGGCCGGCCGGCACCGGGCAGACGTCGTACCGCCACAACCGGTACTCCTGTTTTCCGTGGTGATCTTCCAGCCGCTGCTTGAAAAAGGTCAGGGAAAAAGGGGGCGTCCCTTGCTGGAACAGCTCCACCTTCTCCGGCTCCATGAGCAGCATAATGTCGATGGCCTCAATGGCTGCCGGGTCGTTTTTCTCCTCGTCCGTGCGGAAGATGAGGCCGTGCAGACGCCGGATCTGTCCCAGGCATTCCAACTGGTGGACAATCGGTTCCCAAGAGGTATGGGGATAGGCCATCAAAAGCAGATGCCGGGCGGCGTCCTCCCGCATGGCCCCGACACGCCGAAGCATATCCAGAAGGGCTTTCTGGGCTTTACTCAGGAGCATCCCGGCTGCCCCCTTCCGGCTGCGCATAAAAGTCGGACGGCTTCTGATATGCCGGCGGGAGATCCAGAATAAGCCCGCTGTCCTGTTCGCAGACGCCGTTCACCAGCACCGACATCAGATACGCGGTGGGGTTTGTCACGTCCCCCTCGTGCTGCTTCATGCTTTCAAGAGCCGTCATGAGAATATCCGCGTTTAGACGGCCAAGATACCCGCGTATCGTTTTCTGTGGGAGGCGGGCATTGCCGATCTTCAGGGCGTCCGAATAATACAGCCGTTCGATGGCCGCCCGAAACATGGCCTGTATGTTTTCTCGGAACAGATAGAGCTCGCACCGCTCAAAAATGCTCCGCAGGATTTCTTCATCGGCCGGTGTGTTCCTGGCTTCCGGTGCCGGACGGACAGACGGACTCTTCTCACTCTGGATAGTCTCAGTATGAATATTCTCAATCTTTTTAGGGTGCCGTTTCGACAGGTCTGGATATGCGGTTTCAGCAGGTCTTGAACTGCCGTTTTGACAGATCTGGATATGTGGTTCAGGCATATCAAGAACTGCCGTTTCGGCACTTCTTGATGTGCTGTTTTGGCAGATCTGCATGGGATAAGGCTCCACAGCGTTTTCCTCTGCCGGTTTGTCCAGGCTGTCCAGGAATTCTGCCGCATCCCTATCAGCCAGCTCCGCCTTCAGGACATACAGCAGGTTTGGATACCCCCGCCCCTGCCGCTGCTCTACCAGCAGCCGGTTTTCAATCAGTTCCCGGAAAGCCGCAATCGCCTTTTTATAGGAGATATTCAGGGTGGCGGAGGCTTCCTCTCGGGTGTAGATCAGGTAAACCTCGCCGTCATCATTGATCCAGCTGTTTTTCTGGGACAGGGTGAGCCGGTTGAGAAGCAGGGCATACACGAATTTGGCTTCGAGGGACATCTCTTTATACTGCGGATTTGCCAGCAGGGTCAAAGGAAAGCGCAGAAATTCCTCGTTCACTACATCGCATATCCGGTAGGTTCGTTCCATCATGAAAATCCCTTCCTTTATCACAGGTCTTTGGGCGATACTTCCGTCAGAGTTTGGCAGTCGATACCGCGGGAAAAGTCAAAGGGTGGGTGCAGATCCAGTTCGTCGGCGTCCGGACGGTATTCTTCTTTTCCAGATACCGCGGGGGGCTTCTCCATCGGGCGGGGCAATGGGGCGGAACTTTGTGCATCCGATGCACAAGGTTTTGCTTTTTCTGTTTTTGTTTCCTGCGTACGCCACACGGGGATATGGTCGGCGGCCTTGCTGTACCGCAGCTTTTGAAAATCAGGGTGCTCCTCCGGACGGATTTTGTTTAACAGCAGCGGCTTGGAACCGCGTACGAGCAGAATCGCCTTGTCCCGCGGTAAACGGCGCACCTCATCGGGCATCATCAGCGGCCGTCCTGTGCTGATTTTGCTTTCAGTGTAAGCTCTGGCAGCCCGCAGGCCGGGGGCCAGCGGAGCGGTGGGAATACTGGTGTTATTGACCCGTACCGTGATTTTTCCGCACTGGTCGCTGATATACTCCGCCGTCATGGCGTCGTTGCACCCGAGAAAAAGCTGATAATCGCAATCGCCCACCAACTCCTGCCATTCGGTGCGGGGATACCGGTCAGCCAACTGACTGACCGACTGCGCCACGCACTGGATGTCGATATTCCGACTTCTCGATACGCTCAGATACTTTTTGCTGTTCGGCAGGTCGATGTTGCAGAATTCATCCATAACGACATTCACCCGCACGGGCAGCCGCCGGTTTTCCGATTTCCGTGCGAAGTCGAACAGACGGATAAAGAGCAGGGAGAAAAACATCGAAGACAGAAACCGGTAGGTGTCGTCCTGGTCGGAGATGATGCAGAAGTAGGCGCATTTCCGCCTTCCCGGTTCCTCCAGGTCGATTTCGCTGTACTTGGTGATACTGTCCGCCAGTTTATTCTGAAAGACATTCAGCCGCGAACCCAAACCGATCATGATGTTGCCCCAGATGTTGTGGGGTGCCTGTCGGAAAATGCCGTAAGGAGGCAGGGCCGGATGACCCGGCGGCAGCGCCCGAAATCTGGCGTCCAGTTCGTTGACCGAGGTGGATGCCAGCAGGCGGTAAATGGTACCCAGGCTGCGTTCCTCCGGCGGGAGCAGCGTATTCGTTCCCGGATAGGTCATGCTCTGGACAAGGTGAATCAGCGCCATGAGGAGATTTTTTTCCGCCTTGCTCCAGAAATCTTCCCGTTCTGAATCGGCGGAGGTGTTGCGGATGATGATCTCCGCGATATGCTGCACAAGGTTGACATCCCGGGCGGAATCCATCAGGCAGTTCCAGCCGTCTGATGCGCCCAAATCCAGCAGGTTATAGCTACGGACAAAATACCCCTGTTCCCGCAGAAGCTCGGAATACATCTCGTAAAATTCGGCTTTGCTGTCACAGATCACCAGGCTTTCCCCTCGCCGGGCGGCGTTCAGGATGAAGGGCATGATGACCCCACGGGATTTCCCGGTGCCGGGGGCGCCGTACACCATAATGTTTTTCGACATACCCGGCAGATCCTTCATGCCGATATATTCGCCGCTGTCCAACCGGCCGAACAGGGTGGCGTTTATGGTATCCAGCCGCCCGATCTGCAGGACATTTTCCATTTCCTTTTTGCCCATCCATCCGGAGGTGCCGTGCGTGCCTTCCGGCAGAATTTCCAGTCCCCGTTCCTTGTCCATCACCGACCGTCGGCCGAGCAGCAGGCCAAGCCCTTTTTTGGTGAACAGGCAATACAGGACAGCGGCGCCCAGGGTAATCCCCAGACCGTAGGGGGTAAAAACAGCACGGAGGTTTGATGCCGGATCCCAGGTGAAAGCCTCACCGGAGAATGCCCCCGCGGCGCCTCCATGAAGGGATGCCTCCAGAAAACGAATGAACATACCGTAAAAATAGAGGATGACGAGAGCCGTTGCTATGTATTTGGGCAGCTTCGGTTTAACCCGAATCCAGGCGGCCTCCGTCTTGTCCTCCAGTTTTCGGAGTTTATCCGAAAGACGGAGCATACAAATACCTTCCTTTCCCGGTCTGAAAAGGTGATTGATCCGGTTCGGGAAGCAGTGACGGCAGGCCAAGAATCTGTTCTGCGAGTTCTATGGTGATCGGGTGCAGGACGACGCTGCGTCCCTTCAGATATTCTTGTACGGCGGCCGTCTGGGTCGATAAGAGAATGATGTGTGCGGTGGTTCCCTCCTTCGTTGTGGAGATGCTTTCAAACCGCTTGATATGGCAGTCAATGCCGATGAGAAAATCCTCACCGGACGATTTGCTCCGCCCGTCCGTCTGGCGATTTGCGGGCGGCAGATAGTCTTTTCCGAGGAGCCGGCGGATCAGCTTCTGCCGGTAGTCTGGGACGCTTAGGATGCGCAGCTGGCGCAGGCCGTCTTTCGTGAGCGGAAGAATCCCGGCAGGACAACTGAACTTGTCAAGTGCATCGGGATAGGTATCGGTGGTGGATTTTTCTTTTCGGCGCCTTGGAGCTGTTACCGTTTCCAGCACCTGCTCCAGCTTCCCTGCGCCGGTGTAGAGGACGAAAGGCGTCCGGCCGCACAGCAGGCTTTCCGACCGGAAGGTGCGTTGCTCCACGCCGGCATACACCCCCTCGCTTTCCGGGACAATATAGTAGGGAATGAACGCCACACTATCGGTATAAAGGAATCCTGTCATCCGGGTGCCGCCCAGCACATTCGTACCCGCCTTGCGGCGCAGGGCGAAGGACGGCAGGAACGCCGGCACGCCTGGTTCTGCACCGGGAGCTGAGTGGAACACGTCGGCGCCATAGCGCCAGAGAAATGACACGACGGACGCGGTTCCCAGACGGCGAGCCAGCGCCGGGCCAGCGCCGCGGTACTGCTTGTCCGCCGCATAGGTAAACCCGGCTTCCCGCAGCAGGGAGTATCCGGCCGGAGTGGGACGGTAGCTGAGCCCGCACCGGCTTTGCCGGAGCAGCCCCAGCGACAGCAGGAGCCGGAAGGTTTCCCCGGGGAGGATGTCTGTGCCGGCGGCCGGCAGGTCTTTGCACCAGGCGGAGAGCCGCAGCACGTCGATTTCTGCATGAGTGAAAATCATAAACCGCACCCCCCGACGTAAGCCTGCTTGTGCCCGTCGGTTTTCCAGGGTTGAAAATGCCCGGCTTTCCGCATGATACCGCCGTTTCTGCCCTGTGCTTGCGGCGGTATAAAATCCAGCGTCCAAGTATTTTGCAAAACGGCGGTCAACAAGCACAGGGCAGCCGGCCGTTCAGAGCAGCTCGGCAGCCATCCGGTACAGAAAGTCCCCGGCCTCCTCGAAGGGCAGGACATAAATATGACAGCAGGTGTCCTCGTCCCGTACTGTGAACATCCCCAGCGATAGTTCAAACTGATTATCGTCCGGAAAGAGCCGACCTTTGAGGGCGTTAATGACGGACTTGAAGCCCTTGTTATCGTGATCAAATGCGCCGCAGCCGGCTTCGGGCCGGTGCTCCACAATGGCGGCAAAGGCTTCGTTCCACAGCGGCAGCTCGCCGCCCGCCGTCTGAAAGGCGTCCAGCAGCCGGGTTATGGTATCGGTGATGTACTGGGTTCCGCCCGATACCCGGCAATGCGGGAGTAGGGCGCTTAGGCGAATATCCATCCAGCCGGTGTCCATGCGGGTGACCTCGCCATAAATTTTTTCTGTATGGTAGTGGGCGCTCCCGAACCGCAGCGGCGGGAGCGTAGGTCGTACCCTTTCGCACAGTCGCCGCAGGTCGATACAGCACAGCTCGATCTTCTGCATGGCGGCGTCCAGCAGGGCATTGACTTTTTCCGGCGTCCGGCACCCTCGGGCCAGCGCGTCGATATACGCAGAACAGGCGTCCACCTGCCGCTGCATATCAGTTATGGTTTTTGCAGGTATTTCCATGAAGATTTCCTCCAATCGTTGCATTTACGCTTGCAATCGTTGCAGAATCGTTATGAAATAACGATACAAACGATAATAACGATAGGGCAGAGCGTATTCTTGTAAGACTTGACGCTCTATCAATATTTTGATAGAATATGTATATAATAAATCTGGGAGGTGTTCTTATGGCAGCTATCCGTCCAAGCTCGGATCTGCGCAACAAATACAATGAGATTTCCGACTTTTGCAACCGGTATCACGAACCTGTTTTTATCACGAAAAACGGGACGGGCGATCTGGTGGTGCTTTCCAACGCGGAATATGAAAGGCTTTGCGGCAAAGCTGAGCTGCACCGTCTTCTGGATGAAGGGCTGGCCGACGTTCGTTCTAAAAAAGGCCGGCCGGCCAAAGAGGTGTTCGCCGATATAGAGAGGAAGTTCGGATTTGATGAAGTATGAAGTCATCATTGAGAATTCCGCCGAAAGGGATTTATTAGAAATTCTGACATACATCAGCGAAACGCTTTTAGAGCCAGCCGCGGCCAAGCGGATTTATCTGTCCATAAAAGAGCAGGCGCAAAGTCTCGATCATATGCCTTTTCGTTATAACGTGATACAGGAAGAACCCTATTGCCAGATGGGGGTGCGACGGATGCCGGTTGAAAATTACACGGCGTTTTATGTGGTGGATGAAACCGGACATACCGTACATATTTTCCGGATTTTATACAATCGCCGGGAATGGCAAAGCTTAATCTGAGCGCAGCGGCTCGCCCAACGGGGCGGGCCGTTTTCTGTTAATATAATCTGAATTATGATAATTCAGATTATATTAACCCGGACTAAAATTCCTCTGCGGTTCACGCTTCTTCCGTTTCCGTTGCTTCCCTGACCTCACGCTTTTCCAGATCGGCCCGGTTGGTGGTAATCAGGTCATATTCCATCTGGGAGGCGCGGATCTCCACACAGATCCGGCTTTTCCCGGCGCAAAGGAGACCCTGCCCCCGGCCACACCGGACGATCTGCACAACTTCTTCTTCCGATAATCCGAGCTTTTCCTGGAGCTTACGGGCCTCCGGTTCTTCCATTTGGAGCAGCAGCTTGAAGCGGCTGTTGTTCAGAATCGCGTCACCGAATTTGCCGTCCCGCAAGGCAAAATAGTCAATCGTGTTTTGGGTAGCACTGACGAAGATACCGCCGTATCCCCGGATGGTCTTTGCCAGTTCAATGACAAAATACGCCGCCTGCTCGTTGCCTTCGTTCCCAGCAATCAGCCACAGCTCGTCGCCGATCACCGCTTTCTTGCGGGTGCGGGAACGGCTGGCTTCGTCCCGGATAAAGGAGGTAGCGATAAAGGTGGAGGAACCGATGTCCCGCTGCTTGTTGCCCGACGTATCAAAAACGATAAAAGAAGAGGTCAAATCTACGTTGGTCTGTCCACCCATGCCGAAGTCGATCAGCTCCTTGACAGACAGCGCCACATTCTTCAGCACGGGATATTTCAGCAGGAAAGGATACAGGTGGGCAAAATCCGGCATCTCTTTGAAAGAGCCGTCCGGCTTCAGCAGGGAAGCGTTGTCTTTGGTAATTCCGAAGCTCTCGTAACACTCCAGCAGGGCGATGTTGAGCTGGTAGGATTCCTCCGGCGTCATTTCCGGGTACCGCAGGCGCAGATAGGTATGGATGTCCTGCACCTTGTCCAGCAGCACCGAGTCGCTGCGCTGCACGTTGTCCGTCATGTTGCTGTCGATGTCCAGGGTTGTCCGCCGGATTTCCATGAGATTGATGCAGTCGTCGGAGCCGGGCGCAATCCGCAGGTATTGTCCGCCGATGGCTTCGCAGGCAGTACGGTATTCAAATCCCTTTTCCGGGGCAACGATAAAGACCAGCACCCCGCGCATCCGCAGGCGCAGAGCAAACAATAGGGTCGTGAAGGTTTTGCCTGCACCGGTCATTCCGAACATAGCGAACGAGCCGTTGCTGTACTGATCCGTATCGTAGTTGTCCACGATGACCGCCGAATTGTTGTGCAGGTTGATCCCCAGCAGCACTCCCGTGTCGTCGCAGAGTTCATAGGAGGAGAAAGGAAAGGCAGCGGCCGCGCCGCTGGTGAGGACGTTCCGCCGGGCTTTTTTGGCAAGGTCGGCGTCCAGCCGGACGACCGGCAGCATGGAGCGGAACCCCTGCTCGTGGCACCAGTCGGCCCGCCGGACGGTCATATTCATAGAGGCACATAAATTCTGCACCTGCTGGACCCGTCGGTTCAGCGTTTCCCCGTCCGACGCCGTCACTTCGATGAGGGTGTGCATATACCAGAAGTCCTCGCCTTCCCGATTGAGCTTGTCCTTGATGTACAGTCCGGACGATATGGCGTCATCCAGTTCCTCGTAGTCGGCGCGGGTGTCCTCGATGTCCCGCATCCGTGTCCGGTTGAGCATGGTGGTTTTGGCGATCTTCGGCAGCACCTGTTCTTTGCGCTTTCTGTCCAGAAAGAAGCTGAGAGAAATGCCGTCGCCCAGCTCCACCAGCGGGGAAAGCCATGCCGGGCCCATCTCTGTGGGATACCCATATCCGGCGATATACAAATAGGTGTGAAACACACCGTCGATGAGGATATAGCCCTTGTGGGTCAAATCGCATTCGTTGGGGGCCAACACGTCCTGCACCGTCGTCACGCCATCCATATCCTCATCATTCAGCTCGTCCGCCGAAATGTCGGATACTCCGCAGACCGGGCCGATCTGGGAAAGCAACGCGGCAAAATCCACCGGGCTGGTCTGCGGCTTGTGGATCGCCGTGTACAGGGTTTTGAGCAGGAACTCATCGTACCGGTCGTGCCGCAGGACTTCCAGGCCGCAGTAGTCGAGATATTGATACGCGGTTTCCGCCTGCTCGGCAAGCTCCCTGGCTATGTCGTCCAGCTCCGACGCAGTGCCGGTATAGGCGAAGATCAGGTAAAACCGGCGGGTGACGATTTCCGTGGCCACCAGATAATCGACCAGCTGCACGTCTTCCACGATCATTTCTTTGCAGGCTTCGCTGGTTTCCGCGTTGTAATACTGTTCCATCTGTGCGCAGTAGGCGTCGATGTCGGCCCGCTGGGTTGTCACCAGGATTTGCAGGGAAGACGGCGCAATCTTCAGATAGCTGGACAGATAGTAGAGGATATTCTGCTGTTCGACCCGGGATTTCAGATAGAAGTTGGTGGGAAGGATCTCCAACACCTTGATGTAACGGCCGTCCTCGGTGATAAGAACGCCCTGCCTAATGTCCACCACCGGGACAAGGCTCTGCGTCCCGTTTGGAAACCGGTTTCCGGGTACGGTGGTTTCTTTGGAAGTCCCCAGCAGCAGGGATTTCAAATCGAGCCTTTTTTGTATTTCTTTTGGTTTGCGTGTATCCATTGTGTCCCCCTGTAAATCAATATCCGCCTGTTTTTCCGCCAGCGGCTGTAGAGGCGGGCAAAGGTGAGTAAGCTGTTGTCCTGGACGCCGAGCAGGGCAAACCCGCCGGCAGGCACGACCAGCACGGCGCAGACAATGATTTTTCCTGTCAGCCCCAGGGGGCACAGCAGGAAAACCATCGCCGCCAGCGGCAGGCAGATGGCGGCGCATTCCGCTACCTGGCGGAGCGCAAAAGCCCCCAGCAGCTTACCGGCGTCGGTGTAGTTGCTGGGAATATATACCGTGTCCATACGGAGCATTTCCTTTCTGTCCATGAATTTGGCGCTCACCCGGCAGAGGACGTTCCCTGCTCTAAGGTCTGCACCATGAGCTGCGCCCAGTTTCGGTCGGCATCGGAATAACGGTAATAGTCCAGGAATTCCGGCGGCGACAAATACCGGATTTTCAGAATTTTCGTTGCCGCCGGAGGTTCCGTTGCAGAAGTCGTACTGCTTTCGGATGCCGCGTTGCTTTCCGGCGTCGGCGGATTGTTCACCGTATCATCATGAAAAGCTGTTGTAGTGGTTGTGGCGGCAGTCCCGGTCGTTGTTGTTTCCATTCCTGTTGGCTTATCCTCTACTGTGTAGACAATACTCTTTTCTACAAATTCCTTGACGCTCTGCTCCGACATAGCGTTCAGGTCGTTGCCGGTGGTGACGGAGTGCAGGGCGATAAACCAGTTCTCCTCCATCGGTTCGCCGGTAAGGACGATCTCATAGGCATACTCCTGATCCGGCGGTTCATGAACGGTGTCGTCCCCGCCGCCGGAGCTGCTGTCTATCACCGTTTTCTTTATCTCATCGATACGGGCGGTACAGTATTCGGCGTACCGGCCGTAATACCCTTTTACAGTCGCAGCCTGGAAGGACATGGATGCCGTGGCTCCGCCGCCCGAACTACCGAAACCGAACAGCATGGCCGGTAGGCACAGAAAAATCAGCAGAGGCAGGAACAGCAGGACAAGGGCAATAGCCAGAATCTGAGGCCAGTAATGCTTCAACGCCTGCAAAGCGGCGGCGTGCCAGCCGCCGCTCAGCGCCGCTTTGATGATGTCTTTCAGCGCCTTGACATGGTGCGCCAGGTCGGCAAGCCGATCCATGCCGCTCTTATTCGCCATGCCCTTCACCGCCTTTTTCGCTTGGAGAGGTATCCGGCAGATTGTTCGGCATGGCTGCCCCGCCGGTACGCGGCATATGGCCGGCAGAAGTGGGAGGATGCTGCCCGTCGGGAGAGATAAACACCGATCCTGTCGGCGGCCTTTGCGCCTTGAAAGGATTTTCGTTCTGCCGAATCCCCGCTGCAGCAGCCGATTTGCCAGCGGAACCGGGCGTCATTTTTCTGGACGGGATAGTCCCAGTGGGCTTTCCCGGACTGGCCTTGCCGCCTTTCTGCGGGGATGGCCTTGTTCCCGGCTTATTTCCGCCCGGCCGCGAGCCGGGTACGCCGGGGTGCGCGCCAAACCGGTTGGTATTCACACGCGTTGTCCCGGTGCTGCCGAAATGAACGCCGCCGGAAGATGAAGATACGGAACCCGAACTGCTCACGCCGGTATAGCTGCTGGAGCCGAACCGAGAAGAAGAGGAGGACGGCGCGTTGACCGTGTTGCCCGCCGCCCCAAAATGGCTGCTCTGGCTGCTTTGCCCGGCCTGGGAACGGGCGTCGACGCCGGTATCGCTGTGGACGTTGGTGCTGGCGGTTGCGCCGCCGACAGTCGTCCCGCCCACGGCGTTATGGGAATTTCCCGCGCCGCCGGCTGGCATCCGCGGGTTGCCTCCCATTTTTCCGCCGCCGGCTTTTCCTTTCCCTGTCTTGGAGGCGCTGTTCATAATGGTGCGGGCCGCCATCATCATCGCCATCATGCCCCGGCCGTGTCCCAGCGGATCGCCGGTAATGGCCGGATTCAGGCCGATTTTAGAAATCAGGTTGTCCGCCTTTCGGGCCACCCGGGCAATGCCTACCACCAGGAGGCACCACGGCAGGACATAGATACCGGAGGGCATGGTCGCCAGGGCGGACAGGATGAGCTTGAGAAACAGGACATTGAGCACCATCATGGCGATCATGGACGCATAGGTGCGGATGAAGCCCACACAGATGTCCTTGGTAGCTTTGCTGCCGCCCATAGCGAGGCCCACCGGGCACAGCAGCGTCAGCACCGCCACCACCACATACCGTTCTGCGACCTCGAAAAACAGCTTGATGAGCTGAAAGCCGAGAATAAAGCCGATGATGATAACCAACAGCCAACTCGCGCCTACGCCGGTAAAATAGCTTCCGTCCGGAAAGGTGAGGGCGACGCTGGTGGGAATCCCCACCAGGTCGATCACCTTTTTTCCGATAGAGAGGCCGATGTCGCAGATGTCCCGGGAAAAGATGAGCAGGGTGCCGAACAGGGCCGTACGGAGTACCAGCACCGCCGGGGACTCGGTTTCAAAGCCGAACCCGGCAAACATGGCTTTCATGGCCTGGAAGGCGCAGTTGCCGATCAGCAGGCCCCAGCCGACAGCGACAAAGATTTGGTAGAGGGTGGTGACAACCGGCACGCTGGTTTCCCAAAAGGTGAGGTCGGTTGTCATGACTCCCAGCAGGGCATTGGCGCAGTAAGCGATCAGATCCAGAAACAGCCCGTAGATCCATTCGCACAGGCCCTGCAAAATTCCTTCCAGCATATATCATCCTCCTGTCCCGGCTATCCTATGGTAGCGTGGCGTATCCGCTGAACAGAGGTGTGATATATGCCAAAATGGCGCCCATCAGATTTAGAATCGCCCATGACAGCCAGATCCGTTTGAGCCAGTCCCACGCCTGGTCGGATTTGTGCTGGTTGTTGGACACCTTGGCGCTGATGATAGCGAAGGCCGTCATCAGGCAGGCCAGTACTGTGGAGATACCGACGATATGGCTGTAAACGTCCCGGATGATGTCGTCCGCGACTTCAAACAGGTTTTTCCCCGCCGCAAATACGGTTGTTGTGAAAAGACAGGTGAGCAGAAGCGTAAATAGGAGCAGGAGAAAAACCTTATGTCTTTTCTTACGCATAAGGTTCCTCCTGGAGTTTAATAGATGCTTTCCCCGGAAGCGGGGTCGGATAGCCGGCCCCGCCTATCCGTTTTACAGATTTTCAGTTTCGGTCTGTGCGTCGGTCGATTCACCTGCGGCTTCCGCCGCCAGCCGCTCGTCGAAGGCTGTCAGAAAATCTCCTTCAAAGATTTTCAGGGCGTCCGGTACGGCCGGGAGCAGGAGAATCTTTTCCGGCACCTGCCATTCCAGAAAGCCGTACAGGATTGCCAGATACAAAAACAGCGCCGTGTATTCCTTGCGGTCATACAGCTTTTGCATGGTGTTCCTGGCACCGGCGATACCACCTGGACGCCGCGAGATCCGCTTCTTCAACTTATCGTAAAAGGGGCCGGCTTCTGCCTGGGCCACAATCCCGATCTGTGCGGGGCTGGGGTTTCCTTTTTCGGTGAGCAGTTCCAGCTCCGCCATGCGGTCGCAGGCTTTGGTAAGCTGTTCCTCGTCCGCTGTGACGTTGATGATTTCGGAAAAATCCACAAAGGACATATAGTATTTTTTCATAAGGGAATACCTCGTCTTTCTTTTTTAGATTTTAGGGGTGTCTGCGGCGGCGTCCCAAAGCGAGAGCGATGCCGGCCGCGCCGGACAGAGCCAGGCAGACACCGGCGGCTGTGCCGCTGCTGTCCCCGGTCTGGGGGATTTCGGGAATCTTTTGGTTTGTCAGCTCTACCGTGACCGTCTGGCCGTGCTCCGATATTTCCACGGAAACAGGCTGCTTCAGCAGGAAGTAACCCTCTTTGGCTTCCAGCTCCCGCAGCTCATAGCAGCCATAGCGGATGCCCTCAAACAGCAGCTCTCCGGCCTCTGTCACCCCGCGGGCTACCTCGTTTCCCTCGGTATCGAAAAGGCCAATCACCACGCCGGACAGGGGTTCGCCGGTGTCCGCGTCCTTCTTGAGAACACGGATATTCCCGAGCACGGGCTGATTGAGGAAGCCGATCCCGGCCTCGGTTTCCACGACGACTGTTTTGCCGTCTTCACGAATCTCAAAGTAATAGTAGCCTTCATCCGGGAGGAAGCCCTCCGGACTAATTGCTTCGTGCAGGAAATAGCCGTTGTACCGCAGCCCGTCCAGCCGGTAAATGCCCGGCTCGATTTCAGCCAGCTTACCTGCCGGCCGGTCGATAGCCGCGTCAAATTCCCGGTTGCCGTCCACATCCGCATATACCTCAAACACCGCGCCGGACAGCTTGTTGTCGGGATACGCTGCGTCCACCTTGGTGGTTTGGACAGCGCCGGTGATATACCGGTTCTCTGCTGTGATCTCAATCGTTTCCTCCTGCTCGGAAATGGTGACGGGATACAGGGTTTCGTTGAGTACAAAGGCCGGGGCCGGTTTCAGTTCCCGCACGATCCAGTCGCCATAAGGCACGTTGAAAAAGCCAAATACACCGATCTCGTTGGATTCCGCTGTCAGCAGGGCGGTTTCCTCGGTGAAGGTGGTTTCTTCTGGCCGGAACAGCCCAAACAGGGCTCCGCCGATGCTGAAGCCGTCCTCATCGATCTTCTTGCCCAGGACGCTGCCGCGGATGAGGTTGTTTTCAATGGGCTCGCCGTCGTTGACAAGGATGTGAACAATCGCCACATCCTGGCCGGCATATTCGAATACCACAGGATATTTCTCGTCGCTGATTTGATAATGCTCGTCGGTGCTGTACTCCTTCACATACAGGCGGGCGCCCGCCGGTATGTCGGTGGTAAAGGCTGATTTACCGGTTTCATCACAGGAAACGATCTCCAGCAAGCCATCCGCCGGAATAGTGCTGCCGTCCGCGGCCGTCAAATCTTCAGCGGCATATAGGCCGAACTGCACCGACAAAATTTCGCCGTTCATGCCAAGGCTAAAGGTCTTGTCCTGTTCCAGCACCTTCTTCAGCATAATTTCAACCTTTTGCCGCTCGTTATAAAATTCGGTTTCCGCCTGCGTAATCTCCACCGTCTGCCCGGCGTATTCCAGCGTCACATATTGTGGCTCCGGGTTGCGTACCATATTGCCGGGGGCTTTCTCCTCCACCAGCTTGTAGCGGCCCAGATAGAAGGGGCCGCTCACCCCGACACCGCCAGGGCCGGTTTCCATCGTGCCGACCCGTTCGCCCTCTTTAGCGCGGATCGTGCCGTCCAATGTGGTGATGTCCATGTCGGCATATATAGCATAGACAGCTCCAGGCAGACCGGTCACAGCATACACAGGCTGGTACAATCCGTTGCTTTCCGTCACGGAGGAGAATACCTCGCCGGATTTTTTGACGAGGATCTGCCCCTTCTGGGCGATGTTGTGCTTCTCCACCGTAATGGTCGTCTGGGTGCCGTCCACCGTGAAAGGCACCGGCTCGCTGCTCAAGACATAGCCATAGGCCGTACACTGTTCAAGGATTTCATAGTGCCCGTAGGGGAGCGGTTCCGGCAGCATCAGGCGGCCCGTGGAGTCGGTGTAGAAGGTGTCGATGTCCATGGGGGTGGGATAGTTGATATGCTGTACCACATAGTCGCCGGTATCGGTGTCCCGCACCTTGAAACCGATCCCCGCCGCGGGGATGACCTTTCCGGTTTCGATGTCCTTCTTGACGATCTCTACCAGCGCCTCAAAGGTGGCGTTATTGATGAGATAGCGATAAACCTGTCCGTCTTTCTGAATGAACACGTCAAAGGCGGGCATCAGCGCCGTGCCTTCCTTGCCTTTTGTCTGGACAACGGTATATAAGCCGTAGGGCAAGTCCTTGGACCGCGCGAACCCGTGTTCATCGCAGACGAGAAGATCGCGCTCGGAGTCCTCGGCTTTCTCGTAGGAACCGGCGGATTTGAGAAACAGCTGAAATTCCGCGCCCACTTCCGGGTGCTCGATGCCGGTGGAGCCGTCGTCGTTGTGCTTGAGGATCGCCACCCGGCCCTTTTTGACGGTTTCCACCACATCGAGGGCGGTCTGGTTGTATTCCAACTCATACAGTTCCGCTTCTGCCCCAACGTGGTAAATGATTTCGTTCAGCAGGTAGCCTTCGCTCGGGGAGAGTTCACGGATTGTCCAGTCATCGCCGCAGGGGTAATACTGGGTGGTGAACTGCCCTGCGGCGTCCGTTTCGTAGCGGTCGATAAGCTGCTCCCCCTTGAACACGCCGTAAATCGCCCCGGCCAAGGAGGCGCCTCCCTGCGCCGTGCCGGTTTCATCGTCCGACTTGGTGACGACGGCCTGCCATTTCTTCAGGACGTTTTCAAAGGATTTGTGCGTTACTTTATTCCATTCGATGACGGCGGTCTGGTTGGCCGGCACCACATACCGATTCGGCGTTCCCACCTCTTCCAGCAGATACGGGGTGTCGCCGCTGATGAGGACGTCTTCAAACCGGGCAATGCCGTCCAAGCCCGTCACTGCGTACTGCTCCACCGGCAGGCCGGAGAGCGATGTGCCGGACAGCCGGAAGGTCATGCCTTTCTTCAGCCCGTCCTCGGATGTTTTGGCAACCTCCAGTGCCCCGCGCTTGAGGACGTTGTTGAATGTTACCGTAGATGTGCGGCCCGCCACCACCGTAACCCGCTGGGTGGCCTGTGGTTCATATTTATCGTCTGTCTGCTCGGTGATTTCGTATATGCCGGGCAGGAGGCCGTCCAGCAGGAAGGTCCCGTCCGGCTGCGTGGTAATGATCCGATCCACCCCGTTGCCTACAATGCGGAAGGGAATATCGCCAACCTTTCCGTCCTCTGAAGATTTCACCAGCCTCACGGAACCGTATTTGTAGTTGTTGCGGAAAAGCACCACCGTGGTGTTATCTTCGGTTACGCTGACCGTCTGCTCCGGCGGCGTTTCATACCGGTCCGGCACGTCCACCTCAAAAACACGGAAGGTGCCGGCAGGCAGCGAAAGACTCATTCGGCCATCGTTTCCTGTTGTCACCGTCTGGTCGAAGTTTACATCCACTCCGACAATGCGGAATTTCATCCCGGCGACGATATTGTCCGCCGACTGCTTTTCTATCTCGATGCGGCCGCTGGAGGTGCGAAGGTTGAGAGTAAACCAGCGGGGATCGTCCATGACGCCGGACATCATTTCCTGGCCGGGTTCTCCGTTTATCGTCTCCAATACCGCAAAGGGGGCGGACTTACACATGGTAGACAGATCCTTTTGGAATTCCACCTTAACTGGTTTGCTGATCTCTTGCTGTGAGTTGAACGTCACCGCATTTCCCGAAATATCGCAGGATATACCGAAAGGTAAAGAGGTGGTCAGGAAACTGTTCGCCAGCATCCCGTTTGTATCGGTGAGTGATCCGGTGTAAGCGCCTGTGGCGTCATCCCATGTCAGCGTGAGTGTCTGCCCGGAAAAACTCGCCAGGGTATCGTGCCGGGCCATATCCGCCCAGATTTTGTCATAGGCCGCCAGCGCCGGCGTGGGTTCCCCAATATAATGGCCGTTGCCGTCGTAAGCATAGTGCATATAGCAGTCCAAAAAATAAGTGGCGTTATCCTTGGCCCGGGCTACTTTTGGGGCGGCCTCATTCCCGGCGGACTTGTAATTTGGCGTAAAACCATCCAGTGTCCGGCGGCCGGTGACGATCTCCCAGGCAATCGCTTGGGTAGCCGCATAGGCGTCGTCCACCGACGGCGTCCCCAGCTTCTCGGGCGTCCGGGCTGGAAAACCATAGATCGACAGCAGCTGCAGCAGTCTTCGCTTTTCTGCTCCCAAGCTGTTCCAATACAGGCTGTCAAACAGGTTTCCGCTGCTGCTCGTATAGAATTGCCGTTGTACCTGCCCATTCGTCTTATCTCCGTAGGGTTCCCATTTGTGAATACAATAAAAGAAGGTGCGCCCGTCGTACTGCGGAGTATACAAACCTTCGATTTGCAGTACATCAATCGCATATCCCTCATACCAATATAGACGATTGTTATAGGCGTTTCCTCGGTTTCCGCCGTTTGATGTGGAAGTTTCGCCAGGGGCTCTGCCTCCGTGGAATGCCCAGCATTCGGTAACGGTCACATTGACTTTATCACCGTGCTGATAGCTGGCAGCGGCCGCACTAAAGGCGGAGGCCAGAATCAGCAGCGCCGACAGCACAGAAACTATTTTTTTGCCTGCCATTTGTTCAGACCCCTTTCTTAAAAATAGGCAGCAAAAAAGCCCAGCCTTTCGGCTGAGCTTTTGGAAAGAATTCGGTCATACCGAATCCGGTCGATATAGAAAATAGATGTTGGAATCGCCAGGACGCTCCGGCCGCGGTTCAAACCAGATCTTGCATCGTTTTATGGCATACTGATCCTGATTGCGGAGATAGAAGGGGATTAGCTCACTGAAAACATAGTTTTTAAGATCTCCGTCGAATACATAATCGCCGAAAGCGAATCCATCGGGATATGTTGTGTACAGGATAGTGCTTTCTGGCTGATCCCAGCTCGACCGCTCTTTCGTCAGGCTGTCATCCCACCCCCAACCGACATGAGTGCTTTTCTCCACACGAGCGATCTCCTCCCGACATTCCTGCATCATCGCCGGAATATCGTACGGATAGGCCCAGGGGGATTTCCCCGCGGTCGTCGTCGTGGTTGCCGCAACGCTGGTGGTGGGGCCTGAAGTGCTGGTCGTTACCGTTTCGCCGGAGGTGCCGGCAGCAGAAGTGCCGGAGGGCGTCACATTCTTGGAGCCATCCGTCTGAGGCGTTTGCGCCGGCTTATCCGGAACGACTGGAGAAGTTGGCTTGGTGGTTCCCGCTTCATGGGATTTGTTCGGTGCGGTGGAGCCGGTACCACCCGGACCGGGCGCTGTACCACTTCCTTTCATTTCGGTTGTCGGGGTAATTCCCGCTATCGTTGATGATTGCTGTGATGACTCTGTGGATTCGCTAATTACCAGGACTGGACCAGCCGGAGCGGATGACGCTTCGGAAGGCGCATCGGTATTCTGTCCGCAGGCAGAACACAGCAGTGCAAGAGCCGCAGCAAAAGCGATCATCAGTTGTTTCGTCATATAAATCACCACATTTCTGTATCTGTATGAGAGATCTGACTTTGTGTATCGGGTGCACAAAGTCAGGCGCTCCTCTTGCTTTTGTAGTTCTCCAGGAATTCCAGAAAAAGCCTCTCGATTTCGTCCTTATCGTTCAGCAGATCCGCATACGCGCTCAGTTTCTTTCCGCTGATCGAGAACGAGGCAGGAGCATTTTTCTGCTTCCGGAAAACCTCCTCCATGGAATCCGTTGTCAGTGTATCAGACTTGTGCATCTCCCGCAGTACCGACGCCTGCATAGGCTTAATTTTCTTTTTATACGGAATGGTCGGGATGATGGTATCCAACAGATGACTTTGCGCAAATGCAGGCAAATAACTCAGCTGAACGCCCACTTTGAATCCTATTGTACCTTCATCCACAAGCTTCAGCAAACCCGACAGCAGGTATGTCAGCCTAATGAGGTCGGCAACAGTACGTCGATTGTCCTTGTTTTTCCTGCCGACTTCCGCCAGCATATCCACCTTTTCTCCGTCTTCCGCCAGATCGGTACGTTTTCCCTGACAGCCTTCCAGTTCCATGCGCATCCGGTAGGCATAGGCTTTTTCGCTGTACAACAGATTGTGGCGCTGCTCCAGGTTGGTATCCAGCATGATTTTGGCGGCTTCCACGTCGTCAATATCCCGGATGATTCCCGGAATACCAGCCAGTCCACAAAGTGCGGTAGCCCGCGTCCGGTGCCGGCCGGCAATGATTTGGTATTTGCCGCCCTCAAACGGTCGGACGGTAATCGGGTCAATGACGCCGTGCTCGGCGATGCTTTTGGCGAGCGATTCCAGATCCTCTTGAGAGTATGTCCGGAAAGGCTGCGGCCGGCCGGTGGTTCTTTCAAAATTATCGTCCTTGTACTCCACCAGCTTCGCCAGCGGCAGTATGACAAGTCTTTGTACTGCCTGATTGTCGGAAGTCTCCAGAAGCTCACCCAAATCCTCCGCATCGTCCATACGGTATCGTGTAGAGGCCAACTGTTCCGCCAGGTTGAATTTAGGCACTACGCATCACCTCTAATGCAATGCGGGCATATGTCTGTGCCGGCTCGATGTTCGGGGCGTATTCATGCAGCGAGATGCCGAACGCTGGCGCTTCCGCGACTTTAATAGCGTATTTGACCGGCTCTTCAAAAATGTGGATCTGGCTGCCGAAGTCCCGCTTGACAATCTCATAGACTTGGCGGCAGCAGCTCGTGTGCCCCTGAAACTTGGTGATGATGATACCTTCGATGCGCAGGCGAGGGTTTAATTTTCGTTGGACAGTGCGGATCATCTTTTCTACCTGCTCCAGCCCATCGCTGCTCAGGATATGCGCTTCTACAGGAATCAAAACCGAATCCGAAGCCGTCAGCGCATTGACCGAAAACAGATCCAGACCGGGATGACAGTCCAGAAAAATATAGTCATAGTCTTTCTTTATAAAGGATAGGATGTATTCCAGCACGCGCTCCCGGCTGGTGGCGGTAGAGAGGGCTGCTTCCAGTGAAGACAGTTGAACAGTTGAGGGGATCATGTCCACCGTTGTTGTCTGGCAGATACTGTCCCGTGCCATCTGCTGCATGGATTCATCTGAGCAGTCATCAATGGCGGCACGAAACAATTCAGTTATGGTAGGCGTTTCTGCCGAAGGGATTGCCCAGACGCCAAAATGACGGGAGAGGTTATGCTGCGCATCTAAATCGACTACGCACACTCTTTTACCCTGCATTTGCAGATAAGCGCTGATGTTGACGGCCGATGTAGTCTTGCCAACCCCGCCTTTGCAGGATATGACGGATATAACTTTGCACATGGTTGTAACCTCCTGTTGTAATTTACAGCTTGTTTTATAGATAGGAAATCTGCTCAAGATGCTGTTTATTACTTCAACGTACCAACAGAAGATACCGTGCTGCTCCAAATGTTTTGACCGCTATTTTGACCGCTAAATCACCGTAAAAATGGTGAATTATATAATAAATATACGGAACAGTGTAAAATATACAATCGAAAAACGGCTTAATATGAGGAATATCCGCTGTTATACTGTATATAAATACAAAGCTGTCGGGCTCATAACCCGAAGGTCGTCAGTTCAAATCTGGCCCCCGCAACCATAAGCACCGTACATAAAAATGTACGGTGCTTTTTATTTTCCAGTAAAAGAATGTGGGCATTGTGGGAACAATACGCCGACAGGCGTCTTCCTTCCCGTCGAGAGCCGGTATTGTGGATCTATACGACTTTATCCACCCGTTGGATGGTAAAACGCATCATGTGCCGCGATGCGTACGGGAAAACGGTGTGGTCATTCCCGTCTACGGCTGAGGAACACGCCGTTTTTTAGCGTCCATCTGCACGCAACGCCAAAAACATGCTGTTCCATTTCCATCATCCGTTACAGTTCAACGCAAAACTTGCCGCAGACTGTAAATGATAAGTTCTTTGTTATAGCATTTCCCTTCCGGGAAAAGCCTGACTAAAGCCTTTCTTCTCCCGCAGAACCATGGAATTTAAATCAGCAGGACAAAAGCCCCGCGGCAGCTGCCGCGGGGCTTTTGTTTGTCTTAATCCAGTTCAAGTGCACCGGTATACAGCTGATAATAGGTGCCTTTCAGCTTAATCAGTTCGTCGTGGGTACCGCGTTCAATAATACGGCCATGATCCAAAACCATAATCGCATCGGCATTCTTGACCGTACTCAGCCGGTGTGCGATGACGAATACCGTACGGCCGGTCATCAGCGCATCCATACCCTGCTGCACAATAGCTTCGGTGCGGGTATCGATGGAACTGGTCGCCTCGTCGAGGATCATTACCGGCGGATCGGCCACCGCCGCACGGGCAATCGCCAGCAGCTGCCGCTGTCCCTGTGACAGGCTCGCACCGTTGCCGGACAGCGGCGTGTCGTAGCCCTGCGGCAGGCGGGTGATGAAATCGTCAGCCCCCGCCAGCTGCGCAGCGGCGATGCACTCCTCGTCGCAGGCATCCAGCCTGCCGTAGCGGATATTGTCCATTACCGTACCGGTGAACAGGTTGGTATCCTGCAGCACCACGCCGAGACTGCGGCGCAGATCCGCTTTTTTGATTTTGTTGATATTGATGCCATCATAACGGATTTTGCCGTCGGCAATATCATAAAAGCGGTTAATCAGGTTGGTGATTGTAGTTTTGCCTGCGCCGGTGGAACCAACGAACGCCACCTTCTGTCCAGGCTTTGCATACAGCGAAATATCATGCAGCACCGTTTTGCCCTCTTCATAGGCAAAATCCACATCAAACAGCTGCACATCGCCGGTTAAACGGGTATAGGTCAGTGTGCCGTCGCTGTGCGGATGCTTCCATGCCCATACATTCGTGCGCTCCGCACATTCCTCCAGTGTACCGTCGGCTTTCTCCCGTGCGTTGACCAGCGTCACATAGCCTTCATCCGCCTCCGGCTGTTCATCGATAAGATCAAAAATCCGCTTGGTGCCGGCCAGCCCCATGACAATGGCGTTAACCTGGTTGGACACCTGGCTGATGTTGCCGGAAAACTGCTTGGTCATGTTCAGGAACGGCACGACGATGCTGATACCGAAAGCCAGACCGGATATGCTCACGTTCGGCACATTGCCCAGCATCAGGATACCGCCCAACAAAGCCACCACCACATACAGCACATTGCCGATGTTGTTGAGGATCGGCATAAGCATATTCGCGTAGCGGTTGGCCTTTTCGGAATCGGCAAACAGCTGGTCGTTGATCCGGTCAAAGCCCTCTTCGACCTCGCGCTCATGGCAGAACACCTTGACAACCTTCTGGCCGTTCATCATTTCCTCGACAAAGCCTTCGGTGCGGCCGAGCGACTGCTGCTGCCGGATGAAGTACTTGGCCGAGCTGCCCCCCACCTTTTTGGTCACCAGCACCATGAACACCACACCCAGCACCACCGCCAGCGTCATCCACACGCTGTAATACAGCATGATGCCGAACACGGTCAGTACCGTGATTCCGGAAATCATCAGCTGCGGAAAGCTTTGGGAAATCATCTGCCGCAGGGTATCGATATCGTTGGTATAATAGCTCATCACATCGCCGTGATTATGGGTGTCAAAATACTTGATCGGCAGATTCTGCATGCCGTTGAACATCTTTTCCCGCAGCTTGGCCAGACATCCCTGCGTGATGATTGCCATCAGCTGGGTAAAGGCAAAACCGGCGGCAAGGCTGATAATATACAGAATCACCAGCAGTCCCACAAGGCCCAGGATCTGTCCGGACACCGCCGCCCAGTTGCCGCTGCGCCAGCTCTGTTCCACCAGAGCAATGACATTCTGCATAAACACCGAAGGAATGGAACTGACGACGGCGCTGATGAGGATACAGACGATAACCACCGGCAGCAGGACCGGATAAAAACCGAACAGCGTGCGGATCAGCCGCCCCATAACGCCTTTGGGCGTACGGCCCTTTCTGTTCTTATTCTTCGCCATCGCCGTCACCCCCTTTGTTCTGCGACGTGTACACTTCGCGGTAGATTTCGTTATTGCGCATCAGCTCTTCATGGGTACCGACCGCATTGATGGTGCCGCCGTCCATGACGATGATGCGGTCGGCATCCTGAACCGACGCGGTGCGCTGCGCGATAATGATCTTGGTGGTCTCCGGGATAAACTTCCGGAACGCCTGCCGGATGAGTGCGTCGGTACGGGTGTCCACAGCGCTGGTCGAATCGTCCAGAATCAAGATTTTAGGACGCTTAAGCAGTGCACGCGCGATGCACAGCCGCTGCTTCTGTCCGCCGGAAACGTTCGCGCCGCCCTGTTCGATGTAGGTGTCGTAGCCGTCGGGGAACTGCCGGATAAATTCATCCGCCTGCGCCAGCCGGCAGGCCTCTTCCATCTCGGCATCGGTCGCCTCTTTATTGCCCCAGCGCAGGTTCTCCTTGATGGTTCCGGAGAACAGCACATTTTTCTGCAGCACCACCGACACCTGATTGCGCAGCGACTCCAGATCGTAATCCCGCACGTCCACGCCACCGACCCGCACAACGCCTTCGGTGGCGTCATACAGCCGGGAAATGAGCTGGATCAGCGTGGATTTGGACGATCCGGTACCGCCGATAATGCCGATGGTCTCACCCGAGCGAATGTGCAGGTTGATGTCCGCAAGCGCCATCCGGTTCGCCGTCTTGGCATATTTGAAGCTGACGTTCTCAAAATCGATCGAGCCGTCCTTTACTTCGTGCACGGCATTTTCCGGGGAATGCAGGTTGCTTTCCTCGCTGAGCACCTCTACAATTCGCTGTGCCGACTCGCTGGCCATGGTGATCATTACAAATACCATCGACAGCATCATCAGGCTGCTGAGGATCTGGAACGAATACGTGAGCATCGCGGACATCTGTCCGACATCCAGATCCAACCCCTGCGAGGTGATGACCATGTAGGAACCGAAGGACATCACAAACACCATCACCACATACATACAGAACTGCATCAGCGGATTATTGATCGCCAGGATGCGTTCTGCTTTGGTGAAATCCTTCTGCACGTCCTCTGCTGCCGCGCCGAACTTCTTCTTTTCATAATCCTCCCGGACGTAGGACTTGACCACCCGCATGCCTTTGATGTTCTCCTGCACCGAGTTATTGAGCGCATCATACTTTTTAAACACACGGCGGAACAGCGGCATGACCTTGCGGATCACCAGAAACAGCCCGAAACCCAGAATCGGAATCACCAGCAGGAAGATAAACGCCATCTTCCCGCCCATCACAAACGCCATCACAAACGCAAATACCAGCATCAGCGGGCAGCGGATGGCCGTGCGCACGATCATCATATAGGCGAACTGTACGTTGGTGATGTCGGTGGTCAGCCGGGTCACCAGGCTGGACACCGAAAACTTATCGATGTTCTCAAAAGAGTAGCTTTGAATCTTATAAAACATATCCTTGCGCAGGTTGCGGGCAAAACCGCAGCTGGCCTTGGCACAGGCAGAGCCGGCTAACGCCCCGAAAGTCAGCGACAGCGCTGCCATTGCCACCAGTACAAGTCCGTACCGGACGATTACCTCCAGCGTACAGCCATTTTTGATCTCGTTAACCAGCTTGGCAATCAGAAACGGAATGATGCATTCCAGCACCACCTCACCCGATACCAGAATCGGTGCGAGCAACGACGGTTTTTTGTATTCGCGAATGCTCTTCATCAATGTACGTATCATGAATTTCCCCTTCTCTGTGTCCAACTAAAATGGGATTTACCCTTGAAAATTTGTTATCAGGCGAACATTTTCAACGGATTTCCTGCATTCTTCCGTCCGTGTCTCACTCATCCAGATTAGCCGACATTTTTTCCGCAACCTCCAGAAAAACCTGCATCTGCCCGGGCGAAATATTCCGGGTCATCACTGCCTCGATTTCCCGGATCCGTTCGCGCACCTGCTCCTCGATCTGTCCGGCCTTTTCGGTCGGGACAAGACTCTTGAGCCGCGCGTCACTGTCCACGCTTTCCCGTCGGATAATGCCCTTTTTCTCCAGCAGCTGTACGATTCCGGTGGTGGTCGATCGGCTCAGCTCAAAGGCCTCCTCCACGTCCCTCTGGAATACCGGCCCTTCCTCGCAGTGCGCCAGTATGTAGTGCATCACCCGGCTCTGCACACCGGTGATTCCCTGCTCGGCCAGCGTAGCGTTCAGGCGCTTTTTGACCTTATGCGAAAGCATATTGATCCATGCTCCGCAGTCCAGATTCATCGTCTCCCACCCTCTTTATTGTTAGGATACGAACAATATTACTGCGTTTTTTGGTCTTTGTCAATAGGGAAAAAGCGAAGATATCTCCCCACAAATCCGGCGGGGATTTTGGAATATGTAGACAAACAGTCCCATACAAAGGTGTTTGCTGACGAAACCACTGCCGTAAAAATCTGCACCTTGCCCTGTCCGACTGTGTAAAATGGCAAAAAAGGAGGGTATCTATGGAAAACCGCTATCCTTACGTCAATACGCCTCTCCCCTATGCCTATGACGCGCTGGAGCCGTTCATTGACGAAAAAACCATGCACCTGCATCACGACAGGCATCTGCAGACCTACATCGACAATTTGAACGGTCTGCTCAGGGACTGCCCTGCGCTGCAGTGTCTGCCGCTGGAAAAGCTGCTGACCAGTCCCTGCCATATTCCTGCATCGCTTGCGGTGCCGGTACGCAACAATGCCGGCGGTGTATACAACCACCGCTTCTTTTTTGCCGGGATGGCGCCGCCGTCCGGGGCGATGGTGCGGGGAAGGCTATATTGTGAAATCGACAGGCAATTCGGCGGCCTTGACCGGTTCAAGACCCTGTTCAAAGCCCAAGCGCTGGAGGTTTTCGGTTCCGGCTACGCCTGGCTGGTGCAGGAGGGCGGACGGCTGAAAATCACCGCCACACCCAATCAGGACACACCGCTTGCACGCGGGCAATATCCCCTGCTGACCATCGACGTATGGGAGCACGCTTACTACCTCAAGCACTATAACCAGCGTGCCGCCTATATCGACGACTGGTTCGCGGTGGTCGACTGGAACCGTGCGGAACAGCTGTGGGAAAACCGCCGCCGGCGCGCATAGAGCAAAAAACAGGCTCGTGAAAAAGGCGACGCGCCATTAGCGGAGAACCCAAGCCGGGTTCCGCCGCTTTGCAAGAAATGGCTCAGCGGAACGATCTCCGCTGAGCCATTTCTTCTAAAAAAGGTGCGCCCCTAATCACGAACCTGTTTTTTTAATTACTTTGCTTTCCTCTTTGCCTTCACTGCCACAACACCGATTCCGGCGCTTGACATCAGCAGAACAAAAGCCATCATCACGAAGGAGGCATCCGTACCGGTCACGGGCGGATCCTGCTCTCCGGAAGAAGGATCATCCGGTTCGGAACCGCCGCCGATAGCGTCAATTTCCGCCGTCTCACGATAACCGCAGACGGAGCAGACTCTCTCCTGGCTTCCCTTCTCGGTCGCAGTCGGATCTTTGGTTACAACCCACTCGCCATACGTATGCGCGGCACTTTCCCGTTTGTCACCGCATTCACACTCCTGCCAGTGGCCGCTGGCATCCGCCTTATAGCTGTAACTGTGTTCGCCTTTGGCAATCGTCACCTCTTCGAGAGTGGTTTCCACCGTCGCCGCGCTGTCCTTATAGTACTTCCCACAGGCAGAACAACGATAGTATTCCATATTGCCGGCCTCATAGTGGGTAGCTGCCTTGGCCTCGGTCTTAACCAGGTTATGCGTATGATCGAGCTTCGGAATCGTTGTGCCGGAGGCTATCTTTTTGCCGCAGTCCTTGCAGTAAGTGTCGCCGGTATAGCCTTCACTTTCTTCCGTCGCAGCTACCGCATCGCGGATTTCCGTCTCTCCATGCTTCGTGCTATCCACCTCGCCGTGTTCAAAGGTTTCATTGCTCTTTTCGCCGCAGATGGAGCAGCTCTTATAATATACCGCTTTCTTCGTACAGGTAGCCGCAGATTTCAGATAGGCGGCATCTGCCTTCTCTACATAATTGTGGCTGCCTTCCGCACACCCGCTGTAATAAAGAATCGCGGCATTGGCTGCAGCCGTCAGCTGCCCGGCATACCCTTCCTTGTCAATCTCCGCATGGCCTTTAAACGTCTCCGGATCAATGGTCACGCCGAACAGAGCGCCGACATAACAGCAACCGGCCACATATTTGCCATAGCTGTTCGCATGCTGATAATGACCGTCATTCTCGTTGACAATAGTGTAATCGTCAAGCGCCTTTCTCGCATTTTCAAAGCCCAGACCGGACGGAATGATGGCAAGATCATTTGCCTTTGCCGCTGCTTCGTAATTTGCCTTGATAATCGAGAAGTTCTTATAGGCATCATTCTCCCAGGAACCCCACGCCCAAACCTCATGAATCATCAAACGTGCATCCGGACAAAAGCCCTTGACATACTCGATCAGCTTCGGCAGATCGGCGAAGCTGGAAGCATCAAGCGACGTATAGCTTTCCTGCTGGAAGACAATAACATCCCAATCCATGTATTCCAGGGCTTCCTGAATGGTTGCGCATTTCTCCGGATCCGGAGACTCCCAGTTCGCAGCTTCCTGTTTTATGGTCGTACGCTTTCCGGTGGGATCGGTGATTTCAAATTTAAATACAGCCTTGTTGTTGGCTGCCGCCTCGTAATGCCGGGCAATCGTACACGACGGAAACTTGAGATAACCAAAAGTCAGCGAACGACCGTTCACCGCAGCAATTTCCGACGCATAACCCGAAGCGTTTTCCGAAAAGCTGTTGCCGATGGTCAAAACCTTGAGCGAATCATCTGGTTTCGGTTCTTCGCCGGTATCCTTCGCGCCCCACAGCTGGAACTCCTTCGGACGGGTGTTTCCGCTGGTGGCCAAGCCGACAATGGCGATATATTTTGCCGTTTTGCCGATCTCCACATCCACCGGCTTGTCGAAGGTCACTGAAACGCTGGCCGCGACAATGCTTTCGTCCTTATACAGATCTTCTGCCGTTTCCGATGCGTATACCCGGTAGCTGTCCGGCAGGCCGTCGAGCGCCGAATAAATCCTCAGATGATCGAGAGCATAGCTCGCATCAAGGGTGTACTCTGCCCCGTAATACCATTCCGTCGAGGTCTGCCAGTCATTATGTTGCGTCGTATTCCCGTCGCTCAGCGCGCCGATCACATTCGTGATCGGATCACTGCTGTTCACATAGCCGCCGGCAATATTCATGGCGATCCCGCGGGAGGACGCGATCGCATCGCTTCCGTCCTCGCGGCGGAACAGGTTTTCGGTCTGTACCGCCTCAATCTTCTTCGCCTCACCGTAGAGCTCAAACTCCTTCGGGCGGGTGTTGTACAGCGTGTAGTCAATGGCGACCACCGCCACGCACTTGATTTCCCTGTCGAACGGGATGGTGGTCGGCGCCGTTTTGCCGTCCACATTGTCTGCAATGATGCTTTCCTCAGCATACAGCGTATTCGGATCGTCTGACGCATACACCCGATATTTATCGGGGTTCTGGTCGTAGCCGAAATACACTACCATTTCCTTGACATAATACAGGCCGTCGAGGATGTACTCCGCTCCGCGGTAGTAGTTGTCGACCCACGGCCAGTCCTCGTGCCTGACCGTGTCGCCGTCGTGCATGTTGTCAACGTCCTCTGCCGTAAGGCTCGGGCAAGTTGTCACCTCGCCGGTGTCCATCTTCATGTCGATACCGCGTGAGGACGCGATCGCGTTGGTGCCGTCCTCGCGGCGGAACAGGTTCTCCAGCTCCATCGGTGGTTCTTCCTTTACCTCGCTCCACAGCTGGAACTCCTTCGGACGGGTGTTTCCGCTGGTGGCCAGACCGACAATGGCAACATATTTTGCCGTTTTGCCGATCTCCACATCCACCGGCTTGTCGAAGGTCACCGAAACGCTGGCCGCGACAATGCTTTCGTCCTTATACAGATCTTCTGCCGTTTCCGATGCGTATACCCGGTAGCTGTCCGGCAGGCCGTCGAGCGCCGAATAAATCCTCAGATGATCGAGAGCATAGCTCGCATCAAGGGTGTACTCTGCCCCGTAATACCATTCCGTCGAGGTCTGCCAGTCATTATGTTGCGTCGTATTCCCGTCGCTCAGCGCGCCGATCACATTCGTGATCGGATCACTGCTGTTCACATAGCCGCCGGCAATATTCATGGCGATCCCGCGGGAGGACGCGATCGCATCGCTTCCGTCCTCGCGGCGGAACAGGTTTTCGGTCTGTACCGCCTCAATCTTCTTCGCCTCACCGTAGAGCTCAAACTCCTTCGGGCGGGTGTTGTACAGCGTGTAGTCAATGGCGACCACCGCCACGCACTTGATTTCCCTGTCGAACGGGATGGTGGTCGGCGCCGTTTTGCCGTCCACATTGTCTGCAATGATGCTTTCCTCAGCATACAGCGTATTCGGATCGTCTGACGCATACACCCGATATTTATCGGGGTTCTGGTCGTAGCCGAAATACACTACCATTTCCTTGACATAATACAGGCCGTCGAGGATGTACTCCGCTCCGCGGTAGTAGTTGTCGACCCACGGCCAGTCCTCGTGCCTGACCGTGTCGCCGTCGTGCATGTTGTCAACGTCCTCTGCCGTAAGGCTCGGGCAAGTTGTCACCTCGCCGGTGTCCATCTTCATGTCAATACCGCGGGAGGACGCGATCACATTGGTGCCGTCTTCGCGGCGGAACAGATTCTCCACCTGGAGCTCAGTTCCATCTCCTTCAGCAAAGGTGGAAAAAGGTATACCGGCAAAGAGCATTACGGCCGACAGGAAGAATGCTATCACTTTGCCTACTTTGGTTTTATGCCACATCATTTTACCTCCTTGGAGATTATTTTTCGTTATATCTTTATAATAGTAAACAAACGAAAACCGTTCTTCTTGTTTTTTCGCATATTCGATACAAAACGAAACTAATTGTTAAAAAACAGAAACCCCTATGTAATTTCTGCCACAAAATATATCGGAGCGGGCCAAATGCTGCTGCAGATAAGCAAAAAACGCACAACGGTTTACGTCATGCGTTTTTTTGCTTATCCTACTGTTATTGGTACACCCAACCGCTGCGGAATTTCCTGCGGTGTATCTGCCCATCGGTTGATTCCGTATCGCTCAAGTGCATCCGGTTCATGAAATCCAAAGCCATAGGTAACCGCCAGAAAACCCACACCGGCCTCCTTTGCTCCCGTGACATCAAACTCGCTGTCCCCGACGAGAACGGTATCGTCCGGCGCTGCCCCGGCGCGCTGCATCCCCCGACGCAGCAAATCGGTCTTGGTCAGGGAATCGGCGGCATCCATCCCGCAGACCGTGTCAAAACAACTAAGAATCCCACAGCCCTCCAGCATTTCGCGGGCAAAGTCTTCCTTTTTTAGGGTGGCGACACCCAGAAAGCTGCCATCCTCTCTCAATTGACGCAGCACCTGTGCCATGCCGGAATATACCTCCGCCTCATGCTTGCCCCGGCGCGCATAATACGCCCGGTACAGCTCCACCGCCCGCGGCACCGCGTCTGCCTGAAGACCGGCGAACTGAGAAAACACCAGCGGCAACGGTGCGCCGATTGCGCGGCGTACAAAGGTTTCTCCGCCGAACGGCAGTCCCAGCGTTTCAAAAGCATAGCGATAAGCATGATAAATCCCGGCATAGGAATTGACCAGCGTACCGTCCATATCGAACAAAATACACTTATACATGCTGTTCCTCCTGCGCATAGACGGACGGTGTCAGAAAAATAATCTTCATCTGACGGGACAACTCGCCCATTTGATGCCGGATGCGTTCCTGCCTTTCCCGGATTTCCCCCTCACTGATCCGGAAATCCATGTCCTCCCGGTAATAGTTATCCTTCTGCCAAAAGCCGTCAAAGCCTGCGAGCGCCGCCTCCTGAGCGCCACAGCGCTGCAGCAGCTTGAGCAGCATCAGTCCGGCGTTATCCGCTACCATATCGTCATCGTTTTTATACTCATCATAATCCACATACAGGTATTCCTGCGCTTCCCCCTCCGGAATATTAGAGGTCAGAATGGTTCGTACATGGCTTTCCGGCTGGATTTCCCGACCGAGAATATCCATGCGCTTATGGTTGCTGACAAAACAGGCGTCCACCGGATACCGGTCATCCAGAAAATTCACCGCAATCACATACGGCTTTTCCCGTTCAATAAACGCTGAGACAGCCTCGTATTCGGTGAGAATGCTCCTGCCAGGCGCCAGCAGCAGCAGCTTGCGGCCGCGGATAGCTGCGGCGATTTCACCGACCGCAGCGGTATCGTCAATTTTTTTGCTCTGAAACTGATTATAAAGCTTTTCAATCAATACCTTATCATACAGCACCTTGTATTCTTCCGGAATCGACTGGATAATTTCCTCGATATCCTTCATGGTCAGGGTCTGCTTGTTGATCAGATAAGCGGCATAGTTGGGGTGGCAGACATGGCTTGCCGCAATATGATAAGGCACCGTATATCCCCATTCGTGTTCCCGGCGAATGGCGGCGATATATTCGTCGTAAATATCCATAACCATCGTCACGTCATAGCGGGAAGCGATGTTTTTATTGATATACTGGGTAATCAGCTCAGTGGGCAGGTTGCCCGCGCCGCGTCCCATGCCATAAACCGAAGAATCCAAAATCAGGGTGCGCTTTGTCTGGATTTTCCCCAGCACCTGCGCATTGGAAAACGCCAGCTGCAAATTGTTATGCGCATGAAAGCCCAGATGAATCCCCTCGCGCAAATTTTCATCGATCAGATAAAAACGGTGAGAGACCTCATTGCGATACATGCTGCCGAGCGTATCCACAATATAAAACGCATACGGCTGCAGCCGGTTCATCTTTTCCACCAGCTGCAGCAGCTCGATGTCGGTATAAAACACCGTGCCCACCGGCTGCATAAATACCTTATACCCTTTATCCATAATAATCTGCGCCCACTGTACCGCCTGCTCGATCTCATTCTGGTGGAAGGTCAGGCGGATCCCCTCAATGCCGGTGCCGTCACAGGGGGTCAGCTCAGACGGATGCAGTTCCTTTTCCCCGATGGCGATCATCGCCACATACATCGACTCGCGGCTCCGTTTGGGCAGCACGCGTTCCACCGCATCCACGCTGCCGAACAGGGAACAGTCCTCGTCCTGCACCATGCCGGTCAGGAAACCGCATTCGATGATGTCGATATGCGCGCATTCCAGCTTGTCGAGAATGGATGCGATGGTGTTTCTGCCAAACCGCCAGTCGTTGATATAGCCGCCGTCGCGCAGCGTACAATCCAGAATCTGAATGCTCACAGCCTGATCTCTCCTTTTTCCAGCCTGTTCCGGATCACGCCGCGGACGTAATCCAAATCCTTGGGCGTATCTACCGACAGGGTATGTGCTTCCACCGGGATCATCTTCAGTCGCCGGCCGTTTTCGATGAACCGCAGCTCGTTGATATCTTCGATCGCCTCTACCGGCCCCTTCGGCGTTTCGGCAAAGAAGCACAGTGCCTCCAGACTGTACGCCAGCACACCCAGATGCTTATAAAACACGTAATCCATTCCCGCCTTCGGGTGCGGGATCGGACTGCGGGACATGAACAGCGCGTATCCATCCCGGCCCGCTACCACCTTGATATTGGTGTCATCCACCACCTCCACCGGCGAGTGAACAGCGGTCATCAAATTAGCGGCAAAAAAGCCGGTGAGAGTGGACGGAATCACCTGTTCGACAAGCGCCGGGTCAATCAGCGGCTCATCGCCGTTGACACAGACATACACCTGAGCCGGGACGGCCCTCGCCACCTCATACAGCCGTTCGGTACTGGTGCGATGGGTTTCCGCCGTCATCCGGCAGGGGATTTCGTACTGCCTGCAAGCATCAAGGATGCGTTCGTCATCGGTGGCTACAATCACCTCGTCGATCCCCTTCGCCCTGCGCACCTGATGATAGACCCACCAGAGCATCGGCCGGCCGCATAAATCCGCCAGCGGCTTGCCCCTGAACCGGCTCGAATTATACCGTGCCGGGATTACCGCAATCGTACGCATATACCCTCTTCCTTTCCAGCCGGCGATACTTTTCCGGCGGATTCCTCCGTTTTATCGTCTGAACCATCCGGCCATTGCCCGCAGTGGCTTCGTAACCCGCCAGCTGGTGGAATTTTCGTAATTGTCCACCACCTCCTGAATCTGCCGGGCCAGCTCCTGCTGCGATATGCCGCCGGATACCGGCGCCGGCGGGGCAGGCGTCGGCTTGCCGCCGGGCTTGCGGCCCGCTTCCTGTTTATACAGGTTCCAGTTTTCCAGCAGCCGGTCGGACCACATTTTCAGCACGCTGCCGCTGACCAGCTCGTAGCCCTCCGGCACGGGATAAACCGCCCGTTTGCAGCAGTTTTCGCCGTCCTTCATATCGTAGGCCAGCACACTCGGCAGATACACTGGAATTTCCTTTTTCAACAGCTGCTTGCGGCCGTTGACCTTCAGTCGGAAATGCAGCACCAAAAAATCCCGCAGCCGCTCCTTCAGCGGAAGGAACGCCTTGTTGAAAATATTGTCCGTTTCATAGGTAGCCAGCAGCGCCTGGATCACATAGTGTTCCCTGATCGCGCCGAAACAGTCGGCGTTCAGCTCTTCCTCGTTTTCAAAGCCGAAGAAAATACGCTCCAGCCGGCAGCGTTTGAGCTGAATATTCGGCCGCATTTCCGGCTTGAGCACAATCCCTCCCCGCGCCTCGAGAATTTTCAGTGCGTAGTATTCCTCCGCATAGGCGGTATGACCCAGACGGAGGGCGTCCCGTATGGTCGGGGGCAGTTCGTCCGGGGAAAAACGGCTCTCGTCCGCCTCCACAAGCTCCGCCTTCGGAAAATGCGCCGCGAGCGTTTGCCGATAGTCCTCCGGAACCGGCCGTCCGATATGCACACAGATGAAGGTTTCCGGGATCACCTCTTTATCCACGTAATCCAGCAGCTTCCGGATTTTGGCATCCCGCGCGATATAGGAATTGAGCAGAAAATCTTTCTTGTATTCGTGCAGAAGATCGATGAAATCCGCCTGAAAAAGCACCCGGGACTGCAGCATGTTCCAGTACAGCTGCTTGGCCGTGCAGTAAACGACCTCCTCCCGGTAGGCGGGATCGCCGCGGTCAAGAAAACAGCGGAACGCCTGTACGATATCCACCATCGGGCCGGCAAGGGTGGTGGACAGGGTATTCGCCCGCCGGTAATACTGGTAAAAGGGTTCCCGGACATAACCGATGCGGGGATAACGGGTCATCAGCGCCGGGATCAGCGCAATGTCCTCAAACAGCATCCGCTCATACGCGTTTTCTTCCCAGATCCGGCGGCGGAACAGCTTGTTGACGCTGTAGGTGATGTTGTTGCCATTGGCGATATAATCCGCCACATCGATTTCTTCCCGCGGATAGGAGGCAACCACAGAACTCCGGTCTTCCTCCACATACAGGATCTGCACATCGCACATGACGATGTCGTCGTCCTCCTCCAGGGCCTTTGCGTACATTTTCTCGTACATATCCGGCAGCACGGTGTCGTCCGAATCCATAAACGCGATGTATTCTCCCACAGCGGCACGCACGCCGGTATTGCGTGCCAGCCCCAGGCCTTCGTTTTCCTTATGAATCACCCGAACGAGCCCGGGATATTCCTGTGCATAACGGTCACAAATCTGCCCACTCGCATCCTCGCTGCCGTCGTCAACCAGAATGATCTCCTTTTCTTCAAGGGTCTGCGCCAGCACCGAGTCCACCGCCCGCTCCAAATAATTTTCCACCTGATATACCGGTATAATCACCGAAACCTTGACCGATTCAGCCATAAACACCACCCTCTCCCAGATAGCCGAGAACCGCCTTTAGTTCATACACTGTCTGCGGCACATAATAGTTTTCCCCGGAAAACTGCCGCTGAAAGCGCAGCAGATACCGGCTGAGCACCGCATCCTCTTTCCAGAGGACTTTCCCCTCAAACAGTCGGTACAGCATCACCGTCGGGATATCCATCCCAAACACCAGCCGACCGGTCAGCGCCGCGTTCGAGCATACCGTTAGTAGCACCTGTCCTGAGACATCCCCGTTTAGCAGAACCAGTTCCCACGGCGCACCGGCGGGATAGCGTCGGGTCAGCCCCAGCTGAAACGGCAGATTCTCGGGGTTGCGGGGATGGGGCTTCACCGCAAACCGTCCCGCGCCGACTGTCTGCTGACATAGCCGCATCAGCTCGATGTCGTTGGTTTTAATCCCTTCCGCGCGGAAGGACTGCTCCAGAAAGAGAAACGCCGCTTTTTCCCGCGCCGGCGTATAAGCGAAAATAGAATTGAGCTGTTCCCGCAGCCGGACATCGTCCCGCCGGATTTTCGGCAGCCGAAGATTGCGCAGCGTATCGCCGCGCATCGCCAGATGCGGTTCATACAGCAGGATGCCCTCCACCTTATCACGGATTCTGCTGCCCTGCGCGTGGCGGTTGATCGGCGCACGGTCCTCCCGCAGGTAATCGATCACATAGGAGGAAAAGCCGTCCTCATAGCCGACAAAGGCACACGGATCATCATACAGCCGGCAGGCCAGCATCCGCGTGAAGGGATCAAAGTTCGCGAAGTACACCGTGTCATACTTTCCCAGCTCGTCACTGAGCGCAAACCGGAACAGGCGATCGGCCTGGGAAAACCCTTCATCCAGCACTTCGTCCTTGGCACCGGCATATTTTTTATTCATCTCCTGCACGGCGGCAAACAGCACCCGATTGAATAATCCAGTTTCCTGCACGCGAGGCAGACAATCCCGCAGCTGCGGCGTGACATCGGTGATGATAAGGTCCGCATCGGCGTCCGCAAGCAGGGTATGCCGCATATGCACCGCCGTCAGCAGATGATAGACGGAGTTGACGATCAGCAACACGCGGTTATCCGGCATAAAGCTCCCTCCTTACGGTTTTAACGGTAAAATGGCGGCGCAGATTAGCACAGCCGGTGGAATCAAAGCTGTATACAACCGCGGGTTTTCGTATGAACACATACGGCAGCAGCTCGGACGGAAACACCGCCCGGATCTGCTCGGCATCCGGGAATATGGCGGCATAATCCAGCGTATCGTCCGGATGCCTTTTGATCAGCAGGCGCTGTCCCTTCAGTTCACCGTCCCGCAGCCGTTCATACAGTCGCTGCTGCTGTTGTTCGCTCATCATGCCGAGGGACGCAAACCGCTGGGTGAGCAGAATCGCCTGCGCACCGGTACGGATGCGCCGCCGGAGAAAAAAACGGATCAACCGCCGCCGTTTTGGCTCCGGCAGCTGCTCCAGCGCATCCTCCACCGAGAAATTCCGGTATTTTGCCGCCGATACATCCCGGCGTTGCGCCTCTTTAAGACAGATGACCTGGCGAACAAGCGGGTTTTCCCCGTCGAACAGCCCATGCCGCCGGGCAATTTCGGCGTGCTGCGGATACTGCACCCGCAGCGCTTCATACAGCACTTCCGGCCGGCTGAGCATGCCGGCGGCGTCCTCAAACATGGCAAAAGGCACACCGTTTGCCAACAGATACAGCGAAAAATAAAAATGTGCACCCGCTACATAGATCTGTGAGAAGTCAGTGAGCGCATACGGCAGCAGCCGTTCGGCCGCCCGGCAGACATCCGCCCGCACTGCCGCTTCCTCTCCATGCGGAATCCGCAGATAGGGAAAAAGCACCACCGTGTCAAACCACTGCCGCGCGGCCAGCCGGCAGACCTGCGGATATTTTTCGGTGATAAAATCCGGCAGCACCAGCACCGCACGCGCGTTTTCGTGCACCAGCATGCGGTGCAGCATCACTTCCAGCAGCTGAAAGGAGCTGACCGCATGGTACAGCACGAGCGGCCGTTTCCGCCTATCCGATATGCGCGTCATCCAGCAATCCCTCCAGCGGTGTCATAAAACGCCGGTTTTTCCGGCTGCCGGCGAGCAGCATCGGTGCATAGGCGTCCCGTCCGCTGATCGGTATGGTCAGACCGAGCCGTTTCTCGGTTTCGGCGAACAAGCGGACAAAATCCAGAATGCCCCGGTGAATTTCCCGTATACGGTCCGCACCGGCAGGAGTTTCCTTCAGCCGGATCTCCACACCGTCGTCCGCCACCGGATAAAATCCCTTCAGGCTGCCTTCCGGCGCGCCGAGCAGAAGTTCCCAGTACAGATTGTGTCCCTGCGCCGGATCGTGAAACCGCCAGAGATCCCGGTTTTCGCGTGAAGAATATAAATAGCTGACCAGCTGCCCGCCGAACAGCTGCGGTTCGGCCGCATCCGCGTCCGGCATGGCGGCGGTATTTGTTCCGGCAAGCAGGCCGGTGATGCGGCAGTCGAGTTCCCACAGCCGGTTGACGGCGTAATCGAGCATCACGGCACCGCTCCCTGCCCAACCGATATCCACCGCCGCCGCCGAGCGGCAGCCCTGCAGCAAGCCGCTGTAATACCGCCCGCCGGCTTCCCGCTGCTGACGGTAGTGTTCCCAAATCTGCGCAAAGCCATCCCGGAAATAGTCTTCGATTCCCGCGCTGTTTTTATGCGTCAGTTCCTCTTCCGGCCGTACGCCGGCGGCACGGCACAGCCCGTCCAGCAGGTCGGGCAGCTCCATCGCCTCCACAATCTGCCGGATGGAAAATCCCTGGTCGGCCTTGTGCCGGATGAACCGGCGAAAATAGTCCGCCTTATAATAATCCGCCGTCAGCTTGACCGCCGCCAGCCGTGACCAGTAGGCGTAAACCGTGTGTGCGGCCTCAGCCGGATACAGCAGCCGATATGCTTCCAGCAGCACCGCGCCGTCCCGGGATAAAAACAGCAGTCGGCCGGGCCGGTGCTCTTTGGCATACGCGTGGATGAACCGGCAATAGCCGGTTACAAACAGACCGCCGTACACAAAGCCGTATTCGTATTCCCGCGAATACGCCGCCAGTCCGCTGTGCAGATGCGCATTGACCAGGCCGGCGTATAAACTGCCGGTAAGCGGGGACATATCCTGCGGCCGGTATCGCCCGCCGGCATGCTGCACATTCGTGCAGCCGAACGCGGCAATTCCCTGTGCCGCCGCCTGCTTCTGATCCGCATAAGGGTTATCCCCGACATGCGCAAATGTGTGCTGCGCACCAAAGGAACTGCGCAGCCGCGCATACAGACCGCCGCCGCTTTTGGACACGCCTTCGTCCCCCGAAACGAAATACGCTGCGAAGGGGCCGAAGCCGCAGCCGTCCAGCAGAGCGCGGATCCGCTCACGGCCAAGATACATGTCCGATACGATGCACAGGGTTTTGCCTTTCGCCCGCAGCGCCCGTACTACCGCCAGCATATAGGAATTCGCGGTGCAGCAGCGCCTCTCCCACGTCCATTCCGCCCGGATGCCCTCATCCGCCGGTATGCCGGATACACGGGATAGCTCCGCCCAGATTTCCTCGAGGGTCACCTCCGCATACCCGCTGTGGGCCTGCCTGCTCTGCCGCGCCTGTTTTTCCGCCTGTATCCGCAAAGCACGAAACCCCGGATACCGCAGCGTCATCCCCACCAGGTCAAACAGGTCGGCAGGGGCGGCCAGCGGCCGGAACAGGAGGGTGTCGAATACATCAAAGGAGATCACATCGTACGCCGCAAGTGCATCGGCAAGCATCTGCGGCGGCTGGCGTACCGACAAAGAAGACTCGCTGCCGCCGCTGTACAGACGGCGATCCTCATACAGGATGCGTGCCGGTTCGCCGAGGCTGCGGCGGAACAGCAGATAATACTGCACATTCAGCCATATGGCATACAGCAGCGCCGCCGCGCGCCCGCCGCCCTGCTGCCGCTTTTTCCAAAAACGGTCCCGGATCCCCGGCACTCGGCCGATCAGCAGCCGGTAAATCCGCTCCTTCATCCGCAAACCACCTTCTTATGCGTCCCGGCTTTTTTCATACGCATCGCACACCGTCTGCGGATCGCCCGCCGCGCGAAGACGGCCCTTTTCGATCCAGACCGCCTTGGTGCAGTTGCCGCGGATGACCGCCGGAGAATGGGAAACGATCAGCACGGTGGATCCGCCGTGAATCATCTCCCGGATACGCTTTTCACTCTTTTTCCGGAAAAACATGTCCCCCACGCTGAGCACCTCGTCAAGAATGAGGATTTCCGGCGCATCCCGGACGGTCGCGATGGCAAACCCCAGCCGCGACACCATACCGGAGGAATAGTTTCGCACCTTTTCCTCCATAAAACCCTCCAGCTCCGCAAAACGGACAATTTCCGGGTAATGCGCATCGATAAACGCTTTGGTATAGCCGATGATCGCCCCGTTGAGATAAACGTTTTCCCGGCCGGTCAGCTCCGGGTCAAAGCCGGTGCCCAGCGTGAGCAGCTGTACCTTCCGCCGGTCCACCAGCACACGCCCGCTCGTCGGAATCAGCGCGCCGGATATGATTTTGAGCAGCGTGCTCTTGCCCGAACCGTTGGTGCCGACGATGCCCGCCACCTCACCCCGTCCCACATGAAAGCTCACGTCGTCGAGCGCGCGAAACCGCTCATATCGCTGCTGTCTGCGCAGGGAACGCACCATCCATTCCTTGATGCTGGCCGCTTCATCCTTCGCCCGGCGGAATTCCATGGTTATGTGTTCAACCGCAATATCGGTGCCCGCCGTCGGCAGGCTATCCGTACTCTGTTGCCACATGGCCGCCTCCCTCATAAGCGCTGCATGATGCTGTTGCGTTTTTTCCGGAATACCACGACACCGAGCAGGCAGATTCCGGCACCCCAGAGCACCATCTGCACCCACTCGATCATCCCCGGTAGTTCCCCGGTCATCACCGCCCCACGCATGCAGTGGATGTACACATACAGCGGATTGACCTGAATTACCAGCCGGATAAAGCCCTGCAGCTGCTCCACCGGATAAAAGATAGCGGAACAGTACATCCACAGGGTCAGCACCACTGTATACAGATGCTTCACATCCCCAAAAAACACATAGGCCGCCGCCAGCATATAGGCGATGCCCAGCGAAAACAGGAACAGCAGCAGGATGATAACCGGAGACAGCAGCATCGTCCATTTGGGCGCAATCCGGAAGACCGCCAGCATGACGACATACGCCGCCAGCGAATACCCGAGATTGATCAGCGCGGTATATACTCTGGTGAGGACAAACAGGTCCATCGGGAACTTCACCTTCAGCAGCAGCGGCTTGTTGTCCACAAGCGTCGTCATCGCGGCGGTGGTGGCACCGGTAAACATCTGCCAGAGGATGTAGCCGGTCAGATAATAAATCGGGTAGTTTTCGATCGAGCGGCGGAACAGCTGGGAAAAAATCAGCGAAAGGACCGCCATCGACAGTAGGGGATTGAGCACGCTCCACACAATTCCCAGATAGGAACGGGCATACTTCCGTTTGATTTCCCGGCTAGTCAGCTGCCGGATGACGAAGGCATACTGCCGGTTCTCCCGTCTGTCCATCGGCTCATTCACATCCTTTCATCCGATTTACGCTTATCTTGTACAGATGCCGCAAAAGCTGATACAGCCTGTACTGCCGCAGATGCCGGCGCGGCATCCGGCTGAAGCGCACGGCGCTGCCCTCATACCAGGCGCTCTCCCGCAAATGATGGCTTTTCGCACCGACCGCCGCCAATGCACGGCTGAACACATGGTTTGCCGTCAGCTCCGCCTCGGTCAGCGGCGACGCGATCTGCCGCCCTGCCTCTTCGAGAACATCATCCGAAAAGGGCAGGCTTCCGAAAGCCTCCGCCTCTGCCCGATCCGGCGTCCCCATAAAGCGGGCGAGCAGCTTCTGCACCGTTTCGTGTTCCGCGCGCTGCTGCTCTTCGTCCGGTGCAGCCTCTTCTGCCAGCCGCGCGATATACGGCAGCAGCAGCCCCTCCAGCCGGCAGATAAAAGCCTTCTGGGATTCTGCTGTTGGCGCATAACACGGCACAAACCGGCCGTCCTCCTGCCGATAGGCGAGGGTCATTCCGTGCGGAGCGGTAAAAACAGCCTCAAACAGACTGTTGCAGAAAAACACTTTTTCCCGCAATCCGCCCTCCGGAGTAAAAAAACAGCTGTGGTAATCCGACCGCCGCACGCCGTTCGGCAGCGAATACAGTCCCCAGTAATAACCGGTGAGCGGGCGGGTGCGGCCGAGCAGCTCCAGTGCACTGCCGAGCATTTTCTGCATCGAGCCCACCCATCCGCTGTCCACCACAGCATCCGGCACTCCATCCAGTAACCCCTCCTGCCGGAGATAGCCAGTCATTCCCGGCAGCGCAAGCCGGGAATGCCGCTCCAGGCCGTTCCAGAAAATCGTGCAGCCCGACAGCGTCCGGCGTATCCGTTCAAGCCCTTCACGGGTGAGACGCGTTTCTCCGGATTCCCCCGGCGAAAGGGTTTCCCGGATGGTATCAATCTCCCGGCGGCTGAGCCCCGCCCGGGCAAGGATTTTGTTCTGCGTGACATCGACACCCGGCCGGCAGAGGTAATCGAGCGTTTCCTCCCGCGGGAGCCGGTGAAACAGCGGGACACGCAGCGAATACCGCGAACAGCTCAGATAGCGGCACTCGATCGGCAGGCCCCTCTTTTCGCACAGCAGCCGTACCGCCTGAAAGGGCAGATAACCGTCCCGCGCCAGAAAATACAGCCGCTGTCTGCCGTCCCGCTGCGCCTGCGCGAGTATCCATTCCGCAAATACGCCAAGCACCGGCGCCAGAACATACCGGCTCACCTGTCCGATGACATCCGTCTCCGTGGGCAGTGCCTCAGCCGGTCGGAAAAGCCGCGGGCTTTTCCGCAGAGCCTCCCGGTATCTTTCCTGTCGTGCCGTGTCCATCAACCGGCTCCCCCCTATTCCCGCCGCTTGAGACGCTGGTTGATGTAATGGTGCACCGGCGCCGGTACGGCGCCGACCGCCAGCGGCTTGAGCACATAGGCGAATGTCGCACCGTCGAGCAATCCCAGCGCTTTAAACCCGTGATACCGCACCTTCATCTCACGGATCCGCCGCCGGTAGGTGCGTTTTTTGTGCGCCGCATAATCCTCCCGGTACTGCAGCAGAGGCTCCTGAAGATTATAGCCGCGGAATCCCCTGTGATACAGCCGCATAAACAGCTCGTAATCCTCGCACTGCCGCACCTCTTCCGCCGTGCAGTAGCCGCCGCTGCACACCAGTGTCTGCCGGCGGAACATGACCGCGGGATGGATGAACGGGGAATTGAAAAGAAAGTCCTTTGCCTGCGGCCTTTCCGGCATCCGCTGAAACCCCCACACGCCGTAATCGTCGATCAGCTGCGCATTCGATCCCACCCATTGATAGTGCGGATGGCTGCGCAGGAACGCCGCCTGGATACGCAGCCGGTCCGGCTCCGACAGGTCGTCGTCATCCATCCGGGCAATAAACTCTCCCGCAGCGTGCCGTATGCCGTTATTGAGCGCATAGGCCAGTCCCCGGTTCTCTTCTGTGCGCAGAATACGGATACGGCTGTCCAGGCGTGCCGCCCGCCGAATCACGGCGGTATGTGCCGCATCCGAACCGTCGTCACACAGCAGCAGCTCCCAGTCGGTCAGACTCTGCCCGATAATGGAGTGAACCGCACGCAGAAAACGCACCGGATTACGGGGATTATACACGCCCATAATGATGCTGACCGATACGCTGTTTTTCATGCTCCGCCTCTCCTATCCGTCTTTCCACATCGGCATAAACCCGCTGCATCAGCGCGCCGGCGTAGCGTTTATCGAACGGCCGGACGGTGTCGCGGCAGTGTACTGCCATCGCCGCCCGGGCCTGTGGGGACAGCTCCCGCAGCACCTCGATGCCGCGGGCAAAGCCATCCACATCATCAAAGCGGCAGACATAACCATTTTTGCCGTGCTCCATATATTCCCGCGTGCCGCGATTGTCCGCCGCGATCACCGGTACGCCCATAGCCAGGGATTCCAGACCCGCCATGCCGAGTCCCTCCCGGCGTGAGGGAAAAACCGAGGCATCCGCACAGCCGAGAATCTCCGGCACATTCGTGCAGTAGCCATACAGGGTCACCATGTCGGCAAGTCCTAACTCCCGGATGCGCGTCTCCAGACGCGCCCGCAGAAAACCGTCCCCGCAGATGCCGTAGTGAATCGGCGGACCGCCCTTTTGCTGCTGCCGCAGCTTCTCCAGGGCTTCCAGTACGATCCCGTGATTTTTGTTTTCGTTGAGCTCACCGACCGATACCAGAAAGAAGGCCTCCTCGGCAATACCAAGCTCATTGCGCAGCCGTTTGCGTTCGCTCTCCGGCAAGGGGCGGAACCGGGCGGTATCCAGCCCTTCGCCGGGAATCTTATACAGATGCCCGCCGCGCTTAAGCCGGAATTTTCTGGCACAGCGGTAATCCTCCTCATTGATGACAATCAGGATATCGGTGTACCGTGCAAGCTGCTTTTCCACCGGATAATACACCAGCTGGTTTACCGCCGGTGCCCCTTTGTAAAAATGGAAGCCATGCGCGGTATACACCACAACCACCCCTTGCTCGCGGCACAGCTCCCCGGCCAGACGGCCAAGCAGTCCGCCCACCGGCGTATGACAGTGAATGGCCTGGATATGATAACGCCGGATCAGCTGAAGGATCTGCCGCAATGCCTTTTCATTGTCGGTAAACAGGAACGGCGATCGGGCGATGGCAATCGGATGAATCTGTACACCGAGAGCTTTCAGTTTTTCCTCGTCAATCGGATAGTGAGGCTCCTGCATATTGGCGGCATAATGCACTTCAAACCCCTTGTTCTGCAGGATCTTTACATTGCCCTGCTCAAACTTTCCCAGAAAGTCCCGCGTGGTGGTCAGAAACAAAATACGCTTTTTTATCATGGCAGGATTCCTCCTGGCACGGCTTACCGTCCTGCATCGGATGTTTACCGCAAACGCTCTCCTGTTCATTTTCACCCGTTGCCGTCCGTTTTATGCGGTCGCCCCCTGAAGAGCACGTTAGGATAACGCCCCTTTCGCAGCCGCCCGCAGAAATAAAACAAAGACGGGGAGCACCTTTTCGCGCTCCCCGTCCATTGGACACCATATTCCGCTGAAATTCAACGCTTTGCCGCATAATAGTCGTCGGCCCCCCGATAAATGGCAATCACGCTCCCGGCGGGGACATCGTACTGAATCGTATGCACTGGAGATAGAATATAGCCGCCGCGATCCATAACCGAGAGGATATGCCCCACGGCATCCCGGACATCCTGCTCGCTTCCCTCCGGCAGCAGATGCTGGGTATCGAAGCCGCCCCAAAAAGCCAGACGATCGCCGAAATCCGCCTTCAGGCGTTCACATTCCATCTGATAAACTCCCGGCTGGACCGGATTCAGTATGTCCACACCGCAGTCAATCATGGCCGGGATAAAGGTATACACCGATCCGCAGGTATGGTGCTTGTAAAACGCGTCGGTGTAGCATTTGGTATAGGCGATACGCTCCTTCAGGCAGGGACGGATAAATTCGTCAAACATCGCATTGCTCATAAAGGGACCGGTCTGCGTGCCGAAGTCGTCGCCCGAGGTTGTACAGTCGATATACCGCCCGAGCGCACCATAGTAGATATCTCCATCATCTTTTTCTGGTAATCCAGAACACGCCGGGAAAACGCATGCACCAGTTCCGGTTCCTCGGCCAGACGATACAGATAATCGTCAAAGCCAAACATCCAGCAGCCCAGTTCAAACACGCCCAACACCAGGTGCTCCGCCATGACCGCATAATCCACATTGGTCTGCGGCGAACCGCTCAGATCGTATACGGCACGGTCGGGATGCCCATGTGTCACCTATCTCTCTCCTTTCGCTTTCATTCTAAATTTGGTTTACCGTTTCTGCCCTCCTTTTGACAGCGTTTCTTAAACTGTTACAATAAAAGGAAAACACGTTCTCTTCCAGCGCAGCATTCCCTGGCACAACCGTACGGCGCGTTTGCCGTGCCTTTACCGGGCCGCCGGAAAAACGGCACGATTCCTGCTTTGGTCAAGCCTGGGGAAACCACGGCATGGATTCGTCTTTTCTACCGCCGCACAGCTATGTCCCATAGGCACAGTTCTTCGCTCCTTTCAGCAAAAGAAACGGGACGCCGTAAATGTCTCATACAGCGTCCCGGTTTTATATTATTCCCAGGCGGCCAGCACATCCCGGCCGCTGTCCCGATCGATATACAGCACCGCATCCGGATGCATCCGCAGAATCGACGCCGGCAGCGTTTCGCGGATCTCCCCCAGTACGGTTTTTCCTACGGCATCGGCTTTGGTTTTCCCCGGTACCATACAGAACAGCCGCGAGGCAGAAACCAGAGTCGGCACCGTTAAGGTCAATGCGTGGGTCGGCACCGCTTCCAGAGAAGCAAAACAGCCATCATTCACCTGCTGCCTGCGGCACACCTCATCCAGCGCCACCGCCCGCATTTTCTCTGTATCGTCAAAATGCGCCACATGTGGGTCATTGAAAGCGATGTGGCCGTTTTCCCCGATCCCCATGAATACGAGATCGGGCGGATTATCCCGCAGCAGAGCGGTATAACGGGCGATCTCCCCGTCAATGTCCTCGGCGTTTCCACGGATATATTCCACCTGCCGTAACGGAACCCGTTCAAACACGGCCTTCCGCAGGAAATTGCCGAACCGCTGCGGGGCTTCTTCGGGCAGACCGATGTATTCATCCATATGAAAGGCGCTGACCTTATCCCAGTCCACGTCTGCCCGGCAGAGGGCTTCCAGGAATTCGTTCTGCGACGGAGCGGCGGCAAAAATCACGTTGCAGCCGCCCTTCACGGCAATAACCTCCCGCAGTGCCTGTGCCGCTTCCTCGGCCGCCGTCTGTCCCAGCTCACGGCGGGTCTCGCAGGCCTTTACCAGCAGCCTGCCCGCCTTTCGTTCCAGAATCATGCTCTATTCTCCTTTGTCTCGTCCTCTTGGTATATCACGCGTCCTTCCGTCATGGTCAGACTGACGTGGATCTTCTCATCAAACAACACCAGATCCGCATCCATCCCGGCAGCTATCGTTCCCTTCCGGCTCCAACCCATAACCGCGGCCGGCGTCGCAGTGATCATCCGCACCGCCTCGCACAGCGGCACGCCCGCCTGCTGCACCATCGTGCGGACCAGCCGGTCAGCGGTGCATACGCTGCCAGCGAAACAGGAGCGGTCGGGCATATAAGCGACTCCGTTTTCCACAAATACCTGCTGACCGTGACGCAGGCTGCCCAGAAGGCTTTCCCCTTCGGGCATGCCCGCACCACGCATGGCATCGGTAACCAGCACCAGATTTTCCGCACCTTTTCCTTTATAGGCCAGCCGCAGCAGCGCCGCGGGCAGATGACAGCCGTCGGCGATCAATTCCGCCCGCATTCCGTCGATCAGGTAGGCGCTCTCCACCACACCCGGCACACGAAAACCTTTAACGCGGGTGATGGTGGACATTCCACTGTACAGGTGCGTGATCAGATGATAGCCGTTTTCGTAAGCCTCCAGCACATCATCATAGGTGGCGGAGGTATGCGCGATCGAGGGAACGATCCCCTCCTCCCGCAGAAAGGCGCCAAATTCACCTGCACCCGGCAGCTCAGGCGCCGCACTCCAGCGCAGTATGGCTCCGTCTGCCCATGCGACGATCCGCCGGTAGTCTGTGGGCTCCGGGTTCCGCAGATACTTCTCATCCTGCGCTCCCTTGTATTCCGCTGAAAAGTACGGCCCTTCCAGGTGCATGCCCGGCATGTTTGCTCCCCGATGACGGATTTTCTTTACCTGTCGGAACGCTTCAAAGGTCTTTTTCAGATCCTCATCGTCTCCCGCCAGGGTGGTGGGCAGCAGCGTGGCTGTACCATACCGTGCATGGGTTTCAGCCGCACCGATAAATGCCTCCGGCGTGGCATCCATAAAATCATGTCCGCCGCCGCCGTGGCAATGCATATCGATAAAACCCGGTGCCAGATACCTGTTCCTGCCGTCGATGACCCGCGCATCCACCGCCGGGACACCGGCCGACGGATAAACGCCGGCAATCCGGTTTCCCCTGACCAGCACCGCTCGCTCCTCCAGGAGCCGTTCCGGCGTCACCAGCCGGACATGGGTAAACAGCGTTTGTTCCTGCGTGGACAAGCCGATCCGCTTCCTTTCCGTTTTTTACAGCCCCAGAAAAGCTTTCATAATATCGCAGATATTTTCGGCCTGCGCACCGTCCTCCATCTCGCAGAAAATGCGGATAAGAGGCTCCGTACCCGAAAAACGGGCAATAATCCAGCCGCCGTTTTGAAAATACACCTTACAGCCATCTAGATAAGACACCTTAAGAGTTTCACAGGGGAACTCCGGCAGTTTTTTGTCCTCCATGAGCAGTTTCACAATCTCCGTCTTGCGCTGCGGAGAAAAGCGGTAATCCCGCTCCGCCATCACCAGACATCCGTATTCGCGGACAATTTCCTCGTAAATTTTCGACAGCTTTTTGCCGGTCACCGCGAGCATTTCCACCAGCAGGGAGGCTGCATAAATGCCGTCCTTGCCCTGGATGTGGCCGCGCACGGTCAGCCCGCCGGAAGATTCGCCGCCGATCACCGCATTGGTCTCCAGCATTTTGGCGGAAATATGCTTGAAGCCGACCGGCACCTCGTAGCACTGCTCACCAAACGCCGCAGCCACCTTGTCGAGGAGATGGGTGGTGGCGATATTCCGCACCGCCGGCCCGTGCCAGCCCTTGTATTTCAGCAAGTAATAATACAGGATAACCAGAATCTGATTCGGGTGCACAAACTCGCCCTTGTCGTCGATAATTCCCAGCCGGTCGGCGTCGCCGTCGGTGGCAATGCCGATATCCGCCCTGCGCTCGAGTACTGTGTTGCGCAGGGTGCCCAGCGTTTCCATATTGGGTGCCGGCAGACGTCCGCCAAAAAGCGTATCGTGCCGGTCATGGATTACGTCCACATCACACCGGGCCGTCAGCAGAATGGTCTGCAGACTGGTTTTGGACACGCCATACATCGGGTCCAGGATAATTTTCAGCTCTCGGCTGCGGATCGCATCCATATTGATCCCGCGGATGATGGAATCGAGATAAGGATTCTGCGGATTGATCTCCTCCACCAAACCTTCGGCCAGCGCCTGTTCATAGGGAACCGGATGAATGGATGCAGGGTCAACAGCGGCGATATACCGCTCGATATCCGCCGTAACCGTTTCATCCGCGTCCCGCCCGCCCTTGATGAACACCTTGATCCCGTTGTAAATTGCGGGGTTATGGCTGGCGGTAACGGCCATCCCGTAATGCATTTCATAATACTTGACCGTGAACATAATCAGCGGTGTGGGCGCCTCCCGGTTGACCAGCTTGCAGGGAATACCTTCCCCCGCCATCACCTCCGCCGCCCAGCGGGCCGCCTCCACCGACAGAAAGCGCCGGTCATATCCAACGACAAAGCCGGCGGAATCCGCCCCTTCGTCCTTCATTTTCCGTGCCAGCGCCGCCGTCAGCAGCTGAACATTCGCCTTGGTGAAACCGTCGCCGATTACGGCACGCCAGCCGCCCGTTCCGAATTGAATCATTGAACCTCCTGCTCCTTTCTCACGCGGGTACGCGCCCTCAGTCTTCTACCGTAACCTCTACCGTGCCGTTGAGTCGGTCGGCAGGAATCCATAGACGGCACAGCTTCATGCTTTCGTTATACTGTCCCTTGGCCGGCTGTCCGTCCACCATGAAGCGCCTCTCCGACACACCGGTTTTCCGATAGCTGACCTTCAGCACCGCGCCCTTGACCGGGAATTCAGCTGTAAATCCGCCAAAGGGACAGTAAGCAGCGGGCTGGATCCATACGCCGTCATATTCGGGCGAAACCCCCGCCACATAGCGCACCAATGTTTTCAGCGCCACATTTGAGCTGCCGGTCTGCCAGTCCATCATCGACTGCCCGTCAATGTTCTTTTCCGAATTGCAGCCGTAAGAGTTCGGCATAACATACGGGGAGACGGACACCGTCTCGTGGGTCATGGGCAGCGATTTGAACAGTTCCCGCCAGGCTTCTTCGGCACAACCCATGCGGAACAGCGCCATAATACCGAACATAGAGGCATGGATATACGGTGCACCGTTTTCCGCCGTGCCGGCAGGCAACTTGGGAATCCGTCCCACGCCCTTGGCGTCCGGTTCAAAATGGGGATCGAAGGTTTTCAGCCCGTACTTGGAATCCAGCGCCAAAATGTCGTTTTTGATAACCGCAGACAGGCTGGGATCACGGTCGTAAAGTCCGCTCAGCACCCAAAAAGCGTTGGAGGTCAAGCTGCGGCGCGCCTTGCCGTCCGGATCGTTCCAGCCGGCCACGTGATAGGCAATGCCGTCTCCCCAGCCATGACTGATGCGGGCGTGTCCCTCGTGATAGACCACACCGTATTTCTTCAGCCCGGCTGCCAGACGGTCCGCCCGCTCGGAATAATCGGTGATGGTATCGGAATACCGATCGGCGTCCAGCAGGGAAAGCAGCTCCATCATCTCGTTGAGATTCTGCCAAACCTGCGCAGCAGCCATCACCGACACGCCGCTGCCGTATTCCTTCGACGGATCACGGCTGGTGCCCAGCCCGTCCAGCGCATCATTCCAGTCGCCGAACAGCACACGGATGCAGCCGGTAACCGGATCGGTCTTGTCCAGCAGCCATCCCATGATCCGCAGCATATGCTCGAGCACTGTGTCTCTTTCATCGCTTTTCCGGACCAGACGCTTTTTCTCGTCCACGATTTCGTAGTAACCGCAGACTTCCTGGAGGAAAGCAAAATCACCGGTTAATTTCAAGTAGGTCACGATGGTGGAAATCACCCACACGCCCTGATCGATGAATGGCCGCAGATCCATCGCCGGAGCCGCGCCTTCCCGGACAGGCAGGGCATACTGCCGCGGGCAGCGGCCGGAAGGATCGGTAAAGCTCAGCGCCTCCAGCATCTTATCGCGGGCGGCCTCGGGCTGCCAGAGCATATACGCTTCCAGTGCCTGAAACACGTCCCGGATCCCGATCAGCGAGCTGGTGCTCAGCTGAATGTAGCCCTTGATAGTGGCGCAGAATTCCACCTGCTTTTTCAGTTGACCGAAAAAGGCGTTCATCACCGGGGCAGAAAGGGCAGCTTTCTCCCCATCCGCAAAGGTGAGCTTCAGGCCGCCGCTTTTTTCCTCTTCAGCGTGCAGCAGCTCCTCCAGCTCAGTATCGAATGCCTCCGGCGCCGGACGAAGTTTCCGCATGGCCTCCACACTTGACGCATCTTCACAATGCACGCGATAGGCAAAAGCGGCATCCTCCCGCAGACTGGCCCCGGCCGGAAGTCTGAGCCACTGCAGATCGCCGCAGATGCCGACCTCCGTAAAGGTCGTCACATGACAGGCGGGGCCGAAACTGCCTGCCATCACACCGCGGGGCCGGTGAAGACTGGCTCTTGTCCCGCCGACATAAGCCGCCCGGGAAGTGGTTTCCTCATGGCCGGTCAGCGACGCCCCGTCATACAGCGATATCGTGCGGGTGAACACCCCATAATTGGATACCTGCCTGGTACGGCTGATACTTTCGTTGCACCGCACCACAAAATCCGGCAGCGGTTCGCCGTTCAGGACATTCACCTCACGGAACCAGCGGTTTTCTCCGTTTTCAAACACATCGTGCAGCAGGAACGGGTTGAGATAAGAGGAAAGGCAGAAATCGATTTCTTTTTGTGTTAAATTCCGGACTCCCAGCGTAAAACGGACCGTACGGTCCTCTGCCACATAAATCCGCACACTGAAGCGCAGGCCATCGATCTCCGTCACGTAGGTGACAAAGGATTTGTTGAATACCGTATAGCGCAGTGCGTCATCCTGTACTTCCGGAACCGCCAGCAGCGGAATGATTCGTCTGGTTCCCTCCGGCGTATTCAACGCCGCAAACCAGCAGATTTTCGGTTCCTGCCCCTCTGCACTGCGCAGAAATGGGGAGAAAATCCCCTCATTGCTGTGCATATAGCCGGAGGTATACGCCCAGAAATTGAAGCCGCCGCTCCCATAAGGATAACGGCAGTCGCCGTCATCCCGGGGAAAAGTCAGGATTTCGTCATTGCCGATAAACCAGGCCTGGCCGGGCAGCGCCGTATCCTTCCGGCCGCCCGCCGCAATCTCTGCGGCAATCGCCGCAAGGCGATCCGCGTTACTCAGTGGATTCATTTGCCATACACCTCCGCATATTCCGGAAGCACATGAGGCTGCAGGGCGATCCACCGCTTCGCATCGTGAATGGCAAAACCGAACGCGTCGTAGGTTTCCTCCACCCTGTGTTTGATCTCCTCCAGGCACCGGTACATGTAAATTTTGCCCTCTTCAAAATAGGAAATAGCGCAATTGCCGTCTTCACGCCGGGCCTCGTCCAGATTCATCGTCTCACAGCCGATCATCAGGTGTTTTCCAGCCTTTTTCGCCGCTTCCACATTCGGCATGACGACCCGGTACTGCCCCTCCGCCGTATCGCTGTAAGCCATAATCCCCACCGCATCGCAATAGCGGAAGATGGTATCGGGAAGGGTGCAGTCGTTTTCCTCGTCCCGGAACCGGCCGAACCAGGCAGGAATATCCCATTCCAACTGAAGACCGCGTTTATCCGCCGCCGCACGAGCCTCCCGGATCAGATCCACAAACTGCGGGACATAAGCCTCCATCCCGTTGCGTTTGATCTCCGGAAGAACATGCGGTTCCACATCCAGGTGGAGGGAGTAAAAACGGGGACCGTCACCGCACAGGGCATTGATCGCATCCACCCGCGCCAGATACTCCCGGTAATACTCGCGCTTATCCGGCAGAATCCAATCGGGACTGCCCGAAAGTGCGGCAGCGCGGATTCCAAAGGAAGCGCCGTAGCGGATCAGCTCCCGGTAACGGGCATCCGTCACGTCACGATTGATGGAATAATACAGTTCTGTCACATGATTTTTCCGGCAGAAGTCAAACAGCTCATCCGGATTCACCACATAATACGATACATTCCAGACCCAGGAGCCCAGCGGGCGGCCCAAATTCAGATAAGGTTGGTCTTCCATCGTCAGTTCACGCCTTTCCGTCAGTGGTCAAAGTACCCCCTCCGGGCGAGGACGGCCGGCTTTCAGCCGTCCTCGCCGCGGAAGGCAGTCATTACTTGCGTTTGCGCTTGCCGGTCAGCACCGCAGTCCCCAGGGACACAGCACCCAGCACCGGCAGGGCCAGAGGCAGCGCGACACCGGTTTCCGGATTTTTCTCCGGCATATCGGGATCCACATAGTCCTCCTGACCGTCAAAATACTTCCAGACCTTCAGGTCGTCAATGTAATAATCCGGATAGATCGCGCCGTCCTCTTCGCTTTCCCACATCTCGTTCTGGCCGTAGAAACGCAGAGCAACATAGGTCGCCGTATCGTCCAGATCGGGGATCGCTTCCCCGTTTGACTTGTAGTAGCCTTCGATATTGTCGTAGGTTACACCGACAAAGGTCCACTCGTTGGTGATATGATAGCGCGTATCGTTATCAATATAGAACTCCTTTCCCTGACCGCCGATGTACAGCAGCGGGAAGACATCCATTTCATCGCCGGGGTTCTTGGTGCGCATCCAGCAGGAGAAGTAATACTTACCACCGCCGTTGTCCTTGATCACATCGGTCAGGGTGTACGCCGCACCGTGCTGGAGCTTTTCCCGTCCGCTGATGAGCAGACAGTTGTTCCCCTTATGGGCGGCTGTCGGATCGGTAACGAGGGTATAGGTGGGAACCCCTTCCGAATTCTCCTCGTTCCAGATGTAATCGTTCGGACCGAAAGATTCCAGATCACCATAAGGCGCAATCAGGTTGGCTTCATTTTCATAGGTGTATTCCGGCACAAAAGACTGCTTGGGCTCAGGCAGCGCATCGAAGGCTGCACGAACGGCATCCAGCGTCTCCTTAGCCGCAGCCACAGCCGCTTTCTGCTCGTCATCCAGGGAGTCCAGATTCAAGCCGCTGTACAGGGTTTCCGCCGCAACCAGCGCCCCTTCATCACTCCGGGCGACGGCATCCGGCGCCGGCAGAACTTCCACCGCTTTGACAAAAGCCTCAACCGCATCCCCAACCGGCTGCGGCCCCAGCACTTTAAAGTCGTCCACATAGAAGCTGGCATTATCCTCCGTCAGCAGGCGGATCTTTGCCCAGGTAGCACCATAAGGGTCGAAGTTGCCGTGATCAGCAATGCCGTTGATAAAATAGGGCAGATATTCGCCCGACACATCAATACCAACCTCGGTCCACTCGTCTGTGACCTCAATGTATTCATTCGTGGGCCGCGTCGGCAGAATATAGCCGTTGCCCCGTCCTCCGGCCAAACTGTCGCGGAAAATGGACTGCACTTTAATGGTCTGTCCTTCCTCCGCACGTACCCACACCGAAATATAATAATGCTCATTTTTGGCCAGCTTGCCGACACGATCGACAATAGACTTGACGTCTACCTCAAAGCCGTGTTCCCTTCCGGTACGATTGGTGATATGCAGTGCGCCGGTACCGGAATGCACGTATTCCTCGCCCGCCGCGTTGCCTTCTTTCTCTACCGTAGCTGTAACTTTCGGTGTACCGGAAGCCGCATCATTGCTGGTGGCAACGTACCAGGAATCGCCTCCCGCTTTCTGCGTATTGTAATAATCCGGGTCGTTCAGATGCGCGTCGAAGGTACCATCAGACAGGATACTTTCACCGACTTCAGTCACCTTTTCCGGCGCCCCGGCATTTGGTACAAACCACAATACCACATCATCGATCGAAAAATCCCCGTCATACGCCGTACCGCCGCTTTCGGCAGCATACAGCTCAAAGTAAAATTTACCCCAGCTCAACCCCGCGAGCGTAGCTTCATCAAAGGTGCCGTTGGCCACGGACATAGCCACAAAAGAACCGTCCGCATTCTTACCGACCTCGGTCCATTCATTGGTAACGGCAAAGCGCTTTTCACCGCCGAACGGCCGAAGCTGCAGCGCACCGGCGCGGATCATGGGCGAAACATAGGCAGTATCCCCCACCGTATCCAGCTTGATGCGGGCACTGATATAATACTTGCCGTCCGCACCATTGGCTTTAAGCTGATCTTTCACATTCTGCATCACGGTGGAACTTGGACTGCCCGCTGTCCGGTTGGTCAAATGCAGATACGGATTGATTTCCCCCTCCAGGGAAATTGCCGTAATGGTCGCCTTGTTGCCACTGTCGTCTTCATTGGCTGCAAAGGGTGCTTCCAGACCATTTTCAAAACCGCTCTCCAGCAGCGTGACCGTCGGTCTGGCATCGGTCGTCTCGGCCGCAGAAACACGGATGGCCGCCGAGCCGCACAACAGTGCGGCAGACAAAGTGATGCTCAGAAATCGCTTCAAGCTTTTCACAGGAAATCCTCCCTTTCCTTTTCTTGGCGTTGCCTTCTATTTCACCGCCGGCCATGCCGCGTCCGGCGGGTTCGCCCGATAAGCAGCCGGCTGTTTACTTTTTCCGGAACTTGAACCAGTACAGCGCGAAGCCTCCGCCGCCGAGAACCACAACGGCTGCTGCCACAATGCCGACGATCGCGCCCACGCTGAGACCGCCGGCGTCTTCATCCTGCACATCCGAAGCGACATCCGAATCGGCTGACGTAGGCGTGGTGGTTTTTCCGCTGGTGGCCGTGGTGTCCGCCGAAGTGGTGGTGTCATTCTCGGTCGGTGCTGTGGTATCTTCACCGCCCGGTGTCTCGGGCGTTGTCGGATTTTCCTCCCGCGGCAGCTCAGGCGTCAGCTGGGAGGCATCATCCACCCGCCAGATAACGATATCGTCGATATAGAAATCGTCGTTGGTCTGCACGACCTTCTCGTTGGTATCGGTCGGATCCGCCTTCGGATTCTTGGTGATGAACTTCAGCGCCGACCAAGTGGAGGTGGCGCGCGGTGCGTAGATACCCGATTTGGTGGTATCCTCAATAAAGGGCACATAATAGGTCTCTCCGTTCACCACGGCGATACCGATCTGGGTCCATTCATCGCCCTTGACCTCAAAATAGGTCTGGCCGGGCAGCCACACCTCACCCGAACCGCCATACTGCAGCTGCAGCCAAAAATACTGCGTCACAGACGGATCCACGTTGCGGACCCACGCAGAGATAAAATAGGTATCGGTTTTGTTGGCGTTGGCAGAATCCTTGACAAACATCTCCCCGATATCAATACCGATGCTCGCATAAGTCAGGGTGTTGTAGCCCTGCGGGCTGCCGTCTGCATTCTTGCCGCGGGCAGAAACCTTCAGAGACTTGGAGCCGGAATGCGCCACATCGCTGACCACTTCGATGGTTGCCGGCGGAATCGAAGTATCGTCCGGCTGAGTGGCAGAAAACTTTCCGACCTGTCCCTCTTCATCGATGGTGTCCGTCTCAAAATCCTGAAAGGTCAGAACGCCGTCATCGTCTTTTCCCGGCGTCGAAGTCGCATAGCCTTTGGGCGGATCCTTTTCGAGCGGTGCCGCGGAAGCGGGAAGCGCCATCAGGCCGGCCGACGTCAGAAGAGCCAAACACACAACGGCTCCTCTTTTGAACACTGCGGTTTTCATAGCTGCAATTCCTCCTTGTTTCTCGGGGTCAGAGTGTTGGAATAAAAAGGGACTGTTTATCCTACGGACCCACGGCCCGCATGAACCGAAGCACGAACAGCACAAAGCTGACAGACGTTTATCCGACAATGCCGGTACGCTCCACCGACTGAATGAAGGAGCGCTGACAGAACACAAACAGGATGATCAGCGGGAAAATCGCCAGCAGTGTGGCCGTTGCCCGCAGGATCGACTGATACGCCATCTGTGCGGCCACCGACACCACGCTGCTGCCGCTCTGCTGGATGTTTTCCAGCGCATAGCCCAGACTGTCCAGCGTTTTGGCGATGGTGTCATAGCTGCTGTAAAACAGGTTGGTGTAGGTGTTCTCTCCCCACTGCCAGACGAAGGAAAACAGGAAAATGGTCACCATAATCGGCAGCGCGCTCTTGAGCATGATGCTCGTGAAGGTTTTGTATGGTCCTGCGCCGTCAATGGCCGCCGCTTCATCGATTTCCCGCGGGATCCCCCGGAAGAACTGTCGGGCCAGGAAAATATACAGCCCGCAGCGGGGGGCCACCCCTGTCAAAGCCAACGCCACAAAGGGGGCGTAGCTGCCCAGCATACCCACCGCCTTGAAGTTCAAATACTGCGGCGTAAGGATAACCTGTGTCGGCACCACCATACACAGCACCACCAGCGCGAACAGAATGCCGCGGCCTTTGAAGTGAAAACGGGCGAATCCGTATCCGGCCACCGTACAGGACAGCGCCTGCAGTACCGACACAATTGCGCACAGCGACACGGTGTTGACCAGCAGCTTTCCGTAGTGGATATAGGACGCCGCTTCCGGGTAATTCTCCGGCGTGAAATTCTTGGCGATAACCTTGACCGTCTGATCGTACAAGTCGGTTTCATCCATAAAAGACATGGAAAGCTTTGTCAGCAGCGGATAAAGAATCGTAAAGCAGATGCCCACGATAAAGACGGTGCGGAAAATGGCGAACAGCCATTTCAGCGTGGTCTTGCGCACCTTGGGCGCCGTCAGGCGGCTGGAGAACGTCTTCTTACTCATGGTAGAACACCCTCCTCTGCATCACGGCAAACACGATGCCCAGCACAGCGAAAATGGCTACAAAATATACCCATGCCGCCGCCGAGGCGACACCGAAATTCTTCAGGCCCATCAAATCGCTGCGAATCTGGGAAATCAGCGGATTGCTGAGATTGGTGAACGAGTCGATGATGGTATACACCACATTGAGCAGGATGTACGGCCCGCACATCGGGAAGGTGATCTTCCAGAAATTCACCCACGCCGTGGCTCCTTCGATATTGGAGGATTCAAACAGCGATGGGGAAATCGTGTTCAGACCGCCGATGAAAATGATGATCTGCAGACCGGATTTGATGATGATGTCGTAAATACCGGAAGTCGCCGTGGTAATGAAATCCACCATTTCCATCGGCAGGCTGTCGGAAAACAGGGTGGTGATCAGCCCGGAGGCCGAAAACGCAGTCTGCATGCTGTTGGCCGCCGAAGCGGTATTCCGGTCCATCATCATGCTGATCACGCTGTTGGAATCCATCGTGGCAAGCACACCGGTGGAAACGATGACCGGCAGAAAAAAGATTGCCCGGGCAACCGTTCGCCCATGAAATTCCTTGCTGAGAATCAAAGCGGAGAAAAAGCTGAAAGGAACGACCACCAGCGTGTCCCGCAGGGTCATGAGGAAGGAATTGACGATTCTCTGCCGGAATTCGGTGTCAACGGTGAGGATGTATTGGTAGTTGTAGAATCCCTTGGATACCAACGTATACCCATTTTCCACAATCTTGATGTCGTTGAAGCTGAAAATCAGCGACTGGACAAGCGGAATAAGGATAAACAGCGCAAACCCGATCAGAAAAGGGGTGATAAACACATAGCCGGTGCGGTTGCGCCGTACCATCAGATCGGAGCGGTGCGCGGCCGCAGCCCTGCTTTCTTTTCGCTTACTCACCGGTTATCCCCCCCTCGGTAAGGAGCCAGCCCGCGGCAGGCACAACCCCTGCGGCGGTCTCCCGCTCGGACTCGTTGTAGTTGATAAGGATGCTTTTTCCATTTTCATAATCGACCTGAACCAAGCCCTCGTCGAGCACGGTATGGCCGGTCATCGCCTGCCCGTAGACCGGTGAAAGTGCTTCAATCAGCTCGGTACCGACCGCCCTAATCTTTGGCTCAATGGTGTCGAAGTTGACCGAAAAATACTCATCGTAGGCGGTATCCTTAACTTCCGCATTGGATGCGGCAATCGTGGACACATACAGAGCCGAGCCGGTTTCGATGCACTTGAGCAGGTAATACCGGTCATCCGCCGCGCGGTTCAGCTCCCCGGCGCTGTACTGGACGCTGCCGGACAGCACCATTTGGGTGAAGGGCACCGCACGATCCAAAAGGGGATGGGTATTGCAGTCGGTCGGGATATCCGCCGCCACATCGAGCAGCGGCAGCGTATAGGCATTCGCTCCGGCGGACATGGTCTGATATCCGGCGTCCTGCATTTTTTGCAGGACTTGCACCGAGTAGCTTACCGCCTCATTCCGGGTCATAAACGCATCCTTGCTGAAGTTGCCGGAAAGATCGGAGGCAATATACGGCAGCATAAAGCCGGTCAATCCCTTCCCCTGCACCGCCTGAATAAAGCGGTCGGCATTCGCGGGGATTTTTTCGGGCTGAAGGATATAGCCGAACAGCCCTTCCTCATCTGCCACAAAGGTCGCCTTGTTGTAGGCCGGCTTATAGGCGGATTCGCTGGTGATGAACCGCACCACGTCGTTGGTCGAACTGAAGCCGTCAAAGAGGCCGTCCCGATACACATACTGAAAATCGGCATCCGGGAAGAGCCTGGCGTTCATACCCGTGAGCTTCTCCGCCAGCGCCAGCAGCCCTTTTTCGCCGCCCAGCTTTCCTTCCGGATCGAAGCCGTCGAGTAGCGAGGACTTCAGCCCGCCCTTGCGCCATCCGGAGTAGCGGATGATCAGCCGGTCGCCGCCGAAGGTCTGAGCCAGCCGATCCACAATTTCGCCGGCTTGTTCAAAGGTGGTCAGCGGCCGCACAATCTCCCGCGGGATGCCCAGCACCGGGGCTTTGTCGTCAATCGCGCCGATGAGGTTGACCATGATCGGCATTTTATCGCCGGAGGAACCGTTCAGTGCACCGTCAGCCTTCAGCCGGGTGCGATATGCGGCTGCCACATCGGTCCATTCATTTTCCTCTTTGGAAAGAAAGGTGAAATCCACCGCAATGGTATCTCCGATGGATTCTTTTGGATAACTGTTGACGGTGTTCGTATCGGTAGATGTCAGCTTAACCTGTGCGTAATTGAGCAGCTTGAATTTCGCGCCGACCGCGCCGATCTCCTGGGTGGAGGTGCGGGCGGCAGCATAAACCGATGCGGTGGCATCCGCCTGCCCGATCACAGCCATCATGGCACCGTCCGGGGCAGTGATGCCGTATACCGGAAAATACAGGTTCTTTTTCACCGCAGCCTGTGAAAGCTGGTACAGGGCGTAATCCCGGCCATAGAGGCTTTCCTCATACTCCGCGGTATTCCCGGAGCGCACGCGGCTGAGCTCAATAACGGCACCAGAGCCGTCGGGTACGACCGCCTCGCTGTTTTCCAGCCCGGCAGCGGTATTCATATACGGCAGCAGCGTCACGGCGTCCAGCTTCATATTGGAGGTCACCTGAATTTCCTCCACCGGAATCCGTACATTCAGCCGCCCGTGCGCCAGTGTGTATTCCACCGGCAGCACAAAATTGCCTTTGGCCTTGTTCGGATCGACGTAATCCACCGCCGCATGATCCTGCTCCCGCATCTCGCGGGTATAGCCAAGCTTGGTGAAATATTCGGTAATGCGTTTGGTTTCCAGCGCTGAAGGCGACTGCTTAAGAGTGTAGATGTGCTTGACCTCCGCCAGCCTGGGATAGGTCTCTTCCAGATTTTTAAGCACCTGCTGGTCGGTGATCGTATCGTAATTGACCTCTAGGTAATACCGCTTCATGTTGTTCTGCTCCGCCGTATCCAGTGAAGCGATCAATTCCTCGAAACGCTCTTTGGTGAGCACCTGAGGATACAGCGGCGTCTCCACCACCTTGCCGAAGCGGTACTCCACGCGCACACCGTTCTCGATCGTCTGCATAACGAACTGCCCATATTTTACACTGTCGTCAAAGGCGTTCATCTGCTTGGAAGCTTCCGCTGAATCAATAGCCGACACCAGAATCGGTGAAGAATATTTCCCCAGCGAAGAAGAATTTAGCTCCAGCCGGTTCTGCGGATTGGAAAACCACACCGTTCCATCGGCGGTTTCAACCGCGATTTCGGTGGTGACCGGATGGATATACAAGGTCAGCCCATCTCGGGAGGCCACCTTCTGCATCTGGGACAGGCCCAGCATTTCGGGCGTCTGGGTGATTGCTTCACCAGTCTCCCATTCCTGCACCTGTTCCGCGGGCAGTTCCGGGAAAAGCAGGGAATCGCTCCCGCATCCCGCAAAGGTCAGCAGCGTCAATGCCGCCAGGAGGACGGCAAGCGCGCGGTAAATTCGATTGGTTCGCATGTCGTCACATCCTAAGCTGAATTTCGGTGAAAATACCCGCCACATAGCTGAACAGCTTATCGAAGATGCTGGCAAACAGCAGCACCAGAAACACGATAAAGGCCATTCCGGCAACGGTCAGGATGATGGAAAAAACGTTTTTGGTCACAGTAAACTGGTGAACGGTCAATATCCCGCAGAACAGCAGCAGCGCCGTAAACACAAGGCCAATCCCGGTGACAATGCCGATGAATGTGCTTTCGTCCTGCGTCATGAAGCGGCTCATCAGCACGCCGAGGAAAACGGTGATCATGTAGGGCACCATGGCGTAGCAGGTGGCCATAAAAATGTCCACGAAACGCCCCTCTCCGTCCATCAGCACGGTGATCGACCAGTTGGCCACACACCAGAGCAGCAGAGGAATCAGCACGTTGCAGATCTGCCGGATCACGTTGAATTCCTTGGGATTGGTTTCATTGAAAATAAAGCCGGTGTACTGGCTTTGGCAGACAAAGGCTAAAATCAGCAGCACCACCAGAATCAGGCATGAGAAGATGTTCCCCTGTTTTTCAAAACGCATCTCATAAAACCCGCGGATGGGGTGTGCCATAATCGTGAAGGAATATTTCAGCCCTTTTCCGATTTCTTTCAAGGCGTATTCCTCCCCTCGTTTTCCCGGCGTTTCTTCTGCAGCTTCCGGATCTTCAGGACAACCAGCAGGCCGACAGCCAGAATCACAACGACCGAAGCAGCCGGCGCGAACCATTTTGCCACCACCGTTTTGCGATACTCCTTATAGGACCGAGAATACCAGTCCACGTTATTGCCAAGCTGGAACAGCTCCATGGCCTCTTCGTATTCTCCATTGCGGTAAGCCGCCTTGCCGAGCCCGGTATAGGCCATGTCGTAGTTGGCGTTATCCTGAAGCACCAGATTCCATTCTTCGGCGGATTTCCGATAATCGCCGCTTTCCTGCCAGGCGATCGCAGAAGCGATCGTTTTGGCGAAATCGGTCTGCCGGAACATGGTGATCGCGCGGGTGTTGCTGTCGAGCACATAAAGGCAGTCGTCCAGCTGGGCAACCGCTGCCGGGGTACGGAACCCTCCGGCCGTCACATCCGGCCCGCCGAAAGCGTACAGCAGGTAACCCTCTGAATCGTAGGTAAACAGCCGACAGCGGTTGCTGTCCAGCACCGTATAAGTGCCGTCCGGTCCATTGGCGACATCCACAAACCGGGAAATGCCCAGATAAGGCGAATCCAGATTATCGGTACTCTGAATGATCTCCTGGTCGCCGGACGGCGGACCAAAGCCCTTGCGGCGGAGGATGTCCTCGCCCAGCATATTCAGGCGGCGGACCAGCGCCCCCTCCTCGGAACCACGGTCGCTCCCCAGTTCAGCCACCACAACCTTCTCATCGATAGCGGAAGAGGTGACGAAAAGGAAATCTTCGTCGTCCAGCGAAATATTGTTGTATTCGATCGGCACAAAGTCGGCCATACGGTCGAGCTGCGCCTGGGTGGAAAACTTCTTCCATAACACTTCGATAGGATTGGCGTTGACCTTGCCCGCCGCCAGGAATCCCTCGAACTGCCCGTCCGGATCGAATTCCACGATGCCTTCGTTGACGTTGATAGCCACCACATGAATCCGGCCGGAGGAATCCACCACCAGCTTGGAGGGGCGATAGCGTTCCACAAAGTCGGCATCGATAATGGCACTGTCCTCATGGCTCGGTGCTTCGATCAGCCGCTTGAGCCGACCCTCGGCGTCCATGTGGACAATATTTTTGGAGGTGCCGTCCGCCACATATATGTCGTTTTCCGGAGTGACGAATACACCCAACGGCTCCTGAAAGGCCACCTGCTGCCCATCGGCATCGGTATAACCGTTCCAGCTGCCAACCACCTGAAGCGTCTTGTCCAGCTTGACAATCCGGTTGTCGGCAGCGGTATCGCCGCTCGCGGCGATATACAGAAACCCATCGTTTGAGGCAAACAGATCATTGGGCTTTTTGAAATCGCCGATTCCCAAATCCACGCCGGTGACTACTTTCTCCACCGTATACGGATCAGGACAGGCAATCGGATCGCCCCATCGGCTGTACGTATAGCTGCGGAAGGACAGCGCCGGCGCATACACCTGCGAAGACTCCGCCGAGGCCGGAATCGCACCGAGCAGCAGCAGCGACACACAGGCCGCAGCCGTACCCCTGCGGAGGAAAGCGGTTTTCTTACTCATCTGCTGTCCTCCTATTCCTTGATACCTGAAGTGGACATCGTGTCCAGAATCTGACTCTGGCTGAAAATGAAGATCAGGATGGGCACGCTCATCAGGATCAGTCCCACCGCAGAGGCAGCGCCCGCCCGGGCAAAGCCGCCCGCGGCGATCTGATTGAGCGCATACGGCAGCGGCTTGAGCTCTTCACTGCGGATGAGCACACCGCCGGTGGAGTTCCACAGCGTCTGGGACGAGAAAATAATCAGCGTCAGCCACGCCGGCTTTACCGTCGGCATCACAATGCGGAAGAATATCCGCAGTTCCCCTGCTCCGTCGATTTTGGCGGCCTCCAGTATGGAATCATGCACCGTCACCATGAACTGTTTCATCAGGAACAGACCGATGGACGAGCCGATAGCCGGCACGATCAGCGCCAGATAGGTGTCCACAAAACCCAGCGACGACATGATGATAAAATTCGGGATCGAGGTGACCGTCGGGGAAAACATCAGCGTCATGACCACCAAGCCGAAAAAGGCGTTGCGGCCATAGAAATGATGCTTTTCCAGCACGTAGGCCGCCATGGAAGCGAAGATGACGTGAAGTCCGGTACCCGCGACCGTGATGAACAGTGTGTTGAAGAAATAGCGGGTGATCGGCACCCAGGAATTGTTCATCACCGTCAGCAGATCCTTCAGGTTATCCAGCGTCGGGTTCTGTACGAAAAAGCGCGGCGGTGAAAGATACAGCTCATCGATCGGCTTGAAGGCGTTGCAGACAACGTAGACAAGCGGAATCGCCATAAAAACCGCCAGTATGGCCAGAAATAGTATGTTGAAAATATCACCGGCCAGGCTGCGGGTGGTCCGCACCTTCAGCAGCTTGCGCAGGAAATGGCCGATGGCCTTCAGCACGGTAAGCACACCGTGGCCGATTTTCCCGAAAACCATTCCGGCCGGATGCCGTTTTTTCACGTTGGTTTCCATGTCGGGCTCCCTTTCTCCGGCGAGCTGAACCGCGTCAGCCGGCCGCCGCTCTCGCCGGAAAGCAGCGGTCCGGGACTAAAAAAGTCCCGGCTGCGGGCAGATCAGCCGTTACCGGCCGACCCGCTCGAGCAGCAGATTGATCAGTTTCCGACAGACAAACATCAGCAGGAAAAGAATCGCCGCGATGGCGGAAGCATATCCCATTTCAAACCGCTGATAGCCGTAATCCCACATGTGATTGACCATTGTGTGGGCGGCATATTCTGTCGAAGGGAACCCGGCCAGCGCCACCGTCACCTCGTGGATGGAAAAGGCACTGGTAATGCTCATGACCGCACCGAAAAGCAGCTGCGGCTTCATCATCGGCAGGGTCACATACCACAACTCCTGCCAGCGGTTACGCAGGCCGTCGATGGCCGCCGCCTCATAATACTGTTTGTCGATGTTCTTGAAGCCGGCCACAAAAGACAGGAAGCCGGCGCCCATGCTTCCCCAAAGCACACAGAGAATAATGACGAACTTTATGTACTTCGGGTCGGTCAGCCATTCAATCGGATCGGTAATAAAACCCAGATTGATCAGTGCGCCGTTGACATACCCGTAAATGTCGCCGGAGAAGAGGGTGCCGAAGATCACATAGACCGAACCGGCGATGGTGGGCGAATAAAAGATCAGCACAAACAGTGTGCGCAGGAAGGGGGACAGCTCGTTGATCAGCCAGGCGACCACGAAAGAGAGGATATAGCCGCCCGGACCGGTGATGACCGCAAACACGAGAGTGTTCTGCAGCGCGGTCAGGAAAACATCGTCACGGGTGAACAGGCGGATATAGTTTTCAAATCCTACCCAGCGCACCGGTTCAAAAATGTTGTTGTAGGTAAAACTGTAAAAAATACTGGCCAGAACAGGAAGCACCGTAAAGGTGATAAAGACCAGCGCATAAGGCAGCAGGAACGCATAGGAAACCCGATCGTGCCACATTTTGCGGCCGATCCGTCCCAGCCGGCCCTGCGGCTTTTTGGTTTGCAGGGACATATTCCGTTCCTCCTATCGTTCCTCGGTGGGCAGGCCAAACTCCGTCCGCTTGTCGTAAATTTCGTCGTTAATGATGCTGGCATACTGCAGGATCGCCTCGCGCGGTTCATCTGCATCCTCTTTGATGCACACCGCACGGAAGGCATTGTTGATGTGGCGGGAGGTATAATAGCTTCCGGGAACCTCCGGCACGCCTTTGGCCCAGGCGGCCTGCGCCGCCAGCACGCGGTAGTCGCGGGAAGACCAGGGCAGCTGTTCCATCGCCGCAACATTTGCGGACGGGTAACGGGCGGAGGTGCCCAGCAGGCTTTCCATCTCACGGGAATACGAAACCTGCGTTTCGGTGTCGGTCCACCATTTCATGAAGTCCCAGGCCGCTTCCTTATCGTCGGCATTGGTGAAGAGGATGGAAGAGGTCACGCTCGAGCGGACCGAATGATCCACCGTACCGTCCTCCCTGACCGTACCGGGCACCAGGCTGATTCCCCACAGGCCCTTGATTTCCGGCGCGGAAACCGCCAGCTGATTGTACAGCGTCATATCGGAAATCACGATAGGCGATTCGCCGGTACGGAAACGGTTGGCGATGTTGAAGTTGGTGGGAAGCCCGTAGCTGGTATAGAATTTCGTCCAGGTCTTAAAGGCTTCAACCGCAACCTCGCTGTCCAGGTCGGTGGCGATGCCGCCGTCCCGGTAGAACTGCCCGCCCGCCTGAAAGACGAACATAGCGTAAGTCGTCATGCCCACGCTGACATCTGCACCGACACTGGTGCCGGTATCCATCAGGAAGGTCATGTTTTTCTTCTGCAGAACCGGCAGGTATTTGATCACATCGTCCCATGTCCAGGGATTTTCCAGCGTGGGCGCCGGGATACCCAGTTCGGAAAGGATGTCCGTACGGTAGAACATCACCGGATAGGTCTGCTGCTCCGGCAGGCCGTATATCCCGCCGTTAAAGGTAAGCGGCGTTAACGCGCTTTCACGGAACCGGGAAAGCACCTGCTCAAGATCCGCCGGGTCGGCAACCGTCCGCAGATCCGCTGCCGCATGCCGCGTCGCATAGTTGATGGGCAGCTGCATACCGGCGTTCATCAGCACATCCGGGCCGTTTCCGGCCGCGACAGAGGGCAGAATGGCGTCGGCCTGCACCACCTGCAGACTCACCCCTACCGTCCTGCCCAGACTGTCCCTGCTGTGCGGGGTATACGAGGAACGGATCAGGTCATTGAGAATGGTTGCCTGATCCCGTCCGGTGGTTGACCAGACGGTGATTTCAGTGTCGGTCGGCTCCCCGGTGCCGGAGAGGGAGTTATAGTCCTCAATAAAAGAAGCGATAAACATCTGGAACATGTAACCCGCCATCTCGAAGAAATTGGCATCGGCCTTGGGCACCGGAGAACCCGGTGCAGCAATGGTAACCGTATCAATATCCATTGGCAGGCTCTTGGCATTCAGCATCCAGGTGTTCAGTGCCGCAATATTGTCTTTGAAATAGGTCATCCGCTTGGAAATTTCCCGCGGATCCTTATGGAATTCCCGCAGCTGATCCGCCATTTTGTGCAGGCTGGCCAGCTCACTGCCGGAAAACCCGGCGATTTCCTGAATATCCGCCGCAATCTGCTCCAGTTTATCCGCCTGCACCAGCATTTCCTCGATCGTTTCGGGAATCTGGTCATCCAGGTTGTAGTCACGCATGGTATCCGGCGTGGAACCGATAATCATCAGCAGCTCGCGGTAAATGTCGTTGAGCACATTGACGCTTTCCTGCGTACGGCCGAGAATCTCGCCGAAATCACCCAGCGTCACCTCAAGCGAGAGCGTATAGGTTTTTCCTTCCTCAAAATAGAATTTGCACGGCTCACCGTTGGCGGAGACGGTATAAATCACCCAGCCGTTTTTATAGGTAAAACGCAGATTCTGCGCTTCCGCAAAGGGCACTTCTCCATCGATTTTCAGCGAACGTGTGGCATAAAAGCCACGGGTATAGTTCTGACGGACCCGCAGACGGATTTCATACAGCCCGGATTCCTCCGGTGTAAACGTCCAGGCAATTTCCTTTCCCGGGCTCGCCCAGGCACTGCCGCCGATATTGTTCAGGCTGATTTTGGAACTCTTGTAAGGCGTAGTGGCCGGCGACACACGGTCGGAGGCCGCCACAATGGTGGCATCGTTTTTCCAGGCCGGCAGTTCGGCCTCAATGCTGGGAAGAGAAGCGGCCGCATCCTTGGCGTCCGCATGCTGCGCCGCATATTCGGCATAGGTGGGCAGCCCTTCGGCCGCCCGGAAGGCGATGCTGCGGATATGTACGTTTTCACGGGACACATACAGCGTCACCGTATTTTCCGCCTCAACAGGAAACAGCAGCGCCTGCGTGTGAAAGCCGGAACTGTCCATCGCGGTATGGGTAAGCCAGCCGCGTTCTTCCAGAGTGATTTCCTCCTGTGAAGGGCGGATATCGTTGTTGTTGGCGTCGGTTTCAATTTTTCCGCCCTTGTCCTTCCACAGACGGGTCAACACCAGACTGCCCGCCTCCTGATAGGGCAGTTCCCCGTTCAGGCGCACCGCCAGTTCCACATCATTGGAGCGGCCCGCCACGGGATCATACTCGATGATCAGGTTATACAGGCCAGGCTGCCCCGGGAAGGATACCGTCAGGCTGCCCTCTTCCTCAATCAGCACCGAGCCGTCCTCTGTGGTAAAATCACCGGATCCTTCCGCCAGCTTTTCGGCATCCAGAACAATTGGAGCACCGGCAGAGGGCGCGGCATTCTCATCCGTGATCCCCTGCTCCGCCAAAAAATCCGTATAGGATTTTGCCCCGGCGATTTCCTCCCCCGTCACCTCCGTCGGTTCCGGAGAGGAAGTCTCCTGCGATGGTGCGGCCGCAGCGGGGAGGGCAGTCCCCATCAGGGACAGCAGCAGCGCGGCACTGAGCAGCAAAGTCAAAAATTTTCGTGACATAGGGGAACCATGCCTTTCCGCAGTTCTGTCGCCGCCCACAGCCCGGCCGAGGGGCGGAAGCAACACCGCTAAAATAGGGAAAAACGTTCTTCGGGGCGGATGCCGGTCTGCTTGGGAACCGGCATCCGCCCGAAGCGGCCGGAACGGTCCGGCGATCGTTACTTGTTCTGTTCGTTGATGACCGCCGTGTAGGCGCTGTCGTCGATAACGCCCTGATAGCGCGGCTTGGCCTCAGCAATGATGGACTGCGGCGTACCGGCGTTGTCGGCAAAGCTGCCGGCAAGCTCCATCATGGCCTCACGCAAGCCGACACGGCATACGCCGTTGGACTTGATTTTATTGTTGAACATCAGATCCACGTAAACCTCCACCGAGGCTTCATCCGGGAACAGCGATTCACCGGTGTTGAAGATACGCTCTTTCTTGGTATAGCCATCATCGGACGGATCAAGCAGGTCGCGGTACACCAGCAGGGCCGCCTGCGCTTTCTCGTCGCTGATCGAGGCCGGGATGAAATAGGAGTTGCCGCCGTAGCTCTCGTCTACGAATTCGGTCGCGTCCGGTCCCTGCGGGAAGTAGGTCAGGCCGTATTCCTCATTGGTGCCGTTCTCAGTCATCACGTCGCGGATGTACTCGATAACCCATTCCTCTGCACGGAACATGCCGATCTTGCCATTGGCGAACTCATCCACTGTAACCTTCCAGTCACTGCCGTTGGGCCGCAGATAGATGGTTTTGTCGGTGTTGAGCATCCGGTTGAAATATTCCAGACCGGTAAGCGATTTCGGGCTGTCCATATTGAAGGTGGGCGGATTCGTGCTGTAATCGATCAGCTCGGCGCCGTTGTTGACAATAAAGGCGGTCATCAGCCAATAGGAATCCATCGTGGACAGACCCCACTGGACGGTGCTGCCGGTGGAATCCAGCTTGGTCAGCTTGCGGGCATACTCTTCCATCGTGGCGTAGTCCCACTTGCCGCCTCCCGCAATCAGCTCGTTCGGGTCGGTGAGCTGAGCCTCCTGCATCAGCCGCTTGTTATACAACAGACCAGACTGAATCGCGTTCTGTTTCTTGGAGAAGCCGTAGATGGTATTGCCATAGGTCGTTTCATCCACAATAAAATCATTCCAGGTGCCATCATGAAAATCGATGCCGACCGATTCCGCGATCTTTCCGGCATCTTTAACCGCGCCCGCCTTGATCCAGTCGGTGATCATCCAGGGGAAGGAATACATGATGTCACCGAAGGGCTCGCCGCTCATAATGACGCTGGCCATGTTGTCCCAGTAGGAGCCGGACTCCACCTTGATCCATTCAAAATCCACGTGATATTTCTTCTTGACCTCGTCGATCTTGGCAATAAGCTTGTCGGTTTGTGCATCCTTGCCCGGCGTCAGATCCTTTCCCCAGGTATCAGCAAAAGTGATCTTCATCCCGCCGAAGTCATACTTGGTTTCCTCCTGCGAAGTGCCGGCGGACGAGCCGTCCGTCTTGTTGTTGCAGCCGGCCGCCATTGAAGCAATGAGCAGGGCCGAAGCCGCTGCCGCGAGTATCCGGGTTACGTTTCGTTTCATTTCCATTTCCTCCAGTCTAGCAAAATGAATTCCAGCGAACTCCCTATATCGCCGGCGGCTTTTGCCGCCGCTTCAGGCATACATCAGCGGGTTTCCTCTCCCGCATCCGAAGATACCGACTCCTCCGCTTCCCCACACCCCTTACGGTAGCGGGAAGGCGACATGCCCATGCTGTGGTTAAAGGCCTTAATAAAATTGGAAATACTGAAATAGCCGCATTCTTCCGCGATATCGATGATCTTTTTGTCGGTATTCTGCAGCAGGTCGATCGCATTATGCAGGCGCAGCTGATTGAGATATTCCATAGGCGACAGGCCATAGGTACGGCGGAATACCGAACTGAAATTCGGCACGCTCATGCTGGCCTCCCTCGCCAGGTCCGCAAGGGTAAGCTTCTGATCATAATGCTGATAAATGAACCGGATAGCCGGCGCCAGACGTTCTCTGTTCTGTGTCTCCCGCACGCTGCCTGGTGCATCCCCCTGCTGTTCGGCTTCCCTGGCGAACAGTGCCGCCAGTCTCCAGAGCATCGCCACCGCCATCAGCGGCGATGAGCTCCTGCCGGCCTCCGCTTCCCGCCAGATTGTCTCCACCGTCTCGGTCACGTCCGCATAGCAGGCATCCTTCTCGGTAAACATCCGACAGTTTCTGGCCATGGTGAGCATCGGAAGCAAAGCCTCTCTCCCCAGAGAACTGACATACGAATTGCTGAACAGCCGGCGGTCAAACACAATCAGGTTGGCCAGAATGCTTTCCAGCGCAGTAAACGTGTAATTTTCCTCGCAGCCGAGCAGCAGCAAGCCGCCGCCCTGAATTTCGGTGGATACATCACCGGCCGTCACACGGCCGCTGCCTCGCTGAATGCGGCAAATGGCCAGCACATTTTCCGGCCTGTTCTCTTGTGCAAAACGGGTATAGTCGACGAAGGAAAGCGGCAGGGAACCTCCGCAGGCGATGGATATGCACTTGGTAAAGACTACTACACCATTGACATTCAGACCCCATCACCTCGTACCTTTCCCGGCAATCTGCCCCATCGTCTGTAAAGCAAAATCAACCGTTATTTAGCATATCCCCCTGTGGCGGATATCAACGAATAAAAAAGCAGTAATCGATTTCTATAAGGCTGTAAAACGTTCTCACATATTTTCCTTTTGGGAAAATCCACTCTCGTGCTCAACGGCCCATCTGCCTGTCAGCAACAGACATGGAAAATCATAGAAATCGTTTTCTGTCTGAAACTTCACCCCCCGGCAACAAGTATCCCCTGTCACCGGGTTTACATAAATCCCATAAGAAAATCCGTGCTTTTTATTCACAAATTTATATACTTATACTATAATATCCTCGCCATATTTGCTTTTCATATCTTATTAAAATGTTCTATTATTCCGTAATTTTGAGACTTTTTGTCTAAATTGTTTTTCCAGCAACCCCAAAAAGCCGCCCAAAATACGCCAAACGCCGTTTGGGCAAAAGTACACAATTCCGATGACAGGCAGGAACTTTATCGAACAATGATACAGCGGCTCGATGATGGCATACTCAGCTCCGGCGCGCCACCGATTCCCGCTCCACCAGCTTCGGCTTGAAGCGCACGGTTTCCAGAGGCGTACCGGGATTCTCAAAGCTTTTCTGCAGCAGCTCAATAGCCCGGACGCCAATTTCGCGTGTGCATTGATCGATCGTGGTCAAAGCGGGGGTGATCATCTTGGAGATGGTCATGTTGTCGAAGCCCAGTACCGAAACATCCTGCGGCACACGGATACCCCAGTTTTGAAGACCGCGGATCGCTCCGATCGCCATCATGTCGTTGATACAGAAGATCGCCGTCGGCGGCGTATCCAGCTGCATGAGCTTTTCTGCCAGACGGCACCCGATATTGAATTCGTAGGTGCTCTCATCCTCCTGTTCATAGTCCGAAATACGCAGATAATTCTGCGTCAGTTCAATTCCGCTCTCCCGCAGCCCGGCGAGAAAACCATCCAGCCGCTGCCGCCGGCTCGGGTAGGTCAGCGGCGCGCTGATAAAGGCAATCTCGCGATGTCCCATTTCCACCAGATAGCGGGCGGCCATATAGCCGCCGCCGTAATAGTTAAAACATACGCGGTGGGTCGGTGCATACAGCGGCTGCTCAATAGCCACCACTGTCACCCCATCCGTGTTGACCTCCTCGATCCAGGAGGTGTCATCGCTGACGGTGGACATGACGATGCCCTTCACCTGCTTTTGCAGAAGCGACAGGAACTGCTTTTTCTCATATTCCGGATTCCGGTAGGAGTTGCACAGCAGGACATTATATCCGCTGTGAATCAGCGAATCGTTGATGCCCGCGATCAAATCCGGGTAATAAAAATTGGAAATATTGGGGATGATCACTCCCACTTCATCGGCGCGGTTGGATTTGAGATACCTTCCCAGCATATTGGGCTTGTAGTTCAGCTCCCGCACCGATGCCTGCACCCGAAGGCGCAGTTCATTGCTGACCGGGTAATCCGCGTTGTTTACAATGCGGGACACCGTCGCGACCGATACACCGCAGTGCTTAGCCACATCGTAAATCGTAATTTTCTTTTTGGTCATTGCCTTGCGCCCTCCCTGCCTGCAAATGACGGTTTTCGGCTCGTCCCCTCCGGAGCCGGCCGCCTTGTTTCTGAATTCTTTCTGCTTTTCCCAAAATTTGTTTCTGCCAAAATCACAGTAAACGATTGCTGAATCGAACAGCGAAAATCCTGCCGCAGGGACGGATAGGCCGCCGCACGGCAGGATAAACCGCCGGTTTAATCCTTGAGTGCATACCAGACGGACGCCTGATGTACCGCCAAACCAAAATTGCCGTCCGGGAAGGAAGCCTTCAGCGATTCATGTACTTTCCCCATTTCCTGCACCATAACCGCTTTGCCCTCTTCCATGAACGAGACAGCATCTCCCTCGGAGGATTTTGTCTCTACACCGAGGATGATTTTACAGCTGTATTCCTTGGCATATGCGATTTCTTCCTTGGACACATCCAGGATTTTCGCTGCCGTATCCCGATAGGACATGATTGCAATGGTGTCGCAGGTCTTGGCCATCAGCTGCGCCAGCTCGATTTCCTGACCATCCCCGTCCTTGACAATATCCGTCATCCAGAAAGGAATGTCCCATTCGAGAATCGTGCCCGCTTCTTCGGCAGCGGGTGCTGCCTTCTGCACGGCGAAGTCGGCAAACATTTGCATTACCTTGGCCCGGCCTTCATCTCCGGTCTTGAAATCCGGATGCTGATGCGGCTCCACATCCAGATGCATGGAGTAGAATTTTTCGTCATCCGCAGCAGCTGCTTGATAGGCTTTGAATTTTTCCACATACCGCTCAAAGCCGGTGCTGTCCGGTTCAATCCATCCGTAATCCCCGGTCAGCGCCGCAACCCGCATTCCCATGCTGCCCGCCTTTTTGACAAATGCACGCACATCCGCAAAGCTTGCTTTTGCACTGTCGTTGTCAGCCATTCCATCGACGCACAAATAGATTTCGCTCACCGCATTGTCCTGCAGAAAGCCCAGCAGCTCATCAGAATTCCGGATGGTGTTGATCTGCCACCACCAGACTCCCAGCGTATCGGTATCCTCCTGCGTGCGGAAGCGGACGGTGGTTTCCTTTTCGGCCGGTGCCTGCGATGAAGTCGCGGCAGGCGGTGCCGTACTGGACGCGGAAGAAACATCGGATACAGGTTTTTCGGTTGAGCAACCAGCCAGCAGGGAAGCCGCCAGACAGGCACAGGCAGGGATGACCGCCCATTTTATCCGTTTCATTGGTAACGCATCCTCTCTTTGTCTGAATTCATTTTCAAAACATCGACAATGCTTTATGGTTTATTTCGTCATCAGCGCGTACCAGGAATATACATGGTGAATTGCACCGCCAACCTTGTCATAACCCGCGGCATCCAGCTTGGAGCGCAGCACGCCCTGCTCCTTGATCAGCTTATCTTTGCCGGAATAATAGTAGGTAATGTTGGTGGGTGTAATCTGGATGGTTTCCGTCCCCGCGATCAGACGGCAGCCGTTTTTCTTTGCGTAGGCCAGCTCCAGATCGGTCGCCCGGTCATACTGTCCGGCGCCGGTATTGAAATAGGACATAATGCCCAGCGAATGACACTGCTTGGTCATCAGCTCGAGGATGTTCACTTTCGCCCCGCTCGGATCGGTCACGGTGTCGCTCTCGGTAAACCAGGACCAGATATCGTACTCCAGCTGTACGCCGACGGCATCGCACTGTTTGCGGGCTTCTACCACCATGTCAGCCATCCACTGCGTATACTTGGCGCGATTGCTGCTCCATTTGCTGCCCATCGTATGCGGCTCTACATCCAGATGAATGGCGTAAAATTTCTCATCCGCCGCCGCATGGCTTTGGTATTCGGCAATTTTTTCCGCAAATGTCTTGAGCGAATAATACTTTTTATCCGGATCAATCCAACGCAGAACACTTTCCCCGGAGGCTCCGGTCAATGCCGCCACTCGGATGCCGTGCTGATTGCATTTTTTTACAAAGCCGCGGACCTGGCTCTCGCTGACCATGCCGGCTGCCACATCATCCTCACTCAACCCGCCCTGTGCCTTTTCCTCGCTCCAGGGGATCATCTTCCCGACGTCGAGATAAATTTCGGTGACGTTGTTGGCGATCAGCATATCCAGAATCATATCCACCGAAACGCCATTCACCGGGCGGACAATCCCACTAAGATCCCACCACCAGGTGCCGAGCGTAGCCGTATCGCCCGACTCGCGGAATCCGACGGTCGGCCCCTTATACAGGGAACCGGGCTTAAAATCGGCGCTGCCCACCTGAGCCGCATCCGGGACATCCGTGTCCACGGGCCGGGTTGTGGTGGTACCGGCTGTATCTGCGGTAGTGGTGGTACCGTCCTGAGTTGTCGTTGTCATCATGTTATCCTCCGTTGCTGACGAAGTCATTTCGTTTCCCGTGGTCGATTCGGCGGAAGCCGATTCGCTCCCTGACACATCCGACGCGGGCTCTTCGGTCTTTCCGCAGCCTGCGGCTGTGAATACCAGCAGCGCCGACAGGGCGGCAATTCCGCGTACCCAGGGATTCCTGCGCTGTTTCATGGAAAATACCTGCCTTTCTCTGATTGAAAGCCTGTGTACCGGCTAAGCGTCAGCCGGCTTTTCCTCTTCGTTTCCGTCCGCAGCGGCATAAAGGCGGAAAAGCGCCTCATCCGCATCAAAACGGGAGCGGACAAAAACCTCCGCGTCCGCTTTGGTGTAATGTGTCTCCACAATTCGGCGTACCTGCGGCTTCAGTTCCTCCCGCAGGGCGATAACCTCTGCCATACGGTTCCGCACGACCCGTTTTTCCGCTTCGGTCACGTCCATATGCAGCTTGTACAGTTCCCGCCCGATCGCCAGCGCCTTCAAACGGTATGCACCGAGCAGCTCCATCACCCGCACCGTCTCCGCTTCGTAGCGGTGACGCACCGCCTCACGGCAGACCCGGCAGATCCGTTCGTAGCGCGCCGCACTGCCGCCGTGGAAAAGGCCTTCCTGTTCCACACCGAAAAAGGCAGAAGAGAAGCGGCCGTCAAAGCCTTCCCGCACCGCGTCACGATTCCACAGCTTTTCCGCAGCAAAAAGCACCGGATACCATATTGTGTCAAAGAAGGGGTGGGGCGGCGCGATGGTACCGCTGTAGTTGGACCAGACCGTCATGCAGAAACCGTCCAGCCCCTCCTCGCCGCAAAGGCGGCCCCACATATCCACATTGCCCAGCCGCAGCTCGTACCAGGGCATATCCAGATACTGCGGCTCCGGCCCCTCGCCGCACTTGGCCGCAGCAGCGCCCAGCACGGTGAAGCCGGCCGCACGGAACCGCTGCGTCAGACGCTTGGCCAGTGCGTAATTGCTCTCGTAATACAGCCAGATCATGATGACTACCCGATGGTCAAGCTGCGCCAGTTCCTCGTCCGAAAAGCCGCGCAGCATGTCATCCCAGATGATCGGCGTTTTTCCGGCAGCCAGAACCCGGGCGGCCATACGATTGATATGGCCGATATACAGGCGATGTTTGCCGTCCTCTCCAAATCTCGCACGGCAGTCCGGGCAGCTGAGCAGATTCCACGCTTCGTCACAGCCCAGATGGACATACCGGCTGGCCGGATGCGCCGCCATCACATCGTCGAGCAGGCTTTCGACTACCGTATAGGCCTCTTCCCGGCTCGCGCAGATTTCATCGATATCGTTAAAATGCTTGTGTCCGGTCGGGTTAAAACCGTATGGCTCCGGCAGCTCGGGGAACTCACGCATTTCCCGCAGCGGATAGTACCGCGGCAGCTTGAGCATATACTCCAAATGACCAATCGTCTGCTGCAGCGGGATGATCTCTATGTACAGCTCCGCCGCTTTATCCTGAATTCTTTTCAGCTCCTGCAGCGAATAATGCGCCGGATCACAAATATCCGCATACCGGGTGAAGGGAAAACGATTCTCATATTCCAGCAGAAAAGTGTTGAAATGTGCCGCCGACAGTTCTTCCAGAATTTCTAGCAGCCGTTCAACGCGGGGAAATCCATACCGCATATCCATATGAAACGCCCGGAAGGACGTGTCGGAGAAATCGATTACTGTTCCGCAAAAAGAGCCTTTTTCCGCCAGCAGCATACGATATGTCTGCAGACCGTAGACCACACCGCGGGGATGGCGGGACAGAACAAAAAAGCCGTCCTCCTGCGCATAAAGGACATAACCATCCTCACGTCCTGCTTCGTTCAGTTGCACAGGCAGCGCCGGCAGAGTAGTGCGCCCCTCGGCAGACAATACCGCAAAATATATATCGTCCGCTTTATCCGTTTGTACGGAAAGGATCCCCGTGCTGCGGGACGACAGCCAGCGCTCTGCCCATTCCCCCGCGTTCGTCGCGGTATATCCCGCTGCGGGCGACGCCGCCGGAAAAACAGCCAGTTGTTTAGGCGTGGGAAGCATCGCCATATAAGAACCTCCCTCAATCCAAATGGTCTTTGTGCATTTTCATCATACCAGTCAGAAAATGCGGTTTCTTTTCAAATTTTATGGAAATATGCGACTATCCGTAACAAACCGCAAACCAATAGCTGGGCAAGCCGTGAAATTTTGCGGCTTGCCCCATAACAAAACAGGCGCCTCCGGTTTGGCCGGAAGCGCCTGTTTTGCAGAATCGGCGGACAGAAAGGAAATAAAAAGGGCTGTTCGTGACAGCGGGGTTGTTTTTTTCGCAGAAACGGTATATGCTGTGTATGAAAATCCGCCCCTTGCAGCAGCACGCATCTTGGAGCCAAACGCTTTGAGAGGGGCAGCGAGTCGCTGTCCTGCCCATCCAAACCGGAGGACGCTTTTCGCCGTCGAAAAGCGGTTCCGGATAACGCTTCAGCGAACTTCGAATCACGTTGTGATTTTGGGGTTCGCCTGCGCGTATATCCGGTCATTTTGTGCTGTGAGGGCGGATTTTTCATATAAAGGGAGGGCGCGCCATGCAGATCAGGGAGGGCATCGTTCACTTTGAACCAAGCGATATGGCTTTTGTAAACCGGTTCGGCCCTGCCGAAGCTGCCGATATGGTGCTGAATTTCAAATCCGCACACTCGCTGCCCTTTCTGTATGACACCTATCAGATGGCTGCCTTTTTCCATACCAGCAGAAAAAAGATGTTTACCTGTGTCAAAAACGCCGATTGCGAATACCGCTGCGTTACCATAAAAAAGATTAACGGTGGGGAACGCCGGCTGTATGTACCCTGTCCTGCACTGCGGATATACCAAAGTAAGATCCTGCATGACATTCTTGCCGAATTGCCGGTTTCCCCCTACGCAACAGCCTATGTACGGGGGAAAAATCTGGCACAGAATGCCGCGCCGCATGTAAAAAAGCGCTTCGTTTTGACGCTTGATATTACCGACTTTTTCGGCAGCATCCGATTTGATCAGGTTTACAGCGCCGCTTTCAATGCACGCTATTTTCCCCGGCAGATCGGCGTAATGCTGACGGCTCTTTGCTGCCGGCGGGACGTTCTTCCGCAGGGTGCTCCGACTTCGCCCGCCCTCTCCAATCTGGTGATGCGGAACTTTGACGACAGCATCGGAGAATGGTGTACCAAACGCGGTGTCGCCTATACGCGCTATTGTGACGATATGACCTTTTCCGCCGATCACCCGTTATCCAGCGTTTACTGCAAGGTCAAAGATCGGCTGACCGCTATGGGTTTTGCCCTCAATGAAAGAAAAACACGCTTTGCCGAAAGCAGCAGCCGGCAAAGCGTGACCGGACTTACGGTCAACGAAAAGCTGACAGTATCCGGGGAATATAAGCGCCGGCTCCGGCAGGAAGTATATTACACGCTGAAATTCGGCCCGTACGACAGTATCCGCTATGCCAATAAAACTGCATTCATCGGCGAAGAAGGTCCGGAAGCGGATCGCTATCTGCTGCATCTCGCCGGCCGGTTAAACTATGTGCTGCAGATTGAACCGGATAGTGCCTGGTTTCAAAACGCGCTCAACGAAATACGAAAAAGGCAGGCTGAACTGTGTGTGCACCCGCAGGAGTAACCGACGCCGTTTTTATCCCGTTTGTGTATTGCTCCCCCCTTCCCTGAAGCGTATCCCGTAAAAAAGAGGCCGTCCAAAGGACGGCCTCTCCTACTTTGCTCCCCCTGGTGTGCTCGAACCAACAACCCTGCGGTTAATAGTAGTTGCCGGCGTCCACCTCCTTGAATACCACATTGACATAGAATGCCGTCTGCACCTCTTCAATCCGCTTGAGCAGACGGTAGGTATCGGTAATTCGGTCAGGAACCATCCCATCTGGTTTGATATATGTAGAGGCAATGGTTACCGTTTTTCCTTCAAAATCATACCTCTGGGGATTGAGTGTCGCGACACTTGACGTTGCGCTCGTATCGGATACGGGCTTGCTTTCTTCCGGGACTCCCTGACAACCGGCCACACTGGTCATAAACAATGCGCCCACCAAATACTGCACAAACCGTTTTCCCCCGTGTTGGCATTCTCTCATGAGCCTTTCTGTTATGCTACAAAATGGTTTTGCGGTTGATTAAATCCGCAAAACACCGTATACTGGATGTGGATAATGGTTTTACTTTCGGGAGGACAAGCATTATGCAAAAGGATATATACGAGAGGCATATCCACGCAGATCCCGACCTGCCGCTCCTTTTTTTCGATGGCCTAACTACGCAGCGTGTCACCAATAAATATCTGCACTGGCACGAAGATATTGAAATTCTGCAGTTTATCGAAAATTCCGGAATTGTTTTCTGCGATGGCCAGTGCATTGAAACACAGGCCGGAGATGTGGTGATCATTAAACCCAACTCGCTGCACACCGTGTGCACAACGGCAGATCGCGTCAGCTATTATTGTCTGATTGTGGATCAATCTTTTTCCAATCAGCAAAAGCTGCCGCTCTCCTCGCTGTCCTTCCAAACGCTGGTGCGGGGGGATACCTATATAGACCGGATATTTTTTGAATTAGTCAGTGAGATGTACGAAAAACATGACTATTATAAGCAGCTGGTACGCGCCGACGTCATCAAGCTACTGACCCACGTCTGCCGTCAGTACCAGAACAGCAGTCAACAGCCTCCGAAACGGTCCGGGAATCAAAAAGACGCCATTGTTAAGGATATCATCCGGTATCTGCAACACCATTTCACTGAAAAAATTTCCATAGAGCAGCTTTCTCATGAACTGGGATTCAGCTATTCCTATCTGTGCCATATTTTTAAGGATGTCACTTCACTCACCATTGTGGAATATATCCATCATCTGCGCTGCAATTATGCCATGCAGCTGCTGTCCACCATGGGGCTGTCTGTGAGCGAAGCTGCAGAACGGGCGGGATTTAATAACGTTTCGTATTTCTCGAAAATATACAAACGTTCCATGGGGTGCTCGCCCTCCAATGAAGCTCGTAAGATCAGTCAGGATACCTGACGGTTATCTTTGCATAATGAAGCGGCAGCCCGGTCAGAAGGCCGGATTGCCGCTTTTCACGGTTGATTTTTCACCATCATATTTAAGATACCGCGTATATTACCCCACATGAAGCGGTACATGATTTTCTATACGCAGCGGCTGCGCTTTTTCTGTCGGCACAGCCATATCGTCATCAATGCGGTGATTGGCAACATCCATACTGTTAAAGATCGGAAAGTATCTCCAGTCGCCGGCACATCATTTTCTTTTTCATAAATGACCTGAAGGATCCCATCCCTCAGGAGGGCTGGGATGGTCAGTTTACCATTCCGATACCAGCTGGTTGCATCTTCTCCATCCCATAAAATAGACTTGACTTTATATCCTCTATCTGCCACAATATAGAACACAAGCGCCTGGTTGTGCCCAGCTTGTAAAATCTCGCCAGGTTCCGTTCCATCTTCCAATGTTATGCGTCCGCCGGAACCGCAGGCTACCGCAATCGTATGTTCCGCTGCTACCGTAGCCTGCAGTTCCAGCGTTGAAGACTTTGCCAGCGCCATCTGTCCCACACACAGCGCGCCGGCCAACAGTACAATGCCAAAAAGCTTTTTCCACACACTCTTCATCGGTTCTCATCCTTTCTGCTCCGTAATCGGAGTGCCGGGGGATGGTGCCTGCCGACTCACGGCCACATCCGTGAGCCGGTCTTTTTATTTCACGTTGTTTTCCGTTGCGGTAAAGGTAAGGGTATCGGTATACGTGCCGGCGATAGTCGCAGCATTAGTATCCGTAATGGTGAGATTGACCTTGGTGAGCGCTGCAACCTCAGTAAAGGTGTATTTGTTTTCAGCTGCATTCAGCGTATAGCCCACGGAAACCTCACCGTTTTTCAGGTTGAAGTCATTGCCAGAGGTGACCTCCACATCGATACTGCCCTGTGTAAAGTTGGCCGCTGTCAGACCGATCTCGCCGATCTCCTGGGCATCGGCTACAATCTGAATGTCTTTGGTACCAGAGGGGATCGACAAAGTATACGCTACACCTTTTGAAGCATTCAGTGTCAGATCGGAGGTGCCGGGCTCGGTCAGGTTCTGGGCAAAGGCACTGAAAGAAAACATGGAAAACACCATAACAACAGCGGTGAGAAAGGCCATTTTCTTCATAACGTATTTCTCCATTCAATAAATTTTTTACGATGAGCCGCATCTGGGCATGTGGAAATGGACTGTGGGGATTGTGGGGTTACTTCACGATCAACTCCACGTTGATCTCCGCGCCGTTGAGCGGCGCTTGTGTGGTCAAATGATAACATTCGTATTTAATCGTCGCCGCATAAGCTCCTGATGCGGGTATAGTGGCCGCCTTCGTGTTGTAAAGCGCCTGACCCGGTGCGATCATCCCGCTTTTATAGACCGCCTCTCCCTCCACGAGCAGGGTGACAACAAAATAGCAAGGGTTTCCCTCCGGATTATGCGGTGCGATGCTCAACTCGCCGCTTTTGGCATCCATCTCAATGGACTTATAGCCTGGAATCTGTGTATTGACCGCGTCTGGATTGCCCTTATTTGGGTTCGGTTTCTCTCCAACATACTCCTGTGCGTTGGGATCCAATACCACACTGGACTCTGGGGTGAATACCGGAAGGCCCGCCTCTATCTTCGGCCAGAACGCCACGGTCAGTACCGCGCATACGGTGAACGCCGCCGCGGCAAGCAGCAACAGCAGCCTCATCGGCAGTACCGACTGCATCAACGCCACATATTGGTTGCCTCCGCAGTTCCAATACCCTTTCTCCGCATATTTCCAGCGGCTGTAAGTTTTCGGCGGAGACAGGACCGGCTTGTCATCGGCTGAGATTTCCGCGGCCAGACATTCTCCCGTCAAAACATATCCAGAGGGATGAATCGTACGAAGCTGCTTCCGGGTATAACAGCGGATCCTTTGACTTTTTCCCTTAACGGATCCGCCGTGGTTCCTCGCTCTGGTTCGGATGTCGAGTGGTTCATCCAAGAAGTTTCCCTCCTTTTCGTCACGGGGTAGAAGCCGCTGGATGATAGGCAACGGTAAACGTTATTGTATCGGTGTAATCACCGGCCGGAGCGGCATCCCAGTCCGTCTGCTCCACAGAAATATACAGCGGCCGCGAACCCACGGCGTCAAATGAAAAGCCGGTAAATCCCTGTATTCCCTGGTCATCGGTCGTCAGTTTATACGGAATCTGCCATTCTCCCTGTACCAGCGCGTAAGCCTCCCCACTGGAAGCGGACACAGACAAGCTGTCCCCCGGCTCCGCCGTCAGCACGGTCACGCCCACAGAGCCAATGGAGGTAACGCCTCCAGCGGATATGTTCTGTGTTCCGGAGGGGATGGAAACGGTATAGGAGACGGTAGGCTGTGAAATCTCACTGACCAGCTTCCATTCCTTGAGCGTCACCCTGGTGAACTCGTTGAGGCGCAGATTCAGCGCAGCTGCTGCGGCGCCGGTTCCCCATACGGCCGACAGGTCCAGCACACCTTGATATTCACCGGCCGGAAGCGTTCCCTCCCAGACTTCCTTGGAATTGTCCCGTGCAATCCCGTCCAACAGTGCGCTGGATAGCGCATCGGAGTTATCCGGAGAAAGCGAGGGAACATCAATTTTAAAGGCGGAGCGGCCGTGATAGCGGTGATTGATGTCGTCCAGCGTGTGTTCCACCATTTCAATGACAAAATCATAGTACAGTCTGGTGCCATCCGTTGGCGTTATACTCTGTCCAGGGGTCAGCACCGCGCTGCCATAGCCTTCTCCGCTGGTGAAGACCCGTTCCGTCTGGTCGGCGATGATTTTTCCCACATCGACTGTAACCTTATAAGAGGACAGAAAATTACCGTTTGAAGAATCGATCATCTCCCCGGTTGGCGTCGGAACAATAAATTTGAGCTTGTGAATAGTTGCCTGCGCCCCTGCGGGAAGACGCACCAAAACGTATGCAGCCGCTTGATCAGACGACCATAAGCCAGACAGATCCACCGCTCCTTCGTAATGCCCGGGAAGCAGCCTGCTCGGATGATCGCTCATTTGTGCGGCAATATTGACCGCCTTGATGAAAGCATCGCCAAGGAGATAATTGTGTTGACCAATAGCTGGACAGCATGGGCTAATATACACATCTCCATCCGTCACGTCGATTTCATAGGCCAACAGTGCCCCGTCAGCAGGCTTCACAGTCGATGTCATCTGGAGCCAGAAATCTGCCGTTGCATTGTCGTTGTTGGAAAATGTACCCGTTGTCTTATTACAAGACGCCTGTTCCTTATCTACTGTCGGCGTATAGTCCGCCAGCAGATCTCCGCCCGCAACATCAGTTGAAATGAGCGTCTCCCGTGAAACGACAAATTTCAAGGTCTTTATGATAACCGATGAACCGGTGGGCAGGCGTACCAGTATGCTGTCAGTCCCCTTGTCTGTCGACCACACCTTAGACAGATCCACCGTGCCAGTATAGTGTCCCTGGCCCAGCGAACTTTCCCCGCCGCCCGTGCTGTGCGCGTTGTTTATCGCCTGAATAAAGGCATTGCCAACCAACCAGCCGGAGGAGGTTTCCGGATTCAGGTAGATTCCTCCCCGAACCACCTCGATGTCATAGGCCAGCAGCGCGCCGTCCACAGGTTTTATGGAAGCCCGGTTGCCTTCCCCTTGATACAGATCAAGAATTATATCGGCGTCTGTTGTATCGTTGTTTGTAAATGTACCGGTTTCTGCGTCGCATTCAACATTTTTATCATAGACCGGCTCATACTTGTATAGCAAATTGCCGCCGGGAACATCCGCCAGTTCTGTTTTGGGTTCGATAAATTTCAGCTTCCGTATAATAACCTGCGAATTTGGTTCCAGTTTCAGCATCGCGTTGTTGGCTTCCTTGCCCGCGGGCCACTCCTCAGACAGGTCCACCGCGCCGGTATACTGTCCCTGGCCCAGTGAACTTTCCCCGCCATCCGTGTTGTGTGCGTTGTTAATCGCCTGAATGAAGGCGTTGCCCACTTTCCAGCCGGAGGAGGTTTCCGGATTCAGGTAGATTCCGCCCCGGACCACCTCGATGTCATAGGCCAGCAGCGCCCCTTCGGCAGGCGCAATTTGCGCCCGGCTGTCACTGCCCTCCTGATACAAGTCCAGATATACCGTCCCACTCTCTTTACCGCTGGTGAAAGTTCCAGTGGCTGTGTCCGCGATGATTTTCCCCACATCGCCGCTCACCGTGCTGTCGGCCAGGAAGTTTCCGCCCGCCACATCCTGCCAGCCCGTCTGCACTTGCGCCTGTACCTGCGGCCCGGAGCAAAGATTGCCCAGCGTATACACGGTTGTCGCCAATACACACAGAAATGCAGGGATTCTTAGAGGCCTTCTCTTGTTTGCCATTTTGCCCCTCCATTCCTAACAGATTTACTGCCGTTAATATGCGGAATCAAGCGCAGCCGCTAAAAGCAATGCACTACCACCGCCCGAATCGGTCAGGGTCAGGCGAATCTCGACCATATCGTCCGGATTCGCGGTTTTATAACTGATTTTCGTCCGGTAAACATTCATTCCGCTGCCCTGATGATTTGTGGTATACTGCACACGGCCGTTTACAATAAACTCCAGACGTGCGGAGGCAGACCATACACCGGTATACAGATACAATGTCTGTGCCTTGCCGGTATCCCGCAGAAAGAAGGAAAAGCCGTTGCCCTCTCCCCGCGTCTGCACGCCGCTCATGTTGACAGGTGTCGTGGTGCCGGATTCACAGTCCGAATACGTATAGTAAACCGGGGCATCCAGGACGCGCCCTTTCTCCCCATTCGGACTAGCTGTATGGTTGCGGCGATATCCGTAAATGGCCGTACCGCCTTTCTTCTGCGCATACCGTTCATCGTCAGTGCTGAATTGAACCCAGTCGACAGCACCGCTTTCGGTCAAATGCAGCACTTCCCGGTCCAACCGGACCGTGTCAGCCTCAATCTTTGAATAATCTGTATAAGGTTTACGGGGAATGATCACTTTCCCCTTCGATTCGGCGCTTTCATAGCCGCCCTTAATGCCAATGACCTTGACCGTATACGCACGGTCGTTTTGCTGTTTTGATATGGTATATGGCAGGCTGGGGACCTTATAGGTCACATTTCGCCCCGTATCATCGGTTACAAGAATTTTCCACGAATCATATGGATTTCCATCCGAAGAAGCCGCATTCACAACAAATTGGCCATCGCCGCGGGTTAGCTTTGGCTCGGTGGGAACGGACGGCAGCTCGATACCGCCTTCCACCAAAAATGCCCCCAGCAGCGAAACGGAACCGCTTTTTGCCGCTTCATTATCCACCGTCCATTTCACCAGCAGGTATCGATTCACAGAAGAGGCTGTAAAGGGAATGTCGATCACATATGTACCATTGGATACTTTCAGGGTAACCTGTGAAGCGGATGCGTCGGAAAGCGCTGCACTGAGAATACCAGCGGAGGAGTCCACCTCCACCACCAGACGCAGCGTCTGCAGGGAATTGGTGGCTTTTGCGCACAGCATAAACCCTTCATTGCCAGCGGCAAAATAGCTGCGGGTCAGCTTAACCGCACCGGCATAGCCAAGACCGGCCATATCCGGCGAGGCGCTGTGGGTGAGCGAGCCGGCAGCAAAAGCCTGTGACCGTCCGACCGTATTCACGTTGTAAATCAGGCCGCTGCGTCTGCCCGCTTGACAGGTGATTCCGTCAAGGATACCAGTATTTTTGGTGTCGGTAAAATAGATATAGTCTTTTGCTGAAGCCGCTACGGAGGAATTTACAAGCGCCGTGTTACCGGCGAGCGGTCTGGAAACCACCCCAAGACTCGCGTGTTTGCCCTCGTCCCCTGTTCCAATGCGATAGGTGTGCGTTCCCGCTGCGATCTCGTAGATAGCAGAGGTGCCGGCAGCATTTACCCGCAGCCGGAATGCACGCTCTGCCTTTACTGTAAAGGTCATCGGCGCCGACGCGCTGTTGCGTGCACCAGCCGCCAACGAGACACGGTTGACCTTTCCATCGTTGACATAATAGAGATTGCTGACCCCGTTTTCCTCAGTGAGATTGGCTGTCCACGTGATCTGATTTTCCGGTGCATTGATTTTTAAACCAATCAGATTTTCCAGCATAAGTCCAACCGTCAGGCAGGGAGTCCACCCGGCAAAGTTGGAATGGCTGGCTTCACGATCATCCTGCATATACCCCTGACGAAGATATTCGGATGAATAGGTTTCCCACAAGGTGGCCATCGGGACATAGTCGGCCTTGAAGCCGGCCTGATATACATCCGACAGCGCCTGAATGTGGCGGACCGACTCTTCAAAAGCCACTGTGTTGTAGCCGTATGCCTCCAGTCCCTTGATATATTGATAGGAGGTCGGCGCCCACAGCCCGCCATGCCAGTATCCGCCCTGTGCCACGTATTCCCGATGATCATAAGAGAGTGTTGCCAGGCCGTTTGGCCGAAACATTTTTTGGGAGTTGAGCGCATGATGGGAAATAAGGCTGGCCGCCCGGTCTTTTGTGGCCACCTTCGCTATTAATGACCACAAAGTCGTCGGGGTGGATACGTCTGTGAAGTCTCCGCTTATGGTTAGGTTCGAGTACATCTGGGTGGATCCATTCCACATTTTTTTGTTTATCAGATCTGAAATGCGCGTATGTTCCTGCTCATAAAACGCCGCGTCCTTTGTGTTGCCCATAGCTTTGGCTATTTTAGCCAGATAGTAAGCATTTTGCGCCTGCTGTATACTCAAGCTGTTATGAGTTTGTCCACTGCCCTGGTTGGGCGTATTGTCCAAACCGGTTCCGAGTCCGGTCGTCTTACCATAGAGTCCATTGGGCATTTTTTTGTTGGTTTCGATAAACTGATAATGTGCCACGAGCCGCTGATAAATCGTTTTCCCCTCGATTATTTTACTGAAACGGGAGATATCTCCATGAATCTGGTAAAGCTCCCACTCCGCCCAGGAAAACAGCGGCGGATTGGTCGCATTCTCATCTAAATAGCCGTCCCAGTAATCCTCCCCTGTCTTTTCCTTGATTTCGCGCGGAATATATCCATTGTCCTCTCCGGAGCTGTCGGTTTGGCAGAAATAAAAATTATCCAATGAACTTAAAACAGGGAATTGATGGATGCCGTATTTATCAAACAGCATCATAAAAAGAGTATCCCACACAAAAATATTATCGGTGAAGGCCTCATCGATATAATAGGGTGTTCCCGGATTCACAGCAGCGGGTATGCGCTGAATATGCGTTTTGTTCATGTGCCAGCTGGCATTGTACAGCTGTACCCATTCAGGGTGCTCTGCCAAATAGATCTGCGGCAAATCCCCCATATCAATCTTATACCCGCCAGCCACTGTCTCCTGGCCCCCCACCGCTTCGGCCCGGAATGGGATGGCTGTCAATGCGGGGTCGGTTTTTTCATCCACAACAGGTACCTCCTCATCGTCCGGAACATCATCCGGAACCGGAACAATTGACCCGATTGGTTTATCCGTACCGGGTACATCTTCGTCATCGGGAGAAGTTCCCGATGAATCCGTTGAATGATCTCCAGAGGGGGGAGTGGATTCCTCCCTTGAATTTTCGTTATCGGATGTATCAATCATGCTTGCATCGGGAGAATCCGAAGGTTTGCTCATATTACAGGCACATAAAGATATCAGAAAAGAAAATGCCAAAAAGAATGAAAAAATCCGAATAAGATGCACTACCCCTCCTCGAAATTGGTTACTTATTTATAAGTAATCATAACATAATTCAAAAGAAAATGAAGAAACAAATCTGTACAAAATTAAAACAAATCTGCTTTCCTCTGTCCATCTGCTGTCTGCCATCGGCATTTCACGCAAAGAAATACAGGAGTTGACAGGACACTCCGGTTTTTCAGCGACATTCCCATATTTTGTGTAAACCTCCCGTGCGGCTGTGCGCGGCAGTCCTTGAGAATACTTTGTGTTCTTTTTCGGACATACTACTCCTGTAATATAGACGCTCTCTAATCGCTGTATCGCATAGAGGCGCATTATTTCCTATTTCCGTCGAGCTGCAAGCAGGGTTTAAGCCCTGGACAGCCGGAGAAAAGATAACGTCTGCAGGATTGTATGGAGGTACCGTATGCCAAATAAACTGAGCAGGGAAAAATCCCCTTATCTGTTACAGCATCAGAATAATCCGGTGGACTGGTATCCCTGGAGTGATGAAGCCTTCCAAAAGGCAAAAAACGAGGATAAACCAATTTTCCTAAGCATCGGCTATTCCACCTGCCATTGGTGTCATGTAATGGCGCACGAATCCTTTGAGGACGAGAATATCGCCGCGCTTCTGCGAGATTTTGTCTGCATCAAAGTGGATAGAGAGGAGCGGCCTGATGTTGACACGGTGTACATGAACGTGTGTCAGGTATTAACCGGTTCGGGCGGCTGGCCCCTGACAGTTTTTATGACGCCGGAGATGAAACCTTTTTTTGCCGGCACCTATTTTCCAAAAACAAGCAGATATGGTATGACGGGATTGACCGAATTACTCGGTCGGATCTCCCGCCTTTGGCATATCGAAAGGGTTCCACTGCTCGAAACCGCTGATAAAATAACGGCGGCGATCCGCGAAGATAAGCACGAAGGATATGGAATCCCGAGCAAAATGCTGATGAAAGAAGCATACCACTGGTTTGAAAAGAGCTTTGACGCCACATGGGGCGGCTTCGGCAGCGCACCGAAATTTCCCACGCCGCATCATCTGTTGTTTCTTATGCGGTTCGCCCTCCTGGAAAATGAACCCAAAGGACTGCAGATGGCCGAGACGACTTTGAAGGCTATGGCGCGGGGCGGGATCTTTGACCAGATTGGCGGCGGATTTTCCCGTTATTCCACCGATGAAAAATGGCTGACGCCCCATTTTGAAAAGATGCTGTACGACAACGCCCTGCTGATTCTTGCGTATCTGGAAGCTTTCCAACTGACCAAAAACACGTTCTATGCAGAGGTGGCAAAACGGACAGCCGACTATATTCTGAGGGAACTGGCCGATAGCGAGGGGGGATTCTATTGCAGCCAGGACGCAGACAGCGACGGCGTTGAAGGTAAATATTATGTTTTTACGCCGGATGAGATTGTCCGCGCTCTCGGCCGGGAAAAAGGAGAAAAATTCTGCCGGCTCTATGATATAACTGCGCACGGAAATTTTGAAGGGAGAAGCATTCCCAACCGCATCGAACAGAGGGCGGAGGACTGGCAGGCGGATGCCTCACTGCTTGATACGCTCTATTCATACCGAAAAGCGAGAACCAGCCTGCACCGGGATGATAAGATCCTGCTTTCCTGGAATGCTTGGGCAATCATTGCTCTCGCCCGGGCGGGACTGATTTTAGAGGAGGAGCGTTATACGGCAGCGGCGCAGAAAGCGCAGCGATTCATAGAGGAAAACATGACCGACAAGCAAAACCGCCTTTTTCTCCGATATAGGGACGCAGAGGCGGTAAACGCCGGCCAGCTTGAGGATTATGCAGTATATGCTCTGGCGCTGTTGGCGTTATATGGGACCACCTTTGATGCGGAATTTCTGACGCAGGCGCTATACCGCGCCCGTCAGATGACAGCATTATTTGAGGATAAAGAAAACGGCGGACATTTTATAAGCGCTCACGATGCCGAGCTGTTGATCACCCGTCCGAAGGAATTGTATGACGGCGCGATTCCTTCCGGAAATTCCGTTGCTGCAATGGTACTGGAGCAGCTGGCCGGACTTACCGGAGAATCAGAATGGCGTGACGCAGCAGACAGACAGCATCGATTTATCGCGGGACAGATCGGCCATTATCCCCCCGGACACTCCTTTGCACTGCTGGCCATGTCAAATTCGCTATATCCGCATCGGGAGCTAATCGGTACCGGTAGTTATCTGCCCGCGGAACTTACGGCATATCTGAGAAACCACCCAGCACATGGGCTCAGCATCCTGTTTAAATCACCGGAAACCGAATCCTCCCTCTCAGAAGCAGCCCCCTTTACAGCTGGCTATCCGCTGCCTGAACGGGGTACAGTTTGGTATCTGTGCGAAAATGGCACCTGCAAAGTACCGGTTACAGATTTTAAAAATTTGAGTCTATAAAGCAAATGCCGCACCTTCACATAGGGCGAAGACGCGGCAGCTTTTGAAAAAAGGTTCAAGCAATCAATTCAAACCATATTATGAAGACTAAAGCCCTTGTCACTGCTTCACAGGGTTTAGCTACCTTTTCTGTTGGAGTCAAAACCAACTAACCCGTTAAAGCTGCGCTATGCGTGCTCTAACAGCGCAAAATCCACTTCGCGATTCAGCGGCTCCCCACACCCTGCAGCTTCCAGGAGTACTGCCTACGTAGCAGGCAATACTCTAAAAGAATAGCGCTCGTCGGCTGCCGCCGATTTTGCTAATATAATTATCCGGTGAGTACGCAGACTTCGATCCAACACCCCATCGGTCAGAAACATAGCCGTTTCGCTTGCTGTCGTCGCACGACACGCTTTGTTTCTTCCTACCCATGGCCTTGCTGCATCTCGCGCAGTGAGTGCAAGGCCATGGGCCGCTAACAGGTGCAATTCCTCTCTCGAAACACAGGCACTGGCTCCGATTCCAGAAGAAAAAAAGAAAAGACACGGCAAAAGCCGTGTCTTTTCTTTTGGCTCCCCCTGTTGGGCTCGAACCAACGACCCTGCGGTTAACAGCCGCATGC
>ERZ1673747.43-NODE-43-length-203540-cov-27.214714_pt1 | contig 203540 bp, 148 predicted proteins | sample MGYA00580220_ERZ1673747 | MGnify/ENA primary metagenome ERZ1673747 (study PRJEB41218, sample SAMN15661769) | gut metagenome | host: Homo sapiens | place: Canada: London | collected 2015-08-20/2019-03-30 | study: EMG produced TPA metagenomics assembly of...
CGGAGGGGCCCCGGGGGCGGGAATCGCGCACTCCATATTTTGTTCACAAATGAATAGGTCCCTCAGTCGCATCACTGAGGTTAAAACTGAAGCATTGGCTTCTGATATTGGCGATGACCAGCTGTTTTATGTGTATTGAGACATCGGTCATCTCTGGAGCGCTACTTTACTCCAAAGGCATCAGTTATTTGTTTCCCATCGGTAAAAGGCGGGTTTTGTTCGCCAAGCGTTCTTATATATAGATAGATACGGGTTCGAACCCGTGCACCGGCAACAAAAAAGCGACCAACCGGAGTCGATCGCTTTCTTTTCTATGGTGGGCCGTCAGGGGTTCAGCCTGCTTCGCAGGCGGCCGCTGCGGCGCTTTCGCGCCTTGCGCGCTGCGCTGGCAAACGCTCACGCGTTTACTCAGCTCCGCGCCCCGACGGGTTCGAACCCATGAAAGGGCGACAAAAAAGACGGCCAACCGAAGTTGACCGTCTCAACAATCTTTGGGTGGGCCGTCAGGGGTTCGAACCCTGGACCTTGGGATTAAAAGTCCCCTGCTCTGCCAGCTGAGCTAACGGCCCGCGGGTGGCATTGTACCACGGTCTGGGACTATTCCCAACTCCATTGGCCGTTCTGGAAAATCACAACTTCACGTCCATCAGGCGTAATGCCCGTAATATCGATGTCGTCCGTGCCGATCATAAAATCGACGTGCGTGCTCGAGACGTTAACGCCATGCTCCAGGAGCTCCTCCTTGGACATGTCATACCCACCCTCGATGCATTCGGGGAAACCGACACCTAGCGCGAGATGGCAGCTAGCGTTCTCGTCATAGAGCGTGTCATAGAACAGAACGCCGCTTTCGCGGATCGGAGTGTTCTTGGAAATGAGCGCGACCTCGCCCAGATGAGCGGCACCTTCATCGGTGTCAATAATGCTCGCAAGCGTTGCCTTGCCCACGCGGGCGTCGTAGTCCACCACGCGGCCGCCCTCGAACTTAATCCAAAAATCTTCGACTTTATTGCCGTGGTGGATGAGCGGCATGGCCGAGTACACGATACCGTCGGCGCGCATGCGATCGGGCGAGGTGAAGACTTCCTCGGTGGGAATGTTGGGGAAGAAGGGGTGTCCATCGGGCGTCTTGCCCTTGCCGCCGGCCCACTCGTGACCCTTCGTCATGCCAATCGTCAGATCGGTTCCATTTGCCGCGGTGTAATGCAAGTAGTCGAAACGATTGTCGTTCAGGAAACGCAGGTTCTTTTCGAATGCGGCGTCATGGAGTTCCCAGTCGCTCTCCGGGTCCTGGCCATCGGCGCGCGCGGTGTGCAGAATCGCATTCCACAGTTTATAGATTGCAACCTCATCGGCGTCTCCTGGGAACACCTCGTGCGCCCAAGCCACGACCGGAGCGCCGGCGATGCACCACGGATTGATGTTGTAATCCAGTCCACGGCGGAAAACTTTGCACTGCGTATTCCTCGCCTTTGATGCCGCGGCCGGCTTGGCTGGATCGATGCCCTTGAGGGCCGCAGGATCCGCACCTTCGATAAAGACAAAGCAGGCACCATCCTGGGCCAAGGAATCCAGCTGCATGCGCTTCCACTCGGGTGTCTGCTCAAAATAGCTTTTCTCGACATGCTCGTACGTGAGCCTCGTCACGGCATCATCGGCCCAAATGACCGTCACGTGGCCGGCGGCGGCAGCATAGGCCTCCGCGACCACCACGCGCGCAAACGGCGCGCACTCGACCGGAGACTGAACGACGACCTCCTGGCCGGGCTTGACGTTTACGCCCTTGCGGACGACCAGGCGCGCGTAGTTTTTAATCTTGGGCTCCAGGGCCTTCATGCCCTCCAGAGCCTCTTCGACCGTCAGGGCAGCTCGAATCATGTGCCACTCCATCTATCTATAGAACAGTAAAAAGGCGCGCCGCAAAAACGACGCGCCTTATATCTTAGCGATAAGTATGTATGCAAACGCTACTTCTTCTTGGAGTCCTTCTGGTCCTCCTCGGCAGCCGCGCGCTCAATAAGAGCGTTGAGCTTGTTCTCGGACATGCCCTCGGCCTGCGCGCGGTACATGTTGCGCAAGGGACGAATACGAGCGAAGTCGTAGATAAAGTCACCTAGGATGATGACATAGGACAAAACGATGCCGACCATCTGGACAGGGCTGGACACCATGCCAGCGGGAGCGAAGTACAGCGAGGCCCAAATTGCCACGACGAGCGCCATGCCAATGGCGAGCACAATCCACCAGATGCGACGGCGCTTGGTGTAGTCCTCGTCCTGCTTGAGGAGGATATTCGACACCGTATAGATGCGGTCCTCCTTGGCGCGCTGCTTAGCCTTGCGGGCGCGCTTCTCCTCTTTAGAGAGGCCCTCGAGGTTCTCGCCCTTCTCGAGCTCTTTGCGGCGTGCCTTAGACGAAGCCGGCACGACGCGAACGGAGCTCGCTGCTTGGCGGGCGGGCTTAGCAGATGCGGCAGACTTGCGCGCAACCCCGGTAACTTCGTGGGATTGCGTGCGCTTGTTCGTGGCGCTACGGGTACTCACTTATGCGTTCTCCTTCATGCTTGTGAACTGGGAGCCCGTGATGATCTGGAAGGCCTCGCGATAGCGCTCGGACGTGCCATCGATGACCTCGGCGGGCAGGTGCGGGGTCTCCCCCGTCATATCCCAGTTGGCCTTGAGCCAATTGCGGACGAATTGCTTGTCGTAGCTAGGCTGGATCTTGCCCTCCTCGTAGCTGGCAGCAGGCCAGAAACGGCTGGAGTCGGGCGTGAGACACTCGTCGATCAGCGTGACCTTGCCATCAATAACACCAAACTCGAACTTGGTGTCGGCAATGATGATGCCACGGGTCGCGGCGTACTCGGCGGCAGCCTTGTAGATCTTGAGGGAAAGGTCACGAATCTGCGTGGCGATATCCTCGCCCACGATCTCGCAGCAACGCTCGAACGAGATGCTCTCGTCGTGGTCACCGATCTCGGCCTTCGTGGACGGCGTGAACAGCGGCTCGGGAAGCTTGGAAGCCTCGGTCAGGCCCTCAGGCAGCTGGATGCCGCAGACGGTGCCGTTCTCGTCGTAGGTCTTCTTGCCCGAACCGGTCAGATAGCCGCGGACGATGCACTCGATAGGAATCGTCTGGGCCTTCTTAACCAGCATGGCGCGGCCAGCGAGGTAGTCACGATACTCAGCAAACTCCTCGGGGAAATCCGCCGGGTCGATGGAAACGAGATGGTTGGGGACGATGTCGGCAAACTTATCGAACCAGAATGCCGAGATGCGATTGAGTACCTCTCCCTTAAACGGAATCTCGTCGGGAAGAATGAAGTCAAACGCAGAAATGCGGTCGGTGGCGACCATCAGCAGGTTTTCACCGGCATCGTAAATATCACGAACCTTGCCACGGGAATCCGGACGACGCTCCATCGTTGTCACGTGAGTCACTCCTTACCTAAATACGACAGAAATGCGGGTTCTTTCCCGCATGTTTTCGCAAACTCGGAGCGGCAGGGACGCGGCCCCTCCTTCACCGAATAACGAAAAGCTAGTGCTCCATTGTAGTAGATGCCGCGTCTGCCGTGTGCTCGCGGGGCAGATGAATTGTAAAAGTCGTACCCTTTCCAAGCTCCGACTCCACGGATATGTAGCCATGGTGACGCTCGACGATCTGCTTGGTCACGGCGAGGCCAACGCCCAGGCCGCCAGCTTCGCGGGCGCGGCTGGCATCGGCGCGCCAAAACCGCCCGAAGATGCGCGACAAATCGTCCTTGGCAATACCGATGCCGGTATCAGAAACGGCAATGCTGACGTGCTTGCGGTCACTGAGCACCGACACCACGACCCAACCGCCCTCGGGGGTGTAGCGCATGGCGTTGCTCATGAGGTTGATAACACATTGCGTGATCATGTCGGGATCGGCCTCGACGACATCGTCGTGACCCTGGGTCTCGTCCGCAAAACGCAGGCGCAGATCGCGGTCGACAAACAGGCGCTCCTGGGCATTAACGATGGAACGCACGAAAGGAACCATGTCCACCGGCTCAAGGTTGAGCGGAGCCGTGCTGTTTTCCATGCGCGACAGGTCGAGCATCTGCTGCACCAGACGAGCCAGGCGACGCGTCTCGGAAGCAACGGTTTCCAAATGCTCATCGTCGGTGGGATACACGCCATCCTGCATGGCCTCGACCGTTGCGAGCATGGCCATAAGCGGCGTGCGAAGCTCGTGTGCAACGTCTGAGGTCAGGCGCTTCTCGTGTTTCATATCCTTCTCGAGCGAAGTGGCCATCTCATCGAAGGTCTCACCCAGCTGATCGATCTCGTCATCACCGCGCAGTCCCGTGCGAGCCGACAGGTCGCCGTCACGGATTTGCTTTGCGGTACTGGTGATGCGATGAATCGGCTTGGTGAGCATGCGCGACACGAGCGATCCGATAACGACCGAAATGCAGATTGCAACAACCGCGGCGAGGGCCATGGCGTTAAAGGTCTTCTCCCTAAACGCAGAGTCCGCCTTGGTGAGCAGAGCGTCGGAGCCGATGGCCCACAGCTTTACCTGTCCGACATGCTCGCCGGAAGACGTTACAATCTCGACGTTAGCAACGCTATCGGAGTCGGTTGGAGCAGACGAGACCGGGCTATGCGATGCCCTCTTGCCGCTCGTGTCGTCGGTCGTAGCCTGGTTTTCGCGTACATCGGCGGTGGCGCTTGCCGAGGGCCAGGAATCGTCATAAACGATCACGCCCTTTTTATTGACGACCTGCATGCCCAGATCGTCGGAAACCAAACTCGACGTTGCGACCGTGCGCAGTTCTCCCGCGGTCCAAGAGCCGTTTTCCTCATATGAGGTTGCCAACTTCTCGGCAGCGGAATTTGCGATTTCGACGATATTGGAGCGTGTGTAATCCGAAAAGACCGTGCCCCACACAACAGAGACAACGCCCACCAGCACCAATACTGTCATGAGCGATGTCAGAGCAAAAGCAAGTGCCATGCGCGAGGGATAGCTCATCGTTGGCCGTGAATCGGAGCGAGGCGTGTTCCAACTAGCCTTGGAACCCGCCTCGCTCTCCTGCTTGTGCTTTTGTCCGATTTCAAAGCGCGCAGGTGTCATATGTGATTTCCCTATTTCTCGTCCGACTTATCGGTCTTGGCCGGAGCCTCGAAGCGATAGCCGACACCATGGACGGTGTAGAGCCACTTGGGCTTCTTGGGATCATCGCCCAGCTTGGCGCGAAGATTCTTCACGTGGCTATCGATAGTGCGCTCATAGCCCTCAAAGTCATACCCGAGCACTTTCTCGACCAGCTCCATGCGGTTATACACACGGCCGGGATGGCGGGCAAGCGTGGTGAGCAGCTTGAACTCGGAAGCCGTCAGATCGACTTCCTTGCCCTCGACCAAGATCTTGTGGCCCGAGATATCGATGACCAGATCGCCGAAGTCGAGTACCTCGACGGCGGGCTCGTCGGCCTGATGGGCACGGCGGAACAGAGCGCGAACGCGGGCGACGAGCTCGCGCGGCGAGAACGGCTTAATCAGATAGTCGTCGGCGCCGAGCTCAAGACCGATAATACGGTCCTCGATCTCGCCCTTAGCCGTCAGCATGATGATGGGGACATCCGAGGTATCGCGAATGGTGCGGCAAACGCGCTCGCCGGGGATCTTGGGGAGCATAAGGTCGAGCACGACCAGGTCGAACTGATGCTTCTCGAACTCCTCGATCGCGGACTGGCCGTCGCCGACGCCCACAACCCAGTAGCCTTCGCGCTCGAGATAGGCAGCGACGGCGTCACGGATTGCCTTCTCATCCTCGACCAGCAGAATCTTTTTTGCATCTGAAGCCATAACACGGCCCCCCTGTCTCAATTAGCTAAGAACAAGCCCATTTTAACGCACCTGAGCCCGCCAGATGCCGCTATGACGCGGCAGCTCGGCGGGCGGTACTCACAATTACAACGCGTTTATTCCCCTGTTGGCGCCTTTTTAACCCCTCTAAGCTTAAAGAGAGAATAGGCGTGCAGTGACTGTCTCTGGTATACCCTGGCTGTTGCGCACCGTGGCGTACGTAAGGAATGAGTCCGACTTTCCCGCCGTAGCTGGATAATCGCCATACTCCAAAGCGCGGTCGGGCGACAGCAGCGAGCCATAGGTCTTGGCAGAGGTGTCGATCAGGAAATGCGACGCCTGTACCTTAACAAGGTATTTATTCTTCTTGCCAGCCGCACATGCAAGCGGCTCGCGGGACAGGAAGAGATACGGCCCTCCCTCATTACCGATATACGTGCCCATGTTGCCCAGGCTGCCCACGCCACTATAGGCCGCCTCGATAGAAAACACGAAGGTATCGCCCATATATACGGCCTCGAAAGGCGAGACTGACGAGGGAAGAACTAGCTGGGCACGTTTGGTGTTGTTGCCGTCGGTCAGATCGATTGCCGTTATGCCGTAGTAGACGCCCTCGTCGTTGCGGACACGCGGCGAGATGGTCAAAATGCCGTCGCTCGCGCGCGGGGCCGATGCAAAGCGGCCCGTCGATTTCCAAATTACCTCGGCCTTGGATTCATCAAGCGAGCGACGATAGCAAAACGAATCACTACTCGTTTTATTGCCGCCTGCCGAAGGCATTTTATACCAGATGACCGATGACCCGAACGCCGTGAACAGGGGCGGATCATAGTCCTTGCCACCTCGATCGAGCTCAACCACGTCGCCAGAGAGCGAAGCGCCCGACAGATTTTGAGCGTAGAGCTTCCACGATGAATTGGCAAAGTTCATCTCAACCCACGCGAATACGCCGTCGCCGGCACGGACATCGTAGAATGCATATCCCGTGCCCTCGATAGGATCCTCGATTAATGTGGTAAGCGAGCCATCACCCAGGTTGAGCACACCGAGTGTGTTGGCGTGCAGCGCCGATGCGGGCGCCATCATCGCCGCGGCGTAATCGCCGTCGCAGTAGTACAGCAGCGTACCCAGAGGCAGCGTCCACGATGACGCCGGCTCAAGATCGATGTCGACAGCCTCATACTCATCCGTAATCGAGATGATTTTGGAATCGTCCTTGATAACCTGCGGCTCGCCGGCGGCATCATCGCTGGTACCCGTTTTTTTCGAGCATCCGGCAAGCACCGTGGCAGCGCCCGCGGCAGCCCCACCGAGTACAAAGCCGCGACGCGATATTCCGTTCTTGATGTGATCGGCGATACCCATTAGGCGATCTCGGCGCGAGCGGCCTCGATAGCGCGCGTAAGCTGGTCGGCGCAGGAGGTCTTTTTCATACCGCAGGTATTACCGGCGAGAACCTCGATTACGCGATCGGCGGGAGCGCCCTCGACCAGCTTGGAGATAGCCTTGAGATTGCCGTCGCAGCCGCCGGTAAACTCAACGCCCACCACCTTGTTGCCGTCATCGGAAAGGTCAAGGTGAATATTGCGAGCACACACGCCCTGAGGCTTGTAATCAAACGAAATCATGCGATCCCCTCTCAGAATGTTATTCGAGACGACTATTATCCCCGTCTTTCCCTAAATGCAACGAGGCGCTTTGCCGGCAACACACATTACCAGCAAAGCGCCCTAAAAAGCTAACGTTATGCCCGAACCTACTCGAAGCTCAGCTGCTCCAGACGATCAAAGACCGTGTCGATACGGGTGAGGAAGTCCCACGGATCAAAGATCTCGTCGAGCTTCTCCTGACTGACGGTGCAGCGCGGGTCGGCCTCGAGACGCTCCTTAAAGGTGGGGCCGGAGACACAATCCTGTACCTCGTGCCAGGTTGTCATAGCGTTCTCCTGCACAATGGCGTACGCGTCCTCGCGGGTGATGCCCGTGTCGACGAGGGCGAGCAGTACCTTGGAAGAGAAGATGAGGCCGCGGGTCTTATTGAGGTTGGCCATCATGCGGGCGGGATACAGCTGCAGGCCGTCGATAACGCGGATGAGGCACTGGAACATGTGGTCGAGGGCGATGAAGCTATCGGCCTGGGCGACGCGCTCGGCAGAGGAGTGCGAAATGTCACGCTCGTGCCACAGGGCGACGTTATCGAAGGCAACCTGGGCGTTGGACTTCACGACGCGCGACAGACCGCAGACTTTCTCCATGGTGATGGGGTTGCGCTTGTGCGGCATGGCTGAGCTGCCCTTTTGGCCCTTACGGAACGGCTCCTCGGCCTCGAGCGTATCGGTCTTCTGTAGATTGCGAACCTCGGTAGCGATGCGCTCACAGGTGGCCGCTGTAGTGGCAAGCACGCCGGCAAGGTAGGCATGGTGATCGCGGCTGATGACCTGCGTGGACAGGGGATCGTGGACCAGGCCCAGGTGCTCGCAGACGTACTCCTCGACGAACGGCTCGATGGAGCTGTACGTGCCGACAGCGCCCGAGATAGCACCGAAGGCAACATTCTTGCGGGCGTCCTCAAGACGATCCAAATCGCGCTTGAGCTCCCAGGCCCAAGAGCCAAACTTCATGCCGAAGGTCATCGGCTCGGCATGGATGCCATGAGTACGGCCGGCGCAGAGCGTGTTGCGCTCCTCAAAGGCGCGACGCTTGCAGATCTCGCCGAGTTTTTTGACGTCCTCGATGATCAGGTCGCAGGCCTGGGTGAGCTGGTAGCACAGGGCCGTGTCGCCCAGATCGGAGCTGGTCATGCCATAGTGAACCCAGCGGCTGGGCTTGGGGTCGCCCTCGGGAACATCGGCATCGATGTACTCCTTCATGTTGGTCAGGAAGGCAATGACGTCGTGGCGCGTGACTTCCTCGATCTTATCGACCTTCGCCTTCTCAAAGTTGGCATGGTCGCGGATCCACTGGGCCTCGTCTTTGGAAATACCGATCTTGCCGAGCTCCGCCTGGGCCTCGCAGGCCAAGACCTCGATCTCCTGCCAAATGGCGTACTTGTTCTCGAGGGAGAAAATGTGTCCCATCTCCGGGCGGGTATAGCGATCGATCATAGCGGCTCCCTTTTGGTTATTGGCACGTTGGTCGTAACCCATCCATTGTACCGTGCGCAGGTGCAAGTATGGGCAGCAGGCATTAACCTAACATTTTGGAATTGGAGCGAGCAACGGGACATCTGCGCATTTGCTTCGCAAATCCGCACCGGCTTCAGGCGAGCCCCTCAGCCTCACGAAGCCGCGGGGGAAGACTTTGTTGAATTGGCCGTCCCCATGTCTCCCGCACTCGATGGAGCGGGCAACGGGACATCCGCGTATTTGCCTCGCAAATCCGCACCGGCTTCAGGCGCCTGTCGGCGCCTTCGCCTGCTCGCTACAAACGCTTCGCGTTTGCTTTACGCTCGCACCCTGTCGGGTTCGAGTCCCGGCGCTTTATTGAAAAAAGCACGGCACCGTAATGGTGCCGTGCTTGTGCTTCTAGCTGGAGCGGGCAACGGGACTCGAACCCGCGAGTGTCAGCTTGGGAAGCTGATGCCTTACCACTTGGCGATGCCCGCATATGTGGGGGATAGTATAACGCGGTTGTCTTGTTCGATACAAGGGTGGCGATGCTTGTTTTAGCTATGGAGATTCGTTTGAAAATCGCGTCAATTGTGGAGATGAGGACCTTTGACCTCCTGTTCTCCTTATCTTCTACCTGCGCTTTTGCTTGATTGTTGTATTTGAGCTCAATTTGTCAGGAATTGGGCAAGCTTTTGGTCAGGCTCCGGTACTTACCCGCATGAACCTCGGGGGTAGCCTCATCCTACGCGTCGCAGCCTCCCCGTGCGGCGCACGAGGGATAAGGAGCAGCCATGTCCAACGCACCCACGCACTCTGTCCACAGCGCAATCGCAACAGGTCCGCTGCTCCTGCTCCTCTTCCTGCTTTTCGGCTGCCTGGCACCGGGAGCCGCATTTGCCGTCGATGGCTACGACCAGCTCGGCTTCCGCACTATTAGCGATGATTGTGGGCCCTTCTTCATCGGCAAGTATGAAGCTCAAGACACCTCGATTGCCTACTGCATGAACCAGGAGCGCCCCGGCCCCACCAAACCGGGCGGCCCATGGCTCAACTTTGATCAAGGCTGGGTGTGGCTCGACGACGAGTTCGCGGCAATCGTTTGTCACGGATATCCCACCACCACGTCGTTTGGCGGTTACCATCTTTCACCCGATCGCGCCCGCGCCGCCACCCAGCTTGCCGTATGGATGCTCAACGGCACTACCCATGTCGACGGCACCTACTCCTACACGACCGCTCAAGGTAAAACCAAGAGCGGACACTTTACCGCCGACAATGAAGTCGTGGCGGCTGCGCGGTGGCTCCACGACAGCGCAAAATCAGGAAGCATCGAAGCCGCTCCGCACCGCGCGCGACGCTATCTAGGGGCCGTATCGGGCGGCAGCAAACGTCAAGACATGCTCTATGTACTGCCGGCGGTCTCTGTTTCCTTCCAAAAGCAGTCTGCTAACACCGTTATTACCAGCGGAAACAATACCTATCAGTTTACCGGGGCAACATTCGATATTTTTGAGAGCGCCAGCGGCGCGCGTGTCGGCACCATCAAGATGGACAGCAACGGTCGAGCGCAAGCAACACTTCTGCCCAACACGGCATACTACCTAGTTGAAACGAAGGCGCCGGCCGGCTATGTCCCCCGCCACGATCGTATTGCCTTTACCACGGGGAATGACGGCGGGCGGGTCGCCATTGATGAACAGCCCGGCACCATCAATCTGCGTATCGTAAAACTCGATGCCGCGACGAATGCCGGCCCCCAGGTGGGATCTTCACTCGCAGGAGCAGAGTTCACGTGTGTGTCGCAATCAACCCCTGGATGGGCACAAATCCTCACGACCGACGAAAGCGGTCGGGCCACCCTCGCCGATGTCCCCTTAGGAACCTTTACCATCTACGAATCAAAAGCCCCCGAGGGCTACCTGCCATCCAACGACAGCTGGACCTATACCGTTGGAGCCGACCAGCTCGGCGATTCAGGCGTGGTCGAGATCGAATCTCGCGTTTCCGATATCCCCATTGCGTTTAACCTTGAGATTTCCAAATTCAAGGATTACGGCAATAGCGACCAATCCGGCCTGGAGCAGCCGGCGGAAGGTGTTGTCTTTGAGGTTGTCAGCAACAGCTCTCAGCAGGTTGTTGGCACACTGACCACAAACGTCTATGGCTTTGCCTCCACCAAAGATCAGCCCGAAGCATGGTTCGGCGCAGGCAAGCGACCCGCCGGTGTCCACGGAGCCGTCCCATACGACCGTGCCGGCTACACGGTTCGCGAGGTTCCGGAAACCGTCCCCGAGGGTTTTAAACGTGCAGGGGAATGGACCGTCGGGGCCAATCAGATTTCCAACGGCGCCGAGCTTCAATATATCGTGGACAACCACGCTCTGTCGACGCATCTCCAGATTGTAAAACGCGATGCCCAAACAGGCGCTTCTGTTCCACTAGCCGGATTCACCTTCCAACTACTCGACAGCAATCACGAATCTGTCTCACAAACTTGCTGGTATCCAACACATAACGTAATGGACACCTTTACGACTGACGCGACCGGGACCGTCACACTGCCCGAATCGCTCGTGCCGGGCACCTATTATGTACGCGAAACCTCGGCCAAAGAGCCCTATCTTGTCGGCGAAGAGATCGAGGTAAACATACCCGCCGACATGAACCTAACGCCCGTTGCAGTCGCCTCGTATTATGACCACGCCGCGACCGGAAACATCAGGATCGTTAAAACCGATGCCATAGACGGCAGCAGCCTCGCGGGCGCCGTCTTTGAGATCCGTGCCTCGGGTGATATCGTGCGCCCCGACGGTAGCATTGCCGCGCTCGACGGTGAGACTGTCGCTACCGTCACGACGGATGAAACTGGAGAAGCACGCGCGGACAACCTCCCGCTGGGACCTGGCACCGCACGCTACGAGGTTGTCGAGACTCAAGCGCCGGCAGGGTTCTTGCTCGATCGAACAACCCATATTGTCGACCTTACTTATGCCGACCAGAAAACACCCGTTGTAGAAGCACGGCTTAACGTATCCGACGATTACACCAAGGTTGATATCTCCAAGGTCGATGCAAGCGGCGAGCAGGAAGTGGAAGGCGCACAACTCACCTTATATGGTCCCGATAAAACCGAAATAGACTCCTGGACCTCATCCGACAAGCCGCACCGCGTCGAACATCTTGCACCCGGCACCTACTCGTTGCGCGAAATGATGTCTCCGCGGACCTATGACCTTGCCGAGGAAATAACGTTTGAAATAAAGGATACGGGAGAAGTCCAATCCGTCGCGATGAAGGATGCGCCCATCGAGATCAAGGGACAGGTCGACAAGCGTCAGGAACTTGTCCAACCTATCGAAAAGGGCCTGTTGGCTAACGGCGATGGTAAAAACCGCGCCACGACGCAAACCAATAGTGATGGGCTTTTCTCCTATACCATCGATGCTCGAAACGATTCCGCTACTTGGGTTGATGAGTTTACGATTACCGATGATCTTGAGTGCGCCAAAGACGGCACAGCGAGATTCATCTCAATCGAAACCCCCGTCGCCATCGGCGACCTCAACGGTCTGTGCAACGTATGGTATCGCACGACGCCGTTGGACTCGACAGACGTCGATGAGCCGGCAAACGCGACACTTGACGATGGACACGAAAATCCTTGGCTTGAGTCCGACGAAGTAAAAGAGAGCCTGGGTGAGGACTGTCGCCTCGTCGATTACGACGGTTGGCACCTCTGGAAGGCAGATATCTCGACCACGGAATCCACCACACTCGAGGCGAAAGAACTCGACCTTGCATCCAATACCGTCGTAACGGGCATTCGAATTGAATACGGTGCGGTAGCCGCCGACTTTACGACTCGAAGCGATGCGGATTCTTGGACCCGCGATGATCTCAAAGATGAGCACGACGACCTTGACGATGCCAAAGCAATCCTTGGCACAGACGCTCGGGGCGCAGTCGTACACATGCAGGCAACGTCGGCTTATACGCCCCAAACCGCACTCACCAACAGCGCGCGCGTCGATCTTTGCCGCAACGGTGGCGGCGATAAACTTGAGTCACATGACGAGGACAGCGTCATTCAACGCTGTACCCTACCGCAGGACCTACCGGCAACAGGATCAGTTCCCATCGCCGCTTGCATCACCGCGCTCCTGACCTCGGGTGCCGCAGCCCTATGGTTCGCTCGCCTTAGGTCGATCCCAAAGAAGCGCTAGCGCGATGAAAAAGCGGGCGAGCCAGTCCCCTGGCTCGCCCGCTTTCAATCATGTAAATCGCCGTATCTACTCTGCAAACGAAGATCCACCATCAACGATTGCCTGCTCGGACTCAGGAATCCCATCGGCACCCGTGCTCTGTTCTTGCTCCACCTCTTCGCTGATTGCGGAGGCGGGGGTCGAGCCCTTCGCACCCACGATGTAGGCGGCCCCAAATCCTAACGCAATGGCAATCAAGGTCAAAATCACGTAGACAGGCCAATGGCGCTTAATATACGAAAACACGTTGACTCCTTAGAGCTCCGTCTACGAACGGCGGATAACCTCGGTCACAACCTCGGATACCGTGGCAATGTTCGTCGGGTTGACATTGTGGGGCAGGTCGTCCTCGGTACGAGCGCAAGCCAGGCGCGTGCCGTCCACGCCGGCGATGGTGAGGGCTCGGCGGCTCGCCTCGAGCGCGGCATAGGCATCGGTCTTGGCATAGGGCATCTCGAGCGCGCCACAATCGACATGGAACGACTTGCAGACCTTGCTGACCAGGTTCATGATGCGGCGATCGCCCTTGAGCAGTTGTTGTTCGCCCTCGACCGTCACAACCGAAAGCCTACCGGCGCCGACGGATTCAAGATTGATGAAGAATACGCCGCGGAGCTTATCGCGATGCGAAGCCAAGAAGGCCTTCATGCCGGCGCCATCACAATCCGAGGCGCCCGTTGCCACAAACCAGATATCGTGACCGAGCAGCTCATCATCGCCCATAGAGGCGACAGCCGAGAGCATATCTTCGGAAGAAGCGCCATCGGAAGACGTAGCGCCGCCCTTCCAGCCATCGTTATCGTCCTCGAAGTTATCCCACGAACCGATACCGCGACCGGACTTCTTGGCATCGTAATCGTCTTCGACGCCCAGCCAGTCACTCATGCTGTCCTGCTCGTTTTTCTTTTTACGACCGAACAGGCCACCCAGGCCGCGCTTACGAGACTTGGGTGCCGCCGGGGCGGGAGCCGAAATGGTCTCGATCGGCTGCGCGCCCGACGCAACAGGCATGGGAGGCGCAACGGGTGCCGATGTGGGTTCGGGACCTTGGGCGGTAGCAAAGGGGTCGTTGACCTGGGCAGAGGGATCGGGAAGGTCGAACAGCGACGTGCGAGACGCAACGTTTGCCTGCTTCATAGACGGCAGCGACGGATCGGGGACCGAAGCCAGCGGAGACGAGGAGGGTGCAGGCGACGGTGCCGACGCCGGATCGGGAACATTCATCTGCGGACGCGGCGATGCTTGGGAGGAAATCTGGGCCATAAGGGAATCGACCGTTTCGTCCTGGGTGGGAGCGACATTGGCAACCGTGGCACCGGAACCACTCGGGGTCGGCATGGTGAAAATCTGCGTGGAGTAAGGCCTCGACTCATCCGTTTCGAGAGTCTCGGAAACCACAGACACTTCCTCCTGCTCGGCCTCGGTCGAATCATCTTGCTCGGCTGCCGCGTATTGCTCTTCGCCAGAGTTGGCCTCGACGGACTCGTCCTCGGCGGCATCTTGGATTTCGGCAGCATCAATAGGCTCGTCATCGTCTGCCGCGTCGCCCTGTTCATCGGAAACAGGAAGGGGCTCGGCAATCGCGGTGCCTTGCTTTTCAAACGTTATCGTGGAATCGAACTGCGCGGCATCAAACGACATGGTGCTATCGACGTGCTGCTGGGCCTCGAAAGACGTCGTCGCCTCAACAACATCCGCGGACGCCGGTTGCTGGGACTCAAAGGACGTTGTAGCTTCGGCGGCGTCGACGGGCGCGGACTGCATAGCCTCGTTCTGCTCGAACTCTTGCGCCGCGTGCTCACGTGCCGCCTCGGCTGCCTGCTGCTGAGCGATAGCCTCCTGCTCGGCAGCCTCGCGTGCGGCAGCGCGCTTCTCCTCGAAATCGTCGACAAATTTCTTGCCCTTTGCAAGCGCACCCTTAAAGAAGTTGGAAGCGCTGGCGCCAATCGACGAGAACGCGGATGCAATGTCGGCATGGGGCGTTGCCGCGGGAATCTCGGCCGAGAAATCAGTATCGCTCTCGTAAGACACGCGCCTCGGCTGTTCAACGTAATCGTCGTCAGACTCGTCCGCAACGTCTTGCGCCGGCGCGGCGGGAGCCAAAACGTCCAGTCCTGCCGCGGGATCGATCGCGGACACCGCCTCGGGCTCGGCAACGGCAGCGGCAACCGCGGCAGACTCATCATCCACGGTGACAGCGGGCGCAGGTGCAGTCACGACGGGGGCAGGCTCGGGTTCAAACGTCGGCTCCTCGCCCTCCTCGTAATCGAGCGTGCAGGACTCGGGAAGCATTCCGAGCGCACGGATGGCATCCGAACCAAAGCGGATGTTGCCGGCGGCATTGCGATAGAGCTTGGGCTCGGGCTCGGCCGCGACAGGCTCCTCCACCGGCTCGGCAGCGGAAACCTCGTCATTGAACTCTTCAGCCTGGACAGCCTGATTCTGATCCTCGGGCACGATGGCGCCAATCAGCGTCTCGTCGGCAGACGCACCCTCAAAGCCCTCGATCTGCTCGTCGAAAGCCTCACCCTGTTCGGGCTCGGTCTGAGTGTCGGGAGCAATCGGCTGACCGAACTCGTCCTCGGCGTAGGTAGGCTCTTCGTACTCGATGGTGTTGCCGTAGTCGTTTTGCTGCTGGGCCGCGGCATACTCCGCCGCTGCACGCGCCATTTCCTCGGCACGACGCTTTTGCTCCCCAAAATAGGTATCGAACGGAACATCGTCGGGAAACTCGTTTTCGCCCTGGAAGGGAGCAACGTTGTCCATAACGCCGAGCATAGCGGCGACAGAAGACTTGTTGCACACCGCGCCGGACGTATAGGGAAGAATGTGGCGGTTAGAGATGATGTTTGCCGCGTTGGCAAGTGCAACGAGGGAAGCGAGGATCGCGACAATCCACAGCAGAACCTTGAGCGCGCCGGGGAGCGGCAGGATACGCAGGATGGCAACGGCAGCAGGGGCAACCGTGGCAACAGGCAGCAGCTTGGCGATGAGCGCACGATACGAAGCATAGGGCTCGCGGGCGAGCAGCTCAGCACGGGGAGAGTCGTAGTGTGCGACAACGACCACCGGGCGGTTACGCGGGGACGCGAGCGGGCCCGAGGCCTTGTGATAGGCGATGACATTTTGGCTCACGCCTGTCTTGCCCAGGCGCGAAACCACGGGGTGCCCTGTGCGCTCGAGCACGTAAAGAACGGCGCCGACAATGGCCAGCAAGGTGCCGACCAAGCCGATACCGCCGCCGATGCCCATCAGCAGGGCACCGGCAAACGCAAGAATACCGGTAACGGCAAATGCCAACCTACTGGGCGCCGGGGCATTGAACTCCTGAACCTCGGGATCAAAGCCGTGGTTGCGGAAGATCTGAGCGATATCCTCGGCAGCCAAGCGCTCTTCTTCGCTGCACGCCGGCGTAATGCCGGTGTTCTGCAGCAGGTGGTTAATATAGTTCTGGGTGTTCGCCATGTGCGCTCCACATCCATAATCCGACAAATAGGCCCAATGCATGCACATTAGAACCGTATATAGTCGAAAGTATACCCCGAGCGAGCGCAAACGACCGAATTCGGGCCATCTTAACGCCCCGAGCGGACAAGGATGTAGCCTAATCTCCATATCGGACTAAAATCATGGCAGCAAACCACCTTCTCATGCGAGGACCCTATGACGGCAAGCGACACGACCGAGACAATTAAAAAGGGGAATTCGGAGCCCAGTTTCGATAAAACGGCTCAGCGCATCCTCAATCTTTTCTTTGTGCTCAATAGCTCCCCCGAACCGCTGACGACCGAGCAGATCGTCTTGGATTCTGACCTGGGATATGGCTCGGGCAATATCGACTCGGATAAGCGCAAGTTTCGACGCGATCGTGACAAACTGCTCGAACGCGGCATCTTAATCAAGGAGGTTCGCCCCACCGGCGCGCAGGAGACCGAGGAAAGCTCGTGGACAATCGACCGCGAGCACACGTTTGCTGCAGGCGGCCTCATCACCGCAGACGACGCCGATATCCTGCTCAACGCCATCGACCAGACGCTAGCGGCCGGCTCATCCACTTTTGCCGCACCGCTTGCCGATATTCGCTCCAAGATTGCCTACCTCACCGGTAGGACGACGGTGGACGAAGCACCGATCCGCCGCTCTCCCACCGTCGATGCGGTATGGAGCGCCTTTGCCGAGCGATGCGCGCTGCGATTTTTATATCAGAACGGACGCGGTGAGCAGAAAGAACGTACCGTCTGCGTCTACGGCATGTTCGAGCGCGAGGGCGTGGCGTACTTCTGCGGCCTCGACAACGTCACCGGCGACATCAGGACATTCCGCTGCGACCGTATCGTTCGCGCTTGGCGTCCTTCGAAGGCCTACGTCATCCCCGCGGACTTCAACCTCAGCGACTACCTGTTCTTTGAATTCGATTTTGCCGACCGACCGCCCGTTGCAGCCACGTTCTCATTCGCCCCTCAGACGCAGATCGATATGATCAACGGCCTCACGCGTGGGCGAGGTGAGCTCGTACACACCGATGTGGGATGGACCTGGACCGTTGACGTGCGCGATCTTGAAGCCGGCGCCTCATTTTGCATGGCCCACGCCATGGACGGCATGAGGCCCGTGGCCCCCAAATCGCTCAAACAGGCGTGGAACCACCTCATTGAAAGGACGGTGCACGAGTATGCCCGTGCGTAAACTCACCAGCGAGCAGAGACTCTCGCGCGCCATCGACATCATGGAGGCCCTCTACGCCGCCGGCGAGAGCGGCATGACACGAACCGAGATTTGCAGTCGCTTTGACATCACGGGGGTATCGCTCGACGAGATTCTCGAGATCGTCTCGACGCTCGCGAACCGAGAATCGGGCGCGCGCATCATCTGCGAATGCCGCGGCGAGCGTGTGGTCCTCACCGGTGACGCCGGGCGTGTGCTACCGCTGCGCTTGAGTGCCGCCGAGGGCGCTGTGCTCAACCATGAACTTGAATCGTTGGGGATCGAGCCGCATACGGCAGCTCGGATTCGACATGCCCTTCTACCCGAAGAGCTCGGCTATAACCAGCGCGTCTTTGACACCGTCAACCACGGGTCGCACTGGCAGCAGCTGAGCTGCGCCATTCAGGACGGTGTTCGCTGCCGCATCTCGTATCGCTCGATGGACGATGCACGGCCACGTGAGCGTCTGGTCGACCCCTTGCGCATTACGGCAAACGGCGACCAAACATACCTGATTGCCTGGGACATCGCGGTCGATGAGCAGCGCACCTATCGCATGGATAAAATCGAGGGACTCGCCTTGACGGAAGACTCCGTCGTGCCTCATGCACCGGACGTCACATCCCTCCACGATTCCCTTGCTCGGACGCAGCGTAGCGCAAAGCTCTTGATGCCATTCGATATGGCGGAGCATCTGGACTGGGCCGGCATCACCCTAATCGAGCGCAGCGGGGCAGACATGGCAACGGTAACCGTGCATTATGGCTCCGAGCGTTGGCTACTGAGCCAGGTAATCGCAGCGGGCGGAGCCATCCGCATCTTGGATGACCCCGCCCTGTCAAAGCGTCTGTGCGATATGGCAAAGACCCTCGTCTGTCCGCTTTAGCGCCGCCGCTCGTGGCGTGCACGCCACAGTTGCAGATAGTGCCCGATCTGCGCCGATTCGATGCGCTGGTAGGAGCTCGTAGGCAGCGACGTTAAGAACTTCTTTCCGTAGCCCTTCGTCACCAGGCGCGGGTCGGCCAGAATCAGCACGCCGCAATCGGTCGACGAGCGGATAAGGCGGCCGGCCGCCTGCTTGACCTCGAGCACCGCCTCGGGCAGCGAATAGCGCGCCCAAGCGCGGTCTTCGCGCAGGTTGCGCTCGCACGAGAGCGGGTCCGTGGGACTCGAGAACGGCAGCTTGGGAATGATGACGCAGCGCAGCGTCTCGCCGCTGGCGTCGAATCCCTCCCAGAAGGCCTTAAGGGCAAAAAGCGACGAGGTCGGCTCGTTGATAAACCGGTCGCGCAGGCGACGAGGAGATGAGTTGCGCTGCTGGCAGTTGAGCTCCAGACCCGCACGGGCCATCTTAGGCTCAACGCGGGCGTACAGGTCTTCCATGTCGCGCCGATTGGTGAACAGTGTGAGCACCGATCCGCCCATGGCAAGATGGGCGTCGACCAGCACGCGCTCGAGCGCTGTAAGATAGCTCTCACGATCGCGCGGATCGGGGATATCGCCCGCAACGACTACAGCCATGTTCGAATCGAAGTCGTAGCTCGAGTCCAAGTGCAGCGACGAGGATGTTGAAGCACCGATGCGATCGAGACCGACCGCGTGGTTAAAGTGTTCAAAGCTTTTGGACACCGTCATGGTCGCCGAGGCAAAGATAGCCGTGTGAACCTCGGGCAGCCACTCGGTTGCCAAGGCCTCGCCAATGTCGATGCGCTCTGCGGTCATTGACTCTCCGCCGGCGCGCAACCTGCGATTGACCTGCAGCGAATACACGTAGTGTTCATCGGTGCCGTCAATGATGAGTTTGAGGTTCTCGGCCAGCTCGTGCAGGCGGCGCGAAATATCACCCAGGTCGACAACAACCTCGGGCTTGTCGGCGGCGACGGCTTGCACCAGCGCGTCGACGCTCTTGTCAGCTTGTTCCAATGCGTCGATGGCAGTGTAGGCCGACGGTAAGAAATCATGCCAGTCGTCAGATTCGCGCAGCTCGGGGCCAATCCATAGGTTGGCATTGTCATAACCCCCACGGGCACGGCGGCCGAGCTCGCGAACGCCATCGAACACGTCGGCGATTGCCATGCTCGCGCGCGCAACCGTCGACGTCGCCTTGGCAGTAAGGCCCAAATAGAGCGTAGAGCCCTCGGAGGTTGCCAAATCACGGGAGACCTGGCTTAGCGCACCGGTGCTCGAGCCACCCAGGCGCTCAGACAGAACGCGTGATTCGTCCGCCGACACCACGCGCGCCCACTGACGGCGCGCCTCGCGCTCGATAGAATGAGCCTCGTCGATTACCCAATGACGAATCGGAGGCAAAATCCTGCCCTCGGCCGCAACATTGCGGAACAGCAGGGAATGGTTGGTGACCACCACATCGGCATGCGCCGCACGACGGCGAGCGCCGTGGACCAAACATTTATCAGGGAAAAACGGGCAGAGGCGGCGAGCACACTCGCGCGAGGCCGTCGTAAAGTCGGGGCGGTTGACGCTGCGCCACCGAATGCCAAGCGAGTCGAGGTCGCCATCGGCTGATTGGCAGACGTACGCCATAATGACCGCGACCGCCGTGAGCGTGTCCGCCGGATCGCGCTTGGTGGTAATCTCGACCTGGCCTCGGCTCATGCGCTCAAGCTTGCGCAGGCACGGATAGTGGTCATAGCCCTTGAGAGCGCAAAATGACAGACCACCGTCCAGTTGCTCGGCAAGTTTTGGCAGCTCATGGTACATGAGCTGGTCTGCAAGATTGTTCGATTTGGTCGCAATACCAACCGTGATGTTGTTACGGCGTGCTGCCTCGGCAAAAGGCACCAGATAGGCCATCGATTTGCCGACGCCTGTGCCCGCCTCAATTACACGATGAGTGCCCGTGACCAGCGCATCGCGGACCTCGAGCGCCATCGCGATCTGCTCATCACGCGGCTCGTAAGTGGGATACATGCGATTGACCAGGCCACCTGGCGCATAGTCTGCCTCAATCTCCTCACGACTCGGCATCTTGAGGACCGGCAGTTCGTCGGCGTCCACCCGATCGTCGGCGCGATCGGCCTTGAGAACGTCAGTACGAGCGGCGCTGAGAGAGAAGATAGAACCAGGGTTCTGCCCTGCCAAGAATGAGAAGATAGGACGATAGGACCAAGGCACATCCGGATGCATGTCGGCTAGGCGCGCCATGAGGCCCTGGGGCAAGTCGGTGAGCGCCACGAGCAACACGCGCCATACGCCACACAGGGCGTCGACGTCGGCATTGGCACGGTGTGATACCGAGTCACAGCCAAACAGATCGGCCATAAAAGACAGCTTGTGCGAGGCCAGGCGCGGAAGCGCGATGCGCGACAGCGCCAGCGAATCGATCCAAATATCGCTCACGTTGACGCCGCCTTTGACCGACTCGATAAACGAGCGGTCGAACGTGGCGTTATGTGCGATCACCGGGCAACCACCGACAAAATCGGCGAGAGCGGCGACAGCCTCAACGGCCGACGGGGCATCTGCCACGTCGGCATTTGTAATGCTCGTGAGCTCGGTAATCTCGGCGGGAATCAGCTGCTTGGGATGCACGAAGGTATCGAAACGGTCGACGATCTCGCGGCCCGAAAGACGGGCCGCCGAGATCTCGATCAGCTCGTTGTCCTGCACCGAGAGACCTGTGGTCTCGGTATCGAGGACAATTACATCTTCCTCGATGAGGCCGAAGGACTGCGTTTTGGCGCGTTCGGCAAGCGTGGCATAGGAGTCGATGACAAACTGCGGCGTTCCTGACGAAACCGCGTCCTCGATTAGCATGCAATGCCCGCTCGACGAAGGCCCATACGGATCAGGCTGTCACAGACCTGCGGGAACGTCATGTCGTCGGTGTGGCGGATCTCATCCGGATACAGCGACGTATCGGTCATGCCGGGAATGGTATTGGTCTCGAGGATAACGGGGCCGTCCTCGCTCACGATAAAATCGCTGCGCGAGATACCCAGGCAACCGAGGGCCTTGTGAGCGGCGCAGGCAAGCTCCTGAGCGCGAGCATAATTCTCGGGTGAAATCTGCGCCGGAATGCGATGGATGTCCGTAGGGTCGACATACTTCACGTCCAGATCGTAGAACTCGCAGTCCTCGGGCTTACGAATCTCGACAATCGGCAGAGCGCGCACGTCATCTTCGCCGTATACACCGACGGTGATCTCGGTACCCTCGATGCACTTCTCGACCAGCACTTTGTCGCCGTACTCAAACGCCTTGGCGATTGCCGCGGGCAGCTCGGAGGGCTCATGGACCAGGGAAATGCCATAGCTGGAACCGTTGACGGCCGGCTTCACAAAGCAGCGCTCGCCACAAACCTCGACGATACGATCGATATCGACTTCATCGCCCATCTCGAGCGCGAGGCCGGGGGCAATGGGGATGCCCGCCTTGGCGTACAGGAGCTTAGAGACCTCCTTGTCGGCACCGCAGGCGCTAGCAAGCACGCCCGAGGCCGTGTAGGGGATACCCAGGGTCTCCATGGCGCCCTGCATGGCGCCATCCTCGCCGCCGGCACCGTGCATGGCGATAAACGCCACGTCAAAGCCGCCGGTCGCCATGGTTACCATAAAATCATCGGCAGCCGTGTCGAGCAGCTCCACCGAAGTGTAGCCGGCCTCCTTCAAGGCAACCACGACGTTCTTTCCCGAATTGAGCGAGATCTCGCGCTCGGCGGAATGACCGCCCGCCAAGACCGCTACGTGCATGTTCTCTAGGCTTTTACCCGGCATGGGCAGACTCCTCCTCTATAATTTCTGCAGCTGATACCATATTGTAGCGATACCCTCTACGTTTCCCCAAAATCGAAAGGCTTCCATGAATCCCAGGACTAAATCTCAGGACATTCGCGACTTGAGCCAAAACGATATTCGCGAGCTCGTGGCCGAACTTGGCCAGCCCGCCTTCCGCGCGAAGCAGCTCATCGAATGGGTCTTCGAGAAGAACGTTTGTTCGTTTGACGATATGACCAACATTCCCAAGGCTTTCCGCGAGCAGCTTAAAGAGGCTTTTGCCTTTGACACGCCCACTGAACTCACCAAGCAGGTTTCCAAAGATGGCTCGCGCAAGTATCTGCTCGAATACCACGACGGCGTTTCCGTCGAGACTGTCGGCATGCCCCGTCGTAACAAGCTTTCCGTCTGCGTTTCCACCCAGGCAGGCTGCGGCATGGGCTGTGCCTTTTGCGCTACCGGTCTCAACGGCCTCAAGCGCTCTCTGACCGCTCAAGAGATCGTCGACCAGGTACTTCATGTATCCAACGACTTTGGCGAGCGCGCCACGAGCGTTGTCTTCATGGGCCAGGGCGAGCCGTTTGCCAACTACGACGAGGTTCTCAAGGCGCTGCGAATCCTCAACGACCCCGATGGCATCGGTATCGGCGCTCGTCACCTCACCGTCTCTACCAGTGGCGTTATCCCCGGTATTCGCAAACTTGCCGACATCCCCGAGCAGTTCACGCTTGCTGTTTCACTGCATTCCGCCATCCAGTCGACGCGCAATAAGCTCATGCCCGGTGTTAAGAAGTACACGCTGCTTCGCCTTCACGAAGCGCTTCAGCTCTACACCGAGAAGACCGGCCGCCGCCCAACCTATGAGTATGCCATGATCGAAGGCGTCAACGATACGAATCCGGAAATGCAGGCGCTCTGCGACTTCTGCGAGGGAACGCTGTGCCACGTTAACCTCATTCAGCTTAACGACATCGAGGGTAGCCCGCTCAAGCCGTCGCCGATTCATAAGGTTGAGGATCTTCAGCGTCGCCTTGAGTCCCGTGGCATCGAGACCACGATTCGTAACTCCCGTGGTAACGATATTGACGCCGCTTGCGGACAGCTGAAGCAGCGCTTCAAAGTTCAGAAGAACGCATAGGGGAGTCGCACCCAAAACGTTTCATGTGAAACATCGAACGACCCCGGTTGCAGGATATGCAACCGGGGTCGTTTCATTTATTGACCTTAATTTTGAATCAGCTGCTACTGGTCCCATTTTTACGGCCAAAATAAGGGGTCCTTGTCTCGTGAATCAGACAAGGACCCATCACAATATGCTAAGTAATCGTTAGGTACCTAATAGCCTACATTTTCCCATTGGTTGCTGACCCAACCCTGATTAATCTTGGGATTCTTCGTTACCTGAGCAGTACGCATTGCAACATCTTCTGTCATAACATCCATTTTCTTCTTGGATGTATCGATAATATCTTGCGCACTACGAAGCAAACGACCTCGAAGTTCATCGTCTGACGCGATCTTATAGCCAGCAAAGGCACCAGCCGCGACAGTCGTCGCCAATGCAATCGCAGCTATAATCTTATTCCTCATCTTGGCCTCCTTGATCAAACTGAATCATTTCGCCAAGAATACGAGAGAGCTCTTCCTCGTCTTTAAACTCAATCTCAATCTTATTCTTTCCACGCGAGCTCTTCACACGCACGTTGGTATTAAAAACCTGACGAAGCACGCGGGCTGCCTTTTTAAAAGACTGAGGGGTTGCAGGCCTCGGCGTCTTAGGTGTCTCTCCGGCAGAAAACAACGGAGCAAGATTTTCTGTCGCTCTTACGGAAAGGCCCTCTGCAACAACCTTCTCTGCAAGTCGAATTCGAGCATCCTCATAGGGAACTGCAAGAATCGCACGTGCATGACCAGCAGTAAGTTTACCCTCAAAAATCATCTGCTGAACTACTTCGGGGAGATCGAGAAGACGCAGTGAGTTTGTAATTGCAGAGCGTGACTTGCTTACTGCCTTCGACAATGCCTCCTGGGTCATACCACCGGCATCGATGAGCTGTCGATAGCCCTTAGCCTCTTCGACGGGATTCAGATCTGAACGTTGAAGGTTTTCGATAAGAGCAAGAGCCAGCATCTCTTCATCATTTACCTCTTTAATGATGACTGGCAATTCTTCAAGGCCAGCAAGCTTTGACGCCTGGTAACGACGCTCACCAGCGATGATCTCATAGCCGTTTCCATGCTTGCGAACCAAAAGCGGCTGCAAAACGCCATGTTCTTGGATTGACTCGCTCAACTCGCGAAGTTCAGTTTCGTTAAAGTGAATTCGCGGCTGATTAGGGTTGGGAACGATATCCTCAATAGGTAGTTTTGTTTCAGATGGAGCATTTGAAGCCGATGCAGCCGAACCGCCGGTCTCATACTCGGCCTCTGAAACCAAAGCATTCAGTCCACGTCCCAATCCGCCACGTTTCTTTACACTAGGCACGCTTGATCACCTCTTTTGCAAGGTTCATATATGCTTTTGCACCCTTATTTTGAGGTGCATAGGTAATTACCGGTTCCCCAAAAGACGGAGCTTCGGAGATTTTAACCGTACGGGGGATTAGCGTCTTAAACGCCTTATCACCAAAGTACGATTGAACCTCCTCAACAACCTGATTCGATAGTGAAGTACGCGAGTCATACATGGTCATAAGCACACCATAGGTGTCTAAGCCCTTGTTCAGCCTTGATTTGACCATCTTCATTGACTCAAGCAGCTTCGTAACGCCCTCGAGTGCGTAATATTCGCACTGGATCGGAATCAAAACGCTGTCTGCTGCGGTCAAAGCGTTGATAGTAAGCAGGCCGAGCGAAGGAGGACAGTCAATGAAAATAAAATCGAACTCGTCCTGAATCGGCTCAAGCAAATCTTTGAGGCGGGTTTCACGTGCAATTGCGCTTACGAGCTCAATTTCGGCGCCTGCAAGCTGAATTGTAGCTGGAATTACGAATACCTTTTTGCAATTTGTATCAAGAACAAGTGATTCTGCCGGCACATCATTCAACAATGCATCATAGATGCAGTGATCAAGGTCTTCTTTTTCAATTCCGAATCCACTGGTGCTGTTTCCCTGCGGATCAAAATCGACAATCAGTGTCTTACGACCCTGCTCACCCAGTGCTGCTGCAAGGTTTACAGCCGTCGTTGACTTACCGACGCCGCCTTTTTGATTGATGATTGCAATGATACGCGTGTCTTTTGCGCTCTTTGAACGCTTAACGTCGCGAAATCCCACGGTCCCTCCTGGTGTGTATTAAAGCTGTCAAACGGAGGATGTTTCACGTGAAACATTCCGAATCGATATCAACCGCCATGTTTCACGTGAAACACTGCAAGTTGTTAGTATCCATTATGTTTCACGTGAAACATCTAGGCAAGCGGATTCTTCTTTGCCACGCCATTTGCACGAGGCAATGAAACGGATGCTGGATGACTCTTCTTAAGAACAATGAACTCCCTGTGACCCAAGCCTTCAGGCAAATCAATTGTGTCATTCAGAAGCAAAGTGAAGCCGCAAATCTTAGCTGCTGACATGCCGGAAGCAAGCTCCTCATCCGAAGGATTGCCCTTGGTTATAACAAATAGCCCTCCATCCTTCAGATACGGAGCCGCATACTCAACAAGAATCGGTAGAGGGGCCAGTGCGCGGGCGGTTACAACAGAGAACTGCTTCTTATGGCTCCGAGCATATTCTTCAAGACGATCATGAACCGCATGGGCATGTTTCAATCCAAGAGCATGGACAAAGGAATTTACCGCATCAACCTTCTTGCCAACAGAGTCAATATAAGTAGCTTTACGATGCGTGGTTATGGTTAATGGAATACCAGGGAAGCCCGCACCTGTTCCCATATCGAGCAAAGCTCCCTCAGGAGCCTTGTTGATATAGGGGAGCAAAACAAGTGAGTCGAGGATATGAAGTACTGCAGCATCTTCTACGTTAAGAATACGGGTGAGATTGGTTGTCTTATTTGTTTCTAGAACCAAATCCAAATGCTGAATACATTTCCTCAGCTCAACATCAGTTACGCTCAAGGAATACTCTTTGCAATAGAAAGCTAGACGACTCAACATCTCGTCAGCTTGCTGATCAGTAAGTACTAACAACGAAAGCTCCTTTCTGACAAAAATCAGCATATCGAGAACTTTTGACAAAAAAAAGGGGACGTGGAAACCACGTCCCCTTAGCATAAACTCGAGTAGATTATCGAGCAACAATCACCACATGGCGATCAGGGTCAGAACCCTCAGAATGAGTATCGACGGCATCATTGCCACGAAGTGCAATGTGAACCAGTCGACGCTCGTAGGCATTCATGGGCGGAAGCGAAACACTTTTATGAGTGCGAATGGCACGCTCGGCAGCAGACTGAGCCATGGAGGCAACCTTGTCCTGACGGCGGCTCTTGTATCCCTCGACGTCCACTACAACCGGATACCTAAAGCCAAGTTTGCGGCTCACCAGCAAAGAGAACATAACCTGAAGGGCATCAAGGGTGCGACCATGACGGCCAATGAGAACAGCAAGGTCGGGAGCCGTTACATCCAAAATCAGCTCACCTTCGTCGCCCTCATACTCATCGATAGGAGAGTTGGCGGCATCGAAGTGCGAAAGGATGGAACGCAGGATGGAAATAGCAACATCGGCAATGGTGTCGAGCTCCTCATCGGTCAGCTCTTCACCAGCCTTGTAGCGCTGTGCAATCTCGGGATAATCGCCCGCGACCTGCGGGGCAACCTCCTCAAGCATATCCTCGATGATCTCTTCAGACATAACGTACTCCAAAAGTTAGGTACCTAAATAAGATTGATATCCCACTACTTCTTCTTGTGCGGGCGCGGCTTCTTCTCTCGACGAGTGACCTCAACCTGCAGCGGAGCGTTCTTAAGACGCTCCTCCTCATCGGCCTTCGCCTTGTCGATGACCTTCTGCGTCACAAAAATCTGCTGGATAACCTGCCAAGCAGACGAGACGTCGTAGTACAGCAGAACACCAACGGGAAGGCTCCAGCCCATCCAAAGCATCATGACCGTCATGACAACGGCCATCATACGCATGCTCTGAGCCTGCTGGCCGGTCTGGTTGCGCGACATATAGAGCTGCGGAATCAGGGTCAGGACGGCGAACAGGATCAGGCAAACCAGCGCAGGCAGTGCAACCATAAAGCCATCGGCAAAGGAAGCACTCGGCGTGGTGGTCAGGTCGGGCAGGATGTTGAAGAACGAGAACGTGCCGTCGTTAAAGTACTGCGGCAGGTTGCGCAGCAATGTAAACAGGGCGAACAGGATAGGCATCTGAATCAGCAGCGGCAGACAGCCAGCCATGGGGTTGAACTTGTTCTCGCTGTAGAACTTCTGCATCTCCTCGGCCTGACGCTGGGGATCGTCGGCATAGCGCTCCTGGATCTCGAGCATCTTGGGCTGCAGCACCTGCATGCGAGCCGTCGACTTGGTCGACTTGAGCATGAGCGGCGTCAGCAGCAGACGGATGATGACCACCAGGATGATGATGGACAGGCCCCAGTCGACCGCAAAGGTCTGGATGAGCTTGAGCAGCTCGAAAAGGATGTTAACGATCCAATCCCACATGTAAGTTTTCCTCCGATAGCGAGTGCCCGCTAGGGCACAGGGTCATAACCGCCGACGTGCAGGGGATTGCAACGAGCGATGCGCCTCACGGCAAGCCAGCAGCCTCTCAAAACACCGTGCTTCTCAATCGCCTGGATGGCGTATTGCGAGCACGTTGGGTAATAAATGCAGGCGTCAGGCAATAAGGGCGAAATAACCTGTTGATATATGCGAATAGGAGCGATGGCAACACGTCGCAAAACGTGATTGCTCATCGCTCCTCCCCGGCAACGCCGGCGCGCTTCATAAGCGAACGCAACGCCTTGTCCATCTCCTGCGGCGAGGAAACCCTCGTCTTGGGAGTTGCAAACAAGATGATGTCATAACCCGCAACGGGAAATCCGCAGCTGCGGGCGGCCTCGCGCATCACACGCTTAGATCGGTTGCGCACGACGGCACAACCGAGTCGCTTAGCACCAACGAAGGCGACCCTTCCGGAGTCGCCTTCGCCAACCGATTCACATATGGTCATTCGAATCAGAGGGTGATTGAAACGACGCCCCTGACTGAACACATGCTCGAAATCTTGCCGAGACTTAATAGTCTTCATGCGAGATGTGTGTATCGCTGCTAGACAGTGAGACGCTTGCGGCCCTTGGCGCGACGACGGGCGAGCACGGCACGACCACCCTTAGTGGCCATACGGGCACGGAAGCCATGGGTCTTGGCACGCTTACGCTTATTAGGCTGATACGTACGCTTCATCTTAAGTTCCTCCTGCTGCATTTCGAGTGTCCGCGGGGACGCGGACGCAGATATAGACACGTGAGCTTGAAGATTGTAGGGAAATCAATGTTCAAATGTCAAGAAATCAAAGGTAAAAGGTTGCGCAGTTCACACGGTTCCCCCATAAGCCAAGCTCGATTTAGCGGTGCATGGCAACTTTTCACGATATTTCATCGAGTTTTCAACAGGTCATGTTGGCAATGTTGAGAACTTTTCGTCCGTTTTCCAAAGTTTTCAACAGGTTTTGAAAGTTTGTCGAAAGATGAGAAACATTGCACGGTGAGCTACTATTTGTTCGAAACCTTTTGGAAGATTGCGAGCGGCATGTCTGACGACTTTTACACCATGGTCGATTCCGGAGACCCGGCACCCGACAACGAGCACATCACCGGCGTGCGCGAAGAGCGTGACGAAGGTGAACAGACGACAACGCAGGCGCCAAAAGCCATGTACGCCGCGCGCATCGCCGTCTATGACGACATGCTGTCGACACCGCGTGTGATCGTCATCGATCCGCAAGATGTCCGCACGTATTTGGAAGAGACGACCAACACCGTCTACCAGTGCATGAAAGAACAAGGTGGCCATATCTCGCTCATGGTCATCCGCGAGATTGTCGAAAACTTTATCCACGCACACTTTGCAGAGCCCATCATCTCGATTCTGGACGGCGGAGACACCATCCGCTTTGCTGACCAAGGACCCGGCATCGACGACAAGGAACGCGCTTTCGACTTTGGTGTTACCAGCGCAAACAGCAAGATGAAGCGCTATATCCGTGGAACCGGAGCAGGGTTTCCCATGGTGCAGGAGTATTTGGAAAACGCCGGCGGTGCCGTATCCATCGAGGACAACATGGGCAACGGCACCGTGGTTACGGTAAGCCTGAACCCTAAACGCGTGCAGGAAATCGAGCGTGCCGGCGGACGCGGTGCTGCCGTGCGGCCCGAGACGGAGCAGCCCACATATCCCCTGCCGGGAGCTTTTGCGCAGCAGCCCATGGCAACGCAGCAGATGCAGCCCCCCGTGGGGCAGATGCAGCAGCCCGGAATGCTTCCCACACAAGAGCCCCAGGCGGCATCTATGTCGATGACGCCAAACATGCCAGAGGCCATGCCGCTGGCAGATCAGGATGCAGCAGCAATGCAGCAGGCGACGGGGGCACCGGGTGGCCAGCAAATGGGCTATCAGCCGTACCAACGGGGATATCCATATCAGCAGATGCCGCCACTGGGGTATGGCCAGCAGTTCCCGCAGCAGTACCAGCAGGGATATCAGCAGCCGTACCAGCAGATGCCGCAGCAGCAGTACAACCCCTGGGCCCAACAGATGCCTCTGCAGCCTTACCAACAGTGGCCTCAAAGTTTTCAACAGCAAATGCCGCCGATGCAGAGTTCTCAACAACCAGCAGCTCAAATGATGTATCCTAATGCAGCAAATCAGTATGCGCAGCCACAACCGGACGTGTTCGTAAGCGATCGCGGCAACGCCGCGCTGGGCTATCTGGCGCAAAATCAAGCGTGCGGTGCAACCGATCTGGCGAGGGCGTTTGGAAACTCGGCCCCCACTTGGTCACGCACGCTCAATGACTTGGCGCAGGCCGGCTTGGTCATCAAGCATGGCCAGAAATACCATTTGACCGAACTCGGCGCCGCTCGCGTGCGAGCTCAGAGCTAAAGAACGGGAGAGACAGTGGACGAGGAAGCAAGCATCATCCTGGGGGATGCCATCGCCTTTTGCCAGCGCGACGGCCAAGATGCACGCCTCATCAACATGCTGGGGCAATCGCGGGCCATAAGCCTGACCGAAGATACGCTCACGATCGAGGCCCCCTCGCGCTTTGCCATCGCGCAGCTCAAAAAGCATCAGCCGACTATTGAGGCCTATCTGGAAGAAATCGCCTTTGCACCGATCGCGCTCGACATCGTGGCACCGCAAGGCGCCGCAACGGAATCCGCTGCCGCGACGGCGCCCGCCACGGCTCCCGCCGCTTCCCCGGCGGCACCGACCTCCGCAGGCGACGTGCCGACAATCGAGCACCAGCACAGCGATGTTTCCCGTGAAACCATGGCACCGTTGCCGACCGCGGCGGCGACGTCAACGAACGCACCCGTCACGCACATGCCTATCGCTCACGACGCAGCGGCGGGCGCGGATTCGGGCATTGCAATCAAGAACACGCTCTCGGCCGATGATTTTCGTCGCATGATGAACCAGATGAAGGGCGGAGCGCCGACTAAATCCACGCAAGCTGCGACCCCCGCTTCACCCATACCGGCGCCGACCGTGCCGGCCGAGCAGAATACGGATGGAGCCCCGCTCGCCGCGAACTCAAAATTTACCTTTGAGAACTTTGTCTACGGCCCCGAAAACAGCCATGCCTATCGCTCGGCACTCAAGTTTGCCGCCCTCGCGGACGAGCGCGGCACATGCACATCACTGTTCATCTACGGCAAATCGGGCCTGGGCAAGACGCACCTGCTGCTTGCCATCAAAAACGAGCTCGCCGAGAAGTCGCCCGAGATCAAGGTCAAGTATGCCAACTCCCAGGCATATCTGGACGACCTGATGACCGAGTTCGACCGCCAAAAGAAGAGCAACGCCCCCATCATGCAGGCGTACCACGGCGTGGACGTGCTCATCATCGATGACATCCAAAACATCATCGGCAAGCGCGCGAGCGTGGACTACTTTTTCCAGCTCGTGGACGAGTTCATCCGCAACAACAAGAAGGTCGTCATCGCGGCAGACCGTGCCCCCAAGGACCTGAGCATGGACGAGCGTCTGACCAGCCGCTTCAACGCCGGCATGCTCTGCCTGGTCGCAGAGCCCAGCTACGAGATGAAATACAAGATCTTGCAGCGCTATTACGAGAACACCATCGTCGCCGCTCCCGAGGCAGGCGACGACTCGCTGCTGGCGGCCTATGGGGGCGACGGCGGACACCTGACCGACGAGCACTTTAAACACATGGCCGAGGTCTCGGGCACCAACATCCGCGAACTCGAGAGCTTTTGCGAGCGCTGCGCCGGCGAGGCGGGCGACCGCGAGCGCGAGGGCGGGGAGCTCACCTTTGACGATATCGACGCCATCGCCAGCCAGTACTTCGACACATCGGCCAAAAAGATCAACGTCCAGACGGTTCAGTCCGTCATCGAAGAGCAGTACGGCGTGACGCACGAGGAGCTCATCGGCCCGCGTCGCAACGCCAATATCGCCAAAGCACGCCATATCGCTATCTACCTGGCCATCGAGATGTGCGAGATGACGACCACGGCGGTGGGCGCCGAATTTGGCAACCGCAACCACTCGACCGTCAGCACGAGCTACAAAAAGGTCCAGAAGATGATCCAGGAAGACCGTACCGTCACCGAAGACCTCAAATCGCTGCGCGATAAAATTACACTGCGCTCGTAGGGAAATAGAGACACCTGTTGAAAACTTGTCGAAACCATGGGCATAAGGTGTCTAAAACCCAACCCGCGGTGGTGAAAAGTTTTGCGCAGGTTTTGAACGTGGAAAACCACCCCCGTTGCACACAGGTTGCTGTCGATTCTCTTTCTGGGTCTGACCTGCGTCTTTGGGAGTAATCAACAGTTTCGTCAGTGCTATTACTATTATTAAGATATTTATATCTAAAGAAAGGTATTAAAAGATGAAGTTCACCGTCAGCCAGAGCTCGCTTACACAAGCCATCGGCGTCGTTATGAAGGGTGTCGCTTCGGCGTCCACCCTTCCCATCCTGTCGGGCGTGCTCGTCAAGGCGCAAGACGGCATCTTGGAATTCCAGACCTCTAACTACACCATCTCGATCCGTCATCGCATCGCGGCGCATGTCGAAGAAGAGGGTGAGATGGTTATCCCCTGTAAGATGCTCTCCAATATCACCAAGACCCTCCCCGATGCCCCGGTCACCTTTGAGCTGTCCGAGCGCCAGGTGCTGATTGGTTGCGAGAAGAGCTCTTTCCGCCTGAACACGCTCGATGTCAATGACTTCCCCGAGTTTCCGGCCTATGCCATCGAGAGTGCCGTGGAGCTGCCGACCGATATCTTGTCCGAAATGGTCGGCCGCGTGTGGCGCGTCACCTCGACCGACAAGGCCCGCCCCATTCTGGGTGGCGTGCACATGAAGGTCGAGAACAACACCGTGCGCCTGGTGGCGACCGATTCCTTCCGCTTGGCCGTGTGCGATACGCAGGTCGAGACCTCGACTCTCGAGGGTTCCTTTGAACTCAACGTTCCGGCCGACGCCTTTAACGACGCGCTGAACATCATGGCCAGCCAGGCGACCATCATGATCGGGGCTACCGACACCCAGGTCGTCTTCGAGGCCGGCAACACCACCTACGTGTCGCGCCGTATCGAGGGCATGTACCCCAACTACAAGCAGCTCATCCCCGATTCGTGCGTGACGAGCGTCAAGATCGACGTCGCCGCCTTTAACGCCGCCCTCAAGCGCGTGGCCGTTATCGCGAGCGCCAACCCCGCCGTCAAGTTCGAGATCGATGTCGAGAACGGGCAGATGGGCCTGTCCTCCATTTCCAATGACCAGGACCTTGCGCAGGAGACGATCGATGTCGAGGCCGAGGGCGAGTCGGGCACCATCGCCTTCAACTACCACTACATCTTTGGCTGCCTCAATGCCCTGTCCAAGGAGAAGGAGATCACGCTGGAGCTCAAGAGCTACTCGCAGGCGGGCATCTTCAAGTCCTACGACAAGATCAACTACCTGTACCTGGTCATGCCGGTTCGCATCTAGCGCTGCGCCATGACCATGTTCGCCCGCGATCTTTCCGTCGCGCACTACCGCAGCTTCGATAGTTATCGCCTTGCCCTGGACGAGGGCGTGACGATACTTGCGGGACCCAACGCGGCGGGAAAGACCAATCTCATAGAGGCGCTGCAGCTGCTGACGAGCGGCGCCTCGTTTAGGCATCCGACCGCAGCCGAGCTCGTCCATGATGGCGTGGGCTCGTGCAAGGTCGAGCTGAGGCTCGAGGGCGACGGCCGCGTGCTTGATATGGGATTGAGCGTGGAGGACGGTAAGCGCTCGTTTAGCCGCAACGGCAAGAGGTGCTCTGCCGCCGGTGTGCGCGGGGCTCTGCCGAGCGTGCTGTTTTGCCCCGACCATCTGGACATGGTTAAGCGAGGCGCCAGTGTGCGCCGCGCCGCCCTCGATGACTTTGGCATGCAGCTGAGCGCACGTTATGCCGATCTTGCGAGCACCTATGGACGCTGCGTGACCCAGCGTAACGCCCTGCTCAAGGAGACCTGGTGCTGTCGCGAGATGCTCGGCGCGTGGAACGATTCGATTGCCCGCGCGGGCTCGGCCCTGCTTGTGCACCGGTTGGCCCTGCTCGACCGGCTGGCGGGCCATGTGCACACTGCCTACGGGCAAGTGGCATCCGGTGAGGCTGCCAACGTGACCTATACGTCCACGCTGGGGGATTTGCCCCAGGTCGATGATCGCGAAGAGCTGAAGGGCTGGGCGTACGAGCGCATGCTGGCTGCCCTTGATGAGCACGCCGACGAGGAAATTCGCCGCGGCGTGACGTTGGTGGGACCGCATCGCGATGAGATTGAGTTTACCGTGGCGGGTCGCTCCGCCCGTTCATTTGCCAGCCAAGGTCAGCAGCGAACGTTGGTTCTGGCCTGGAAGGTGGCGGAGGTGGCCGTGGCTCGCGATGTCCTGGGCACCGCCCCGTTGCTGCTTTTGGACGACGTGATGAGCGAACTCGACGGCGAACGCCGCGGTGCTTTTCTGCGGCTGATCGGCGATGATATCCAGACGGTCATAACCACGACCAACCTGGGGTATTTTACCGATGACCTGCTTGATCGAGCCAAGGTGGTGAGCATGGGTGAGACGTGCTAATTACGAGCGCGAGAGCGAAACGGTTGCCTTCAGTGGATTTTTGAACGCAGAGCGTCAGCGCATCCTGGCGGCCGCGACACCTGAGCGCCGCGCGCAGATGGAGGCTGCCGAGGAGTCGCGCGCGGTCTATCGCGCGTGGAACGCGGTGTGCTCGGGCACGCGCGAGGGGCGGCATGTGACGGGCTTGCGCTACCTGCCCGAGTCCAATGAGCTGCTGGTATATCTCGATTCGCCCTCGTGGACGCAGGAAATGACGCTGTTGCGCGAGATCATCCGCGCGCGCATGGAGCGCGCCGGTGCGCATGTGGACGGCCTGGTGTTCAAAACCACCGCGCCGGGTCACACGCCGCCCGCCGCCAAGCAGCGCCTGCGCCCGGCGACGACCGAGCGCCCGCCGGCCCCGCACGCCGACCTAAGTGAGGCCGAACGCACCGAGATTGAGCGCCAAGTGGCGCCCATCGAAGACCAAAAACTGCGCGAGGCCCTCGAGAATGCCATGAGAGCCAGTGCCGAGTGGGCCAAGGGCGTAGAAAGCAAAAAAGAGCCTTAAATCGCATCTGGTGGCCTTGTAGAGCCAAATACCCTCGTTCCCGAGGGTATTTTTTTACGATAAACTAGTAAGGCTGTACACATTTTCTTGACTGAAGGAGGACGTGTGGCAAACGAAAACGATTACGATGGCGGCGAGATTAAGATTCTCGAAGGTCTCGAGGCCGTTCGTAAGCGCCCGGGCATGTATATCGGCTCGACGAGCGCCAGCGGTCTGCATCACCTGGTGTGGGAGATCGTTGACAACTCCGTCGACGAGGCCATGGCCGGTTTCTGCACCGAGATCCAGGTGACGGTCCACGCCGACAACTCCATCACGGTCGTCGACAACGGGCGCGGCATCCCCGTCGACGAGCACCCTGTTAAAAAGATCCCGACGCTCGAGGTCGTCATGACGATCTTGCACGCCGGCGGTAAGTTCGATAACTCGGCCTATAAGGTTTCGGGCGGCCTGCACGGCGTTGGCATCTCCGTCGTCAACGCACTGTCCAAGCGCGTGGTCGTTCAGGTTCGTCGCGACGGCAACACCTACGAGATGGAGTTCTCGCGCGGCAAGACCGTTAAGAAGATGGAGGTCGTGGGCACCTCGGATTCGACGGGCACCACCGTCACCTTCTGGCCCGACGACGAGATCTTCGAGACCTGCATTTACGATTTCGATACGCTGCACAACCGTCTGCAGGAGACGGCGTTCCTCAATAAGAACCTCAAAATCGTGCTGACTGACGAGCGCGAGTCTACTCCCCACGTGGAGGAGTTTTGCTACGAGGGCGGCATCATCGACTTCGTCAAGTTCCTTAACGAGGGCAAGGACGTCCCCGAGGCCTTTAAGGAGCCTATCTACATCGAGGGCAAATCGGACCCGGACGCACCTGTGGCCAAGATGGGCGAGGTTGAGGTTTCCCTGCAGTGGAATAGCGGCTACGGCGAGAACGTCATGTCGTTTGCCAACGACATCTACACCCCCGAGGGCGGCATGCACCTTGAGGGCTTCCGCACCGCGCTCACCCGCGTGATCAACGACTATGCGCGCAAGCAGAACCTGCTCAAGGAAAAAGACGCCAATCTGACCGGCGACGATGTGCGCGAGGGCCTTTCGGCCGTTATCTCGGTCAAGCTGCCCGATCCGCAGTTTGAGGGCCAGACCAAGGCCAAGCTCGGCAGCTCCTATATGCGCGCGCTGACGCTCAAGATCGTGACCGACGGCCTTGCCGATTACCTCGAGGAGCACCCTAAGCCCGCTCGCGAGATCGTCAAGAAGGCGCAGCAGGCCTGCAAGGCGCGCAATGCCGCCCGCAAGGCGCGCGAGGCGACCCGCCGCAAGAGCCTGCTCGAGACGGCGTCCCTGCCCGGTAAGCTCGCCGACTGCTCGGTGCGCGATGCCGAGCTGACCGAGCTCTTCATCGTAGAGGGCGACTCGGCAGGCGGTTCGGCCAAGGACGGCCGTCGCCGAGACATCCAGGCGATTCTGCCCCTGCGCGGCAAGATTTTGAACGTCGAGCGCGTTGGTGACCATCGCGCGTTCTCGAGTGACACCATCCAGTCGCTGATTACCGCGATCGGCTGCGGCGTCACGACGAGTGCCGGCGACGGCGGCGATTTCGATATCACCAAGGCGCGCTACCACAAGATCATCATCATGACCGATGCAGACGTCGACGGCGCGCATATCCGCATCCTGCTGCTGACGTTCTTCTACAAGTACATGCGTCCGCTGATCGATGCCGGCTACGTCTATGTTGCCTGCCCGCCCATCTTTGGCATTAAGGTGCGCAACAAGATCCACTACGTGTATCCCAACGGCCGCCAGCCCGAAGACGAGATCCTGCGCGATACCATCCAGAGTCTGGGCCTGAACCCCGATGATAACGACGAGGACGGCAAGGCCAAGGACGGCAAGATCACCAAAAAGCGCAAGGGCTATACCGTCCAGCGCTACAAGGGCCTGGGCGAGATGGACCCCAAACAGCTTGCCTCGACGACGATGGACCCAAAGACCCGCATTCTGCAGCGCGTGTCGATCGAGGACGCCGTGGTGGCGGACCGCGCCGTGCGCGAGCTGATGGGTTCCGAGGTCGGCTATCGCCGCGAGTACATCGAGAAGCATGCACATGACGCACGATTCTTAGACGCCTAATCCCTGCGGCTTTCCCAGCCACCGCACCTGGAAAAGCCGTCTCCGTGGTTGGGAACTAATGGACCACGCAAACCATGAGGAGGTAACGTGGCAGACGATATCAACAACAACGAGGGTATGGGCGAGGCCGGCGATGCCGGTATGCCCGATGATCTGAAGCGCCTGCTTGCCCGTGCTGAGCAGGGCGAGGACGGCGATCCGGACGCCTATAACCCCGATGCCGATGATGATGAGGAAGAGGACGACGACGGTGAGCTCGAGGAGAGCTTTGGCGAAGTCGATCGTGGCGCCTCGGCCGGCGAGGACATCAACGGCGGCCAGCTCCAGATTTCGGAGTTCGGTCGCGAGATGAAGCAGTCGTTCATCGAGTATTCGATGTCGGTTATCACAGCGCGTGCCCTGCCGGACGTGCGCGACGGCTTAAAGCCGGTACACCGCCGCATCCTGTACGCGATGAACGAGAGCGGCATCTACCCCAACCGCCCACACAAAAAGTCGGCCTGGACGGTCGGCGAAGTTATCGGTAAGTACCACCCGCACGGTGACTTCGCGGTCTACGAGGCCATGGTCCGCCTGGCGCAGTGGTTCTCCATGCGCACGCCGCTCATCGACGGTCACGGCAACTTCGGCAACATCGATGGCGACGGCGCGGCGGCCATGCGTTACACCGAGAGCCGCCTGGCCAAGCCCGCCATGGAACTGCTGCGTGACTTGCAGAAGGATACCGTCGACTGGCAGCCCAACTACGACGAATCGCTCGCCGAGCCCGTGGCACTGCCTGCGCGCTTCCCCAACCTGCTGGTCAACGGCAGCCAGGGCATCGCCGTCGGCATGGCCACCAACATCGCCCCGCATAACCTCACCGAGGCGATCGAGGCCACCTGCTACCTGATCGACAACCCCGACGCCACCGTCGACGAGCTCATGCAGATCATGCCCGGTCCGGACTTCCCCACCGGCGCCATCATCATGGGCAGCGCCGGCATTAAGCAGAGCTACGAGACCGGCCGCGGCTCCATTACCGTGCGTGCCAAGGCACATGTGGAGTCCACCAAGACCGGCCGCAGCCGCCTGGTCTTTACCGAGATTCCCTACATGGTCAACAAGGGCACCCTGCAGGAGAAGATCGCCCAACTCGTCAACGACAAGCGCATTGAGGGCATCTCGGATATGCGCGATGAGTCCAACCAGAAGGGCATCCGTCTGGTCATCGAGCTCAAGAAGGGCGTCATTCCGCAGGTCGTGCTCAACAACCTGTATAAGTACACCTCGCTGCAGACGACCTTTGGCGCCAACAACCTGGCGCTCGTCAACGGCGTTCCCAAATGCCTGAGCCTGCGCGAGATGCTGCAGCACTACATCGACCACCAGGTCGACGTCGTCACCCGCCGCACCCGCTTCGACCTTAAGAAGGCCCAGGCCCGCGCGCATATCCTCGAGGGCTACCTGATGGCCCTTGACCATATCGACGAGGTCATTAGCATCATCCGCTCCTCGCAGACCGACTCCGAGGCCAGCAGCCGACTGATCGAACGCTTTGGCTTTACGCCCGAGCAGACCACGGCCATCCTCGAGATGAAGCTGCGCCGCCTGACCGGCCTGGAGCGCGACAAGATCCAAGAAGAGTTGGACGGCCTGCGCCGCGCCATCGCCTACTACGAGGACCTGCTGGCGCACGAGGAGAAGATCCTGGGCGTCATCAAGGAAGAGATGCGCGAGATCTCCAAGAAGTTCGGCGACAAGCGCCGCACCGAGATCAGCCAGGTTGAGAAGGACCTGGATGTCGAGGACCTCATCGCCGACGAGGATATGGTCGTGACCATCACCCACACCGGCTACGTTAAGCGTATCCCGGTGGCCGCCTACCGTGCCCAAAAGCGCGGTGGCAAGGGCGTGTCGGGCGTCAACCTCAAAGAGGACGACGTCATCGACGAGATGTTCATCGCGTCCACGCACGAGTACGTGCTGTTCTTCTCGAGCAAGGGCAAGGTCTATCGCCTGAAGGTGCACGAGCTGCCGGTGGGTACGCGCCAGGCGCGCGGTACCGCGATCGTCAACCTGCTGCCTTTCGAGGAGGGCGAGAAGATCGCGAGCGTCATCAGCTGCCGCGAGTTCCCAGCCGACGAGTACCTGATGTTTGCCACCAAGAGCGGCATGGTCAAGAAGACCGTGATGAGCGCATATGACCGCAGCCGTCGCGACGGCCTGATCGCTATCAACCTGCGTGACGACGACGCGCTGCTGAACGTGCGCCGCGTGCGCGAGGGCGACAAGATTATCCTGGCCACCACCGCGGGCAAGGCAATCATGTTCTCCGAGGAGCAGGTGCGCGCTACCGGCCGCGATACCAGCGGCGTTCGCGGTATCGGCATGAAGGACGGCGTGAGCGTTCTGGGCATGGAAGTCACTAACGGCAACGGCGATCTGTTTGTCATCACCGAGCGCGGCTACGGCAAGCGCACACCGGTCGCGGACTACCCGGAGCAGAATCGCGGCGGCCAGGGCGTCTACACCATCCAAATGACCGAGCGTAAGGGTAACCTCGCGGCCATGAAGACGGTGGGCCCGCAGCACGAGCTATTCATCGTGACGGAGGGCGCGACGGTCATTCGCGTCAAGACCGACGAGATCAGTCAGACCGGCCGTGCCACCCAGGGCGTCAAGATGATGACCGTCGACGACAACGACCGCATATGCGCCGTGGCCCGCATGACAGCCGCCAAAGAGAAGCCCGAAGGTGAAGCCACGGAAAATGGCTCTGCCCCCGAAGAAACCCCTGTCGATCTAGGCGACGGCAACGACATGCCAGAAGATCTCCTAGACGAGTAAGAGGCCCTAGCTGGTAAAAATTATCAGACCCCATATATCGGTGGTCGGCGCACTGCGCGCCGACCGCTTTTTTGACAATCTTGGACCCGCGTTCGCCCCGGCCGCATGGCGGCACATGAAGTCGATCGCGAGTTCCGCACGAGCCGGAGAGCACTTAATGTGCTCTCCGTGCGAGCCAGGACTGTCCGAGCAGGCGACTTCATGTGCCGCCATGCGGCCGGGGCGAACCCCTCCCAAAGATTTTCAAAAAAGTTGTTGACGTGCGCGTAACGACTCGTCTAATATATCCCTTGCGCGATGGACCTGTAGCTCAGTTGGTTAGAGCGTCCGGCTGATAACCGGGAGGTCACAAGTTCGAATCTTGTCAGGTCCACCACTTTCTTTCGCAATAAACACCCCAGCGAGAGCCGAGTCGCCGCTGGGGTGTTTATTACTGTCTCCGTGGGGGTTTAGCTCAGCTGGGAGAGCGCGGGCTTTGCAAGCCTGAGGTCAGGGGTTCGATCCCCCTAACCTCCACCATGATGGACCTGTAGCTCAGTTGGTTAGAGCGTCCGGCTGATAACCGGGAGGTCACAAGTTCGAATCTTGTCAGGTCCACCATCAAAACTGTGAAGAGCCCTGAGGCGTTGCCTCGGGGCTTTTTTCTTGTCTGCGATAAATCTCATTTTGGTTTTGTGTGCTGTGCGAAAGATTGGGTAGTATAGCTATTCAATGCGGCAACCCTGCCGCGTGTTAACCGCTACGTACCGGAGGTGTTCCATGGTTCGTGTCGACATAGAGACCATCGTCATGGCCGCCGGTCCCGTGCCATCGCTTATCGTGCTTCGCGAGCGCTGCAGTAAATCGGACTCGCCCGCGCCGTTGCGTTCCCTTTCCATTCAGACTGGTTCGTTTGAGGCTGCTGCCATTAGCCGTGGCATCGATAGTGGCCGCGCCGAGCGCCCGATTACCCATGACCTGCTGCTCGATACTGTTAGCGCCCTGGGCGCCAAGCTCGAGCGCATCGAGATCGTTCGCGCCGAGCCGCCGGTGTTCTACGCGACGATCGTTGTGCTGGTCGATGGCGACGAGCGCAAGATCGACGCCCGCCCCAGTGATGCCATTGCCCTTGCCGTGCGCAGCAATGCTCCCATGTTTGTGGAGGATGACATCATGAATCGCTTGGGCACTGTTTCTACCCATGCCGAGGAAGTTGACGACGAGCAGGAGTTCGAGAAGTTCGACGAGTTCGTCCATACGCTCTCCCCCGATGATTTCTAAATGCGGGGCGGCCAGGTTGCGGAGCGTTCGCTGATGGCCGGCGGCATGTCTGCCGAGGCGGCGGCTATCGCGCGTGAAGCCCAGATGCGCTCGGAGGCATCCGAGGCGGCTCGCATTGCCTATGTGACGCAGGCCCGCACGCTTCGTGAACGCCGCGGCTCGTTTATCAAGATGGTTGTCATCTCCGTCCTTGTCGCGGCAATCTGCTCGCGCCTTCGTGGTACAGTTGGTGCGCTTGGGTTTTCGATCTCTACGGGCCTGGTGATCTGGGGTGTGGTCGACGCGGTAATGCTGACTAGTCAGATCAAGGTGCTCGACAAGCGCGCGATGGATATGATGCGCGCCCGCGACGCTGCCGCTAAGATCGCCGCCGAGGCACAGGAACTGTAACGACGCCGGACTCGATGGGAAGGTCTAAAGATGGCACAGGATATGCAGGACGCCGGTAACGTCTCCGCCGAGCTCGACGCCATGGTGTGCGATCTGATCGGCGCCTTCTTGGACGACCTGGCCGCGGGCGAGAACCCGGGCGTGGTCGTGGCAATCGAGGACGCTGCTTCCAACCGATATCTGGCGGCGCTCGACGAGGACGGCGAAGAGGCGTGCCTGGAGGCGGCCACCAACTTTATCTCCGAGCACAAGATGGGCCTTAAGGACGAGGGCCTGGGCCGCATCGCCCGTTACGCCATCGGCTACACCGGTTGTGTCGAGATCGATGGCGGCTACCATGACGCCCTGCTCGTGAGCTTCTTCGAAACCACGCTCGAGAGCGGCTTTTCGGCATACGTACTGTACGAGGGTGTGGGCGCCGGCGATGGTTTTATGTGGAGCGACCCTGAACCTGCAGGTGAGGAAACCCCTCTCATCTAAAATCGCTAAAATAAACGAGTTTTCGGTAAAAGGCTCAATATTCCCGCTGAGCGTTGTGTTGCTGGGCGGGTCGCATACGCGTGCCGGTTGTATATAGATAGAAGATAGGGGAACTACATGCGCGTAGACAATCTGAGGAACATCGCCATCATCGCTCACGTCGACCACGGCAAGACGACGATGGTCGACAAGCTCCTGCGTGCCACGGACGCCTTCCGTGCCAACCAGCAGGTCGAGGACCGCGTCCTGGATTCTAACGACCAGGAGCGCGAGCGCGGCATTACGATTCTCGCCAAGAACATCTCTATCGAGTACAAGGACGTTAAGATCAACGTCATCGACACTCCGGGCCACGCCGACTTTGGCGGCGAGGTCGAGCGCGTGCTGCGTATGGCCGACGGCGCCCTGCTGCTGGTCGACGCCTTTGAGGGCCCCATGCCCCAGACCCGCTTCGTGCTGCGTCACGCTATCGACACCGGCCTCAAGATCATGATCGTCATCAACAAGATTGACCGTCCGGGTGCTAACCCCGAGAAGGCCTACAACGACTGCCTGGACCTTATGGCCGACCTGGGCGCCACCGACGACCAGCTTGAGTTCGCCATGGAGCACGTGGTCTACGCCAGCGCTATGAATGGCTTTGCCCGCCTTGATCCCAACGACGGCAACATGGACATGTATCCGCTGCTCGATATGATCATCGACGACATGCCCGCGCCCGAGGTTGACGAGAACGCCCCGCTGGCCATGCAGTGCGTGACCATCGACCACTCCAACTTCGTTGGTCGTATCGGCATCGGCCGCGTGTACTCCGGCACCATCCACCAGGGCGACCAGATCCTGGTTGTCAAGAACGACGGCTCCAGCGCTACCGCCACCGTCAAGCAGCTCTTTACCTTCGACTACCTGGGCCGCACCGAGTGCCAGGAAGTCGGCGCCGGCGACATCGCCGCTGTCGTGGGCATCGACCGCACCGATATCGGCGATGTCTACACCGATCCCGAGAACCCCGTCGAGCTCGAGCCCATCGAGATCGACCCGCCGACCCTGTCCATCGTCTTCGAGGCTTCGACCTCCCCGCTCGTCGGCCGCGACGGCGACATCGTGGGCGCCCGTCAGCTCAAGGAGCGCCTGTTCAACGAGGCCGAGAACAACGTGACCATGAAGATCGAGGAGCTCGAGGACAAGAGCGGCGTCGAGGTCTCGGGCCGCGGCATCCTGCACCTGTCCGTCCTGATGGAGTCCATGCGCCGCGAGGGCTTTGAGTTCCAGGTCGGCCGTCCCCGCGTCCTGTTTAAGAAGGACGAGAACGGCAACAAGATGGAGCCTGTCGAGCAGGCCGTCGTCGAGTGCCCGGACGAGTACTCGGGCAAGGTCGTTGAGGTCTTCGGTACCTCCGGCGGCATCATGACGAGTATGGACACCTCGGGCATCGTGACGCACCTCGAGTTTAAGATCCCGACCCGCGGCATCATGGGTCTTAAGAACCGCATCATGAATGTCACCCACGGCGAGGGCGTGTTCTACCACACCTTCCTGGAGTATGGTCCCTACGCCGGCGAGATCGGCAACCGTCAGAACGGCGCCATGATCTCCATGACCACCGAGAAGGCCGTTGCCTACGCTCTGGGTACGCTGCAGGAGCGCGGCCAGCTGTTTGTTGAGCCGGGCACCGAGTGCTACGAGGGCATGATCGTGGGCGAGCGCAGCAAGGCTGGCGACATGGTCGTCAACATCGCCCGTACCAAGAACCTGGGCAACCAGCGTTCCTCGACCTCCGATATCTCCGTCCAGCTGGTGCCGCCCCGCACCTTCTCGCTGGAGGAGGCGCTGGAGTACATCGCCGACGACGAGCTGGTCGAGATCACTCCCAAGAACATCCGCCTACGCAAGCGTCTGCTCAACGCCACCGACCGCAAGAAGGCTGCCGTCCGCGCCGGCCAGGTCAACAAATAAGCGCTGGGCTTTATAGCGTCTAACAAGAAAGGGCGTCGACCGCGATGGTCGGCGCCCTTTTTGGTTCAGGGGGCAGGTTCGTTTGCGCCGCCACAAAGGTGCTTGGCATCTTTGTGGCAGTTAGCTGCTAAGCGGTGGGGAGTCCCGGCGTGTTAGTCGGCTGCTGCGGCTTGAGGCGGGCGTTGCGCCAGATGATCTGGATGATGTAGCCGAGCATAAAGACAAAGGCCACACCGCTGATGAAGCCGCCTACGAGGGGAAGCCCTGTGAGGGCGCCTGCGGCGATGCCACCCACGGCTGCCATGGCGTAGCGGTTTTGGCTGTGTCCGACCATGCGGGCGATCGCGCACCCCGCAAAGGCGTTCGACACCAATGCGATGCCGATAACGCCGCACATGAGGGCTCCGGCAAGCGATAGACCAGCGATGGAGATAATCAGCAGTAGGACGGCGGGGACGATAGCAATCGTGCCCAGAAGACCGCTCACCCACAGGGGCGTGGGGCGCTGGTGGAGCATGCCGGCGGCGCTGGCGGTCGCGCGCGGAAAGACGAGCTCGAGTAGCAGGGCGACAAAGCAGGTGGAAAGCGCCGCGGCGACGGTGCCGCCGATGACATCGTTAACGGTGGAAGTATCCTCGTTTTCGGTGCGGTCGATCTTGAGCGCGCCGACCTCGGCTCCCGCGGCGCGCTCGGGGTCCTCGGAGACGTGCGCGTTCACGGTGCCGGTGATGTGGGCGTTCTTGCCCAGGATGAGCTTGTCGGCCCAAACCTCGACATCGCCATCGACGGTGCCATCGATGGTTACCGTGTCGCCCGCAAGCGCTGCCGACCTGGCGGAGCCGCGCAGGGCAACCGTCTCGCCCATCGCATAGAAACAGTTGGCGGTGCTACCGGTGTTGAGCACAACGTGCTGGCCGGCCACCGTGACGCTGCCATCAACCGTGGTCTTGGCGATGTCGATGGTGCGCGCCGCAAGACGAATGGCGCCGCCCACTGTGCAGTCGCGAATCGAGAGGGTATCGCCCGCGGCGATGATATCGCGGTCGATGGACGTATCGTCCAAGTTGAGGGCCTGACCGGCCCAGTACAGGTCGCCTTCGACGCCGGACGGATTGGCGTCATTGTCGGTCGCAAGTACGTTTCCAGCGGTGTCCGTGCCGGCGAACGACGCCGTGGGAAGTGCGGTGAGCGCGAGCGCGATGAGCGCGAATGCCATAAGCAGGCAGCGACGCATCTTGTGTGACGGCGCCGTCACGGTTTGATTGAAAGCCATGGTTGATCCTTTTGTTAGGTGTTCGGCATATACCTAACAGGGTACCCAACGCGTGGGCGCTCTAAAAGAGCCTCTCGGTTGCATTTCGAAGGGTCGTGCCATGCTGTCTACTTTTTACGGTGCAAGAAGCGCGCGATATCTTCTTCGGTGGGGCTTTTGATATCAAAGCGCAGCGAGAGCCAGCGCAGACCCATGGTCACGACAACGCATACGACCAGCGCGGCGACATTGCTCATGATGCCGCTCATAACGAGGCACACATAGCTTGTCGATCCGGCGATGGCGGCGATGGCATAAAAGTTAGTACGTTGGAAAATGCCCGGAACCACGCCCATAAAGCCGTCGCGCAACATGCCGCCGCCCACCGCGGTGAAAAAGCCCATCATGATGCACACCGCCGGCGCAAAGCCGTAGACCAGCGCCTTGTCTGCTCCAGTGGCGGCGTAGATGCCGACCGAGATGATGTCGAGCAGGGGAATGAGTTTTTCGGGTTTGTCGACGATTGCCGGGAAAATATAGATGATGGCTGCCGTGGCAATGGAAAGCGGGAGTGCCATCGGCTGGTTGAGGATGTAGACGTTGCCCACCTGTAGCGTCATGTCGCGCAAGAGACCGCCGCCCAGACCGCAGACTACCGCGAGCGCGACGGCGCCCACCAGGTCGAGCTTGTGCTCGCGCGCAACCAGTACACCCGAGATCGATGCAGCGACAACAGCGAACATCTCGAGCCAAAACGGAATAGCGACCATGGCATCTGAGGCATGTGAGGTAATGGTTATAGCGGCGACGACGGGCAAGATGGGGTCCTTTGGGTTGTGGGTTTGGACAATGCCCGTACATAGTACATGGTTGGCGGGCCTGGCGACCCTATTGCTCGGTAAACGGTTGGCAGCGGATGCTGACATGGCATTGCTGGAATGCCAGGGATCCAAAACATGTACGTCACCCTCCAAAAACGGCATTTTTCGACATCTTTGGAGGCGGACGTACATGTTTGGATTGAGCTCACAGCATGAGTGAGTTGATTTACTCACATCCGGTATATTTCCCCACTTCAACGGACATAAGAGTTGGATACCGGCTCAGAGCGAGAGGCCCTCAATGGATACCCCTGTTCTCATTTCGCATAAAACCGCATGGCTTGTCCATCATGCACCCCAGAATTTGGTTCAGTCTCTTGCGCGGCACGACTACCAGATAGGCGCACAAGGCATCTCCACCCAGCAACGTGTTGCGCGCATACGACAGGCTCTTACCGACTGCGGCATTCCGTCCGATATGCTTAAGACTATCGATATCGCGGTTGTATTCGAATTCGAGCGAATTCGTACCAAAGGCGTCGTTTGTCACATTCTTGGACAAAATCTTCCCTACGAGCATATTAACGAGTTGACGCCCGGAATCTTCATCACCGACGAAGCCTTCACCTTTGTGCTCGCTGCCGAGTGGATGGATAGGATCGAATATCTCGAATATGGCTATGAAGTTTGCGGCGATTATCGCATGAGGCTCAATCCCGCCGACCCTTATACCGGGCAACCAGCCACTACCTCCAAGGATGAAATAACCAAACTGCTCGATCGGCGCCCCGGCAAACCCGGTGCCACACGTGCACGGCTCGCGCTCAGGCACATCTACGATCACTCGGCCTCGCCTATGGAGACCGCTTCGGCAATCGCCCTCTCGCTCCCAACAAGCGAAGGCGGCGTTGGTATCCGAGGTATCGAACTCAACAAACCGCTCGAGATCCCTCAACGTCTCTGGCATTGCACAAAAGCCCGAACACTCAAAATCGATGCCCTCATTACCTATAAGCGCAGGGAGCTCGGTATCGAATATAAGGGCGGTTTTCACGATGAGCTCGAGCGCAAGGGAGCAGATGCGGAGCGAGAAGCCGTTCTCTCCCAAATGGGATATCGAATCGTTACGCTCACTTCGGCTCAGTTCGGCAGCCAGCTCGCCTTTCACCGCGCCATGAACAACATTCGCGAAGCACTCGGCATGCCTCGCTGTACCGACACCGGGTACCAGCGAGAGCAAAACGAACTACGCAAGGCGCTTATCCGCAACTGGAAGGGCATGCGAGACGAAGAGGCGCCTTCCGAATAGTGCCACTCCCGTGAACTCAATCCAAACGTGTACGTCAGCCTCCAAACATGTCGAAAAATGTCGGTTTTGGAGGGTGACGTACATGTTTGGGGAAGCGTGGGATCGAGACGTATTTCGATAACAAAAAAGCTCCCATTGTTGGGAGCTTTCTCAACCAAAATGGCGGAGGAGGAGGGATTCGAACCCTCGTGACCTTATACAGGCCAAACGGTTTTCGAGACCGCCGCATTCAACCACTCTGCCACCCCTCCGCGTGGGGTAAAAACAAAGCAGGCTCGAAGGCCTGCTTTGGAATTAACTGGCGGAGAGTCAGGGATTTGAACCCTGGAGACGCTTTTGACGCCTACACGATTTCCAATCGTGCTCCTTCGGCCACTCGGACAACTCTCCGTTAAATGCGAAAGTCAGTATACACGAGGAATCGCAAAGTGCAAACAGAAAAGTTGGCATTTTTTAAAACGCTTGGCCGCGCTTGGCGTTGCAGTGGGGTTTGAGGTGCCAAAAAACGGCTTCCGACCAGCGTGGTTGATCAACTCAATTGTTCAAAAGGGGTATTCATAAGCGACTTGGCAATGAATTTAAAAATCTTTGGGTGGTGCTGTGGACCACTGGTATGCATTTTGCGACCACAGCCTTGTGCCCGTTGACCTGCGGCTTGGCTCAGCTTGTCCCCACGGCACCGTATCTTGTCCACAGATTCGTCAAGCTTTTGGTCAGCATTTGGTTGGAATGCGCATGAAACGTCGTGCGAGTATGGGCATATGTGGAGGTCATGAGGTTGTAGCTGCAAATTATTGCAGCCTAGGAGGTTGAAAGATATTATTACCAAGTCTTTTCCTGCTTCAGGCGCACCTTCACGACCTGAAGCCACATTTGCCCAGAGGAGGTGACAATATGAAGGCTTATGAACTGCTGTTCTTTGTTGACCCGTCGCTCGACCCCGAGACTCGTCTCGCTGTTATGAAGCGTATCGATACCACGATCGCTGAGGGCGCTGGCAAGGTCGACTCCGTTGACGAGTGGGGCAAGCGCAAGCTCGCCTACGAGATCAACGACCTCACCGATGGTGACTACACCCTCATCAACTTCCACGCAGATCCTACCCAGATCGCCGAGCTTGATCGCGTCCTGCGCATCACCGACGCTGTGGTCCGCCACATGATCGTCCGTCGCGACGACCAGGAGTAAGACTGTCGTTTTGGACTGGGCTTGTGCCCCAAGAGGAAGTAGTGAGTTATGAGCATCAATCGAGTGAACATCACCGGTAATCTCACCCGCGATCCCGAGCTGCGCGCCACCGCCGGCGGAACCCAGGTTCTGTCCTTTGGCGTCGCCGTGAACGATCGTCGCCGCAACGCGCAGACTGGCGAGTGGGAGGACTATCCCAACTTTGTCGACTGCACCATGTTCGGCACCCGCGCCGAGGCCGTGAGCCGTTTCCTGGCAAAGGGAAACAAGGTCGCGATCGAGGGCAAGCTGCGCTACAGCTCTTGGGAGCGCGACGGCCAGCGCCGGAGCAAGCTTGAGGTCATCGTCGATGAGATCGAGTTTATGAGCTCCCGTGGTGGCCAGGGTGGCTACGACCAGGGCGGTTACGCCCCCGCAGCTCCCGCGCCCGCAGCACGTCCTGCCGCACCGGTGGCCACGCCGCCCGCGGTCGACGTCTACGATGAGGACATCCCGTTCTAAGGGTTGTTCACCTATTTTTGAGTGAGAGGCGGCTTCGGTTCGCCGAAGTTGCCAAACGAAAGGTATTTTGACATGGCTAATGATTTTTCTGCACGTCAGCCGCGTCGTAAGTACTGCCAGTTCTGCAAGGAGAACACTGAGTTCATCGACTATAAGGACACTCAGCTTCTCCGTAAGTACATGACCGACCGTGGCAAGATCAAGCCCCGTCGCGTCACTGGCGCTTGCACGCAGCATCAGCATGACATCGCCAACGCCATCAAGCGCGCCCGCGAGATGGCTCTCCTGCCGTACACCGTCCCCGTGGTTTCCTCTCGTGGCAACCGCGACCGCGGCTAAGAAGGGAGACGCATCATGAAGGTTATTCTTCTCGATGAGATCAAGGGCAAGGGCGGCGAGGGTGACGTCGTAGAGGTCGCTCAGGGTTACGCTGAGAACTTCCTGTTCCCCAAGAAGCTCGCTGTTGCCGCCACCAAGGGCAACCTCAAGCAGCTTGACGAGCGTCGCAACAACATCGCCAAGCGCGAGGCCGTCCGTCTGGCTACCGCCAACGAGACCAAGGCTGCCTTCGAGGGCAAGACGGTCACCGTTGACGTCAAGGTCGGCGACGAGGGCATCCTCTTTGGCTCCGTTACCGCCGCTATGATCGCTGACGCCATCAAGGCTCAGCTCGGTATGGACATCGACCGCAAGCGCGTCGAGCTCGGTAAGCCCATCAAGGTTGCCGGTGCCCACACCGTTGCCATCTCGCTGTACCGCGAGATCAAGGCCGAAGTTGTCGTTCTCGTCGGCGTTACCGCCGAGGAGCTCGCTGCCGAGGCTGAGGTCGAGGAGGCCGCTGAGGTCGCCGAGGCCGAGACCGCCGAGGTCGAGACTGAGGCTGCTGCCGAGTAGCATTTGCTGCAACGCAACAATCTTGTTCTAAGAAGGGCGCTCTGGGAAACCAGGGCGCCCTTTTGTTTTTTGCGCTGAGTGAGTGTCATGGTGAACGTTGCGTCGAAGTCCTATATACAGGACCGTTCATCCGTTTGGTTCGGTGATGATTGGCGGCGCGCGGCGCGTTTTGGGACCGTGGCTGATACTATGGATGCTCGCAAGCGATATGAATGAGGATGCTCATGGCATATGACGATAGGGAGACGGGGCTGACGGTCGAGGACCGCGGCTCAAAGTTGGGTCTTCCCCAAAACCAAGATGCAGAGGCCAATGTACTGGCCGCTATGCTGCTATCGCCCGAGGTGGTCGAAGAGGCCCAGGTCGAGCTGCAGCCCGATGATTTCTACCGGCCCATTCATAAGACCATCTACACCGCGATGGTCGATATGTACAACAGCCGCATTCCCATCGACTCCATCTCGCTGATCGATTACCTGCGAAGCATCAACAAGCTCGATGCCGTGGGCGGCGAGGCCTACATTTTGGAGCTGATGGGTCAGACTCTGTCGCTCGTGAACTGGCAGCACCATGCCGCCATCGTTCGCCGCGATTCGATGCTGCGTGAGCTGATCGGCGCCACCAACGAGATCAACGCGCTGGCATATAACGCCCCCACCGACACCAAAGAGGTTGTCGAGCTGGCCGAGAGCAAGCTGCTCAAGGTTACGGCGCGCGAGGTCAAGTCGAGCTACAAGACGCTGACCGAGTTTATGGTCGAGGCCTATAACGAGGCCGAGGAAGTGTGCCAGGCCGGTGGCCAGGCCGCGGGCGTGCCCACGGGCTTCCCGTCGCTCGACCGCATGCTCATGGGCTTCCGCGAGGGCCAGCTCATCATTATCGGCGCCCGCCCTGCTGTGGGTAAGACGTCGTTCGCTCTGAACCTGGCACTTAACGCTGCCGCTGCTGGTTATACCGTCGGCTTCTTCTCACTGGAGATGTCGGGCAAGGAAATTGCCCAGCGTCTGATTTGCGCCTACGCCATGATCTCGATCAGTGACTTCCGCATGGGCCGCATTAGCCCCGAGCAGTGGGCCAATATCAACGAGGCCACGCAGACCTTGTCCAAGCTCGATATTCTGATTGACGATACGCCCGGCACCACAGTGACCGAGATTCGCGCCAAGAGCCGCCGCATGCTCCATAACAAGGAGAAGGCAATCATCATCCTGGACTACCTGCAGCTGGTGAGTCCTCCGCCGGGACGCCGCTCCGAGAGCCGTACCGTCGAGGTTTCGGAGATGTCGCGTGGTCTGAAGATCATGGCCAAGGAGCTCAAGATTCCGCTCATCGCGCTGTCGCAGCTGTCACGTCAGGTCGAATCCCGTACCGGCAAGCGCCCGCAGCTTTCCGACCTTCGTGAATCGGGCTCCATCGAGCAGGACGCCGATATCGTCATGTTCTTGGACCGCTCCGCCGACGAGGCCGAAGCCTCGCGCGACGATCGACCCGACGAGGGCGTTACGCGTATCGTCGTGGCCAAGAACCGTTCGGGCCCGATCGGCGACGTCGATCTGATGTTCCTGCCGGCATCCACCAAGTTCTATGAGCTTGATGGGGCACATGCCGAGGAGTAGGACAGGCGCCCGTTGCACGGGTATACTGGGAATGTTTTGTGCTTCTGCGTGCCGGCGTGGCGCGTAGACAGTCCATGAATGTAAGGAGTAAACATGCCGTCAACCGTTTTGGTCGGTGCCCAGTGGGGCGATGAGGGCAAGGGTAAGATTTGCGACCTGGTCGCCGGCGACTTCGATGCCGTCGTGCGCTACTCGGGCGGCAACAACGCCGGTCACACCATCGTCGTCAACGGCAAGAAGTACGGCCTGCACCAGGTGCCCTCCGGCATCATGTATTCCGACCACGTGTCGGTGATCGGTAACGGCTGCGTCGTAAACCCCAAGGTTGTCCTTGAGGAGATCGACATGTTCGAGGCCGACGGCATCACCACCAAGAACCTCAAGATTAGCGGCAACGCGCATGTCATCATGCCGTACCACATCGATCTGGATGGCGCCTTTGAGCAGAAGCTCGGCAAGAAGAACATCGGTACCACCAAGCGCGGCATCGGTCCGTGCTATCAGGACAAGATGGCCCGCATTGGCCTGCGCATGCAGGACATGCTGGACGAGACGCTGTTCCGCGACAAGCTGGAGACCGCTCTCGCCCGCGTGAACCCCGAGCTCGAGCTCATCTACAACCTGCCCACCTACACCGTGGACCAGATTTGCGACGAGTACCTGCCGATGGCCGAGCGCCTGCGCCCCTACATCACCGAGACGAGTCTGCTGCTCAACAACATGATCGATGAGGGCAAGGACCTGCTGTTTGAGGGCGCCCAGGCGACGCTGCTCGACATCGACCACGGCACCTATCCGTACGTGACGTCTTCCAACTGCACCGCCGGCGGCGCCATCACCGGCTCCGGCGTGGGCATGAAGAACGTCGACCGCGTGCTGGGCGTCATGAAGGCCTACATCACCCGCGTCGGTTCGGGCCCCATGCCCACCGAGCTTTCCTATGAGTCCGAGGCCGGCCACACGCTGACCGAGGAGGGCTATGAGTACGGTGTGACCACCGGTCGCCGTCGTCGTTGCGGCTGGTTTGACGGCCCTATCGCCAACTATGCCTCGCGCGTCAACGGCCTCACCGACATCGCCGTGACCAAGCTCGACGTGCTTTCGGCCTTCGACACCATCAAGGTGTGCGTGGCCTACGACGTCGATGGCGAGCGCTACACCAGCGTGCCCGAGCATCAGGTGCGCTTTGAGCATGCCAAGCCCATCTACGAGGAGCTCCCTGGCTGGAAGTGCGATATCACCGGTTGCCGCAGCTTTGACGAGTTACCGCAGGAGGCTCAGGACTACGTGGCGTTTATCGAGGATCTGGCACACACCCGCGTGACGTTCATTGGCGTTGGCGCTGGTCGCGAGCAGATCATCAACCGATTCTGGAAGTAATCGGGACTATTTGGTTATTGCGATATACCCCTTTGCAGCCCGGACGGGCGGCCGAGGGGTATATTTGCTTGCAAAGGGCTCGCGCGGAGCGGGCCGTTCATCCATAGAGGAGGCACCCTTGAAGGCGGACACTCAAACCATCGACATCCTGTTGTTGGGCAGCGGCGGCCGTGAGCACGCTTTGGCAGCTAAGCTCGCAGCATCACCGCGCGCCGGCAAGCTCTACATTGCGCCGGGCAACGGCGGCACCGCGAGCTGCGGCGAGAACGTTGTTCTCGACGACTGCGATCCTGCGGCCGTGGCGGCGTTTGCGCAGAGCCACGGATGCGGACTCGTGGTAATTGGCCCCGAGGCTCCGCTTGTGGCGGGCGTGGCCGACGCCGTGCGCGCGGCGGGTATTCCCTGCTTTGGCCCGGGTGCCGAGGGTGCCCAGATGGAGGGCTCCAAGCTGTTCTCCAAGCAGCTCATGGAGCGTGCGGGCATTCCGACGGCAGCCTACGGCTCGTTTACCGACGAGGCTTCGGCTCTCGCCTACGTGCGCGAGCAGGGCGCCCCGCTGGTCGTCAAGGCCGACGGCCTTGCCGCGGGCAAGGGCGTTATCGTGGCGACCGAACTTGAGCAGGCCGAGGAAGCCGTGCGCGAGTGCTTTGGCGGCACCTTTGGCGATGCCGGCAACACCGTGGTTATCGAGGAGATGCTCGTTGGCCCTGAGTGCTCGCTGCTGGCCTTTACCGACGGCAAGACCGTGCGCCCCATGGCCACCTCGCAGGACCACAAGCGCGCGCTCGAGGGCGACAAGGGCCCCAACACCGGCGGCATGGGCGTCTACAGCCCGGTGCCCATCGTGACTGACGAGGAGCACGCCACCATGGTGGCGGTCATGGAGCAGACCGTGGCCGAGCTTGCTGCCGAGGGCATCGACTACCGCGGCTGCCTGTATGGCGGCTTTATGCTCACGCCTGCCGGCCCCAAGGTGCTGGAGTTCAATGCCCGCTTTGGCGACCCCGAGACACAGGTCGTGCTGCCGCGCCTTAAGAACGACCTGGTCGAGGTCATGCTGGCTTGTGCCAACTGCGAGCTCGACCAGATTGAGCTCGACTGGCGTGACGAGTGGGCCGTGGCCGTTGTCCTGACGAGCGCGGGCTATCCCGGCAGCTACGAGAAGGGCAAGGTCATCACCGGTATCGCCGATGCCGAGGCCATGGAGAACGTGACCGTGTACCACGCGGGCACTGCCGTGGTGGACGGCCAGCTCGTGACCAATGGTGGCCGCGTGCTTGCCGTGACCGCTCTGGGCGACACGTTCGAAAACGCTCGCAACCTTGCCTACGAGGCCTGCGAGAAGATTGATTTTGAGGGCAAGACCCTGCGTCATGACATCGGCCTGCGCGCGCTGCGTGGCCGCGACGCCTGGGATGCCTAAAGTCCGAGAGGGATGAGACGGATGGACGAGAAGAACGAAGAGCTCGTGAACGCGCAGATCGTCGAAGAGGACAGCCGCATGTATGGGCACGCCGAGGGCGAGCCTGGTGGCGAGGTCGCTGACGAGCCGGCGCTGGTGCTGGGCGATGACGACCCGCACGATGCCGAGCTGCACGAGAAGATTCTTTCGGAGGAGTGCGCCTGGAAGGGCAAGATCCTCGACGTCCACCGTCTTGAGGTTGAGCTGCCCAACGGTCACCGCAGCGCCCGCGATATCGTTCGCCATCCGGGTGCGGCGGCTGTTGTGGCACTGACCGAGAGCGGCAAGATCGTACTGGTGCGTCAGTACCGCACCGCCATCGACCGCGTGACGGTCGAGATTCCCGCCGGCAAGCTCGATCCAGGCGAGGACCCGCTCGATTGCGCCAAGCGCGAGCTGCATGAGGAGACGGGCTTTAGGGCTGGTCGCATTCGCTTTTTGACGTCGATTGTCACGTCCTGTGGCTTCTGTGACGAGATCATTCACATCTACCTGGCCACCAAGCTCGAGTTCGATGCACCCAACCCCGATGATGACGAGTTTGTCAACGTGGACCTCGTGCCGCTGCACGAGCTGATCGACGCCGTGCTCGACGGCAAGATCGAAGACGCCAAGACCGTCGTAGGCGCCTTGGCCTGCGATAGCATCGCGCACCGCCTTGGGGGCACGGAGTTTTAACGAGTGGGGATAGCCCTGGGACAAGTACTACTGATTGCTTTGTTCCAGGGCCTTACGTTGCTGATATTTCTTTGAGGATCACATGCTGAAGAGGTTTCTTTCGTATTACGAGCCCCAGATGGGGCTTTTTGTTGCTGATACTGTTTGTGCTCTGGTGCTTGCCGCCATTGACCTGGCGTTTCCCATTATCCTGCGCAATTTGACCGGTGGGCTGTTTACTCAGGGTCAGGCTGCCATTATGCAGGCGCTCGGCATGATCGCGGTGGGCTTGGTGCTGATGTATGCCGTCCGCTGCGCCTGCCGCTACTTTGTGAGCTATTGGGGTCACGTGATGGGTGCGCGCATGGAGTCCAAAATGCGCGAGGACCTGTTCGACCAGTATGAGCGCTTTAGCTTTGCGTACTTCGACCGCAACAGTTCGGGCGACATGATGAGCCGCGTGGTCAACGATCTGTTCGATATCTGCGAGGCGGCGCATCACGTGCCCGAGTGGATCATCATCTGCGGCATCGAGATTATCGGCTCGTTTGTGATCCTCTTTACCATCGCCCCGGTGCTGGCACTTGCCATGGCTGTGGTGACGGCGGCGTTTGCGGTCATCATGTTTTGGCAGAACATGCGTATGCGCGAGGTCTTTAGCGACAACCGCAAAAAGATCAGTGGCATCAATGCGCAGCTGCAGGATTCGCTGGCGGGCATGCGCGTAGTCAAGAGCTTTGCCAACGAGGAGACCGAGCGTGCCAAGTTCCGCGCCTCCAACAATCGCTATCTTTCGTCCAAGGAGAACATGTATCACGCCATGGGCGTCTATACCGCGACGTATGGCCTGCTCTCTGGTGTGCTCTATGTGATCGTGGTGCTGCTGGGCGGCTGGCTGGTCGCCCAGGGACAGCTGCAGGCGGTCGATATGGCGACCTTTGCACTCTATATTTCGCTGTTCTGCACGCCGCTTGAGACGCTCGTCAATTCGGCCGAAACGTATCAGAAGGCTATCGCCGGCTTTAAGCGTATGGACGAGGTGCTTTCGACCGCGCCGGATATCCAGGACAAGCCGGGCGCTACGGATCTGCAGGTGACTGCCGGCGCCGTGGAGTATCACGACGTGTGCTTTAACTACGAGGACGTTGAGCTGGGCGAGGGCGATGCCGACGAGCGTCCCGTTATCGACCATATGGACCTGTCCATCAAGCCCGGGCAGACCATCGCTTTGGTTGGCCCTTCGGGCGGTGGCAAGTCCACGACCTGTTCGCTGCTGCCGCGCTTTTATGACGTGGCTGCCGGATCCATTAGCATCGACGGCCAGGACGTGCGTGATGTGACGCAGCAGAGCCTGCGTCGCGCCATCGGCCTGGTGCAGCAGGATGTCTACCTGTTTGACGGTACGATTGGCGAGAACATCGCCTACGGCAAGCCGGGCGCTACGGCAGAAGAGATCGCCGAGGCCGCCCGTCGCGCCAACATCGATGCCTTTATCGAGTCGCTTCCGCAGGGCTACGACACCGTGGTGGGCGAGCGCGGCAGCCGTCTTTCGGGCGGACAGAAGCAGCGCGTTGCCATCGCGCGCGTGTTTCTCAAGAACCCCAAGATCCTGATTTTGGACGAGGCGACGAGTGCTTTGGATAACGAGAGCGAGGAGGCGGTGCAGGAGTCACTCGAAGAGCTGGCACGCGGCCGCACCACGATTATCATCGCCCACCGTCTTTCGACCATTAAGCATGCCGATGAGATTGCGACCGTTGAGCATGGTCGCGTTGTGGAGCGTGGCACGCACGAGGAGCTTCTCGCCCGTGGCGGCACCTATGCCCGTTACTATCGAATGCAGTTCGAAGGTGCGCGTGCGCACGAGCTCGACTGATTGATATGACAGGAAGATCATGGCTGATAAGAACCCTTTGACTCCGGAAGAAGTGACGGAGTTATTCTCCGAAATCGATGCATCCGGCGTCTTGGATCCTACGCTTGCCAAAAAGCGTACCGAGCGCATGCGCGAGAAAGAGGCCGCCGTCAAGCGCGGTGACAAAGCGGCGCTAGCGCAGCTGCGCAGCGAGGACCGCGCGAGCCAGGCAAAACATATCGACCCGCTGTCCGAGGACGATCCTTCGGGCTCGCAGGTGAGCCATACCATTACGAAGACCGCGATGGCCGTGGTCATCGGTATTTTGGTGCTGATCGTGGGCATGCAGATTGGCTACGGCGTGATGCGTCGTCTGAACACCGCCAACCTGTCCGAGAGCGTTTCGGTCGATACCGTTTCGACCGCGCTGAAGGGCGGCCTTGAGTGGGGCAATGGCTTTACGCAGTTCCCGCTCGATTTTACCGTCGATGAAGCCGATGAACGCACGGGCACGGTCGAGGTGACGGTGTTGGACACATCGTCTGCCAACGAGCTCGAGCTGCTGTCCAACGGGCAGATTCAGGCCGCGGCGCTTGCGACCAACGCGTTGCTCAACGATAAGATCGACCGCGTGGTGTATAACGTTCACGCCTATATCGACGAGAATAGCAACATTCAGCACGATTCCTTCTTTGGCATGTTCCCCGCGCGCGGCCACCAGAGCGCCATTTTGACGTTCGTGTGGACCAAGAGCTCATCCAACGCCACGAGTATCGACTGGAAGATGCGCATCGTGAGTATGGATGACACCATCGCCGAGCGCATTCAGAAGCAGGTGAACTCGGTGTCGTCGTTGATTGAGGACCCGGTGGTGAGCCAGACCAAGATTGACGAGGAAAAGGCCGAACGTGACCTGGAGCATCGTCTGCATGGCCGCGAGATTTTCCGCGGCGGCAAGCCCGATCGCACACCGTCCAAACTGCTGGAGCAGGATAAGAAAAAGTAAGACGTCATCATCCCGCGTGAGCCACAAGCCCCGCGGGATGATTTTTAATCCTCGTCCTAGAAAAATCATTATGCATAGAAAGTCATAATTATCATTTCGTAAACATTTCGATGAAATTAACGCCATGAGGCATGCTTACGGTTACAATACCGCGAGGCCTAACTACACACCTTTAAGCCGGTCCTGTGAGACCGGGAAGGAGAACTATGGCGAACAACCATACCGCGGGCGCTGCCGCCCGCACCTTCGCGCCCAGCGAGCTTTGCCAGCGTATGCTGGCCAAAACCAGCAAGGGCACCTGTGGTCCCTGCATCCTGTATCTTGAGGATGGGACCATTTTTTATGGACGTGCATGCGGCGCCGAGGGCACCGCGACCGGCGAAGTCTGCTTCAACACCTCGCTCGAGGGCTACTTTGAGGTCATGACCGACCCGAGTTATGCCGGCCAAATCGTAACCATGACCTATCCGCAGATCGGCAATTACGGTATCGACGAGACCGACGTCCAGTCGGCCTTCCCCGGCGACGCCGTGCGCCCTGCGAGCGCTCCGGCTATGCGCGGCATGATCGTTCGCGACATGTGCGCCACGCCTTCTAACTGGCGCTCGGCCGTCAGCGTGCCGGAGTACCTGCGCGCTCACGGCATCGTCGCTATCGAGGGTGTCGACACCCGCGCCCTGGTGCGCCATCTGCGCGATAATGGTTCCAAGATGGGCATTATCTCGACCGAGATCTTCGACGTCGACGAGCTTGCCGAGCGTCTGGCCGCAGCGCCCACGCTGGTAGGCGAGAACCTGGTCAAGACCGTGAGCTGCCCTGAGCCCCACGCCTTTGCCGCCGCCGACCTGCCTGCCACGCATGACTTTGCACTTGCGGTTGCCGCTCCTGCCCGTCACAAAGTGGTCGCCTACGACTGCGGTGTGAAGCGCGGCATTCTGGAGGGTCTGGTCCGCGCCGGCTGCGACCTTACCGTCGTGCCGTGGGATACGCCTGCCCAGCAGGTGCTCGACATGAATCCCGACGGTGTCTTTTTGTCCAATGGCCCCGGCGACCCCGATGCCGTGGTGGAGACCTACGAGCAGGTGCAGCAGCTGATCGGCAAGGTGCCGGTCTTTGGTATTTGTCTTGGTCATCAGATGATCAGCCTGGCCTGCGGCGCCCAGATGGAAAAGCTTAAGTTCGGTCACCGCGGTGGCAACCAGCCGGTCATGAACCTGGTAAGCCGTCGCGTGGAGATCACCGCACAAAACCATGGCTTTGGCCTGCTGCTCCCCAGCTTGGGCAAGCTTGTCCCCGAGCTTTCCGGCGGCGAGACCGAGCATGCGGCCGATGGAGATCTGCGCGTCTGGGTGCGCCGCGGAATCGCGCCGGTCGTGATGAACGAGCGCTTTGGTCGCATTCGCCTGACACATGTGAACCTCAACGACGGCACCGCCGAGGGCATCCAACTGCTCGACGCCCCGTGCTTCTCGGTCCAGTACCACCCCGAGGCCTCGCCTGGTCCCACCGATGCCCACTATCTCTTTACCGCCTTTACGCGACTCATGGACGGCGAGGAGAACTACCTGGACATCGACACCGCGAAGGACCGCCTGGCTGGCTGGAATTTCGCCGAGACCGCCGCGACCGAGACCGAGGAGAACTAACATGCCGAAACGTACTGACATCAAGCGTATCCTCGTTATTGGTTCGGGCCCCATCGTCATTGGCCAGGCCTGCGAGTTCGACTACTCCGGCGCCCAGGCCTGCAAGGTGCTCAAGGAGGATGGCTTTGAGGTCATCCTGGTCAACTCCAACCCGGCGACCATCATGACCGACCCGGGTCTTGCCGACCGCACCTATGTCGAGCCCATCACCGCCGAGTTTATCGAGCGCGTGATCAAGAAAGAGCGTCCGGACGCGCTGCTGCCCACGCTGGGCGGCCAGACCGGTCTGAACGCCGCCGTCGAGCTGGCGAAAGACGGCACGCTCGACAAGTACGGCGTCGAGATGATCGGCTGCGACCTGGCCGCCATCGAGCGCGGCGAGGACCGCAAGCTCTTTAACGAGGCCATGGCCGAGATCGGCCTGGAGGTCGCGCGCTCGGGCTATGCCTACAGCGTGGCCGACGCCGAGGCTATCGCCGAGCGCGTGGGCTATCCCTGCGTACTGCGCCCGAGCTTTACCCTCGGCGGCGCCGGCGGCGGCATCGCTCACACCCACGAGGAGCTCGTCTCCATCGTGAGCCAGGGTCTGGAGCTCTCGCCTGCCCACGAGGTGCTGGTCGAGGAGTCCATCGAGGGCTGGAAAGAGTATGAGATGGAGGTCATGCGTGATCACGCCGGCAACGGCATCATCGTGTGCTCCATCGAGAACCTCGACCCCATGGGCGTGCATACCGGCGACTCCATCACCGTGGCGCCGGCGCAGACGCTCTCCGACCTTGAGTATCAGCGCATGCGCGTGGCCTCGCTCGCCATTCTGGAGAAGATCGGCGTCGAGACCGGTGGCTCCAACGTGCAGTTTGCCGTGAACCCCAACACCGGCCGCCTGATCGTCATCGAGATGAACCCGCGCGTGAGCCGTTCGTCCGCCCTCGCTTCCAAGGCCACGGGTTTCCCCATTGCCAAGGCCGCCGCGCGCCTGGCTGTGGGCTACACGCTCGACGAGATCGTCAACGACATCACCAAGGCTACGCCCGCCTGCTTTGAGCCCACGATCGACTACTGTGTGGTCAAGGTGCCGCGCTTTGCCTTCGAGAAGTTCAAGGGTACCGACCCCACGCTCACCACGCGCATGAAGGCCGTGGGCGAGATTATGGCGATCGGCCGCACCTTTGAGGAGGCCTTTGGCAAGGCTATGCGCTCGCTGGAGGATGGCCACCAGGGCATTTGTGCCGGTGGCAAGGAGGGTGCCGATAAGCTGAGCGACGACGAGCTTGCTCAGGCCGTGGCAACCCCGACCGAGCATCGCATCTTCTTTGTGGTCGAGGCCTTACGCCGTGGCTGGGACATCGCTCGCATCCATGCCATCTGCGGTATCGATCCGTGGTACCTCAACCGTATCAACGATATGGTGCAGGTCCAGGAGAGCATCCGCGGCCTGCGTGTGGAGGATATCGACGCCGACGCGATGCGCCTGCTCAAGCAGTACGGCACGAGCGACGCCGAGATTGCCGCGCTGACCGGCTCGGACGAGCGCTTTGTGCGCGCCTATCGCAAGGGCCTGGGCGTGGTTCCCAGCATGAAGACGGTTGATACCTGCGCTGCGGAGTTCTCGAGCGCCACGGAGTACCACTACAAGACGTACGAGAACATCTACCGCACGAGCCCGGATGCCAAGAAGTGCGTGGCTCCCGACGAGACCACGCCGGCGGACAAGCCCAAGGCGATGATCCTGGGCGCCGGCCCCAACCGCATTGGCCAGGGTATCGAGTTCGATTACTGCTGCGTGCACGCGAGCTACGCGCTGGCAGCCCGCGGCTTCGAGACCATCATGGTCAACTGCAATCCCGAGACCGTCTCGACCGACTACGACACGTCCGACCGCCTGTACTTTGAGCCGCTCACCTACGAGGACGTCATGGACGTTATCGATGTTGAGCGACCCGACGGCGTCGTGGTGACGCTCGGCGGCCAGACTCCGCTTAAGCTGGCGCGCATGCTCGAGGAAAGCGGCGTGAACATCATGGGCACCAAGCCCGATGCCATCGACTTTGCCGAGGACCGCGAGCGCTTCGCCGCTCTGCTCGACAAGCTGGGCATCATGTACCCGCCGGCGGGCCAGGCAACCTCGTTTGAGGAGGCCGAGGCCGTGGCCGCGCATATCGGCTACCCGCTGCTGGTGCGTCCGAGCTACGTGCTGGGCGGCCGCGGCATGATGGTCGCCTACGATGCCGAGCATCTGCGCGATTACATGGCCGAAGCCGCGCGCATTAGCCCCGACTACCCGGTGTATCTGGACCGCTTCTTGGAGGGTGCGATTGAGTCCGATGTCGACGCCCTGTGCGATGGCGAAGAGGTCTACATCGGCGGCATTCTGGAGCATATCGAGGAGGCCGGTATTCACTCCGGCGACTCTGCGACCTGCATCCCGCCGTTCAGTTTTAGCGAGAGCCTGCAGACAAAGCTTCGCGAGACCACCCGTCGCATCGCGATGGCGCTGGGAGTCCGCGGTCTGGTCAACGTGCAGTATGCCATCAAGGGCGAGACCGTTTACGTGATCGAGGCCAACCCGCGTGCCAGCCGTACCGTGCCGTTCATCTCCAAGGCCACCGGCGTGCCGCTGGCCAAGTGCGCGGCGCGTATCATGGCGGGCGATTCCATCGCGAGCCTGGGCCTGCCGAGCGACGAGCGCCAGCTGGACTGGTTCTGCATGAAGGAAGCCGTTATGCCCTGGGGTCGTTTCCCGGGCGCTGACGTTATCCTGGGGCCCGAGATGAAGTCGACGGGCGAGGTCATGGGTATCGCTAAGAGCTATCCCGAGGCATACGCCAAGACGCAGCTGGCGATTGACTACAAGCTGCCCGACCCGAGCGCCGGTAAGGTGTTCATTAGCGTGTGCGACCGCGACAAGCGTCATATCCTTTCGGTCGCCCGTATCCTGCGCTACCTGGGCTTTGATATCTGCTCCACCGAGGGCACGGCGCGCGTGCTGCGTGGAGGCAACGTGACGTGCGAGGTCGTGGAAAAGATTAGCGGCCCGCACGACGGCGAGCGTCCCAACATCGGTGACCTGATTGCCGATGGCAAGATTGCGGTAATCATCAACACGCCGTACGGCCCGGGTTCGCGTGGCGACGGCTATCTGTTGCGTACCGAGGCGGTGCGCCGCGGCGTGACCTGCGTGACGGCGATGTCCGCGGCCAACACATACGTGAGTGCCATCGAGGCCGTGCGCGAGGACCAGCAGGGCCACGGCAGCGCCAACGACATGGGCATGGACGTCATCGCCCTGCAGGACCTGCCGCAGCACACGGTGTAGTGTGACCTGGCCGGCCGGGGCGGGAGGGGCCGAGATTTCCCCCTTTCGCTCCGGCTGCAAGCAGAGTCGCTCAGGAGGAAACTCGGCCCCTCCCGCCCCGGCCTGCGGTGACTTAGCTGCACCGTGTGCTGCCGAAGGGGCTTTGCGCGATGACTAGGACTGAATAAAAAGTGAGTGTGGGGTCCGCCGTTCGTTCGAACGGCGGACCCCACGTTAATATTTCAGCCAACGTACGTCATAGCAATCCCCGGTAGGTCGAGGGGTGCTTTGCGGGCGGGACAGGCTTTATCTGAACGACTTTGCGAAGCAACCGGAGTGAAGATAAAGCCTGGCCCGCCCGCGAAGCGCCACAAAGACCGCAGGGACGGGAGCAGCTATACTACTCTCAGTAGTTAAGGGTCGCGGATTGGCCGCGTCACCGCTCTCAACAGGAGGTCTTTGTTTATGGCAGATCAAAAGCCGGTTGTCGGGATCATCATGGGTTCCAAGTCCGATCTGGGCGTTATGGAAGGCTGCACCGCCGAGCTCGAGGCGCTGGGCGTGCCCTATGAGCTTGTCATTGCGAGCGCACACCGCACGCCGGCGAAGGTCCACGAGTGGGCTTCGACTGCCGCCGATCGCGGTATCAAAGTGATTATCGCCGCCGCCGGCAAGGCCGCTCACCTGGGTGGTGTCGTGGCTGCCTTTACGCCGCTGCCGGTCATCGGCGTGCCTATGAAGACGAGTGACCTGGGCGGCATGGATTCGCTGCTGTCGATGGTGCAGATGCCTTCGGGCGTGCCCGTGGCCTGCGTTGCCATCAACGGCGCCAAGAACGCCGCCATCTACGCCACACAGATTCTGGGCGCTTGCGACCCCGAGTACCGCAAGGTTATCGAGAAGATGAAGCAGGAGATGGCCGACGCCTAGGCGTTCCGCCGTTTCACCGCAGTATAAGGAGAGCCATGTCCGACTATCAGGGAAAACGATTCAAGGCTTCTCAGATTCCCGATCCGTCGAAGCCGGGTGCTGCCCATGCGGCACAGCAGGGTCGGACATCCTCTCCTCAGCAGCCGCGCGCGCCGCGCCCCGTGACGCCGGCGACGCATCGTCGACAGGACGCGCCAGCCGCATATCGACCTTCATCTTATAGCAACGCTAAGAAGCCGCCCCGGTCTTCATCGCATGCCGCGCCGTCGGATTACACCGAGCCGCCGCGCAAAAAGCGCCGCTCCATTATTCCCATTCTGCTCATCATCATCGGCATCGGCCTGATTGTTGCCGCCGCTGCCATCTTTATCAATGCTCAGATTGGCTATAAACAGGCAAGCGATTCGTACCAGAAAATCGAGAAGCAATATGTAAGCGATAAGGACGCCAGCGGCGTGCCGATTATCGACTTCGATGCACTTGCCCAGACAAATCCCGAGGTTGTGGGTTGGATTTACGCGCCGGGAACCAACATCAACTATCCCGTGGTGCAGACCAACAACAACTCCAAATACCTCAACACGCTGTTCGACGGTACGGCCAATGCATCCGGGGCCATTTTCCTGGATAGCAATGACACCGCGCCGGGCATGGTGGATCAGCAGACCACGATCTACGGCCACCACATGAACGACGGATCGATGTTCAATGTGATCTCGGACACGACCGATCAGGTGACGTTCGACAGCATAGAGTACGCGTATTACATCACGCGCGACGCCACCTATAAACTGCGACCACTGGCGACCAAAGTTGTCGAGGACACGTATGCCAAGGCGCGCACACCCAATTTTGAGGGCGACGACGGGCTCAAGAACTACCTGTCCGAGATGCTCGACGGTGCCTCTGCCGTGGCGAGCGATGCCACCGATCGTGCTGCTTCGGCAACCAAGGTCGTAACGCTTGTGACCTGTCGTTCGTTATCGCTGAGCAACACACGTGCCGTCATGGTGCTCACGCCGGTCGAGGAATAGATTATGGGCTACTCAATGACGGTGAAAGGAGAAATGATGCTTGAGAACGGCAAATCGATGCCTTCGGTTGATGCTTGGCTGCGCGAAGCCAAGGCCGATGTTTCGGCGGCTGATTGTGGGATGTACCTGACACACAACGGCGTGGTGCGCGCGACGCCCAAGGCCGAAGTGCGCGGAGTCGAGACCGATGGCGTGGCGCCAGGCCACAAGGTGGGCGGCATGGTGTTTGGCTTCGATGCCGAAAAGGTGCAGGCCGCTATCGAGGCGACGCGCACGATGCCGGGTATCGGCTATGTGCGCGTGTGGCTGGCGAGCGGCGAGCTTACCGTGGGCGACGACATCATGCTCGTGCTCATTGGCGGAGACATTCGCCCGCATGTGGTCGATGCGCTGCAGTCGCTCGTCGGCACCATCAAGAACGAGTGCGTGAGCGAGGTCGAGCGCGAGGCGTAAGGCCTCGTCGGCAATCCGAGTCTGTCTATAGCGAAAGCCCGCCGGCAGTTCATGTAGATCTGCCAGCGGGCTTTGATGTGTTGGAGCTATTTTGCCCTGGCGTTTGCTACACGCGTGTGGCGTCCTTGGGGCTCATGGTCATACTCTGAAAACGGTTCTCCATATATTCGTTATCGAAATGCTTGTCATAGAACTGTGCGACGGGAATATTTCGAACGGTTCCGTTGACGCGCTGATACCAATAGTCGAGCGATTGCAACGTCATGACGCCGTCGATCAACATGACGGCGGTCAGGATGACGGTAGCAGAGTAGCGGCGTTTCCATGGAATCATATTGATGAGCTTAAGCAGGCGCGGCAGCAAGACCTTGATCCAGATGAGGCCACCCAGGCCCCACATGCAGGCAAACGGCGTGCATGTGCGTCCCCCGGTCAATACCGCGATGGGATCGGGCATGCCGAATAGCCTAATGTGTGAATAGCTCCACGACACCACGCCAAATGAGGTTTGCATAAACCAGCCTACAAACACCTCGAAAGCGCCGCCGATCAGGGCACTTACCAGGAAAATGATCAGAGGATTCTTTTTATAGAAGCGGTTGAGCGCCATGGTCATGAGCACCGCGCCAAATCCGTAGATGGGGCTAAAGGGGCCAAATAGCATACCGGCACGGTCCTGATAGACGCCGGGATCGACGACGACCATATGCCAGACTTCCTCGAGAATGAGACCTAACACGCTGCAGACGAAGAATACCCAGAACAGGTTGAAGTAGTTGAGCTTGATGTAGCCCTCGCCGGTTTCGTCGCGGCCGAGCATCCCCTCGGCGGCGGCATCGCGGTCGAGCATCTCTTGCAGACGGCGCTGCAGTTCGCGCTCCTGGCGTAGCGTGGGGTCGACGGTGGCCGACAGCGCAATGAGGATGACAAGCTGGACGGCGGGGCGCAGCAGGAAGGGTCCGATGCCCTGGAGCATCACGTCAACTAAAAGCTCCACGACGGTAAATGCGATGAGGACGTAAGACAGGCGGGCGGCATTGCGCCGCTGGTCCTTGATGAGGTCCAGGCCAAAGACGATCAAGATGATCGCGCTTGCTGCCGAGAGCATAATGCCGGCGACGATAAGGCCAACCGCGACTAGGGTGTTATCACCGAGCTTAGCGGCGACGTTGCCGTTAATGAGTGCGGTGATGACCTGCCACATAAAGACGGCGACTGACGGGAGCGTGCCCACGCCAGATAGGGTGCACAGGACTGCGTAGACCTTGATGATAAGGGGGATCTTCTTGGCCTCCGTGGTGCTGGGGACACTGGGGTCGAGTTGATTTCGATCCATACGCTACCTTTCTCGTCTTGTAGTAGCCTACAAGGATACGCCGACGACCAGCTAAAAGACAGGACGAACGTCCCAATTGCAACAATGTAGCCCCTAGCGCGGGCGAGACACGGCGCACGGGAAGTCTTCGAGGCCGTTGCCCCTGAGAGTGGACTACCCAATAAAATGTTTGGTCGCAAAACGGATAATAAGCTCGGTGGGCTTTTAAAAAGCGCTGCTCATGCGCGGGGGAGCGCGTCGCGCCGTGCGTATAATAAGGCGGGTAACGCCAAAATACGAGGCTCTGAGGGGATGCCATGTCTCAAGAAACCATCCGCGCGGCCGAGCGTGCCGCGGGACAGGTGAACGCCATGTCGACGTATGATCCGGACTCTGACCAGCTGCATGAGGAATGCGGCGTTTTTGGTGTCTGGGCGCCCGATCGCGACGTGGCTCGACTGACGTACTTTGGCCTGCGTGCACTGCAGCATCGCGGCCAAGAATCGGCGGGAATCGCCGTTGGTGACGGCGGTACGGTTATGGTCCGCAAGGATCTGGGCCTGCTCGACCGCGTGTTCTCCAATGCCGACTTGTCGACGCTCTCCGGTCAGCTGGCCGTGGGGCATGTGCGCTACGGCACCGCCGGCGCCAAGAGCTGGGAAGCCTCTCAGCCGCACCTCTCTACCATCAATAGCGTCATTATCGCGCTCGCGCACAACGGCACCCTCGTCAACACCGACGAGCTGCGTCGCCAGCTGATCGAGCTGGGCGTACCGTTCCTCTCCAACTCGGATTCCGAGGTCGCGACCAAACTCATCGGCTACTTTACTCAGCGTACTGGCCATCTGCGCGAGGGCATTCGCAAGACCATGGAGCTCGTGCGCGGCGGCTACGCCATGACGCTCATCAACGAGCAGGCGCTCTACGCATTCCGCGATCCGCACGGCATTCGCCCGCTCGTGCTGGGCAAGCTGGTGGACGAGGGTCTGGACCAGGCCGATGCCGCATCCGTTTCGCAGCTGCCGTCGCAGGACGGCGCCGCGACGGTCGACGCCACCACCCATGTCACCCGCGCCGGCGGCTGGGTCGTTGCTTCCGAGACCTGCGCACTCGACATCGTGGGCGCCGAGTACGTCCGTGACGTCCGTCCCGGCGAGATCTTGCGCATCAGCGCCGAGGGTCTGGTATCCGAGCAGGGCGTGCCTGCCGCCGAAGAGCCCGCAAACTGCATCTTTGAGCAGGTCTACTTTGCCCGCCCCGACTCCATTATGAACGGCAAGAGCGTCTATGCCTGCCGTTACGACATGGGCCGTCAGCTGGCACATGAGGAGCCCGTTGAGGCCGACCTGGTCATCGGCGTGCCCGATTCCGGCCTGCCGCCCGCGGAGGGGTATTCGCACGAGAGCGGTATTCCCTTTGGCGAGGGCCTCATCAAGAACCGTTACGTGGGCCGTACGTTTATCGAGCCTACGCAGGAGTTGCGCGCCATGGGCGTGCGCATGAAGCTTAACCCGCTGCGCGACAACATCGAGGGCAAGCGCCTGGTCGTCATCGACGACTCCATCGTGCGCGGCACCACCATGGTGCAGCTCGTCAAGATGCTGCGCAACGCTGGCGCCAAGGAGATTCATATCCGCATCAACTCGCCCGAGGTCATCTGGCCATGCTTCTACGGTATCGATACCGACGTGCAGTCGCAGCTTATCAGCGCCAACAAGACGGTCGACGAGATTTGCGAGTATATCGGCGCCGATTCGCTGGCCTTCCTTTCGGTCGAGGGCCTGCTCAAAGTCATGCCCAAAGGCGGTTACTGCGATGCGTGCTTTACCGGCCGCTACCCCGTGGCGATTCCCGAGAGCTTTGGCCGCGACAAGTTCATGGAGGGCTTTAAGCCCCGCAACCTGGACAAGCCGCTGCATGTTGATGACGACGCCGTGGTCGAGAAATACGACGACCGCAGTTGGGAAGAGGAGCACGGCGAGGCCTAAAACCTGCCATGTAGGGACAGGTTTATTTTGGTAGGTTTTACCTGCTGTTTTGTTGATATGGCGGCGCGTGCTGTTATGGCGCGCGCCGAAATGAACGCAACTATGAGCACCGTTTGGCGCCCGCGCGGCGCCACGGTAGTGGGAGAGGAAGGCTCAGATGAGCGACAGCAAGCATGTGACATATGAGGATGCCGGCGTCGATACCGCCGAGGGCGGCCGCGCCGTTGACGCTATTAAGCAGATGGTTAAGGACACCAACCGTCCCGAGGTCATCGGCGGTATCGGTGGCTTTGGTGGCCTGTTCTCGGCCGCCGCGCTTAAGGATATGGAAGACCCGATTCTGATTAGCGGTACCGACGGCGTGGGCACCAAGCTCGTGCTCGCCCAGATTATGGACCGTCACGAGACGGTGGGCCAGGACCTGGTTGCTATGTGCGTCAACGACATTTTGGCTTCGGGCGCCGAGCCGCTGTTCTTCCTGGACTACGTTGCCATCGGTCACATCGAGGCCGAGCACATGGCAAAGATCATCAAGGGTGTGGCCGACGGCTGCAAGCTCGCGGGCTGCGCGCTCGTGGGCGGCGAGATGGCCGAGCACCCGGGCGTTATGGCTCCTGCCGACTACGACCTTGCCGGATTTACCGTGGGCGTCGTCGACCGTCCCAAGATGCTCGACCCCGCAAACGTCCGCCCCGGCGACGTTATCCTGGGCCTGCCTTCCACTGGCGTGCACTCCAACGGCTACTCGCTCGTGCGCAAGGTCATCGGCGTCGACGGCATTAAGCCGGGCACGCCCGAGGCCGCCGCTAAGGCCGAGGAGCTGAGCCGCCCGCTCGAGGAGCTCGGCGGCGCATCGCTGGCAGACGCCCTGCTGGCTCCCACGCGCATCTACGTCAAGCCGATTCTGGAGCTGCTGCGCGGCGGCGCCAACGTGCACGCCATCGCCCACATCACCGGTGGCGGCATCACCGAGAACCTCAACCGCGCGCTTGCCGACGACGTTGACGCCGTGGTCACCCGTAACGGTGCCGAGATGGGCTGGGATGTTCCGCTCGTCATCACCTACGTGTCGCGCCAGGCCGAGCTCGCGCCCAACGAGGCATGCAAGACCTTCAACATGGGCGTCGGCCTGTGCCTGATCGTCGCTCCCGAGGACGAGGCCGCGGTGACCGAGGCCCTGGTCGCGCTGGGCGAGAAGCCGTTCCGCGTGGGCGAGTGCGTCGAGGGTTCCGGTAAGGTCGTGTACTCCGATGAGCGCTAACGAGCAGATGGCTGCCGCCAAGGGGCTGGACTTTGTGTCCTATACCCGTCCGACCGGCACCGATACGGCCGAGCCGCTCAAAATCGGCGTGCTCATCAGCGGTTCGGGTACCAACCTGCAGGCGTTGATCGACCTGATCGCCGCCGGCAAGCTCAACGCTTCGATTGAGCTTGTGGTGTCGAGCCGTCCTTCGGCTAAGGGTTTGCAGCGCGCTGAGCGCGCGGGCATCCAGACGCTCACGCTGTCCAAGGATGTCTACGCCGACCCTATTGCCGCCGACGAGATCATCGCGCACGAGCTGCTCGAACGCGGCTGCGAGTATGTGGTCATGGCCGGCTACATGCGCATGGTGCACACGCCGCTGCTGGCGGCGTTTCCCAACCGCGTGGTCAACTTGCATCCGGCACTGCTGCCGAGCTTTACCGGCGCGCATGCGATCGACGATGCCTTTGCGCGCGGCGTCAAGGTAACCGGTGTGACCGTGCACTTTGCCAACGAGATCTACGACAACGGCCCCATCATCGCCCAGCGCGCGCTGGCTGTCGAGGAAGGTTGGGATGTCGACACGCTCGAGGAGCACATCCACGCGATTGAGCACGTGCTGTATCCCGAGGTCGTGCAAATGCTCGCCGACGGCCGCGTCCACGTGCTGGAGAGCGGCAAGGTCGCAATTGACGCGCCTCGCGGCTAGCGGCGCACAGTACAATTTAGCCGAGTAGTCAGGGTGGTCATTGGCGCCAAGGCGCGCGTGGCCACCTTTTGTTTTGGGTAGTCACCTGCGACGTTCTTTAACGACTAGTCATTTAAGAACGTCCCCGATGGCTAGGTGAGAGAGGTGAGCGCATGGCGGATAACGAAGCGCTGTTTACGCCTGAGCTGGTGTTTTTTGATTGGGAGTGCGCGACGCCGGATGAGGTGTTTGCGCGGCTCGAGGGCGAGCTTGCACCACGTGGCTACATTGCCGACGGTTGGCTCGACGCCGTTCTCACGCGCGAGGATGCCTATCCCACGGGCCTTGCCATGCCGGCGGCAAACATTGCCATTCCGCATACCGATCCGGGGTTTGTGACCAAGCCCTATATCGCGGTGGTGAAGCCCACCGCGCCCGTGACATTTAACGCTATGGCTGGCATGGGCGCTCCGGTGCCGGCGCAGATCGTCATTAATCTGGGCATCGCCGAGCCGGGCGGCCAGGTCGAGGCCCTGCAGGCGCTCATGAACATCTTTATGGACGCCGATGCCGCAGCCGACGTGCTCGGCCAGACCACGTCCCAGGGCATGGTCGACGCCATCCGCCGTCATTTCTAAGGTGGGGCTGAGTCGGCACTTGGGGACTGTCCCTAACTGCCGGCTGCCAGAGCTGTCCCCTTTGCACCAAAATGGTGCAGATTAATCTGTCCCCAATGCACCAAGCGTGCCGCGGGGGCTGCGTTGTGACACAATGGCGTTTGTTCGATTCGTTATGCGAAAGGCCAACTATGGCAAATAAGAAAAAGAACTCCGAGGCCGCGCCGACGCCCGAGCAGCAGGCCCGCGCTGCCTCCAGCTCTCGCAAGAAGCAGCGCAAGACGTACGTGTCTAAGACCGTCAAGATCGTCTTGGTGGTCATCGGCGTGCTGGCGATGCTGCTTTCCGTCTCGGCGATGGCGTGCTCCGGCCTTATGTCGCAGGCCGAGGACACCTCGGGCTACAAGCTGACCGGCGGTGTTGCTGCCACTATCAACGGCACCAACCTTACCGAGGACACCGTGACCAAGCAGATCATGAGCATGCGCACGTCCTACGGCTACACCAAGGATGAGGATTGGGCGCAGTATCTGGTTGACAACGACCTCACGCCCAAGAAGTACCGCAAGCAGCTCATCGACTCCTACACGCAGCAGATTCTGCTTCAGCAGGCACAGAAGGAGAACGGCGTGACGGTGTCGGACGAGGAGGTCGAGAAGGCTTGGAAGGACGCGTGCAAGAGCGCGGGCGGTGCCAAGGCCTTTAAGAAGACCCTCAAGACCTACGGCTATACCGAGGACACCTACAAGGACTCACTCAAGGAGAGTCTGGCGCAGCAGAAACTCAAGGATGCCGTCGCGCCCACGAGCAAGCCCAAGGACAGCGAGATTGTCGATTACATCAACGAAAACCTGTCCAGCTACAACGACGCCCGCCGCTCGTCGAACATCCTGATCAAGGTTGATTCCGACGCTTCCGACGAGGACAAGGCTGCCGCCAAGGCCAAGGCACAGGAGTGCCTGGACAAGATCAACTCCGGTGAGCTGAGCTTTGAGGACGCCGTTGAGCAGTACTCCGAGGACACCGGTTCCAAGGAGAAGAAGGGCGATGTGGGCTGGGATAAGCTCACCACTTTCGTCGACAGCTACCAGACGGCGCTCGAGGGGCTCAACAAGGGCGACGTGAGCGAAGTCGTCGAGTCGACCTATGGCTACCACATCATCAAGTGCACCGACTACTTCCATGTCGATAATCAGGTTGATGATATCAACCAGGTGCCCAAGGCCATCAAGAAGTATGTCTCCAACGTGGTGAAGACGCAGGCGGCCAGCACCGCGTACAGCGAGTGGCTAGAGCAGTACAAGAAGGATGCCGACATCACCGTTAATCCCATGCCCAAGGACGTGCCGTACAACGTCAGCCTGAAGGGCGTCACCAAGAGTTCGACCGACGATTCGTCGACGACTGAGTAATCATGGGACGGCGCTCGTGTGAGTGCCGCCCACGCTATTGAGGAGGATTTGCAGATGACCAACGAAGAGCTGCAGAAGGAAATGATTGCGGCCATGAAGGCCAAGGACAAGGTTCGCCTGTCCATCATTCGCCAGGTCAAGGCCGAGGTGAAGAATATCGAGGTCAACGAGCGCCGCGATGTGACCGAGGAAGACGTCAACAGCATGATCAAGCGTTTGATTAAGCAGACGAGCGAGACGTTGGAGATGTCCATCAAGGCCGGTACCGACCAAGAGCGTACCGACAACCTGACCGAGCAGGTCAAGATTCTGGAGAGCCTGCTGCCCGCGCAGGTTTCGGGCGAGGAGCTCGAGGCCCTGATCGAGCAGGTTATCGCCGAGCTGGGTGCCACGTCCAAGAAGCAGATGGGCCAGGTTATGGGTGCACTGGGCAAGGCCACCGGCGGCAACTTCGATAAGCCTGCGGCTGCCAAGATTGTTGGCGCAAAGCTTGCGTAATTTGTTACGCGGTTTTACCAAACCGCGTAACGGCTCGACGCTGCAAACCCGTACACACGGCAATCTGACGTTCAATTTCAAGGGCGCGACCATAAGGTCTGCGCCCTTTCATTTCACGTCACCTTGCTCGCGTGTACGGGTTTTCGCTGACTTATGCTCAACAAGGGCGGTTGGAGGAAGGGCGTCCCCCGCGGGCGCTCATTGGGGACAGACTTAAATGAGTGCCTAATGAGCGGGTACTCATTTAAGCCTGTCCCCAATGAGTGGGTTAAAGGTTGCGGGTTCTTTACGGGAATGTGGTGTGGGCTGCGGAAATGTGGTTCTTTCCGTACAATAGTTCAACTCGTGTAAACGCAGGGAAGGGACATTCATGGCAGACATGATCGAGATCAAGCATCTCAACAAGTACTTTGGCGACCTGCATGTGCTCAAAGATATCAATCTCACCGTCAAGCGCGGCGAGAAGCTCGTAATGATCGGGCCTTCCGGTTCGGGTAAGTCGACGCTCATCCGTTGCGTCGATTATCTGGAGGAGCCCACGTCGGGCGAGGTCGTCATCGACGGTACGCCGCTCACCAAAAAGAACCACCTGGAGATGGCTCGCAAGTATAGTTCCATGGTGTTTCAGCAGTTCAACCTGTATCCCAACATGACGGTGCTCGGCAACCTGACGCTCGCACCCATCAAGCTGCAAAAGAAGAGCAAGGAGGAGGCGACCGAGATCGCCATCGCCGCGCTCAAGCGTGTTGGCATGGCGCATAAGGCCGGCGAGTATCCGCAGAATCTCTCGGGCGGTCAGCAGCAGCGCATCGCCATCGCCCGTGCCCTGTGCACCAAGCAGCCCATCATCCTGTTTGACGAGCCGACCTCGGCGCTCGACCCCGAGATGGTCCAGGAAGTCTTGGACGTTATGATTGAGCTCGCGCAGGAGGACATCACCATGATCTGCGTGACGCACGAGATGGGCTTTGCGCGCCAGGTGGCCGACCGCGTCATCTTTATGGAGGACGGCCGCATCCTGGAGGAGGGCACGCCCGAGCACTTCTTCGATAACCCCGAGAACCCGCGCTGCCGCGAGTTCCTGTCCAAGATTTTGCACTAGGCGCGGTGATGGACATGACGGATATGACGAGGGCGGCCGTGTCGCGCCGTCACTTTTTGCAGTTGGCGGGCGCCGGCATGCTTGCGCTGACGGGGACCGCGCTTGCCGGTTGCGGCAACTCCACCAGCGGCGAGGGCTCCGACAAGGGGTCTAAGCTTGCGGCCATCAAGTCGCGTGGCCATCTGAATGCCGGCGTTAAGAAGGACGTTCCCGGCTACGGCTATTACGACACCGCCAAGGGTCGCTTTGAGGGCATGGAAGTCGATTTGTGCTACCAGATCGCGGCCGCCGTCTTTGGCGTGAGCTACAAGGAGGCCCGCGCCCAGGAGCTTGTCGAGTTTACCGACGTAACGCCCAAGACGCGCGGCCCGCTGATCGATAACGGCCAGCTCGACGTGGTCGCGGCGACCTACACCATCACCGACGAGCGCAAGAAGAGCTGGGATTTCTCGACGCCGTACCGCACCGACTACGTGGGACTCATGGTCAAGAAGCGTTCGGGCTTTACCTCGATTGAGGACCTGGACGGCAAGGTCATTGGCGTGAGCCAGGGCGCTACCACGCAGGGCCTGATCGAGCAGATGATCAAGGACAACGGCTTTAGCTGTAAGCCCGAGTTTAGGGCCTTTAGCGGCTACCCCATCATCAAGAGTTCGCTCGACGCCGGCAATATCGACGTCTTTGCCATGGACCGCTCCACGCTGGCCGGTTACATGAATGAGACCGTTGAGCTGTTGCAGCCCGAGGTCAAGTTTGGCGAGCAGGGCTACGGCGTGGCGACCAAGAAGGGCTGCGACCTTTCGGCCGTGGTCGATCAGGTGATTTGCGATCGCCTGGCCGACGGCTGGCTCGACCAAGAGGTCAAGACCTGGGGTCTTGTATAGGCACATCGTCCAAGGAAGGAATCAAATGCTCGAAGGATTATTTGACGCCGACCGTTGGTCGACGACATTTCAAAACATGGGGCCCTTCTGGGAGGGCTTTGGCGTGACGCTGCAGGTGGTCGTTGCCGGTCTGCTGCTGTCGCTAGTGCTGGGTACGCTGCTGGGCGTGTTCTCTACCACTCGTTCGCGCGTGTTGCGCGCCATAAGCCGCGTGTACGTGGAGTTTTACCAGAACACCCCGTTGCCCGTGCAGGCGCTCTTTATGTACATGGCCGGTCCGCAGTTTTTGCAGGCCATAACCGGTGCCGACCAGCCGGTGCGCATTGCGCCGTTCGTACTGGGCTTCTTGGGTGTGGGTCTGTATCACGCGGCCTACATTTCGGAGGTCATCCGCACCGGTATCGAGGCGGTTCCGCGCGGTCAGATGGAGGCGGCCAAGAGCCAGGGCTTCACCCGTGCGCAGGCGTACTGGTACATCGTGCTGCCCCAGACGTTCAAGATCATTCTGCCGCCGCTGTGTAACCAGGCGCTCAACCTGGTCAAGAACACGTCGGTGCTGGCGCTTGTGGCCGGCGGCGACCTTATGTACCGTTCCGACAACTTTGTGAGTCTGTACGGCTACCTGCAGGGATACATCGTCTGCTGCCTTATGTACTTCATCATCTGCTTTCCGCTTGCCATGCTGGTGCAGTGGCTCGAGCGCCGCTCCAAGGATCGTCCGCGCGGCGTGAGCCTGGCCGAGCTGGGGCTCGACAACGTAGAGGAGGCCTAGCGCATGGAAATCTTCAACGCGACCAACCTGCTCTACATTTGGGGCGGCTTTGTTAAGACGATCGAGATCTCGGCGCTGTCGATTTTTTTCTCGCTCATCTTTGGCACGATGCTGGCGCTCGTTAAAAGCTATGCGCCCCGCCCGTTCCGTATTTTGGTGAGCGCCTATATCGAGCTGTTCCGTTGCACGCCAAACCTGCTGTGGATTCTGTTTATCTACTTTACGGTACAGGGTTTGGACATTGTGATTTCGACCATCGCCTTTACGCTGTTTACCAGCGCCGTTATGGCCGAGATTGTGCGCGGCGGCCTCAACTCGATTCCGCGCGGCCAGTTTGAGGCGGCGCAGAGCCAGGGCTTTGGCTTCTTTGCCACCATGCGCTACATCATTCTGCCGCAGACGTTTAAGACAATCATTCCGGCGCTGTTTAGCCAATGCACGACTGTCATCAAGGACAGCTCGTATCTTTCGGGCATTAACGTGGCCGAGCTCATGTACACGGCAAACGTCGTGATGGCCCACGCGATCGACCTGTCGCAGGTGCTTATGCTCTACGGCCTGGTGTTTGCGATGTACTTTGTGCTCAACTTTGGTATCTCGCTGCTGGTCCGAGCGTATCAACGTCGTATCGTGGCAGCGTAGAATGTGACAAAGGGACTGTCCCTTTGTCACATAGAGAAAGGAATCGCGATGAGCGATCTGGAGAACAAGAAGAATCCTGTGGTCATTACCATCGCGCGCGACTTTGGCGCCGAGGGCCACGAGATTGGCCGCATGCTTGCCGACGAGTTGGGGATTCCGCTGTACGATAACGAGCTGCTGGTGCGCGCATCGCTGCGCGCGGGCGAGTCGCTCGATAAGATGGCCGCCTACGACGAGCGTCTGGCCGTGGAGAACATGGCGTTTCTGCCCGACCGCTACGATGCGCGTTCGTACTCGGATAAGTTGTTCCAAAAGATGAGCCAGGTGATTTTGGATCTGGGCGAGACCGAGAGCTGCATTATCGAGGGTCGTCTGTCCGATTATCTGCTGCGCAACAACCCCAACCACATTGCCGTGCTGGTGACAGCCCCCTTTGAGGACCGCGTCGAGATTGTGCGCAAAAAGCGTGGCCTTAACAAAAAGAAGGGCGCCAAGCTGGTCAAACAGCAGCAGAAGGCACGCGAGGCATTTTACAAGCGCTACAGTGCCGGAAAGTGGAAGATGACGAGCGGTAAAGACATCGTCGTCAACCGCGCCAAGCTGGGCCGCGAAGGCTGCAAAGACGTTATCGCCGCAGCTTACCGCTACAAGGTGGCGCAGCTCGAGGGCTAACCGATCAAAACCACCACAAAGGGGACAGGCACCTTTGTGGTGGTTTTTGTTTTAGGCGGAGAAAGTCAACTGGTTCTGCCGGGGGCCGATTGCTCAAAGAACTCAAGGATGCTCAAATAACTCAAAGATACTCAAAGTAATTAAAGATTGTAGGGGCATAATTAAGTTGTATGAGTTCAAGGGAGGCTTTATGGCGGCACCGACGGCGTACAGGCAGGCAAATCCATTCACTCCGATGTTCGGACGTGTACCGGCGTATATGGCCGGCCGTGAGCAAATCATCGATGATATGGTGCTGGCGTTTGAAAATGACGATTCCGATCCCAATCTTTGCTCGGTTTTCTATGGTGCGCGTGGTACAGGTAAAACGGCGCTTTTGGCATATCTGTCGTATCGCGCCCAGCAAGAGGGCTGGATTACAGCGAATGTGACGGCCTCGGAGGGGATGCTCGAAGACATTTTGCAGCGCCTCAACGAATCAGCCGCCCATCTGATCGAAAAGCCCGCTTCTAGGCGTGTGAACAGTGTCGGCATTGCCCCCGTAGGAAGCATGAGCTGGGAAAACATCGATATTGAATTTGAGGGCGCTAACTGGCGTACTAAGATGAACGCTTTGTTTGCTCAGCTTGAAGCGACTGACACTGGAGTGCTTATCGCCGTTGACGAAGTGGATGCATCGTTTGCGCAAATGACAGAGCTTGTTACTACCTACCAGCACTTTGTAAGCGAGAATAAAAAGGTAGCTTTGCTTATGGCGGGACTGCCGTTTCGCGTGCTGGCGCTGCTGACGGGGAAATCGACATCGTTTCTTCGTCGTGCGGCTCAACATTCACTGGGATCAATTTCACCGACTGAGGTAAAAGAAGCGTTTCGACTAACGATTGAGGACGGCGGCAAGACGATTTCTGATGAGGCAATCGACCTCGCTGCCAAGGCGATCGATGGCTTTCCGTTTATGTTCCAGTTGGTGGGGTATCGGGCATGGAATGCTTCGCGCCAAGCCTCCGAGGTTTCTATTGAGGATGTCGAACGAGGCGCGAAACTTGCGCAAGAGGAGCTGGAATCGCGAGTTTTCGCTTCAACGGCGGCGGAACTTTCACGAGGGGACCTGGATTTTCTTCGTGCAATGAATCCAGTTGGGACGACGACCAGGCAAGAGCTGGCAGCGAGGCTTAAGAAGAGTTCCGGTTCGATTTCAACGTATAAAAAGCGTCTGGTAGAGGCTGGGGTAATTGAAGAGCCTCTGCAAGGACGTTTTGAGTTTGCATTGCCAGGCTTCGGCCGATATGTAGCATCGCTTTACTAGGGGGTCGTTGCTGCGAAAGATCGCTTCGTGTCCCTTTACTGTCACGATCTGTAACAATAAGCCTGCTTATAGGGGCCTATCTGTTACAGACTGAGACAAACTGGCAGAGTGACCTTCTACTCCGCTCAAACCACCACAAAGGGAACAGCACCTTTGTGGTGGTTTTTGTTTTAGGCGGAGGGGAAGGCTTTGGCGAGACCGGCGCGCGTCTGCGTGTCGGTCTTTTGGTAGATAGAGCTCAGGTGGCGCTGTACCATGCGCATCGAGATGCCGAGCTCCTCGGCAACCTGTTTGAGCGGGCGTTCGTCCTGGGTCACGGCTATGAGCACGTCGACTTCACGCGGGGTGAGAGCGTGATCGGTGATGAAGGCCTGACGCTGCTCTTCCATACTCGGTGCTGCCAACGCCTCCTCGGCAAGCTGTTGATGTTCGCGCTCCTGCTCGGTTTGGGGCAGGCGGAATAGGCCCGCGGCAACGAACGCAACGCTGGCCGCTACGAGTAGCATGAGCGCGCCGATCATGATGAGGGCGACGTTGCCAGAGGTCACAAGCGCAAGCGAGATACCCGATGTGGTGAACGCGCACACGTTATTGGCTGCACGGCCCATGCCGGCCCAGAAGGCGGGCACGTGCATGCGCGGTGCCAGCTGAGTAAACGTGGCGGTGAAGAACGTGACGAAAAAGCCCGAGCTCAGGTAAAAGACAATGAGGCCCAGGTTGGGATCGGCACCGGCTTCCACGGCCAAGATCGAGATAGTGGAGAGTACCGTGACGCCGAACATGACGAGTCCCATGTAGCGGCGCTCGGCAAGGTCAAAGATAAGACCGGCGGCAAGGCCACTCGCCGCCAAAAAGAGGCGCGGCCAGGTCTGTACGGCAATGGTGCCGTGGGCATTGGAGAGCGTGACCACGTTGTCGAGGGTCGAGAACAAGCAGGCAAGAATCATGACGAGCGCGATACCCCAACATGCCTGCTTGGCGAGGGCATGAGAGGGCTCAACAAAGGGATTGATGGCAGGCCTTTCGGGGGGCGCTTGGCAATCGCATGCTCGTTGCCTTTTGCGCTGGTAGGTGCGCCACATGAGAATTTGTGCCCCGGGATCCGGATATCTTCCCGTAACATGGTGTTACAGAAGCACCCCTTACGACAAGGAGGCTCATATGCGAAAGCAAATCCATGACAACCCAATCGACCACGGCCGCGCATGCTCGCTCTCCCACGGAACGTGGCGTCGCGTGGGCGCCAAGCTTGCCTGCGCGGGGGCTTGCGTGCTCATGGCCGGCCAGCTGCTGCTGCCGAGCGTGGCGCTCGCCGCCGACTGGGTCAGCGTCGGCGGCACGCAGTACAACAAGGCCGCCGGCGACGATGCCGGAACGTGGTCCTGGGACGGTGCCGACGACATGAAGCTCAACGGCTACGACGGTACCGGCATCAGCGCTCAGGGCAACCTCACCATCGATGTAGCGGGCACCAACACCATCACGGCCGATGCCGGTCAGAGCGCTATTGCTGTCAAGAACGGCAACCTTGCCATTACCGGCGACGGCACCCTTAATGCGACGGCCCAGACCGATGTGATTGCGGCGGAAGGCGACGGCAATGCGGGTGGCGATGTGACCATCAGCGGCGCCAACGTCAACGTGACGGCTTCGGGCGCAGTGAACAGTGCGACGGGCATTCGCGGGACGGCCGGCAGCGTGACGATCGATAAGGGCGCCGATGTCAAAATCGAGGCAAAATCGGCGGAAGGATCTTGGCGTCCAACGGTGGGCACCTACGGTATCTTTGCCGATAACCTTCCCAGTAGACACGCTGCTCAGGAAGGCGAGCAGGAAGAACCGGATTATGTCTCCGTGCACGGGGGCGACGTCACGATCGATGCCGCCAGCCTGTCGATCAAGACAGCCGATGCCTGGCAGGTTTCCGTGTGCATCAATACGGTCGGTATCAAAAAGAATACCCTCATGAAAATCGTCAACGGAGCCGATGTCGCGCTTTCCGCCGGCAGTGCGGCTTCGCTCTCGGCGGGCATCAGCGCGCGTTCGCAAAGCGGTGCGGTGTGGATGCTTGTCGAGGAATCGAATCTTACGTCTCGAAGCCTGTCTGCTGCAAACGGCATCGATGCCGTCCGCAATCAAAGTTTTGGAATCATGGCAGAGGCAAACACCGGGTCGGAAACGCCTCGTATCAAGATTCGCAAATCGAAGATTGAGGCCTCGGGCGCGACTGCGGGAATCTATGCGATCAACTGCAACGACGCGACTGCGACGCTGTTCCGTGCTGCAATGATTGATTTGAGCTGGGGCGAGTCGCGCGGGAACGCGATGATTACGACTCCGACGGATGGTGCCGTGCGCGATGTGAAAAAGGTTGTTGATACGGGGAAATGGCCGAGCTCCCAGAACGGGCAGGTCGTCGGTGTTGCCGGTTCGTCTGCCATTACGGATATTGTCGGTTCTGCCGAGGTCGCCCATGATGTAGTGATTGATTTTGGAGACGGACAGGAGCCGGAGCCGACGCCCGATCCCGAGCCGACGCCGGAGCCCGATCCCGACCCCATACCCAATCCCGAGCAGAAGCCTGGCCTCAAGCCCGTAGACAAGGACGTAAAGACCACCGCGGCGGTCACCAAGACCGTTACGACCAAGACTGCCGCCGGCGCCAAAAACGCTTCCGGTGTTCTGGCTGCCACAGGTGACAACGCTGCGACGGCGGCGGCAGCCCTCGGCATTGCCGGTGCGTCCGTCATCGGCGCCGGCTTCGTCGCGTCCAAGCGCCGCGACCGCTAGCGCAAGCTTCCGCAACATAAAACAGCGGAGGTACCCCTTACGACAAGGAGGCTCACATGCGAAAGCAAATCCATGACAACCCAATCGACCACGGCCGCGCGTGCGCGCTCTCTCACGGAACGTGGCGTCGCGTGGGCGCCAAGCTCGCCTGCGCGGGGGCTTGCGCGCTCATGGTCGGTCAGCTGCTGCTACCCAGCGTGGCGCTCGCCGCCAAATGGGTCAACGTTGGCGGCACGCAGTACAACAAGGGCGCCGGCGACGAGGCCGGAACGTGGTCCTGGGACGGCGCCGACGACATGAAGCTCAATGGCTACAACGGCGCCGGTATCAGCGCTCAGGGCAACCTCAATATCGGCGTGACGGGCACCAACACCGTAACGGCCGATTCCTTGCAGAGCGCTATCGAGGTCAAGGACGGCAACCTTGCCATCACGGGGGAGGGAACCCTCAACGCGACGGCCGAACCACAGAAGAGCAGGAGCGCTGTTAAGGTCGAGTGCGGTAGCCTCGCCATCTCGGGCGACGTGACTCTCAACGCGACGGCCGGGACCGATACGATAGCGGTTTCGGGGGACGGTAAGGCCGGCGGCGACGTGGACATCCGCGGTGCCAACGTTAACGTGACGGCAACGAACAAAGTGCCTCATACCATCGGCATTCATACGCGGGCAGGCAACATAACCATTAACGAGGGCGCCGACGTCCACGTCGAGGCGGAGGCGAATGGGGGGCTCAATGCCGTTGCAGTCTATGCCGAAAACATCTCCTCCGAGCATGGAGGCTGCATCGCGGTGGATAACGCAAAATTAGATGCGGCGGCGCGTAATGCAAACATGTTGTCGGTCGCCCTGTATTCGTTCGGGGGTAAGGATACATATTTGAGTATTACCAACGGGGCGGATGTTACGCTCGTGGCGAGTGATAGTGTCGAGGTTTTGGATGGTGTTTGGATGCGCGCGCAGGACGGCGTGTCGCGGGTGCTCGTCGAGAATTCGAGCCTTACAGTTCGATGCGGTGACGGAACTGGCCACAGTCGTAAACATGGATACGGAATATATTCCCAGTCCGGCTCCCAGTCCGCCATCCCTCGAATTGACATCATTAATTCAAATGTTGAGGTGTCGGGTAATGCAGCGGCAATCTACGCTGTCAATCAAGGTGATGCAGCCTCTTGTCTCTCAATTGATGGCGGATCGGTAGTTACGACTCCCGCCGGCGGCACTGTGCGAGAAACTACGGGAAACGGACTCGTCATCGGTGCTGCCGGGTCGTCCACTATCCAGGATGTTAGGACCTCCGACGAGGTTGCCCGCAGCGTGGTAATCAGCTCCGGAGATGCGGTCGAGCCTGAGCCCACGCCGCAGCCTGAGCCTACCCCGGCTCCCACGCCGCAGCCAGGCGACGGAAGTGAGGCTGGCACGCCGTCCGTGACGCTGACTCAGGCGAGTTCCACGACTGCTGCCTCCAAGCCGGCCGCGAAGGCCACCGCTGCCCGGAAGTCCGTGGGCACTCTGGCCGCCACGGGCGACAACGCCGCGACGGCGGCAGCGGCCCTTGGCATCGCCGGCGCAACCGTTGCCGCTGCCGGCATCGCCGCAACCAAGCGCCGCAAGCGCTGGGCTTTTGGTGGCAGCGCCCATTCTCGGCTTTTACAAAATCTCAATCTGTAACACCAAACTGCCCAAAACGGCTCTAGATGTTACAGATTGAGACGAACTGTTCGGCCGCCAACCTAACGTCTCGACCTGTAACACGTAGCGGGGAATTTGGTCTCTAACTGTTACAGATTGAGACAAACGCCGGAATTGGTTTGCCGACCAGACCTCAGACCACCACAAAGGTGCCTGTCCCCATCGTGGTGGTCTGGGGCGGCCGGTATAGAAAAAGTCCCCGCCAGGCGTGTGCTCGACGGGGACTTTGCCGTTTGATGGCTAGCGCTGAGGGTGATTACTCGCCCAGCAGGCTCTTGGTGATGGAAGCGGCGGCCTTCTTGCCGGCGCCCATCGCCAGAATGACCGTAGCGGCACCGGTGACGATGTCGCCGCCGGCCCAGATGCGGGGATCGGTGGTCTGGCCGGTCTCCTCGTCGGCGACGATGTAGCCCCACTTGTTGAGCTCCATCTTGCCGCCGATCTTCTTTGCGAAGGGGTTGGCGTTGGTGCCGATAGCCGAGATCGCGACGTCGCAGGGGATCTCCTCGATGGCGCCCTCGATGGGCACCGGGCGACGACGGCCGGACTCGTCGGGCTCGCCGAGCTCCATCTTCTGGACCTTGACGGCGCACACGGAGCCGTCCTCGCCAGCGACAAACTCGAGCGGGGAGACGAGCGGCAGAACCTCGACGCCCTCGGCCTTGGCGTGGTGCAGCTCGGCACGACGGCAAGGCATCTCATCCTCGGTACGACGGTAGGCGATAATGGCGTGCTCGGCGCCCAGGCGCTTGGCGGTACGGACGGCGTCCATAGCCACGTTGCCGCCACCAAAGACAACGACGTTCTTGCCGTGCTTGGTGGGGGTGTCGTACTCGGGGAACTTGTTGGCCTTCATCAGGTTCACGCGGGTGAGGTACTCGTTCGCGAAGAAGACGTTGGGCAGGTTCTCGCCGGGGACGTTGAGGAACTTGGGCAGGCCTGCGCCGGTCGCCACGTAGATGGCGTCGAAGCCCTGCTCGAACAGCTCTTCGGCCGTGGCCATGTTGCCCACGACGGAGTTGTACTCAAACTTGACGCCCATGTCCTCCAGGCCGTCAATCTCGCGCTTGACGACTGCCTTGGGCAGACGGAACTCGGGGATGCCGTAGACCAGCACGCCGCCGCCGGTAAAGAAGGCCTCAAAGACGGTGACGTCAAAGCCGTTACGGGCGAGCTCGCCGGCGCAGGTGATGCCGGACGGGCCAGAGCCGACGACAGCGACCTTCTTGCCGTTCTTGGGGGCCATCTTGGGCGTAGAGGCGAGCTCGGGGCGGTCACCCAGGAAGCGCTCGAGCTGGCCGATGGCCACGGGCTCGGACTTCTTACCACGGATGCACTTGCCCTCGCACTGGTTCTCCTGCGGGCAGACGCGGCCGCAGATGGCGGGAAGCATGGAGTCCTCGCGGATGGTATCGAGAGCGCCGCCGAAGTCCTTCGCGCGGATCTGCTCGATAAAGCGGGGGATGTTGATGTTGACGGGGCAGCCCTCAACACAGAACGGCTTCTTGCAGTTGAGGCAGCGCTCGGCCTCGGCCAGCGCCATCTCCTCGGTGAAGCCCTTGTCGACGGGGCGGAAGTCGCAGGCGCGCTCGGCAGCCGGCTCCTCGTTATCGGGGGTGCGGGGCGACTTCATATCGGCAACGAAACGACCGTTAACTAGTGGCATGCGCAGCTCTTTTCCTCATAGGCCTTGAGGGACTCGCCCTCTTCGGAACGGTAAGCGGCCTGGCGGGCACGAAGGTCATCCCAGTCGACCAGGGTGGCATCGAAGTCGGGGCCGTCGACGCAAGCGAACTTGGTCACGCCGCCCACCTCGACGCGGCAGCAGCCGCACATACCGGTGCCGTCAACCATGATGGGGTTGAGGGACGCGGTGATGGGGGTGTCGTATTTCTGGGCGGTGAGGGTCGAGAACTTCATCATCGGAACGGGGCCGACGCAGAAGACCTGGCTCACGGCCTTGTCCTGCAGCAGGCGCTCCAGCGGAGCGGTGACAACGCCCTGCTCGCCGTAGGAGCCGTCGTCAGTGGTGATGTGGATGTGGTCCTCGTCGAGGAGCTCGCGGAACTGGTCCTCCATAAGCAGGAGGTCCTTGGTGCGGGCGCCCATGATGGCGTGCACCTCGTGGCCGGTCTCGACCAGGTGCTTGGCGACCGGGAAGGCAATTGCCAGGCCGACGCCGCCGCCAATGACGGCGCAGGGGCCCTCAGCCATCTCGGTGGGAACGCCCAGCGGACCCACGACGTCGCGCAGCGACTCGCCGGCCTCGTAGGTGGAAAGCATCTCGGTGGTCTTGCCGATCACCATGAAGATGAACTCGACCCAGCCCTCGTCACCGTTCCAGCCGGCCAGGGTAAACGGGACGCGCTCGCCCGTCTCGTTGGCGCGGACCATGAGGAACTGTCCAGCGTGCGCATGCTTGGCGATTGCGGGCGCCTCGATGCGGAACTTGAACACCTTCTCCGAGAACTGCGTCTTCTCCAGGATCTTATACATAGAACCCCTCTCTTGTTAGGGCCGCCGAACCGTGCCTCCACGGAAATGGACGGTAGCCCGAATAAAACCGTACGCGCACAGGCGTTGTGCAGACATACGGTGCAAATTATACCCTCATGGACATGTCACTTACGTGTGTCTTCGGCGGTTGGGAGCAGGGTTTATCCACTTCGACCTGCCAAAGGGGGAGAGGTTTATTTTGGCAGGTTTTATCAGGCAAAACGGCAAAGGGGGCCGGCCTCGCGCTTCGGTGAGGCCGGCCCCCTTTGGAGCGTTGCATATGTATAGCGGCACAGGGTTTATTGCGACGCAGCCGCCGCGGCGTTTCCGCAGATGAAACCTGCCAAAATAAACATCTCTAAATGGTAGGTTTTAGTGCTTGCCGTTGGCGGAAGCGGCGCCGTTTACGTGATCGCGGGCGTAGATTACGCCGTGGACGATGGCCAGACCGGCGGCATCTGCGGCGCGGGCGCAGGTGTCCTGGAAATCCTCGGCTTCGCGGGCGCGCAGCTGCTTGAGCACGTAGTCTGCCACGGCCATCTTGCCGGGAGGGTTGCCGATGCCGGTGCGGATACGGCTAAAGTCGCGGCTGCCCATCTTGTCGATGATGGAGCGCAGGCCGTTATGGCCAGCATGGCCGCCGCCCACCTTAACACGCACGTCGCCGGCGGGAATATCGAGCTCGTCGTGGATTACGAGTAGCTCCTCGGCCTTGATTTTGTATTCGCGGCAAAGCTTGGAGATGGGGCCACCCGAGGTATTCATGTACGACTGCGGCTTGACCAGCACGATCTGGCGCTTGCCGCCCTCTTCCTCGGCATCGTTGATATTGATGAGCGCGACCTCGGCGCCTGCCTGGTTTTTCCAGTACGTGACGCCGGCCTGACGGGCCAGCTCGTCGATTGCCTTAAAGCCGGCGTTGTGGCGGGTCTCGGCATACTCATCGCCAGGGTTGCCAAGTCCGGCAACCATGCGAATCTTAAGCGGCTGTGCAGCTGCCATGTTCATCCTTTCGTTACACAAAAGTTCAATCAACGACAAAGGCTACCACGCCCGCCGAAGGCGAGGAAAGGTTGCAGCAAAGTCATTTCAGAAAACAGCTGCCCCGAGACAGCAGGAAGCCCCGGACACGCCGGGAGGGGTTATCAAAGCGAACATCCCGCAGCCGCAAAGCGGCGAGGACGTTCGCGTGATAACCCCGCAGGCGTGTCCGGGGCTTCCGGAGGGATGCGAGGGTCGAGCGACTACAGCGCGAAGTCGCCGCCGACGAGCGTGGAGACGGGCTCCTCGTGGTAAACGGCGGAGATGGCCTGAGCGAACTCCTCGGCGACCGAGATGGTCTTGATCTTGCCGCCGACCTCGACGGGAATGGCGTCGGTGACGAGGCACTCGACGATCGGGGCGTCGTTCAGACGCTCGATGGCCGGACCGGAGAAGATGCCGTGGGTGGCGCAGACGTAGATGTCGCCAGCGCCCATAGCCTTGAGCTCCTTGACGTTGGCGCACAGGGTGCCAGCGGTGTCGATCATGTCGTCGTTGATGATGCAGGTCTTGCCCTTGATGTCACCGATGATGCCCATGACCTCGGCGGCGTTGTGGCGCGGACGGCCCTTGTGGGCGATGGCCAGGTCGCAGCCGAGCATGTCGGACAGCTTCTTGGCGGCCTTGGCACGACCCACGTCGGGGGAGACGACAACCAGGTTGTCGGTGTCGAAGTGCATGTCGTTGTAGTACTGGCCAAACAGCGGCAGCGCGGACAGGTGGTTAACCGGGATATCAAAGAAGCCCTGGATCTGACCCTGGTGCAGGTCGAGGGTAATGATGCGGTTGACGCCGGCGCGCTCGAGTAGGTTGGCGACGAGGCGGGCGGTGATGGGCTCACGCGGGCCGGCCTTGCGGTCCTGGCGGGCATAGCCGTAGTGGGTGATGACGGCGGTGATGGAGCGGGCGGATGCGCGCTTGGCAGCGTCGGTGGCGATGAGCAGCTCCATGAGCATGTCGTTGACGTTGCCGCCGGCCACGGACTGAATCAGGAAGACGTCGGCGCCGCGGACGGTCTCGTCGTAGCGGGCGTAAATCTCACCGTTGGCGAACTGCTTTAGCGTAAGGCCCGAAAGCTCGACCCCAAGGTACTCAGCGATCTTCTGAGCGAGGGGACGGTTGGAGGAACCGGAATACACGCGGATGGACTTGCGCATATTCTCCGACTTCTCGGGATCATTAATCGGCATTACCCTTCTCCTTTATATCGAATGCCATATAGATGCCTTGTTGCATTGTAACCGCGCGGCGGGGTTAATCGGGTCTTGATAACGTCTTTACCGTCAACGGACACGAACCGACCACTCATCCGGTTGCGCAGGTCACGATAGAAAAAGGAGCCGCCCCCATGGGAACAGCTCCTTAGATGCTTGGTAAAACGTTATACCTCGTCGTCCTCGTGCAGACGGCGGCGATAATCGGCGGCCCAGCCCTCAATATTTATCTGGCGGGCACGACCCAGGCCAAGTGCGTCTGCCGGGACCGGCTCGGTGATGACGGAGCCGGCGGCCACGAGCGCGCCGTCGCCAATCTGGGCGGGCGCGACCATCATGGTGTCGGAGCCGATGAAGGCATCCTTGCCGATGACGGTCTTGTGCTTGTGCACGCCGTCGTAGTTGCAGGTGATGGAGCCCGCGCCCACGTTGACGCCGGAGCCCATGGTGGTGTCGCCGATGTAGGACAGGTGCGGCACCTTAGAGCCCTCGCCGATCGTGGACTTCTTGATCTCCACGTGCGTGCCGGCCTTGGAGCCGTCGAGCATATGGGTGCCCGGGCGCAGGTAGGCGCGCGGGCCGCAGTCGACGCCGTTCTCGATGACGGCCTCGACGGCGATGGTTTCATCGATGGTGCAGCCGCTGCCGACGGTGGTGTCGGTGAGGCGGCTGTTGGGGCCGAGCTGGCACTCCTCGCCCACGGTGACGTGGCCGATCAGGTGCGTCTGCGGCCACACGACGGTGTCGCGGCCGATGACGGCATCGGGACCGATCCAGGCCTGCGTGGGATCGATGAAGGTAACGCCCTCGGCCATCCAGTGCTCGTTGATGCGGTCGCGCGCGATGGCGGTGAGCTGCGCGAGCTGAATGCGGCTGTTGACGCCCAGGCCGTCGCGGTAGTCGTCGCAGTGGAAGATGGAGACCACCTGGCCGTGACCCTTGAGGATTTCGAGCATGTCGGGCAGGTAGTACTCGGACTGCGCGTTGTCGTTGCCGATCTCGTTAATGTGGGCGGCGAGCTGCGCGCCGTCAAAGGCGTAGCAGCCGGCGTTGCACTCCAGCAGCGTGGCGGCCTGCTCGGGCGTGCAGTCCTTCTGCTCGATGATGCGCTCGATCTGGCCGTCGGCGCCCAGCTTGATGCGGCCGTAGCCGAAAGGATCGGGCGGGGTCATGGTCATGACGGTGCAGGCGAGCTCGCCGGTGGCGACGGTTTGCGCGAACTTGGCAACGGTGTCGGCGGTGATGAGGGGCAAGTCGCCGTTGAGCACGACGACGGGGCCTTGCGTGATGCCGCAGGCCTCGAGCGCGACCTTCACGGCGTGACCGGTGCCCAGGCGCTCGGTCTGCTCGACGCACTCGACCTTGGTGGCGCTGCTGGCGTAGGTGCCGTCGATGAGGGCGCGCATCTCGTCGGCGTGGCTGCCGATGACGACCACGACGCGGTTGCAGCCGGCCTTGATGGTAGCGTCGACGATCCACTGGACCATGGGCTTGCCCAGGATCTTGTGCGAAACCTTGCAGTGGTTCGACTTCATGCGGGTGCCCTCGCCGGCAGCGAGGATAATTGCGGTTGCGTCCATGTGATCTCCTGTTACGTTATAGAGACGTGTGTTTGGAAACGATACACGGCGCAATATGATACCGCAGGCATATGTTGAGCGCGTAGCGATTGGTTTTCGGCGGTTGAGGCTTGCACCGCCGGCGTGGCGTTTGCGCTGCTTGCGTGCGGCGTTGGCGATGCCGCGGAGCTGTCGTTTGAGCGAGGGGACGGGGGTGCCCGTGGACAACATGCGAGAGGAGTTTGGCGGCGAGCCCGTCGCGGCGTTCTCGATGTCGCATCCGGCTGTGCCGGCCCTCTACATGGTGCTGACGCTGGGGCTCACCATGTTCTCGATGCAACCGGTGCTGATCGCGCTGTCGCTTGCGGGTGGGCTGGCGTACGGGCTTGCGACGCGCGGTGCTGCGCGCACGTTGGGGGCGCTTCGCTGGCAGCTGCCGGTGATTTTGATTATCGCGGTGCTCAATCCGCTGTTTAGTGCATCGGGCTCGACGGAGCTGTTTCGTATTGGCATGCGTGCGGTGTATCTAGAGAGCATGGTTTACGGCCTGTGCATGGGTGGGCTGTTTGTGGCGAGCGTGCTGTGGTTTGAGGCAGCGGCGTCGATGCTCGAATACGACAAGGTACTCGCGCTGCTGGGCAATGCCGCACCGGTGATTGCGCTTATGATCTCGATGTGCATGCGGCTTATCCCGCAGTTTTTGCGCCGCGGCCGCACGGTGCTGGCGGTGCAAGATGCGATTGACGTGCCGGGGCGCGCGCCGGCCGACCCCGTGCGCTCGCGCCTGCGGGCATCGAGTGTGTTGATGGGCTGGGGCATGGAAGATTCGCTGGAGCGCGCGGACGCGATGCGCTCGCGCGGGTGGGGTGCCGCGACGCGTCGTACGACGTATGCGCGGTATCGACTGGGGCGCGGCGATGTTGCTGCGCTGGTTGGGCTTGCACTGTTTGGCGTGGTCACGGTGACAGTGGCGTGGACCGCGACGACGCAGTATTCGTTTTATCCGCAGCTCTCGGTGCCGGCGCCGTGGCCGGGCTATGTCGTGTACGCTGCCTGGATGGTGCTGCCTTGCGCGTTGCACGCGATTGATGAGAAGAGGTTTGGCTGATGGCTCGGTTTGATAGGAGCTCGGCGGCGGGTGTGGCATATGGCTCGGCCGCGCCGGCGATTGAGGTGCGAGGCCTTAGTTTTGCCTATCCCGGGGCCGAGGCACCGGTGCTCGAGGGGCTTGATTGGCGTGTTTCCCAAGGTGCGTTTGCACTTCTTGTTGGCGGTACCGGATCGGGTAAGTCGACGCTGCTGTCGCTGCTCAAGCCCGAGATCGCTCCGGCGGGCGAGCGCACTGGCGATGCGCGCGTGCTGGGCGAGAACGTTGCCGACATGGACGTGCGCGCGTCTGCGGAGCGCGTGGGCTATGTGTTTCAGGATCCCGAGAACCAGATTGTGTGCGAGACCGTGTGGCACGAGATGGCGTTTGGCCTGGAAAACTTGGGGCTAGCGCGTGACGAGATGCGTCGTCGCGTGGCCGAGACCAGCTATTTCTTTGGGCTGGAGGATTGGCTCCACCGCGATACCGATACGCTTTCGGGTGGTCGCAAGCAGCTGCTGTCGTTGGCCGCCGTGTTGGCGCTCCGCCCGCGCGTGCTGCTGCTCGATGAGCCCACGTCTCAGCTCGACCCCGTTGCCGAGAAGAGTTTTCTGCATGCGCTGTTTCGCGTGAATCGCGAGCTGGGCTGCACGGTTGTTGTGGCGACGCATCAGCCGCGCCCAATGCTCGAATACGCGACGTGTGCGTACCGGATTGAGGGTGGTCGCGTGCGCGAGGTGGCGGATATGGCTTCTTTGGGACGCCGAGAATCGCTGTTTTCCGATGACATGTTGGGGTGGGGTGCCATCCGATGTGCAAATAAAGGAGTATTCAGCAGGCGTGAGGACAATTTGGGCTCTCTGGAGCCGCTCGGGGACGTATCGAGCGCGAAAAAAAGTTCGGAATTGGACAAATCGTCCGAATTTGTGGCGCAAACGTCGCTCGAGAACGGCTCGGAAGCCTTCCCGCGCACGGATGGAAGCAGAATACTCCAAAAAATGCACGGCGGGTCGGCTACCACCCTGTCGGAAGGCTGGTTTCGCTACGATCGAGCGTCCGGCTGGGTGCTGCGCGGGCTCGATGCGTCGTTTTCGGCTGGCGCGGTGCATGCGGTTGTGGGCGGTAACGGCTGCGGCAAGTCGACGATGCTTTCGGTGCTGGCCAAGACTGCCAAGCTGCAGCGTGGTCGTATGGTGCGCGGGGCGGCCTCGGCTGCGCTGCTGCCGCAGAACCCCAAGGCCCTGCTGGTTGCCGAGACGGTGCGCGACGAGCTGATGGAATGGGCCTCGACCTGCGGATATGACGAGAACTTGGCGCGGGAGCGTGCGGCGCAACTGGGATTGGACGGCCTGGAGACGCGCCACCCTTACGACCTCTCGGGCGGACAGCGCCAGCTGCTTGCACTGGCAAAGCTGCTGTTGATCGGCCCCGAGCTGCTGCTGCTTGACGAGCCCACGAAGGGCTTGGACCTGGAGAGTCGCCGCATCATCGCCCGCGCCCTGCGTGACCATGCGAAGGCTGGCGGCACCGTCATCATGGCTACGCACGATCTGGATTTTGCTGAGCAGGTTGCCGATGACATTGCCATGATGTTTGACGGTGAGATTGCCTGCATGGAGCCGCCGGCCGACTTCTTTGCCGACAACGTGTTTTATAGGGCGTGATGGGATGGCGGATTATCGCATCGTGCGCCTACTCGCAAAACTGGAGATACCGCTGCTGCTGGCGGTGCCAGCCGTGATGGCTGCGGCGTTGCTGGCGGGCGTTGAGCAGGCGGCGCTCGCCATGCTTGTCGTGGTGGCGCTGGTGCTTGCGTTGTTCTTTGCAGGCTACGAGGCGTCGCGACCGGGCCTGCGCCAGATTATGCCCACGCTGGTGCTAGCGGCGCTGGCGGCGGCGGGCCGCATCTTGTTCGGCCCCATTCCCGACTTTAAACCCGTGAGCGCCATCGCCATCATCGCCGGGGCGACGCTCGGGCGTCGCAACGGCTTCATGGTCGGCGCGTTGGCAGCACTGACCAGCAATTTCTTTTTTGGGCAGGGCATGTGGACGCCATGGCAGATGTATGCCTGGGGCCTGGTTGGCTATGTTGGCGGTGCGCTGGCGCATGCCGGTGCGTTCGACCGTGCGGATGGAACCGTGCGCATGCCGGCGCTGATGGCGTACGGCTTTGCTTCGGGTCTGCTGTACGGCGTGGTGATCAACGCGTACGACATTATCGGTTTTGTACAACCGCTCACGTGGGCGGGCGTCGTGGCGCGTCTTGCCACGGCAGTGCCGTTCGATATCACACACGGCCTCGCGACCTGCGTGTTCTTGGCCGCCCTCTACAAGTCTTGGTGTCGACGGATCAACCGCGTTGTCGTGAAATACGGGCTGTAGGGCTGGTTGCGCCGGGGCGTGAATCAATACTTCCGAAGTACCATTTCAAAACTATGCCGGTTTACGGGGCTAGATTAGCGTAGGCCGACCATACCGGCTTTTTTCAAAATAGAGCAAGCCGTTTACCTGAGGTTTTATTATTTCGGAATTGCGTATGGTTGGGGGTTCGCGATTCAGCCCCGTAAACCGGCATAGTTTTGGAATGGCCGGCTGATATGACGGGCATCGTGGCCCTCAGAGAGCCAAATCGATCCGTTTTCCTCCGTCTCCAGACGTCCCCGGGGAATCAGTTGGCGGCGCTTGCCACGAAACTGGCCCATCTACTACGTTTAGCTTGATACCCCCGACCATGACCGCGTTTTATGAAAAACCGCAGGCTTTCTACCTGCGGTTTTCTTTTTGCGTTGTTCGCTGTGGTTGAGGGTAGTGGCTTAAACGTAGTAGATGGGTCAGTTCCGTGGCGGGAGGGCCGCGTGGGTTCCCTCGCGAGGTGAAAATGCTCCCTTTTCCTCCGTCCCCAGGGGATCAGTTGGGGTTAGAGCTCTAGCGTGAGGGTGACGGGGCAGTGGTCGCTGCCGAAGATGTCGCCGCGGATGCCGGTGTCGCGTACGTTGTCGGCGATTGCGTCGCTTACCAGGAAGTAATCGATGCGCCAGCCTGCGTTGTTCTTGCGAGCATTAAAGCGGTAGCTCCACCAGCTGTAGACGCCCTCGACGTCGGGGTTTGCCGCGCGCCAGGTATCGGTAAACCCGGCGTTGAGCAGCTCGGTAAACTTGCCGCGCTCCTCGTCCGAAAAGCCTGCGTTGCCACGGTTGGACTTGGGGTTCTTAAGGTCGATCTCCTCATGCGCCACGTTAAAGTCGCCGCAAGTTACGACGGGCTTGCCGGTCTCGCGTTCAAGCGCGCTCAAAAAGCCGCGATAGGCATCGTCCCAGGCCATGCGCACATCGATGCGTGCGAGCTCATTTTGGGCGTTGGGCGTATAGACGTCGACAAACCAAAACTTGTCGAACTCGAGCGCGCAGACGCGGCCCTCGGTCGCGGCCTGCGCCACGAGCTCGGCCGCCTCGCCCTCGCTGGCGTAGGGTAGCAGTGCGTCGGCGTGCAGCACGCGCAGCGGTTCCTGTCGGCTAAAGACCGCAGTGCCAGAATAGCCTTTACGCTCGGCGTAGCTCCAGGTTTGGTGATAGCCGGGCAGGTCGATATCGACCTGGCCCTCTTGCAGCTTGGTTTCTTGCAGCGCCAGGATATCGACGTCGAGTTCTTGCGCGATCTGGATAAAGCTCGGGTCCTTTTTGAGCACGGCGCGCAGGCCGTTGACGTTCCACGAGGCGAAAGTGTAAGTCTGAGGCATGGTGTCCTTTCGACGGGGTTGGCAGGCTTAAGATTAACGCAACAAGGGCGGGGTGGGCTCCGTGCATGCTGACTTAAAGGCTGCATGCTGGGACGTCGCTCAACGCTGCCCGACTAACAAGGACGGAGGACTCATATGACGCAGGCAATATCGGACCCCAGGCAGGCCTCCGCCGCGCTGGCGGATCTGTTTGACACCCACAAGCGCGTGGTCTTCTTTGGCGGCGCTGGTGTTTCCACGGCAAGTGGCATCCCCGATTTCCGCAGCGTGGACGGCCTGTATCACCAGCAGTTTGCCTATCCGCCCGAGACCATGCTGTCGCATAGCTTTTACGAGGCGCATCCGGCCGAGTTCTTCGACTTCTACCGCACCAAGATGATCGCGCTTGGCGCCAAGCCCAATCGCTGCCACACCAAGCTGGCCGAGCTGGAGCGCGCCGGCAAGCTAAATGCCGTGGTGACGCAAAATATCGACGGCCTGCATCAGATGGCCGGCTCACGGCGCGTGTTTGAGCTGCACGGATCGGTCCATCGCAACATTTGCCAGTCGTGTGGCGCGGTCTATAGCGCCGAGTGGATTTGCTCGCGCGAGCACGAGGACGCCGCGGGTGTGCCTGTGTGCTCTGCGTGCGGCGGGCGCATTAAGCCCGATGTGGTGCTCTACGAGGAGCCGCTCGACGAGCATGTGCTGACCGGCGCCGTTGCCGCCATCGCCGCGGCCGATGCCCTCATTGTGGGCGGGACCTCGCTCGTGGTGTATCCGGCGGCGGGCCTTACGCGTTACTTTACCGGCGATACGCTGGCCATTTGCAATCTTGCTCCCACCGATCAGGATGCAAATGCCGACCTGCTGATTTCTTGCGACATCGCGGCCGCGTTTGCGTTCTAGCCCGTGTACGCGGATACAATAGAAAGACTGATTGCAAAGCGACCCCGCCGCCAGCGCCCAGGCGCGGCGGCGCGGGCATTTTAGGAGGATGTTCATGGCGAACGATAGCAAGACATGGCGGTGCGGAAAGTACGAGCTCAGCTTTGACCGCCCGCGCATCATGGGCGTCCTCAACGTGACACCCGATTCGTTTAGCGACGGCGGGGAGCACTTCGACCCGGATGCCGCCATCGAGTACGGCTTGGCGATGCTCGACGCCGGCGCCGACATCATTGACGTGGGCGGCGAGTCCACGCGCCCCGGATTTACCCCGGTCAACCCCGACGAGGAGGCTCGCCGCGTGCTGCCCGTGGTGCGCGCGCTGGCCAAAGAGGGCGCCATCGTCTCGATCGACACGCGCCACGTGGCGGTTGCCAAGGCGGCCGTGCGCTGCGGCGCCTCGATCGTCAACGACGTGACGGGCTTCACCGACCCCAAGATGGTTGAGTTCGTTAAGACGAGCACCTGCGGCGTCATCGTGATGCACGCCGGTGAGGTCGCGGCGCCCACGCGCACGCATGCAACGGTGCAGCTCGATACCTCTGCCGCGGCGTTTGTTGCCGAGAAGGCGCGCGAGGCGGCCGCCGAGGCCGCGCGCGAGGCCGAGAAGCCCGCCCGCCGCCGTCGCGGTAAGTTGCTGGGAGAGCCCAAGACGGAGGCTAAGCTGCCGGGAGGCGTGGTGCAGCCCTCGCTGCCGTTTGGCGAACCGGAGCCCACGTCCGAGCCTGCAACCGAACTGGGGCAGGAGACGCCGGCCGCCGAGCAGGCTGCTGCCGCCGAGACCGTCGCGCCCGCGCCCGAGGCCGCGCCCGCAGCCACCGAGGCCGCATCGGAGCCCAATGACCGCCTGGCCGCCATGATGCGCCGCAGCGCCCGCCGCGAGGAGGCCTACGTGCCCACCTCTCAGCTCCGCCGCTTCACCCTGCCCGATTCGGCGCCCATCATGCGCCGCGTCATGGGCTTTCTGTCCGACCAGGCCCGCACGCTCATCCATGCCGGCGTGTCGCGCGACCGCATCTGCATCGATCCTGGCCCGGGCTTTGGTAAGTCGGCTAACGAGGACATCGTCATCCAGCGCGAGACCGCCAAGATGGCGTCACTGGGCTATCCGCTCATGTGCGCCGTGTCGCGTAAGCGCTTTGTGGGCGCCGTCTCGGGCGTGACCGAGGCCGCCGAGCGCGATGCCGCTACGTTTGGCGTGTGCCTGGGCGCCATCCAGGCCGGTGCCAACATCGTGCGCGTGCACGATGCCGCGGGTTTTGCGCAGTTCCTGAACGGCTACTGGGCGGTTGCTAAGCCACAGCCGCGCCGCGCGTTTGTGGCCGTGGGTTCCAACCTGGGGCATCGTTGCGACAACATCCGCGCTGCGCGCGACATGATCGCCGAGATTCCGCTCACCTGCGTGTCTAACTCCTCCAAGATCTACGAGAGCGAGCCGGCCTACGAGACGCGCCAGGACGCGTTTGCCAACGCCGTCATCGAGATCAAGACCGAGCTGGCGCCGTTGGTGCTGCTCGACGAGCTTATGAAGATCGAGGCCGAGCTGGGGCGCGACCGCTCCAAAAAGGCCAAGGCCAACGGTCCGCGCACCATCGACCTGGACCTGCTGTGGATGGACGGCGAGACCCACGGCGGCAAAAAGCTGCGCCTGCCGCATCCTCTCATTGGCGAGCGCGACTTTGTGCTGGTGCCGCTCGAGGACCTGATGCACGACCCGGCGCGGTTCTTCCGCTACAACGGTGTCGAGGCCAAGGAGCCCGAGGACCGCGTGGGTCATATCGTGGGCGAATTGGGGCGTATGTAGATGATCGAGATGAATGCTGTTGCCGCCGGCACCGAGCTCGACGCGGCACGTGACGCGGGCCGCGAGGGCGTGTCCGCGGGCTGGTGCGCATGGAGCGCGGGCAACGCTTCGCTGGCGTTTTCGCTGGTCGTGCGTCCGGATGTGAATATGCACGCCTTCCATGGCCTGCCGTTTGTGGCCGCGATGGGTATGATGGACGCGCTCGTGGGCACGGCTTCGACGCCGGGGTTGGGCCTTGCCGGTAAGGTGGGTATCCAGTGGCCGAGCGATATCGTGTGCGGAACGCCTGCGTTTGAGACGTCGCTCGCGCGTGTTGCCGTGAACGGCGGTGCCGGTGCTGCGGGCATGTTCGGTGCCGTGACGGTGGATATTGAGCGTTCGGCGTTGAGCGAGCTTGGTGTGGACGTGGCTGACGAAGCGCTGGTCGAGGCGCTGGCCGCCGCCGTGCTGGCCCGCGTGGACGCCTGGGCGGTTGTTGCCAACACGCCGCAAGGCGCCGCAGGGCCGCTGGCTCCCGTGCTGGGCGAGTACTTCGACATGGTGCCGCTGCTGGGCCGCCAAGTTGCGGCGGTGTCGCCCAACGGCCTGCCGCTTGCGGTCGGTGTGTTTGCAGGCCTGGACATCTGGGGCCGCGCGACCATTAAGACCGATGCCGGCGAGCAGGAGTTTCCGCCCGAGGCCGTACGAATTCGCGGACTGTAACGCGAGGCACCCGCGCTCAAAGATAACGATGACAACGAAGCCCTCTTCGGCCTGTGCCGGGGAGGGCTTTGCGTGACTGCGGGGTAGCACCTCGGACCTATTCCTCAAAACTGAAAATTTTTCGATTTTGAGGAATAGGCTTGGCGAGCATTTGCGGGGACTGTGACATCGAGCGTGCTCGACTTAAGCCCCTGTCCTATCCCAGCTCCTGCATGCGGCGGTAGATTTCGCAGATACCCTTGATGGTGAGCTGTCCGTCGACCACGTCGAAGGCATCGGTCGAATCGGCGACGATGCCGGCGAGACCGCCTGTGGCGATAACGGTGGCATCGTCGCGGCCCAGCTCGCGCTTCATGCGCGCGACCAGGCCTTCGGCCATGGCGGCGGCGCCCATCACGGCGCCGACCTTGATGCATTCCTCGGTGTCACGGCCGATGGCGTGCTCGGGCGCCTCGAGCGGAACGCTGGCGAGCTTGGCAGCGCGGGCAGCTAGCGCGTCCATGGAGATGCGGATGCCCGGCGCGATCGCTCCGCCAATGTAATAGCCGTCCTCATCGATGACGTCGATATTGGTCGCGGTACCAAAGTCCACCACGATCGCTGGCGCGCCGTAGAAAGCTTCGGCTGCGACGGCGTTAGCTACGCGGTCGGCGCCCACGGCCTGGGGTCGCGCCGCACGCAGCTTGGTCACGGCGGCCGTCTGCGGCCCGATGACGATGGCGTCTGCGGCAATGCGGTCGGCCACAGCGTGCCATTCGCGCGAGAGCTGCGGCACCACGCCGGCAAAGGCGATCGCGTCGACCGCGCCGAGCGAGAGGTCGTACATCTTAAAGAAGCCCATCAGGCGCACGTGGATCTCGTCGGCGGTATAGGAGCGGTCGGTGGGCATGCGCCACGACTGCACCAGCTCGTCTCCGTCAAACAGGCCCATGGCCGTCTGCGTATTTCCCATATCGATAGCGAGCAGCATGTCTACTCCCAGTGTCGGCATAAAAGGACGCGCACCATTGTATACGTGCCGTCGACGGCGCTCGGCTGCGATTCGTTTACGGTGATAGGGGCTGAGGGGTTTAAATATGAAGGAATTATGCTCTACGAGATTTTCCTTGCCGTTTACCGAACTCCCGCGTAATATTCTTTCTTGCGCACATGAGGCGCCCAGACATTGCGGGGTGGAGCAGTCTGGTAGCTCGCCGGGCTCATAACCCGGAGGTCGTAGGTTCAAATCCTGCCCCCGCGACCAAGAACTTGCAGCTCGTCGGCCTAGCCGGCGAGCTTTTTTGTTATTTCGGGACCGTGTTTTCGGTCCAATTCTCGGCCTCTCAAACAAAATCTCGATCTGTAACATCTAGACCCGATTTGGGCGGCTAGGTGTTACAGATCGAGATATACCGGTGGGTTGGGTCGTGTTTGTCTAAATCTGTAACACGAGGGACGGATTTTGCCGAGTTGTTGTTATAGATTGAGATTTTCTAGCAGGCGGGTTTGGTTTGTCTCGATCTGTAACAGTAAGACCCGGTTTTGTCGCGTAACTGTTACAGATTGAGACAAACCGACGGGCCGCCTCGCCCCATCCACCTGCCGCCACCTGCTGTCCGCCGATTTCCGTTGCGCTGTTGTATTCCCATGCCATATCCTCTAGACAACTACGCGGCATCATCGCCGCCGCGCCTACAAGAGAGGAATATCCATGACCGCACCTGCATGCAAGCTGCTCCAGCCCATTACGGTTGGCCCCCTTGAGCTCAAGAACCGCATTATGTTCCCGCCGCTTACCACCGGTTACGAGGAGCGCGACGGTTCCATTGGCGACCGCAGCCTGGCTTTTTACGAGCGCCTGGCCCGTGGCGGCGTGAGCTACATCGTCATCGGCGACGTCGCCCCCGTCATGACCGCGAGCCCCACGCCCAAGCTGGCGACCGATGCCCAGATCCCCACGTTTAAGGCACTGGCCGACGCTGTCCACAAGCACGGCGCCAAGGTCGCGCTGCAGCTGTTCCACCCCGAGTACGATGTGCCCGGTGTCGGCCGCATGGTCATGGGATCCATGGCCGCTGCCAAGGCCGCGCAGGAGGCCAAGGCCGCCGGCGACGAGGAGACCTTTGCCGCCAAGATGGCCGAGTCCAACGAGATCCGCAATCAGGCCTACGCCAAGCTGCACCACGACATGCAGCACTTTGTGAACGAGGCGAGCGTGGAGCAGCTCACCCAGATCAAGGAAGCCATCGCCGCCTCGGCCGCTCGCGCTCAGCAGGCCGGTATCGACGCCATCGAGGTCCACGGCGACCGTCTGGTGGGTTCGCTGTGCTCGGCCATCCTCAACCAGCGCACGGACGAGTACGGTGGCTCGTTCGAGAACCGCGTTCGCTACGCGCTGGAGGTCGTCGCTGCCATCAAGGAGGCCGCACCGCAGCTGATGGTGGAGTACAAGCTCCCCGTGATCATGGAGAACCCCGACGGCACGCCGCGCGGCAAGGGTGGCCTGCAGCCCGACGAGGCCTGCGAGTTTGCCAAGCTGCTCGAGGGCGCGGGCATCGACATGATCCAGGTCGCGCAGGCCAACCACACCGGCAACATGGGCGACACCATTCCGCCCATGGGTGCCATGCCCTACAACTGGACGCTGCCCGTGGCCGAGCGCGTCAAGGCCCTGGTCTCCGTGCCGGTGGCCACCGTCGGCCGCGTGGTCTCGGTCGAGGCCGGCGAGAAGATCTTGGAGGACGGCTCGGCCGACATCGTCGCTTATGGCCGCTCGCTCATGTGCGACCCTGACATTGCCCTGAAGGCCGCCACGGGCGAGCCCATCCGCGAGTGCCTCAACTGCAACAAGGGCTGCGTCGATGCGATTCAAAACCGCAAGTACATCTCGTGCGTGCTCAATGCCGAGAACGGCGACGAGGCGACCATCGCCATCAAGCCGGGCGAGGGCGACAAGAAGATCGCCGTGGTGGGCGGCGGCATCGCCGGCCTGGAGGCCGCACGCGTGGCGGCCAAGCGCGGCTACGATGTGATCGTCTACGAGGCGAGCGACCATCTGGGCGGCCAGATTGTGCTGGCGGCTGCGCCTCCGCGCAAGGACGAGATCATGCGCTCGGTCGAGTACTACGAGAAGATTCTGCCTGGCCTGGGCGTGAAGGTTGAGCTCAACCACGTCGCTACCGCTGAGGACCTCAACGCCGCCGACGCTGCGATTGTGGCCGTGGGCGCGCACGACGTGGTCATCCCCGTTCCGGGTGCCGATTCGGAGAAGGTCGTCTCGAGCTGGGACGTGCTGGCCGGCAAGGTGGAGCTTACGGGTCGCGTCGCCGTCATTGGCGGCGGCCTGGTGGGCACCGAGACTGCCGAGTATCTGCTGCAGCACGGCTGCGAGGTGGCGATCGTGGAGATGCTCGACAAGATTGCCGCGGGCGAGTCCGAGACCATTCTGCCGCTGATTATGAGCGACTTTGCAGAGCACAACGTGGAGCAGCATGTTAAGACCCGCCTGACCGCCATTACCGACGAAGGCGTGGAGGCTGTTCGCACCACCGAGGACGGCGCCGAGGAGCCGGTGAAGATCGCCTGCGATTACGTGGTGATGGCCGTGGGCTCCAAGGCCAACGCGTTTGACCTGGATGGCGTGACGGTGCCCGTGACCTGCGTGGGCGACTGCTCGGGCGAGCGCACCGCCGACATTGCGAGCGCCATCCGCACGGCGTATCACGCGGCCAACGAGCTGTAGTTGAGCATCGCGGCCAGGCGGGGCGGTAGCACGGATTCGTCTCGCCCGGCTGTGTCCCGTTGGGTGTCAACCGGTGCGGGGCCTGCAAGCGCAGCAGGTCCCGCCCTTTTTGTTTTGCTCCGGTGGATGGCAATGCGCGGTAATCATGAGGAGTGAGGACGTCTACTGCCTTGCAGATCACTCAAAATTATTGGGGGAGGGGTTAATAACCATATCCTCTATACCAAAGGACATAAAGAGATGCCAATTTTGTTGACAAGCGAATGACGATTAGCTGCGAGTCAGCTACCAGCGTAAATAATCGATAAAGAAATGTCGTAATTTGGTGCCAAATGCCCAGATAACGCCGCGTCTACTTTAATTAACTGCTTTGAGCAAACAGTAAAATGCTACTATCTAACTTGCACGTAAGAAAGCAGATTAACGGTTAAGGCTAAGAAGTGGCAGGTATGTCGGAAGCAACTAGGACTCGCACGCATGCGCCCGAGGTTAGGCAGCGCGCCGTCGAGATCCTCCAAGAGGGGGTCGGTCATCGCGCCCTCGCCGCGGAGCTTGGCATTCCCCAGGCCACGGCTCGTCAGTGGGCCCGCGCGTATGCCGTGGGCGGTGCCGACGCCGTTCTCAATGCCGGTTCGCATCATCACACCTACTCGTACGACGTAAAGCTCGCTGTGGTTAAGGACCGTCTGGAAAACGGCTTGACGGTTCGCGAGGCCATGATCAAGCACAAGATTCCCAGCGAGTCTTCGGTCAAGGCTTGGTGCCGTCAGTACCGCGAGAGCGGTGAGGCCGCACTGGTCGATAAGCCGCGCGGTCGCAAGCCGCGCGTTAAAAAGGCGGAATAGCAAACGGGATGGTGCGCCCACAGGGGCGCATTTTTCTTGCCGCGCCAACTTTTTGGACCGGCGCGAGCCTGTCGGGACATCCTCCAACGTGGCCAATAAACTGCACGCAGTGGCCCGCGCGCCTGTCGCTGCGATAGGGGAGCGTCGCCTCTCTGCTCCAAAGCGGACGCGCCCTTGCCCCGTACGCCTAAAACTCCCCAGTTGACCGAAAACCTGCCGCCGCTGCTCCTCAATTGAGCTATAACGTTAAACAATTGCAGCGTTTTTGCATGGGGGAGTGATGGTATGACGCTACTGTATGTCCTTACCCTGTTTCCGCTGGTACCGGCGCTGGGCATGCTGCTCGCGCGCGGTGACCGCGCCCGCGATGCGGTGGGGCTCATAGGTTCCGGCATTATTATGGCGGTGACAGTTGTAGTCGCCGTCATGTTTTTTGGCACGGGTCCGCAGAGCTTTGAGGTTGCCCCCGGCACCTCGCATGTGCTCTCGATCATCAGCTCCGCCATCGACGTGATTCTGTGCGCCGTCATCCTGTACAACGCGCGTAAATATAAGAGCACGCTCACCACGGTGCTCGGCGTGGTGCAGCTGGTGGGCTCGCTCGCCTTTGCAGCCATGACGCTGCCCGCGGCCGAGGCCGTCACGGCGACGCCGCTCTACCTGGACTACATGAGCGTGATCATGGTCCTCGCCGTCGGTATCGTCGGCAGTCTAATCTGCGTGTATGCCCTGGGTTACATGAAGGACTTCCAGGCCCATGACGAGCACGAGGCCGCGCTGCGCGGGCAGACCGCGCCCGACCGTCGCCCGCAGTTCCTGGCGCTTATGTTCCTGTTCCTCTCGGCCATGTTCGTCATCGTGACGAGCGATAACCTTGAGTGGCTGTTCTGCGGCTGGGAAATCACCACCGTGTGCTCGTTCCTCATGATTGGCTACACGCGCACGCCCGAGGCCATCAAGAACGCCTTCACCCAGATCATCCTCAACATGCTGGGCGGCATCGCGTTTTTGGCCGGACTCATGTACCTGCACGTTAACGGCATGCCGCTGACCATCTCGGGCATGATCGAGCTTTCCGGCGCCGGAACCGCGCAATCCGCGCTGCTGGTGATGCCGGTCGTTCTGCTGTCGCTCGCCGCCCTTACCAAGGCCGCGCAGATGCCGTTCCATACCTGGCTGCTCGGCGCCATGGTTGCCCCCACGCCCACGAGCGCCCTGCTGCATTCGTCCACCATGGTCAAAGCCGGCGTGTTCCTAATGGTCAAGCTGAGCCCGCTCTATGCCATCTATCCCGTGACCGGCTTTATGGTTACGAGTGTGGGTGCCATCACGTTTTTGCTCGCGGCCCTCATGGCCATCTCGCAGAGCAATGCCAAGCGCGTGCTCGCGTTCTCCACCATTTCCAACTTGGGTCTCATCAGTGCCTGCCTGGGTGTCGGCGCGCCCGAGGCCGTATGGGCGGCCATCTTCCTGATCTTGTTCCACACGGTGGCTAAGTCGCTGCTGTTCCTGTGCGTAGGCACCGCCGAGCACCATATCGGCAGCCGCAATATCGAGGACATGGACGGCATGTTCAGCCGCATGCCGCACCTGACGCGTCTGATGATGCTGGGCATTATGGGCATGTTTGTGGCGCCGTTTGGCATGCTCGTGTCCAAGTGGGGCGCCCTGGTGGCGTTTGCGCAGACCGGCAACGTGCTAATGATCATGGTACTTGCCTTTGGCTCGGCCGCGACGTTCTTCTTCTGGGGCAAGTGGCTTGCCAAGCTTTCGGGCGTCGACCCCACGGCTCAAAACGTTGAGGCCAATGTCCATAAGACCGAATGGATGGCCCTCAACACCATCGCCGCGCTGCTGATTCTGTGCTGCGTGGCGTTCCCGGTTATCTCGAGCGGTCTGGTGTCGCCTTACCTCGCCATGGTGTTTGGCCGCGTGCCGTACGTTATTGGCAAGGACGCCATGTATCTGATGGTGGTTATCGTGGCTTTTATCGCCGTGGTGCTGCTGACTTCATTCCGCGTGAGCAACAAGCCGCACGTCAACGTGTACCTTTCGGGTGTGGGAACCGACAAATATCGCCATTTCCGCGGCTCGATGGGACACGAGGTGAAGGCCGAAAAGCGCAATTGGTACTCGGAGGACGCCCTTGGCGAGAAGCGTATTGGCCCCGCGGGCAGCGTCGTGTGCTGCAGCATTATCTTGTTTGCGCTGCTGTGTTGCGCGTGGATTGGGCCCGAGCGGCTTGCCATGAGTGCGCCCTCGGTGCTGCGCGGTAAGTATTTCGAAGGCTCGGGCGTCGTGGGCATATTTATTGGTACCGTGGTGTTTGCCCTGCTGGCGCCGCTTGTGGGCGGCCTGATCGACGGTCTTGACCGTAAGCTTTCGGCTCGCATGCAGGGCCGCGTGGGCCCGCGCCTGCTGCAACCCTTCTACGATGTGGCCAAGCTCCTGCGCAAGGCCCCCGCCAGCGTAAACACCATGGACGACACCTACATGGCGTGCGCGCTCATCTTTACCGTGGTGGGCGGCGGCATCTTTGTGTCGGGCTCCAACACACTGCTGTGCGCCTTTATGGTGACGCTCGCCGCGATCTTTGTGGTGCTGGCGTCCGCCTCGACGCAAAGCCCGTTTGCCCAGGTTGGCGCCGATCGCGAGCTGCTGCAGGTCATGAGTTACGAGCCCGCCGTTCTGCTGATGAGCGTGGGCCTGTACCTTGCCACCGACAGCTTCGATTCCATCGCCGTGACGGGGCAGTCGGTCCCCATCATCGTGTACAGCGCACCCATTTTCCTCGCGTTGCTCGCGGTGCTTACCATCAAGCTGCGCAAGTCGCCGTTTGACCTTTCGTACTCGCATCACGCGCATCAGGAGATCGTCCAGGGCGTCGCCACCGAGATGAGCGGCGGCACGCTGGCCAAGATGACCCTTATGCACTGGTGCGAGACCGTGCTGTTTTTGATGTGGGTGGGCATGTTCTTTGTTTGGGACAACCCCGTGAGCTGGGTTGTAGCCCTGGTCGTGATGGCCGCGACGTATTTTGTCGAGGTCCTGATCGACAACACCTTCGCACGCAGCACCTGGCGCAGCTGCTTTAGGCTCGGATGGGGCGTGGCGCTGGTGTTTGGCCTGCTCAACCTTATGCCCATCCTCGTCGACGTATTTATTTAGGAGGCGGCATCCATGGATCATAAAATGTCGCGCTCGCCGTGGGTTATTCATTACGACGGTTCGAGCTGCAACGGATGCGATATCGAGGTGCTGGCCTCGCTCACGCCGCTGTTCGATGCGGAGCGCTTTGGCGTGGTCAATACCGGCAACCCCAAGCATGCGGATATCTTTTTGGTGACGGGGTCGGTCAACGCGCAGAATCTGCCCGTCGTGCGCCAGATTTACAACCAGATGCTCGAGCCCAAGTGTGTGGTGGCCTGCGGTATCTGCGCGTGTTCGGGCGGCGTGTTCCGCGATGCCTATAACGTAATCGGCGGCGTGGACCGCGCGATTCCCGTGGACGTGTACGCGCCCGGGTGCGCCATTCGCCCCGAGACGGTGATCGATGCCATCGTGGAGGCGTGCGGCATCCTGGACCAGAAGGAGGCCGTGATGCGCGCCGGCGGTGACCCGCTTACCGTGGGCGGCGCTTCTACCTGGGATGGCGGCGTTGAGCTGGGCGAGGACGGGTTTGTGGCTGCTGCGGAGGCCGGCGACGCGACCGCCGCTGCAAAGGAGGCCGAGTAATGCAAAAGGCTATCTATACCACCGTCGGGATTGACGAGCTCCTGCCGCATGTCCAGGCGCTCAAGGGCGTCGGCGCGCGCTTTGTGCAGATGCACGCCGAGCGCAACGTCGACGACGGTACGTATCGCTTGGTCTATACGTTTATCAACGTTCGTGCTGCTCAGGAGCATATTGCGCAGGACGGCAGCTATGCGATTGAGAACCTGGTGGTTGAGGGCATCGACCAGTACCAGGAGATTCCGTCCATCAGCTCGTATTACCCCGCGGTATTCCCGTTTGAAAATGAGGCCCACGACCTGTTTGGGCTTGCCATCACCGACATGCAGGTCGACTTTAAGGGCTTTTTCTACCAGGTTTCGACTGCCGAGCCCATGAGCGTTATCACGCCCGAGGTGAAGGCCGCGCGCGAGAAAGCCATGAAGGTCCGTGCTGCCGCCGAGGCCAAGGCGCGCAAGGCCGCGGCCGAGAAGGCCGTCGCTGCCGCGGCTGCTGCAGGGGAAGGCGCTGGCGATGCTGTGGGCGCTGCCGTCGCTCAGCCCGCTGCGGCTGCCGGCTCCGATGCCCAGCATGACGATGCCGCTGCCAAGGCCGCGCTCAAGGCTGCCGAGATGGAGGCAAAGCTCGCTGCCATGGATCCCGAGAAAGCGGCCAAGGTCCGCGCGGCGCTTGCCGCCAAGGTCGCCCGCGACAAGCAGAAAAAGGAGGCGTAAGGTCCATGGCTCATCGCTCCGTAATTCCGTTTGGCCCGCAGCACCCGGTGCTGCCCGAGCCGCTTCATCTGGACCTGGTGATTGAGGACGACCGCGTCATCGAAGCAATTCCGCAGATCGGCTTTGTGCACCGCGGACTCGAGAAGCTCACCGAAAAGCGCGATATGCATCAGTTTGGCTACATCGCCGAGCGCATCTGCGGCATCTGCGCCGTGGGCCATAGCTGTGGCTACGCCAGCGCCTGCGAGCGCATGCTCGGCATCGAGGTGCCTGGTCGCGTGCAGTATATCCGCACCATTCTGCATGAGCTTTCGCGCATTCACTCGCACCTGCTGTGGCTGGGCCTGCTCGCCGATGCCTTTGGCTTTGAGGCGCTGTTCTATCGTTCGTGGACGCTGCGCGAGCAGATTCTCAAGATCTTTGAGAGCACTTGCGGCGGTCGCGTGATTCTGTCGATTAACGAGATCGGCGGCCTTAAGCACGATATCGAGGACTCCGAGCTGGCGGGCATTGTCCAGACGCTCGATGCCATGCGTCCTGACTACGAGGCCCTGGTGCATACGTTTGTGGACGACAACAGCTGCGGCGAGCGCCTGCATGGCGTGGGCGTGATTAGCAAGAAAGACGCGCTGGAGCTTTCGATGGTCGGTCCGTTTGGGCGCGCATCGGGCGTGGATTACGACGTGCGCATGTTTGACGACGGTGCCTATGCGGACTTGGCTGCGTTTGAGCCGATTGTTGCCACCGATGGCGACTGTTATGCCCGCTGCCAGGTGCGTTGTGCCGAGGTTACGCAGGCCATGGACATTATCAAGGAGCTTGTCGGCAAGATTCCGCACGACGGTATCGGCGGGCGTACCAAGCTCACGCCGGCCGACGGCGCGCGCGGCGAGGTTGTGATTGAACAGCCGCGCGGCGAGGCATATTACTATGTGCGCGGTAACGGTACCAAGAACCTGGACCGTTTCCGCGTGCGCACGCCGACGTCGCAGAACCTGGCTGGTCTGACGCATGCGCTGCAGGGCGTGCTCCTTGCCAACGTGCCCATGATTATCCTGACCATCGACCCCTGCATTAGCTGCACGGAAAGGTAGGCGCGGCATGAGTTTGCTGACATTTGCCAAGACGGCCTTGGGCTCTATGGTCAAGCAGCCGGTTACGGTGTGCTATCCGCAGGAGAAGCTCGCGGCGCCCGAGCGCTTGCGCGGGCATATCGTCAACGACATGGACGTGTGTATCTGCTGCGGCATGTGTGCGCGTCGCTGTCCGGCGGGCGCGCTCGCAGTCGATCGCAAGGGTGGAACGTGGTCGATCGACCCGTATGCCTGCGTGGTGTGCGGTGAGTGCATCGAGAGCTGCCCCAAGCACTGCCTGACTATGGACACCGCCCGCACCCCAGTCGCAGCGGACAAGACTCCCACAGTAGAAACCAAGCCGGAATAGCGCTGGAATAGGGCCGGTGTGGCAAAAATGCCCCATCGGCCCCGCGCTTAAACGCGCGGTTGGGCCGCCACGAACAAAACTATGCCGGATTACGGGGCTGGATAGCGAATCTCCGGCCATACAGAAAATCGCAAAAACAAAACCGCAGGTAGATAGCCTGCCGTTTTTCAAAAAATGAGGGTATGGATGAGGACCCCGACTTTTGCCCCGTAATCCGGCATAGTTTTGAAATAGCACCATATCCATAACAGCCCTTTAACTCCCGCGGACGGAGGAAAACGGACTATTTTGGCCTTGCGAGGGCTGCCGCGTGACCCGTCTGCCACGAAATGGGCCCATCTACTACGTTTAGGCCGCTACCCTCAACCATGCCAAAAAACGCGAAAACAAAATTGCAGGTAGAGCGCCTGCGGTTTTTCATGAAACGCGGCTATGGTCAGGGGTATCGGGTCAAACGTAGTAGACGAGCCGGTTTCGTGGCGAGCGCCATCGACTGCCCCCTTCGGGGACGGAGGAAAGCGGATCATTTTTGCCTGATGGCTCCGAGTCGCACCCGTTTTCCTGCGAAAACGCCGTGTCTCAACTTTGGCGAGACATTTGTCTCACGCCCAAAACAGAATCTGGAACATGTGTCACCTGCCCAAATTGTGTCTCATTTCGTAACTTTAGGCTGTTGCAAGGTCTGAGACCGCGAGAAGGGAGACGCGATGAGTAAGTACACGAGGGGTCTCTTGGCGGTGATACTGGCCGTGGTGCTGGTGTTGCCGGCTGCAGCATTTGCCATGCTGCCCGAGGCCAACGCCAGGTCCAGTACCGGAATGGACGGACCGACAATGAGCGGAAAGGTCGTCGTCGATCCCGACACCAGCGGACGCTGGGAAATCTGGGCGGCCGGTCACAACGGTAATAAAGTAACGACTCAAAACGTCGGCCGAATCTGGACCGACAAGACGGTCGAGGCAACTGAGGAAAACGAAGAGTCGGATTTTCTGACCACGCTTTCGGCCATGTCCTCGACGTCTAATTCAACCGTGACGGTTACTACGCCGCTCGACATCGTGATGGTGCTGGATGCATCTGGCTCGATGGATGATCCTATGGGTGGCGGAGATCGCACCAAGCGTATCGATGCACTGAAGAACGCTGCGAACAGCTTTATCGATACCATCGCAAAACAAAATGAGAGCATCGAGGGCGTCGATAGGCAGCATAGGGTTGCCATTGTTAAGTTTGCGGGCAAGAAGTCCAACAATATCGGCAACAATATGTATCGCGACGGAGGGTACTCCTACAATTACACCCAGGTTATGAAAGAATTGACCTACTGTTCCGGCAGCAATGCGGATGATCTCAAGAAGAATACAATTAATAAAATTCAGCCTGCCGGCGCCACGCGCGCCGACTATGGCCTAGAGCTGGCCGAGAAAATCACTACCACTTATGGCCGCAAAGATGCCAAGAAGATTATTGTGTTCTTTACCGACGGTACGCCAACAAAGCAAAATGAATTCGATGCGGGTGTCGCCAACGCTGCCGTGACAGCTGCTAAGAATATGAAGGACGGCAAGGCCACCGTTTATACTATCGGCATCTTTGATGGCGCGGACCCCAGCGCTGGTATTCAGGATTCGGGAAAAAGCCAAAAAGAGAACAAGTTCATGCAGGCCGTTTCGAGCAACTACCCCAATGCCACGGCATGGAATGCTCATGGTGCACGCGCGGAAAACCCCGACTACTACAAGTCAGCGACCGATGCCGAAGAGCTCAAGAAGGTCTTTGACGACATCTCGCAGGCCATCACATCGGAGGCGCCTTATCCGACCGAAATCCATAAGGGCTACGACGAGACCAAGTCCGGCTACATCACGTTTACCGACGAGCTGGGCGACTTTATGCAGGTCGACAGCTTCACCGAGGTCGTCATCAACGGCACGCCGTTTACCAATCCGAGCAAGACGTTCAACAAAGAAACCAAGACCGATACGTACGAGTTCGATGGCAAAGCAAAAGACCTGCTCATTACCGTGCAGCGTGCTGGTGATGACAATCCCCAGAAGGGCGATGTCGTAACGGTCAGCATTCCTGCGTCGTTGATTCCGCTGAGCCACTTTAAGACCGTAGACGGCAAGCTTTCGGTCGACAGCGCTCAGCCTATCCGCGTGAAGTACACCTCGAGCGTGAAGAGCACTGCGCTCGACAACCTGTTTACGCCCGAGAAGGTAACGGGGCTCAAGGATTACATCGAGAACAATACGACCGTTGCCAACGGCGCCAAGACCGTGAGTTTCTACGCGAACAAGTGGGCTGCCGGCGATCTGGGCAATACGGTTGCGACCTTTGAGCCGGCCGCCACCAACCGCTACTACTACTTCCAGAAGCAGACGCCCATTTACACGGACAAGGATTGCACGCAGCCTGCAAAGAATTCGCTGGCAGATACCGGCACCTATTACTACAAGGATGAGTTTGAGGAGCAGGGCGAAAACGGCGAGGCCAAGCCCGCCTCTGCCGTCATCGAGTTTATCGGCGGCGACGCTGCGAAGTTTGACGGCGCTATTGTTGCTGACGAGGACGGCAACCTTTCGTTTAGCGTGGGAACCGCGCGCCTGGCCTTTATCGACGAGCTCCACACCACCAAGGAGAGTGTGGGCGGCAACAACACTGGTACCGCGACCGACGTTCTTAATCCCAAGTGGAATAACGTGTCCGCCAAGGCGACCGCGACGCATGTCAATTCCTACCTGGGCAACAACGGCAAGATCAGCTTTAACGTGACGCCGACAACGGTGGATACCAAGGCCAGCTTTGGCCTGACCAAGGTGCTCGAGGGCCGCAGCTGGACGGATACGGACGAGTTTAAGTTTGAGCTCTCCGCGACGTCCAAGAATGACGCTCCGATGCCTGCATCCACGGACACGACCGTGCACAAACCCGACCCGGACGGCAAGGGCAAGGCTGTCATTGACTTCGGCGAGATCACCTTCAACAAGCCGGGCGAGTACACCTATGAGGTCCGCGAGGTCAAGGGCGACGCCGGTGGCATCACCTACAGCGATAACGTTGCCACGTTCAAAGTGACCGTGACGGTTGAGGCCACGGGTGGGCTTAAGGCTGACGTTGAAAAGATCTCGGGCGAGCGCGAGTTCAAGAACACTTATAGCGCCAAGACGGAAACCCCGCTGACTCTTGAGGCTACCAAGACGCTCTCAGGGCGTCCGATGGCCGATGACGAATTCAAGTTTGCACTGAGCTATGCGGGGCACGACGAGGTTCTGTTGAATGCAACCAACAAGAGTGGCAAGGTTGAGTTCGGTCCGCTGACGTACACGACCAAGTCGCTCGCCAAGCTGGTCGAGGAAGGCAGGGCATCGCTTGATGCTAGCTCAGACAAACCGACGTGGACCATTCATTACATTGCTGCCGAGCAGACCGGCAAGCTGCCTGCGGGCGTGAGCGCCACCGTGTCGGCAATTGACGCATGTGTAACCGTTGTCGACAACGGCGATGGTACCCTGACGGCGACGGCTGTCTACGGCGATGCCGGCAACGAGTTTGTGAACGCCTACACTGCCGCGCCTGCCGAGGCATCGCTTGTGGGCAAGAAGAATCTGCAGGTTCCTGATGGCCTGACCCCGGCTGACATTGCCGGCAAGTTCACCTTTACCGTGACCGGTGAAGAGGGCGCACCCATGCCCGCGAACGCGAGCGTGACCAATGATGCCAAGGGCAAGGTCGACTTTGGCAAGATCACCTTTACGCTCGACGACCTTAACAAGGCTCTGGGCGAGAAGCCCGAGAAGCGCGAGCACACCTTTACCTACACCGTGACCGAGTCCGGCGAGGTCGCTGGCGTGACCAACGACGCCAAGCCTCAGCGTACGGTTTCCTTCACCGTGACTGATGACGGCGAGGGTAATCTGAGGGTGTCCCGCAAGCCGGATGGCAATGTAGCCTTTACGTTCACCAATGCCTATAACGTGAAGCCTGTCGAGGACCAGATCACCGCGACCAAGGTCCTGACCGGGCGCGACCTCAAGGACGGCGAGTTCTCCTTCGAGCTCGTCGAGGGCGATAAGGTTGTTGCTAGGGGCACCAATGCTGCCGATGGCACAATCGTCATGGACAAAATCACTTACGATAAGTCCGGCACTCACACCTACAAGCTGCGCGAGAAGCTCCCCAACGAAGCGGGGCTGAGCAACGGGATTACGTACGATAAGACGAACTACACCATCAAGACGAGCGTCATCGACAACGGCGACGGCATGCTTAAGGTGACCCATACGCTCGAGGGCACCAAGCCGGCGTGCTTTGAGAACAAGTACAACACTGCCCCGAACGAGTCCAGCGTTACCGATCAGATCACCGCGAAGAAGGTCCTGACCGGCCGCGACCTCAAGGCCGGAGAGTTCTACTTTGAGCTCGTCGAGGGTAACGATGTCGTCGCCAGGGGCACCAATGCGGCCGACGGCAAGATCACGATGGACAAGATCACCTACACCGAGGCCGGCGAGCACACCTACACGCTGCGCGAGGTCAAGGTCGACGCCGACAACGGTATCACCTACAGCACCGCGGCCTACACCATCGTGACCGCCGTCACCGATGATGGCAATGGCAAGCTCACGGTTAAGCATGAGCTGCAGGACGTCGAGAAGGCTATCTTCGAGAATGCCTACAGCGTTACTCCGAATAACTCCAGCGTCACCGACCAGATCACCGCGACCAAGGTTCTGGACGGACGCGACCTCAAGGCCGACGAGTTCTCCTTCGAGCTCGTCGAGGACGGCGAGGTCGTCGCCACCGGCGCTAACGACGCCGATGGCAAGATTACGATGGGCAAGATCACCTACACCGCCGCCGGCAAGCACACCTATATCCTGCGCGAAGCCAAGGGCGCCGAAGGCAACGGCATTACCCTCGACAGCACGACCTACACCATCGTGACTACCGTTACCGATGACGGCAATGGTAAACTCACGGTCAAGCACGAGCTGCAGGGCGCCAACGAGGCGAAGTTCAACAACAGCTACAAGCCGAATCCTGACGAGTTCAGCGTCACCGACCAGATCACCGCGAATAAGGTCCTGACCGGACGCGAGCTTGCTGCCGGCGAGTTCTCCTTCGAGCTCGTCGAGGGCGAGGGCGAGGGCGCCAAGGTCGTTGCCACCGGCAAGAATGCCGCCGATGGCAAGATTACGATGAGCCCCGTGAAGTACGACAGGGCCGGCAAGCACAAATACACGCTGCGCGAGGTCAAGGGCAACGCCGGCGGCATCACCTACAGCGATGCCGAGTTCACCATCGAGACCACCATCACCGACAAGGGCGACGGCACCCTCAAGGCCGAGCATGTCCTGAAGGACGACGTCAAGGCTGCAACTTTCGAGAACTCCTACAGTGTGACCCCGATCGACGCAGAGCTCGACTTTGACCTGAGCAAGGCCATTGACGGCCGCGACTGGACGGATGCGGACAAGTTCAGCTTTACCGTCACCGCCCCCGAGGGCACCCCGCTGCCCGATCCCGCAACCGTAACCGTGAGCAAGAAGGACGCGGAGGATGGCATCGCCGCCATCAAGTTCGGCAAGATCCACTACACGGCTGCCGGAACCTACAAGTACGAGATCCGCGAGAACGCGGGCAGCGCGGCCGGTATGACGTATGACGCGCATGTCGCAACCGCCGAAGTAACCGTGACTGATAACGGCAAGGGCGTCCTGATCGCCAACGTCACCAAGAAGGATAGCGGCCGCTTTACCAACACGTACCGCACTGAGCTCGATTACGTCGCGGCCGGCGGCCTTAAGCTCAGCAAGACCCTCTCCGGACGTCCCATGACCGAGGGCCAGTTTACCTTTACCGTGACGCCCGCCGACGAGGCCTCGGCTAACGCGCTTGGCCTGCTGCACGGGGCCAACACTTTCAAGTCCCCTGCGACGGCAGAGGCAACGGTCGGTCTGATTGACATTCTGGCAGGTCATGAAGTCAAGTTTAAGCAGGCTGATGCCGGCAAGACCTTTACGTACACCGTGGCCGAGAAGAATGACGGCCAGCCCGGTTACACCTACGACGAGGCCGTGCGCACCGTGACGATCGCTATCGCCGACGATGGCGCTGGTACGCTCACCGCTACGACGACCGTTTCTGGCGGACCCGAGGGCACGCCTGTGACGGTCTACAAGAGCGGCGAGAATAAGGTCGAGAGCGTCGTGGTTCCGTTCCGCAACAGCTATAGCGCCACGACCGATGCACATGGTGGTGCCGTTGCTCAGGTCGTTGCCACCAAGACCCTGACCGGTCGTCCGCTGGCCGACGGCGAGTTCTACTTTGGCATCGCCTATGCGGGCGAGAAGGAAGCCATCGAGGGTACGTGCGTTACCAACGTTAACGGCCAGGTGAGCTTTGGCGCTCTGCATTACACGACCGAGATGCTCGCCGATCTGGTAAACGCCAAGCGCGCCATCCGCACCGACACGGATGCCAAGCTTGCGTGGACCATCAACTACACGGCGTTTGAGTACACGTCCCCGCTCGCAGCAAAGGGTATTACTGCCGCGAAGTCGAGCTTTAGCTTTAAGGTCATCGTCGTCGACAACGGCGACGGTACCCTGACGGCAAAGCCTGACTACGGTGGCGTCGAGCCCGTGTTCGAGAACGTCTACGGCACCGATGCCGCTGATGCCGCGCTCGCTGGCACCAAGAAGCTCCAGGCTGACGAGGGCCTGACCCCGGGCGATATCACGGGCAAGTTCACCTTCACCGTGACTGCCGACGAGGCTGGTGCCCCGATGCCCGAGCACACAACCGTGACCAACGACGCGGCCGGCAACGTGGACTTTGGCAAGATCCACTTTACGCTCGACGACCTCAACCGCGCCCTGGGCGTGACGACTGATGCTTCTGGCGATGCATCGAGCGACGCTGAAGCCAACGCCGACGAGGCCGAGGTTGACGCCGACGCCAGCGGTGACGAGGCCAAGGACGAGTCCAAGCCCGCAGCTCCCACCGCCCCGCGCTCGCACACCTTTACCTACACGGTGACCGAGTCCGGTAGCGCCCCTGGCGTGACCAACGACACCAACGCCACGCGCAAGGTTTCCTACACCGTGACCGATGACGGTGCTGGACATCTGATCGTCAAGCGCGACGGCGGCGATGGTGCGGCCTTTACGTTCACCAACACGTACGGCGTGGCACCTACCGATTTTGTCGTGACCAATCAGGTCAAGACCGTCAAGCGTCTGACCGGCCGCGACCTTGCGGCTGGCGAGTTCACGTTTGATCTGCTCGAGGACGGCGTGGTTGTCGCTAGCGGCACCAACGACGCCAACGGCACCGTTACGCTGAGCCCGATCCGCTACGAGGCACCCGGCACGCACACGTACACGCTGCGCGAGGCTTGCCCCAACGCGCTCGGCCTGTACAAGGGCGTCACCTATGACAGCGCGACCTACACCGTCGTGACCACCGTCTCCGACAATGGTGACGGCACGCTGACCGCGACGCACAAGCTCGAGGGAACCACCGAGTCGGCTGGCTTTACCAACAAGTATCACGCCATGCCCACGCAGGTTTCCATCGGTGCCGTCAAGGTGCTCGAGGGACGCGAGCTCAAGAAGGACGAGTTTAGCTTTAAGCTCGTTGGCGAGGACGTCGAGTCCACCGTCACCAACGATGCCGACGGCAAGATCAACTTCGACAAGTTCGAGTACGACGAGCCTGGTACGTACGTTTACACCATCAGCGAGGTCAAGGGCGACGAGGCCGGTATGACCTACGACAAGTCCGTCTTTACCGCGACCGTCAATGTGGTCGACGACGGCGAGGGCAACCTCAAGGCGAACATCGCCTTTACCAAGGGCGACAAGAGCGTCGAGGGTATCGTGTTCAACAACACGTACAAGAAGCCCGAGACGCCCGTGCCGACGCCCGATCCCGGCACGCCCAAGACCGTGACGAACATCGTCAAGACGGTCAAGGGTTTCCTGCCCACCACGGGTGACCAGCAGGCCGCTGCACTGCTCATGGCATTCGTCATTGCCATGGCCGGCGTCGGAGCCCTGGTCTGGGGTATCCGTAAGCGCTAGGCACGCTGGTAGTGCCCGGGGCCAAAAGGCCCCGGGCGGCCGGCGGGGAGCCAGAACATAGCCCCCACCCCCACCCCCAGCCGCCACGGAGGTATCTCCCTCCTCCGTGGCGGCGCTTTTGCGCGTAGGCGAGAAGGGTTCGCCACGAAACCGGCCCATTTACTACGTTTAGCCCCTACCCCCAACCATGCTAAAAAACGCGAAAACAAAAGTGCAGGTAGAACGCCTGCGGTTTTGTTCAAAACGAAGGTATGGTCAGGGGTATCGAGTCAAACGTAGTAGATGGGCCGGTTTCGTGGTTGGCGCCGCCGAATGATCCCCCGGGGACGGAGGAAAACGGATCATTTTTGGCTTGAAGCGGCTTACGGAGACACTTGACGTGGTCGCTCGGACAAAACTATGCCGGTTTACGGGGCCGGATTCCGAATCCCCAACCATACCGAAAAGCGTGAAAATAAAACCGCAGGTAGACGAGCCGTCATTTTGCAGAAAACGCGGGTATGGACGGGGTTCCTGGGTTTAGCCCCGTAAACCGGCATAGTTTTGAAATGGTATTAAATCGCTAGCAGCCATTTTGCTATGCCGGAGCGGTCGGCCGTTGGGTAATTACCCTCGCAGGTAGGCGATAGCGATTTGCGTGCGGTTGCGTAGGCCCATTTTGGCAAGGATTGAGCTGATGTGGTTGCGTACGGTGCCTTCGCCCATGTATGCCGTGGCGGCGATCTCCTTGTTGTCGAGGCCGCGGGCAATGAGCTCTGCGACTTCGAACTCGCGGTCGGTCAGGCCGACAAAGGCCGCGGGCCGGCGGGTCGCGCCGGCCTCGACGCCCGCCCCATCAAAGTTGATATCCTCGATCGCCTTGCCCTCGAGCACGCGTTTGCCGTCCATGACTTGTGCCAACGCCGGCGGAATGGCGGCGACATCGGTTTTAATCAGGTAGCCGCGGGCGCCCAGTTTAAGCGCCGACACAATGTACTCGTCATCCGAGAATGTTGTCAGAAACACCACGCGTGCTGCAGGATCGCGCTCAAGGATTTCGCGCGCCGCCGATAGGCCGTCGCGTCCCGGCATCTGAATGTCGAGCAGCGCGATATCGGGTGTGTGCTCGGCGTAGAGCACGACCGCGTCGTCGCCGTTGGCGCCGGTGCCCACCACTTCGATCTGCGGCTGGGCACCCAGGATAATCTTGAGCGAATCGACCACTAGGCGGTCGTCGTCGACAACGATGAGCCTCATCGGCCCTCATCTCCTTGCTGTTTGGGAACGGTGGCAAACACACGCCAGCCGCCGACGCCGGCGCGCGGGCCGGCGGTGAAGGTGCCGCCAAGCGCCTCGACGCGCTCGCGCATGGAGCTCAACCCCATGCCCTCTGCGGCGCCGCAGCCGCTTGCTTGGACCCCGCCCGCGCCATCGTCGGTAACGATGAGCTGGTAAAACGACGGATGCTCCATGCACCGCACGGTAATGGTTTTGGCATGGGCGTGGCGCATGGTGTTGGAGAGCGCCTCGCGCAGGACCGCCGCAAAGCAGTTGGCGACATTTGCGGGCGCATGCTCGGCCAAAACTTCAAGCTCAACCTGCGGGCCGCTGTCCGAGCGTGCGCCTTCAACGATGCGCTCGAGCTGTACGGAGAGGTCGACGGCGTTGTCGTTGAGGGCGTGGACGCTGGAGCGTACGAGCTGGAGCGCCTCGTCAACCGTGCGTTTGACGTCGGCAAAGTCGGCGGCAATCCTGGGCTCGTTGGCGTGGACCACGCGCAGGGCCTCGGTCTGCAACGAAGCACGCGTGAGCTGGTGGCCGACGTTGTCGTGAATTTCGCGCGCGATGCGGGCGCGCTCGGCCAGGGTCGCAAGTTCGACCTCATAGTCCTGGCGATCGGCGAGGTCGCGGTTGCGCGCCTCGAGTGCGAGGGCTCGTTCCTGCAGCTCGTCGCGGGTACGGCGCATGCGCTGTTGCTCGTGTTCCAACTGGGCGGTACGTAGCGATAGCAAGGTGGCGGCAACCGAAAGGATGGCGGTCAGCAGGAGCGTTCGGGCGGTAAGCGCGTCGGTGCGAAGGTCCGCGATGAGCGCAAAGGCAAAGACGGAGCCAATGCCCAGCGCGACCCAGGCGTGCTCACGGCGCACGCGCCGCGCGATGTCATAGAAGGCGAGAGGCGCAAGCGGCACAAACGGCGGTACGAAAACTGCCGCGATGATGTAAACGTAGCTCGCGGTCTCGCTCGCACGGCGGGCGCGGTTTCCCTGTGCGACCTCGGCCAGCGAGGTGGCAATAACGCCAAGGCAAAACGCCGCGACCAGGCGAACGTCCACAGCAAGACCCATGGCGGCCGCAATACAGCACGCCAGCACGATCGATTTGTCGAAAAGCCTGTTCATACGGGTATTGTACGCGAAGCCGCGCATGGTGGAGGGGCCGCCTGCGCAACCGTGACATTCCTCCCGCGCGGCAAAGCGGGGGCGTCGGCAGGCCGCACGACCAAGACCCCGCACTCGTGACAAAGCTCGCTGGTGCGCGCCGGTGGTTCCTGCGATGATGCAATCGTACCGGGCCGCAATCAACAGAAGGGCCGCCTCATGACAGACATCGTCCACGTCGAAAATCTCGTCAAGCGCTACGACGATCTTATCGCGCTCGACCACTTTAATCTGAGCATCGCCCCCGGCGAGATCTTTGGCCTGCTGGGCCCCAACGGCTCGGGCAAGACCACGTCCATCAACTGCATTCTGCAGCTGCTCGCCTACGACAAAGGCACCATCGAGCTGTTCGGTGAACCCATGACGCCCACGCGCTACGACCTCAAGCGCCGCATCGGCGTGGTCCCACAGCAAGTTGCGGTGTTCGACGAGCTCACGGTGCGCGAGAACATCGACTATTTCTGCAGCCTTTACGTTAGCGACCGCAAGCGCCGTCGCGCGCTGGTAGACGAGGCGATCGACTTTGTCGGGCTGGGCGACTTTGCTAAGTTCCGCCCTGGCAAGCTCTCGGGCGGCCTGGCGCGTCGCCTCAACATCGCCTGCGGCATCGCGCACAAGCCTGAGCTCATCTTCTTTGACGAGCCCACGGTGGCGGTCGACCCGCAGAGCCGCAACGCCATCCTGGAGGGCATCTGTCGCCTGCGCGATGAGGGTGCCACGGTGGTGTATACCAGCCATTACATGGAGGAAGTCGAGCAGATCTGCAGCCGCATCATGATCATGGACGGCGGCCGCGTGCTGGCGCAGGGCACCAACGACGAGCTCAAGCGCATGATTCAGATGGGCGAGCGCGTGACGGTCGAGGTCGGCGCCGTCGAGACCGCTACGGTCGAGCGGCTGCGCGCCCTCGAGCACGTGCTTTCGGTTGAGCTGTCCGGCGGCGAGCTCGTCTGCACCTGCGAAGCGAGCCCGCACAATCTGGTCGACATCCTCGACACGCTGCGTGCCGCCGACGTGGCACTCGGCCGCGTGTGGAGCGAGCCGCCGACCCTCAACGACGTGTTCCTCGAGATCACCGGCCGCGAGCTGCGCGACTAGGGGGCAGCCATGTTCAATACCATTATCATTACGGTCAAGACGCTGCTGCGCCGGCCGAGCACGTGGGTTTGGGGCGCGGTCTTTCCCGTCGCGCTTTCCACGATGTTCATGTTTATGTTTGCGAACCTCAGCTCCGACGGCACGGTCGACCCGGTGCCGGTTGCCGTCATAGCGGACGAGGCCTGGGACGCTTCGACCTTTAAGGACGTGGCGACGTCGCTTGCCAAGGCAGGCGACGACCAACTGCTCGAGATCCACGAGTGCGACGACGCAGCCGATGCGAACCGTGCGCTCAAGGCCGGCGAGGTCGCGGGCATCTATACGGTCGACGATGTGGGCACGCCCAAACTCACGTTGCTTTCGAGCTATGACAGCTCTCGTGCGTCGTCGGTGCTCACCGACCGCAGCATCCTTGAGACGGTGGCGAGCTCGTATACGCAAAATGCCGAGCTCATGTCCCAGATTGTCCAGGACAACCCGGCGGCGCTCGCCGACCCCGAGGCGGTTGCGCGCGCCCTGTCGCTCGAGGGCGACACCCGCCGCGTAAGCCTGACGCGCGCTACGCCCGATGGCACGGTCATCTACTATTACGCGCTTTTTGGCCTGGTCGCGATGATGTCTGCCGAGTTTGCCGCCTTGAGCGTCGTCGATCTGCAGCCCAATCTGTCGGGCCTTGGCGCACGCCGCTGCGTGGGCGGCCTTTCCAAGACGGCGTCGCTGGCCGGCATTTTTGTCGGCTCGTGGCTGGTCTCCTTCGCCTCGATGACGATCACGATCGGCTACGTGCGCCTGGTCGTGGGCGTCGACTTTGGCGGGCGCGAGGGACTGTGTTTGGTGGGCGGCGCCGCTTCCGCGCTTGCCGCCACGGGCTTGGGGCTCTTTGTGGGCACGCTTCCCGTTAAGGGCGGCAAGGCGTCCAAGTCGGGCATCCTCACGGGCTTTGCTACCACGTGCGCCCTGTTCGCCGGCCTCTACGGCGAGCCGGCGATGGCGCTTGCCGACGACGTCGCCCGCGCCTGCCCGGCCGAGTGCTGGTTCAACCCTGTCAAGCTCATCTGCGACATGTTCAACTGCCTGTATTTCTTTGAGGACCTGGGCCCCTTTGCCGTTCGCGCCGGCGCGCTGGTCCTTATGGCGCTGCTGTTCGTTGCCGCCGCCACGCTGATCTTTGGAAGGAGCCGCTATGAGCACCTTTAAGACTGCGCTTCGCATGGCGTTCGCGCACCCGTTCTACCTGCTCATCTATACGGTGTTCATCTCGCTCATGGGCGTATTCATCGCGGCCTCGGTGAGCTGGAACTCGTCGCAGCTCACCGAGTACAAGCCCTACGACGCCAACGTGATCGTGGTCGACCGCGACGACAGCGACCTTTCTCGTGCGCTTACCAAGCATCTGGGGTCGCGTTTTGAGCTGGTCACGGGCATCGGCGACGATACGTACGATCTTGCGGACGCGCTCTCCAAGAGCAATAGCGCCAAGGGCAGCGCCGACTGCGTGTTCTTTATCCCGGAGGGGTTTGAGGGCGACCTTGTTGCAGCCGCCCGCGTGGGGGAGTCCCTGCCCAAGCTCGATGTGACCTACGGTGCCGGCACCATGGCGGCGGCGCTTTCGTCTGCCGAGGCCTCGCGCTGGATCTCGCTCGCGGGCGCTGCGGCGGCCCTAGAGCCTGCCGCCTCTAACGGCAGCGTCGCCAAGGCCGCCGAGCATGCCGCCGCAAAGCGCGCGGAGGTCGAGATTGAGCAGGTCAAGGTCGACTCGACTGCCGCCGCCACACTCGAGTCGTACTTCAACTTTGGCGCGTACGCGATCATCTCGTCGGTCATCGTGTCGGTAGGGCTGGTGTTCTCGGGCATGAGCGAGCCCGAGCGCGTGCGCCGCATGGAGGCCGGCCCAATCTCCGAGCGCCGGCGTTCGCTCGCCGTGTTCGCGGCCGCCGCCGTGCTTACCGTCTGCATCTGGTTTGTGTCGAGCATGATGGGCGTCGTGGGCTTTGCCGGCGCGGTCGCCGAGGTCGGCGTGGGTCGCGTGTGCCTGGCGTTGGCGGCGACGTTTGCCCTGGCGTGCACGCCTCTGGCCGTTGGCTTTGCGCTTTCGAGTCTGGGCGCGCGCGAGGAGCTGCTCAACGGTGTGGGCAACCTGCTTGGCATGCTCATGACGTTTTTGGGTGGCGCCTGGATGCCGCTGTCGCTCATGGGCTCGGCCGTGCAGACCGTGGCGCATTTTGTGCCGACGTTTTGGGTGAACGACGCGATCGGCAAGGCGCTCGCCGCGGACCTGACGTCCACCGTGCTGGGCGACATCGCCTGCGATCTGGGCGTCACGGTGCTCTTTGCCGCGGCCATCGCTGCCGTAGGCCTAGCCCTCGCCCACAACAAATCCCACGCCTAGACACCTACTCATTGGGGACAGACTTAAATGACCAAAAGTATTCATTGGGGACAGACTTAAATGACTAGCCATCGGGGGCAGATAAGGAGCGTCCCCAACTGCCGGGTGGCGAAAGAGCGTCCCTTGTGACTGGTCATTTAAGAACGTCCCCAATGACTAGTCTAAATCCCGCGCCTAGTCTGAAATAAATCCTAGGCCTCGCCCCAAAATAGTTCGCCAAGGTTTACTATTACGTTCATAAAGTAGTACTAGGCTAACAATGGGGGATACCATGGCAACGCAGGAAGCCTACGTCCAGGTTAAGGATCTCAAAAAGCACTACGGCGACGGTGATGCGCGCCTGACGGTACTCGATGGCATCGACACGTCCATCAACCGAGGCGAGATCTGCGTCATGCTGGGGCCCTCGGGCTCGGGCAAGTCGACGTTTCTTAACCTGATCGGCGGCCTGGAGGATGCCGACGCTGGCTCTATTTTGGTGGACGGCTGCGACCTCACGGTGCTCAAACCTACCGACCTGGGCGAGTATCGCCGCCGTGAGCTGGGCTTTGTCTTCCAGTTCTACAACCTGGTGCCCGATCTCACCATCAAGGAAAACATCGAGGTCACGGCGCACCTGTCCAAAAACCCGCTCAATGTCGACGATCTCCTGCGTTCGCTGGGCCTTTACGAGCACCGCAACAAGTTCCCGCGCCAGGTCTCGGGCGGCCAGCAGCAGCGCTGTGCCATCGGCCGCGCACTCGTCAAAAACCCGGGCCTGCTGCTGTGCGACGAGCCCACGGGCGCGCTCGACTATAAGACGTCCAAGGAAATCTTGCAGCTCATGGAGGATGTCAATCGCGAGTACGGCTGCACCATCATCATTGTCACCCACAATGCCGCCATCGCGCGCATGGCCAATCGCGTGCTGCGCCTGCGCGACGGGCGCATCGTCGAGGATGAGCTCAACGAGTCGCCCGTCGCGGCCGCCGAGCTCGATTGGTAGGCGGCGCCATGACACCTCTCGCAAAACGTCTCCCGCGCGAGCTGCGCCGCAATATCGGCAAGTACCTGGGCATCTTTTTGCTTATGTGCGGAAGCATCGCCCTCACGTCGGGCTTTTTGCTCGCAGCGCATTCCATCGGCTGCCTTATCGACGACATGCGCGATGCGTACACGATTGAGGACGGCCGCGTGACCACCTCCTTCGAGGCTACCGATGATCAACTCAAGGCCGCCGAGGACGCGGCCGACGACGTCGGCGGCGTCACGCTCTACAAGAATTTCTCCATCGACGCCATCATCAAAAAGGCGACCGGCGACGACGGCACCAAGCGCACGCTGCGCACCTATGCGCACCGCACCAAGGTCGATATCGCGTCCTACTGCGAAGGTAGGTGGCCTAAGGCGGACGACGAGGTGGCCATCGACCGCGTCTTCGCCACCAATAACAACCTGTCCGTGGGCGATAAAGTCGAGCTCGAGGGTCGCACCTACACCATCTGCGGCATCATGACTCAGCCCGATAGCCAGGCGCTGTTCCTCAACAACTCCGACTTTACGGTGAACACCATCACCTATGGCGTGGCCGAGGTCACCGACGCTGGCTTTGCCGCGCTCGAGGACGTCGGCGGCGCGCCCGCCTACACCTACTCCTTTACCTTTACCGATCGCGATCTCTCCACTGCGGATCGCATCGATGCGGAGCAGGATATGGTCGAGGCGCTGACCGATGCCGATGCGCGCGTGGACGATCTGATCGACGCCGATTCCAACCAGGGTATTGGCTACGCGCGCGACGACGTGGACGGCGACTCCATGATGTGGATGACGCTGCTCGACATCATCATCGTGATCATGGCGTTCGTCTTTGTGGTCCTTACCGACGCCACCATCGAGGAGGAGAGCGCCATCATCGGCACACTGCTCGCCAGCGGCTATCGCCGTCGCGAGATCGTACTGCACTACCTCGCGCTTCCCGCTATCGTGGGCGTGGTCGCGGCGCTGTTGGGCACCGCGCTCGGCGTTGCGTTCTTTACCGAGCCCATGCGCGGCCTCTATTACGGCTCGTACAGCCTGCCGCCCTTCCAGGTGTACTGGAGCTGGGAGATCTTTGTGAAGTGCGCCGTGGTTCCCGCCGCCGCGCTCATCCTCATTACGCTGGTGGGCCTGCTCCGCAAAATGGGCAAGACGCCGTTGCAGTTCCTCCGTCACGAGGCGGGCGGCAAGTCGGGCACCAAGCGCGGCCTGCAGCTGCCGGAGCGCATGGGCTTTGTCTCGCGCTTCCGCCTGCGCATCTTCCTGCGTAATCTGGGCAACTTCGCCACGCTTTTCGTGGGCATTGCGTTTGCCTCGCTGCTACTGCTCTTTGGCCTGGCGATTCTGCCCACGATGACGCACTACGCGGACAACCTCGAGACAAGCCTGGTCGCCGAGCACCAGTACACGCTCAAGGCCCCGCTGGAACTCGAGGGCACCGCCGAGGAGCGCGAGCAGTGGTCGGCACTCGAGCGTTTGCAGTCGGTTGACGGCGCGCTGCTTTCTGCCGCTCAGGATGCCGATGACGAGCTTGACGACGCGGCCGATGCAGCGCAGGCGGCAGCCGATGCCGCGACCAGCGCTCCGTCTGCCGAGAGCCTGGCCGCGGCGCAGGACGCGCTCGCCAAGGTCCAGGACAAGAAGGATGCGCTCTACGCGCGCCTCGATGACCTTGCCGATGCCCTCGGCTGCGACCGCGACGAGGCTATCGACCTGATCGACAAGGCCTCTAAGATCGACACTGACAACGATGATATCCACCCGGTCAATACGACCGACAACGGCGCGGGCGCAATCGCGCAGGCCGAGAAATATGCCGTTTACCAGCTGCAATACGACCGCGGCGATGGAAATGGGCAGGAGACGATTTCCGTCTACGGCATCTCGCCCGATTCGCGCTATTGGAAAGACCTCAACGTTGGCGATGGGCGCGTCGTCTTTGGCAGCGGCCTGCTCGACAAGTTTGGCTGGAGCGAGGGCCAGAAGGTCACGCTCATCGACAAGTACGAGGGGGAGCATTATTCCCTTGAGTACGCGGGCAAGGACTGTGCCTGGGGCTCCAAGTCGGACATGAATATCTATATGAGCATCGATGACTTTAACGAGCTGTTCGGCAATGACGCCACCTACTTTAACGGCTATGTGAGCGACGAGAAGCTCGACCTCGATGCTCGTTACTTTGCCGGCGACACCACGCCCGACGACATGCGGGCCGTGGGCGACCAGTTCATCGGCATGATGAGCAAAATGATCGGCATGATGGTTGGCCTCGCGGTGTTTATCTTCCTGCTGTTTATGTATCTACTGACCAAGGCTGTGATCGACCACAGCGCCCGTTCGATTAGCTATATGAAAGTCTTTGGCTATCGCGATAGCGAGATCTCGCATCTGTACATCCGCTCGATCACGCTGTGCGTGGCGGCGTCGCTCGTGCTGAGTCTGCCGGTCATTATTGGCTCGCTCACGGCCATCTTCCGCTCGATGCTGCTCGCCTACAACGGCAATATCGAAATCTATGCGCCCGCTTGGTCCATGGTTGCATGCGTCGGCATTGGCTTTGCGACCTACCTGGTCGTGGCGTTGCTGCACATGCGTTCCATCAAACGTGTGGGCCTGGCCGAAGCTCTCAAGGTGCAGGAGTAGTCATCGGGGACAGTCTTAAACGACTAGTCATCGGGGACAGTCTTTGCTGACTTGCCGGCTCGCCGGCCGGCTGGAAAGGACTGTCCCTAGCTGCCGGCACTTGGGGACTGTCCCCAACTGCCGGGTGGCGAAAGAGTGTCCCCTGCGACTACTCATTTAAGAACATCCCCAATGACTAGGTGCCGTACTTGACTTTAACTCTGCTTTAACTGGTACCATCCTCTATGTCTGTAACGCCATATAGACCGAGGGGATATATCTATGACCGCAACTGCACCCGCAGCACCGGCAAAGGTGTACTTTACTAACCTGCGTACGCATGCTCGCGAGAGCCAGCTCGACAAGCTCAAGCGCCTCATCCGTCACGCCGGTATCGAACAGATCGACTTTGAGAACAAGTTCGTTGCTATCAAGATTCACTTTGGCGAGCTGGGCAACCTGAGCTTTTTGCGCCCCAACTACGCCCGTGCCGTCGCGGACGTCGTGAAGGAGCTGGGCGGCAAGCCCTTCCTCACCGACTGCAACACGCTCTACGTCGGTAGCCGCAAAAACGCGCTCGAGCACATCGACACCGCCTACCAGAACGGCTTCACCCCGTATGCCACGGGCTGTCAGATTATCATCGCCGACGGCCTCAAGGGCACCGATGAGGCACTCGTTCCGGTCGAGGGCGGTGAGTACGTGCACGAGGCCAAGATCGGCCAGGCACTCATGGACGCCGACATTGTGATCAGCCTCACCCACTTTAAGGGCCATGAGCAGGCCGGATTTGGCGGCGCCATGAAGAACCTGGGCATGGGAGGCGGCAGCCGTGCTGGCAAGATGGAGCAGCACGCCGCCGGCAAGCCGAATGTCGATACCACCAACTGCGTGGGCTGCCACGCCTGCGAAAAGATCTGCGCGCACAACGCCGTCTCGTTTGACGATACCCGCGAGCGCGAGCTTGCCAACGGCAACACCCGCACGGTTCACGTGGCTGCCATCGACCACGATCGCTGTGTGGGCTGCGGCCGCTGCATTGCGGCATGCAACCAGGACTGCATCAAGCCCGGCTATGAGGCCGCGGCCGACGTGCTCAACTGCAAGATCGCCGAGTACACCAAGGCCGTTGTCGACGGCCGCCCGAGCTTCCATATCTCGCTCGCCATGGATATCAGCCCCAACTGCGATTGCCATCCCGAAAACGACACGCCTATCGTTAACGATATCGGCATGTTCGCGAGCTTCGACCCGGTCGCCATCGACCAGGCCTGCGCCGATGCCGTCATGGCATCCGAGCCGCTGCCCAACACCGAGCTCACCGATAGCGCGGCCAAGATGGAGCATAACCACGAGCACCTGGAGGGCGAGCAGGCGCGTGACCCCTTCTGCATCACGCATCCCGACACCGACTGGCGCGTGTGCATCGCGCACGCCGAAAAGATCGGCCTGGGCACGAGCGAGTACGAGCTCATCGAGGTCAAGTAGCGTCGTCCTATTGGACAAACCAAGCGCCTTTGTGGCGTTAGTTGAGTAAAAGCCGCCCACGAGCACAACGCTCGCGGGCGGCTTTTCAGAAGTGCGGTGAAAAATCGAATACCGCCGACCACAAACCGATTTTTGGCAACAAAACCCCAGACGTTGCTTTTTGCCTAATAATTCTTGTCGAGGAAGTCGTCGACCGTGTTCCAGTAGAGTTCGGGGTCGACCTGCGCGCTCTTGGCGTGGGTGGCGCCATGGACGGTGAGCTTTTGCTTGACCTTGCTGGCGCACGCGTCGTAGTTTTGGTCGAGCATGCTGTACGGCACAAAGGTGTCTTGGTCACCGTGGATAAACAGCATGGGAACCGTCGCGCGCTTGAGCTGTTCCACGCTGCTCGCCTTATGAAAGTCGTAGCCCGCGCGCACGTTGCACACCAAGTTTGCTACATCGAGCAAGGGAAAGCTGGGCAGGCCGAACACGTCCTTGAGCTGCAGGGAAAACTCGTCCCAAACACTCGTATAACCGCAGTCCTCGATAATGCATTTCACGTTTGCGGGCAGAGGTTCCCCCGCGACGTTCATGGCGGTCGCCGCGCCCATGGATTCGCCAAAGACCAGGATGCGCGCCCTGGGGTCAGCCTGAACGATTCGCTCGATCCATGCGACGATGTCGAGGCGCTCGGGCCAGCCCATGCCGATATAGTCGCCGCCGGAGCGCTCGTGGGCGCGGGCGGCGGGTGCGAGTACGTTCATGCCACGGTCGTGGAAGCGTTTGGCGTATCGGGCCATACCGATGGGCTCGTTGGTATATCCATGCAGGCAGACGGCGTAGTCGTGCGTGCTCTCCGACGCAGCAAAATACCAGGCGGCAAGCTCGGTCCCGTCGTTCGCGGTGAGGCTGCTGCTCTCGCGGTTTTCCTTAAACCACGCCCGTGCCTCGCCCTCCTCGGCGTCCATCTGCTCGCCCTTTTCGGCGTCCTTGCTATCCTGCATCATCTTCATGGTGTATGGCGCGCGGGGATTCAGCGCGAAGTCAAACAGAAAGTTGCCGGCAAATCCGAGCAGCGCAACGACAACCACCAGTGCAACGATGCCGGCTATCTTGAGCTTTCGATGGGAACGTGCGTTTTGAGCCATGCGGTATTCTCCTATAAGATGTTAATACATCAACATTTAATGCAAGCGCATTATGGACGTTCGCCGTTGATGCGTCAACAGGCAAAGAATGGGTAAACAAAGGGTCACGTATGGTGCAAATTTCACACGTACCTAGACGCTTTGATATAGTGTTGAGAACTCTTTACGTTGGAGGATGTAACCGGCATGTCCGATTCGAGCGACAGTTCTAAGCCGCGACCCAAGACCGCGGCCGTTCCACACTACACAGTGGGCGAGGAGATCATGAACTCCGTCACCCATGGTGTCGGCTGCCTGCTGGGTATCGCGGGCCTGGTGCTCCTGATCGTATTCGCCGCCCTGCGCGGCGGAGGCCCGGCCCATATGGCCGCGGCGATTGTCTATGGCGTCAGCATTATCCTCGAATACCTAGCCTCCACGCTCTACCACGCGATTCAGCCCGCGCGCGCCAAGCACGTGTTTCGCATCATCGACCACAGCTGCATCTACCTGCTCATTGCGGGCAGCTATACGCCGTTTTGCCTTATCACGCTCGCAAACGACGGCGGCCCTGCGCTGTTCTTTGCCGTATGGGCCATCGCCATTATCGGCATCGCTCTCGAGTGCTTCCTACGCGAGCGTCAACCGCACTGGGTAAGCGGCCTGGTCTACCTGCTGATGGGCTGGCTCGTTGTCTTTAAGCTGCCCGAACTTGTTGCGCTGCTCAACCCCGTGGCACTTGCCCTGCTCGCCGTCGGCGGCGTGTGCTACACCGCGGGCGTGCCGTTCTATATCGCCAAAAACGTGCGCTATCTGCACAGCGTGTTTCACCTGTGGGTGCTCGCCGGCAGCATCTTCCAGTTCATGGCGGTGATCCTCTTCGTAATCTAGCGACCACGCCTGCGCGCCCGCGTTCTCGTTTGGGCGCCGGTGCAATTGCCGTATCCGCCATCAACGTTTTAACCTGACGTCCCGAATCTTGGAGGTTCGAGAAACTCCCGATGGACATAACCATCTCCCTTATCACCACCCTCGTTTTGACCCTCATCAACGGCTACTTCTCTATGTCCGAGATGGCGCTCACCACGGCCAAGCGCGCCGTGTTGGAGCACGAGGCCGAGGAAGGCGACAAGCGCGCCGAGCGTGCCATTAAGCTGGCTGCCGACTCCGACCAGCTGCTCGCCACCATCCAGGTTGCCATTACGCTCGTGGGCTTCGCCTCGTCCGCCGTCGCCTCGACGAGTCTGTCCGACCCGCTCGCCACGTGGCTCATGAGCTTTGGCATCGCGCCGCTCTCCGCCATCGCGCGCGGCCTGGCGCCGGTCATCATCACCGTCGCGGTCGCCTTCGTGTCCATCGTGATCGGCGAGCTCGTCCCCAAGCGCATCGGCCTGGCCAATGCCGAGGGCGTGTCCAAGCAGGTCGTGGGACCGTTGTCGTTTTTCCAAAAGATCGCCCGTCCGCTCGTGTGGCTGACCGGCGCCTGCTCCGATGGCCTGGCCCGCATCCTGCGCATCAAGAGCGCCGACGACCGCCAAAACGTCTCGGAAGAAGAGATCAAGTACATGGTCTCGGAGCAGGACGACCTGCTCGACGAGGAAAAGCGTATGATCCACGAGATCTTTGACTTGGGCGATACCGTTGCCCGCGAGGTCATGGTGCCGCGCGTGGACACCACCATGTGCGAGGACGACGAGACGGTCGCCGACGTGCTGTCCACCATGCGCCAGACCGGCTTCAGCCGCATCCCCGTCTATCACGAGGATCCCGACAACGTCGCCGGCATTGCGCACATCAAGGACCTGATCCAACCCGCGCTCGACGGCAAGGGTGACCAGCCCATCGCCGGCTTTTTGCGCGACGCCACCTTTGTGCCCGACACCAAGGACATCCTGCCGCTACTGTCCGAGATGCAGACCTCGCACGACCAGATCGTGGTGGTCGTGGACGAGTACGGCGGCACGGCCGGCATTATCACCATCGAGGATATCGTCGAGGAGATCGTCGGCGAGATCGAGGACGAGTTCGACCCCGACAACAAGTATCTCACGCGCCTTTCGCGCCGCGAGTGGCTCGTTGATGGGCGTTTTTCGTGCGATGACGCGATTGAGCTTGGTTGGCCGCTCGAGGAAAGCGATGATTATGAGACCATCGCCGGCTGGATTTTGGAGCTTTGCGACTCGGTGCCCGACATCGGAGAGGTGTTTGAGGTTGCAGGGTACAAGTTCAAGGTGCAGTCGATGCGTGGCCAGCGCATCTCGCTCATTCGCGTGATCGCTCCGGCCGAAACCGATAAGAAGGATTCCGAGTCTTCGGTAGACGAGCCGACGTCGTCGGGTGCGGGTTCCGCGAATCCACACGACGGCGACGAGTAGGACAAGGAAGAGTAGGGGAGAGTTATGGCAGGCCTGTTCAACATCCTTAAGGTCACCGTCAGCGAGGACAAGATCTGCGCGCATGTGCTGGTGAACCCCGGCATGCCGCTCATGACCTCGGAGGATATCGAGGCCACGGCGCGCGTGTATTACCTGGTGCCGGCGATTGCCAAGCACCTGTGCCTGGGTGATTCCGGTCGCGAGTTCCAGGACTGCATGGGCCAGACCGAGCTCTGCCACCTGCTGGAGCACGTGACGGTTGAGCTCATGAACGAGACCGGTCTTGCCGGTAGCATCTCGTGCGGCCGCACGCGCGTAAGCGAGCACGACGAGCGCGTCTTTGAGGTTGAGCTTTCGTGCCCCGATGACGCACTGGCCATTGGTGCGCTGTCGTCGGCTACCTTTATGATGGACTGGGCGTACCTGCATGCCGACCAGCCTGCCCCCGACGTGGAAGGCACGGTCGCGGGTCTGCGCAACCTGGTGTTGGGCATGCGCGCCGAGGCCGAGGGCAAGGATCCTCACGAGGCCGTCGCCGCTGCGAACGGCGAAGATGCTGCCGAGGACGAGGGCGCTGACGAGGGCGATGTGCCGGTCGACGCCGAGCTCGTTGCCGATGCGACCGCCGAGCCCGTTCCCGCCGAGCCCCAGGGCGTCCCCAACTTTGACGACGAGCCCCAGGTGGCGATTGATACCGAGGGCGCGGTTGCCGAGAACCACGAGGCCTCCGCTGCCGTCTTTGGCGGTGCTGCGACGGTTCCGGCAGGACCTGCGCATGAGGGCGGCCTGCCGCTCGTGGACGGCGCCGGCGAGGACCCGGGTGCCACGGTGGCCATGCCGGCTATGCCCCAGGAGTAGGCCTACGCGTTTATCACCATCACGTACCTGCGCCTTTACCGTACGCAGATGAGCGGAGCGGCAAGTGATGCGCTGCGGGTATAATGGACAGCATTCAAACGGTGGGCACCGACGTGCCCGCAGGAGAGGAATGATCATGGGTAAGACTTTCAGCTTTGTCTCCGGCGCACTTTTTGGTGCCGCTGCCGGCGCTATTGTCGGCGTTGCTCTGGCCCCGCGCTCGGGCGCCGAGACCCGCGCCATGGCTGCCGATATCGCCAACGACGCCTGGGACAATATGCGCGACACCTACGAGCACAGCGCCGAGGAGGCCCGTGCTGCGGTGAATGACTTTGGCCCGATGGTCGACGCCAAGACCGACGACCTGCGCGCCAAGGTCGACCTGGCCCGCGAGCGCATGGACCAGCTGCGCGAGCAGCTCAACGACGCCATTTCGGGCGGCAACGTGACGCCTGCCGCCGACGTCGTGGTCGAGAACGCCGTCGAGGCTGATACCGAGGCTGCGGAGCCCTCGACCGAGGCATAATGCGCGCCGGGGATTTTGTCGGCGCCAAGATCTATCGCAAGCCTACTGAGGACAAGCGTACCAAAAAGGACGGCACACCGCGCAGCCCTAAAAAGCTCGGAAAGATTCACTTTCCGGTCTTTACCCCGGGCGGTACGCGCGTGGTCGGCTTTATGGTCCGCCAGTCCGATATCGCGGGCATGATCGAGCGTCCCGACCGATTCGTAGCGCTCGACGCCATTGGTGTCTACGAGGGCGCCATTGCGGTCGATGACGTCAAGGACACGTACGATGCCGCCGCTGCCAAGCGCCTCGACATCAACCTGGACGATTGCATCATCTGGGTCGGTATGGACGTGCGCACGGAATCAGGCGACGTCGTGGGCTATTGCTCGGACGTTGAGTTCAAGCCACGCTCGGGCATCGTGCAGGCATTCTATGTGACCGCCGGTGCTGCTTCGAGTGTTTTGGTTGGTGACACGCAGGTGCCGCCGACGATGCTGCGCGGCTATGCGGACGGCGCGATGATTGTTTCGGACGAGGTCAAGTCGCTCGGGTATTCGGGCGGCGCCGCCGCAAAGGCCGCCGAGGCAAGCGTCGTGGTGGGCGATAAGGTCAAAAAGGGCGCCAAGGTGCTCGACGACAAGGGATCGGTTGCCGTGGACAAGGGCAGTCGCGCACTGGGCAAGCAGCTCGGCAAGACGCGCGGCATGTTCAAGGCGTTTAAGGACGAATACCAAAAGGCGAGCGGAGGCTCGTCAAAAGCTACAAAATAGCGACGTACCAAATGATGGGAGGCAAGCCGGAGACCTGTTGCTCCGGCTTGCTGTGTTTATGGGGGAGGGCACATGCGCCAAAACGGATCCAACTTAAACGGGCGTTCGGGTGCGCGTCCGACGGCGCGCCGCGACCTGGGGCAGCTGCCCAGCGGTCAGCGCAAGCGTCACCGTAAGCCCGGCGCGATGTACCTCAACCATAGCCGCGGGTTTAGCGACCGCAGTGCGCGCATCGGCAACAGCCGTACGCCCCGTCGTTCGTCTCGCCTGCCCTACGCACTCATCGCCGTGGGCTGTGCGCTCGTGCTGTTTATCGCTGCCGTCGTGGGCTACGTCAACCGCAGCGTGGACGTGGAGCTCAACGGCCAGAAGACCGCGGTGCGCGTGGGCTCTACGTTGCAGAATCTTATCGACGATCAAAGCCTGGCCGAAACATACGACGCCGGCGATCTGCTGGCCGTCGACGACAGCGTGCTCAAGCGCCATGGCGGTGAAAAGCTGTCGGTGAAGGTCGACGGCAAGCGCGTGAAGCAAGGCAAATGGGATAGTCGCGAGCTTACGGGCGGCGAGAAGGTGACGGTCAAGGACGGCCGCAACGTGTACGAAAAGCACGAGGTCCAGGCCACGACTATCGAGCCAAAGCTTAAGGTCGAGGGCACGGGCGCCATTGAGTATGTCAAAACCTGGGGCGTTCAGGGTCGCTCCGAGGTATGGGTCGGCGAGCAGTCGGGCAAGACGCAGGACCGCGGCGAGGTCGTGCCCGCCACCGACTGCGTGGTCGAGTGCGCAAGCGTAGCGCCCAAGGGCAACGAAAAGTACGTGGCCCTGACATTTGACGAAGGTCCGAGCGGCGCGACCAAGCAGATCTTGCAGGTGCTCAAGGAAAAGGGCGTCACGGCGACATTCTTCCTTTCGGGCGATGCGGCCGAGGCCTCGCCCGCTACTGCCAAAGCGATTGTCGATGCCGGGTGCGAGGTCGGCTCCAACAGCTACAGCGATGATTCGCTCAAGGGCGAGGATCGCGAGACGGTGCGCAAGCAGATCGCGAAGGGCACCGAGGCGATTAAGTCGGCGACCGGCGTCGAGACGATGTTGCTGCGTGCCCCCTACGCCGCGTTTGACGAGCAAAACTGGATCGACTCGATGGACCTGGTATCCGCTGTGGTTTCGTGGAATATCGATTCGGGCGACTGGCTGCTCAACGGCGCCGACGAGCAAGTATCGACCGTGCTCGACTCGATGACGCCGGGCAATATTGTGCTGCTTACCGATAGCGATGAGTGCGCCGAGCAGACGCTCGAGGCGCTGCCGCAGATTATCGATGGCCTTGTCGCCGACGGCTACAAGATCGTGACGCTCAGCGACCTGGTCAAGACGGACACGGCATTGAGCAAAAAGCTCACCTCGCTCACCAAGGTTTCCATGCCCAAAAACGCCGTGTTCCCCCAACTCCCCGAGGACGACGACACCACAGAGTAGTCATCGGGGACGTGCCTAAACGACTGGTCGTTTAGGACGGTCTTAATCGCTTTGTCCCACCGCGCTCATCCGGCTCTATGTCACGGATGCGTCAGCGTTTGGTATGCCTGCAATGTGCAGCGCATAAATTCGGTGCCGCAGCGCGATGCTGATGCTATAGTTACTGCGGTTAATGAGGGTCAAGAGAAAGGTTACAGGTGAAATCCAAACCTCGACCATACAGTCGATGACCCCATGCAGGTGCTTTCTGCGCGTGCACGGGGTGTGAGCGCCGAGCGGCGTGCCGCCCGCGCATGCGTATACATATCTAAAAGTCCACGGATTGCGTGCCGGCATGGTCGCGCGGTCCGTAGGAATAATGATGGGGAGCACCATTGAATTATCTGAGTGAGATGCTCAAATTGCCGGTCTTGGACGTCGACGGCGAAAAGCTCGGCGTGGTTAACGATTTTGGCATTGCAACCGGCGAAGTTTTTCCACACGTGACGTCGCTCGCGTTCCGTGGTCCCGGCAAGACGCCGTTTATGATCAGCTGGCGCAAATGGGTCGACCGTATCGACGAGACGGGTGTACACCTTAAGACGTCGGCCACCGAAATCCGTTTTTCGTACTTGCAGCCGACCGAACTCTTGCTTGCCCGCGACGTGCTTAACAAGCAGATTGTCGACACGCAGGGCATGAAGGTCGTGCGCGTAAACGACATCAAGTTCTCTATGTCGGGCGAAAATCAGCTGCGCCTGCTGGGCGCCGAGGTCGGTGCTCGCGGTCTGCTACGCGCCATCAGCCCCACGCTCGAGCATGTCGTCGAGGGCTTTATGAAGCACTTGGGCAAGCCGCTCAGCGAGGACATTATCGCCTGGTCTTACATGGACCTGCTCGATCGCTCGACTAAGAACATCCAGCTCTCGGTGTCGCACAAGACGCTTGGCGAGCTGCATCCTGCCGACATTGCCGACATTATCGAGCAGCTCGACCCGCGCCTGCGCGCGCAGGTGTTCGCGCAGCTCGACACCGCCCAGGCCGCCGAGGCCATCTCGGAGTTCGATGACGACGAGCTCATGACCGAGATGCTCGAGGGTCTGTCCGATACCGACGCATCGTCGATGCTGGCCATGATGGACCCGGACGACGCTGCCGACCTGATCGACGAGCTCGATTATGAGAAGGCCGAGAAGCTCCTGCGCCTGATGGGCGTCAAGGAGGAGAAGGCGATTCGTAATCTGCTGGGCTACGAGGACAACACCGCCGGCCGCATCATGACCTCGGAGTTTGTCTCGCTGCCCGCCACGGCGACGGTCGGCGACGCCATCGAGGCGATTCGCAAACTCGACGAGGACTTTGAGAGCGTCTACTACGTCTATACCGAGGATCCGAGCGGCATGCTGACCGGCGTGCTTTCGCTGCGCACGCTGATCGTAGCCGACCGCGACGCCACGCTGGGTCAGCTGGCCTATCGCGACCTGGTCTATGTGTCGCCCGACGAGGACCAGGAAGACGTGACGGACGAGATGACCAAGTACGACCTGGTTGCCATCCCTGTCTGCGACGAGAACCGTCATATCCTGGGTATCGTAACCTTCGACGACGCCATGGATGTTATCGCCGAGGAGCATCAGGAGGACCTGCAGATCGCCGGTGTCGGCTCGGGCGATAGCGCGTCGGACGACTCGACGAACGTGCTCAGCTGGTTTGTGCATCGCCAGTACTGGGTTGTCGTGTGGGGCATTGCCTCGTGCATTATGGCGACCGTGTTGGGAACGGCACTCGGCTCCGCGCATCTGGTGGTGTTCCCCATGTGCGCCATGCCGCTCGTGCTGCTGGCGGCCTCGCGCATGGTGTCGTTCGTCAAGAACTACTTCTTGGAGTATGACGGTCACGACGACGAGCCCAAGCCGTATCTGGGGTTCTTCTTCCAGAGCACGGGCATGGGCCTGATTCTGTCACTCGTGACCTACCTGTGCGCCCAGCTGGTGCGCACCGCCGCGTTCCCCGATGCGCCCATGTTTGAGGAGCAACTCTTTACCGGGTGCTTTAATATCGCTGCCATCATTTGCCTGGTCGGCAACATGAGCGCCGTGATTTACTTGATGGTGCTGTTCTGGCGTGACGAGCATGACCTCAACACGTCGGGCACCGCCATGAACGTTATTGCCGTCATGATCTCGTGCGTAGCGTACTGCGCCGCTGCGGTGCTGCTCACCATGTCGGTCATTGGTTAGGTGGTCGCGTGCAAAATACCAAGCAAAAGTCGGGCACCAAGCAAAAGTTGACCATCGCGGCCATCTTTGGCGCTATGGGCCCCGGTCTGCTGGCGGCGCTTTCGGGCAATGACGCCGGCGGCATTGCAACGTATTCCAGCGCGGGCGCCAGCTATGGCTACAAGATGCTCTGGATGCTTCCCGTCATGACTGTGCTGCTCATCGTGACGCAGGAGACCGCGGCGCGCTGCGGCTGCGTCACGGGCAAGGGCCTGGCATCGCTCATTCGCGAGCGCTTTGGCGTGCGCAAGAGTGTACTTGCTATGGCGGCGCTGTTGATCGCCAACACGGCTGTGACCATTTCGGAGTTTGCGGGCATCGCCAGCGGCCTTGCTCTCTTTGGCGTGCCGGCGAGCATCTCGGTGCCGTTGGTGGCGCTGCTGGTGTGGATGCTTACCATGTCGGGTAGTTTCCAGCGCATCGAGAAGATTCTGCTGCTGGTGAGTTGCGTGTTCGTGACCTATATTGTCGCCGCATTTATGGCTGGCCCCAACTGGGGTGAGGTCGCGGTCGACCTGGTCGTGCCTAACATTCAAAATGACCCCAGCTACGTGTCGCTCGTGGTCGCGACGATCGGTACCACCATCGCGCCGTGGATGATTTTCTTGGCGCAGAACAACGTGGTCGATAAGAACGCGGGCGAGGACGATATCGTGCTGCAGCGCATCGATACCGTGAGCGGCTCGCTTGCCGCCGATGTCATTGCCGGCTTTATTATCATCACGACCGGTACGGTGTTGTTCCCGGCGGGTATTCAGATTAGCGATGCTGCCGATGCCGCCCGCGCGTTGGAGCCTATTGCGGGTCAGTGGTCCACGGTACTGTTTGCCTCGGGCCTGGTCGCGGCGAGCTTCTTGGCTGCCTGCGTGCTGCCGGGCGTTACGTCGAGCGCTATCTGCGAGGCATTTGGCTGGGAGCGCGGTGCCGACCGCAGCTGGGACGAGGCCCCGGTCTATCGCGGCATCATTACGGCCATCATCGGTATCTCTGCCGTGCTGGTGCTTATGCCCGGCGTCGATCTGTTCCAGATTATGATGACCTCACAGGTCATCAATGGTGTGCTGTTGCCCGTGGTTCTGGTGTTCCAGGTGGTTATCGCAGCCGACCGTCACATTATGGGTGCCAACCGCAACGGCCGCGTGTGGAATGTGCTCACTTGGGCGACTATCGGTGTGATTACGGTGCTCACGGTCGTCATGTTTGTTCTGCAGGCGATGGGCTACAGCGCTTAACGCCCACTTTTGCTTCCGAACAAGCCGCAGCGATGGGCCGCGGCCTGTTTTTTTGTCTGCTATAGGGTGTTAGTTATATAGCAATGGACAAAAATGCCAAATATGAGTACTGTTGCTAAGTGAATAGCATTTACATCCTAAAAGATAATGAACATAGCCTTTAGTATGTTCATTAAAATTGGCTCCAATACGCCTTAAACCAGTCAGGTTGGCTGCTTTAGGGGGTTGTAGGGGTCGCTCGGACGTCATTTTGGGTGGTTTTGCCTGCTACTAAAATGGTAACAGTACTCATATTTGCCCTTTTTTGCCCACAGACCTTTGAGGGTGCGGCGAAAAGGGCTTGTTTTGATTGTTTGGGGCAGGCACGAGGCGCGGAAACGATGTCTGGAGCGACGGAGCGGCCTGGAATTCATCCGTAGAGGTCTTCATTGGCTGCGCCAGGAGTGTCCCTAACTGCCGGAGGGGGTGTCTGCCGTGGCAGACACCCCCTCCGGATGTGGGAAGTTTGCGCTGCAGGTTACTTGTCGGTGCCCAACTTGTGCGGCTTGAAGGCAAGCGCATTGATGAGTGCGTCGGTGGCAGACTTGACGGCTGCCGGCTGCGGATCGTTGACGTGATCCTCGGGATGCACGGGCAGGTCCTTCTTGACTGCGTCGTGGATCAAGTTGAGGTACTCAGTCACGCCAGTGGTCGATAGGTGCGTGCCATCGCCATCGAACAGGTCGTTGCGGTTGGCGCTGTATCCGTACCAGTCGATAACGCGCACGTTCTTGTAGCGCGTAACGGCGTTAGCGATGGCCTGGTTGGTAGAGCCAACCCACGGCTGCGGACTGCGCGTGTTCACAAACACCACAATACGCTTATCTCCTGCATCGGCCATGATGGCGTCGATTTGGTCGTCGGTTACCAAGCCGTTGGTGCCCAGCGCAAAGACCACGATCTTGCCGGCAAGGTTCTGTTGAAGATAGCCCTCAAATGTCGCACGGCCCGCATCGAACTGGCGGCCCTTTTCGGCATCGATATGGCTGTGCGGGAACACGCCGTCAAAGGTGTCCACGGCACGCAGCGACACGGAGTCACCGATCATCAACAGGTCGTAGGAGCCGTCGGGGAAGCCGTCGTTGTCCTTGTCGGTGTCGTCGGCCGCCTGCTGGTCGGTGGGTGCGGCGTTCTTGGCTTCCTTGTTCAGAACTTCGGCGCCCTCGCCGCTCAGCGCAGACGTCTCGGGCACAAAGATCAGGCCGCCCAGTGCAACGACCAACACGACAGCGCAGGCTGCGCAGGCAGGGACGTGCGCGCGCACCCAGTTGGCGGGCGTGGCGGTGCCGTCGCGGAACTCGGATACGGTGCGCCCAAAGGCGCCCTTTCTAAACGGCGTCTCGATAAAGCGATATGAGCATTCGGCCACGGCGACCACCAACAGCACCTGCAAAATGTACTGCCACCACGGTGTATCGTTGATGTTGGCGACCGGGTTCATGAGCAACAGCAGGGGATAGTGCCACAGGTAGATGCTGTACGAGCGCTTGCCAACCCACACGAGCGGCTCGGCGGACAGCGCGCGGGCAACCATTCCCTGGGGCTGCACGCAGGCCGCGATGACCATGAGCGTGAGGATCGAGCACAGCAGCGTGCCTCCGCGATACTGGAAGGCGGTGTAGCCGTTGGTGAGCGCGACCATGGCGGCAAGGCCAACCAGACCCACGACGCCCAATACATCGATGGATGCGGGCGAGGACCAAAAACGCACGAGGGCGCTCGGCTGTGCCGGTGCGGTCTCGGCTGCTTCGTCGGCCTTCTCGCCAGGCTTGTCCTCGGCGTTCTTGCCGTGCTTGGCGGCTCCAGCCAGGCGATTGAGCCCCAGACGACGAGCGAGACGCACCGGCGCCAGGTCGCGATCGGGGATAAAGGCCATCCAGGCACCCAGCAGCAGCGAGAACACACGGGTGTCGGTGCCGTAGTACACGCGGCTGGGGTCGGCGGCAGGGTTGTAAAGCACCATCATGGCGAGGGCAGATACCGCGGCAAGGCCCAGAACCACGCGGCGCGTGTTGGGTTTGCTCACATGCATGGATACCATGGCAAACAGCAGTGGCGGCCAAATCAGGTAGAACTGTTCCTCGATGGCAAGCGACCAAAAGTGCGTGAGCGGCGAGGGGTCGCCCAGAGCATTGAAGTACGAGACGTTTTGGGCAATCTGCCACCAGTTGTTGAAGAACAACAGCGACGGCAGGATGTCGGGGCGCATCTTGGTGAGCATCACGTGGTTGAAGACGGTGCACAGAGCACAGGTCACCACCACGACGGTCACCACGGCGGGGACCAGGCGACGGATGCGGCGGATCCAGAAGCTCTTGAGGTCGATGCGGCCGGTCTTAGCGACTTCGTTGAGCAGCAAGCGCGTGATCAGATAGCCCGAAAGCACAAAGAAGATCGTGACGCCGAGCAGGCCGCCCTGAGCCCACGTGAGGTTAAGGTGATAGAGCACCACCGCGACGACGGCGAGCGTACGCAGGCCGTCGAGTGCAGGGATGTAGCGGGACTTGGGGCGAGCAGGCGTCTGCTCCGCGGCGGGAGTGTTGGCGCGGCCCGCATTGTTTGCAGAAGCGCGATGGGGGCTCGTGGTGCGTCGCGGCTCGTTGGCACGGCGTTCGCTCTTCACGCGTTCGTGCGGCGCCGGCTCGTTGCCCGTGCGGCGTCGACCGCGCGAGCCCGATTGCGAGAATTGTTCCATAAAACATCATCCAATGACGAGAATAATCAGCACGTATTCATTGTAGCTGCCTGCTCCTGTGAATGCTTGCTGCTGGCGCAACCTCAAGGGTGCGTTCACATCAAAGTGAACTAAAGTTATAGAGGTGCGAAGGCGCGCAATCGACGGTCGACGGTGGGTGCAAAGCCCGCAGATGAGGAGGTTTCCATGGCAGATCGCGGCATCGTTGCGGTGTTCGGCAGCATGAACATGGACCTTTCGGTGGCGTGCGAGCGCATACCGCGTGCGGGCGAGACCGTCGGCGGCAGCGGGTTTATCACCAACGCCGGCGGCAAAGGCGCCAATCAGGCCGTAGCTGCCGCGCGTATGGGCGCGTGCACGCACATGATCGGCGCGGTCGGTCGCGACGCGTTCGGCGCGTCGCTCGTGGTGGGGCTCCAAGACGCCGGCGTGGACTGTGACTTTGTAGTGCATCGCGATGACGTGGAGACGGGAACGGCGACCATCATTCGCTGCGAGGGCGACAACCGCATCGTACTGTCACCGGGCGCCAACCATGCGCTTGCGGGCGCGGACGTTGCCTGCGCGCTGAGGCGTCTGGTGGCCCATGAGCTCGACGGCGACGCCAGCGAGATTGCCCCGGCTGCCGGAAGCGTCTTTATCGCCCAGGGCGAATGTGACCTTGCGGCGACGGCCGAGGCGCTTGTTTGCGCTCACGAGCTGGGGTTCTATACGGTCTTTAATCCAGCGCCTGCCTGCGAGCTGCCTGCGGAGGTCTGGCCTGCGGTCGACCTGGTCTGTCCCAACGAGACCGAGTGCCAAGTGCTGACGGGCATTCTGCCCACGGATGATGTGAGTTGCGTCACCGCGCTCAATGCGCTGCTCGACAAGGGTGCCGGGGCTGCGGTCATCACGTTGGGCGGTGCCGGCTCGGTTACGCTCGGCGATGGCGGTGAGCTGCTGCGCATGCCGGCACTTTCGAGTACGGTAGTCGATACCACGGCCGCCGGCGATACGTTTATTGGCGCGTTGGCGGCGGCTCGCCTAGAGGGCCTGCCGCTCTTTGAGTGCATGGCCGCGGGTGCTCGCGCCTCGGCAGTGACGGTGTCGCGCCTGGGCGCTCAGCAATCGATTCCCACGCGCGCCGAAGTTGAACATTGGTTTGGTTAAACGATAAAGACGGAGAAGCGGAGTAGAACAATGGCAATCAAGAAGCTGATCCTTGATCTGGATATGGGAGTGGACGATGCGATGGCGCTGGCCTATGCCATCGCGAGCCCCGAGGTGGAGCTCGTGGGCATCACCACGTGCTTTGGCAACGTGCGCGTCGAGCAATCGGCGCACAATTGCCTGGCGGTGCTCGATCTGCTGGGTCGCCCCGAGGTTCCGGTGTACCTGGGTGCCGACCGTCCTCTGCAGGCGACTGAGCCCTATACGCCGCCGGCGTCCACCGCGCTCATTCACGGCAAGAACGGCATCGGCGGCGCGAGCGTGCCCGCGTCGCCCTACGAGCCGGTGGGGGCGACCTCGGCCGACGGTAACGCTGCGGTCGATTATCTGATCGATGCCGCGCGCACCTATGGTCCCGATCTGATTTACGTGGCGACCGGCCCGCTCTCCAACCTGGCGCTCGCCCTGGAGCGCGATGCGGCGGCAATGATGTCCATCGGCCGCGTGGTCGTGATGGGCGGCGCTCTTACCGTGCCCGGCAACGTGAGCGCGGGCGCCGAGGCCAATATGGCGAGCGACCCCGAGGCAGCCGACGCGGTGCTGCGCTCGGGCCGTAAGCTCACCATGGTGGGTCTGGACGTGACGCATCGCGTGGTGCTCACACGCCGCGACATTGCCGGCTGGACGGGCTCGGGCACTATGGCGGGCTGCGCATTTGCGAGCATGGTCGAGCACTACATTGGCTCGTACGAGATGAACGCACCCTACCTGGGTGGTTGTGCGCTGCACGATCCGCTGGCCGTTGCCGTGGCGATCGACCCCACGCTCGTAGGTGCGCTCGGCTGCAACCTGCGTGTTGATCTGCTGGGCGAGTACCGCGGTCGCACCATCTGCGATGAGCGTCGCCTGTCCGATCCGGACAAGAGCGCGCTTGTGGCACTGACCGTGGATGCTCCGCGCTTCCTGTCCGAGTTCAAGACACGTATGGCCCGTGTCCTTGGCTAAGTTGTCTTTTTGGGACGGGGCTTTTTTGACTGGTATGATTGGTGTGACCATTCGAACCAGCTAAAAGAGCCCGTCCCAAATTGACTACCGAGAGGATCTGCCATGGAGCGCATCGCGAGTTTTTCCGTTGACCATCTGCTGCTTGAGCCCGGCGTGTATGTGAGCCGCATCGACCGCGATCCGGCGACCGGTGCTGCCGTCACCACGTTTGACCTGCGCCTGACCACGCCCAACAAGGAGCCGGTCATGAACACCGCCGAGTGCCATACCATTGAGCACCTGGGCGCGACGTTCCTTCGCAATCATGCCGAGTGGTCGAGCCGCATTGTCTACTTTGGCCCCATGGGCTGCCGCACGGGCTTTTACCTCGTCGTATTTGGCGAGGTGACGAGCGAGGAGATCCTGCCGCTCGTGCGTGAGCTGTTCGAGTTTGTCGCCGACTTTGAGGGCGATGTCCCCGGTGCCGCTCCTGAGGAGTGCGGCAACTACCTGGACCAGAACCTTCCCATGGCTAACTGGCTCGCGCGCCGTTACCTCAACCGCGACCTGGCCGATATCGACGAGGGGCACCTGCACTATCAGCAGGCGTAAGGGCTTTATCGCCCAAAACGAGCGCATTAGGCGCCTTCGCTTATGCGGGGGTGCCTTTTTGCTGAGTGGTCGGGACGAGTGTTTAAAATCGCTTATGTTTGTTCTAGAATGTTCATACTGTCACATAAACGAACAGGAGCGAACATGCATATCTACTCTGTCAACGATCCCGAGTTCAAGTCCTATGGCAACGTTTGGGATAACGTTCCGTCCGAGCTTACGTCGCCCGTGCTCGAGGCGCTCTCTGCCACGCCCATTCCCGAGGGCAGCAAGTACGTTGCAAGTGCGCCGGAGCTCGAGGACGTCAAGGATGCCGACAAGCTTGGCTTTCTCATGTTTGGTGGCCGTCCCTTCCAGCTCGGCTGGTGCAACGGCCACAATACACGACTCAACTGCCTGGAGTATCACCGCGCGAGCGAATTCAACCTGGGCGCTCGCGACTTTATCCTGCTCGTGGCGCATCGCTGGGAGATCGAGGACGGCAAGCTCGACACCGCGTGCGTCAAGGCGTTTCGCGTGCCGGCGGGTACGGTCGTCGAAGTCTTCAACACCACGCTCCACTACACGCCGTGCATGGTCGACGACGGTGGCTTCCAGGTGATGGTGGCGCTGCCCGCCGGCACCAACGGCCCGCGCCCCGAGGTCGCGGCCGACATGCCTGCGGCCGGCGACAGCTACTGCTACTGGAAGGCCGACAAGTGGGTCCTCTGCCATGCTGACAGCCCCAAGGCAGCCGAAGGCGGCTACGTAGGCCTCATCGGCAAAAATCTCGACATCACCGTGGACTAGAATCTTCCGTCTCGATCTGTAACATCTAGCGGGCTAAATCGTCTCTACCTGTTACAGATTTAGACAAACTGCAGGGGACAGACCGAACAATCTCGATCTGTAACACCAGGCCCGGTTTTGACGGCCTACCTGTTACAGATCGAGACAAACGGGCCCAAACCACCACAAAGGTGCCTGTCCCCATTGCGGTGGCTGCCTAGAGTTGGCTGCGCAGATAGTCAGCCATATATGGAACGGCGAAACGCACGTAACCGCGGCGCGCCTGTTCGATTACGCCGGCGTCGATGAGGCGCCGGCGATACTTTTGCGCATAGTCGGGTGTGACTGACATACGTTTCGCTACATCGGAAATGCGCGAAACGGCGTCTTCGTCATCAGTCATTGCGTCGAGAAACGCGACGTCTTGGTCCGATAGCGCGGCGAGCGTCGTTTCACAAACATCGTTTTCGAAATCGGCTTTTGACGCTTCGATAGCTCCGTCGACTTGCTCTGGCGTTACGTGTTCTCCTGTCTTGCAGCGATTGCCGATGTTATAGCCGATGAGCTGCAGCATATAGGGCGAGCCTTGGGTTGCGCGAGCGGCACGGAGGCGAAGATCGCCTGGAATATCAAGGTCGAGCTCTTCGAAAGCCCGCTGATAATAGGCATCGACATCTCCGACTGAAAGCGGTTCGAGCGTGACCTTGCGAGCGCGGTTGAGAAATGTCAGCACGCGGTCATTGAGCGTTGCACAGACGGCTCCCGGGAGACCTGCCATAACAAGCGCGACGTTGAGTCCCTCACCGACCAGCTCTTGATAGGCGGTGACGAGCTGTCTAATCTCAGGTGAATTAGCTTGGAGCTCATCGATAAGGATGAGGATGCCGTGCCCCTGCTCGGTCAGCTTGCGCGCCAGCTGCGTGAGTTTGAACTGGAAACTCTTGGTCTCCTGCACATCGCGTGTGAACTCGAGACCGGCTGAGAAGCCGAAGACGCTCAAGCTACCGCCAGAAAGTTTGGGGAGATGACGCTTGCTGACATAAGGCTCGCCTGCTTCTTGGATTTTTTCAACAATGCGCTCAAGCATATCTTCGGAGGCTACGGTGGGTGTGGCGACAACAAAACCGAGCTTGCGTGCGCGGTCGGCAAGTTCCCACAGAAGAACCGTCTTGCCGCTGCCTCGCTGGCCGAGCATGAGCATGGCTCGGTCTCGATTGCCCGGCTCCTGCTCAAGACCGGAGATGAATGTCGAAATCACGTTCCCGCGACCCACCAGATAGGACGGGCGATTTCCAAATGAGGGGGAGAAGATGGTTTCAGTCATAAGTCTCCTTTCCTTTTTTTCCTATTTTTTCCTTTCTTTCCTATTCAGTCAAATGAATTGCTGAGCGAAGGCGGTTACGTAGGCCTCGTCGGCAAAAACCTCGACATCGCCTGCGACTAGAATCTTCTGTCTCGATCTGTAACATCTAGCGGGCTAAATCGTCTCTACCTGTTACAGATTTAGACAAACTGCAGGGGACAGACCGAACAATCTCGATCTGTAACACCAGGCCCGGTTTTGACGGCCTACCTGTTACAGATCGAGACAAACGGGCCCAAACCACCACAAAGGTGCCTGTCCCCATTGCGGTGGTGTAGGGCGGCGGTATCAAAAAGTGTCAGGCGGGGGCGGCTGCCGGGCCGCCGTGTGCGAAAAGAAGTGTCGGCCTGCGTCGCTGTCGTTGGGCGAGGCCCTATTTGCGGGGATACTGAAACCACGACAAGCAGCGTATGAAAGGATCGATGCATGGCTTTCCGTAATGACTTCCTGTGGGGCGGCGCGACGGCTGCTAACCAGTGCGAGGGCGCCTACAACGTGGACGGCCGCGGCCTTGCCAACGTGGACGTGGCTCCGCACGGCCCCGAGCGCTATGCGGTGGTCTCCGGCCAGCGTAAAATGCTCGACTTCGAGGACGGCTATTACTACCCCGCGCAGACCGGCATTGATTTCTACCACCACTACAAGGAGGACATCGCCCTCTTTGCCGAGATGGGCTTTAAGACCTTCCGCATGAGCCTGGCGTGGACCCGCATCTTCCCCAACGGCGACGAGACCGAGCCCAACGAGGCTGGCCTGGCCTTCTACGAGGACGTGTTCCGCGAGTGTCAGGCGCACGGCATCGAGCCGCTCGTGACCATCACGCACTTCGACTGCCCGATTCACCTCATCAAGGAGTATGGCGGCTGGCGCAACCGCAAGCTCATCGACTTCTACAAGAACCTCGCGACCACGATCTTCACCCGCTACAAGGGCCTGGTGAAGTACTGGCTTACCTTCAACGAGATCAATATGATTCTGCACCTGCCGTTTATGGGTGCCGGTCTGGTCTTTGAGGAAGGCGAGAACAAGGAGGCCGTCGAGTACCTGGCCGCCCACAACGAGCTCGTCGCCAGCGCTTGGGCAACCAAGATTGCCCACGAGATCGACCCCGAGGTCAAGATCGGCTGCATGCTCGCCGCAGGTAGCTACTACCCCTACAGCTGCCGTCCGGGCGATGTGCGCCAGGCGCAGCTCGATAACCAGGACAACTATTTCTTCGTCGACGTCCAGAGCCGCGGCTACTACCCGGCATATGCTGTCAAGAAGCTCGAGCGTTTGGGCATCGATGTGGGTATGACCGACGAGGACCGCGAGATTCTGGCCGCCAACACCGTCGACTTCATCAGCTTTAGCTATTACAGCACCCGTTGCTCCGCCGGTGCCGATAACCCCGATGTCGAGCGCACCCAGGGCAACGCCTTCGTCGGTGCCAAGAACCCCTACCTGCAGGAGAGCCAGTGGGGCTGGGCCATCGATCCGCTGGGCTTCCGTATTACGCTCAACGGCCTGTACGACCGTTATCAGAAGCCACTGTTTGTGGTTGAGAACGGTCTGGGCGCCAAGGATGTTGTCGAGGAGGATGGCTCCATCAACGATGACTACCGTATCGACTATCTGCGCCAGCATATTGCCGCGATGCGCGATGCGGTGACCGAGGATGGCGTTGACCTGCTGGGCTACACCACCTGGGGTCCGATCGACCTGGTGTCTGCCGGCACGGGCGAGATGTCCAAGCGCTATGGCTTTATCTATGTGGATCGCGACGATGCGGGCAACGGCACCCTCAAGCGCTCCAAGAAGAAGAGCTTCGACTGGTACAAGAAGGTTATTGCTTCTAATGGTGAGGACCTGTCCTAAGGAAGTTGAGACACTCGACTTCAGAGCCTCCTGACCAAGGCGCCCGGCGAGCAGTTAATGCTTGCCGGGCGCCTTGCCGTCTGCGGATTTTGGGACATGCGGCCCGCTTTTTCGACCCATCTGTCGGTACACTAAAAGCACTATGGGTACCCGCGAGCGACATATCGGCAACGCGGCCGCCCGATCCGCACCCGTGGCGGATCCCAGGGGCGGCAGGCTCTTCGCCATGCCGCGATTCCTTGTTGGCATAACACATCAGGTGTACCGCCACCGCGTCTTTGCTATCGCCGGTGTCATCACCGCGATGTTCCTCATGCTTTTGGCAGTCTTGCCGGCGCTGTTCGCCTTCGACCCCAAACTTTCTAACGCCGTGCCCGCCTATAGCGAGGTGTCCGAAGAGGTCGTGGATGCGCTCGTCCATTCGAGCTCTCTGCCGTTGCTTGTTGCCGCAATTGCATTTTCGATCTGGGGCGTATCGGTCTATCTGCGCTGTTTGGACTATGTGTTGCGCCGCCGTCTTGTTGCCATCGCCACCATCTGCGCCCTGTGGATGATCGAAGTCATTCTCAAGTACAAGTCGTTCACGCCGTTCTATGCCACCGTGCTGTGGTACCTGTACTACGTGCCCATGACGCTCATTCCGCTGCTCTACCAGTTGTGTGGTCTGCGCCTTGCGGGTCTGGAGCAACACCGCCTGGGTCGCCGCTACTGCGCTGCGCTGTGGATTGTGGCCATCCTGCTTATCGGATTTGTGCTCACCAACGATTTTCACCAGCAGGTCTTCCACTTTGACCGTACAAGCGACACCTGGAGCAACGATTACACGTACGGCTGGGGTTATTTCGCCGTCCTCGTGTGGACGGCCTTTAACTTTGTGGCCTTTTTTATCCTGGTGGGCCGGTCCTCGTCCTTTCGCATTCAACGTTTCTCGGGCACGGCGGCGCTCGTGCTGCTGGGCGGCGCGTTCTTTGCCATCTCATATGCGTTGCGTGTGCCCTGGGCATGGAGGCTCAACTTCTCGCTCATCTATTGCGTCTTGTGTGTGGTGGCGATGGAAATCTGTCTCGATTGCGGTGTCATTCCGTCATATCACGACATCGCCGGCATCTTCGACACCTTGCCGCTTGACCTCAAAGTTCTAACGCGCGACCTGCAGGAAGTCTATGCCACGCCGGTGTCGAAGCCAATGCCGGCGGGCGTGTGCGAGGAGTTGCGGACCCAGGCGCACAGCCGCGCCCATGCCTTTGCCGTGGCGTCCGATCCCGATGTGATGTACCGTGCCTTTCCACTGCTGGGCGGATCGGCCCTGCTTGCCCAAGACGTGTCGGATCTCAACGAGCTTAACCGTGAACTGGCACATCGTCGTATGGAGCTGCAGCGTCAAAATGAGCTGCTCGCCGCCGACTACGACCTTAAGACGCACCTGGCAGACCAAGAGGCCGAGACCTTGCTGGTCCAAGACGTGGACCAGGCGCTTGCCCGCGCGCTCGAAGGGATGTACGACCTGCTGAGCTCGCTGCCGCCGTTGACCGATGAATCGTCTTCGCACGAGCGTTACCGCATGCTGCAGCGCGCCAAGATGCTCGTCGCCTATTGCAAGCGCAAGGGGTCGCTCACGTTGGCACAGCACGGGGAGAGCGGTTTTGATCGCGACCGCATTCAGCTCATTGCCAACGAGCTCGCAAGCGACCTGCGCACCATCGATATCGATTGCGCCTCGATTATCGCCATACGGCGCCCGTTGCACGCCAGTACGGTAAGCGCCCTGTACGACTGCGTGTATGACTTTGCGTTTTTTGCCTACACCACCGACCATCCGGCGCTTATGTATCACTTGGGCGACCATGACCGATGCAGTGTCGAGCTACGCGCCACGCTTTTTTCCAACGATGATGCAGATCTTTCGCAGACGCCCGCTGCGCAAGAGCTCGATAGCGCTCTGCAAGGGCGCAACGTGGCATACCGCCTTGAGGGCGAGCCCGGCCAGCTGCGCATGATCGTCTTGATGCCGAGGGCGGGTGAGTGACGATGCAGATTTCGCTCATTCTTCCCCAAATCGTTGCGCTCGATGTTGTCTTCGCCCTGGCTGCGTGTCTGCAGACGATCCACGTCCCGCTCATCGCATCGCGCCGCTCGTCCTATAACCGTAAGGTGATTTGTGCCTACGAGGCGAGCCTTGTGCTTCACCTAGTTATTTCGGCGCTCATCTTGTTCGCGTCATCTGGCTCGTATCTGGTGGCGCCGCTTGACGTTTGCGCCAAGGCAATGGGCGGAGCGTTGTGGCTCAATGCCGCAATCTTTGCCTATGGCGTGGTACTTATGGTGCACTATCGTCGCCCCGTCATGCTGGCCGAACTGTTGCTCGTTGTCGCCGTCACACCACCGGTGGTTTTTGCCATGGGCTCGGCGTGGACCGTTGTCCTTATCGCAGAGGGAGCGTTTTTCCTGTTCCGCTCCATTGCGGCGCTCTTGATGGATGTCCGCAACCGCCAGGAGGATATCACTGCGTTCTCGACGATCGAAACCATCAACGTGATTCCCGTGGGCATCCTGTATCTGGACCCGAGGGGCCGTCCGCTGCTCATGAACCGCTGCATGCGAAAAAACCTGGTGGAGCTTCATATGCCCACCGACCTAGGCGATATGAGCGGTACATGGAACGACCTGCGCAAACTCAGCATGCAAATGCCCGAAAGCAGCCAGAACCGCGTGCGGATTAATCTGGACCGCTTTGGTGAGGCGCGCGTTGTGGTCGAGGTTTCTCCCGCCGAGATTCGCTTGTTCGTGCACGATGACGTTATGGTTTCGGGCCGCCTCTTCGAGCGCATTATCGGTCTGGATGTAACAGAGTATGCGCATGCCCATGATCGCCTAGCGCAAGCCAACCACCTGCTTGAGCTTGCGGGCCAAGAGCTCCAAGCCCAGATCGAAGAAGTCAAAAAAGTTGCTGACAATGCGGCCTATCTGCGTATGCGCGCTCGCGTGCACGACGTGATCGGGCAGCGCCTGTCCATTCTCCATCGTTATCTGGAGGAAGGGCGCCTGGATGACGAGTCACTCGAGCAGATCGACCCGCTGCTGCGCTCAATCGCTGCCGATCTGCGCAGCGGGGGCGACAGCGAACCGGCAGAGCAACTGGGCGATATCGTCCATGCCTTTGGCCTGGTGAGCGTGCAGATCGATGTGGAGGGCGAGCTGCCAAACGACGCGCGTGTCGCCGCAGCATTTTTGCAGATTATCCGCGAAGCCTCGACCAATGCCACCAAGCATGCACAGGCCCATCAGGTCCATGTGCGCCTGTGGCAGGAGGGGACAGAAGACGGCGCTGTCGCGCGGATGGTCGTTTCTAACGACGGCGCGCCTGCACCCGTATCGTATCGCGAGGGAACGGGTATCCCAGGTATGAGGCATGTCGCACAGAATCTGGGCGGCAGCCTGGAAGTCCACACCGCCCCGCCCTTCACGCTTACGGTGTCCATCCCGCTCGCCTCCAGCGCCACGGCCCAAAGGAGAAGTTCATGATTCGCGTGTTAATCGTCGAAGACCAGGCTATCTTGCGCGAGAGCCTCGCGCGCTCCGTCGGTGACCAGCCCGACATGACGGTTGTTGCCGCGATCGCCGACGCCTCGGATGCCTTGGACGTTGTGCTTAAGGAGCGCCCGGACATGATACTGATGGACGTGTGCACCGAGCACGATTCCAACGGCATCGTGGCGGCGGCGCGCATCAAAGAACAACTGCCCGAGTGCCGCGTCATTATCATGACGGGTATGCCCGAAATCACCTTTGTGGACCAGGCACGCGAGGCGGGCGTCGACAGCTTTGTGTACAAGAACGTCGGTATCGACGAGCTTTTCGCCGTGATGCGCTCCACGCTGGCGGGTTACTGCACGTTTCCCAAGCCGCCCGAGAGCATCTTCTCGGGCACGGCGGCCCTCGACGATGTCGAGCTGTCGATCTTGCGCCTTGCCTGCGAGGGTAAAAGCCGCCGCGAGATCGCGGCCGAGCTGTTTATGAGCGAGGGCACCATCAAACGCCGCATCTCGGAGATTCTCAATAAGACCGGCTACGACAACATCATGCGCTTGGCCGTGCGCGCAGTAACGGAGGGCAGCATCGTTCCCAACATGGAGCGCTAGCGCTCGTTACGCATCGGCATAAAGCGGCGGGGCCGCAGGATCAACTCCTGCGGCCCCGTCTGGCATGTGCGCGGATGTGTCCGCCAATCCGCGGCTGTCGGTGTCTGCCGTTACGCGATGGTTGCGCTGTAGGAGGCGACGTCCTCGTAGGAATCGGTCAGGTAGGCGTCGATGCCGATGGTCGTATTGACGAGGTCGTCAAGGCTATCGAGCGTGCCCTTCGAGAACGTGAATTCCTCGGTGGCGTTGGTGCCGGGCATCAAGTGAGCCGAGAACCAGGGTTCCTTCATGGTGCCGTTGACGTTGGTCTTGCCGGAAGGAGCGTAGAAGGTCAGGTCCTTGTCGCTCTTGTTGGTGATGTTGACGACAAAGCCGATGTCGCCCCAGTCGTCCTTGAACTTCTCGGTGATGGTGATGGTGCACAGGTCGTCATCGGCGACGGTGACGGCGGGGGAGATTTCGATGCCCTGGACGTCGTCGTCTTCGACGGCCTCATCGATCTCTTCTTCCTTCTCGGCGTTCTCGCGATCCTTCTTCACCGTACCGGACAGATCCTTGTCGGACTTCGTAAAGATAAGCTTGTCGCCTTCCACCTCGAGGACGAGCTTGTCGTCCTTGAGTTTCAGGTCGTGCGACTCATCTTCGGCGGTAATCGTTACGGTGGTGGCGTCCTTGGCCTCCCATTTCAGGTCGGCGACCTCAAGGAACATGTCGAGGACGCCCGTGCCGTCTTCGTCGAGGATCAGGATACAGTTGAGGCCCCACTCCTTGAGCATATCCATGTACTCATCGGTGAGCTCTTCGCCGTCCAAGGTTCCACCCGAGAGTTCCCAGCTGCCGACGAAGTTGGCCTTGGGGTCTTTGCCGCCGCCGCTGCAGCCCGTCAGGGCAAAGGCGAGCGCCAGGACGCATGTCAGAAATGCGAGTACGGACTTTTTGAACGTTGTCTTCATGGTGTCCTCCTTCATCGAACGAAACCCATAGAAGCAAATGCGGGGGTGGCGGATCCCCCGCTCATTACCAGTTAGGGGCGCTAGGGCCTGGGCGTTCCGCAGTTGCTGCAGAACTTGCCGCCGTTTTCGCTGCCGCAGTTGGGGCAGAACCACTTGGCCGGTGCGGGCGCGGGCGCGGGGCTGCCGCACTCGGAGCAGAACTTGCCGGTGTTGGTGGCGCCGCAGCTGCAGGTCCATGTGCCGGCCGCAGGTGCGGCGGGAGCCGGTGCGGGAGCGGGTGCCGGAGCCGGCTGCGGGGCGGCCTGCTGCTGCGCCTGGCCGGCGGCGAACAGCTGGCTGGCGTTCATACCGCCCATGCCGCCTGCCATGCCCATGCCCATAAAGCCCGCCATCGCGCCGTTGGGGTTGGCGGCTGCCGCGCGCATTGCGTCGCTCTGGGCGCTGGCAATGTTGGCTGCCGCCATAGTGGGATCGCGCATGACCGCGGCTTTCTGCAGGTCCTTGATCATCTGCTCGTCCTCTTGCGAGGCGGCGATGGAGTTGACGCCAAAGCTCACGATCTCGACGCCACGCAGGTCACGCCAGTCGGCAGAGAGGACCTCGTTGAGCGCACGGGCGAGCTCGGTGGTGTGGCCGGGGATGGCGCTGTAGCGGATGCCCATCTCCGAAATCTTGGCAAAGGCGGGCTGCAGGGCGGTGAGCAGCTCGGACTTAAGCTGGCTGTCGATCTTGTCGCGCGTATAGCTATCGGTCACGTTGCCGCACACGTTGGTGTAGAACAGCAGCGGGTTGGTGATGCGATACGAATACTCGCCGTTGCAGCGCACGGAGATGTCGACGTCCAGGCCAATGTTGTTATCGACCACGCGGAAGGGCACGGGCGAGGCGGTGCCGTACTTGTTGCCGATGATCTCCTTGGTGTTGATGAAGTAGACGCGCTGGTCCTTGCCCGCGTCGCCGCCAAAGGTAAAGCGGCTGCCGATATTGGCGAAGGTCTCCTTGATGGAGTCGCCCAGGTTGCCGCTAAAGACGCTCGGCTCGCTGCCGGTATCGAAGACGAACTCACCGGGCTCCAGCGCGACTTCGATGATCTTGCCGTTTTGCACCACGAGCATGCCCTGGCCGTCGTTGACGGCGATGACCGAGCCGTTGGAGATGACGTTGTCCTCGCCGCGCGTGTTGGAGCTGCGGCCACCGGTGCGTTTGCTGCCCTTGCAGGCCAAGACGTCAGCAGGCATCGATTCGCAATAGATAAATTCCTTCCACTGGTCGGCCATGACGCCGCCGGCAGCTCCCAATCCAGCTTTCAAGAGTCCCATGGTAATCTTCCTTTCTCGTCAAAGGTCGGGTGGTATTGGTTGGATTGCTTAGTCGTCCTTGTCGTCTTTCATGACAACGGTGGTCTCGGTGTGGCTGAAGGTGTCGTGCTTCTCGGTCAGGTCGAGCTCGCCGCAGTACTCGTCGGCGTGGGTGGCCTCGTTGGCCGTCTTGAGCTGGCCTACCAGTAGCACGTCTCCGATAATCACGATGATCAGCGGCGCGATGACGTTGATGAGGATGCCCTCGATATCAAAGGTGAGGTAATCTGGATCGAAGGCGTATTCCCCCATAAAGAGAATCTGGGAGAGGATAAATCCGATCACAAAGAACAGCACCGAGGCGATGGCGAGCTTGGGCTTGGAGCAGGGGAGCTCGCCGACCAAGCGGCCGGTCTGGCCGTTCATGGCAAACAGGTAGCTCTTGCCGTTCCACGAGGTGGAGAGCATCCAGACGGGGAACAGGGCGTAGTCGCTGTCTTCCCAGGTGTAGTCGAGCTGCTTGCTTTCGACCGTGGCATCGTCGTATTCGTCGACGACGGTCTCGCGCAGGGCCGAGATTGTGCTTTCTTCCATACGGCGTTCGGCGCGCGCCTTGCAGGTCTCGCAGTCCTCGTCGTAACGGTTGGCGATGTAGCCGGGCATATATGCGACCGAGAACGGGCGCAGCGCGTCGTAGTCAAACGGCTCGATGGCATCCATGTGGCCGTCGGGCATCTTGGACGATCCGTCGACGGGCACGCGCTTAAACGAGATATTGCCCTTGCGATAGGCATCGTAGTGGTCGGTGGTCGTGACGGTGCGGTCGGATTCCTCGGTCACGGTCTCGTTGGTCGCGTCAAAGTACACTTCGCCGTCAACGCGGGCGCCGTAGAGCCAAAACGGCACGTAGACACCTTGGACCTCGTCGATGTGGTTGCCGGTGACAAAGCTCTTGGGCAGCAAGATCTTGCCCTTGTAGTGTTCCTTGAGTGCGGCCGTGACGTCATCGCGCCCGAGCTTAAACGGAATTACTAGGTCGGGCGAGAAGTCGCCCGAGAGCTGGCCGGGCGCCACGGCGGAGTTGCCGCAGTACGGGCAGGTGGTGACGGCGACGGTGCCGTCGGACACGAGCTCGGCGCCGCACGACGAGCAGATGTAGCCGGCGTTTTGGGCGAGCTCCTGCACCGCGTCGTCGGCGACGGGCTTGGGCGTTGCGGCTGCCGCATCGGCTTTGGCGTCGGCCTTGTCCTGGCGCTCGCGATAGAGGGCCTCGACTTCTTCGACTTCAAAGCGCGAGTCACAGTAGTCGCAGACGAGCTTTTGCTCGGCACTGGCAAAGTGAAGGGGGCCGCCACACGCGGGGCATTGATAGTTGACGCTCTCGAAGGCCATGATCGGTCCTTTCGCTGCCGGAGGCTATGCGCCGATGGCGCCGCCGCAGTATTCGCAGCGCCCGCTGGCATCGGGAATGGTGGTGGCTCCGCAGAAGGGGCAGGTGACCGCGGTCTTGGGGGTCTTGGCGGCCACGACGCTATCGCGCGTCTCCTGGCGCAGCTGCACCAGCGCGTCGCGGACCTCGGTTGCCTGGCGCTTGGCCTCGCGGTATTCGATGGAGCCGCGCTGATCGATGGTGGAGTCGTTCACGCGCAGGTTGATCTCGGTAAAGTACGGCGTGTTGACGTGAATGGTCAGGTTAAAGTCGTAATCCAGGTCATAGCGCGGCGGATTGTAGCTCTCGCGCTCGCCGTCCTTGGTCTCGCGATAGATCTCGGTGCGATGCTCGTCGATATCCATATCGCAGCCGAGTACCTGCGAGAACTCGATGATGTCGGGATTGGCGTCGCGCCAGCGGCTCTGCGAAGTGATGATCAACAGGCCCGCGTCCTCATCGAGCATAATATTGGTGCGCCCGGCAGAAAGCGTGCGCGTGGGGTTGAACGAGGCCAGGCGCTCGGCGTTGGCCTCGCGGTAGGCGAGTTGCTCGCGGATGTCGTCCGCGGTGCTGGAGCGATAGCCGTGAAAGTAGGGGGAGAGCTTGCCGGCGCACTCTTTGCACAGGTAGCCTTCATTGATTTTTGTCTTACCAAGAAGTCCCAGCTCGGTACCGCAAATCGCGCACTCTTTCTTCTCGAACATCTTGTCAAAGAAGCCCATGGTTGCCTCCCATCAACTGGTAGCGTGTGTCACTTTTGATGATGGGGGAGTGCGCGATCCTTCGCGATACCCAGACGGCTCAAGGAGTCTCCACAACTGGGACACATGGCCCATTTTTCATCCGACACATAGGGACACTCCTTGCCGCGGGTAGTCATTGGGCACTCATTGGGGACGTACTTAAATGAGTGGCAGTTGGAGACACTCCTTGCCGAGCTAGAGGCCGCGCGTGTCCCTTCTGGTCCATGAGGCTCAAAACCGCGGTGTGACGTGAACGGCTGGGGTCAAATTTGCAGCATTTCAAGCCTGGCTTCGATATTGAGACTGGTTCTTTATTAAAATAGATTTCCAGACAATTGAGCGGCTGGGGGTTAACCATGGGGGACATGGGAGATACAACCGCATATTTGCGTCGGGGCATTCGGGAGATTATATGCCTGGCGCTGTTCTTCTTCACGTTTTTGGCGTGCGAGTATCTCTTTGATGTGCGCATGGCCGAGTTCGTGCCATCGAGTGAGGTCGTCATCTACGAGAGCATCGTTGTCGGCGCGAGCGTGATTGGCTTTTTCGTGCGCCCATTTCTGTACTATTGCCTTCCCCAGACGATCGATGCGACGAGCGATATTACAGGCGTGCTGTTGGTATCGGCGTTGCTGCTGATGATTACGGCAGTGCGGTTTGAGGTAGTAATTGCCGGCGGCCTGGTGGCGTGCTGCGCGCTGGGCTACTGCGGATCGACTGCCTACGCAAACTTTGCACGGCGCTTTGCGCGGACGCCCTGCTTGGCGCGCGCCGCCGCACTTTCTTACGCCATGGGCGTGCTGGTGCAGGTCCTCAACCACATGGTGATGCCTGCCGGCATTCCTCAGCAGGCTGTTCTGGTTGTCTGTGCGATCGCGCAGGTGGCGTTGCTCCACGGCGTCCGACGCGCTAAGCTGCGCGACGAGTCCAATCCCAACTTTGAACCCAGCGTTGCCGGGCTTTCGGTAGATGCTCTGGAATATGGCGCCAAGTGGCATGACGATCCCGAGGCAAAGGCGGCATTCCGTCGCGCCGTAGTTCGCCTGACCGTGGCGACGGCGTATCTTTCCGGCGTATTCGCCGCTCTCAACGCGGGCTTCACGACCCTGCATGCTGTCGGAGCCGTCGATTTGGGCGATTGGCCGCGCCTGCTGCTTGTTGTGAGCTCGTTGGTCGCTGGCGCACTATTTGACCTGCACGGCCGCTCGTATATGAATATCGGCATGACATGTGCCGCCATACTGTCCACGCTTTCGTTCTTTGTGCTCATCGTCGATGGCAATGGCGGCAACGAGCTTGCTGCCACGATCATCTTTTATCTGGGCTCGGGCTTTTTCGTGGTGTTCTTTACCACAAAATATGCCGCCGTCTCGCTCTATGCGCGCTGGTCATATTTTTGGCCGTGCATGGGTCGCGTCGTCAACAACGTGTGCTCGATGTTCGTGACGGCGCCGGCAGTGGCGATTATCTCGAGTCAAAATGTGCTGGCTGCGGTCGGTGCGGCGCTCGTGATGTTTGTGGGCATTGCGATTACGCTGCTGGGGCAGTTGGGGCAACGAGCCGATGATGCCGCGATGCGGGACGGACTGCCGCTTGCCACCGACGATCTTGGTGGGGATCTTGCGCCCACATGCTCCGACCCCGAGCCCGTGGAGACAGCGGAGCTCACGTCCGATGAACGCCTTGATGCCTTCGTCGCCACCTTTGGGCTTACAGAGCGCGAGCGCGATATTCTTGAGGTCTTGGTCGTTTCGGACCAGAGCGTTCAGGACATCGCCACAACGCTCTTTCTTTCGCGCTCCACGCTCTATCGCCACATTTCCTCGATCAACAAAAAGGCCGGTACCGCCTCGCGCGTGGCCCTCATCAACTTTTTCTGGTCCTGGACACCCAAGGACTAGCTAATCTCCCAATAAGTTGCGGTGGAATAGTCCCTAAATTAAAGTCACGGGGCTTTAAACAGGAACTATTTCACCGCAACTGCTGGGGGGATAGACTGCGGCGGCGGCAGAGGCAACGGCAGCGGCGTTGGCAGCTGTGGTAGTGGCAACGGCAGCCGGCAGGGTGTTTTCCGTCTACTTGCTACAGCAGCTCGCCGTGGCGGGCAATGTAGCGGCGCTTTGCCAGCTGGGTGAGCGCGATATAGGCGGTAACGATGCCAATGAGCAGCCCAAAAAAGCTCGTGGGCAGCGGCATGAGGCCGAGCGCATCGGCGATGGGGCTTGCCGGCAGCCAGGTGACGAGCGCCAGGCCCAGCACGGTAAGAACGCACAATGCGGGCGCGGCGTGGTCGCGCGGGCTCGGCAGATGCGGGGAGCGCAACATGTGGACCACGAGTGTCTGCGACCACATGGACTCGACAAACCAGCCGCTCTGGAAGAGCGCAGCAAAGGTCGTCATACCCGCGACGTCGCCCGCGGCGGCAAGCTCGGACCAGCTTGCGTCCACGGCGGCGGGGCACACGACAAAGAAGAGCGCGGCGAAGGTCACGATGTCAAACAGCGAGCTCACGGGGCCCAGCTCGAGCATAAAGCCCTTGATGGACGCGGCGTCCCAGGCACGCGGGCGGGCAGTCCAGGCGTCATCGACGGTGTCCCACGGCAGTGCGATGCACACGATCTCGTAGACCAGCGACAGCAGAACCAGCTGCAGGGCGCTCATGGGCAAAAACGGCAAGAACAGGCTCGCGACGGTCACGGACAGCACATTGCCAAAGTTGGAGCTCACCGTGGTCTTGAGGTACTTGAGCAGGTTGCCGTAAGTGCGGCGGCCTTCGATGATGCCGCGCTCGAGCACGCCCAGGTCCTTCTGAAGCAAGATGATATCGGCGGATTCCTTGGCAATATCGACGGCCGAATCGACCGAGATGCCGCAATCGCTCGCACGCATGGCGGCGGCGTCGTTGATGCCGTCGCCCATAAAGCCCACGGTGTGGCCGAGCATCTCGCGCATGACACGTACCAGGCGCGCCTTCTGCAGCGGCGAGAGCTTGGCGAAGAGGTGGGTTTTCTCGGCGCGCTCGGCAAGTTCGGCGTCATCGAGCGCATCGATCTCGGAGCCGAGCAAGACGTTGCTCGCATCGATACCAATTTGCTCGCAGACGGTGGCGGCGACGCGGTCGTTGTCGCCGGTTAGGACCTTGACCGCCACGCCCTTGGCTTCGAGGGTGGCGACGGCGCCCGCGGCACTTGCTTTGGGCGGATCGAGGAAGGCCAAAAAGCCCATCAGCACCATGCCGCACTCGTCGGCGATGCCAAACTCGCCCACGCAGCGCGGATTGGTCTTCTGCGCCACGGTAATTACGCGTAGGCCCTCGGCGTTAAGTCCGGCGATCTGCTTGCGAATCTGGGCGAGCTTCTCGTCGGTGAGCGGCTGGGCGACACCATCGACTTCGACAGAGGAGCATATCTCGAGCATTTCCTCGGCAGCTCCCTTGGTAACCATCTGGGTTTTGCCTTGGGCGTCGGCGACAACTACGCTCAGGCGACGGCGCGAGAAATCGAAGGGAACCTCGTCGACCTTGGTGTAGCGGTCGCGCAGGCTCTGGCCCAGCATGGAATCGGGTGCGACGGTCGAGGGTGTCACATCGGCACGGTCGATTACGGCCAGGTCGATAAGATTTTTGAGGCCGGTCTGGAAGAAGCTGTTCAAAAACGCATGGCGCAGCACGCGCGCGTCCTCGTTGCCATCGGTGTTGAGGTAGCGCTCGAGCACGATGCGGTCTTCGGTGAGGGTGCCGGTCTTGTCGCAGCACAGGACGTCCATCGCGCCAAGGTTTTGAATCGCCGGCAGCTCCTTGACGATAACCTGGCGACGGGCGAGGTCCTTGGCGCCCTGCGACAGGCTCGTGGTCACGATGACGGGAAGCATCTGCGGCGTGATGCCCACGGCCACGCTCGTGGCGAACAGCAGCGCGTCGATGACGTTGCCCTTGGTGGTGGCGTTGACGGCAAAGACGGCCGGCGCCATAACGAGCATGAGGCGTACGAGCAACATGGAGACGCTCGAGACGCCGCGATCAAACGCGCTCTTTTCGCCGCGCCCGTTGAGCATCTTGGCGATGCCGCCCAGGTAGGTGTCCGAGCCGGTGGCAACGACAAGCGCCATGGCGGTGCCGTTTTGCACGGAGGTGCCGGTAAAGACGATGTTCTTGCAGGCAGAGAGTGGCAGTGCGGAGCCGTCGGCGCTCTCGACGACGGTGACGGCGGTGGTCTTCTCGACGGCCTCGCTCTCGCCGGTGAGTGCGGACTCGATCACAAACAGGTCGCGCGCGGTGATGATGCGGGCATCTGCCGGCACCATATCGCCGGCAGAGAGGCGGATCACATCGCCGGGGACGAGCTCGTCAAAGGGGATCTCGACGCGCTCGCCGTCGCGCAGGGCGGTGCAAGTGTTGGAGACCAGGTCCTTGAGGGCCTCGGCCGCATTGCCGCTGCGGGCTTCCTGGATAAACTTCATGCCGCCCGATACCAGCAGCATGATGCCGATGACGATGACCGTGGAGGGGTCGCGCTGCGGCTCGGGTGCGGCGAGCACGTCGATGTAGAGCGAGACCAGTGCGAGCGCGGCGAGGATGCCGGCGAAGGGATCGATGAAGGCGTCGGCGATGCGGCGGGCGAGCGTTTTGGTCGTTGCCTCGATGGTGTTGGGGCCGACGGCGTTCAGGCGCTCAGTTGCCTGCTCGACGGTGAGGCCGTTTGCCGTGGCGTCAAGCAGTACGAGGGCGTCCTCGGCACTATGGGTGGCGGCGAATATGGTGTTCTTGGATAGGCCGGTATGAGCGGCAGGGCGCGCCGTGCGGCGGCGCTTGGAGATGGCTTCGAGTACCGTGACGGTTTTGAGCATCAGCATAGGGTCCTCCTTGTTGAGGGGAGTTAGCGTACGTGTCGTATTTGCTTCAAAAAACCTAGATGTCGCTCACGTCAAGCTCTTGAGCCCACAAAGGGTGCAGCGCGCCTTTGTGGTGGTTTTGGCGATCTGCCGGTGGCGTTTATGCGTGTGCGGAGTCCTCGCGGCGTGCCGAGGGCGACATGCAGGTTTTTCGACTAGGACTGCCTTCCATGGCACACCTCCTAAAGGCTGAGCGCAGCGCGCTTTGGGTATCTCGTACCCCTTTTTAATCCGCCCGTATTCTTGATGAGGGGGTTTGACATGTCAACCCCATTGTTCGGAAAACCATTTCCCCTGACAAAGCCTTTACAGAATGCCGTGGCCCCAAAGCGCGCCCGCATCGACGCTTCGCCTGCGCTAAACTGGAAGGCACGTACGCGATTACGAGAGGAGCCCGCATGGAGGCTTACAAGCAAGAGTTCATCAAGTTTATGGTCGAGTCCGACGTCCTTAAGTTCGGCAGCTTTACGCTCAAGAGCGGCCGTCAGTCCCCGTTCTTTATGAACGCCGGCGCTTACGTGACGGGCTATCAGCTCAAGAAGCTGGGCGAGTATTACGCCCAGGCCATCCACGATAACTTTGGCGACGACTTTGACGTGCTGTTTGGACCGGCCTACAAGGGTATTCCGCTGGCCGTCGTGACCGCAATTGCCTACCACGAGCTGTACGGCAAGGAGGTCAAGTACTGCTGCGACCGCAAGGAGGCCAAGGACCACGGTGCCGATAAGGGCAACCTGTTGGGTTATGAGCCCAAGGACGGCGACCGTGTGGTCATGGTCGAGGACGTTACCACCAGCGGCAAGTCCATCGACGAGACCTATCCCAAGGTCAAGGCTGCTGCCGATGTCGAGATCAAGGGCCTGATCGTGTCCCTCAACCGCATGGAGGTCGGCAAGGGCGGTGTGACCACCGCGCAGAAGGAGATCGAGGCCAAGTACGGTTTCCCCGTCGCGAGCATCGTCTCCATGGCCGAGGTCGTCGAGACCCTCTACAACCACGAGATCGACGGCAAGGTTGTCATCGACGACGAGCTCAAGACCGCCATCGACGCCTACTACGAGCAGTACGGAGCACGTTAGTTACGGCGTTTTACCAAACGCCGTAACTGCTCGACGCTGCGCGGGCCGCATTTGGACAATCTGACGTTCAACTTCAAGGGCGCGACCAGAAGGACAGCGCCCTTTCGTTTCACGTCGCCTTGTCTCAAATGCGACCCGCTCGCTGGCGCTACCAAAACATCGGCGTTGCCGCGCTAGTCACCGGGGACGTTCTTGTTTGACTGGTCGTTTAAGAGCGTCCCCAATGACTACTTAGGAATGAGCGTGGATAATCTCCCGTTTTTGGCCCCCGTGTGGGCTCAAAGTGGGAGATTATTCACGCTCGTTGGATAGGTGTCCGAAAATCAACGCTCATTCGGTTGGCGCAGGGGCAAGCTGTTTTCCGCTGTGGTACCACATGTGAGCCTGGCCTCCTGTGCCAGATTCTAATAACGAGTTTACGGAATAAATAGTTATTAGAGCTGAAATGGCCGACCTAATGACGAGAAGTCGTTATTAGGTCGGCCATTGGTCATTGGGGACGTTCTTAAATGACTACTTGAGCCCGGGTAGGCGGGTGTAGGGGAATGAGCGCTCTGGGAATTCGGCGCAGCGGGCGTAGTCTTTGGCAAAGTAGCTGCTGTAGAGCGAATCGAGTACGTATTGCACGGCGATGTAGCTGGCGAACTGTGTGATGCGATACGTCATGCTCTCGTGATCGCTCACCGTAAGGTAGGCGGCAAAGCCGGGGTGAATGCACGCGCAATAAGGCGTGCCGATGACGATGACCGGGGCATGCTGGCTGCTGAGGATCGGCAAGATTTCCTTGAGGTTGGGCGCAAGGCCGCTGTAGGAGATAACGATCGCCGCGCGGTCTGAATCCGAGGTAAGCGCCGTGCGCACCTGTGCCTCGATGTTGCCGTAGCATGTGGCGCTCTTGCCGACCGAGAGCAGGCGGTCGCGGAACATTCCCGCTGGATAGAGGTTGTGAGAGCCCGTGTAGATGTCGACCTGTCGGGCGTTCGCGATGAGCTTGGCGGCGTGGTCAAGCTGCGTGGGGTCGAGCAGCTCCTGCGTTTCGGCCAGCGTGGTCTGGTAGAGCCCCTCCATGCGCTCCATAACCTGCGCAGGCGATACTCGGCTTATCGACCCGCGATGCAAAGGAGATGCTCGTCCCACGAGCACTACCGGGAAGGGCTCGCGATTCGAGTCCCCACCTTAGCATTTGAACCATTTGGCACTATAATTACCGTAGGCATGCGCACAACGTTGCGCTTAATCAAGAGGAGAAATCGTATGGGTCTGTTTGATATGTTCAAGAAGAAGGCTGAGCCCGCGGCTGCCGCTGCTCCGGCCTCCATCTCTGCTTCTGCCGGCGCCGACGTGCTGTGCTCGCCCGTCAAGGGCAAGGTCATCAAGATGGCCGACGTGCCCGATCCCGTCTTTGGTGGCGAGGTTCTGGGCAAGGGCTGTGCCGTGTGGCCCGAGGACGATCTGGTCTACGCTCCCTGCGACGGTAAGGTGACCGTCACCATGGGTCACGCCGTGGGTCTGCAGTCCGATAGCGGCATCGAGGTTCTGGTGCACGTTGGCGTCGATACCGTCAACATGAACGGCGATGGCTTCGAGGGCTTCGTCAAGGCCGACGACGTTGTGAAGGCTGGCCAGCCCATACTCAAGATCGACCGCGCCAAGATCGCTGCCGCCGGTTACAAGGACTGCGTCGTCGTGGCCGTGTCCAACACCGCCGAGTTCGCCGATGTCGAACTCGCCGTCGAGGCCGACTCCGCTGTCGCCGCCGGTGACGCCATCGTTAAGGTCGTCCGCAAGTAAACTGCGGCATCCAAAGGATGTGCAAGGGTGGTCGGGTTTTCCGGCCACCTTTTTTAATGCACCGCGGGAAAGCGTTTTATTGCACGTTGGGCGGGCTTGCAAACCGTTCGGACGCTAAAACGAACCGACCGTGCCTTCGCGTTGCCGAGGGTGTTCATAAGCGGATAGTATGGGCTTACTTATTACAACGTGCGCCGCGTCTGGGAAGCGCAGTGCCGCTCATTGGGAGGAACAACATGAAAAAGAAGCTGCTGCTTGCGCCCCTCATGGCCGTCTTGGTTGCATGTGTGGTCGTGCTTTCCGGCTGTGGAGGTCCTTCGGTTGAGGAGCTCATCACCGAGGATCTTACGACGCAGTTTGACGAGGTCAAGAACGGTGGCGACGACTTCCTCTCTGGTCTGGAGGAGGCTTCGGGCGACGAGTTCGAGCAGCTGGGTATCGATCCCAAGGAGTATGCCAAGACCTATCTCGAGGGCTTTGACTACAAGATCGGCGACGTGACGGTCGACGAAGACAAGGGTGTCGCGACCGCCGAGGTCTCCATCACCTGCAAGTCCATGAACAAGATCGTCGAGGACTTCTCTACCCAGTATCAGGAGAAGGTCGCCGCGCTTGATACGGTTCCTTCCGATGACGAGCTGTATAAGATGGCCGGTCAGGTTATGGTCGATGTGACCAAGGCCGCCGAGCCCAGGAAGACCACGGTTATCTTCAAGTACACCTGCAACGACGACGGCGAGTGGTCTGCCGACGACTCCGTCAACTCCGAGATGATGGATGCAATGCTGAGCTAGTTCGTTGCGGCGTTTTACCAAACGCCGCAACTGCTCGACGCTGCGCGGGCACCAGAGCGACAACTTGTCATTCAAAGAGGACGGTATGACCAGAAGGTCTATGCCGTCCTCTTTTCATGCCAATTTGTTCGCTCTGGTGTCCGCTCGCTGTCCGTCCTCTACCTGCGGCGTTGCCATTGTTGGGGTAGTCGTTGGGGCGTTCTTGTCTGACTAGTCGTTTAAGAACGTCCCCAACGACTACTTTCCGCGCAACAGAATTGTCGCAGCTGCGTTAGGCAGCGTCGCTCGTTACTCGCCCAGAATCAGCGCCGCGAGCTCTGCCTGGGTGTCCACCACGTAGTCGGCGCCGGCGGCTTCCAGCTCTGCGCGGCCGCGGAAGCCCCAGCTGACGCCCGCACTCTTAAGGCCGGCGTTGTGACCGGTCAGGATATCGACATTGGAATCGCCCACATAGAGCGTGGTCGACGGATCGGCGTCCAGTTCTCCCATCACATGCAGTGTGACGGGCGCTTCGGGCTTGGGCGGAAACGCATCGACACGGCCCTGTACCAGCGCAAAGCGCTCGGAACCAAAATACTTTTCGATAAGCGGAGCCGCCGAGACGTGGTCCTTGTTGGTGAGCACGGCAAGCTGCACGCCCGCCGCGTGCAGGCGGTCGAGCATCTCGATCGTGCCGGCATAGGGAGCGGTGTGGTCCTCCTTGTGCTCGCCGTAGTAAGCCCTAAACTCGGCAAGCGTCTGCTCAAACATGCGGCCGTCGCCCGCATACTCGGCAGGCATAAAGCGCTCAACCAGCTTGAGCATGCCGTTTCCCACCTTGTAGCGGTACTCGTCAACGGCAAACGTGGGCCAGCCGTGCGCCTCGCAGGTATGGTTGCCGGCGGCCGCCAGGTCCTCGAGCGTGTTGAGGATGGTGCCGTCCAGGTCAAAGATCACATGGGAAAAAGCTGCTGCCATAAAAACTCCCGTCATTGGGTTTAAAACGCACCCCATAATACTGGGCATGCGTGCCGGGCATGTTTGGAATCTGAATATCTTTAATAGCCCTGAGCCTTTGTCGTTAGCAAATTCTCGGCAGCTGCTCTCCCACGAGCATGTCGAGGATGCGGGTCGAGCCCCAGCCGGTGCGCACGCGCACGGCGGGATGGGCGCCCTCGGCAAGTGGCAGCACGCGACCGATGACGGCGGCATTCTCGCCGTAGCGGGCGGCGCGCATGGCGCTCAGCGCGGCATCGGCTTGCTCGGCCGGCACGACGGCAACCATCTTGCCCTCGTTTGCCACCTGCAGCACATCGTAGCCGAGCATTTCGCAGGCTGCCTGAACGTCGGGGCGCACGGGCACATCGTCCTCGTCGATCTCCATGGCAACGCCGCTGGCCTGGGCAAACTCGTTGAGTGTGGACGCTAGGCCACCGCGCGTGGGGTCGCGAAAGCAACGCGTGCCGGGCGCTGCGGCCAGAACGTCGGCAATCAGGTGGTTGAGCGGCGCGGCATCGCTTTCGATCGTGCTCGAAAACGCCAGGCCCTCGCGTTGGCTCATGATGGCGATGCCGTGGTCGCCCAGCGTACCCGAGACCAGGATGACATCGCCGGGGCGGCAGTTGGCGCCGCTGAGCGCCACGCCCGTGGGAACCTCGCCCACGCCGGCGGTATTGATGTAGACGCCGTCGGCCCCGCCGCGCTCGACCACCTTGGTGTCGCCCGTGATTATGGACACGCCCGCCTCATGCGCCGTTTCGGCCATCGTCTGCACAATCTGGCGGAGCTTGTCCATGGGATAGCCCTCTTCGAGGATAAAGCCGCACGACAGGTAGCGCACGTTGGCGCCCGAGGTTGCGACGTCGTTGACGGTTCCGCACACGGCGAGGCGGCCGATGTTGCCACCGGGGAAGAACTGCGGCGAGACTACAAAGCCGTCGGTCGACATGGCGATGCGCCCGCTCGCGGGCAGCGCGGCGACGCCGGCATCGTTGCCTTCGAGCAGCTCGGGCGAACCAAAGGCATCTAAAAAGACCTCATCGATGATGCGTTTCATCATCTGACCGCCAGAGCCGTGGCCCAGCAAGACAGTGCTATCGGAGACACTATGGGACATATCGAAAACTCCAATCGTGGGAGGTGTCAGCGCGTGGGGGCGTTCGGGCTAGTTACGGTAGCGATAGTACGCCGCGCAGCTGCCCTCGGAGCTCACCATGCAGGGGCCGACGGGATGTTCGGGCGTACAAGCGTGGCCGAACAGGGGGCAGCTGCTCGGCGTAATGGCCCCGCGCAGCACGTCGCCGCAGCGGCACCCACGCGGCTCGACCGTCGCCTCAACGGGCACGTCAAAGCGGGTACGGGCATCAAAGCGCGAGAACTCGGGGCGGATGGAAAGGCCCGAGTTGGCAATCGGCCCCAGTCCGCGCCACGTGGTGTCGCATGGCTCAAACACCTGCTCGACCAGCTGGCGCGCCACGGGGTTGCCGTCTGCGTTAACGCCACGGCGGTAGGCGTTGTCGATCGCGGGCCTGTCCTCGACAACCATCTGGACCAGCATGCAGATGCCCTGCAGGATATCGACCGGTTCAAATCCCGTGACTACGCCCGGGGTATCGAACTCGTCGACCAAAAAGCTAAAAGGCGCCAAGCCCGTGATGGTGGCGACGTGGCCCGGCAGGATAAATCCGTCGATGGCGGTCTCGGGATCATTGGCAATCGCGCATAGCGCCGGCGGCGTGGTCTTGTGGGCGCAATAGACCGAGAAGTTCTGGAGTCCGCGTGCATCGGCCTCCAAAATGGCGGCGGCGATGGTGGGCGTTGTGGTCTCAAAGCCCACGCCCATAAAAATGACCGGGCGATCGGGGTTTTGCTCGGCAATGTCGAGCGCGTCGAGCGGGGAGTACACAATGCGAATATCGCGCCCCGCCGCCTTTTGCGCAGCGAGCGAGGTGGACGATCCGGGCACGCGCATCATGTCGCCAAAGGTGGTGATGATGGCGCCGTTTATGTTGGCGAGCGCGATTGCGTGGTCGATGTCGCGGTTGGCGGTGACGCAGACGGGACAGCCCGGTCCGCTCAGCAGCTTGAGCCCGGCCGGCATAATGGAGCGAAAGCCATAGCGCCCGATGCTCACGGTATGCGTGCCGCAGACTTCCATAAGGTTGATGGCGCGGTCGCCGACGAGTTCATGGATGCGTTCGATGAGCTCGCGGGCCAGCTTGGAATCGCGAAATGCCGAGAAGTCGATACCGGAGCGAACCGGCTGTCCGGCCGCCACTAGTATGCCTCGGCCGGGTTGCTGGCCAGTTGGTCTTCTTCGGCCAGTTCGGTCATGGCATTAACGAGCTCGAGCGTTTCTTGCGCTTCCTGCTCGTCGACGATCTGGATGCCAAAGCCGGCGTGTACGAGAATATAGTCGCCAACCTGCGCCGTCGGCACGAGTCGCAGCGACACGGGGCGCTCGATGCCCATCATGTCGACGGCGGCCTTGAGGCCATCGTCGCGTTTGACTACTTTACCGGGAACGGCAAGGCACATAATGTTCCCCTTTTATACGCTTTGCGCTGGATAGGCGCTCAATAATCCATCAGTTGATGGTAGCGCTCGTGGGGTTCGCGGGCAAACGCGTTACGCCTGTGAGACGGCTGGGCGCGGTGGGGTGCGAGGGCGAGCTACTGTGATGCAATCTGCGCAAGACGAGCGCTTGCGACCGCCGCCTGACCGTAGGCGATGCAGCCGTCATTGACGGGCACGGTGTGGGGGACAAGGACAGTAAGGCCTGCGCTTTTGAGCTCGCGGGTGAGGAGCTGAAGCAGAAGTCGGTTCATGAACACGCCGCCCGAGAGCGCGACGGTGTCGATGCCCTCGTGCACGCAGATTTCGCTGGCGATGCGCGCCGAGGAGCGCGCGACGGCGACATGGAAGTCGAGTGCGAGCCTGTCGGCGGACGCTCCGGCTTCAATTCCTCCCAAAAGTGCCTCAAAGAGTGCTTTCTGGTCCAGAACATAGGGACCGTCCAAACACGATGGGCCAGATGCGAAATAGCCGGCGTTGTCGTCGGGAAAACGGGCGATTTCGTTGTCGAGCGCGCGCCAGGCGGCGGCTTCGAGTTCTATGGCGGGTTCGCCCTCGTAGGTTGCCTTGTCGCAGATGCCCAGAATCGCTGCCGCGGCATCAAAGAGACGCCCCATGCTGCTGGTACGCGGGCTGTTGATGCCGCGCTCGATCATGGTGGCTGTCACGCTGCGCGTTTGCTCGTCGAGGCTGTCCAAAAGCCGAGCGGTACCTGGGTGCTCGAGCAGACCGAGCTCACTGAGCAGGGCAAAGGCGTTGCGGCGGGCGTCGCGCACGGAGGCCGCCCCGCCGGGGAGCGCCCAGGTGCGCAAATGCGCGGCGCGCTCAAAGCCGCCAAGGCCGGCGACAAGAAACTCGCCGCCCCAAATGGTCCCATCGGTGCCGGCGCCGGTGCCGTCAAAGGCGATGCCAAGGACGCGCGCGTCGGTTGTAAGCTGGCCCGCGGCGATGGCCTCGGCCATTACGCTCGCGATATGCGCATGATGGTGCTGCACCTCGACGAGTGGCAGATTGCATTTTCGCGCCTGCTCGCGCGCCCACTGGCCCGATAGATAGCTGGGGTGTAAATCGCAGGCCAAGGCGGCGGGCGCCAAGTCAAAGAGATCTTCCAAGCGCGTGTGCGCGGCGTTCCAGGCATCGAAGGTCTCGCCGTTTTCAACATCGCCGATATGCTGCGACACAAAACAGGTTGCCTCGCCGTTCGTCCCTTCACGCGTGAGCGCAATCGTGGCCTTTTGTTGTGGCCCGCAGGCGAGCACGCAGGACGGAGCGCCGTCGAGCGCCGGCAACGGCAGCGGCTGGGGTGCATATCCGCGAGCGCGGCGCACGGGCATAACGGCGCCGTCGACCACGCGCACTACAGAGTCGTCGTAGCGCGAGAGGATCGCGCGGTCGTTACCGAGCAACGCGTCGGCGATGCCGGCGGCAACGAGGTGTTCCCAGGCAAGATCGTCATCGGTCTCGATGGGCTCTTCGCTCAGGTTGCCGCTGGTCATGACGAGCGCGTGCATACCGTGCGACGCGGCAGCTGCAAGCAGAAGATGCTGAAGCGGGGTGTAGGGGAGCATAACGCCAAGCTCGGGCAGGTCGCGCGCGACGGACGGTGCGAGTACGAGGGCGTCGGGGAAACCGCCACGCTCGCAAACAGCACGTCGGCGCAGCAGCACAATGGGGCGAATACTGCCGGCTAGCAAGCCGCGCTCAACGTCGTTGGCATGGCACAGGCGTTCAACGTCGGCAAGGTCGCGCACCATAACGGCAAGCGGCTTGTTGCTGCGGCGTTTGCGACGGCGCAACTCGGCCACCGCCTGCTCGTTGGCAGCGTCACAGGATAGATGGAATCCGCCCAGGCCCTTGATGGCGACGATGCCACCGCTGGCTAGCAGCTCAACGCAGCGCTCGATGATAGCGTCGCTGGCCTCGCGTGTGGTGCCGACGGCCGGTGTCGCGGACGAATTCCCGCACGCATCGCCGTTTACAGCCTCGCGCCACGTAATATGCGGCCCGCAATCAAAGCAGGCATCGGGTTGCGCGTGAAAACGCCGGTCGAGTGGGTCGGCATACTCCGCGGCACACCTGGGACACATGGGAAAACAATCCATCGAGGTAGCCGCTCGGTCATAAGGCAGCGACCGGATGATGGTAAAGCGTGGGCCGCAGTTAGTACAGTTGATAAAGGGGTAGTGATAGCGTCGGTCGGCGGGATCGAACAACTCGCGCAGGCAATCGTCACAGGTAGCGATGTCGGGCGAGACGAGCGTCGTGTGTGCGGTCTGGTCCTGCGATGCCACAATGCGAAAGCCCTGCTCATCGGCAGCGCTCCAGCCGCCAGGCTTCAAATCCGCAATATCGACTCGCTCAACGTGAGCCGCCGCGGGCGCATGTTCAGAAAGCGCGGCAACAAAAGCATCGAGCGCATCGGCCGGAGCGTGCGCCTCGATATGCACGCCGTCGCCCGCATTGAGCACCCATCCGCAAATGCCATGCGCAATGGCCTCGCGATACACAAACGGCCGCATGCCGACGCCCTGCACAATGCCCGTTACATGGATATGCGCATGTCGCATGCGACCCTCCTTCGTTGAAATGTGTGCTGTTACAGCCCCAGGCTCTGCTTGGTGGCGGCGCACGTGAGCTCGCCGTGCTTAACGCCGCGCAGGCCCAGCAGACGGTCGGCTAGTTTGTAGACGCGCTCGCCGCGACCCTTGAGCGCCAGAATCTCCAAGCAGTTGTGGTGATCCAGATGCACGTGCATGGTCGATACGATCTCGTTGGTGTAGTCGTGCTGCACCTCGTCCAGGCGGCGCGTCAGATCGCCGGTGTGATGGTCGTAGATCATGGTGAGCGACCCGATAACGTGCTCATCGGGCGTGCGCATCTGCTCTTTGGCGATCGAGGCGCGAATCAAATCGCGCACGGCCTCGGAGCGGTTGGCCACGTCGCCGCGGCGCGCGATCTGCTCGTCAAAACGGCGCAGCAGGTCGTCGGGTGCGGTAACCGAAAAACGGACCAGCTCGGAGCCGGAGCCACTACAGTGGCAGCCCGCGTCACCGTCCGCCCCGTGCGGATGCTCGTGCTCGTACCCGCAGCCGTGCTCGTGTTCGGCCACTTTACACCAGCTTCACGGAGCCGACGGAGTTGTGGTCGGCCTCGATGGCTTCCTCGTAGCCCTCGAGTGCGTCGTGGGCCTCGTGCAGCGCGGCCATGGCGGCCTCGAGCTTGGCGCCGATGCGCTCCATGTCAAAATTCTCGGTCGCATGCAGCAGCTGATGGCTCCACTCGTGAGCGAGCTCGATGGTGTCGTCGACCTGCTTGACGCTCATGGCAAGCTGGCTCATGTTCATTCCGACGTCATGCATGGAAAATCTCCTTTTGTATGGGGCAGTTCAGTGGTTCAGATTTTACTACGCCCGCTCTGTGCGCAGCTGCATAAGAAAACGGGTGCGAGTCTGTGCGACCCGCACCCGTTCACTGGGGGCTGTTTGTGACTACCATACTATCCGTGGTTGCACTCGGTGCATCCAGAAGTCCGGCGAGCGGTGCAAAAGCGCTCATGGACGGCAGGCAGACGGCAACATGTAACAAGCGTATTACAGATGCTTCTCCAGCAGCGCCTGCAGCCTCGCCTTGGGCAGAGCGCCAACCGATCGGTCAATCTCCTCGCCGTTCTTAAACACAACCAGCGTGGGGATGCTCATGACGCCATACTTCATGGCCAGGTCCTGGTTGTCGTCGACGTTGCATTTGGCAACGGCAAGCTTGCCCGCCAGCTCATCGGCAACCTCGTCAACGATGGGCGAGAGGGATCGACAGGGCCCGCACCACGGTGCCCAAAAATCGACCAGCACGGGCAGGCTGTCGTTAACGATGGAATCGAAGTTCTCGGGGGTAATCTGATTAATGTCAGCCATGGTGACCTCCATAATGCGACGCGGCTCGGCCGCGTAAAACTCAGTACGACCGTGCTTATACCCAGCCGCCCGCAAAGCAACCACTCGCGGGCAGCTCTTTTATATAATGGTGGGCACGCAAACGATTGGAGAGCGCATGTCCACGTCACAAAGCCAGAAAAAAGAAGCCATCGCCCAGGCGGCCGAGCAGGAGCTCACATCGCTTGCGGTCCGTGGCGTGCGTATTGCGGGCAACGCGTGCTCGCCGATCGTGCTGGTCAAAGGCGATTTGGACGAGGCCGAGCGTTCGGGTGGCGAGCTTGCCGCCGGCCCGGATGGCGCGGCGTTGCGCAAGGCGCTTGGGGCCATCGGCTACGCGCCCGAGGATTTTTGCGTGCTGGCAAGCGTCGCCGGCGTGGGTGACGGAGCGGTCGCGGTGGGCGAGACTCTGCCGTGCGAGCTGTTCCGTGAGGCGCTTGAGGCTTTGGACCCCGAGGCGGTGCTACTGCTCGACAACAACGCGGCTGACGCCATGCGCGAGACCTACGCCGATATGCTCGTGGCGATCGATGACTTCGACACCGCCATGCTCAAGCCCGGCCTGGTCGCCCATGTGCAGGGTCGCCGCGTGCTCGCGCTCGACGGTTTTGAGGCGGCGCTCACTGACAAAGCCGCCAAGCAGCGCATGTGGGCATACATTAAGCAGCTGACCCCGGCGGCTGCACCGCTGTAGCGGATTGGCGCCGGCGAGCGATTGCCTGGCGGGCAAGGCGCGCCTCGAGATCGGCACCGCACTTCTACATCACAGCGCGCAGCTCAAACCGATCGCCGTTAATGCGGAACTGGCAGTTGCCGTTCATGCGCTCCACGGCAAGTTTGATGCTCCTGGTGCCAAAGCCGTGGCCCGCATGCCGGGTCACGGGCATGCCGTCGACCATGCGCGGCGCGCGGTCAAACGTGTTGGAAACTAACAGCAGCAGCTGGGCGTCCTCTAATCGCAGGTCAAAGTCGACGAATCGCTTTCCTTGGGGTGCGGCGCTTGCGGCGGTGATAGCGTTTTCCAAGGCATTTGAGAGCACGCTAAACAGGTCGGCGTCACCTACGTGGATGGTTTCGGGTACGGCGGCGCGCAGGTTGGCGGTAATGCCGTTTCTATTGATATCCGAGTTAAATGACGAAAGCGCGATGTTTACGGTCTCGTTGGCGCAGAAGCGGCGTACGGCGGTGCGATCGCCGGCTTCGCAGAGTTCATCGATGCGTTTGAGCGCCTCGTCGGTGTGGCCCTCCTCAATTAAAGCGGCCAGGCCGCGCAGGAAGTGGCGCATGTCGTGGCGAAGAATCGACAGCTCGCGCCCAGATTGACGCCAAGCCTCGAGCTCTTTGATGGCGACGCTGTCGCGGGTTTCGAGCATCCAGCGCTCTCTCTCGGCGGTTTCCTTTTCTTCGTATTCACGCAGGTAGACGGCGAGGAACATAAGGTAGAACGCGCAGAGCGCAAATGCCAAAAACTCAACCGTTACCACCGAGCCCGAGTGGAACAGCGTGGTGTAGACGCTGGTGGCATAGTCAAAGACGTAATAGACGAGCGGCAGGATTAAAAGGATGCCCAGCTCGGTGGTGCTTTTAATCGCCAAGCGCGGACCGATGTCGCCGGCCCAATGCATCAGGACGGCAAAGACGGCGAGTGTGGTCGCGATGCGCGCCAGATAGTACGCGATCTGAGAATCGGTTGCGGCAAATGCGGCGATGCCCATCCAATTGCTGAACTGGCAGATCAGATAGGCACTCGTAATGCCGAGCACAGCAAGCAGCGGGCTCAGGCGGTAGCGCGCGCATAGGTAGACGGTAAGCGGCAGGTGCACGACGAGCGGATAGACCTGACGGGCAAAAAGCTCGCCGCCGACGGCATTGGCGATCGAAAAGGCAGCGCCGGTTGCGACTCCGACCCCCACCAACTCGAGTGCATGGCGTTGATTGATTTCGATACCGCACAGCGCCGCCGAGGCAAAGACGCCAAAGAGCAACGTCGTGGCGTGGTGGATTGCCCAAAGGACCATTTCGACCGAGGAGACCATCAGTGTCTCCCACCCTCAAAGCGCGCCGCAAAGTAGGCGTCTTGGAATCCCTGCTTGCAGCTGCGCGAAAGCGGGATGCACGCGCCCGAGCGCATGACGATGTCCGTGCGATCGAAGTGGTCGATGTTGCGCAAGTTGACCTGGTAGCTACGGTGGCATTTAAAGAAGGTGGCATTTTGCGCCAAACGGTCCTCGACGCTGCGGAACGACTCGAGTGCCTCGATGTCGCGTCCGTCGCGCAGGTGGAAGACCACGTGCTTGTTGCGCGCCTCGGCATATTCGATGTCGGACAGGCGCAGGGCGTGGTAGCCAAAGGAAGTTTTGATCACGAGCTCGTCGGTTGCCGCCGGGCGCATGCTCGAAAGCTCATCGAGTAACTGCGCCAGGCGTTCGTAAGTCACGGGCTTGAGCAGATAGTCGAAAGCACGGACCTCGTAGGACTCCAGTGCGAACTCGGGCGACGAGGTGAGGAACACCAGGCGCACGGCGGTATCGGCCTGGCGCAATTCGCGCGCGGTGTCCATGCCGTTGACGAGCGGCATGATCATGTCGAGCAGAATGATGTCGGCGCGCGATGCGGCATGGCGGGCCAGCAGGTCCTCGCCGCGCGTGACGAGCGCAACATCGACCGTCGTGCCCGTCTCGGTCGACCAACGGTCGATCATCCGGTGCAGTCTATCTAGAAAAGCGACATCATCGTCGCAGGCAATAATCTTGAGCATTCGGCCCCCTTAAGTAGTTCGATTTTGCCACATTGGGTACGCGCCGCTTGCGGGGGTGCGGACTGTTTGCGCCTCACGGCGTGCAACTCGCGCCAAGCGGTATTGCGGTGGCGAAAGATGCCCCTTGCGCTACCGAAAGCCCGGCTAACCTCAGCTTGCCAGTTCGAAAATGGACCTGCCATATGATTGAATCTTTATTTCAACTTTACACCTAGGTTTACAGCTGTCTTGTCAGCTGTAAACCTAGGTGTCATACTAAAGCCCCAAGATTCGCCAAAAGAGAGGGGCCTTGATGGCACAGAGCGCGAACATGGATGCGTCGGAGCTTGCACGCGATATCGCGGCCGGCCTAGCATCGGCAACGACGGCAACGGAGCGTGCGGCACTGGTGCCCGCAGAGCTCGTCGAGGCCATTCAGCAACTAAAAACCCAACGTGACGCGGTGATCCTGGCGCACTATTACGTGGCGCCCGAGGTCCAAGCCGTTGCCGATTACGTCGGCGATAGCTTCTACCTGGCAAAGCTCGCCAAAAGCCTGCCGCAGCAGACCATCGTGTTGTGCGGCGTGGAGTTTATGGGCGAGAGCGCCAAGCTGCTCAATCCCACTAAGACCGTGCTGCTGCCCGAGCCGGGCGCGGACTGCCCCATGGCGCACATGGTCAAGCGCGAGACGGTCGACGCGGCGCGCGCCGAGTACGGCGACGACCTGGCCGTGGTGTGCTACGTCAACTCCACGGTCGAGATCAAGAGCTGGAGCGACGTGTGCGTCACCAGCTCCAACGCCGTTAAGATCGTGTCCGAGCTGCCGCAGCAGCATATCCTGTTCATTCCCGACCAAAACCTGGGCCGCTTCGTAGCCGAGCAGGTGCCGCAAAAGCACGTCATCCTCAACAACGGCTACTGCCCGCGCCATCACATCATCACCGTCGAGCAGATCGTCGACGCGACGGAGGCCCACCCCGACGCGCTCGTGCTGGCGCACCCCGAGTGCAAGGCCGACGTTCTGGCCGAGGCCGACTACATCGGCTCCACCGCCGGCATCATCAAGTATGCCGAGGAGTCCGACGCGAGCGAGTTCATTATCGTGACGGTCCGCGGCGTGCTCTACGAGCTCGAGCGCCGCTGCCAGGGCACCGGCAAGAAGTTCTACTTCCCCGCGGTGCAGCCCACCTGCGTCAACATGGATCTTATCACGCTCGAAAAGCTCGTGCGCTGCCTGGAGACGGGCGAGGGCGAGGTGCAGATCGGCGTCTCGGACGAGGCAGCAGACCAGGCCAAGCTCACGCTCGACCGTATGCTCGAGTACGCAGCACGCTAGAACAATGTTGCATGAGGGGCGGTCCCTTATGTCACATTCAAGGGAGAGGATTCCTGTGGAAACCAAGCAATACCCCGATATGGAGTGCGACGTCGTCATTGCCGGCTGCGGCGTGGCGGGTCTGTACGCGGCCCTCAATCTGCCGACGAGCACGCGCGTGATCATGCTCTCCAAGGGCGCGGTCGATGAGTGCGATTCGATGCTCGCGCAGGGCGGCATTTGCGTGCTGCCCGAAGGCTCGGACTACGATGCCTTCTTTGAGGACACCATGCACGCCGGCCACTACGAGAACCGCCGCGAGAGCGTCGACATCATGATTCGCTCGAGCCGCTCGGTCATCAACGACCTGCTGGCGATGGGCGTGGACTTTGAGCGCAAGGCCGACGGCGGCCTCGACTTTACCCGCGAGGGCGCACACAGCCGTCCGCGCATTGCCTTCCATGCCGACATTACGGGCAAGGAGATCACGACCAAGCTGCTCCAGGCTGTCCGCAAGCTGGACAACGTGCAGATTTTGGAGCACGTGGCCATGACCGACATCCTGACGGGCGAGCGTGACGGCGCCACGGTGTGTGCCGGTGTCGTCGCCGTTCCCGTGGACGAGGACAACTCGGTTCGTCCCGCCGACGAGCTGACAAATGCCGCCGAGGGCGTGCATGCCGGCGAGCCGTTTAAGATCCATGCCCGCCACACGCTGTGGGCAACGGGCGGCATCGGCGGCGTATACGACCATTCGACTAACTACCCGCAGCTCACGGGCGACGCCTGCTACATCGCTCAGGAGCATGGCATTAAGATGGAGCACCTGGACTACGTGCAGATCCATCCCACGGGTCTGTTCTCGCCGCAGCCGGGTCGCACGTTCCTGATCAGCGAGAGCTGCCGCGGCGAGGGCGCGATTTTGCTCAACGCCGCCGGCGAGCGTTTTACCGACGAGTTGCAGCCGCGCGACGTTGTCGCCGCCGCCATCCGCGAGCAGATGAAGCAGGATGACACCGAGCACGAGTGGCTGAGCTTTGCCCCCGTCGAGCGCGACGTGGTGACCGGGCACTTCGCCAACATCCGCGCGCGCTGCCTGGAGGACGGTCGCGACATCCTGGATGAGCCCATTCCCGTTACGCCGACGCAGCACTACTTTATGGGCGGCGTGTGGGTCGACAAGGACGGCCGCACCTCGATGCCCGAGCTCTACGCCGCGGGCGAGACGGCCTGCAACGGCGTTCACGGCAAGAACCGCCTTGCTTCAAACAGCCTGCTCGAGGCGCTGGTCTGGGGTCGTCGCGCCGCGTGGTATATGCGTACCGGCGAGTCGCTGGCCGTGGAGCAGGCGGGCGATCCCGCGCTCGATGGCCGTCATCGCGCCCTGGGCGCCGACCCTCTGGCAATCGATGATTTGGCCCGTGCCGCCGGCACGCAGGCCGTGGAGGAGTAGACCATGAATCCCATTACCATGAAGCTCGTCGTCGATGATCTGATTCTGCAAGCTCTGCGCGAGGACATTACGTTTGAGGACGTGAGCACGGCGAGCGTGTGCCCCACGGCGCGTCCCGCCACGGTGGAGCTTATCGCCAAAGCCGATGGCATCATTGCCGGCCTGGATGTGTTCGCTCGCACCTTTGAGCTGCTGGATTCGCAGAGCTCGGTGCTGTTTGATGTTGCCGACGGTGACGAGGTGCATGCCGGCGACCACGTGGGTCAGGTGCGCGGTGATGCGCGTGTGCTGCTTTCGGGCGAGCGCGTGGCGCTCAACTACCTGCAGCGCATGAGCGGCATCGCTACCTATACGCACAGCATGGCCGCGGCGCTCGAGGGAACCAAGACCGTGCTCGTCGACACGCGCAAGACCACACCGGGCATGCGCGTGTTTGAGAAGGCGGCGGTTGAGATTGGCGGCGGCAGCAACCACCGTTACAACCTGTCGACGGCCGTCATGCTCAAGGACAACCACATCGATGCCGCCGGTGGCGTGACGCGCGCGATCGAGATGGCGCGCGCCCATGCATCGTTTACCACGACGGTCGAGATCGAGTGCGAGAACCTGGACATGGTGCGCGAGGCCGTGGAGGCCGGCGCCGACATCATCATGTTCGACAACATGACCCATGACGACATGGCCGCCGCTATTGAACTTATCGCCGGCCGCGCCAAGACCGAGTGCTCGGGCAACGTGGATGCCAGCAATATCCGCGCGCTTGCCGACCTGGGCGTTGACTTTATTAGCTCGGGCGCCCTGACGCACTCCGCGCCGATCCTCGACCTCTCGCTTAAGCACCTGCGTCTGCTGGACGGTAAATAATGAACGCCCGCGAGCGTCGCCGTGCCATCATGGCCGTGCTCGAGGGGGCCAAGGGGCCCGTATCGGGCAGCGCGCTTGCCCGCGAGGTGGGTGTGAGCCGCCAGATCGTGGTGCAGGACATCGCCCTGCTGCGCGCCGATGGGCACGATATCGTGGCGACCAACCGCGGCTACGTGCTGCAGGAGGCCCCCAGCAGCCCCGCCGTGCCTACGCGCTTGGTCAAGGTTCGCCACAGCGTGGAGCAGGCAGGCGATGAGCTCACGAGTATCGTCGACGCCGGCGGCGCCGTGCTCAACGTGATTGTCAATCACCGCGTGTACGGTAAGATTACGGCCGACCTGGACATCCGCAACCGCCGCGATGTCGAGCGCTATCTGCGCGATATCGAGAGCGGCAAGAGCTTTCCGCTGCTAACGGTGACGAGCGGCTATCACTTCCATCGCATTGCGGCGGAGGATGAGCAAACCCTCGACGAGATCGAGGCGATGCTCAAGGAAAAAGGCTACCTAGCAGACCTGATGCCCTACGAAGACGATTTGTCCTAGTCGACGCCGCATCTATAAGTTGCGGTGAAATAGTTCCTAAAATCGGCATCCAAGACATAAAACAGGAACTATTCCACCGCAACTGCCAAGGGTCCCGCTCCAAATTAGCTGCCCACATATGCAAAAGGAGGCCTCCGCGGCGATGCGGAGGCCTCCTTTTTTGTGCACGGTGTACTTTTGAGTGTGCAGGTGGGGGAGTTGTTACTCCTCGACGATCTCGGTGATCGCGCCAGCGGGGCAAGCGTCCTGGCAAGCGCCACAGGCGACGCAGGAGTCCTCGTCAGCGACGGTAGCGACGTCCTGGAGCTCCAGAACGCCAGCGGGGCAGGAGTCGACGCAAACGCCACAAGCGATGCACTCGTCGGCATCAATTACGGGATGAGCCATGGTAGTTTCCTCTCTGTTGACCGACGCTACAGGCGATGCGCGCCGGTTTGATTCGGGCAAAAACATACCACGGGAGCGACCGTTTGCAATACCCTCTGGCCGGCATCTTCATACCGTTCGCCGAGTATGCCAAGGTTTACTAAAAAACGCGCAGGTGGGGCCGTTGAGCTGCATAAATGTTAGCTAAAGGTGACTTGAAATATAGGGCGATTGAGCGTGCTTGCGGAAACCGCATCCCATTATTTTGTCGAAAAACGGGTTGCAGTTTCCGGTTAGGCCCGCTAGCGGAAAATGCGAGCCGGTATCAGCTCTCAAAACGGGATACGGTTTCCGGTTGAGCCTTCAGACGGAAACTGCGACCCGGAATCCACGCTCAAACCGGGACAAGCTTTCCGCAAGGCAGCCCCAGGCACCCTCGGACCCAAACCTCAGTCATCTCTACATAGATCTCGATAGATTTGCCTAGAACTCAAACAATGCGTCTACCTGCGCATTTGCGAACCTAAACTCTCAGAGATAAGAAATCTTATATGAATTGACTTAGATTTTGTATATTCCGGCCCATAAGGGGATACACTACATCCTGAAAGACAAGCCGAAACACCGCGCGGCAGACCGCCGAGTCGGTGCAAACGCACAAGAGAGAGGGAATTTCTAATGGGCAAGATTCTTGGTATCGACCTTGGTACTACCAACTCCGCAATGGCCGTTCTCGAGGGCGGTTCTCCGACCATTATCGTGAACGCCGAGGGCGACCGCACTACCCCGTCCGTCGTGGGCTTCCGTGCCGACGGCGACCGCGTCGTGGGCAAGGCCGCTAAGAACCAGGCTGTCACCAACCCCAAGAACACCGTGTTCTCCATCAAGCGCTTCATGGGCCGCAAGTATTCCGAGTGCACCTCCGAGATCAAGACCGTGCCGTATGAGGTCAAGGAGGGCCAGGGTGGCCGTGCCGTCGTCGACATCGAGGGTAAGGATTACACCGCTGAGCAGGTGAGCGCCATGACGCTCGCCAAGATGAAGGCCGACGCCGAGAAGTATCTGGGCGAGACCGTCACCGACGCCGTCATCACCGTCCCGGCCTACTTCAACGACGCCCAGCGTCAGGCCACCAAGGACGCCGGTAAGATCGCCGGCCTCAACGTCAAGCGTATCGTCAACGAGCCGACCGCTGCTGCTCTGGCCTATGGCCTGGACAAGCAGGGCACCGACCAGCGTATTCTGGTCTTTGACCTGGGCGGCGGTACCTTCGACGTCTCCATCCTCGACCTCGCCGACGGCGTGTTTGAGGTTCTGTCCACCTCGGGCGATAACCACCTGGGCGGCGACGACTGGGATCAGCGCGTCATCGACTGGATGGCCGATAAGTTCCAGCAGGAGAACGGTGTCGACCTGCGTCAGGACCCCATGGCCCTGCAGCGTCTGAAGGAGGCCGCCGAGAACGCCAAGAAGGAGCTCTCCGCCGCCCAGCAGACCACCATCAACCTGCCGTTCATTACCATGAACCAGTCCGGCCCGCTGCACCTCAACTACACGCTGACCCGCGCCGAGTTCGAGAAGATCACCCGCGACCTGCTCGAGCGCTGCAAGCAGCCTGTCACCAATGCCCTGCGCGACGCCAAGCTTAAGCTCTCCGATCTGACCGAGGTCATCCTCGTCGGCGGCTCCACCCGTATGCCCGCCGTCCAGGAGCTCGTCAAGACCATGACCGGCAAGCAGCCCAACATGTCCGTGAACCCCGACGAGGTTGTTGCCGACGGCGCTGCCGTCCAGGGCGGCGTGCTCACCGGCGACGTCGAGGGCATCCTGCTGCTCGACGTTACCCCGCTGTCGCTGGGCGTCGAGACCATGGGCGGCATCATGACCAAGATGATCGACCGCAACACCACGATCCCGACCTCCAAGACCGAGGTCTACTCCACCGCTGCCGACAACCAGACCAGCGTCGAGATCAACGTGCTCCAGGGCGAGCGCGAGCTTGCCCGCGACAACAAGTCGCTCGGTAAGTTCCAGCTGACCGGCATCCCGGCTGCCCGCCGCGGCGTGCCGCAGATCGAGGTCACTTTCGACATCGACGCCAACGGCATCGTCAAGGTCTCCGCTAAGGACAAGGGCACCGGCAAGGAGCAGCAGATCACCATTTCCGGCTCCACCGCTCTGTCCGACGACGAAGTCGATCGTATGGTCAAGGACGCCGAGGCTCATGCCGAGGAGGACAAGAAGCAGAAGGAAGAGGTCGAGGTCCGCAACCAGACCGACAGCCTGTGCTACTCCACCGAGCAGACCCTCAACGAGCTGGGCGACAAGGTTTCCGCCGACGTGAAGTCCAAGGCCGAGGCCGCTATCGCCGACGCCAAGAAGGCGCTCGAGGGCTCTGACGTCGAGGCCATCAAGGCCGCCGGCGAGTCCCTGCAGTCCGTGGCCTACGAGCTGGCCCAGGTTGTCTACGCCGACGCTCAGCAGCAGACCGACGGTGCCGCCGGCGCCCAGCCTGCCGACGATGACGTCGTCGACGCCGACTACGAGGTTGTGGACGACGAGGACAAGTAATCATGTCCGCCCGTAAAGCTCGCACGGAGGCGGCCGCCGTTGGTGCCGCCCCCGTTGACTCTGAGGAGAAGGACGTGAAGATTCCCGTAGAGGCCGTTGACGATACCGAGGCCAACGAGGCCCCGGCCGCCGAGGCTGCCGAGAACCAAGTAGAGGATTCCAACAAGGAGGCGACGATGACCGAGGACGAGATGGTGGAAGCCGCTATCCGCGCCGGTGAGGAAGCCGCCGACAACGACTTTAAGCTCAAGTTCGAGCAGGCTCAGAAAGAGCTTGCCGACGTGCGCAACGAGCTCGATGCTGCGGCAGAGGCTCAGAAGGCCGCCGAGGACAAGGCAAAGGACGCCACCGAGCGCACCGCCCGTCTGCAGGCCGACTGGGAGAACTTCCGTCGCCGCACCGCCAATGAGCGTATCGCCGAGCGCGAGCGCGCGACCGAGAAGCTCGTCACCGCGCTGCTGCCGGTGGTCGACGATATCGAGCGTGCGATCGACCATGCCCGCAGCCAGGAGCTTGCCGACGACTTTAAGCAGTTCGTCGACGGTGTCGACGCGGTGCATGCCAAGCTGCTCGATGTGTTTGCGCACGAGGGCGTTGAGCCCATCGACCCCAAGGGCGAGGCGTTCGATCCGCTCGAGCACCAAGCCGTGGGTCGCGTCGAGGACGCGTCGCAGTACGATGAGACCGTCAACGACGTGTACCAGAAGGGCTACCGCATGGCGGATCGCATCCTGCGTTCCGCGATGGTGACGGTGACCTACGGCGGCGAGAAACGCCCCGCACCGGAGCCCGAAGCGGCGCCCGAGGATGCTGCGGCCGATACGGCCGAGAGCACCGAGGAGTAATTGAGAAGGGCCCCGGGGCAACACCCGGGGCCCTTTCTGGCCTAGTGCCATATGAAAGCATGAGCCGCCGCCCGCTGGGCGGCGGATGAAACAGGAGAGGAGCTACGATGGCTGCAGGCAAAACCTTCTATGACATCCTGGGCGTATCCAAGAGCGCCTCCGACAAAGAGATCAAGAGCGCGTTTCGCAAGCTCGCGCAAAAATATCACCCCGATGCCGGCGGCGACGAGGCCAAGTTCAAGGAGATCAGCGAGGCCTACGAGACGCTTTCGGACGAGAAGAAGCGCAAAGAGTACGACCAGATGCTCATGTTTGGCGGCATGCCGGGCGCGGGCGGCGCGTATGGCGGCGGCTACGGTGCCGGCGCGGGTGCCAGCGGCTGGGGCGACATCTTCGACAGCATTTTTAGCGGCAACGGCGCCTGGGGCAGCGATTGGGGCTCGGGCTTTGCCGGGGCTGCGGGCGCTGCCGGTGCCGGCGCTGGCCGCAGCCGTGCTCGCAAGGGCGGCGACCTGTCGCTGACCGTCGATGTGACGGCCGAGGACGCGTTTCGTGGCGTGACGCACAAGGTCACCTATCGCATTCCTTCGACAGGTGAGCAGCAGACCATTACGGTCTCGGTGCCCGCGGGCGCGGTCGACGGCGGTAAGCTACGCTACAAGCGTCGCGGCGAGTATGGCGTTGCCGGCGGCGAGCGCGGCGACCTGGTCGTGACCACGCATGTGGAGGAGCACCCGCTGTTTAAGCGCAAGGGCGCCGATGTGACCATGGAGGTACCGGTCTCGGTCTATGAGGCGGCGCTCGGCTGCACGGTGGACGTGCCGACGCCCGGCGGTGCGACGGTTCGTCTGAAGGTGCCCGCGGGTACCCAGACGGGCAAGAAGTTTCGCTTTAAGGAGATGGGTGCGCCCGACGTTAAGCATCGCGGCCGCACGGGTGCGCTGCTCGTCGAGATCAAGGTGCAGGTCCCCACGAACCTGTCCGACGATGAGCGCGATGCCATGACCAAGCTGCGCGAGGCCGACACGCGCGATTATCGCGAGAAGGTCAACCGTTACAAGGCGACGTACTAGGGCGGTCGTGGCGCACGCCCGCGCCCGCGGGCTTATGATGGACGATAACGAGACGGAAAGGGATCAGGTAGCATGGCCGAGGACAATAGGAACAAACCGCTGTACATGATCAGCGTGGCGGCCGAGCTGACCGGCATGCATCCGCAGACTCTGCGCGTCTATGAGTCCAAGGGCCTGGTGAACCCCCAGCGCTCGGGCGGCAACACGCGTCTGTATTCGCGTGCCGATATCGAGCGCCTGGAGCTCATCAACCAGCTGACCGACGAGGGCATCAACCTTGCCGGCGTGGTGCGCATCCTCGATATGAAGGAGCGTGCCGAGGAGCGCGAGCGCGAGAACGAAAAGCTCCGCGCCCGCGTGCGCCAGCTCGAGGACGAGCTGCACGAGTACAAGATGCAGAAGAAGATCACCGCCCTGGCCCCGCGTGACGGCTCGGTTAACCCCGAACAGGTCATGCGCAAGCTGCTGGGTGCCGGCGGGGATTTGTAGTTACGCGGGTTTACCAACCCGCGTAACGGGCCGACGCTGCGCGACGTCCAGAGCGACAATTTGTCATTCAAAAGGCAAGGCATGACCAGAAGGTCTATGCCTTGCCTTTTTCATGCCAACTTGTTCGCTCTGGACGTCGCTCGCTGTCCGTCCTCTACTTGCGGCGTTGTTTTGCTCCGAATTGGTGGGCTTTCGCTGTCCGCGCCAAAACATCGACGTTGTTATGGGTAGTCATTGGGGACGTTCTTAAATGACTAGTCGAAAGGGACACTCTTGCACCAAATCTGCCGGTCCCACACTGGGCGCGTCTTTTACTTTACCGAAATAAAGTGAACGTGCAGATTCGTAACCCACTTGCAACCGTTCTATGGCACGATATTGAACGAATGTATGCTATGCGCCCAAATCTCTTGGGCAGAGTGGGAGACAGTATGGTCAAGCTGTACGAGGACGGCATCTACCTGCGCGGCGGCAGCGAGGTTGTGCCTGCGGCCGAGGCTGCCGAGCGCGGTATTACGCAGACGCCCGAGGATGCCAAGCGTGGCACCATCGCGTATTCGATCCTTCAGGCACACAACACATCCGGCGACCCCGAGGCGCTCAAGATTCGCTTCGACGCCATGGCGAGCCACGACATCACCTTTGTCGGCATCATCCAGACGGCGCGCGCCTCGGGCATGGAGCAGTTCCCGCTGCCTTACGTGCTCACCAACTGCCATAACTCGCTGTGTGCCGTGGGAGGCACCATCAACGAGGACGACCACGTCTTTGGCCTCTCGGCTGCCAAAAAGTACGGCGGCATCTTCGTTCCGCCCCATATCGCGGTCATCCACTCCTTTATGCGTGAGAACTTCGCCGGCTGTGGCAAGATGATCCTGGGCTCCGACTCGCACACCCGCTACGGCGCTCTGGGCACCATGGCCGTGGGCGAGGGCGGTGGCGAGCTGGCAAAGCAGCTGCTGCGCGACACCTACGATGTCGCCTATCCCGGCGTCGTTGCCATCTACCTCACGGGCGCCCCGCGCCCCGGCGTTGGCCCGCACGACGTGGCGCTCGCCATCATCCGTGCCGTCTTTGCCAAGGGTTACGTTAAGAACAAGGTCATGGAGTTCGTGGGCCCCGGTATCGCGAGCATGACGACCGACTACCGCAACGGCGTCGACGTCATGACCACCGAGACCACCTGCCTGTCGAGCATCTGGGCTACCGACGAGGACACACACGCATTTTTGGCCATGCACGGCCGCGGCGACGACTACCGCGAGCTCAAGCCCGCCGATGTTGCCTACTACGACGGCTGCGTCGAGGTCGATCTGTCGAGCATCAAGCCCATGATCGCGCTACCGTTCCATCCTTCCAACGGCTTTGAGATTGACGAGCTCAACGAGAACCTCGAGGACATCCTGCACGAGGTGGAGCTCGAGGCCGCCAAGATCGGCGAGGGCAAGACGCACTTCAGCCTGCTCGACAAGATCGTCGATGGCAAGCTGCACGTGCAGCAGGGCGTGATCGCCGGCTGCTCGGGCGGCAACTACGACTCCGTGGTCCAGGCTGCCCGCGTGCTCAAGGGCGCCAACACCGGCTGCGGCGAGTTCTCGCTGTCGGTCTATCCCACGAGCCAACCCGTGGCACTTGAGCTTACACGCCGCGGCTATATCTACGACCTTATGGAGGCTGGCGCGATTGTGCGCACGGCATTCTGCGGCCCGTGCTTCGGCGCCGGCGACACGCCTGCCAACAACGGTCTGTCCATCCGCCACACCACGCGTAACTTCCCTAACCGCGAGGGTTCCAAGCCGGGTAATGGCCAGCTGAGCGCCGTGGCCCTGATGGACGCTCGCTCCATTGCGGCGACGGCTGCCAACGGCGGCGTCCTGACGCCGGCGACCGACCTGCCCGAGGAGACTTGGGACGAGGCCTGCGAGTACACCTTTGACGACGCGCCGTACAAGAAGCGCGTGTACTGGGGCTTTGGCAAGGCGGAGCCTGCCGACGAGCTGGTCGAGGGTCCCAACATCAAGCCGTGGCCCGCGATGGAGCCTCTCGGCGACGACATCCTGCTCAAGGTGTGCTCCAAGATCATGGACCCGGTCACCACGACCGACGAGCTCATTCCCTCGGGCGAGACGAGCTCCTTCCGCTCCAACCCGCTGGGTCTGGCCGAGTTTACGCTCAGCCGTCGCGACCCTGCCTACGTGGGCCGCTCCAAGGAGGTCGACGCGGTGGAAAAGCGCCGCGTTGCCGGCGAGGCAGCGGGCGACCTGGCGGCACTCGATGCCGAGCTTGCCAGCGTGTTTGAGGCGCTGACCGGCGCGGGTGTCGCGGCCGATGCCAAGGCGACTGAGTACGGCTCCATGCTCTATGCCAAGAAGCCCGGTGACGGTTCTGCCCGCGAGCAGGCCGCGAGCTGTCAGCGCGTGATTGGCGGCTTGGCCAACATCGTCCACGAGTACGCCACCAAGCGCTATCGCTCCAACGTGATGAACTGGGGCATGGTGCCCTTCCAGATGGAGGCCGAGCCCAACTTTGAGGTGGGCGATTACGTCTTCGTGCCGGGTATCCGTGCTGCGCTCGATGGCGACCTGAAGGACATCGCCGCGTACGTGGTGCGCACCGACGGCACGGTCGAGCAGATTGAGCTCTACATTGCCGATATGACGGCCGAGGAGCGTGCCATCGTCAAGGCCGGCTGCCTGATCAACTACAACAAGTTCAAGGCCGCTGCCGAGTAACGCACTTAATTGTCCGCCCGGGGCTTACCCTTTCCCGCCCGCTCACGCGCTTCGCGAGGGTCGCGTTCGGGAAAGGGTAAGCCCCGGGCTACATTTCTGCGTTCTCGTTGGGTCTTGAGGGACGCTAAAAATAGACTTGCTTGAAGCCGCCTCTGTTATCGGGGCGGCTTCTTTTTTGTCGAAAACCGCCACAAAGGGGACAGGCACCTTTGTGGCGGTGGGGAACGAGCTCGATGTTGTTGTGATCGTTGAGCGGTATGTTAATGAGCGGCTCTACAGAATTTCATCCGGGTTGGCGGGTTTGGTTGTTTTGGGGATGCCGAGTTTGGATGACGCGAAATCGTCAACATTGTCCTTAATTCCGTCTTTGGTGTAGACAGTGACCATATAGGTGCTGTGTCCGAATTCGCCCTTGTCGCGTGTTGCCCAGGCATCCCAGTAGGCGGCCCCGTTTCGCCCTTTGATTTTTCCGACACGGCGGAGTTCTGTTCGCTTTAATTTCTGGTTGCTATAGATGGTTCGACCGGCTTCCGCGGTGAGCCCGCACTGTCCAAGCAGCTTGTCGAGGACTTGGTTCATGTGGCGCTCATCGGTGTTTGGTGCGTAGTCGTAGGCGAGGGTGATGGAGTCGAGTGGCTGGTCGTCGATCAGATAGTTTAGCGCCTGAGGTTCAAGGCAGAAATAGGGGGAGCATCCGTCGACCTTGCCGAGCAACGGTAACTTGGACTGCCAACTTCCGGTGGGAATTGCATATTCGTAGAACACGCCACGGCAGACAAAGGAGAGCGAGGTGGCACGCGAGCCGGCGTCGATCATCCCGCAAAGATCGAAGGGCGAGGCGATACCAAAAGAAAAGGGCGTGATGACGATAAGGAAGAGCATCACGATGGGTATGGCGAGAATGGCGATGACGTTGCGACCGGTGGAATGAGACGGCTTCATATGCGCTCCTCGAGACAAAGATCTGTTGAGGATAGGCAGAAATGGATATGTTCAGAGAACAATTCAAGTTTAATCTCATGGCGCGAGATGGTCGACCGTTAGCGTCGAAAACCACCACAAAGGTGCCTGTCCCCTTTGTGGTGGTGAGGAGCGCGCGGCTTCTTTTGGTAATAGTGTTAGCTGGCGGTATCATTAGTGCAGGTGGCGAAGGTTTGCATTGTGGGGTGTTTTGCCGTGAGCCGTTCTGCCCGTATTGGATTGATTGTCTTGGCGCTTGCGATCGCTGTGGTTGGCGCGGGCGCTGTCGGTATGGCATTTCTACCTGCTGCGGTGACGGAGCCGTTGGTCAAGCCTGTGGCTCAATCTGTCGAACTTCTGACCGGCGACGACAAGCCCGAGACCATTACCGTTGATTTTGATGAGCAGCCGGCTGTGCTGGGTATTAGCAATTATCCGAGTATTCAGCTTGGGGCCATGCGCTATACCACGGATACAAGCCTGATCGATAGGGCGTCCGAGCTACTCAAGGGCAAAACATTTAAGCGTTGGTACGGATATGCGTCCTATCGGGCAAAAGCGAACGACATGGTTGGCGGATGTCACTCTTCCATCGAGCTGGACACTGCAAACGGCGCAAAGTTATGTGATGTCTCGTACGATCCGGGTTACGAGGGCAATGAGGGTCCGGGTATTTACATCATGGCCGGCGATGCAGCCTATGTCATGGAGGGCGACCAGGCCGAGCTCAACGATTTTATGGGTCAGTGTATCCAAGATGCCTATGAACAGACCTGCTTGCCCGACCCGCAGACTGCACGCGATAGTGGGTCTGCCCGTATATGGCTCTTCGAGGATGAGATGCCCTGGAGCGGCGAATCGGGAAGCACGGGTTCGGCAAGTAAATAGAGACTGCAACCACCACAAAGGTACCCGTCCCCTTTGTAGTAGTTCTCGGTTTGTCTCGATCTGTAACGTCTTGGCCGCTAAAAGTGGGCCTGGTGTTACAGATTTAGATTTTCGATTCGGGTGTCTTCTGTTCGTCTCGATTTGTAACAGATAGAGCTCTATTTGCCGAGTAGATGTTACAGATTGAGACAAACGGGTGCCGCTGAACAATTCGTCTCGATCTGTAACATCTGGAGCCAGAAACGGTCGATAGATGTTACAGATTGAGACGGTAGCGCACCTGTGCGGCGGCGGGCCGACATCTTTACCCCTATCTCTTAATCACTCAGAAAATCTTATATATAGAGACTTAGATTTGTGTATAAGATCGTACAAAGCTGGCAACAATACTTCTCGAACAACGTGAAGCCGCCCCGTAGGGCGGCCGCCCCAAGAGAGGTGATTCCATGAGAATCGATAAGCTAGCAATGACGTCGCGCGAGGCGCTACAGACCGCCATGAGCACGGCTGCCGACGCGCAGGCCGGCGCGGTGGAGCCGATTCACCTGCTGTCTGCCCTGCTCGGTGCCGGCGAGCGCAATATCTCCGTGATCATCGAGCGCATCGGTGCCGACCCGGCTCAGCTCGCACGCTCCACGCAGGATGTCATCGACCACGCGCCCAAGGTTTCGGGCGAGGGCCAGCAGATGGGCCTGTCCAACGAGCTTGTCCGCGTCATCGAGAAGGCCGAGAAAAAGGCCACCAAGATGGGAGACAGCTTTGTGGTGACCGAGCATCTGCTGATGGCGCTTGCCGAGGACAAGGGCGAGGCCGGTCGTGTGCTGCGCGACGCCGGCGTCACCAAGGAGCGCATCGAGCAGGTCTACGAGGAACTGCGCGGCGATGACCGCGTGACGTCTGCCGAGGACAAGACCCAGTTTGAGGCGCTGGAACAGTACGGCCGCAACATCTGCGACCTTGCCCGCGCCGGCAAGCTCGACCCTGTCATCGGCCGTACGGACGAGATCCGTCGTACCATCCAGGTCCTGTCCCGTCGCACCAAGAACAACCCCGTGCTCATCGGTGAGCCGGGCGTCGGTAAAACGGCTATCGTCGAGGGCATCGCCCAGCGTATCGTGGCCGGCGACGTGCCGAGCACCCTGCGCGACCGCGACCTCATCGAGCTCGACATGAGCGCGCTGGTCGCCGGCGCCAAGTATCGCGGCGAGTTCGAGGACCGCTTGAAGGCCGTGCTCAAAGAAGTGCAAAAGTCCGAGGGCAAGGTCATCCTGTTCATCGATGAGCTCCACACCATCGTGGGCGCGGGTGCCACCGAGGGTTCTATGGACGCCGGCAATATCCTCAAGCCGGCGCTCGCCCGTGGCGACCTGCATGCGATTGGCGCGACCACGCTCGACGAGTACCGCAAGTACATCGAGAAGGACGCGGCGCTCGCGCGTCGTTTCCAGACCGTGATGGTCTCCGAGCCCACCGTCGAGGACACTATCTCGATCCTGCGTGGCCTCAAGGAGAAGTACGAGATCTTCCACGGCGTACACATCACCGATAGCGCGCTCGTGGCAGCTGCCGACCTCTCCGATCGCTACATCGCCGACCGCTTCCTGCCCGACAAGGCCATCGACTTGGTCGATGAGGCCGCAAGCCGCCTGCGCATGGAGCTCGACAGCATGCCGGTCGAGATCGACGCCACCACGCGTCAGCTCACCCAGCTGCAGATCGAGGAACAGGCGCTCATGAAGGAGACCGATGACGCCTCCAAGGAGCGTTTGGAGGCTCTGCGCCAAGAGATTGCCGAGGTCCAAGAAAAGCTCAACGTGCAAAAGGCCGGCTGGCTCAACCAGAAGAACGCCATCGACCACGTGCAGGAGCTTAAGGGCCAGCTTGACGAGGCCAAGAGCGAAGAGGAGCGCGCGACGCGCAACGGCGACCTGGGCCGTGCGTCCGAGCTGCGCTACTCCGTGATTCCGGGCCTGCAGCAGCAGATTCAGGATTCCGAGGCCGCGCTCGAGGCACAAAAGCAGCAGGACGGCGAGGGCCTCAACGAACAGGTGACCTCCGATGAGATCGCCGAGGTCGTGAGCGCCTGGACCGGCGTGCCCGTCTCCAAGATGATGCAGGGTGAGCTCGACAAGCTGAAGGGCCTGGAGGGCGAGCTGCATAAGCGCGTCATCGGCCAGGACGAGGCGGTCTCCGCTGTCGCCGCGGCCGTGCGTCGCAGCCGTGCGGGTCTCTCCGATCCGGACAAGCCCATCGGCAGCTTCTTCTTCCTGGGCCCCACCGGCGTGGGCAAGACCGAGCTCGCCAAGGCGCTTGCCGAGTGCCTGTTCGATGACGAGCGCGCGCTCGTGCGTATCGACATGTCCGAGTACATGGAGAAGTTCAGCGTCCAGCGTCTGATCGGTGCGCCCCCGGGATACGTGGGCTACGACGAGGGCGGCCAGCTCACCGAGGCCGTGCGCCGTCGTCCGTACTCCGTGATCTTGCTCGACGAGATGGAGAAGGCTCATCCGGATGTCTTCAACGTGCTGCTACAGGTGCTTGACGACGGCCGTCTGACCGATGGCCAGGGTCGCCAGGTGTCCTTCAAGAACACGATTATCATCATGACGTCTAACGTGGGCTCCAAGGCTATCGCCGAGCTTTCGGGCAAGGACGAGGAGGAGATGCGCCATCAGGTCGACGCGGCCATGGCTCAGACCTTCCGCCCCGAGTTTCTCAACCGTATCGACGATATCGTGGTGTTCCATCCGCTCGGAATGGCGCAGATCGAGAAGATCGTCGACATCCAGCTCGCCGACGTCCGCGCGCGTCTGGCCAAGGAGCGCATGACGCTTGCCATCACCCCGGCGGCCAAGCAGATGCTCGCCGTGGGCGGCCTGGACCCGGTCTTTGGCGCCCGTCCGCTCAAGCGTCTGGTTCAGCGCGAGGTCGTGGATGCCATCGCCGCCGCTATCATCGATGGCACGGTGCGTGAGGGCGATCAGGTGACGGTCGATGTCGACAAGGACGGCGGCTTTACCGTCGTGTGCGACAACACGCCGGCGGCCACCTACGAGGTCCCCGACGCCGAGTAGGTTTTGGGCCATGCCTTAAAATCTGCCTTTTGAGCCGAACGCCAAGGGCGGCGGATCCGATTGGGTCCGCCGCCCTTTTTCGTGCGACAATCGATGGTGTTGAACATGAGCACATGGCAAGGAGCTATGCAGATGAAAGACGAGAACAAGACGAACGCACCGGCGGCTGAGATAGCGTCCGCCGCACCAAAGCCCGCGCCGAAACCGGCACCCAAGCCGCGCGACCCCTACATCCGTGCCGAGAACGAGGACGATGACGGTTACGATCCCTACAGCGATCGCCGCCTCGAGCGCGAGCCGATGTTCGAAGCCGACCCCTGGCGCTAGTCCTGGGCTTTGATGCTCGGCAGCAGGATCTGCGCGAGGTAGTCGGTCTCGAGTTTGGTCGCGGCGTCGGCTTTGCCGTCTTTACCGACCAGCACGTTCTTGATCTGACTATAGGTGTAGCGGTTGCCGGTCGTAAGCTCGACAAGCTCAATGGCCGTGTCCATGGGGTAGGTCGACACGGGGTCTTGCGTCCGTCCGTTGATGGTCTGGGGCACCACGTACGGATAGACGGGGCCGCTGGCGTAGACGGTGTAGCCGTTGCCGAGGTTTGCCGCACCCAAAACCGCGTCGCCCTCATCGGGCGTAAAGCTCTCGCCCTCGCGCACCGCGACGAGCGTCACGAGCGGTGTGTTGGTGTCGCCGTCCAGATAAATGCACAGCGTGCTGCCGTTTTGCCAAGTCGCGACTTTGCCGTACCACTCAACGGGAATATCGAGCTGATACAGGCCCGTTGCCTTATGTCGAGCATCGGCGTCGCGGGCCGCCTGCGCCTTGCGGGAGCTCACGGCGTTGGTTGCGGCGTCGCGTCGCGCGGTTGCCGCCTGCTGGAGTACCTTTGCGACCGCGGCGGAATTCACCCCGCCTTCCTCGGCATACTTGGCGGCGGCATCGATCTGGTCGTCGGTCACCGTGTCGGCCGAAGGCACCTTAAGCTTAAAGGTGGCCTGGGCACTCAAATCCTGTCCATCGCTCTTAATGGTGACTTGCGCCTTGGTGGTCGGCACGGTATAGACGGTGCCGTCGGACGCGATGGGGGAGGCGGCAATGGAGAGCGTGTAGTCACCGGGTAGCAGTTTGATGCCACGGCCGTGCTCGTCAACATAGAGTGTTTCGCTCACGGAAGAACCGTCGGAATCCTGCCCGCTCACCTGCACGGGAATCTTGGAGCCGGCGGAACAGTCGAGCCCCGCGGCGTGTACGCCAATCTGCACCGACATCATCGTGTGGGCATTGGCGGCGGTGATGGCAGCCTGCTCTTGCCGGTATCCGTTCCAGGCTGCGTAGCCTGCGCCGCCGGCGACGAGCGCGACGGCCACAACGCCGGCAACCATCAGGTTGCGGCGCTTGGGCGACATCTTGCGATGACGAACCTCGGCTTCGTGTGCCGAAGGAACGGACGGTAGGGGAATATCGCCCATGGCGATGGTCTCGTCCACGGCAGGCGCGGAGCCCAGGCCGGGAAGCTCGCGGGTCAGCGAATCTTCGGCCGGCAAGCTGTCGAGTAAGATGGTTTCCTCGCTCGTGTCGGATTCGGGCTGGTCGTTGACCTCGCATTCGGATTCCTCGTGCCCCGCCTCGTCTTCGGTGGGCGCGGCGCCATCGTCTTTTGCATCCTGATCATCGGGCTGCGCCTCGATTTCCGGCTCATCCCGCACATCAACGCTCGAATCGTCAAACGCAATCTCGGCCAGTGCGATCTGGTCTAGGCTCTCCAGGGCCTCGGCACACGCTTCTGCATCTTGGGCCGCATCCTCTTGGTCCATCGTCTCATCTTTCATATATCCCCCAAGCTCAATATCGGCTCAACACTGTACCCAAAAATGGAGCCATATAAAGCGCGTATGAAATATAAGATTTGATTTAACCTGAGCGCATCGTTCGGCCGCATCCTCGCGGCAGCAAAAGACCCCCGGAACGCGAACGAATCACATTCCGGGGGCTCTGCAATGCGTTGAGTTGCGCGGAGCCGGCTATGCTGCTTCGCGCTCAAGCGATGTCTGCGCCAGGCACGTTACTCGGCGTGCGCGTAATCAACCTTGGCGCGGCGGGCAGTGGCCTTCTCCCAATCGCTGGTGCCCTCAAAGACATCCTGCTTGTAGGGATTGCGGCCGAGCTTCTTGGCGCGGTAGGCGATGTAGATGATCGCGGCGACGTTGGCGATCAGTGCGGCGATCGAGACCGCGGTAGCGGCGCCGGGGTCGAGCGTGGAGTGGGTCACAAAGACGGACTCCTCCTGGAAGTACGGGAACACCTGGGCAAACATGCACCAAATGGCCAGCGTAAAGGCGCGGTTCTGGATCCAGCCGCCCTTGTTCCAGATAAAGGCGGCGACGGTGGGCGCCAACAGCAGCGCAAAGCCGCAGAACCAGGAATGGGTGGGCAGGCAGTTGTAGGTGTAGCAGAAGTTCCAGATGTCGTAGGCGATGATGTAGACCCAGGTCATGTCGGGCCACAGCATGTCGGTTTGATCCTCGGAGGCGTAGACGCTCCACCAACCGGTCATGCAGAAGATGTTGATGATACCGGCGATGCCGTTGAACACGTTGTTCCAGCCGGCCAGCTGCGTAGCACCTTCGGAGGTGACCCAGGTGGACTCGCCCAGGACAAAGAAGTGGTAGGCGCTCTCGAAGTCGGACACGACGGCGATCATGATGTTGATGGCGACGATCACAAACGGCCACGCACGGAACCAATGCGCCTTGCCGATCTTGCCCCACTGGTACTTAATGGCAATGAAGCCCCAGCAACCGGCCAGCGCAGCGTATACCTTGGCGTAGTGGAACCAGCTGTTCTGGTACACATGGGTGGGGTTGGTGAGCGCCCACTCGGCACCCTGCGAAACGCCGATGGCGATGGCGACGCAGTAGATGGTCATGGCCAGTGGAGCCACGCCAAAGATGATTGCCGCGCCCAGCTTAGTGCGGCGGCCGACCTCGTTGAGCACGATGAGGCCAATAAAGACCATGGCCCAGCCGGCCCAGTGGATAAGGGTATCGCTACCCCAAACATCGAACAGCATGCTGCTCTCCTTTCACACGCCCGCGGCCCCTCTTCTGATCGCGGGCAGTTTGGCCAAATGACGTCAGTTCCGGGGCTTGCGCTCCGGATACTTGGCGGTATAGCCCTCGATGTGGAGTGTCGAGGCGATGATTTCCTTGACCGTCTCGTCGGGCACATCGGGGTGCGTGCGGATATACATCAATAACCCCATGATGAGGGTGTAGAACGTCTCGTAGACATGGTCGATGCGCAGCTCGTGATGGGCGACAAAGTCCACCACGGTGGTGTCGCAAATGTATTGCGCCACGCGCTGGACCACGTTGTGCAAAAAGCCGCCGTAGAGCGCGCCGCTGCTCGAGGTGAGCGTACTCGGCAGCTCGTGGCCGCTGGCGACCAGGCGCTTAAAGAGCGGGGCGACGGTGTCGAGTGCGCCCTCGATATCACCGACGATGCGGCTGGCATTCCACTGCTCGAGCTCGGAGATAAAACCGTCGATCGCCTCGTCCATAACGGCGGTGACGGCGGCGTCCATGTCGGCAAAGTAGTGGTAGAACAGCGAACGCGTGCAGCCGGCTCGCTTGGTCACGGCCGAGACGGATAGATGCGACACGCCTAGCTCGGAGCTTACGGTGCGCACGGCATCGAGGATCTCGCGACGGCGTTCGTCGCCCGTCAAGCGCTTTGCCGTGCTGTCGGGCGCGGGGACGGCGTCGGCCACAGAGGTGTTCGCTGCGTTACTGCTCATGCGCTTGCCGCCTTTCATCCGTTTGAGCCTGACCGTTCGCCTAACAGTCTTGAATATTGTTGACGGTTCGTCAATACTGTTTTTGACACAATGTCAACAATAACGGGTGAACGGCGTGGGGGCATGTCGAGCCCGTAAAAAGAGGGGCGCCGCGGTCTCGCCGGGCTGTGGCAAGAGAAGGGACAACCATGATTCTCAACGGACCGGGAATTAGCTACACCGAGCCCGATATCGGTTCGGAGTTTGTGCCGCCGCTGCCGGAGCATCCGCGCGAGGCCATCGTCAAGCTGTGCGAGCACTGCACCAACCGTCTGCTGCATCGCAACGAGCTGCTGGGCTACGAGTACTGGTCGTTTGCCGAGGCCGCGACCGACGAGCAGGCCGAGGTGCTCTGCAAGATGAAGATGCGCCGTCCCTACACGCTGCCCGAGATGATCAAGCTCACCGGCATGCCCGAGGCCCAGATCGAGAAGATGCTCGACGACATGAGCTACACGGGTCTGCTTGAGTACAACTGGGAAAACCCCGAGCGCGCCAAGCAGTGGGTGCTGCCCATGCTGGTGCCGGGTTCCGCCGAGTTCCTCAACATGCGCGTGAGCCAGCTCGAGGAGCACCCGGTCTATGCCAAGTTCTTTGAGCAGGCGTCCAAGGGACCGCTGTCCAAGGCCACGCCGATGGTGCCGCCCGGTGGTGCCGGCATCGGCATGCATGTCATTCCGGTCGAGAAGGCTATCGATGCCGCGAGCACGTCGGTGCCGATCGAGCATATCGAGCATTGGCTCGACAAATACGATGGCAAATATGCCGCCAGCACCTGCAGCTGCCGCGCGAGCCGTCGCGTGATGGGCGAGGGCTGCGCCGACGACCCCGCCGACTGGTGCATTGCCGTGGGCGATATGGCCGACTATGTGGTTGAGACCGATCGCGGCCATTATGTAACGCGCGACGAGGTTTACGACATCTTGCGCCAGGCCGAGGACAACGGCTTTGTGCACCAGATCACCAATATCGACGGCGAGAACAAGATCTTCGCCATCTGCAACTGCAACGTCAACGTGTGCTACGCCCTGCGCACCTCGCAGCTGTTCAACACGCCCAACCTGTCGCGCTCAGCCTATGTCGCCAAGGTCGAGAAGGACAAGTGCGTGGCCTGCGGTCGCTGCGTTGAGGTGTGTCCGGCCGGCGCCGCCAAGCTGGGCCAGAAGCTCTGCAGCAAAAAGGCGGGCGGACGGGTGCCCGAATATCCGCGCCAGGAGCTGCCCGATGCCACCAAGTGGGACCACACCAAGTGGTCGCCCAACTACCGCAACGACAACCGCATCGAGACGCATGAGTCCGGCACCGCTCCCTGCAAGACGGCCTGCCCCGCGCATGTTGCCGTTCAGGGCTATTTGAAGCTCGCGGCTCAGGGTCGCTATGACGAGGCCCTAGCACTCATTAAGCGCGAGAACCCGCTGCCTGCTATCTGCGGCCGTGTGTGCAACCGCCGCTGTGAGGATGCCTGCACCCGCGGCCGTGTGGACGCCGCCGTGGCCATCGACGAGGTCAAGAAGTTCATCGCCCAGCGCGATCTGGATGCCGCGACTCGCTATGTCCCATCTGTGGTGACTCCGACGCGTGCCGGCGGCTTCGACCAGAAGATCGCCATCATCGGCGCCGGTCCGGCCGGTCTGTCCTGCGCCTTCTATCTGGCCGAGAAGGGCTACAAGCCCGTCGTGTTCGAGAAGAACGAGCGCCCGGGCGGCATGCTCACCTACGGCATTCCCAGCTTTAAGCTGCAGAAGGACGTCATTGAGGCCGAGGTCGAGGTCATTCGCCTGATGGGTGCCGAGTTCCGCTATGGTGTGGAAGTCGGTCGAGACGTGACGCTCGACGAGCTGCGCGCGCAGGGCTTCAAGGCCTTCTACGTTGCCATTGGCTGCCAGGGCGGCCGCCTTGCCGGCATTCCGGGCGAGGGTGCCGAGGACGTGACCGTGGCCGTCGACTTCCTTCGCGAGGTCAACAGCGGCAAGATTGATGCGCTGCCCGGCCGCACTATCGTGGTGGGCGGCGGCAACGTGGCTATCGACGTCGCGCGCAACGCCTGCCGTCTGGGTTCCGAGCACGTTGAGATGTTCTGCCTGGAGAGCGAGGCCCAGATGCCTGCCAGCGAGGAGGAGCGTCGCGAGGCCGTTGAGGACGGCGCCCACATCAGCTGCGGCTGGGGCCCCAAGGAGGTTCACCTGGACGAGGCCGGTCGTGTGTGCGGTATCACCTTCAAGCGCTGCACGCGTGTCTTTGACGACGAGGGCCGTTTTGCGCCCGAGTACGACGAGAGCGATCTGCGCCGTGTCGATGCCGACCGTGTCGTCATGTCGATTGGCCAGTCCATTGTGTGGGGCGATCTGCTGGCTGGCTCCAAGGTGGAGCTCGGCCGCGGCCAGGGCGCCCTTGCCGATCCCCAGACTTACCAGACCGCCGAACCCGACATCTTTGTGGGTGGTGACGTCTACACTGGCCCCAGCTTTGCCATCGACGCTATCGCCGCCGGTCACGAGGCTGCGGTGTCCATCCATCGCTTTGTGCAGCCGGGCTCCACGCTCACCATCGGCCGCAATCAGCGCCGCTACACTGCGCTCGACCGCGACGACGTTGTGCTCGAGAGCTACGACAACGCGAGCCGCGAGGTTGCGCATGTGGACCGCGAACGCGAGAAGGCTGCGCCGTTTAGCGAGTATGTTGAGACCTTTACCGAGGAGCAGGTGCGCGCCGAGACCGCCCGCTGCCTGGGCTGCGGCGCCTCGATCGTCGACCCCAACAAGTGCATCGGCTGCGGCCTGTGCACCACCAAGTGCGCGTTTGACGCTATCCATCTGGATCGCGACCGCCCCGAGTGCTCCACGATGGTCAAATACGAGCAAAAGCTCCCGAGCCTCGGCAAGTATGCGCTCAAGCGCGCCATCAAGATTAAATTTGGGAAGAAATAAGAAACGTAACAAGCAGGAGAACGGCGCAGAGAGCGGTTGGACAGCGAGCGAGTCCCAGGCGTGGCGAGGTGCCTTGAAAGAGGAGGGCATAGGGCTTTTGCCCATGCCCGACGATTGAAAGGCAGATCGCCCGTCTGGGGCTCGCACAGCGTCAAGCCGACCGCCGTTCGTTAGAACGGCGGAAGAAAAAGTGCATGAATTGGGAATCGTCTATCACATTATTCGCGATGTCGAGAATGTGGCGCGCGCTCATGGCGTGCGTCGCGTTTCGAGCGTGACGTTGCTACTGGGCGAGGTCTCGGGCGTCGTTCCCGACTTGATGCTCGACGCTTGGCGCTGGGCAGCAGATAAAAAGCCTATCACCGAGGGCGCGGAGCTTATCGTGGAGCCCGTCGAGGCCGTGACACATTGCGAGGCGTGCGGCTGCGACTACGCGACGGTCGAGCACGGCAAGACCTGTCCCCAGTGCGGTAGCGGCGAGACCTATTTGCTGCAGGGTCAAGAGGTAATGATCAAACAGATCGAGACCCCCGACGAGGACCCGGCAGACGCTGCTCCTGACGGCCTCTCCGACGCCCCCGATGCCGTCGACGCCGCCAACCCTCTCCATATCGCCTAATATCCAATGACTACATGGGCTAGAGTTCTAAACATATTTGCTTCGGTTAGTCAAGTCATGTCTGTTTAAACAAAATGGTGGCACGCAGACGCATTGGGATCCACCTAAAAGAGGTCTTAACGAACAGCGCACCTTTATATGTCTTTGAAAGCAATCAGCAAATCACGTTTTAGCAGGCAATAAGCTGTAAACCGGCAACGTAATCAATTTGTAACAAACTTAGACGTTTAAACAAATAAACCAACCTTTTACGAATTTAGCTATAAATCCACAAACCAAACAGCTATACTCCTTTCATGTCGTGTAGGAAATACGTAGACAAAAAGGAGGTTATGTGATGGTAAGTATTGTTCTTGCTAGCCACGGGGACTTGGCAGCTGGAATCAAGCAGACGGGCTCGATGGTCTTTGGCGATCAGCCGTCTGTTGCCGTGGTCTCGCTCGAGCCGAGCATGGGCCCCGACGATTTCCGTGCCAAGGTCGAGGAAGCAGTCGCTTCCTTCGAGGACCAGGAGCAGGTGCTCTTCCTCGTTGATCTGTGGGGCGGCACGCCGTTCAACCAGATCAGCGGGCTCATCGAGGGCCACGATTCCTGGGCTATCGTCACCGGTGTCAACCTGCCTATGCTCATCGAGGCATATTCGCAACGCTTTGACGCAAAGAACACTGCACATGCGATCGCAAAACATCTCGTGACTGAGGCTAAGGCTGGCGTGCGTGTCAAGCCCGAGTCTCTGGAGCCCGAGGAGAAGAAGCCGGCTGCGGCCGCCGCTGCTCCTGCAGGCGCCATCCCTCCGGGAACGGTCATTGGCGATGGGCACATCAAGATCGCCCACGTCCGTATCGACACCCGTCTGCTTCATGGTCAGGTGGCCACCACGTGGACCAAGCAGATCAACCCCAACCGCATTATCGTGGTTTCCGACGGCGTTGCTCACGACGAGCTCCGCAAGACCATGATCGAGCAGGCTGCCCCTCCGGGAGTCCATGCCAACGTCGTGCCCATCAAGAAGATGGCCGAGGTCGTCAAGGACACGCGCTTTGGTGACACCAAGGCTATGCTGCTCTTTGAGAACCCGCAGGATCTGCTCAAGGCCATCGAGGCCGGCGTCGACATCAAGGAAGTCAACATCGGTTCCATGGCTCACTCCAAGGGCAAGGTCGTCGTCACCAACGCCGTCGCTATGGGCGATGACGACGTCAAGACTCTCGAGGCCCTCAAGGCCAAGGGCGTCAAGTTCGAGGTCCGCAAGGTTCCTTCGGATTCCTCCGAGGATCTCGACGCCATGTTGAAGAAAGCTAAGGCCGAACTGGCCGCTCAAGCATAGTAAAGGAGGGTCCGATACATGTCTGCAATCACTATTCTGCTTGTTGCGATTGTCGCGTTGCTTGCCGGTATGGAAGGCATTCTGGATGAGTTCCAGTTCCATCAGCCGCTCGTGGCATGCACGCTTATCGGTCTCGTAACCGGTCACCTTCAGGAGGGTATCCTCCTGGGCGGTTCGCTCCAGATGATGGCCCTTGGCTGGGCTAACGTCGGCGCCGCCGTCGCGCCTGACGCCGCTCTGGCCTCGGTCGCTTCTTCGATCATCATGGTGCTCGCCCTCAACGGTGGCGCCACCGACTCGGCCAAGGCCGTTACCGCCGCTATCGCCGTCGCCGTCCCGCTGTCGGTCGCTGGTCTGTTCCTGACCATGATCTGCCGTACCCTGGCCACCGCTATCGCTCACGCCATGGACGGTTGCGCCGAGAAGGGCGACTTCTCCGGCATCGAGCGCTGGCAGTACGCTGCCATCCTCATGCAGGGCCTTCGTATCGCCATCCCGGCAGTACTTCTGTGCATCATCCCGGCTGAGGCTGTTACCAACGCGCTTAACGCTATGCCCGACTGGCTGTCCGGCGGCATGGCTGTCGGCGGCGGCATGGTCGCTTCCGTCGGTTACGCCATGGTCATCAACATGATGGCCACCAAGGAGACCTGGCCGTTCTTCATCCTCGGCTTTGTCCTTGCTGCCATCCCTCAGCTCACGCTGATCGCCCTTGGCCTCATCGGCATCTCCCTTGCCCTCATCTACCTTGGCCTTAAGGATCTGGCCAAGCAGGGTGGCGGCATGGGCGGCGGCTCCGGTGACCCGCTCGGCGACATTCTGAACGATTACGAGTAGGAGGGGAGTGATACATATGGCAGAGAACAAGATTCAGCTCACCAAGGCTGACCGCAAGAAGGTTTGCTTCCGTCATCAGTTCCTTCAGGGCTCGTGGAACTACGAGCGTATGCAGAACGGCGGCTGGTGCTTCGCAATGATCCCTGCGATCAAGAAGCTCTACACCAGCAAGGATGACCAGATTGCCGCTCTTAAGCGCCACCTGGAGTTCTATAACACCCACCCCTATGTTTCCGCCCCCGTCATTGGCGTTACCCTCGCTCTCGAGGAGGAGCGCGCCAACGGTGCTCCGATTGACGACGTCGCCATTCAGGGCGTCAAGGTCGGTATGATGGGCCCGCTCGCCGGCGTCGGCGACCCCGCCTTCTGGTTCACCCTTCGCCCGATTCTGGGCGCTCTGGGCGCTTCCCTGGCCCTGTCCGGTAGCATCGCCGGTCCGCTGCTGTTCTTCTTCGCGTGGAACATCATCCGTTACGCCTTCCTGTGGTACACGCAGGAGTTTGGCTACAAGGTCGGCTCCTCCATCGCCAAGGACCTCTCCGGCGGTCTGATGGGCAAGGTCACCGAGGGTGCATCCATCCTGGGTATGTTCATCATCGGCGCCCTGGTCGAGCGCTGGGTGTCCATCTCCTTCACCCCGGTCGTCTCCAGGGTCACGCAGTCTGCTGGCGCCTTTATCGACTGGGCTAGCCTGCCCTCCGGTTCCGAGGGTATCAAGGAAGCGCTGACGATGTATAACTCCATCGGTGCTAACGCCCTTGATCAGGTGAAGGTCACCACGCTTCAGGCCAACCTCGATCAGCTCATCCCCGGCCTTGCCGCCGTGTGCCTGACCCTGCTGGTCTGCAAGCTCCTCAAGAAGAAGGTCAGCCCGATCGTCATCATCCTGGCTCTCTTCGCCATCGGCATCATCGGTCGCGTCTGCGGCTTCATGTAAGCACGTTTCGGCTTAAGACCGAGAATTGCTAGGCAAGGGCTTTTGAGCCATTGAAACGGACCGCACCCGGTGGGTACACTGGATGCGGTCCGATTGTTTTATTTGGAGGGCGAGGCGCGCATGGCGCAATCTCAGAACAGCACGGTCGATCTGGCAACGCCGGCAACCTGCCTGATGGGGCTTACCAGCCACGGCAACGTGATGGTGGGCAATAAGGCGTTCGAGTATTACAACGAGCGCAATCCCGAGGATTATATTCAAATCCCGTGGGATGAGGTCGACTATATTGCCGCCGAGGTTTTACGCGGCACCAAGAAGATCACGCGTTTTGCCATCTTCACCAAGGACAACGGTCACTTTACGTTTTCGACGCGCGACGACAAAGAGACGCTTCGTGCTGTCCGCAAGTACGTCGACGAGGATAAGCTCGTGCGTTCGCCCGACTTTATCGATGTGACGGCCAAGGGCGCCAAGAGCATCCCCTCCGTTATCAAAAACCTCTTCCACAAAGGTAACTAGTCATTAAAGAGCGCCCCCCAAAGTGGGACGCAGTTTCCCATGGGGCTCGATTGGGAAAGTGCATCCCAGTTCGAGCGCCGATTCCGGGATGTAGTTTCCGGAACGGGGTCGTTTGGGAAACCGTGTCCCGTTTCGAGCCGAAATTCTGGGACACAGTTTCCAGCGAGGTCCCATTGGGAAAGTTTGACCCAGAATTTGCCTGGATAGTGGGACACACTTTCCGGAGGGCTGTTCCACCGCAACTTCGAAGAGTGGCTATACGCTGTATTACAACGGCGTAAATCTGCTACACTAGTACAACATGCCTCCGTAGCTCAGGGGATAGAGCACCGCTCTCCTAAAGCGGGTGTCGACGGTTCGAATCCGCCCGGGGGCACCAGAAGA